>Ga0209479_1000069_pt1 | contig 244961 bp, 242 predicted proteins | sample DewCreD2012metaG_2_FD_184112 | JGI IMG/M metagenome (GOLD analysis project Ga0209479, IMG submission 184112) | Hot spring sediment bacterial and archeal communities from British Columbia, Canada, to study Microbial Dark Matter (Phase II) - Dewar... ... | reverse complement strand
ATAGGGAAAACATCTTGGAAATTCCAAACCTTAAAACTTGGAAAACTGCGCTTCTGCTATCAATAATGGTGCCGGTAAGCCTGCTAACAAGCTTCAAGCTAACAGGCTTAATAGCGGAACCACAAACAATAGCTGAAACGACAACGTTGCCACCGGTTTATTGGGAATTTCCGAGAATAAACGGGACAATAGGTGTGTATATAAACGATGTATTGCAGGCTACACATGTTGACGATGAGCTTTCAGCAACGCTTCTTTTAAAAATAGGAAAGTACAGTCCTCAGTTTTACGGATTTAACGAAGCATTGTCGATGTGTACAAATGTGACTCTCAGCGTAACAAATTCTAAAGCGTTCATTGAAAGTGTACGCATTACTTTCTACGAAGATTTCGAATCGTCAGCTGTGGAGTGGAATGAACCTCTATTTGAATGTTCAAATCTTCATATTCTTGATAAAAAGGAAGGATGGAAACTTCCAGAGAAAGCCTTCATAAATTTATCCAGCATAAACCGGTCAGGCAACGCCTCCTTTTTCGGGGTTCTCCTTTGGGATCTATTTAGTCCTCACGATTACGCTAACTTAATGAAAGTGACCTTTGAAATAACTTATTATAATGGGACAGTGTTCAAGAAATTAGTTCAGCCGTTTCAACTTTGCTTAAGGCCTGATCTTCAATACGTAGAAGTTCGCGCATTTACCTTTAATATAAGAGACAACATAATCGAGTTATCCGGCGTAAGGGTTCTCATTGACGATGTTGAATATTTTTCTCCTGTCTCTGTGGTGCTTCCAGCCGAAATGCACACGATAACAATTGAGACTATGACATACGTAAACTCCACAAAATATGTCTTAGTAGGTTTATTGGATCCCAATGGACATGTAGCTTCCGGAAATACCTTGAGGGTTGAAGCAGCAAGCTACAGCCGTGTATCAGCCACCTATGAAACTGAGTAAAGCGCCACAGGCGAGAATGAATGAATAAAACTATCAGATTGACAGTTAACAAAAAGAAACAACTGCTAGGCTTATCAATCGCTATTTTACTATTACTCAGCGCTTCCCTCATTTATCCAGCCAACGCAACAGAAACTTTTGACTGGTCTAAACCAAGACCATCAAAAGATAGATATTTCAAAGAGACTGTTGGAAAGGCCTTCGTTGATGGTAAAGCTGCGGTTGGTTTAGCTGTTACAATAAATAACTATGAAGAAGATGTATATGGTACTGGCTATGATGGAATTGGTTTAAACATAAGTGTTTCTGCTAATACTAGGGTGGGTATAAATTATGATGTTTTTGATTATGGAAACTATTACTGGTATGACGTTTACAGACCGACTAATATTAGTGCAGATGATGCGGGAGTTTGGCTTCCCTTAAGCTTTAAGTTTCTCTTTTATGGCGTTTATTACACTAAAGTTTGGGTTTGCAGCAACAGCTTCCTTTGCTTCGACTCTGAAGCTACTGATCCAAATCCTCAAGCAATTCCAAACAATACTGGGCCAAACACTATTGCAGCCCCATTTTGGAGAGACCTTAACCCAGCTGCAGGCGGCTCCATAACCTACGACTATGTTGGAGGCGATAAGCTAGTTGTCAGCTGGAATAATGTTCTGGATAAGCAGAACGCCCCTCAAACTTTCCAAGTGATTCTGTATCATTACCCGTCTCCCGAGTGGAACCCAAGTGATGGAATATGGTTCCAGTATAAGTCAGTGACAAAGAGCAGCTACACCGTTGTAGGCGTTGAAAATCAACTTGGCGATAAAGGCACATCCTATAATTACGTTAATGTTAACAATGAAAGACGACTAACCTTGGAGTGGACTGACACCAACTATCGGCTAGACAGATTAACAATAAAAATGAATAAAACCGACAACTATGCCATAGTGGGTATAAGTAAACCAAAAATTGGAGGCTACAATGTTATAACAGACAATCCAGAAAGCAATCCCTGTGGGGATCTTTTTGTATCCGCCATAAAGTATGCTGCGGGTTTACTCATCACAGGCAAGGGAGGAATCATCTTTAAAACTGTGCTAATCATTGGAGAAGCCGCTGGAGTCTTGTCAAATAACCTATCACCCCCAAAAGATTATGAAATCAAGGATGCGGAACTCAGCGAGAACGAGGCATATATTGCGTCTGTAGCGCAAATGGAAGAGGATCCTTATCACAGGCCTTTCGATGCTACACTGGCAGCGATTGTTTGTTGGGAATTTATTGACTTGAATGATAAAAATCATACTCTCACTGTAACTGCTGAGTTGGATTATGTGCATCCTGCAACTGGACATTACTATACAATCTCAACTTCAGTAAATTTGAACATGTATACGGGATATCATTATTTGGACATATACGCAGATGGTCCCGGAACAACTAATCCGTGGCCCGGAACATATGTATACGCTCATGGAACAAGCGTACCCGTAAACGCCATCCCATGGGGAAGCAATTTTGTGGGCTGGTGCCTGGATGGATCAATGCGCTATGAGAATCCGATCTATGTTACCATGGACTCAGACCACAGTTTAATAGCTCACTTCCAAGCTATCGGAGACCCGGGCGCATGCCCAACACTTTTTGTTTGGAACGGCACAGCTTATGTTGACTATGGCGTTGTAGATATTCACGATCCTTCTGGGGAGGATGTTATTCGTGAAGTGTTTATTTTAAAAGAAGATGTGGCGGTAACTAATTATCAGGCGTGTTTCATGCTTAGGGAAGGCTGGCCAGGCTTGAACTTTTCAGAGTCACTCATAGACCAAGTGAAACTGTATGCTATTATCAATGGTAATCGTTACCCATGCCCACTTATAGACGCTATACACAGTACTCAAGGGAATGTTTGGCCTGAGCTAATTTTAAGCGACGAAAAGAAAACCCAAATGCTCCTCCTAGAAACAATAAACCTAACCTTTGCTGTGCCCTACCCAACCAGCCAAACACAAGCCTACACCTTCGTAATCGAAGGATGCAACATGCTAAAACAATAAAAGTGCTTAATCATCAACTTGTGATTTTGACTGAAACACTAGCGTTAGTTTTATCTAATTGTCGTTATTATTGTATCTGCTGCGGAGCATGACGTAAAGAGTGCCACCAATAATCAAGATAGACAATTTAACAAAAAAATTCGGAAACATCATGGCAGTAGACCACCTAACCCTAGAAATAGAAGAAGGAGAAATCCTTGGGCTCTTAGGACCAAACGGCGCAGGTAAAACCACCACAATCCTCATGCTCGCAACAGTGATACGTCCAACAGAAGGCACAGCGACAGTAGGCGCATATGACATAAGAAAAAACCCAGACAAAGTTCGCGGACTACTAGGCATAGTATTTCAAGAACCAAAAATGCTCTGGGTCAGCACACCATGGGACATAGTAAACTGGCACGCAAAAGTCTGCGGATTATCCACGGAAGAGCGCAAACGCAGAGTCAAAGAAGTCCTAGAAGCCTTGGACATGTGGGAACACCGCCGCAAAAACGTCCACGCGCTTTCCGGCGGAATGCGCAAAAGAGTCGAACTTGCCAAAGTTCTCATTCAACGCCCCAAAATCGTAATTGTCGATGAGCCAACAGCTCAAATCGACGTTGTAGGCAAACACCGCATATGGAACATGCTTCGTCAGCTACGTGAAGAAGGAACAACCATAATCCTTGCCACAAATGAACTCTACGAAGCAGATGTGCTATCAGACCGCGTAGCAATAATGCACAAAGGCAAACTGCTCGTGCTCGACATACCTAAAAAACTGAAAGACAACATTCCCGGAGGCGACGTTGTAGACATACAACTGGAGAAGGAAACTCCCCAAAAGATTGTTGAACAGCTCAAAAAGTTTAAGGAAGTTGTAAATGTCTTGCAAGTTAAGCCTTCAAATATACGCGTCTACCTGAACCAAGTCGAAGAGGTTGTCCCGCGAATAATGAACCTTTTCATGAAAGAAAACATGCCAATAGCATCCATTCACATAAGCGAGCCAAGCCTTGATGACGTGTTTGCCCACTATACAGGCTTAACAATAGAGGAAGCCCAAAAAGGCGGAGAGTGAAAGCACGAACAAAGTCCTCTTAGTAGTCGAGAGGGACATCCGCATATTCTTTCAATACAAATTCCTAATCATAATGCGACTAATATGGTTCGCATCACAAATCGCACTGTTCGGACTAATCGCCTCACGCATGATAAACGTCCAAGAAGTGCCAGACTACTTCCGCTATTACGTAGCTGGACTCTCCGTGATGACGCTATATTCCGCAGCCATATTCATTGGATTTGACATCTACGAAGAAGCAGAACACGGCGTGTTCGAATATCTCTTAAGCCTACCAGTGTCAAGAAGACAACTTGTTCTCGGAAGATCAATTGGCGGAGGACTTAGGGCGTTCATTTATGTTGGTCCTATGATAGGAATATCTTTGTATGTTATAGGCGCCGTTAACCCGCTAGGCTTCCTTGTGGCTTTATTTGCGCTTTTTTTGTTCTCCTTTGGAGTTTCTGGAATGAGCATCACGATAGCTGTTATTATAAAATCCAGCGACCGTTTTGACATTTTAATGGGTGTTTTGGATGCTTTAATTGTTCGCTTAAGCACTGCTATGTATCCTCTAGCGTTTGTGCAAGCAGCCAATCCAGTTTATGGTGGAGTTGCTAGTCTCAACCCGGTCACTTTCGCAGCGGACTTGTTCCGCTGGGGCACTGACATAATAACTTTGGACAATCCACTACTGCCATTGCTCGGTGTAATAATCTTCTTCTCAGTTTTCACTTTTGTAGGTATAGTAATCTACGACAAGCGCATTGAAGGAGGCGGTTGGCAATAATGAAGGGAGTCGTGTATCTCCTCGAGCATGATTTTAGAAACTTTTTCCGTTACAAATGGTGGCTTGTGGGGTTAATCAGCATGAACCTAGCTGACTTATTCATAATGGCTATTGTCTACAATCGCATGCTAGATCCTAAATTGGAAAACCAAATCCAAGGGTACTTTAAATTCTTCGCGCCGGGACTTGCCGTTACTGGCTTGTTTGCTTCAGCCTTCATGATTGGGCGCGAGATAAATATGGAACGTCGAAGAGAAGTGCATCATTACATGTTAAGTTTGCCAATGACTAGACTGGAACTGGCGATAGGACGTGTCCTTTCAGGCGGCTTACGTGGAATGCTATACATGTCTCCACTTCTGCTCACATGCTTCATCTCCTTGGGTTTTCCTAACGTGTGGCAGTTCTTCCTAATCTTGGCAGTTTTGTTCCTTTTGGCAGTAGGAATTTCAGGCTTAAGCATAGCAATTGCAGTTTCAACATCGAGCCTTGAAAAATTCATAACCGCGAGAGGTTTGGTTTACTACACTCTTTTCTTCTGCAGCAGTGTTTTCTATCCTCTTTCGCTTATTCAACAGCTTGGACGTGACGGAAAATTTCCTATGGTGCTGGTGACACTCGCTGAAGTTAATCCGTTAAGCACTGCATCAGACATGATTAGGTCTTTTCTGATAGGTCCTCCATTTGAATTCTCTTTCATGTCATTAGTCAGCGTTCTTATTTTTTCGGCAATTTTCACTTTAGGAGCAGCTTTTGCATACATGAAAATAATAGAACGCACATAGCGATTAAGGTTAAATTTATGAAGGGGAACGACGTATTTTCTTTCCTTCCATCCTAAAGGATAAAAATTTGAAGGTTAAATCTATGGATGAAGTGGCGGCTATCTTTGAACCGCAAAAGGTTGTCTTGATAGGCTCAAGCACAATTCGAGAAAAAGTCGGCATGACCTCTCCACAACTTTTCAAAAGCGTAACCTACAACATGAAGAAATTTTTCAGAAAAAAAACCTACATTGTCGACTTGGATGGAAAAACTGGCTACACCACCTTAGATAGGGTGCCGAAAGTTCCAGAACTTGCTGTTGTAATGCTTCCGCCAAAACAGTCAATAACCCATGTGGAAGAATGCGCCAAAAAAGGCGTCAAAGCGTTTGTCTTGATTACTGGAGGATACAAAGATGAACAACGCCAACAGTTGCTCAAGCTTAGACAGAGATACAAAGTCAGAATTTTAGGTCCAAACACCATCATGGGCGTAATAAACACAGCCAACGGTTTAAACACAACATTCGAAAGAAACACCATGCCCAAGAAAGGAAAAATTGCAGTAGTTTCACAAAGCGGCGGAGTAGGCGCTTGCATGCTTGACTGGGCGTGTTTCTACGATGTTGGCATAAGCAAATTTGCTTTTATGGGAGACAAAATAGACGTTGATGATGTTGACCTGCTACGTTATTTAGGTAAAGACGCGAGCACGAAAGTAATATGCCTATACATGGAAGGAATAAAAGATGGAAGAAAATTCATAGAAGAAGCAAGAAAAATCGTCAAGAAAAAACCAATACTAGCCTTGAAAGGCGGAATCACACAAGAATCAGCACACAGAGCCAAATCGCACACTGCTTCAATTGCAGGAAAAGACGAAATTTTTGACGCAGCCCTAAAAAAAGCAGGGATAATAAGGGTTGAAGACATCGAAGAACTAATGAACGTGGCAATAGCCCTTTCTAAACAACCGCCAATGCAAGGAGACAACGTGGCGATTGTAAGCAACGTGGGCGGACCAGCAATTTTGGCGGCAGACGCCGTTGTAAAAAACAATCTTAAACTTGCAACATTATCAGAGAAAGTTAAGAAGAAAATTGAAACTCTCTATTCAGGCGTGGACGCAACTAACCCAATTGACATAATAGCTGATGCAAGAGCAGAAAGATACGAAAAAGTGCTTGAATTAGTGCTTGCAGACAAGAACGTGGATGGCGTCTTAATAATAAACATGCTCAAATCTTGCTTTTTTGAACCAAAAGATGCCAAGGTCATCCCAAAAATAGCTGCAAAATATCCAGACAAGCCGGTTGTGGATGTGCCTACAGGCGGGGAGGACTTTGCACTTGTGTACAAGGTTTTAGGCAATACCAGCATACCATCGTATAATTTGCCAGAAAAAGCTGCAAGAGCCCTAAAAGTTTTGAGAACCTACGGCAAGATTGTTGAAAAGCATTAAATATATCTCTGTAAGCCGAATAGATTCTATTTTGTGGCTGTTGCGTGCCTTGCGTTAGGTGAAAATTTGGCTCAACATTCAAAAAATTCAAGCCAGCAACTATCAAGAGAGATTCTAAATTTTTGCAGACATGTCGCTGGTTCTTGTGAGATAACGGCAGCTTGCACGTGTGGAGATTACGCGTTTGAGTTGACTAATGCAAGGACACAAGTGAAAGTGCTGCTTGTAATTCGTGATTTTCAGCCGCGACTCATGAATTACGTGAACATCTTTGACGACAAAAACATTGTGGTTTCCGCAGTGGACTTGTGGGTTTTTGAAAGAGATATGGATAGAGGATTTTTAGGCGAAGCCTTAGCAAGCATGTTAACTTTTCCATATACGCCTTTGCTAAACAAGAATTACTTGCATGAGCAAGAAGTCAAATTGAAAAAGCGCCTAATCACTGAACTTTTGGAAAGCCTTGTTTTGAATTTTCCTGAACTTTCTTACGAAATTCGCATAAAACCCGAATATTTCATGTATGAAACTCTGTTGAGTCGAGCACGGCTTTTTCCTCCAATGATTCAAGATGTGCTAGGTTTTATGCATAGAAACGCCAAGAAAAAGAATTTAGAAAGTGTTTTGAAGGGGTATTTAGAAGCATTAGAAGAATTAGAAAGAGAAAATGCAATTAGCTTTTCAGAAGGTTACGTTAGAATTTCAAGAAAATTCGCTGATTCGGTTAGAAGCAAAAAAGTTCGCTTCGTAAGTCTTCTTAAAACTGCCCAAAAAGCACAAAGGACGCTGTTCGTATCTTTGCTTAACATTTTTCCAAACATTATGAGTTTCATTTCACAGAATAAAGAAACACTTCTCAAACTTCCAAAAATAACGGAAATAAATTCAAAAACTACTCACCAAATTGAAGACCCACAAGGATACTTGTATGTTCCTACAGCTAGTGGACTTGTGCCGTTAGCCAACAGAATTGATATTGAAGCTTTTGCGAGAAAAATGCTCTCCGTCAAAAAGGACACGAAAGTCAAGATTGAAGAAATTGGCGGCGTTTTAAATGATGTTTATTTGATAAAAGTTTCCAGAGACAGCGAAGAAAGAAAGATTGTTGTTAAAAGCTACAAGGATTTATCTAATTTTAAGTGGTTCCCACTCACATTATGGACTGTTGGAACCAAAACCTTCGCAGTCTCCGGTCTTTCAAGACTTGAAAGAGAATGTGCCATAAACCAGCTTCTATATTCTAACGGATTTGCCGTTCCAAAGATACTCCATGTAAGCCCTAGTGAACGGTTAATTTTCATGGAGCACATTGAAGGAGAAAACCTTGAGAAGATAATAAGAAAAATTGTGAATTCAAAAACCAAAACTGGAACAGAAAAAGAATTAAGCATTATAAGCAGAGTCGCCGAAAAATTCGCTAAGGCACACGCTCTTAACGTTTCTTTAGGCGATACAAAACCAGAAAATATCATGATAGGAAAAAATGGCGAAATCTACCTGCTAGATTTTGAACAGGCTTCACGTAATGGCGACAAAACGTGGGACATTGCAGAATTTCTGTATTATGCTGGACATTACATTCCGCCTTGGGTTGGCACACACTCAGCAGAAATTCTCACAAAAACTTTCATCGAAGGTTACTTGAAAGCTGGAGGAGACGCTAAAGTTGTCAAGAAAGTTGGAAATCCGAAATACACAAAAGTTTTTAGCATTTTCGCATTTCCGCACATAATACTGGCTATCTCCAACATTTGCAAAAACGTAGACAAAAAGAAGGAATTTTGATGGTTAAACGTAAGACTTCCTTAACATTTTATGGCGGAGTAAACGAAATTGGCGGAAACAAAATACTACTTCAAGACGGGGACGCGAAAATTTTCTTTGATTTCGGCATGTCCTTCGCAATGAAAAAAAGGTATTACTCACCTCCATTTCTTTCTCCCCGAAACGAAAAAAGTTTGCAAGAACTGGGGATTCTGCCAAAAATCGAAGGCATCTACAAGTTTGACGAGAAAGCCACAGAAGTTGACGCAGTTTTCATTTCTCATGGGCACATGGACCACTCAGCCTATTTATCCTTCATAAAACGTGAAATCCCAGTTTACTGCGGAGAAACCACAAAAATTATTTTACAAACACTAAGTGAGATGCGCAGAACAGAGTTAGAGTTTAACGTTAAGGACATAGAATTTAAGACGTTCAGAACTGGAAACAAAATAGTTATAGGCGATGTGGAAATCGAGCCAGTCCATGTTGACCATTCCGTTCCAGGCGCTTATGGATTCATTATGCACACTTCCAGCGGAGCCATTGTTTATACTGGTGATTTCAGAGTGCACGGAGCAAAACCTCAAATGACACTGGAGTTTGTCGAAAAAGCAAAAGCTGCTAAACCAGCCGCTGTTATCACCGAAGCAACAAACATGACCGGCGCATCTGTTTCTTCAGAAATCGATGTTGAGAGTAAGTTGGACAGTATTGTTGAACAAGCTAATGGAATAGTGCTCGCCAATTTTGCTTCCACGGATGTGGATAGACTAAATTCGTTTTACCGAATTGCAGAGAAGAACAAGCGCTGTCTAGCTGTTTCACTAAAGCAAGCCTACTTGTTGAAAGCACTTCATAAGGACAAGCGGTTAAGGGTTCCAGACTTGGAAGATAAGAACATTTTGATTTTTCGAAAATCGAAGAAAACAAAAGACAAGTGGGAAAACCAGATAATGGAGCAATATCAAGACAAAATTAAAAACGCCTCCGACGTTTCGAAGCAACAATGCGAACTAATTTTAGCCTTATCCTTCTACGATTTGGAGGAACTTGTGGAAATTAATCCGAAAGCAGGAAGCTGTTATGTTTTGTCTGCTTCTGAACCCTTCAATGAGGAAATGGAATTAGACTATGAAAAACTTGTCAACTGGCTTGGACATTACGGTTTGCCGCAGTATCACGTTCACGTGTCTGGACACATAATGCCACTGCAACTAAGAAACGTGCTGAAAGAAATAAACGCAGCCCAAATCTTTCCAGTCCACACGGAAAATGCAGAACTCTTTGCTAAATTTACAAGCGACCTAAAAAGTAAGACAATACTGGTTGAGAAAGAAAAGAAATACGAAGTTTAGCCCTTAAGCTTTGGACCCCTATTTTTAGTATAGTAAGGCAGTTTGCTTGTTCTGAAAATAACAAGTTTATCTTTAAACTCTGCAAGATAAGCTAAAACAAGTTTCTTACCTTTTTCAGTTAAGGCATAAACTGGAATGGTAACGCCTAATTGTAGAAGCGCTTTTTTGCCGATTTCCTTTCGCATAAGCGTTGAAGCGCTTGCGCACGCAATGTCTGCCTTAGCAATGTATTTAATGTCATTTTTGCTTACACAAGTATTACACACAGAAAACACCAAAGCATCCAAGCCAGCAGTCCTCTCGAACTTTCTAATTTCGCTCACTGCTTTGGCTTGAAAACCAGCGATGCTCACGGCAATGCGTTTAAAACCCAAATTAGAAGCTCGTTTAACGCCTTCCACTTGGTTAATTCTGGCATTGGTTTTATCCAAAACAATTCCATCACTTGCCTCAATATACTCGATAATTTCCTTAATGGGTGAAGTTTTAATTATGCCAGTTAACCGTGCGCCTATGGCTTGGGCGAGGTTGCCATTTGCAGTTATAACCGTGCCAGCGCCTTCACAGACAATGACCGCGCATTCAACAAGCCCTTTTTCCAACCAGACCTTCATCATCTCTGACGCGCCATAAGCTACTATGGATTCGGAGTCAAAAACCCTTCGTGCGCAACAAAAACCATAACCGGTAATCTTCTTTTCCACACTTTTTCGCACAGTTTCCGATTCAATCGTTTTAGAGCCATACAAAGCTTCATGTAAGGGACAATGCTCAACAGTAGGCTCAGTTAAGACTTTAACACCCTTTTCTGAAATTCGCACCCGAGCACCGCAACAGTAGATTTCGTGTTCACCTGATACGCATGAAATTTGCTTTTTCATTTATTCGCACACATCTCATGTTCTAATGGGTTAACAAGTTTTGAGATTATGATTAAATAACATTTTTCAATAAAAGAGAGAAAAGAGGTTAAAGCGTTTCATGGTAGTGTTCGAGTATAATCGTAGCATCAGCTTTGTCAACATAGCCATCATAGTTAAGGTCTGCTTGCTCATTCCAGTTCGGATCGCCAGGCTGGCTAAGATAAGCGGCATCCCACGCTGTTAAATCGCCTATGTCCACTATTCCATCACCATTCACATCGCCTACAATTTTGAGCTTTACTGTTCCATCTTCCAACGTGTTATCGGCTATGTTTGCTTCATTTGGTAGTATGCTTGCTTCGGCTCTGATGACATACAAATCAAGACTTGGCGGTACGGTATTAGTGTCCCAGTTGAACGTTAACGTAGTGTTTTCCTTAGGCAGAAGGTCAATCACATTCTGTGTAGCTATGAGCGTTGAGTTGTAGAATAGGCTGACAGAGAAACTTTCAGGTATGTCTCCATCATTGAGAACGGTGACATTTATAGGGATGACACGTCCCACGTAAGTTTCGTGGTAAAGAACTGAAACATCTTGAATAGCGATGTTTCTTACGAATATTCTTACGAAACCATCTTGTGTTTCATGAGGGATAGGCGTTCCTGCATTATCCTTAATTGCAGAAGATTCAAAGTGTAACGGAGATGTTCCGTAGCCTTTTACGAAAAATTTGATTTCCATAAGTGCCGTATTAGTATTTATAGTCACTGCATTTGTATATGTTAAGTTAACCCAAACATACCCTACAACATCATCCACATCCACATTCGTGTTAGGATATTGCCCTTGAACTAACTGCTTAGTCACTTGCCTGACTGAAAGTACATTCGGATTGAAAGTTAGATTAAACTCGCAATTTTTCATGTTTACAACGGCATCTATCATTATCTTTACGACAATAGAGTCGCCTGGTAGAATTGTAGGATCTTCGATGCTTGGCGGGTCTACATAAAGAGTTGTGCCTGACGGACTTGTTTGAGCGAACAATGTTGTTAAAGTGAGCGATAATGTTACAAAGAGAATCATAGCTGTTACTAGGGGTGTTCTAATTTTTCCTCTCAAATTTCCACCTAAGGATATCTTACTTTCAGCTTCTTAATTAAATTTCCATTATCGCATTTATTAATAATCAAAAATCCGAAATTGTTCTGCAAAAGAAAAAGACTGGAATCACTTTTGCTATTCTTTGTTTGTCGCCTCGTTAATTTGCTGTTCCATCATGTGTCCGTGACAGTAGATTAAGGCTTTCTTAACGCCGGCGACGGTTAAAGCTGCGTTTTTAATGTCCATGGCAAGTTTGAAAGCGATTGGGCAGAAGGGGCTTGAAGGGACAAATTCTACCTTGACAACGCCTGAATTTTCTTCTTTTACATTCGTTATCATCTGCATTTCAGCAAAAGTCAGACCAGTCTCGGGGTCAACAACTTTGCCGACGGCTTCACGTACTTTGTCTTCTAATTCCGTCAAACTCTACACACCTACTTCTTTTTATATAGAAAACGAATGAATAATATATAAACCGTTGCATGAACTTTACAAATCTTTTCCTTTTCTTTTCTGGTACATACGCCAACTCAAAGTCATAGTTCTGGGATGCGAAGCTTTCACCTCATCCAACCGAGGGACAGCAGTGTTATGCGGCGCTTTCAGAACTATTTCTGGGTTTGTGTAAGCTTCTTCGCATATTTTCTGCATAACCTCAGCGAAGTGGTCAAGTTCTTCCTTCTCAACGGTTTCTGTAGGTTCGATCATTAAGGCTTCATCAACAATCATGGGAAAATAAATTGTTGGTGCGTGTATTCCATGGTCAAGCAAACGTTTAGCAATATTCAAGGCTGAAACGCCAGTCTCGTTTTTTAGAGTTTTAGCGCTGAAGACGCACTCGTGCTTTCTCGGTTTTTCAGTGTTGTATGGAAGCGTTAACCCTCTAATTTCTTTAAGTTTCTTCACAAGGTAATTGGCATTCAAAACGGAGATTTCAGCAACTTCCTTCAACCCCTCAAAGCCCAAACTTAAAATATACGCATAAGCCCTCAACAAAACTGCAACATTTCCATAGAAACTCCGAATTTTTCCGATACTGTCTGGTCTGTCATAATCAAAATGATAATGTTTGCCATCAAAAACTATTCGGGGAACAGGCAAAAACCTAGCCAATTCTTTAGAAACGCCTACTGGTCCTGCTCCTGGACCGCCTCCGCCGTGAGGTGTGCTAAATGTTTTGTGAATGTTTATGTGGACTATGTCGAAGCCCATGTCACCTGGTCTAGTTTTGCATAAGATTGGATTTAGGTTTGCTCCATCATAGTATAGGAGCCCGCCAGCCTCGTGAACAATCCTAGCTATTTCATCGATGTTCTTTTCAAAAATGCCAAGCGTGTTTGGATTAGTAAGCATCAGTCCCGCAGTTCGTTCAGAAACAGCCGCTTTCAATGCGCCTAGACTAACGCAGCCATCATCATCTGACGGAACAACTACCACGTTGAACCCAGCCATGGTTGCGCTTGCCGGATTCGTGCCGTGAGCCGAGTCTGGAACGATTACTTCGGTTCGCTTTTCATTTTCGCCTTTAAATTTGTGATATGCTCGCATGAGTAGGGTTCCCAGAAACTCTCCATGTGCACCTGCAGCTGGTTGTAAACAAACTTCGTAAGTACCGGTTATCTCAGCGAGCCAGCGCTCAAGTTTGTAGAGGATTTCGAGAATACCTTGCACGGTGCTTTCGTCTTGATATGGATGAATCATATTTATGGCTGGCAAGCTTGCCAGATTTTCATTTATTTTTGGGTTGTATTTCATTGTGCAGCTTCCAAGCGGATAGAAGCCAGAATCAACGCCGTAATTCATTTCAGATAAACGTATGAAATGGCGGGTAACTTCAGCTTCTGAAAGTTCCGGAAGATTTGGCTGAGTTGCTCGTTGCATATTCTCGGGTATAGCTGTCTTCAAGTCTCCGATGGCTATCTTGATTTCGTCTTCGACTTTTGGCAGAATGTGCCCTACGCGCCCACTTCTTCCTATGTTAAAAATCACGGGTTCATTCCAACTTGCTTGCTTATACATATAATCATCACCTATCTTGCCAAAATTTTCTCTAAAGCTTCTGCTAGACGCTCAATTTCCTCTTTTGAATGAATTTCAGTTACACAATAGAGAGCGGTTTCGCCAAGCTCAGGAAACTCTAGAGAAAGGTTTTTGCCACCATGGATTTGGTGTTTAAGAAGAAGTTTTCTATGAACTTCTTCTACGCGAGATTTAGTGCCGTCAAAATTGACTGTGAACTCTTTGAAATGAGCAGATTTGAAGACTGGCGCTTTTACGCCGTCGATTTTTGAGAGCAAATGCATGGCATAATTGGCTTTGTACATTATTGCTTCACCAAGTTTACGAAAACCTTGAGGACCAAGTAAAGCCATATAAACAGCCGATGCTACGGCGCACAATGCTTCGTTAGAACAAATGTTAGATGTTGCTTTTTCACGTCTTATGTGTTGTTCACGCGTTTGCAAGGTCATGCAAAATCCTTGTTTGCTACCGTCGGTAGTCGTTGTTAACCCAATTATGCGACCGGGTATTTGCCTAATCAAGTTCATGTCATCACGGCAAGCGAAAATTCCCAGAAGTGGACCGCCAAAATTCATAGGATTGCCTAAAGGTTGAGCCTCACCGATGGCAATGTCTGCACCGTAGTCGCCAGGAGGCTTCAAAATGCCGAGTGATGTCGGGTCAACACCAACTATTACAAGGGCACCATGTGCATGTGCTTCGTTACTAATTTCATTGACTTGGGTCTCGATGAAACCTAGATAGGAGGGATTTTCGATGTAAACGGCTGCTGTCTTATTGGATAATTTGTTTTTTAAATCTTCAAGGCTTATTTGTCCAGTTTCTCGGTCGTAGGCTATTTGCTGCGTTTTTATTCGTGCCGGCTCAGCATAAACATTTAAAGTTGCGGCTCTTTCCGGGTGGATAATCTTTGGAATTAGAAGTTCGTTTCTTCCAGTTACGCGTACTGCCATACGTGCAGCTTCGCCTAAAGCCGAAGCCCAATCATACATGGAACAGTTTGCAACGTCCATGCCAGTTAACTCGCAAATTATACTCTGATACTCGAAAAGTGCTTGAAGCATGCCCTGCGAAATTTCAGGCTGATAAGGCGTGTAAGCCGTGAGAAATTCGCTGCGTTGAACTATTTCCTTCACAACCACGGGTACATAATGCGGCCAACACCCAGCGCCTAAAAAAACTGACATGTCACTGCATGTCTTGTTCTTTGAAAGCAAAGCTTCAACATGCCTTTTAACTTCAAACTCAGATAAAGCCTCAGGAAGATTCAATGATTTTCTCAACTGATATTTTTCGGGAATATCCGCATATAGCTCATCAATGCTTTTTATGCCGATTTCTTGCAGCATTTCTTGTTTGATTTCTGGTTGAGAATTTGGTATGTATGGATGATTATGCCTACTCAATGTTTTCACCATGGCGAATTAAACACTAAATCGTGGTATGTTCTTTAAGTTTTCTAAGTTTTAAGAGGAAATGCTACGTTCTAGGATGTTCAGATTTAAGGTTAATATTGTATTCCTTTTGTTGCAACCATTTCTTTCAAATGTTTAATGTCAACTATTTCGTTTACAAAATCTGCACGGTCTATCAGTTCCTTCGGAGCAAACCTTCCGGTCAATACGACATCAGTTTTTTTAGGAACCTTGTCCAGTAACTTCAGAACTTCCTTTACATCCAGAAGTTTACAGTACAAAGCAAGGTTAATTTCGTCTAAAACCAGCAGATGCGGCTTCTTTTCCTTAAGAATTTTCTCAGCAAACCTTAACGCTTTATACGCCAGTTTCTTGTCTCGTTCGTTCAGATTGTCTAACCCATGCCACCCTTTTCTGCCAAACTGATAAATCTCATAATAAGGCATAAGCATCTTTTGAATCTTGTATTCGCCAGTGTTTTTCCACCACTTCAAGAATTGAATTATGACAACTTTGTGTTTGTGTCCAATTGAACGAAGAGCCAACCCCAAAGCGTTTGTAGTTTTTCCCGCACCAGTCCCGGTATAAAGGTAGACATAACCCATTAGGTTTCCTCTTTTTCGCAATCTCTCTTATGCTTAAGCGGTATTATAAGTTTTAAATATGATTATGACTTCATGTTTGTCACGGAGAAAAAGCAGATGAAATATGACTATGATGCGCTACTGAAAAAAGCGCGTTCCCAAATTCCAGAAATTACTTCAAAACACGAACGACTAGAACTGCCTAGATTGAACCATTCAGTTATTGGCATGCGCACAATAATCTATAACTTCAAAGAAATTGCAGAAGCATTAAACCGTGATCCACAGCATTTGTTGAAGTTTTTGACACGTGAAACCGCCACTGCAGCGACTATACAGGAGTCGCGAGCTATTTTTAAAGGAAAATTCTCACATGAAACTATAGAAAGACTCTTACAAAGATACATGGAAACCTTCGTTACATGCCCAGTTTGCAAGCGTCCCGACACAAAGATTGTAAAAGAGAAGCGACTCTCATTTCTAGTATGCGAAGCATGCGGAGCAAGGTCAGCAGTGCAACAACTCTAACATGAGCGGCTAACAATTGGATGTCTACATTAAACTTCGGAAAATCGGCAATAACGTACTATTGGCCATGTGCGACGCTGAGATTCTCGGAAAAACCCTCTGCGAAGGCAAAATAGTTTTTCAAGTCAAAGAAGAGTTTTACAAAGGCACAAAAGTAAGCATTGAAGAAGCTATGGCTATGATAGAAAACTCAACAATAGTGAATATGGTAGGTGCAAATGTTGTTAAAAAAGCTGTGGAAAAGGGATACGTGCATCCTGAAGCAATTCTTAATATAGAGGGGATACCACACGCGCAAATAGTGAAGATGTAGACTTTGTGCTAATTAATTTATGTTAAAAAAAACTTGAAGTTTCATGTGCCTAATAGCATAATGACACTGCTTTTGCACATGCTAAAACGCAATTTTCAAGGGCAAAACTTAACTTTGAAAACCGATAGGAAAAGATTGCTGGTAACCACCGTGCTAAAAGAAATCGAACTTCTTAAAAAACTATCAAACGCTTTTGGACCTTCAGGAAACGAGGAAGATGTGGCGGAGATTCTTAAAACCGAACTTGAAGGATACGCTGATGAAACGCATGTTGACAAACTTGGAAACATATTCTTTTATCATAACGGAAAAGAAGGTTATCCCAAAGTTATGCTTTCGGCTCACATGGACGAAGTAGGTTTCATAGTCACATTCATAGAAGAAAATGGCTTTCTACGGTTTGAAACGCTCGGAGGCATAACAAATAACATCCTACTTGGACAGAGAGTACTCCTTAAAGGAGAAAAAGGCTACTTAAAGGGAATAATTGGAACCAAACCACCTCACATAATGACGCTTGAAGAACAAAATAAAGTAATACCCAAAGAAGACCTATTCATCGACATAGGCGCCGACAACTTCAACCAAGCACAAGAAAAAGGCGCAGAAGTGGGCACGCTAGGCGTTTTTGATGTTGAATTTACAGATATAGGCGACGGGTATTTTAGGGGTAAAGCATTTGATGACAGAGCCGGATGCACAGTTCTTGCAGAAGCGTTCAAATCTATGAAAGATTCGCCATACAACATTGTAGCTGTTGGCTCTGTTCAAGAAGAACTCGGATTGAGAGGAGCAAGAACCGCGGCTTGGCAAGTAGACCCAGATTATGGATTAGCCTTAGAAGGAACATTCGTTGCTGATGTCCCGAATACCAGACCAGACAGAGTCTCATCAAAAATTAAGGGAGGCCCCGTCATAACAATATTGGACAAAACGGTTTTCACTCATCCTGTTATCCTTAAAACTCTAATTAAAGTGGGAAGAAAAGAGGCTATTCCCTTTCAGTTCAAGAAAGTGCCGATGGGCGGAACAGACGCGGGCGCAATTCATCTCACGAAGGCAGGTGTGCCAAGTGGAACCGTAGCAGTTCCTTGCAGATACATTCATGGACCTGCCTCAATCATGCACATTGAAGATTTAAGGAACGCTATAAAACTTGTAACGGAATTTGTAAAAGCCATCTCGGTAAAGTAAGGATAAAAGTAAAATCTATTGTTGAAATACTTGGTTGAATGAGCATAACTTTTAAGGAAGTTATATACTTCTTTTAGAAGAATACATTTGAGGTGCTTAGGTGGGCAAGAAGAAGGTCCTAACAGAAGAAGAATTAAGCGAAATGATATATCCATCCGCAAATGACATCTTAGGAGTAGCTGTTAAACTGCTTGGCTTTGACCGTGTTTTAGTTAAGTGCCAAGACGGGCACGAACGTTTATGCCGTATTCGCGGAAAAATGAAAAGACGGGTTTGGATACGAGAAGGAGACGTTGTATTGGTTTCCCCATGGGATTTCCAATCTGACAAGAGGGGCGACTTGATTTGGCGTTACACCAAAGCTCAAGCGGAGTTGCTTCGAAAAAAGGGCTATTTAACCATCTAAATTTTTGTGTGTACATGGGGAAATAAGTGTGCCTTTTGAAACACGTGTTGAAAAAAGACTTCGAAGAAAAGAAAAACGTTATGAAACCGAGCAGTTAATGAAGGAAAAACGAAGCGAAGAGTATGAAGCTTTAGAAGAAGTTTTTGACCGCTCCACATTGATGGTAATCTACGATTTTTTGAATAAGGGAACAATAAACGAAATATATGGTGTTGTTAAGGCTGGAAAGGAATCACGGGTTTACTGGGGAAAAGACAGGCAAGGAAACGAATTGGCAATAAAAATTTACTTAACTGTTTCAGCCGAATTCCGAAAAGGCATTCTCAAATACATTGAGGGTGACCCGAGATTCACAGGCCTAAGGCGTGACACGCGCTCGCTGATTTTTGCGTGGGCTCAGAAGGAATATAAAAACTTAGAGTTGGCAACGAAGGCAAAGGTGAGAGTGCCAAAACCTATTGCCGTGAAAAACAATGTGTTGATAATGGAGTTTATAGGCGAAGAAGGGGTTACTGCTCCGTCAATGAAGGAACTTCCGCCAAAGAATCCAGAGAAAACTTATCAAACATTGTTAGGTTATCTGAAAAAATTGTACACCAAAGCCGAACTTGTCCATGGAGATTTAAGTGAATACAACATTATGATTTGGAGAGGACGCCCGGTGTTATTTGACATGTCCCAAGCAGTTCTTACATCGCATCCTATGGCAGAATTTCTCTTGCGCAGAGACTTGACAAATTTGAACAAATTTTTCAGTAAGCTGGGCGTTGAAGTTTCATCAGTAGAAGAATGTTACAGGAAGGTTACAAGTCTTGGCGAAACCTAGCGCGTTCGTTAGAATACCAAAAGAGCGAGTAGGCGTTTTAATAGGACCGGAAGGCAAAACCAAAAAAAGCATCGAAGAAAAACTTATGGTTCAGTTACAGATAGACAGCGAAACAGGCGGCGTAACGCTCACGCTTAGTGAAAAAGCTGAAGACCCAAGCTTGCTTTTCAGAGCGAAAGATGTTGTGACAGCCATTGGAAGAGGTTTTTCTTCTGAACATGCTTTCCGCTTAATCCGTGATGAAGACGCCATTCTAGACGTTATAGACTTGCGAACTGTTTTCGGAAAGTCTGAATCAGACATTCGTCGCATCAAGGGGCGAATAATAGGAATGAATGGTAAAACCCGCAAGACCATAGAGGAATTGACGGACACTAATATATCTGTTTATGGACACACGGTCAGCATAATTGGAAGCATGGAGCAAGCACAAGCCGCAAGAGAAGCCATCCAAATGCTGATAGAAGGAAGTTTACACAGCACAGTGTACCGCTATCTTCACAGAAAACGCAGAGAGCTCAAAAAGAAAATGCTCGAGCTTTGGAAAAAACCATCCGAAGAATAACGTAAAAGCTGGCGAGCTCGCGCACTCAAGATCCCAATCATTTTGGAATCAGCGGGGCCAGAGTCGTCATCGCCCACCATGCAAAAGTAGACCTTGAACTTAAATAAAAAGGTATAGGAATCAAGCTTAGGCGTGTTGGAAAGGTAATGTTAAAACATATTCATGTTGTTCCCTTGGCTGCGGAAAGCTTCGGCGTAAGGTCAATGTGCACTTACGTTGAAACTCCAGACGTGAAAATTCTTCTGGATGCTGGAGTTTCGCTTTGTCCATATCGTTTCGGTTTGCCTCCGCATTCGCTCGAATTTAAAGCTATAGAAGGTTGCCGTAGAAAAATTGCGGAAGCTGCAGAGCGTGCGGAAATTGTAACGGTGAGCCATTACCATTTTGACCATCACACGCCTTCTTATGAAGATTGGCTATGTAATTGGACAGAAGCAAACAAAACTGCCAAGCAGATTTATGAGAGGAAAACTGTTCTGATAAAAAACCCTAAGGAAAAAATCAATTACAGCCAAAGACGCAGAGGATGGATGTTTCAGAAAACAAGTGGAAAATACGCGGAAAAACTTGAGATTGCAGATGGAGAAACCTTCGTTTTCAATGACACAAAGGTCAAATTTTCTGAGCCAGTCCCGCATGGACCGGAAAACTCAGAGTTAGGATGGGTTTTAATGGCAACAATTGAATTTAACGGGGAGAAATTGATGTTTGCGCCAGACGTTCAAGGTCCGATGTCAAATCAAACGCTCTCCATGATTCTTAGAGAAAAGCCGCAATTGTTAATGATTGGTGGACCGCCACTATATTTAGCGGGCTTTAAAGTTGACGAAAAGCAAATTGAAACTGGACTGAGAAATCTTGAAAGAGCGCTCAGAACCATACCATGCAGCATATTGGAACATCACATTCTTAGAGATGAACATTGGCGTGAAAAAACAAAAAATGTTCTAGAAGAGGCAAAGAAAGCGGGATGTAAGGTCGTGACGGCGGCTGAGTTTTTGGGTGAAAAGAACGCTTTCTTAGAAGCTTTCAGAAAAAAGCTTTTCGTTGATAACCCTCCTTCAAAAGAGTTTGAACAATGGATGCGCATAAATGATAAGGAGAAGAAGCATTTTAAGCCTCCAATTTAATCCTTAACTATTTTTTCCAATTCAACTAAATCCTCAAGCAATCGATTACAACGTGCTCCATAGAAAGGCGCTGAAATTTCTCTTTCTCCTAGCGCATGCTGTAATTCTTCCATAAAAATCCCCGAATCCTTTGCATTTAAGTCATCTGCTACATTACAACTTGGACTTCCCGCAACGCCTATCACAAGTTTCAACCTTACGCCGCACGTCTCATATTCTTGAATTTGTTTCGCAATGTCTTCTGCGATTTTCTTGCAATGTTTCCGAAAAGTTGCTGTGCTATATTGTTCTTTGGTTTGTGGCGGTCTAGATATTCCCGCATAGGTTAGTTCTGGACACGGCAACTGAATAATACCTAAATTTTTGCCTATTAAAAAATCTACAATTTCTGTTATTGCACTTGATTTTTCAGCTAATCCAAAAACGCGAGAGTTTTGGTTGAGGATGCAGTGTGCAACTAAAGCAATTTTTCCACTTCTATTATCCTTAAACATTTGAACAACCTTCCACAATTATTTTAGAAGCATGCTTAATAGTGCTATATCTTCGCGTTTTCCGCTTTTCTTAATCAATTTTTTACGCACACTTTCAACTTTGAATCCGACTTTCTCTGCAATCCTTATCATCGCTTTATTTGAAAATAGAGTTTCCGCCTCAAGTTTCATAAGTCCTTCTTCTTGTGCTCTTGCTACTCCAGCTTTCAGCAGTTGTGTTCCGAAACCCGTATTCCAGTAGTCTGGGTGAACTGTTATGCCAACATTTCCAACACGCATTAAGCATTTAGTTTCACAGAGTATTCCAAGAAAACCCGCAACTTTTCCGTTTAATTTTCCAACAAGAAAAATTTGGTCCTTTTCCATTGGAAGTTTCCTGATAGCCTTTTTAAATAATTCATACATTTCGCTTTTGTCACATGTGCGGACGCTAAGATTCCATTTTACCACGTCAGGATGCGTCTCCATTTCCGCAAGTGCCCACAAATCCTCATCCTTAAACACATAACTTTTACCATCGATTATTTGAAAGGACATTCTCACACCCATATCTAACCCGGGTACAGTCACTGTAGATGGGGCCGGGGCCGGGATTTGAACCCGGGCGCTAGGCTCCACAGGCCTATAGGCTACCAAGCTACCTCACCCCGGCCACTCGCGATTGGCTTCGACCATTTTTAATTAGTTTGATGTTTATTTACGTTTTCGAAAGATGCATGGATGTTTTTATAGGATATCATACATCTTCAACAGTAACAGTCACTGGTGATTGGTGTGAAGGAATATGACTTGATAGTAATTGGCACGGGTTCCGCAATGGAAATTGTGAATACAGCAATCCAGAAGAACCCACACATAAAAGTTGCTATCATAGATAAAGATGAACCGGGCGGTATTTGTCTCACGCGAGGCTGTATACCATCAAAAATACTGTTGTACTCAGCCGAGCTAATAAGAACCCTAGAAAACGCGGAAGAGCTTGGCGTGGATGTTGAAGTTAAAGAGGTAAATTTTGGAAAAATAATGGATAGGATGAGAACTCTTGTCAACAAAGAAATAGATGCCATAAGAAATGGACTTTCCCATTCCAAAAACGTAGATTACTACCCTGCCAAAGCAGAATTCGTCGCTCCTTACACGTTAAATGTCCAAGACAACACAATAACCTCAAAAATGATTATCCTATGCACAGGCTCAAAACCCACTATTCCGCCAATAAAGGGCCTCGAAAAGACAGGCTATCACACAAGCGATACAATCCTCAAAATGAAAAAACTACCACAAAGCATTGCCATAATCGGAGGAGGATATATAGCAGCGGAATATGGGCACTTCTTCTCTGCAATGGGAGCAAAAGTCACCGTGATTGGCAGAAACCCCCGATTTTTGCCAGAAGAAGAACCGGAAATTTCGGCACTTGCCGAAAAAGAGTTAGGAAAGCACATGAGGATAATTGTTAATCATGAAGTGCGTGAGGTAGAAAAAACATCATTTGATGAGAAAAAACTTGTCGCTTTCGATAGGGAAAGCAAAAGAACAGTCGAAATAATAGCTCAAGAGATACTGGTTGCTACTGGAAGAAGCTCAAACACGGACATACTTAATCCAGAAAAAAGCGGAGTGAAAGTGGACAAAGACGGGTGGATTCAAGTCAATGAATATTTGGAAACTTCACAACCAAACATCTGGGCGCTTGGCGATGCAGACGGCAAATATCAATTCAAGCATGTAGCAAACTACGAAGCACTCATCGTATATTACAACGCCATATTGAAAAATAAGGTAAATGTAGATTACCACGCCGTCCCTCATGCTGTCTTCACGTACCCCGAAATCGCAAGCGTAGGCCTTAAAGAAAAAGAAGCAATAGAAAAATATGGTAAAGACAAGGTGTTAATCGGCTTCCACAGGTATCAGGACACAGCCAAAGGAGAAGCCATGAATATAAAAGGGGATTACTTTGTCAAGATAATCGTGGAAAAAGGAAGCATGAAAATCTTGGGAGCTCACATTATAGGGCCACACGCTTCCATGCTCATACAAGAGATAATAAACGTAATGTACGTCCCTGAACAAAGCGCATTACCCATAATGACTGCAATGCATATTCACCCAGCTCTAAGCGAAGTTGTACAAAAGGCGGTTGGTTCCCTCATGAACCCGGACATATACCATCACATCATAGAAGAACACTATCAGTTATCAACCAAATAAGCACAGCAAAATTTGGAGGACACATGAAAAATTCTTAGCAAAGTTTTTCTTACGCCCGATTCTGTATCTATATGAGAATCACATGTCTAAGCACAATGTCGGCGAGGCCTTCTCCGCAGGAATCGGTTTGGCTTTAGGACTGACTATGGCACAATGCATGTCTCAAGCTATTAAACCGCCAGAAAGACTCATCAAACAAGTTATCGTCTGCTTACGATGCGGTAACAAGAACCCGGTTGAAAACAAGTTCTGCGGACAATGCGGTCAATCCTTATATCCACCACCGCTTACTCAATGCTCAAAATGTGAAGCAACTGTTCCTTCAAACATGAATTTTTGTGGAAACTGTGGCTCTCCGTTAAAAGAAGTAAAGAAAACTAGAAAAAAGAGAAGCTAAACGCGTCTTTAGCCTAGTTTTTCTCCGCAGTTGCCGCAGAACTTTGTTCCGGCTGGATTCTTCGTGTTACATTTTGGACAAGTTATTTCGTTGGTAGCTGGTTGAGCAAGTGGAGTGCCACAGTTCCCGCAGAATTTCGTACCCGCAGGATTCACAGCCTTACATTTAGGGCAAATAACCTTTGCTTGCGGAGCCAAACTTGCACCGCAGTTACCGCAGAATTTGGTTCCAACTGGATTTTTGGCACCACAGCTTTGGCAAATTATTAGCTGTTGAGGTTGACCAGCTTGTGCTTGCTGCATCTGTTGAGTCATCATGTAGGGCATTGTTAAGCCCATTCCAGCGCCTAGACCCGCAGCAGCCGCGCCTCCTCCTTCGCTTCCTTTGAGTTCTGTTGCTGTTTCTTTCATGTATTGCATCATCATGGCTTGGGCGCCCATTCCAGACGCGAATCTTCTGGCTTCTTCTGGGATTTTGACGCCTTCGAAGATGCAGTCTATAACTTTTAAGCCGACCCTTGCCGCTTCATCACTTATTTTTAATGTTACTTTATCCGTGGTAGCGTCAACATTTTTCACAACCGTGAATATGTCATGGTTGCCAAACTCGTTTATTATACGTTCATTTATGAAACCGCGAATGTAGTTTTCAACATCTCTGGATGAGCTAGCGCCGCGGTTGCCGAAGAATTCAACAACGAAAAGTTTAGGGTCTTCAACTTTGTAGAGCATGTAGCCAAAAAATCCCAGTTCAGCTTGATATTTTATGTCGCCGCTTGGCGCCGAGTAAGCTGTGCCGCCGAAGTTTGCTCTAAATTGGCTGTTGCTAACGAAAACAACTTCACAGTCAAAAATGTCACCTATTATACGTAGAGCTTTAAGCGCTGCAGTCAAAAGTGGAATATTATTGCTTGTAATTGTGTGTCTTCCCGGTCCAAAAACATCATACGCTTTGCCGTCTCGGAAGAAGACAGCCCACTGATTTTCCTTAACTATGACTTGACTTCCATATTTTAGCGAAAGATTCGGGAATCTGTAGGCTATATCTTCTGCGCCTGCATAGTCCCATGACACTTTCTCAATAACTGGCATTCACCTTACACCTCCAACGGTCTGAACTGTTTTTCTCTTTCATCCCATTTAGATTCAAACGTCAGTATTAAGGATTTAATGTTCTTAGCTTTAGCTGCCGCTTCTGTCCAGTTTTCAGCTTCGCTGTCCTTGTGGAGTTCGTTCACTGCGTTCACTACTGCTTCGATATCATCGCTTAATGCCTTGTCGTAATTGAAAACTCGCGCTAACTCGGTTTCTCTTATGTGTCCCTTTCGGTCCATCAAGCCGGCATATCCATAGTCTGCGTGGTGAACTTTTTCGGCGATTCTGTCTATGATTTGTATGACTTTTTTGAAGTCGTCTGTGGCTTTTCCAGCGTTTAAAGCTGCCAAGTAAAGTTCTTCCCATCTGTGGCGTAGCGTTTTGAAGTCAGAGTAGTATAGGTCTCGGAGTTTCTTATCTAATTCGCGTATGTCTTCTTTTGTTGCGTATCCTAAGCCGAACACGTTCTGGATTTTAGCAAGTATTCCTTGCTTGTCTTTCATTTTTTCTATTGTTTCTTTTTCTGACATTTTTCATCCTTCTAACCGATGCTAAATAAGGGTCTTCCTCCACCTAAAACTTTCCCTTCGCAACCATCTACTGCAATAACGTAGTTTTCTCCCTTTAAAGTGTAGTGGACAAACCAGACCGGTGCGTGTACTAGTTCAGCTTCTCCAAGAGTCACGTTTACACTACATGTTTCGAGAGTGTCAACTTTACCGCTTGCAATTAGCCGTTCTTTGGCTTCAATTTCCGTTCGAATTTTGGCTTTAGCTTCTTCCTCGTTTAGTTCTATGTTGAGAAATTCAGCGTCCTGCGGAACTTTGCCCACATCAAACGGGGTTTTTCTAGCGGCTGGTACATCATAATAGTTAATCTCGCTTATCATTGTTCGCCTAGCTAATGTTGGCCAAATGTAAGTGTTGGAGAATGAGTAAGAAACATGTCTTGGCGATTTGTCCTTTTGCTGCGTCTCAGCATAAGCCTTAGCTCCAGCGAGAATTAGTTTTCCAAACTTTGCCAGTCCGCTTGACCGTTTGTCGCTTACGGCTTCTTGTGCTTGGTGAATTTCTCCCATGGCCCCTGTGCCAGTAACGCCTTTCAAGAACGTGTTTGTCGTAGCCTGGCAAACCCAGAAGGGAACATAACGCAATTTCACATCCGTGATTTGAGCGTCTTTTGAAACGCCAACCCTGAAAATGCCCTTGTCCATGTATTTTCGTGCAGCGTCAACTGCTTGTTGAGAAAGAAGACGATTCTCTAACATACTGTGAGCTTTTAGTTCTTCTCTTGAAGCCACAGTCATTGTGAAACCGCAATATCTACACGTAAATATCAAGTCTTCTTGCGTCACAGTGATTGGAGCGCCACATCTACTGCAATTGGTAGGTAAAGGCTGTGCGGGTTTGGGAGCAGGAGGCGGAGGAGCAGTTTGAGGAGGCATTGCAAGTGCGGCTGGTTGTGGGGGCGTCGGTGGTGCAGGTATTTGTTCTGTGTAACTTTTGAAGGCTTGAGGATTCTTAGCTGAAGCTAGAATTGCGTCTTCAATGATGAACCACGCTTCTTGGTTATCTTCTCTAACGCCGGAAACAATAAAGTCGTCTGGAACGCCTTTCACGCTTAAGGTTTCTTTTGCTGCAAGCATACCTCCCTTTTTATACTCGATTAGAAAACTGGTCTCGCCAGTCAACACGCGCTCTATTTTGTAACCTTGCTTTTCCATAGAAGACTTCAGTTTTTCCAGAAGAACTTTAATGTCTACACCTAATCCTTGATAACGCGCCATAACCTATTCGCCCTCCACCAGAATTTTCACGGTTCTTTTGTGGTTCATCGATGTAGTTATACGTTAATCTGTTGAGTTTTAGCTGCATCTCCGCCTTTGATGCAGAGAATTTCTTAAATGGACTCATCATTTCGCTTCCGTTAAACCATTTATTAATTGTTTTTTCAGAGCTTTAAAACTTATGAATTAATGATTTGTCAGTAGGAGATTGCCACATCTACGTTATTATCAGTTGGTAAATCTCTTTAGTGACGTATTCCAAGTACTTTTCTTTGTCTGTTAAATTGAAGATTGTTACTGAAGCATCTCTTGTCACGCTCACAACATAACCGTATTCTCTTGCTCTTGCAACAACATACCACAAATCACCATGTTTGCAGTAATCTTCAAAAAGCGAAGTGTTAATCAAGTCTGGACCGTAAAGCGAAAGCTTGTTCACGTTTGGAATGTCAACATTGCCGAAAAACGTGATTTTCGTGTCTTCCGGGTTTTTCAAGTGAAAATCCTTGAAGGTTTCTGGAGGAATTCTAGCTTCTAAGATGCTGCCCACTTTTTCGAAGAGTATCTCACTCAGTTTGTTAGCGATGAAGTTGGCTATGCGCTTCTTTTCAACAACGGTTAAAAAAGTATTGCCTTCACGCCGTGAGAAGCTGAAGAGAGCTTCAACAGTGCGGGGTAAAGGCGCCACCTTGCCTCTGTGAAAAACGTGAATAACATAATCATGCGAATAAACACCTCGAAGCATGTCTTCCTTTTGCAGAAGCCCAACTACTTCGGTTACAAGAGTAAACTTGTAATCGCCTTCCTCGTAAGGCTCTTCTGTGTGATAGCCTTCAAGTCGCGATGCGATTTCAGCTATGGAAAGTGGTTCAGAAAGCCTAAAGACCTTGCCAGCAACAACCATGCTCAAATCCAACCTTTAAACGTGTGTAGTTAGTCTGTAAATTTATATGTAAAACTTTTGTCCTTCAGAGATTTGCTTTGAGTTAAAGTTTGCCTAATTGCTTTAATAAGAGACTTTTCACCTCTATTACTACTGCTAGAGAGGCAACTTTCCCAATGCTGATTCAGGAGGTCATCCTAGAAAACTTCATGAGTTACGAGTATGCTAGGGTACCGTTTAAACATGGCGTAAACGTCATCTGCGGACCAAACGGTTCTGGAAAATCCTCCCTTTTGTTGGCTATCTCCGTAGCATTAGGACAGTCGTATACTGAACGCTCCAAAAAACTCAGCGACCTAATCCGATGGGGGAAAGACCAAGCCCGTGTAACACTTATTCTAGATAATACACGAAAAGGAAAGAGCCGCCCAGTTCAGAAAATCAACAAAGACCAAATTTTTCTCACACGTGTTCTGCGCAGAGATGGGCAATACTGGTTTGAGCTTGAAAATAAAGCGGTTACAAAGCAGGATGTTGAGAGACTTTTGGATAAATTGGGCGTCGACCCAGACAACATGCTTATCATCATGCACCAGAACATGGTTGAACAATTCACTGTGCTTTCCACGCAAGAAAAGCTTCGCATGGTTGAGGCAGCAGTTGGATTGGAGCCTTACCGCGAAAATGTTTTACAAGCACAGAAAAAACTCACCCGCATACTAAGCCAAGAAGAATCAGTAAGCAAGCTTTTGGAATCAGCTGAACAGACGCTCAACTATTGGCGAGAGCAATACGACAGATTCCAAGAGAAAAAGCAGCTGCAGACAAAAAGAAGATTTTTGGAAAGAGAACTTGCATGGGCAGAAGTTACTAGAAAAGAGGAGGAAGTCAAAGATTTAGAGGAAGAAATGAAAAGAGAAAAGGATGTTTTTGAGCAGATTGAGGAAGAAACACGAAAAGTAGAGGAACAATTGCAAGTTCAGCAGAACACGCTTGAAGAACTCAAAAAAGAATGGAAAACACTTTTCGACGAACGCTTAAACCTTGAATGTGAAAAAGCTCGAAATGAGTCGACAATCGTGTTGTGCGAACAGTTATTAAAAGAAATAACTATGCTGGAGAACCCGCATCTCCAAGCGATAATGAAAGAACCCTTACCCATGCAACCTAAGCTTCTGAAAAGTGAAAATTTAAAGGAGCTTATGCAGAACTCTGCAGGTCACTTGTCAAAGTTAAACACAAAGATAACGGAAATTCAGTTGAAAACGAAAAGTTTGGAAGAAGAGACTGAAAAAGCCAGCAACCAGATTTTAGATAGCCGAATCAAATTGGCACTGCTCCAATATCGCAAAGAAAACGCAATCAATAATCTGAAACGATTTGAAAATGAGTTGAAAACTGCAAGAATTCACTTAAACGAGGCAATAGAGAAAGCAGAGCAAACCGGCTCCAGAATTGCAGTGATGAAGGGCGTCAGCGAAATTTTAGATGAAATCCGCGTTACAGATGGACATTTAGCCGCTCTGACGGATGTTTCAGAAGACATAGAACGCATGTACGAGTCCTACTCAAAACTCTACTTAGAACTGAAAGAAAAGGCGCAATTAGTTGCCGAAAACCGAGAAAAGGCGCTAGAAGAAGTTAAAACGCGAATGCAAGCATGGCGAACAGTCATCCAAAACCTTCTAGACCGTGTGAATCTTGAATATCAAAAGATTCTTGCTCAAGCCCAAGCAGTTGGTGAGGTTAGACTCGCTAATGGGCATGACATGGAAGTTGCGGGATTAGAAATTTTAGTAGGTTTTAAAGGCGGAAAACCTGTACTGCTGGATGCCTACACGCAAAGCGGAGGAGAAAGAACCACTGCAACAATGAGTTTTTTGTTAGCTTTACAGCAGCACGTCCGCTCACCATTCCGCGCCGTTGACGAATACGACATCCACATGGACCCCAAAAACCGTGAGTTAATTGCGAAAATGCTCATTTCAACGGTCAAGGATGCTGATGCTCAATACATTGTTATTACACCAAGTCAGATAACTTTTGCAGAGGAAGAAGCAAATATAATCACTGTTCAAAATATCGAAGGCAAATCGATAATCAGAGAGGTTGCCTAATGCAGTCGAAAAGAGAGCGAATTCGCAACGGTAAAGAGAAACTTCAACGGATAATCGAAATGTGCAAGTCTGTTGAAGAACACTCGCTAGACCCCTTTTTAATAGATGTCAATGAGGTCATAAACGTAATTAAAGAGTATTTTCCAGATTGGGAAGTTCCAGAAGACCTATGTTTAGACGCTGAAACAGTTCACCGTTTAGCCTCAGTTATAAAACTTCAAAGCGAATGGGTCAAGCATCGCTCAACCTCGCTTTATACAGACCCCTTCTTATTGGAGGAAAAACTCGCTCGCATAGGTAAAGAGGAAATAATTGAAGTTTTCTTTAAAGCTTGGCATCCAATTGTTGAACTGGAACAGATTTCGCTCCACAGCATAGCAGAAGCCATGAAATACTGGGAAAACCTTTTACCCCTCAAAGAAAGATGGAAAGAATTTCCAACAGCAGAATTTGAAACGGGCACCGCAACGAGAGACGAGCTTGTTAAACAAAAGATTTTGCGTGACAAAGCCTTCTCTGAAGAACTAGAAAATTTCTGGCAGGAAATGAAAACTAAAGTTAAGGAGAAAGGCGATGATGGGAAAATTCCTTACTGGGATTTTGTTGGCGCAGAAACCTACGAGGAAACCGTGCATAGGGCGTTCATGGCAAGCTTCCTGATAACCTATGGTTATGCAACGTTAGAGGTTTATCCGTTAGAAGAGGAAATTTTCATCAAACCATACGATAAGCCAACAACAAAAATCGGCAAGAAACAATTGGTTTCCATTCCAATAGCCGTTACAACGGACAACTGGATGAAATGGAAAAGAGGAGAGCTAAAGTGAGCAAACGAAAAGGCTACTACGCAAGTAAAATCAAACGCGCAACCCACATGCTCTTCTACCGTAGACACGCCAAGCCCGGAGTGAAAGGCTGGGAACTTCGAAAAGCCTTAGGCGCAGACTACCCCAAAGTTTTGAACATTTTAGATAACTACTTAAAAGCACTTGATTTGCAAATCAAAATGGTTTTTGAAGAAGAGAAAACGGTTGAGAAGCCAACGCCAGAACAGCTGGATAAAGCCAGATTTTACATAACATTGCGAGGTGAACTAACGCCAAAAGAAGCTAAGATGATAGGATGGCGAATAGACGACTTGGCTGGACTGGCAATAACAATAGCTTACATAATTTCCAAGAAGGGAAAAGCTCCACGAAAAGAAGTTGAAGAACTTTTACGCGACAAACTTCCTGGATGGAAAGTGGACATTAACATCGACCGTTACATTCGTTACGGATACTTAACAAAAGACGAGAATGAACAACTGTACTTGGATTGGAGAACACGCGCAGAAATAGACCAGAAAGCATTGATAGATTTGCTTTTAGGAACAGAAGCGAAGGTGTAGATGCAGTCGCTATTTTCGTATTTTGTAGTAAATGAACGCGATAACATCAATAATTAATATGACTGTAAGAATCAATAATGGACTACCAAGAAACTGATTTACAAAATCGTTCATTTTTGAAACACCAAATCAGGTAATACTGACATTCTGTATTTGGAAGTATCTTTTAGCGAGAAAACGCAAACGCTCGGCGTTTTTACCATTTTTGCCTATTGCGACACCTTTGTCTCTCGGGTTAACGGCGACAACTGCTATTTTCTTTCCATCAGACCTTTCTGTCAAGCGGACTTCCTTAACAAGAGCTGGTTTTAGTGCATTCTTTATAAACTGTGCAGGATCTTCCGAATATTCAATTATCATGTGTTTTTTCCCAGTCATTCTTTCCAAAGTGTGAATGTTTCTTCCGCCTCTTCCGATGGCTACACCTACTTGTCCTTCGTTAACAACAAAAATTACACGTCCTTGTTCTTCGTCAATTATGCAGTCTTTGACGCTTGCGCCTGTTATGCTTTCAAATAAAGCGATATAGCGCATTTCTGTGCTTGTAAATTTTATTCCACTTGTCATTCGCTTCCTCCGCTAGACTCTTCGAGTTCAGTGCCCTCTACTAGTTTGAGAATTTCTGACTCACCCGGCTCTCTTATACTTAACGCTGAAATAGCGAAGGGTTTGCCGCAAACAGCAGCTAAATCAAGCGATGAACCTTTGTAGGTTACTAATGGAATATTTGAAAGTTTACAATAGTATGCTATATCTTCACGTGTGATTGTGGGACAGTTCGAAGCCAAAATTATCATTTTAACCTTGCCAGTTTTCGCGTTTTGTATAGCAGAATTTGTTCCAAAAGCTACTTTGCCAGTCTTTACAGCCGCCGCAATTGCCTTGTCCACGTCTATCATTCCTTTTTCTCTCCTTTAGATTCGAACGTTGACATGTACAGCTCCACAAGTCCAGTACCAATTGGTATTGACTGCCCTACTATTACGTTTTCGGTCACTCCTTCTAACGGGTCGCTTTCGCCCTTTATAGCCGCATCAACAATGTTTGGAACAGTGATTTCGAAGGCTGCTCTTGCCAAAACGCTTGATTTCTTGCCGCTTATACCATGCCTACCTATTTGCTGCACTTCGCCAGTTGACGTCATCATGTCTGCGACAAGCATGACATGGCGTATATCAACATCCAATCCTTGCTCTTCCAGAACGCCCTTAGACTCGTTCATCAACGCATTTCTAGCTGCTTCGATACCAAGAGTTTTAGCTATCTCATGAACGTTATTTGTCGTTGTTCTCGAAGTATCCACTCCATAAACTTCCAAAACCTTAGGAAGGTTGGAGCCGTCAGTTCTTATGACCCATTCTCCACGTTCTTCTGTAACAAGAACACGTTTTATGCCCGATACTCCTTTAATGTGAAAAGCGGAAACCTTATCGAGCAATCTCTTTAAGGCTTCAGCTTTCTTAGGCTTTATATGTATATGGTTTCCCTTCATCTTTATAGTGGAATTCTGTATTTGCAGTTTTTCCTTCAGTTCTTGTAAAGCTACTCCACGGTCTTCCATCATTGTTTTATTAAGCTCAACAACTATTTCCTCATTCACGGGGTCTTCATAAATTGCCTGCGCCAAATCCTCCAATGTAGTGTAAATTATGCTGCGTGCAATTTTTACGGCGGATTCCTTGCTTTTCCTATGCACTTCGTCTAAGTAGATTGTCATTATAGGCGTAGATGGAATTCTCCTGGCGTCAACAATTTCTATTAGTCTTGGCAAGCCTAAAGTAACGTTTTGCTCTCTCACTCCAGCATAGTGAAATGTTCTAAGAGTCATCTGCGTGCCAGGCTCGCCTATGGACTGAGCTGCCACTATACCCACCGCTTCGCCGGGCTCCATTAAGGCTCGTTTATAGTTTTCAACAGTTAATTTAATCGCTTTATCCACACATGCCTTGCTAAGTTTCGTCTTAGTTAAACTTTGTTTTAGCTCATCAACAAGTATGGGAGTAAGTTCATTCTCAACTTCTTTTAGCTGCTTCTTAATGTAATCTTCTGATGCTGGTTTACCTTTCTCTTCAGCTATCCTAAGTTGCTCAACAAGTCTGCTCACGTTAACAGCCTTTCCATGGTCACTTTTTGCTGGGTCAACTCCATCCTCACCGTACTTGAACTGAATTATATCACCAGCAGAGTTTCTAACTGTTCCGTCATACTCCAAACGTATATGTTCAAGTGCATTGATCAGTCGCCTTTGCATGTATCCGCTCTGCTGCGTTCTAACGGCTGTGTCAACAAGTCCTTCACGACCACCCATAGCATGGAAGAAAAATTCAACCGCGTCAAGCCCGCTTTGATAAGAGGAATACACGAATCCTCTTGCCCTTGGCGTCGGGTCACCAGACTTGAAATGGGGCAAAGCGCGACCGAGATATCCACGCAATATCCTTTTTCCACGTACTGATTGTTGCCCTACACATGCGCTCATTTGTCCAATGTTTAGGCTTGAGCCTCTCGCGCCTGTTCGAGTCATAACTATGCCGGCATTTTCAATAGTAAAATCTTCGTCAGCGATTTTTCCAGCGTCATCTCTGGCTTTGGCTAATTCATTCATTACATAAATTTCAAAAGATTCTTCAAGTGTTTGCCCTGGAAGCCTAGGTAGAGTACCCTTGCGGTAGCCCTCTATTAACTCCTCAACTTTCTTCTGAACCCGTTCCATTGTTTTATTTATTTTGTTCTCTGCAACCGGAGACAAAACGAGCTGTTCATATGAATAAGTGAAGCCACGCATTGTTATGAAAAGCTTTAACAACCGAGTTATCTTATTCAGAAATTCGCGTCCTGCTCGTGTTCCATAATCCTTTATTATCCTATGAAGGAGACTTTCAGATTGTTCAGCACCTATCGAGCGCCGATCTATGACTCCTCTTACGAGCTCACCATTTCTGACGACTACGTAAGCGTCATATTTGCAATCTTCCTCTTCACATTTGGAACACCCCTGACAAATGTTTGCCTTTAAAACGTAGTTCATGTCTTTTGGCAGGAACAGACTGAAAATTTGTTTGCCTGTCCATAGAGGTTGTGGTTCTTTGATTTTTGGCTCTGGTAAAGGTCCATCGTATCCCGCTGCCAACAACAACCTGTTGACTTCTTGTTTTGTTAAGTAGTTTGATTTCCTTGTAAAGAGGTATGCGCTGGTTATAAAGTCTCGAATGGCTCCTATTATTGGACCTCCAAATCTTGGAGAGAGTATTTGATCTTGAACTTGCATTAACAGAAGCGCTTCTGTTCGTGCCTCTTCACTTTGTGGTATGTGTAAGTTCATTTCGTCTCCATCAAAGTCTGCGTTGTATGGCGGACACACGCATAGGTGTAGACGGAATGTTTTGTATGGCAAAACACGCACATAATGAGCCATAATTGACATGCGGTGAAGCGATGGCTGACGGTTAAAGATAGCAATATCACCGTTTTTAAGATGCCTCTCCACAATAAAGCCAGGCTCTACAGCTTCAGCAATCTTTGTCCTATCGATTACAAACTCAAGCCTTATGCGTTTGCCATCAGGTCTAATAATGTAAAGAGCGCCTGGATATTTTTCAGGTCCATTTATGATAAGCTGGCGCATTTCTTCAATGTTCCATTCTGTCACCTTTTCGGGCACAGACAAGCGCATAGCAACTTCAAGTGGGACGCCAACCTCGCTTATGTCAAGGTTTGGGTCAGGAGAAATAACCGTGCGTGCAGAAAAGTCAACCCTTTTTCCAGAAAGATTGCTTCGGAATCTTCCCTCTTTTCCCTTCAATCTTTGTGAAAGCGTTTTTAACGCTCTTCCAGAACGATGTCTTGCTGGCGGTATACCTGAAGCTTCATTGTTAAAGTAGGTTGTAACATGGTACTGGAGAAGTTCCGACAAGTCTTGAATGATAAGTGTTGGAGCTCCAGCTTCCATGTTCTCTTTTAACCGTTGGTTTATACGAATGATATCCACAAGCTTGTGAGTTAGGTCGTCTTCAGAACGGATGCCTGATTCCAGCGTTATGGAAGGTCGAACGTAAACAGGAGGAACGGGCAAAACTTGCAAGACCATCCAAGCTGGACGTGCAGCTTTGGGATTAAACCCTAAAACCTCAAGATCCTCGTCGGGTATGCGTTCTAGTCTTTCTCTAACCATGCTTGGCGTTAAAGGTTCTGAACCGCTCTCGGGAATTTGTTCACTAAACTTTGTGGGTTTTTCAAAGACTATTTTATATTGGACCGCACCACAATGAGGACATTGTTTATTTTTTGTTTCTTGAATGATTAATTTGTAAACTTCGTCTGGAACAACGCCGAGAAGTTGACGAGTTCTATCAACTCTTGCATGGACTTTCTTAATAGTCTCGTCTGGAAGTAATATACGCCCACAGTTTCTACAAGTCGCCCTTAAAAGATCATGTATTATTTTTGTAAATTCAATGTGTATTATTGGAACTGCAAGTTCGATATGCCCAAAATGCCCAGGACACCGAATTGCCGTGTTACCGCATGTTTTACATCTCTGTCTAGGTTCGAGTGTTCCGAGTCTACCGTCCATTAGTCCTGCGGTAATCGGAGCGCCGTCTTCGTCATATGTATCTGGCGTTTGAATCTCAACAACTGAAAGTTTGCGCATATCTTGTGGTGAAAGTAAGCCAAAAGAAATTTCGTCAACCACTTTATGGATTACTTCTTCTGTTGCCATGTTATGCTTTCTCCTTCAATCTTAACTTGGGCGTTATACAAAGGCTCATTAATTCTTGCAAGAGAAGTTTGAACGCGTAAGAAACTATTACTGGAGAAATCTTTGCCTTGTCTTCGCAGAGTCTACAAAGATATTTCCTCTGTTTCATGTCATAATAGGCTATGTGACCACAATTCTCGCAAATATAAAGTGTGTATTTGTCTGACTCTTCCAATAATCTGTCTTGAAGGAGCATCGCAGCGCCGTGTCCAATTAGGCAGTCACGCTCCATCTCGCCAAATCTTAGACCTCCACCTCTAGCTCTTCCTTCAGTGGGTTGTCTTGTGAGCATCTGTACTTGTCCTCGTGCTCTGGCATGTATTTTGTCAGCAACCATGTGATGCAATTTCTGATAATAAACGATGCCGACAAATATGTTTGCAACAAACTTTTCGCCGGTCGCACCGTTATAGAAGACTTCACTTCCAGTGTGGCTTAGCCCTAGCTTAACCAAAGCTTTTCTAATTTCGTCTGGTTTTTCGCTTATGAAAGGTGTTCCATCAACTGGTTTTCCTCTCATTGCGGCAACTTTTCCAGCCATTGACTCTATAAATTGTCCAATAGTCATTCTTGATGGGATAGCGTGCGGATTGATTATTATGTCTGGAACTATGCCATCTTCGGTGAAAGGCATGTCTTCTTGGGGAACAATTAATCCTATTACACCTTTTTGTCCGTGACGAGAAGCAAACTTGTCACCTAACTCTGGAATACGCTGGTCACGAACTCTAACTTTTACGAGTTTGCTTCCTTCTCCTGACTCCGTTATGAAAATTGCGTCTACAATTCCAGTTTCTGAAGGGCGCATGTCAACCGACGTGTCTCGCATTGAAGGCCCTTTAACCTCAAATTCCTTATATTCCTCGAGAAATCTTGGTGGGCTTATTCTGCCAATGAGAACGTCTCCACCTGCAACATTCGCTTCAAGACCAATAATTCCATCAGGCTCTAATAATCGATAATATTGTTCTCCTCTGAATCCGCGTGTTCCAGGCTCAGGCAAAGTAAATTTGTCTTTTAATCCGCCTAAGTACTGGCGACATTCAGCCTCGTAGATTCTGTAGAATGTTGAACGTCCTAAACCTCTCTCTATTGATGCCTTGTTGAAGATTAAGGCGTCTTCCATGTTGTAACCTTCGAAAGAAAGCACAGCTACAATACAATTTTGTCCTGACGGTCGTAGTTTGTAGCCCATTGTTTCCATTAACGCAGTTTCCAAGAGAGGCACTTGTGGATAATGCAAAATATGCGAACGTGAGTCTACACGTTGGTTAACATTTGTCGCATAGAACCCTAAGGCTTGTTTTGCCATTGCCGCTTGATAGGAATTGCGTGGCGACTGGTTGTGTTCTGCGTAAGGTATTGTTGATGCGCAGATTCCGAGAATTGTATATGTGGCAATTTCTAAGTGTGTGTGTTCTGGAGTTACCTCTTCAGGGGTTATAGCAATGTAAGCGTTTTCCTCTTCTTCGGCATCCAAATATTCGATTATTCCGTTTTTGACCAAATCTTCCCATGACCATTCTCCAGAAGCTATTTTCTCAATGTATTCCGGCTGAAGCTTTGGAGAGCCGTTTTCAACGATTATGAGGGGTCTTCTGACTCTTCCCTCGTCACAGTTAACGTATATTTCTTCTCTTTCGCCGTGGACTTTTGAGAAGTGAACTATATTTACTTCTGTGGAGATTTCTCCTCTTCTTCGTCTTTCTCTGAATTCTCGTGTTAGTTCTTCTGGATCTTTGCAGTATCCGATGATGTTGCCGTCAACAAAGACTTTTGCTCCAGAAATCTTCAGGGCTTCATTTGCTTCGTATACGGACACTACGCCCATCCCATAAAGTACCTGCTTTATTTTTTCCGCGTTAACACCGACTGAGATACATGCGGATAAAGCCAAGTTTTTGACCAGCCCACAGTTTGAGCCTTCCGGAGTTTCATTTGGACATAAGCGTCCCCAATGGGTTGGGTGCAAGTCTCTTGCTTCAAAGTTGGGTTGACTTCTGCTCAAAGGTGACTGCAATCTGCGTAAGTGACTTAGAGTGGATATGTGGTTTGTTCTATCCAGAAGCTGAGTTATACCAACTCTTCCTCTTCCCCAATTTCCCGTAGCAAGCGCATGTTGGAACCTTTCCGTTATTATTCCAGGACGCACCGCTGCCGACACGGTTATTATTGGACCTTTTACACCTATTCGTTCAAGCTGATATTTTATGTCTCTGCAAAGGTTTCTAAAGGCTACACGGAACAAATCGGCAAGCAACGGCCCAGCAAGTCTAAGTCTTTTGTTTTTGAAGTGATCCTTGTCGTCAGTTTGCCTTCTTCCCAGTTTTAGTTCGATAACTCTGCACACCATCTCGCCTAAGAATAGAGCTTTGTCTCTTCTGCTTTGACTTGTCCTGCCTATGTGTGGTAAAAAGTTCTTGTCTAATGCAGTTTCAGCCTTTTGTATTCGGTACTCTTCAACTTGTCCGTGAGCGACGCGGTTTCCAATGAAAATGATTGCGTCTTTTGAAGTATCCACGCCTATTGCTTTTTCAAATGAAGGTTCCAACTCGCTTTGTATTTCCTTCTCTAGAGAAACCGCTTCAGCAATCTCTTTATCTGATTCTAAGCCCAAAGCACGCATTATCACAACAAGTGGAATTTCCGTTGGCACTCCTGGCATTGTAACATATATGGCTTCATCCGACTTCATTTTCAATTCTGTTCTAGCCCTAAAGCCAACTGTGGTTGAGAATATTTTCGCTTGATGTACGGGTGCTGCTCCCTTCTCGTCTATGTCAACTATTATGCGATTAGGCGCTAAGTCTTCCATTGCTACTATTACGCGTTCCGAACCGTTGACAACGAAATATCCGCCAGGGTCATCTGGGTCTTCTCCACATGCTATGAGCTCTTCTCGAGAAAGCTGTGATAAGAAGCACAGTTTTGATTTCAGCATCACTGGGATATTTCCAATGTAGACAAGCTCGGTGTCTTGTTCTCTGCCATCTATTACAGGTGTCATTTCCAAGGCTATCGGCGCTGCATATGTCAAGTTTCTTAGTCTAGCTTCCATAGGGTAGATTTCATGTTTTGTGCCATCTACTTCTGTTGTGTAAGGTCCAGTGATTCTTGTCTGTGGGTCTATTATCCAAACCTGGCCAAGCTTCACTTTGTAGGGACTTTCAGGAACTTCTATTGGAATTTCGCCTACTTCATCTATTACTTCCTGCAAGCCGTGGTCTATAAACTCGTTGTAAGAATCTAAGTGCTGGCGAACTAGACCTTTTTCTCTAAAAAAGGCTTTTAATAGCAGATTTGTATCTTCTTTTGAAAATTCAGTCAATTACAACTAACCCCCGCAATTTTACATTTGAACATACGTTAATGAACTCGTGTGATGTGGGTTTTCTCAAACTTTCAATTTCCTCCAACTGTTGGGTCATCCAACCGAAAAATGGTCTCCAATTTTAAAGAGCTAGAAACGTAAACCACACAGCTCTCTAATAAACTTTTTCATACACTATTCCGTAATTTCCGCACATTTAATCATTTTCATTAGTTTTAAGCTTAGTACCGTAACGGGTCATTACAGTTTCGGGAAATAATTAATAAGAAAGACGCTAGGCTTGTTATTGTGTGCAGCGGTAGCGAAGCCAGGTCTAACGCGGAGGACTCAAGATCGGAGCTGCTGGCGATAGCATGCCCCTATGAGCCATCCTCTCCCGTAGGGGTTCGCCGGTTCAAATCCGGCCCGCTGCACCATTTTTTGTTGGTGTAAGAGTAGGGGATAAATGCGGCGATTTTATACTTGTATTTCATTAGCATTGCGGAATGTGAGAAACATGAGGTAGCCTCCGGGGCAGAAAGAAGTTAAAAAGGTTCCGTTGCGCCACATTGGTGTTATTCCAAGGTTTGATTTGGATACGTGGCGGTTGGAAGTTTGTGGAGAAGTGGAAAAGCCGATTTCTTTAAGTTTTGAGGATGTAAAAGCATTGCCAACTGTGGTAGGTGTTTCGGATTTTCATTGCGTTGAAGGATGGAGTCTTTTGGATAACAAGTGGGAGGGCATTCTTTTCAAGACAATTGTTAAGATTGTTAAACCAAAGGCGAATGCGAAATATGTGATGTTTGAATGTTATGATGGCTATTCGACTTCTTTGGCTTTGTCTGACTTGCTTGAGGATAAAGTGTTGTTGGCTTACAAGCTTGGCGATGAGCTGTTGCCACTGGAAAGAGGTGGACCTTTGAGGCTTATAGTTCCGCATAAATACGCGTATAAAAGCGCAATGTGGCTGAAAAGGATAAAATTTACTTCGAAGCAGGAGCTTGGTTATTGGGAAAAACGGGGCTATAGCAATACGGCTGATCCATGGAAAGAGGAGAGATATGCAAAATAGAGATGACTAGTTGCTGTGTCTGTTTTCTATAGCCCCCCTTATTTATAGGTTGATGTATGTTTTGGTGGTTGTGTTGTTGGGAGAGGTTGGAGAGTTTTTTGGTTTTGATGTTTTTTGTTTGGGTTTGTGTTGTAGTTTTGTTGGACGTTTCTACCACAATGTTTATTAAGACTTGCGATTTAATAGGCTGAAACTTTAAGGTGGATGAAAGAATGAGAAAAAGACCAGACACGCTTCAGAGCGAAAGAAAAGAAGAACTAAAATTTGAAGTATTAATAGACGAATTTTTGGCATATGAAGCCCTAATCAGAAAAAAGATAGTTTAAAAGAGGAAATAGGGCATAAGACACCTCTAGTATTTTATAATTGCATTCTTTATTTATTCAGAAACAAAAACAGAAGAAAAATACAGAGTGGCTAACAAGAATCTTGTAGGCAGATGTGGATTATATTGTGGAGCTTGTGGAATCTACAGAGCATATAAAGACAATGGTGAATTCTTGGAAAATCTTGCAGAAGACTTCAAATGTTCACCAGAAAAAGTAAGATGCGAAGGGTGTATGGCTTTAACGCCGGAATGCTGGGGAAACGGCTGTAAAATTGTTCAATGTCTCCAAAGTAAAGATTTGGAATTTTGCTATCAATGCAATGAATACGAGAAAGACTCTCTTGCGAAAAGTTTAGAAAATTAGCTCAACTTTACGCGAAGATTGGTGTGTATGCGAGAGTAAATCTTGAGAGAATTAGAAAAGGCGAAACAGAAGAATGGTTACGTGAAAGCGAGAAAAAATATAGATGCCATTCATGTGGAAAGCCATTGCCTGTCTATGGAACTGAAGGAAAATGTTACCACTGCGGAAAAGACGTTCCAGAACGGTTCATTTAAGAAACGTGTGGTTAAGCAAAGGATATATCTTGCCATTTGGTTAGGAAACTCTACAACACTTCAATAGTGCATCAGAAAGGCGAATTTCAGTGGAGTTAACCAACAAGATACTCAAGCTGAAGAAAGAGAAGAAAGCCGTAATTTTAGCTCACAATTATCAGAGACCAGAAATACAGGACATAGCGGATTACGTTGGCGACAGCATAGAACTGAGCCGAAAAGCGATGAACGAAAAAGACGCGGAAATAATAGTTTTTTCTGCTGTGGATTTTATGGCGGAATCAGCAGCAATTCTAAATCCAGAAAAGAAGGTGTTATTACCGACTCCGGGCGCGCGTTGTCCTATGGCGCAGATGCTCACGGTAGATGAGATTAAAAAATGGAAAGCTGTTTATCCGCTTGTTCCTGTAGTTCTGTACGTGAACACTTTGGCTTCAGCCAAAGCCTACGCTGACATATGCTGCACATCTGCAAACGCTTTGGAAGTGATAGAATCTCTGAACGCTGAAACCGTACTTTTTGGACCTGACCGTAATCTAGCGGAATATGTGCAAAGGAAGACAGGGAAGACTGTTATCCCGATTCCAGAATGGGGATTTTGCCCAACTCATTTGCTTTTCCAGCCTGAAGATGTGCAGATGCTCAAATTGAGGTATCCAGACGCTGTTGTTATGGTTCATCCTGAATGCACTTTTGAAATGCAGGAGACAGCCGATTTCGTTGGAAGTACATCGCAAATGTGCCGTTATGCAAAAGAGAGCAATGCTAAAACTTTCATCGTTGCTACTGAAGAGGGGCTTCTGCATCGCTTAGGGAAGGATAATCCAGAAAAACAGTTCATTCTGGCTTACGAAGATGCTATTTGCCCGAACATGAAGTTAAATACTCTTGATAGGCTCTACATGGCTTTGAACGAAGAAAAATATGTGGTTACGGTTCCCGAAGCGATAGCAAGAAATGCCAGAAAAGCTTTAGAAAGAATGTTTGAAATAATAAAGTGAATGGTTTAGACGGAGACAACCATTGTCTTGAGCATTTTTACTCCTCGCTTAGCAGCTAGTTCATCGCTTAATTTTCGAATTTCAGCGGCGTCACCCTTCACCGCTATTGCTTCTAGGCAGTCTCGTTCGCTAAGGTGAGTGTGCATTGTCGAAAAAATTATACGAGCATAGTGATGTTGAACATCTGTTAATGCACTCTCAAGCCCTCTAACGTCATGGTCGTAAAGTAACATCAAAACGCCAGCTTGAGTTCCTCTTTCTCCATGAAGCCATTTCTTCTCGGAAACAAACATTCTCACAGCATCTTGAACGGCTTTTGAACGGTTTTCGTAGCCCATCTTGCGGATGATTTCATCAAAGTCTTTGAGCAGTTCTGGAGGAAAAGTTACTCCAACACGCACTATTTTTGTCATACAGTTCCCATCTTTAAGGTTAAGGAATTAACCATAAAGCTTTTATGTGCGGCGGTAACACTAAATTTCACAAAAGTATTACGAAGGTAATCTCATGCATATTCCAGACGGTTATTTGAGTGTAGAAATGTGTATTTTAACCTACGCGTTAGCTATAGTATTCTTAGTTTGGTCGTGGAAGAAGGCAAAAGCTGCATATTCACAGTCGATTGCGCCCTTATTGGCAATCTCAAGCGCTTTCGTCTTCGCAGCACAAATGATAAACTTTCCAATAACGTACGGAACAAGCGGGCATTTAGTGGGCGGAACCTTCCTCTCAATACTTCTCGGACCTTACGCGGCAATTCTCAGCATGACTATTGTTTTGATGATGCAAGCAGTATTTTTCGCAGACGGCGGCATATTCACGTTTGGAGCGAACGTTCTCAATATGGCAGTTATAGGCGCACTGAGCTTTTTCCTAATACAACTGCTTATCAAAAACTCTAAAAGAAAAGGTTGGCTTTTCTCAAGCGTTTTCGTTGCATCGTGGCTTTCAGTGGTTTTAGGAGCATTAGCCTGCGGATTAGAAATAGGATTCTCCCCAGTCTTTTCTAATGCAGGTGGCATAGCAGTTACTGTTCCAGCCATGCTTTTTTGGCACGTTCTAATTGGATTAGGAGAAGCAGCGATAACAACAACTCTCATAACACAGCTACATAGGCTGCAAACTCCAATCCTTAATAGCTTAACATTCCTTAGAGGGAGCGGACAGAATGAAAGGATACCTTAAGGCATTAGTTCTCACTTTAGTTTGTCTTGCAATTCTAATACCGTTAGCTTCAAACGCTCCAGACGGACTGGAAAAAGTGGCTGAAACTCTTGGAATAGAAGAGCATGAGCCAATCTGGAGTGGATTAATGCCTGATTACACCATACCAACAATCGACAACCCATACTTATCAACACTTTTGGCTGGCACCGCCGGAGTCTTTCTAGTTTTATGTGTCACATTCTTGCTTGGCAAGTTAATCGTTAAAAAGTGAAACGCAAATGACCAGAACAACATATTTTACAACAGTAGATATTGCGTTGGCTGGCGTATTTAGTGCTCTTTGGGCAACCCTTAGCTTAACATTGGGAAGGTTGAGCTTTGTTTGGTTTCAACTTCCGATACTCTGCGATTTTGCAGCATTCTTAACACTGTTGCTTGTCACATGGGCAACCGGCAAGTTTGGAATAGCCTCCCTCGTTGGTATCCTAGGCTCATTAATAGTTTTATTATTCAATCCTTCTCCCCACATAATCGGTTTCGCGGCTTCAGCAGTACTTTTTGATGTTTTAATGCTTGCAAATCGTCATAGACTAAACGCAGAGGTACGCAACATGGCTATAGCGGCTTTAATGACCGCCATAGCTGCTTATTTTGCGGGTTTGGTTATAGGCATCTTTTTCATGGGAAAACCGCTTGACGGGACAACACTACAATGGGCATTAACCGTTTGGGGTGGGTGGCATTTAATAGGTGGAGTAATAGGCATAGTAACAGCATTACCAATCATAGTCATTCTGGAGAAAGCGCATGTTTGGAAGATTAAAAGTGCCCAGTGAAGAAGAGAAACTCAAATTGCTGATAGAAGATGCAGAGAGATTTCATGGACACTTAGGGCCCTTTTTGGTTATTGGCGTTAGAATGGGAAGACTGGCTGAAAAAATTCTATTCGTAGAAGAGAAAAATATCAAGCTGCAAGTATATGCAAAGCTTCCGGTGTTAACGCCCTTCTCATGTATTCTTGACAGAATCCAAACCACAACAAAGTGCACCGTGGGAAACCAGAAACTCAAAGTAGAAAATTCACAAAAAGAAATAACTGCACATTTTGAACTGCAAAAACCGAACAAGTCGCTGAAAGTGACTGTTAACCCAAAAATGATAGAGGAACTAATTAACAAGATTTCAAAAGGCATCTCCAATGAAAAACTTGCATGGAAAATGGCTTACGCGCCCGAAAATCGACTGTTCATAATAGAAAGGCAATAGAAATTTATTTTAAACATGCCACATTGGAAAACTGAAGCGACATGCAAGATTTAGAAATAGCCAAAAAATGTCTCAAAGAAAAAAATTTGACACTCTCCATCGTCAAAAATAAAGAAACAATTTTTGAGACAAAATCACACGGAATTTCCGGTTTTTTGGAAGCCATTGAACTGCTTGGAAACAAACTTGAGGGAGCTTCTGTTGCAGACAGAATTGCTGGAAAAGCAATTGCGCTACTGTGCGCCTATGTAAAAGTTAAAGCAGCCTACGCAGTGACTATGAGCAAAAAAGCAAAAAACGTGTTTGAACAACATTCAATTTTTCATGAGTGGACAAACTTGGTTGAAAGCATCCTAGATATTAACAAGATGAAAACATGCCCCTTTGAAAGATTAGCAAGGGAAATTTCAAATCCAAAAGATGCTTACATAAAACTTAAGGCTTTACAAAATTCCTTAAAAAACGCTGGAAGAAAACCACATGAGCAGTGAACACGAACACTTTATATCAAAGGAAGACGAAGAATTGGAACGTATCAGAGAAAAGAAACTAAGAGAACTTGTAGAAAAGAAGGAGAAAAAACAGGAAATGAAAACAGAACCTGTTCACGTGACAGATTCAAACTTCGACGAAATGGTAAGCAAAAACCAGTTGGCTTTAATTGACTGTTGGGCGCCATGGTGTGGTCCATGTTTAGCGTTGGCGCCTACAATCGAAGAACTGGCTCGAGAGTATGCTGGAAAGGTGCTTATCGGAAAACTTGATGTTGACGAAAACCCAAGAACCTCGGAATGCTTCCAGATTTTCAGCATCCCCACAATGCTGATAATGAAAAATGGAAAAGAAGTTGACAGAATCGTGGGACTGGTTCCAAAGAAACACATTGAAGCCGTATTAAAAAAGCATTTGGGATAGGAGACTTATGGATATTTTAGAACGTAGAGTAATAGGCGCGCTGCTGCTTCTTTTAGGAGTATCTGCATTAGCTGTAGCCATCCACACAAACCAGTTAACTACAACAGTAGAGATGTTAAAAAACGCCTTTAAAACGGTCATCATCTAAAACCCTTAAAAGACAATTAATAATAGACTCTTTCTAAATAATTCCTCATACTAAGAAGTGAAGAAAATGAACCCGCCCATAATCGAAAGCAAAAATGGAGAAAAAGAAGCACTATTGGAAGCAGCTAAACTCATGCTTGTATCCTCAAGAACAGCGCCAAAAACAGCCGGCGTAGACGACACATTAACCGCGATTATCTATGGCAAAGAAAAAGACACAATAGCCCAAAAAATGGAAGAAATAGCGGAAGAACGGAAAATTGAAGGTTTTCGACGAGACGCAAAAAACGTCAGAGACTCAGAAGCCATTATCTTAATTGGCGTTAGAGGAAACAAGAGCATTGGAATAAACTGTGGAGCCTGTGGCTACGCGAACTGCAAAGAATTTGAAAACGCAACTAAAAAGCTTGGACAAGATTATATTGGTCCAACGTGTCTCTTCAAAACTTTAGACCTTGGCATAGCGTTAGGCTCAGCTGCAAAAACAGCCAGCATATTAAACGTGGACAACCGCATCATGTACCGCATTGGTGTAGCTGCATTCAAACTGAAAATGCTGCCAGAAGCTTCAGTTATTATGGGAATCCCAATTTCAGCTAAAGGCAAAAGCCTCTACTTCGACAGAGCCAGATAGCCTGCTGAGTCTAACTTTTCATTTTTTCATACATTTTCTCTAGTGTCCAGCGGATACTTGATTTGAGTTCCCTTATGCGTTCTTGATCAACATTTTTAACGTTTATTTCACGGATTATGTCGCCTTCTCTAACAATGTTATACGAAAACATCTTTTCTGCATTTAACTGCCCTGTTCTAACCAGTTCGCTGTCTTTTTCCTGCATCCTCGTCAGAATCTTATCCACCAGAAAATGCGTGAAAGGCGGCGTGTTAACATTAAAATTTTTACCTTCCGCGGGAACCACACGCAACGAACCCTCGGTTACATAAAGATTCGCCAAAAGCTCGCCGGTAACAGTCTTAAGTTGTGTAACACTTTCATATTCAGTTAAAAATTGTGGAGCAGAGGGTTCAGCCATCGCCTCTTCTTTTGGCAGTGAAACCTCCGCTTCAGCAGGCGGCTTGACAATTTCAGCTCGTTTAAATCCTTTCTCCAGCAGCACTGAATTTACTGCCTCAAGCATTGCTTGCAGTTCTTTAAGTTCAGAATCCAGCTCTCCAACTTTTTTTTCAAGTTTTTTCTTAAATGCTACGAGCTTTTTTATTTTGTCAGAGTCCTGAGACATTGTTCTTTCACAAAAGGATATTTAGAGAGTTTCCCTTTATCAAATCTTTGAATTGTTCAGCACTGCGAATCATGCGAGCTCTGCAATAGTGTAGTCTTCCGTGCTTGTCTTAAAGAGCGAAATCGGTTTAATTTTAACCTTAAACTCTTTCTTTAGGAAGCTCTCAAACTCTTGAAAAACGGGGCTATCCGTATTGTTCAATTTAACACACAGGTTTTTTCCTCCCAGCATAGGACTCAAATCATAGAGAGCTATTCTTTTGGAAAAGTCAGGGTTTTCAAAAATTGTGTGAACCAAGTCTTCCGGAGGCGTCTCCATCAGAAGACAAGCAGTATAAGAAGCTTCCACGACACGGTAAGACAAGCCTTCGCGAACAACACATTTTCTATTAGAAGCTATCTTCTTGAAGGATGAAGGGTGAATTTCTCTAGCCCATAGAAAATTGTGATATTTGTCATCAATTTCAACCCAATCTTCGCTTTCAGAAGTTTTCCACCCGCGAAATTTGCAGCAATCCTTAAATTTCTTCAGAATTTCCCAAACTCTAGGCATTTTCATCTTTCCAAAGCAACTCCTACTGAGAGAATCTTCTAGAACAATATTCTATTATACGACCATAAATTTAAACTTATTTGTCACTTTATCCGCAAAAATGTAGGCAATTCGCTGTTGAAAATGAAAAGTTGTAGATAAAATAAAATTTTATCGACAAATTTACGAAAGCAGAAAGCGAAAAAATTATAGAAAAACCAGAGAATTTCTACATTTTTCCGACAACAAACAATAAATCCGCTTAAATAGCAATATCAATAAAAGAGGCAAGAGGTTGAAGCTAAAAAACAATGTATTAACCTTAGACGCTACAGATTTAAAAATTCTAGAAGCCTTACAAGAAGACGCAAGGCAAACTTATACGGACATAGGCAAACAGTTAGGGATAGCCCATTCAACAGTCTATGACAGAATAAAAAGAATGGAAAATTACGGAATAATCAAGAAATACACGACGGTTATTGACGCAGAAAGAGCAGGAACAAAGGGCGTAACAGCAATCATGACTGTCTACACAGACCCAAAGGAAAGCGAAAAAGTCGCAGAAAAGCTTTGCCAAGCACCACAAGTCATTGAGGTCTACACATCCCTCTCTGAAGAGCTTCAAATAATAGCAAAGGTCATCGCTGAAAACCAAGAAGATTTACACGCGTTTATCGCTAACACTGTGGCGCCTTTGCCTGGTGTTTTGAGAATTCGCACGTCAATAGTGACGAAGAAATTTAAGGAAACCCAATTTTCAATAACTAATGACCCGAAAAAGTTAACATTTATAAGAGGAACATATAATATAAAGGAAGAATCTGTATGAGCGGGGACATTTCAAAAATTTTGAGAACAGTTCCGCGGGAAAAAGCATTCTACTTTTTCACATCAATAGGAAATTATACGGGAATAAGCGCTTCTTCTCTAAAAGAGTTTGTAGAAAAAATAAACGAAGTAAACGTGAAATCCTTAGAATTTCACCTTTACCGTGGCGACTTCGAAAAATGGATAGACGAAGTTTTGCAAGACAAAGAGTTAGCTGAAGGAATCAGGAGACTCCAAAAAGTCAATTTGGCAGGCGAAGTTCTACGCAACCAGCTACACGCAACGGTTTCTAGACACCTAAAGTGGTTGACAAGCCAAATCTAAAAATTTTTTCGTTTAAACACAATAAAGGTGATGCAAAGAGCAGGCGCCAACTTAAAAGACGCAATCATCCCTTGAAGATTTGAAGAATCCTTTGCGTCTGCGATTAGGTCAGATACTTTTAAATTACCTACGATGTCTGTTTGGGGGTAAAATTTCATATGGCTCTCAGGTGGAAATGTCCAATCTGGAGCAACATTGGAAACGGCGTCCGCAATTGACTTTTTTTCTTCTAATAGCATCCTAAGTAATCTTACAGTTTCGTTATCCGAATGCCCTATATCCACTTCCTCTGTCCAGCCTATATATACGGTCGCACCTTTCTGGATAAAAGCATCTGCCATCTCTTCATATCCAGATTTCAAACTCCAACAGCCCATCGCGATAATAATGCTTTTAGGAAAAGAGCCATCCAGATTCTTTATGAAATCCGGGGTGATAGCAAAATAGGATTTATCCTGTTCCCAAGTGTAATGGCCTTCAGAAACATAGGCGTAGAGACCTTCGCTATATTCTTCAGAGGTAAAAATGTCCACTTCGGTTTCAGAACTTCTCTTCGCGTAATGCGCACGTAAACTTATTATTCCATAATCGTATTTGGCAAGTTCCTTAAAAAAGTTCACAGTCACGGTTTCACGTTTATGATAAGTAACACTAAACCCAGCCTGTTCTAAAATGTTGGTTAATGTTTCATTAAATTCCCGTGCCATTTCAGAATCTGAGGGGTAGTTTTCACCTATCTGGTCTATAATCGCGGCTTTTAAAGAGAACTTGTTTGGTCTTTGGAGAAGAATAAAAGATAACACTAAACCCAAAATGATTATAGAAGCTAGAACTGCTGAAATCAGCATAAGTTGCTTATTTGAGAACCGCCGTTTCCCCTTCGAAACTTTAGTCTTGGTTTTACTCATCAAATAGAGTCTCCAGTTCGCCACAAAAAAGAGATGTAGAAGAAGGCTATTTTCTTTTGCGTTTTATGATGACCAGTGCCGCGGCAAACACAGCTAGCAAACCGGTATAGACCACGATATAAGATGAAGGAGCCTGTTTGTTAAGTAACATCGAGTAGCCTCCAACACCAGGCTTTGTCACCGACACAGTAGCTATGTTGGATTTTGCACTCATACCACCCGAGTCTGTTACGTTTACACACACATTATATGTGCCGGTAGCTGATGGTGTGAATGCCCACGAGGCTGAAGTTGCGCCTGGAACAGGAGCGCCATTGAGATACCATTGATAGCTATATGGTGAAGTTCCTCCACTGACTGTTGAGGTGAAAGTTACAGATCCACCTATAGGAATTGTTGTGGAAACTGGGATTATCGAGACTGAGATTGAGGGTGGAGTCGGCGCTGACTTAAACACTGCCTTTAAGGTATGGTCGCTGTTCATCGTGACCGTGTATGATGTGGCTGAGCTCACGTTAACGCCGTCTAACTGCCAAACATCAAATACGTAGCCTGTGCTAGGCGAAGCGGTTACTAGAACCATAGAGCCGGCATTGTAAGTGTACGTGCCGGGTGCAGGATTTGTAGTGCCGCCGGCAGTTGTTTGTATTGTTAATGTGTAAGTTATTAGTGTGAAAACCGCGCGGAGAGTATGGCTACTGCCAACGTGAACAGTGATTGGATTTGCTGAACCTATATTATTATCGTCAAATTCCCAGTGGTCAAAACGATAATTGATGTCTGGAATAGCTGTTACAGTAACGTCTGTTGGATAATCATACGTGTATGTTCCCGGAGCAGGGTTTGTTGTGCCACCTTGCGATGCACTAATTACTAGTGTGTGCGTCTCAGCAAACACTGCTTGCAAATTGTGGTCGGTGTCCATAAACACGTGTATTGTTAAATCTGAACCAGCATTAGAACCGTCCAAAACCCAATGGTCAAACCTGTAGCCAGCGTTAGGCATAGCAGTCACGTCGACTGTGGTTCCTCCATTGTAGATGTGTGTGCCAGGAGCGGGAGTGGTTGTACCGCCTGTTGTTGCAGTAATTGTCAGAGTATAATTCACGCGTGCGAAAATTGGCTGCAATGTGTGGTCGTCTGTCATCAACACATAAATTGGGTCAGCTGAGCCGACGTTGTTGCCGTCAAGCAACCAGTAATCTAGCACGTAATGAGCGTCTGGAATCGCATCCACAGAAACATTTGTTCCGTTGACATAAACGTGAGTTCCAGGTCCCGGATTGGTGGTGCCGCCAGTTGAGCTCAAAATCGTTAACCGATATGTTAATTGCTGGAAAACAGCATGCAATATGTAGTTTGCATCAATTATTAGAGTGTAAGGATTGGCTGAGCCAACATCGCTTCCGTTAAGTTGCCACTTAATAAACTTGTAGTTGACATCTGGAAGAGCAGTTACAGAAACTAAAGAACCATTAGAATAGACGTATGTTCCGGGAGCAGGGCTGGTAGTGCCGCCTGCTGAAGCTGTTATAGTCAGTGACCAATTAATTAAAGAGAAAACTGCTTGGAGGTTATGGTTGGCGTTCATGTAGACGCTGATGGGATTGGCTGAGCCAGCGTTGGAACCATCCAAAACCCAATGGTCGAAGAAGTAGTTTGCTGAGGGGATAGCTGTAACTTCGACGTATGAACCGGACGGGTATGTGTGGGTTCCAGGCGCTGGATTAGTTGTTCCACCTGTCGTTGAAGTTATGGTTAACGTGTACGTTATCAATGCGAAATATGCTTTCAGCTCGTAGTTGTTGTTCATTGTAATGATGATTGGATTGTTTGAACCGATGTTTGAGCCGTTGAGTTCCCAATATGCAAGTTTGTAGTTTGTGTCCGGAACTGCTGTAACTTGAACGTTTGTTCCTTCATTGTAAGTGTACGTTCCAGGAGTTGGGGTTGTTGTCCCACCAGATGTTGCTGTTATTGTGAGCTTGTATGTTCGAGGGTTAACTGTGACTTCAGCCTCATTTGACATTGCCGCGGCTGAGGCTCCATCAGTTACTTTCAAAGAAACATGGTAATAACCTACCGAAGTAGGCGTGAAATTCCACGCTGCAGAATTTGCTTCTGCAACTTCGGTATCATTAAGATACCACTGGTAGGTGTATGGTGGAGTGCCGCCGGAAACAGAAGAAGTGAAGTATACCGAATCACCTAATATAATGATACTGGAAAGTGGCTGGATTGAAACGGAGAGAGCCGGATTAACAGTGACTTGAGCAATGTTTGATTTTGCCCTCACGCCAACATTGTCAGTCACGTTAAGGTATACTTGATAAATGCCTGTTGATGCCGGTGTAAAAGTCCAAGTGTTAGAATTCGTTCCGACTGGCGTTCCATCAAGATACCATTGATACGTGTAAGGTGGAGTGCCGCCGGAAACAGAAGAAGTAAAAATCACTTGTTGACCTAAGTCAATAACCGCAGAAGCAGGGCTTATCGAAACTGACAGCGGTAATGGTCCCGCTTGGTATAAAACCGTTGAATCCTCCGAGTGCGGAGACCAAGTCACATCAGACCATGAGCAAGGTGTCCAAGAAAATACGGAGCCGTAAGCGTCAAAATGCATTCTTGCTCCAGTAGCATCAGAAAACGTTACAGAAACAGTCAACGTATGATAACCTTTAGGCTCAATTTTTCCGACATTTATGTATGTGTCGTTGAACCATGCTTTATAAACACAGCCGCTTGGCCAATATTTTGTACCGTACGGTTTAGGAGTACCATATTTGAAGGCGGTCTTAGGTATGGATGTGCCGTTTATTGTTAGACTTTGTAGGGTGTTGTAAGAGGCGTTATTAAGAACCACTATTAAATGCGTGTCGTAGGATTTTAAGCATTTGCTCGTATCGTAAATTTTCACTGTGAAATTCCAAGAGTTTCCAGTTTTGTTCAGAAGCCAGCCCTCATCTATCCATGGGTCACCGGTGCTCTGCTTTATCCACATTCCTTCAAGTAGGGAAACGCGCAGAATTGCTGGATCCACAACTTCTACAATTTGCGTGCAAATACCGGTTAGTCCATCATTGTCTGTAACAGTCAACGTGACTGTATAGTTTCCGTATGTTGAATATGCATGCTCTGTTACAGAAGTTGTGACTGTTGTTATGTTTCCGTCTCCGAAATCCCAACAATAAGTTACAATTGACCCATCTGAATCGTAACTTGTTGACGCGTCAAAAGTTACTGGGTCATTTTCAACCGGATAAGTTGGTGAGTAAACGAAAGACGCGGTCGGCGGAGTGTTCTCGTATATGACTTCCAAATATGGGTCTTGTGCTGTACCAGTGTATTCTTTGCTAGCAAAATATCTTGCCAAATTCGGATTGTTTTGAAGCGGGTCATCCAGAAGGAGCTTCACGACCACACTCAATATCTTGTCTCCTGAATACTGAGATTGGCCGTAAGGTGTAATGTCCCAACAATAATACTGTCCCGTTCCTCCGACAGAAATGCTTGTGATCGATGCGCCTACAGTCGGCGCGTTATTCCAAGTTATACTCGCCTCGTTCCAGTCGTTACCAGTCTCATGCACATAGATTTCAACACTGGGGTTGGCATCCACGTATGTGCAATATAGGTAAAGCTTGACAGAAGTTATTGTCTTACCATTAGGGATAGAACTCAAATCAAATTTTAGATAACTTCGTCTAGTTCTAGAATCGGATTTAACGCGCAAGTTGTTATCTGAACCATGGGTGTCATTGGGAAATTCAGCTTCAACCCATGAATCACTTATTGGATAAAGCTTTGACGTGAAAGAAGACTTGGCTTGAAACACGAGCAAAGGAGAGCATAACAAGATTACTATTAAAAGCATAGCTACTATTGAACTTACGTTTAACTTCACGAGTACCTTCTCCCCTCAGCAAAAATAAAATAGAATCTTGGCGCATTTAAAACTTACGGAATTATCTTCTATAATAAATTATTGTACGCTCTTGCTTGCATCATACGAAAAATGCAATAATAAAAATTTCAAACTTTGAAAATACAAGATAAAAAAATGGATAACATTAATAGTAATGCCAGACATGGAGATAACAATTATGATTACAGATGAGTCCCTCATCAGTCTAAACGCGGAGCCTCATACTTATTATATTGTTCATAAGCCCAGTTTCGTAGAAGTATCGTGCTAGATAATCTTTTATTTGGTCATAACCAACATTTTTTCCAACAACTATACCGCTCAAGTCAGGTTTAGGTCTAGTTCTGAATTTTGGTTCTATTAAGTCTGGGCTAACGTTGTACTTTTTTATTATTTTTATCTTAAATCGTTCTAGCCCGTGCTGGGGGCACCGCATTTCGATCCATACGCTAGTCAAGCGACATCCCTCCCCCCTCTAATATTTAAGGACAGAGGCAATATATATTGGTGTTGCTTTAAAATGTTATGGACAGATACTGTCTTATTCTTCGTTGTGTAGCGGATATTGACATTCAAAAATAAATGAGAATGCAACCTAATAATAATATCAATGTTATTACAGTAATGGATACGTATATGGCCTCGGACTTAACAGTTCCTCCCATTTTTTTCACGACAACAAATAAAACTGTGAAAATTTGCAGTGCTATAATACTACTTAGTATTAAGGCCATTCCCATTATTTGGAGTAAAGGATGCAAATTTTCACTCTTTACATAATGCCTTCGCTTTTAAGAGTATTTACGTTATTGAAATACTTTAGGGTTCCGATGAAACTACAAGTACTTTGTTTTGATGTAGAGGGAATAAAAGAGAAGCGCTAATCCAGCCGCTGCAAGAATAAGAGAGATTGATGAATAGATTGGAACGGGTACAAGTTTTGCTACTAAAGCATCACGAGCTTGAATGCGACTGATGCGAACAGAGATTTGCACTGTCTCTGTTTTGACTTCTACTATGGTATAGACTACTATCGCTAAAACTATTAGAAATATTGCTAGTGCTCCGCAAGCAGCAAAGATCTTTTCTAGCCGCGTACTATTTTTATAAACTTGGAAATGTGTTATGAAGGCGATTGCAAGAAGAGCGCCTCCCAATAGCATGAAAGTAGATGCTTCTATAGAAAAAGTGAAAGGCTTGATAAGGGTAACACCTAATACCAGAAAAATTGTGCCTATAATAACAGATATCTTGCTTATATAGCTACCAACCGTGTCTAGTGCGTTCACGTCCATTTAGCCCAATTGATATTGCTAATTTAAGGAACATATATTCTTTTCGAGTACGAAATCTGAAATTATAATTAAAGTTTCCAAGGTGATTAAAATAGAAAAATGTGGGAGGTTAGTTTGTCTTTTTTAATATTCTGGTTTTTGTTGAATATATTAAAACAGCTATGATAGAGGCAGTCATGAAAAATATCATCATTACTAATGGGGTATATTCTGGAATTACTGTGTATGTGAAGTATTCTCCAGCTTTGTCGTTTACAACATGGTTTTCGGCGTTGTCATAGGCTTCTATCTTGTATTGTATAAACGTGCCTGCAGCATATCCTGGAATTGTTGCTTCCCATAATCCACTTGTGGAGTTGTAGGTCATTTCGATGGTGTACCATGTGGTGTCATTTGTATAGTAGAGGGTAACGTTTTTAACTCCGCTTTCAAGGTCTGTCACATTCACTGAAACTGTTACTGGTTGATCAGGTTGAACATTTTCTTTGGGTGGATTCTGCGTGGGATCATCTATTGTTGGGGGCGTTTCGTCAATGGATAGAAAGCTGAATGTCATATGTTCAACGTTGTGTGGAATTTGCGTATAAAACTCATTCCATAGTTCAGTTTCATTTAATGTAAGCAGAGATGAAACGGGCGGCTCAGCTATTACCTTCAGAGTTATTGTGCCAATTACTCCACTTCCACTTGGGAACGGCGCATGGTATGTCCCACTGCTCTCTGGGAGAAATAGAACCCCTACAACAATTTTATTGTGACAAAGGGGAAGCTCAGGGTCTCCGTGATAATCGCTAGAAGCGAAATAAATTATGCTTTCTCCTTCTGCTTCGTTTACAAAACCATCTAAGTACGTTCCGTTTTGCCATTGGACAAATTCAAAGATACTGGTGTTGTAGACTAAAGCAAATTGGATGGCTATTAAATGCCATTCTTCATCTAAGTCGGCAATAAGTATATTGATATCAAAGGTTTCGTTCAATCGATAGGCATTATATGTCGGCGGTTCTACTTTGAGAGTAGGAGTAGGTAACGGGGACCAATTGTATTCAAAGTATGCTGGTTCAGTTGGTGGAATTTCTGAACCAGTTGGATGGTAATATAAACTTGTCCAATCCGGATCAAAAGCAAACCATGCGGTTACTTGCGGGTTTGTTTGGTTTACTTCTTTGATTATTTTAAATTGTATCTGACCTAGTGTTCCTGAGCCGTTAAAAGTCCATTCAACATTCATGATGTAGCTGTAACCCCATTTTAGTATTCGATGTGTAGCGTTAACCTCATCGTTGACTATTGGAGGAGCTATAGGCAAATTGCCTGCTTCTTCAGATCCCTTAAAAACATGGTCTGTTGGGCGCCAAGCAGAAACATACTGGAGTGTCTCGTTATTATATATTAAACCTGTTCCCCAGCCTTTTAACGCTTCAACATTATTTACTGTCATATTTAGAAAGAATGTAGAGTCGACAGAGGTTTCATTAGAATAAAATATGAAGTTCGATGTTTCTAAATCTCTTACGGTTGTTGATGCGTTCCATTTTGCAGGGTAACCGTCTGGACCTGGATTGATTATTGAGATTGTAGCAGATTGTGGATTTACTTTTTTTATTGAAAATGGCATTGCGAGACTTATAGCAAGCAGTGTAATAATTAGAGCGCATGTAGTCTTTCTCAATATTTACCACCGTAGCATAAGATTCTAAATGAACCAATATTTGAAACTTTCTATCTATAAATCAGTCTCAGAAAACAGAATTTGCTATCGAGAAGAAGAACACTCCAAACCAAAATAATGCTAAGCAATAATCAGCATGTCAGTAGCTAAATTGCCGATTTGGAGTGCAGCGTTTTATAATACACTCAAAAACTTACGTGTTTTCTCAAGTGTTTTGAAAACCCAAAAACTAAGCAAGTCAGAAAAGTCCAGATTAAGTTTGAGCGGTTCCAAACTCTTATTGACGCTATGCCAAGATTGTTTTTACTTTGACTCCATAACTATTCTCTGCCTGAACAATCTAACATTGTTTTAAAAGTTAGAAGCAATATTCTTTAATTACATCATGTACAAGAAATTACTATATCGATAGGTACTTAAGGCGAACTAGAATTTTTGATGTATCATAAGGTTTAAAAGTCAATAAACGGACAAAAACATCTTTCACCCTTTTTTACCATCTTTTGAAATTTTCTTAGATTTTATCTTATAATTTAGAACGATAGTGCCCACCACTATTATCACGACTGCAACAGTTGCAATCCATATCCAAATAGGTTCTATCTCTCGAGACGCTTCCGCAAAATATTTGAAATATGCATTTTTAACAGTAGGTATCTGTTTTATTCCTAGATAGTAGTAAACCGCTGTCCATTCTTGGTCCCATTCTATAAAAGTTTCAGCTAATTTGTCTTTGATTATTTTGAATTGAATTTGACACAGCGTACCTGATCCGTTAAAAGTCCAAGATTCCTCTTCTTCGGGTATTATGTAGGCGCAACCCCACATGAGACGTTTGTGTGTAGCGTTAATGTCTGCAAATGTCACATCAGGAGCGACAATATCCCAGCCCTTGTCTTCGACGAATCTAAAAACGTGATCGGACGGTCGCCAAGCGGAGGAGTAACTTAGGATAGTCTTGTCGTAGACTATGCCAATGCCCCAGCCCATTAAGTTTTCAACATTGTTTATTGAGACGTTCATGAAAAATGTTGAGTCAACAGAAGTCTCATTAGAATAAAATATAAAATCTGATGTGCCGAAACTTCGAGGGTTTGTTGAAGCCGTCCATTTAACAGGATAACCATCAGGACCTGGATTAGTTAATGAAATTATAGCGGATGCGTCATTAAGAGTGTGTGCCTGTTGCATTGAATATATCGCAGCAGCAATTAAGAGAAATAAAATTATCCCTACTATTCGAATTTTCTTTTTAATCATATTCTCCACCTAGTAAGCGTTTTGGTTTCAGTACACTACACTAATTCCTTCTACGTTAATTCGCCGTATTCTCCATGATACTCTAGCGGGTTGCTTGTAAGTGCTTCAATTTTCGAAACACAGCGGGCACCAATAACACTAAAGCAACTAAGACTGCATAAATTATCAGCAGAGTGCCTAAGGATGTTGAAAACCACAAAGAAATAAGCCACAAAGCATATTCAAATGATGTTAATATTCTTTCAATTGTAATTTCTGTTTTATACGTGTTATTAGCAATCTCAGTCTCGAATTCTAGCGGTTCAACATAAACCTCAAGTTGATATGTGCCAAGTGACATATCTTTGGGGACATCCCATACATATTTGAATCGGTCTGATTCGCCTGCTCCTAACGTTAAGTCATCTCTCACAAGTTCAATATCGCCAATTTTCAAAGTAAAGTTGAACGTTTCAATACTGTTTCCGTAGTTTTTAAAATTAATGGTTATTGTTAAGTTTTCACCCACATAAATTTTAGTTTTAGATAGTTCAACAGTTTCAACTGCGATGTCTTGAATGGGATGTGGTATTTCTGCACTAGCACTAGTTATGCGAACTTGGGCAGGTTCAGCCTTGATTTCAATTTTCTCTTCAGACGGGTATAGAAACACGCAGCTGTCCAGCGAGCCGGGCGCACTTCCTGGAGTTTCCTTTATCACAACTATGTTTGTTTGGAAATATTCTCCTTCCGGAGGAGTTGCCATGATTGTGAAGTTCATCTTGCACAAAAGGCCTTTTCCCGTAACGTTTACTGGATAATATGGTGGGTCATTTCCCAAATGCATGGTTACCATTCCGGCTTTTACATATCCCATTCCCTGCGACTCTTCAATAAACTGTATGGCTCCTATTAGGATTGCGCCATCCTCCTCCGCTGCTTTAAAAATGTGATTGTCGGGGAACCAGCCTTGCGTAAAGTTAATTATACTAATATTCCATGAAATATAAATCTGCCAACTATACATGTCTGTAACGTCTTTGATGTAAAAATCAACTGTAAACACGCTTCCAGTGGGATATTCAGTCGCGTTGAACTCAAATTTACTGCTTTGGTCTATAGGATTCTCTATTCTCATGGTGGCATATTGTAATAAGTCTGAAACTTTGTTGAAGGCTAAGGGAGTAAATGTAAACATCATAATAATAGCGAATATTAGAAAAGACTTGTATAATTGTTTGATCTTAGGCAACTTAATCACAGAGATGATATTTTTTAAACCAATTTATAAGCTTGTTGAAAAAAGAAGGAGAAGATTAGCATGTTTTACCAAAGTTCATTACTACTAGAATTACGTCGCCCATAGTTATTCTCCCGTTCTGATCTAGGTCAGCATCAAGTGACCATCTTGGATGCCCTGGATACGTACCAAATGCGGTTACGACGGTGTTTATATCACCTATGTCAACTCTCCCGTCACCGTTGATGTCGCCCATCAGTTTGATCTTAACACTTCCGTCTGTTAACGTATTATCCAATAGGTTTATTTCGTAAGGAACAGCTTCAGCCTCTGCAGAAATAGTGTAATTATGACATGGAGGGACGGTTTTGGTGCTCCAGACAAGCATTACAGTAGTTTCGGTGTTCGGAGCTAAGTCTGTTACTGTTGTTTGATTGAATATGTTGCCATCGTATTTTCCCAGAACATTGAATGCTTCTGTTAGATTACCTTTGTTCCTAACAGTAACATTTACGTAGACCAGCCATCCGGTATAAGCGACTTTTGGATAAACTTCGATTCCAACAACGGCTACATCACGTATTAGCCCTATGAATATTCCGTGGTATACCTCGTGAGCTATGGGTTTTCTGGTCGGATCTTCGATGTGTGTATCAGTGAGGTTTATCGGACTAACACCCATGGCTTCTACGTGGAAGGTTATGGTTGCAACTGTCGCTGGAGTGTATGTTGTGATCGGATTTGGATAAGTTAGGTTTACCCAGATATATCCACTTTCGTCATCGATTGTGATCTTCTTTGTGGGCATTTGACCTTGTACGGAAGGAATAGTAACTTGTAGTTCCAAAAGGACTTCGCGTGTATAAGTCAGGTTGAAAATGAGCATTTTCATGTTCTCGATGTCGGTTATTGTTACGTTTATGGTGAAATTGGTGCATGGCACAAGAGATGGGTCTATCACTTCCGGCGGATCTATGCTTAATTTTGCGATCAATCTATTGCTAAAGTAACCACTGCCTTTCGTGTGTGTGATAGGTAGGCCAGAAGAATCATAAAGGTTGTCATCAGCAATTATTATTGGAGTATCTCCGAAGTCTAGAACTTCGAAAGTTATTTTTGCGAGTTCACCATCTCCAAAGGCGCCATTATCTGCTCCTATTAGGTGACAACTGATGGATATTTGTCCATGTGTTGCATTGTAGTCTCTCAGAATATCAAATTCGAAAACTGTCGTCCCAGCAGATTTCAGAAAATCTCCTTCAAACACGTTTGTAGCGTTTAATATTTGGCTTTCATAGTAGATCTTGGTCTCCCAACTGTAAAGATCTGTAGCATTAAAGACTTTTAGGCTTATGTTAAAGCTGCTGGTAGGCACGAGAGATACATCAACTACTCTTTCTGGTTCAAAAGTTAGATGGGCAATTTTTGGAATAATCGGATACAAGTATTGATAATAACCAATGCCAAGTGAAGGAATTATTGTCCCGGCAGGATGCTGATACAATGCTGTCCATTCAGGGTCAAAGACAAACCATGAAACAACCTTAGGGCGTGTTTCGCTTACCTCTTTTATTATTCTAAAGCGAATTTGGCATAATGTGCCTGTCCCATTGAAGGTCCACTCTTCTTCGCCCATGATATAAGTGCAGCCCCATTTCATAATTGAGTGCGTGCTGTTTATAGACTCAATTGTTACGGATGGAGCAATTATTGTCCAGCCCAAATCCTGAACAGGCTTAAACACGTGGTCTGGTGGTCGTCTTGAGCCGTTATATGATAGTTTTGTGTGGTCGAAGACTACTCCTATCCCCCAACCTTTCATTCTTTCGGCATCAGTCACTGTAACATTCATGAAGAAAGTGTCATCAACATCGGTTTCGTTTGAATAAAATATGAAGTCTGAAGTACCAGTGTATCTCGGAGGACCTGCAGTCCAAGAACCTGGCCAGCTTGCTGGATCAGGATTAACAAAAGAATACTCTGGAGTTGGTGACGCGTCTGTTTTGGGTGTGGTGAAGCCAAAAGTCATCGTTGCAGCTAAAATTAGCAATATTAGGGTTATACAACATATTTTTGCTTTCAAGAGGATTTCCTCTTTCTCCTATCAAAGGATACCTTTCAGAAATTTAAAAGGATTGTGGTTGAATGTTCTATTAAGCTAGTATTCTTTTCCAAAGTTACTAACAACTACCACAACATCACTCATGTCGACTCTACCGTTATTGTCTATGTCAGCGCGTGGATCCCAGTTTGGTTTTTCCGGTGTTGAACCGAAGGCTGTCACTACAATGATTACGTCTGTCATGTCAACCCGCCCATTGCCGTCAACATCCCCATTGCCTTGAGTAGGTGGTTCATACACAGTGATTATTTTGCTTTTGTAGCTTTGTTGCCCTTCTGAATCCTTTATTGTTAAGGTTACGGTGAAGTTGCCGCCTAGCAAGTATGAGTGATTAACGGTTGGTGTAGTAACGTTGGTAGTGTAGCCATCACCGAAGTCCCAATGATAACTGATTATTGGTGGATGCCCAGTGCCGTTCCAACCCAATTGTGATATGCTAGCGTCGAAAGTCACTATTTGATTAACGTAGGGAGGGTTCGGAGACCATGTGAAATCAGCTTTTGGTGGAATATACACATGGACATCTACTGATTTTGATGTTGAGTCCCATAGACCTTCATTGTCAGTTACGTTTAAACTGACCATGAAAGTTGTGTTCGCGGTGAAAACATGAGTAACGGTAGGAGTGGTTTTGATGATCGGGGGAGTACCATCGCCAAAGCGCCACTCATATCGGATTATTGTATCGTTGTAGCCTTGAGCCAAGGAGCCGGAAGCGTCGAAAGTTATTGTCATGTTGACGCCGGCTGGCATAGGAGAATACCCAAAATAAGCGACGGGAGGCACAGTTTTTGGCTGTACGCCAAAAGTTAAAGAGTTTGAAACTTGATCTCTATTGTAGGCGGTGGCTCCATAAACGTAGTAGGTTCCTGGTTGTGCGTAGAGCAGTGAGAATGCCATGTTAAAGTTTGGCGTGGTAAGAGGCGTTACCGTGCTTGATAAGATTTCTGAGTCGCCAATTAGGCTTTTTATCAGGAAAGTTGTGTTCTTTTCAGGGCAGTAAGGATAGCCGTCTTCTTTTGGTGTTTGTGATAAGAGGCTTGCGTAGAGGGTGGTAACTCCCAGAGGCGAATTACCATAAATTTCGAAGGATGTTGTCAGTGATTGTTCGGTTTGTGCGGGTGTCCATTCATAGAAGGGGAAGTAAGCTTTCAATGGTGCTTTGTTTGAGTATTCTATGTAAATAGCTATCATGACGAATTGAGGGTCGTTACTGTAGTTTTTCCATTTGATTTTGTAGTAAGCTGTGGAGCCAAGTGTGAATGAGTCTTTTGGGTTTCCTTGGGTATCACAGGTGTAAAGCTCAGTTATATTTACTTTCCAGTTAGCGGTTTGTATTGGGCCTGTCTGAACTGTTCTTAATACGAACGGTGTTTGAGATGGCGAATTGACTTGTATTGCTACCAATGCATTTGTTAGTGGAGAGCCGTCTAGTGTTACGTTTCCAGTTACTTGAACCGTGTCTCCTACATAGTAGGTTTGTTTATCTGTTGAAATGTTTAAGAATAGCCCTTGTTGAGCTGAAACAATAACTGTGAGAGAAATGATAAGCAATAACGTTAATGCTGGAACTGTTAAGCGACAAATAGTTTTGCACTTCATCTCCCCTTGCTCCCATAATTATTTGTTGAAGGTTAACTGATAAATGTTGTGGAATGTTGTTCTATATAGTTTAAATAAAAAAGGGAAAGTAGGTGGAGTGTTTACACCGTTTTAAGGCTTCCTTATATTGAATGTGCTGGATGCTTCTGGGCAGTATGGGACTCCGCCGTTCCACGGTAAGGCTGTGTATGCGTTTGCGTAGACTGTGGCAATTCCTACCACAGCATTTGTCGGCATTGGCACTGTGAAGTCTTTAGTGTATGTCTTGAACTCGTCAATTGGTAAGTGGTATTCGCCCCAGCCTACTGTCGTTTCGAAGGTTGCATAGCCTATGAAGAATCCTAGCTCGTCGTACACGGTTACTGCTAACACGACTGGCTTTATTTGCATGCTTAATGTTCTATATTCAACTGTGAACTCCATGTTCGGTGGGCTTAGTTTGTTCTGGTAGTATTCTGAAAACTTGGAGTAGACGCTTGTTATTTCTACAGGCCACCATACCATGAAGCATAGCGTATCGTTCTTGATTTGTTCAGCAACCTCAACAGTAGCTATTACATACCATTGTCCGAAGACCCTTTCTACAGGATTAGCGCATGGCCACGGTATTCTGAATTTGACAATGGCGATGCCGTCTTCGTTTGTGTAGGCTTCTCTGTAAATGTAGAACTCACCGTGGCGTATTTCAAATGCTACAAGTTTCATTTGAACTGGCCATTCATTGTAGACGACTCGCGCATAGAGGATAACTTCTGCTTGTGGTCCGAACATGTCGCTTGGGTTGCGTGCTCCTTGTCCACCGTATGGATAGTCATATTGCGTGTAGAGGTCAATGTCTAATCCTAACGTTATAACAGGAGCTCTGTAATGCGCATGTTCAGATATGCCGAGTGGAACCGTCAAGCCATAAATGTCATAAATCGCTTCTTCTTTGACTTGCAGTGTCGTCCATTCTTCCTCTGGGAATATTGTCCAGAATGTGGCATTGAAGTGTACTCTGAATAGCATTCCCTCTCCACTTGGGAACGGTGCGATGTATCCGCTACTGCCTGGCAGTATTACTGCGCCGACAAGCCACTTGTTATAACAGTATGGAAGGGCCGGATCACCGTGGAAGTCGTTATAGGCGAAATAGAGTGTAGATTCGTCTCCATCCACGAAGCCGTCAAGCCATGTTCCAGTTTCGTAGTAGGTAGGTTCCAACAGGGTTGTGTTGAACCAGAGTGCAACTTGGAAGGCAACTGCGTACCATCCAGCGTCCACGTTTCTGACCCATATTTCAATTGCTACGTCTTCATATTTTCCAGCGGCTTTGTATGTTGCTGGCTTTGTGTAAAAGATTGGTGACGGAGGTGCTACCCACTGAACTTTAACATTTGCAGGATTCATATTCGGAACTTCTGAACCTGTTGGATGGAAGTACACTGATGTCCAGTCGGGGTCCCAAGTGAGCGATGTCGTGAGCAATGGACTCAATCGAGAGACGCCTTGAATTATCCCAAATTGAATCTGAGCCAATACACCATCGCCTGTGAAGGACCATTCAGGGTCACCCATAATGTAGGTGCAACCCCACTTTAGAAGCGTCTGTGTGGGACTGATTACCTCTGTGCTCACAGATGGCGCAACAATGGTCCAACCTTGATCTTCAGCATATTTGAAAATGTGGTCTGAAGGACGCCATGCAGAGACATACGAAAGTTTTGTGTGGTCAAAGACTATACCGATACCCCAACCTTTCACGTTAACAGCACCAGTTATTGTTATATTAATGAAGAATCTTTTGTCGTATTGGTCTCCAGTAAAGAAGAAGTTTTCTGTTCCAATTGTGCCAACATCTGGTTCTGAAGCAGTCCATTTTGCTGGATAGCCGTCTGGTCCAGGGTTAATTATGCTGAGAGTCGTTATTGCAGCTTTTGCAGAGAAAATGTTGAGTCCCGCTAGCATCGATGTCATAAGCAAAGCAATTACAATAGTACAGATTGTTTTACTTTTCATATTCCCCTTTCTCCTTTCTTTTCAGCGATAATAATCTTGAGCGATTTAGAATTTAAGCATTCTGGAATTATCTTCTATCAAAATAAGAAACATAACAACTAAAAAAGGTGCTTAGCCACTCACGGCATAGCATGCAACATAATGAGAATTTCCAACATCCACAAGCATTGGCTCCTCCCTACGGCATATATCCATAGCTAATGGACACCTCGGATGGAACCTACATCCACTTGGAGGGTTAATTGGGCTTGGAACCTCACCTTTTAAAGGAGCCCTTTCTCTGCGCTTAGTAGGATCCGGAATTGGCACCGAGCCTATCAAAGCCTGCGCGTAAGGATGCAAAGTATTTTTAAAAATCTCTTCGGTATACGCATATTCGACAATTTTGCCCAGATACATAACAGCCACTCTGTCGCTTATGCACTCAACTACACTTAAATCGTGGCTAACAAACAAATATGTCAAATCGAAATCTTTTCGCAATTTCTCAAATAAATTCAGCAACTGCGCCCTAACCGACACATCCACAGCTGACGTTGGCTCATCTAAGACTAAAAATTCAGGTTGAGTAACGATTGCTCTTGCTATAGCTACTCTCTGTCTCTGTCCTCCACTAAATTCGTGGGGATACCTGTAAAGTTGATTCACGCTTAACCCTACACTTTCTAGTGTTTTAATAACTCTTTCACGCGCGCTAGCTCCCTTAGCAATGCCCTGCACTATCAATGGCTCGGCAACTATGTCTTTCACAAGCATTCTAGGATCTAAAGAAGTTGTGGGGTCTTGATACACAATCTGCATTCGTTTCCGTAATAGCTTAAGTCTCTGTCCTCTAAAAGCTGTCAGATCATACTCCCTACGTAACTCATTCAATCTCCGTGTAAGCACCAACAATTCTCTTTTAGAAGCTTTTTTCTTTCGAGCTTCATCAATCTGCATATCCAAAGACGTTATTTCTTTGATAACTTTCTCTGGAGCGCCTAAAAATATGTGTCCACTGTTAGCATCAAGTAACCTGAGAATGGTTTTTCCAAGTGTTGTTTTTCCACATCCCGACTCGCCGACTAACCCGAAACATTCGCCCTTATGTATAGTGAGAGTTACATTGTCTACAGCTTTTACTTCCGCAACTTTTCTCTTAAAAACACCGCCAAGCACTGGGTAGTATTTTTTCAGTTTTTCTACATGAATTAATGTGCTCATTTTTTATGTCCTCCATAGAGATGGCAAGCAACAAAATGATCTTCCTTAACCTCTAGAAATTCAGGTTTGACAGTTTCGCAAATTGGCATTGCATAGCGACATCTTGTGTGGAACCGGCATCCTTTTGGTGGACTAATAAGACTTGGAACCATACCAGGAATAGATTTGAGCTCTTTTCCTGGTCTAGGAATAGATTCAAGTAGGGCAGTTGTATATGGATGCATGGGCTCTTTAAAAAGTTCTTTTACATAGGCTAATTCGACGACATTGCCAGCGTACATAACGGCGACACGTTCACATAGCTGTGCGACAACGCCTAGATCGTGGGTGATGTAAAGTATTGACGATTTATAAGTTTCTTTCAAGTACCTTATTAATTCGAGAATCTGAGCTTGAACTGTAACGTCAAGGTTTGTCGTAGGCTCATCACAGATCAGAAGCGTAGGATTGCAAGCGAGAGCCATTGCGATCATTACGCGTTGCGCCATTCCGCCGCTCAGTTCATGAGGGTACATTTCAGCAACCCTTTGAGGGTCTGCTATCTGCATGGCCTTTAATATTCTAATAACTTCTTGTTTAACCGCGTGTTTCAGCCATTTCTTGAATCTGTTGATTATTGGAATTTTCGCTAGGAAACGCACGTAAAACGAATCAGGATTTTGCAACATTTTCTCATACATTGTTACTGCGAAGCTTCTTTTTGTTGAAGAATCGCTTTTAAGCTGTTCAATTTTCTTTGTTAGCTCTTTGATTTTTTCTTGGTTCTCCTTTTCTCCTTTAATCTTTAGTTTTTCTATCTCTGCCTCAATATTCTTCAGTTTTTTGTTTAACTGGTTTTCTTGCGCTTTCTTTATTTCGTCAAGTGCCATTTTTATCATTTCTTTTTTCCTATGTTGGAGTAGTGCTTCACCTATCTGGTATTCTACTGTGTAGACTGGGTTCAAATAAGCTCTTGGCTCTTGGAAAACCATTGCTACTTCATCGCCACGTATCTCTCTTAGAAAGCTGTCTTTTTGTTTCACTAGATCTACAGGTTTTCCATTGTAATTGTAGATTATTTTTCCGCCTTCAATTACTCCTGGCGCAGGAACAAGCCCCATTATTGAGAGGCTTGTTACACTTTTCCCACAGCCGGTTTCACCGACAAGGCCAAGTACTTCTCCAGCTTTTATTCCTAAGTTGATTCCGTCTAGGGCTTCAACCACTCCTTCGTAGGTGTAGAACCTTAATAGTAAATTCTCAATTTTTAGTACTTCATTTGTTGTCGCCATTTTTACCTTCTCCTTAATGTGGGGTCCATAATGTCTCTGATGGCATCTCCCAGTAAGTTCCATCCAAGGGAGAAAAGAAAGATAAAGGCGCCGGGTATGACCCATATATACCAATACCTGAGTAAGCTACTTCCTGTTCCCATGTAGGTCTGGCTTTTTTCTACTAGTTGCCCCCAATCTGCAAAGTCCATCTCGGCGCCAACCCTTAGAAAACTTAAGGCTGCAGCAGTCAAAACTATTGAACCTATGTCCATCGAAGCTAGAATCAATATCGGGTAAACAGCGTTTGGCAATATGTGACGACCTATTATTCTAAAGTCTGAGCAGCCAGACGCTTTGGCTGCCTCTATATAGTCCTCAGATCGTACTCTCAGCACTTCGCCACGAATTACTCTGGTGTATCCCGGCCAGCCTACTAGGACAAGCGCTATTAATACTTTGTCAAGTTTTGTCATAGAAAAGGAGATTAAGTCTACATTAGGAATGTTTCCTGTATAAATCAACACAGAGGCTATTACGGAGATTATCGTTGCGTTCTCTATTATAACCCATTTCCAAGATAGCCCCCCTTTCGAAATCATTAAGCTTATAGTTAAAATAAGGGATATTATGGCGAATATTGGGAGTATTTCTCTTAGAGTTATACTGAGTGTTTGTGGAAGGGCAAGGGCAAAAGCCATAGCTAACACTAAACCGGGGAAGATTATGATTATGTCTGTGAAGCGCATTAGAATTTCGTCGATTATTCCTCCGTAGTATCCTGCAAGCAAGCCTACGGTTACTCCTATTATTAGGGATAATCCTACTACATATATTCCTACACGGAACGCAGTAATTGCTCCCCAAACAATTCCGTAGTATATGTCGAAACCTTCTGGAGTCAAACCAAAAGGATGAGCTAAGCTTGGCGGCTGAGGCTCTGTAACATAGGAGACTCGTGGGAGTATGAAGGGATTTTTGCCTTCATATCCTGCAATGTCCCAAGAGGGGTTGGGAGGAGCCAAGATTGGGGCAAGAACGGCAACAATGGCGAAGAACATTATTATGACGGAACCAATTATAGATAATGGGCTTTGTATTATTCGGTAAAGCATGAATCTTATTTCTTTCAGTGTTGGTGATGGAACTTTTTCTTTCTTTTCTCTTGACTTCTTGAATATCATGTTTTATCCCAGCCTTATTCTTGGATCTATGTAGGCGTATAATATGTCAACTATCAAGTTTGAGAAAACGAATAAGAATGCTGTGAAAAAGGTAAACCCGACAACTGAAGCGATATCAGGCGCTCCTCTTTCGCCTCCTGTCGCAGCGGCTGCTGCCCATCTTCCAACACCGTCAAAGCTGAATACTGTCTCGGTTATTATTAGTCCAGACATTAAACCAGCAACCATTAGTCCAGAAACTGTCACTACTGGGATTAACGCATTCCTTCTGGCATGTCGATTTATCACTTCGCTCATTTTTAGGCCTTTGGCCTTTGCAGTTATTATATAGCCTTTTGTTAGAGCCTCAAGCATGGTCGAGCGTGTGAGCCTTATGAGCCCAGCAACGTTTATTGTTGTTACCACGGTTATGGGGAGGATCATGTGTATTAATGCGTCTAATATTATTTCGTAACCGTATGGTCTTCCATTTATCAACCCGTTCAGCAGTCCGTCAACCGTTAGCAGCCCTGTGTATCGCGTGAAGAGACGCGCATTATAGATTGTGTTTTCAGTTGTTTTAGAAACTCGCCCAACCATAACTGTCCCTGTTAAGGCGAAAGTTATTGATAGAAGGATTATTCCTAGCCAGAAGGATGGAAGTGAATACCCACTTATTGAGAGCAGACGTGTTGCGTGGTCAAGAGGCTTGTTTCTATGAACGGCAGACTTTACTCCTAGAAAAATTCCAATTAGAATTGTTATTGGAGCTATAAAGATGGCGAGTTCTATTGTTGCTGGCCACCGGCGCAACATTACTTGAAGAACCGGCCCTTTTTCCAAACTGCGAGAGTATCCCATGTTCCCTTGAAGAACTTGGCTTAGCCATGTTCCGAATTGTTCAAAGGCGGAGCGGTCTAAACCATAAATTTTAATGTAATCTGGAATATTCTCTATGTCTTTTTCGCTTCTTATGTAAAGAAACGCCCTCTGTTCAGGAGTGAATAATTGGGTTATCACGAAAACAAGTAAAATTGCACCTAAAATTGTAGGAAGTACAAGGATAAGTCTTCTTATTATATATTCTTTTAGCCCCATAGTTGTTCATTCTCCTGAAAAAAGAGTTAGACGGACAACATATAAGTTTGTCGAAACCTTTTACAAAATTTACCACAAGTAATGCTTAACATACGGATTTTTACTGATGCCTTGAAAACTTTCATTTTAACAACAAATAAAAAGGGGGAAGTAACTTATGCCTATTCGCCTTTTATGGCCAATGCCACGTGATGCTTGTTTTGCCGAATTTGGCGATTGTGTTGACTACGTCGCCCATGTCGATTTTTCTGTCTCGCCATCTGTACATTGGCGAGTCGTCAACGTCACAGAAGAAGTTCCATCTTGGGTGGAATACGGGCATTCCTAGCTTGCCTGCGTAGGAACCGAAGCTGCCGATTATGGCGATTATGTCGTCCATGCTGACTTTGCCGTCAAAGTTGACATCACCGACAAAGTAGCCTTCTGTACCGGGCGTGCCGGTCATTGGCCACTTCCAAATGTCATAGCCGTATATTCCTGGTGCCAGCGGGTTATAGTAGCGTCCTTGTACCCAGTCTCTCATGTAGCCTCTTCCTGTGGCTATGAAGAGTGGGACTGTTGGCACTTCATTGTAGAAGATGTTTTCAACTTGGTAGTAGATTGCTTGTCTCACTGGACCGTCTGGTGAGTATAGTCCTTGCTCTACTAGAGAGTCTACTGTTGGGTTGCTGTAACGTTGTGGATGTGCGAAGGCTCCGCTGCTGTGGGCGTATGGATAGGCGAAGTTGTGGATGTCTGCGTAGTCTGCTAGCCAGCCTATCATGAATGCTGGCAGCATGTGAGCTTCCATGTCAGCTAAGTATTGGCTCCATGGTGGTCCGGCCGTTTGTGCAACAAATGACCAGCCGTGGTCGCCGGCTACCTTGTTTATTGCTGTTGCTAGTTGCGTGGCTATTGCTTGTCTGATGGTGTTTCCAGCGTTAAAGGTGATGTAGACTGTGAAGCCTACGTTTTTGAGCGGTACTCCATTAAAGGAGGCAGCGGCAAAGTAGCTTGCAGCCAATGTTTCATCGTAGTAGTATTTGGGTATTGAGCCGTCTATGTATGGGAAGCCTCCAGGAGCGAAAGTGTTTGGCTGGTAAGCTTCGCCGAGCAGCTGGTCCTGAAGTATCATTGTGAAGTTGATCAAGTGCGCAAATGCCTTGCGGACGTTTATGTTGCTGAAGAAGTTTCTTGGAATACCATCAGCATGAAGCTCGTCTGCCGGGTAGATTTTTCCGTAGCGGTTGTCAGGAGTAGGCTCAATGTCGAAAGTCATGTGGAAGGAGTTCATGACCAATCCGGGTATTGGATAGTTCAAGCGTATGCCTGTCAAGGTTGGACCATCCTTGTTGTTGCCCACATGCAAATCTTTAACACGTGCACGTGGAACAGCAGCAAAGTCTGTATCTCCAGCAATCAATTCAGCTATTCCAGTCGGTGTGGCTACTTGCCTTTCAGTCATTCTTTCAACGTATCCTTTAGGACGTATGGATGTTGGTGGAATTGGACTGTCTGGGTATGGTGGATGTGGATTCGCTGCAGGCCAACCACCCCAGTAACTGTCGAATTTGACTAGGGACCAGCCGTATGCCCATTGTAGCCAGTCTAGTATGTATGGTCCTGTTCCGCATGTTACTCCTGGGTCTGCAACGTCTGGTATTATGTCAACTGCTGGAAGTTGTCCAACGTCTGGATGCCAGAAGTTGAGCCATGTTGTCCAGGTTCCGTCCCATTCTCCTGGATGCGTGGGATCGACAGCTTGAGCCGTTGGACCCACGTAATCCAGTAGCCAGCTCTTGCTCATTACTGAAGCCCATGATTGGCTGATCACTTGGAAGAATATTCTCAGTGGGTAACCAAGCGGCAGTGTTCCAACATCGTTCCAGAATGCTGGGCGCGTTCGTCCATACCAGTAGCTGCCTGGGTTAGTCTCAAAGAGTGGGACTGGCGCGAAGGAAACTGAGCCTCCAGCGACTAAGCCTTGATTGGCAATGTTCAGCCACACGTGTGTGCTGTTGCTTTGCACAGCCAAGTTTATCGGGTTAGACGAATTTGATGGCCACGTTGGGTCAGCCCCGTAAGTGTTGAGCAAAGGCTCATAAATCATCCACTGGGGACCACCAACATAGTCAAGAACCATCCACCTTTCAAAGCTGTGCTCAACATCCGCTGTAGTCAAATAGTACTGCGTGAAAGTTATCGTGCCAAGATCAGACCTGCACCAAGTGTGAAATGGTGTACCAACACGAACCTGGAAGTACACTGTGAAGTTTGTGTAGGCAGGTGCAGCAGGGTCTGGCGGAGCAACCCAAACCTGTGTTGCCAGTTTCGGTATGAAATAGTCAACTCTTTCACCATCAAAGTATATTAATGGCTCATAAACGTTGAAGATCAATTCCGCGCTGGCAGTGTCGTAACAGTTAGCAGGGTCCAAAGTAGCTGGACCGCCACCCAAGATTGTGTCGATTACAAGCTCGTTTATTGGTGTCGCAGCGTAAGCAACTTTTGGCGATATAACAAGTGGCATCAATGCAAATAGTGCGAGGCTTAAGATTAGAAGTTTCTTGTTCATTTTCCTCTCTCCCTTCTCATATTTTTCAGCACTACATACTTTAATTCCGAACTATTTAATTTTTACGGAAGATTGTTTCAGTTCTTTTTTCTATCCAAAAACATCAAACCTTAAACTCTAACTTTTAACACACCGCCTAGAAGTTCTACGCCTTACCCTAAACAAAAACACAAAAACACTTGAAACAACAAAAACTAAGCCAACAGGCAACAAAAAAATGTAAGACCGCTCAACTCGAATTTCGTAAGTGGACAAAGTTAATTTTCTAGGAGCCGCCGTCGAAAGAAAATTCTCCCAAACAGACTGTTGACTAACAACAATTGTCAAGTTGTCAGAAACATCAATACGGCCAAGCTTCAAAAAACCATTTAATGGACCAGAAACGTTAACATCCAAAAATCCATCACGGCTTGCTTCTGAAAGAGAAACATTCTGAGGAGACAATATTGGAGTCTGTTGCTGTTCCAAAAACACTTCATAACGACAAGTGAGATTTACACTTTCGCCATTGGAAGAGACCACTGTAATATTTATTTCAGCTGGAAAAATTTCACCCTGCTCTGCTGCAATAATTGTGCCCCACTCATAACTTGCTTTCAAATCAATTGCAATAACGTCACCTTTTTCAACATACCCAGTAACAGTCCAAACATTAGAAGAAAAATAGCTTTTTTTAATACTACGACTTTCAAACACTTGAACAGAAAAAGCAATAAAACCCAATCCAACAATAACCAATAAAACACTTAGAAAAGCAGCGTCTTTAGCCTTCAAATTTTGACACCAACAAAACTAACGCAATCATCTATACTTAATCTTTATTCCCAAAACTACCAGACAACAAACAAGAAAAATCAACAAAAACGCCAAGACCGAAAATTCTGGAACAACTTGATTACCCATAATTTGAATAACACTCTCCGGCATAGATTGAGCACACACAAAATAAAGATATGTAAACTCGCCATCTTCATATGGCAAATAAGACAAAACCTCGCCGTCTAACAACACTACCCATTCATTCAAAGAATCACAAGACAATAAACTCTTTGGAATGACTACTCTGCAAGAGCAGTTACCGCCTTCAACACTCTCCAGAGTTAGAGTCAAAGTTTTAGCAGAAACACTAAACTCATGAGAAATTAAAGTGGCATTTGTTGAAACGAACACATCAAAATCCTCTAACTCTACAGTAATGTCAATTTTCAAAAACGGATTCGCCAACGGATAACTATCCCATGGATAATCACTTGATGGATATCCAACATCCAGTATTCCATCTCCTCCTGTGATGTTCTGATAAGGCCCGTTGTACATGTCTTGTGCAACGTGGTCACTCCAATAATTTCCGCCAGAAGGATACCCGTTATCAAAAAAGACTACTGCCGGAGGAGATGGTAGTGTGGCATTAACAAAGTTGTTGTGATATATTTTAGTAAATTGCGAATCAGCATCCGAGATAACAACAGCCGTCATGTTTTCAAATGTATTACCAACGAGAGAGGAATTGCAGCTTACAGTTTTAATATTTACTCCACAATATTTAATATTCAAAAACTGACTAAACATTAAATTAGTAAGATTGGATCTAATAAGCTGAACTCCCACATAAACATTGGTAAATATCACATCTCTTATTGTAACATTAGTAACATTATAAACGCGAATAGCTGCAACATCAAGATAAAACAAATTCGTGTTTTGAACAGTAAAATTCTCTATAATAACATTACCGACATTAATCTTAAATATAAAAGCGGTTGTTCCACCTCCGTCTATCACTGTGTTTTCACGGTCCACTCCGACAATACGTACAGTCTTGTTCACTTGTATTAACGATTCATAATATATTCCAGGTTCAACGAGTATAGTATCACCGTCCGCACAATTGATCAAGGCATAAGTTATATTTGGGTAATCCGTAGGAACCCGTATAACTCCATTTTCAAACAAAGTCTCCAGGTGAGCTTGACCCAAACTTGATAAGGTAAAAAACATCGAGATTAGCATAATAAAAAGAAATAGAACGAACAGCCAACTCTTATTGTTAACCATCGCCAACCCCTACCAGACACAGCCTCGCATGTTTAGAAGCGAGTATCAAATATATAAATTTGGATGGAAATCCCAAAAGGTGTTAATAAGTCAGGGTAAGCGAAAGAAATTAAAATAGGCACGAAATATAAAAACTACAGGTATTCTCATGCAAAAAAACTGGACAAACAAAAACGTAGATTTAGATTTACTAACCAACCAACTAGGCGAGTTTTTTAAAGAAAAAGATTTTAATGCGGTAAAAGGCAGAAGTGAAAAAGGCTATCAAATATTTGCAGACGACTCCGGATACTACAAGGTAGATGGATATGTTTCTGTAAGCATAGAGGGGAAACCCGACGATTTCACAATAACATTTGAATTATGCAAAGAAGAGAAAAAGCATAAGAATCTACTACCACGCTCAATCATGCTAACCACAATGTTCGGCGGCGGGTATTTTCTAAGAAAACAATTAAAATCCGACGAAGAATGGCTCAAGCTTAAGCGAGATTTTTGGAGCTACGTGGAAATGATAGTCTTAAACTTAACAAATACTGCAACCCAAGAAGCAATCGACAAATAAGTGTAAGCCAAAACGTTTGCAAATTTTTACCCCATTAGGATTCATCCAATTTCATAGATGCCCAACGGCATTACTGTACTTCATCTTCAAAATCGCAACTTAAAAATGAATCCTGCACAATCAAAATCTGCATTAAAATATAAAAAGGAAGGGAATATCGTGTTTTCTGTGTTTAGTACACTTTTCCAAAGTTTATCAAGACTATTATTATGTCGCCCATTGTGACTCGTCCATCAAGATCTATATCAGCAAACTGGTTCCATCTTGGGTGCCCTGAATAAGTGCCAAAGGCATCCACAACTATCATCAGATCATCCATGTTAATTCTTCGGTCAAAGTTTACATCTGCAATGTGAACTGGCAGAATTTCATAGTACCCATGTTGAATGCTGTGAGTAATTCGTTCTCCTCCATCACTCATTACTAGAGTGTCATCAAGTTTCAAATCGCAAGTGGACTTTGGCTTGTCTAGTCCTCTAGGCTGATACTTCGCTCGGAATGTTATAGTAGCTATTGTTCCTGTACCGCTAGGCCACTCCGTCCGTTCACCCTCTTCTGGAGGTAGCAGAACAACACCTACAATTATGTTGTCTCCATAGAAAGGATCGCCATATTCCACGTAGTAAAAGAAAAGCGTTTCGCCGTATTGTTTCATGAAAGGTCCCTCGGTTACGCTTACCACTTCAAGCAAGGTGCTATTAAATAGCAGTCTAAACTGAACACCTATTGTTCTCCAACCTACACTCAGGTTGTTCAAGGTTATGTTGATGCTGAAGGTTTCGTTCAATCTAAGAGCTTGATAGCTGCTTGGTTCCACTCGCATTGTGGGTTGTGGAAGCGGCACGTAATACTCAAGCCATGGGTCATATAGGACGTAGTCGCTTACGTTGTCTCCAAAACCGAGATGAGGACCATAAGGTTCACCCATGTACTCCCAGCTTGTTTCATGATAAGGACCTGTGACATCGCCCCACCAGTTGAAGCGTGCATCGAGAACGTTTGTTCCGCCGTTTAAAATGCCATATGCATCATTGCCTTGTATATTATTGAGGTTAACGTAGATACCAGAGACATCTACAGCTGATTCAATGTAGATGCCATGTCCAAGGTTATTGAAAATGGTATTGCCCTTGATGGTTGCACTAGTTATCGAGCTTACTAAACGGATGCCATGTTGCCATCCAGAAACGATATTGTTAGTTATTGTGGCGGTTATTTCTCCTGCTGGACCATATTCAGGAAGATCTCCAATAAAGATGCCATCAGCGGATGTTAATCTGTCGCCTATAAGCTGGTTGTTTTCTATTTTCACAGAGATTAACGCATTTTCAGCCCAGCTTTGAACACCTGTTGCTGCGTTTTCATATCCTGACGCATCATGAACTCCACTTATAATATTGCTCACGAAAGTCGCCGTCCACGTTCCTGCTTTTGTGTATTGTGCCCATATGCCTAATAGCCCAGCGCTTCCGCCGTTCACAATGTTTCCTTGCGCCGAACCACTACTGTCTTGAAAGATAATTCCAATTTGGCAGTTGGTTATGATGTTGTTAGTGGCAGAACCACTACTGTCTATGAACAGGATTCCGGCACCCCACCAAGTTTCGGGAGTGTAAATGTGGTCGCTTATCCTGTTGCGGTTTATAGTTCCTTTGGCACCGTCCATAACAACGATTCCGTTTTGAACCTCATCTCCGGAAGGCAAAGGTCCTCGCCCAGTAATGTTGTTGTCATGTATGTTAATGGTAAGTTTGTTTCCGTGGACATCGATGCCGTTTTTGTCGTAATTAGTTAGCGTAGAGCTTTTTATTTCAACAGCAACAGTATTAGCCACAGCAGAAAGATAGATGCCGTAACCTCTTACCGCAGTACCCGCGCCGGTAACAGTTATTCCAGTAATATTGACTGAGTCGATCAAACCGCCAGTTTCGCGATAAAAGATTCCAGTGACGAAATCAGCGCCTGTTGGCCGGGTAGTCACGCTTTCTCCGTCTATTTTCATCTTTTTCACGATAACACTGCTTCCAGTGGCGACGTTTGCAACAATAATGCCAGCTACTTGTTTAGTTGTGCCCCACCAATGTCCGTCAAGCACTGTGGTGAGCTTGTCTGCAGAAGAAGGCTTTACAATCGTGGTGTCGCCCATGCCTTGAAGAGTCAGACTCTTAGCAATTGCTACTTGTTCATCATATGTTCCGGAGTGAACTATCACAGTATCGCCTGAACTTGCTTCACTGACAGCCTCTTGAATAGTACCGGTTGGATTTACATGATAAGTTCTTGGAGTAGTTGCAAACAATGCTCCGAGCCACGGACTATACTTAACATTATCACCAATTTCGCCTCCAAGTCCAGACGGGTTTGTTGTGGAATGGTAAGGCCCGCTTGCGTCGCCCCACCAATTGAAACGCGCATCAAATGTTGCATTGTCGGTATTGTAATTGGCGCCCCAGTTGAAGATGCCATATGGGTTGTTGTAAATGTTATTATAATGAGCATGTGATAACATGCCTTTTGTTATTTCAATTGCTTCGTAGTTGTCGTAAATTTCGTTGTTTTCTATGGAAACTGCTGAGGGTATCATGCTTCCTATGTTGTAATACATCCAAATGTCAACAATTATTGCTGCAGAAGACCAGAGAGGGCTTGGGTGAGTGTTGTTACAATTGTAAATTTTATTTCTAACTATTTCAGCTACAGAGGGACCTGTGTAGTCTTCGATTTCAATTCCGTAGTTAACTTGATTATCTAGGCTGTAGACTTGTCCAATTATCTCGTTATCTAGTATTGTAGAAGTTGCATTGTTTGAGTATATGCCAATTCTTCCAAAATTTTTGATTAAGCACTTCTCAATTGTAACAACAGAATTATCCCAGAAAGCCACCGCCGCTGAATACATATCGCCTATTGTGTTTGGAGACACTGTGCAGTTTCTGACTGTCCCGCTGGAATTTTCATACAATATTGCATAACTTCTAGTGCCAGCAGGTATTCCTAATCCTTGACCTTCTATATCCAAATTTTCTAAGATTACGTTTATAGCATTCTCAACAAATATTGTAGCTTGTCTGTCACCATAATTTGTAGCGCGCATTTGTGCGCCACTGACAATTGGACTGCTTGCAGCCTTCAAGGTAATGCCTTTGTTAATATACAAGGCTTCATTGTATGTTCCGTCGTAGACATAAATTGTCTGTCCCGCGCTTGCAGCATCTATCGCGGCTTGAATTGTGTCGTAGAAAAGTCCTTGATCTTCAATTTCAGTAGTCCACCAAATCCAGATGTCAAGCTTTACTGGAAAATCTCCAGTTGAGACAACAATGTCGCCGTCGGATAGCTTACGGTCACCATTAACGTCCTTAAATATCACCACCAAGAACTCAACTTGATTGTTTACGTCTCTGTTAAACCGAACTTTTCCGTATTGTGTCATAGAAGCCCCGACGGGTAAAGTGACGCCTCCAACAGGACCCGTAATAACTTCTACTTGATAGTCTAGATATGAGGAAACTTCGAGTGGTGGAGCAGGATACCATATTACGCCATCAAGAGACCACCAGCCAGTACCATCTTCAGGAACCAACGTACCGCCCATCTCTTTAGCGAAGACGCCGAGAAGTAGCCCAGTCAACTCTTCGCTACCCACATTGGTTGCTGTGGCTTTATCCGTAAAATTTGACCCCAATTTGGCACCAATCGTAGCGTATATTTTGTTTTGCGCATCGTCTACTACTAGGCTTGGTCCACTAGAACTTGCCTCAACAAGTTTTACGTTTAACATAATGGGCATAGTACTTATAAGGAGCATTAGAAGCATTGCCATTACTGACATTTGAATTTCCATCTTCATTTTCCTTTCCCCTATCCTTTTTAGCATAAACGCCAGTGCAACATGACGTTTACGCAAAAAACATTTTGTAACTTCTAGAAGTATATAAAATTTATGAAACTTTTTTCCATATCTCTTTCATTTGATGGACTTTTATGTTTTAAATGATATGTATATATGAACAAAATATAGCATGCAAATGCCTATAAACCATTAACACTCCTCATTTTTCTAACTATTTGCAGCATAATTCGACAATTTCCAAAAAAGTACACTATTTAGCACTTTGAACATTGGATTCTTTAAGGGAAAAAGGGGAGATTAACAGCTTCCGAAATTCAGTAGAACCAAGACTATGTCGCTCATAGTTATTCTCTCGTCTTGGTCGAGGTCTGCGTCGAAAAGCCATCTTGGATGTGCCGGATAAGAACCAAAAGAACCAACTGTAAGAAGTATGTCTTCCATGGAAACTTTTCCGTCGCCGTTAACATCACCCATCATTTTAACCTTTACTAAGCCGTAAACAAAAACGTTATTGTCTACATTGACTTCACCGGAAAGCGTGGAGGCAACAGCTTTTATGGTATAGCTGTGGCAGTATGGCACGTCAGCAGTGTTCCAGCAGAAGTTAATTTGAATGGAAGCGTTCGGCTCTAAATTATAAACTGTTTCTGTAGCGATGGTTATGTTATCATAGTACAATGTTACCGTGAAGGTTTCGGTTGCGTTTCCTAAGTTCGCAACGGTTACATTTATACTAACAATCCATCCTTGATAAACCCTGTCCGACTGGACTGCAACGTCAATTGTGGCTACATCACGAATTACATCCGGCACGACTGTTATTACTCCATCATAATAGACATTGTCTTCGGGGTCTTCATCGTCAATAACGCCAGTTGCCTCTGCTAATATTGTATAGTTTCTAGGCACAACATCCGAGGTGTCCCATAAGAATGAAAGAGTTCTCCTTTCGCCAGGTGCCAAACCATACACAGTAACGGTTCCTATTAAATATTTTATTGGTGGCGGAGCAGTAGGCAGTGAATATTCAAAGTAGCCGGGTTTCATTTGCGGTTTTATTTCTCCAGACGGATGTTGGTATAGCGATGTCCATTCAGGGTCGAAGGAGAGCCATGTAATTGCTTTCGGGTTGGTTTCGTTTACTTCTTTGATTATTTTAAACTGTATTTGGCTTAGTTGGCCTGTTCCGTTAAAGCTCCACTCTTCTCCCTCCGGCAGAATATATGCGCAACCCCACTTCAATATTCTATGAGTAGCATTGAAATGATCATCTGTTGGCGGTGGAGCAATAATTATTCCGCCCATCGCTTCAACTGGTTTGAAAACGTGATCTGAAGGGCGCCATGCAGACACATATCCCAGTACGCTATAGTCATAGAGAATACCTATTCCCCAAGCTCTCATACACTCAATGTCTTGCACGGTCACGTTGATAAAGAACGTCGCGTCTACAGAAGTCTCATTGGAGTAAAATATGAAGTCATAAGTGCCAAGATATCTAGGTAGGCCAGCCGTCCATTTACTTGGATAGCCATCTGGACCTGGATTAATTACTGAAACTGTTGGATAGCCAGAACGGATTGTGTAAGCAGTTGACGTTAAAGGTAATTGTTCAAGTGCGTATAGAGTTACTGTGAAATCTTTGGTGAAGTTTCCTTGATTCTCGACAACCACGTCAATATTGACACTGTCACCCACTCTTACTTCATTAGCAGATGGCGCAACATCCACTACAGCCACATCATGTCCGCTTAGATAGGGCGAGAAAACTATGGTATTTATGAAGTCAAGAGTTGTCGTATCTTCTGCAATTATGTGACCTGCACCATTTGAAATGCCTATTGTAGTCGTGACAAGCCCATCACAAGATGCATAGTTACACCGTATTAAACCGTCTCTTCTCAATATTACCTCAAAGTTGGCAGTTGTAGTTGAGCTATAAGCGCGCACAAACCAACGGATACCTACATGTGTTGAATTTTCCCATATGTAAATGTCATAAGGATCATTCGTTATCCAGTCATCCCACGCAACCGCTATTGCTGATTTGCGAGCCAAATCGGTTATGCTGTTACTAGGACTAGGATCAGGATCAGTGAATGTTATTAGCCCGTTGCTTGAAATATAAATTGTTTTATAGTTTACTTTATAGAATGGAAAGTCGAAAGGTAAAGTATACCGCCAGCTCATATCATCTCCATGCCACCCCATGGAATTGCCGCCGCCAATCCATTGATGTGGAATATAAGAGCGCCTATAGAAGAATACGCGAATCCACCGAGTTACAATGTTGTTTGCTATATTCGCTTCTTCAGGTACAGGTGACGCGTACGCTGTCACGTTGTAAGTTCCAGTTTCTGAAGGAGTCCACAGATAATTAATGGAATGAGAATTACCTGCAAGTAGCTCATCAATTATTGTACTATGTGCTACTGTATTATTAATCAAGATGGAGAATTCTACGTTAATTTCGTTGTTTAATCCTCTGTTTTGAACGGTTGCGTTAAGTAATGTTGAATTACCAAGTTCGAGAAACGCAGGAGCGATCAAGGAAACTTTTAAGTCATGTTCCGAAGGCGTCAACCAGCTTACAGAATTGATTATCAGCGTGTCTCTTTCTGACTGCCAGAGGCAGTATACCGGGAAGGCGTAGTAAACAACTGAGCCATAACCAGTTTCTGCAGCATCAAATACTGTGACAGCTGTCCACAAAGTATCTGTATATCGGACGACTTCAAATCCACCGTTTGTTGGAATTACTCCATCATCGTATGGAGGGTCTTGAAGCCATGTGAAGGTTGTCGGTAGTCCTTGTGTAACTGGATGAGTTGGATCTGTGACAGTTAATCCATATGCTCCAGTGTTATCGACCTGATATATTGCATGGGCAACATTAACCATGAACCTATCAACGCGATGGTCATAACCAATGTCTTCACCCTCCAACAAAATGTTTCCACCCATTGCAAGATAAGCTTCCAGTGTTTCAGCATCCGTTGAGTCAATCGCCCAACCCCAGCAGTCACCACAAGTCCATATTACAAGTTTGAACTTCAACAAAAATTCTAGTGGTGGACGCCCCATTATTGATTCTTGCCATACAAAATACTCGTAGCCGTTGGGCGCTAATGCGTATTCAAATTCCGGTAAACTTGTTCCTCGTATCTTGTTTAATGCGTCATCATCGGCCACAATCAAGATGTCAGGTAGAATCTTTACCTCAACAATTCTGCTTATTACATTGTTTTTTGTTAATTCTTCGCCCAGCACAGGGGGCGTATATACTGTAACATTGTATATGCCCTCAACTGATGGAATCCATGTATAACTAAACGTAAAAGATTGATCAGTCACAAGCTCAGAGATCAAAACGGACTTGACGACCACATCGTTAATTAATAGTTGCAATTCTACATCGGTTTCGTTGTTTGTACCACGATTTCGGACAGTTGCGTTCAGCAAAACTGAGTCACCAAGTTCAAGAAACTTTGGAACATCTAAGGATACAGCGAGGTCGTGTGCGTATCCTCTTCCCAAATAAACGATAGCGTTTTCCCACAGTTCGATGGCGTCAAGTTTTCCATCGTCATCTTGATCGTAACGAAACTCGTCCAATATATAGTTGAAAAGCACTGTTGGATAGGTGTTCCCCACGACGATAGCTGCATAACCTTCTGTAGGTGACATTGTGAAACCAGCAATTGAGGTGCCCGTGGTCGTTGCTACGTGGTCTCCGTCGTCTGCGTATCCTTCAATGTAAGAGGTGAGGTCGCCTACGGTGTTTGGAAAGGTGAATATTGAATGTGAAGGATCCCATCGATATACGGGTTCTGGTGACCACATATCTGAAAACCATTGAACCCCAAGAGTATTCCACAAAGTTGTTGGCTCAGAGTTGGATCCGTCGATGTCGAAAGTGCTGAGAACAAGGAGCCCACCGTTGTGCACATATTCTTCAATTTCTGTCCAATAAGAGCCTAATGTGTAGTAGTTGCAGTGGTCAACAACAACCAGATCCCAAGCTTGACTTGTCAATGCTACGCCGAATCCCCAAGGATCATCAGCATAGTGAGTATAATTGATTCCTAAGTTGTCCAATGCAACAATGGCATATCGTAAAGAAGGTGTAACGTAATAGTCGTCTGTGTAGACAAGAACACTTCTTACACTAATTAATAATACCATTACTGATTTTTTGTCTAAGTTGTTTTTTGCAAGCTCTTCTCCGGGTATAGGAGGCGCGTATGCTGTGATGTTGTACATGCCTTGAGCCGTGGGAGTCCATAGGTAGCTTATAGCGTACGAAGAGCCGACAAGTAACTCGGGTATTGTCACGGAGTCAACTAATGAGCCATCGATAAATAGTTGCAGTTCGACATTGGTTTCGTTGTTTAGTCCTTTGTTGGAAACCGTTGCGTTTAGTAGCGTTGACTCATTTGGTTTAAGATGTTTTGGAGTTTCGAGAGAAACAGTGAGTTCGTGTTCTGGTTTTGGGTAACGTGACCATAGTATCGCGTTATAGAGTAGTTGTAGGTGATGGTGATAGTAGGCAGGTATGATTTCGAGCCATGGAGAAATGTAAACTAAACCTTTGTAGGTTACTATGGCGCTTTCTTGATAGTGCCCAAGGGCAAGATATTTGCCTTTGACTAATTCGTTTGAATCCCATCGTCCATCGGAAGGAATGGCTGTTCCAACATATGTAAAGACTAAAGGGTTGGGAACATTTTTGAACAGCGGGTGAGTTGTGTTTAACAAGTGTAAGAGGTCTGTTCCAGCCACACTACATGTGATATTTTCATTTATTCCAATCAACCTTGCCAGTTTGTTGTTGTTTGGAACTGCGTAATAGAGCGTTCCAGCAGTGACGATTAACCCGTGTCCTTCATAAATATACAAGGTTATTGCTTCAATTTCAGTGTCTGTGAACTGCCAACCAGCATATGGATCATAAGCGCACGAAATGATTAGAACATCTGCTTCTGTGGCTGCGATGTCCTCGTATGTTATTCCTTCTTTGTTTAAGGTTGTGTAGTCAACGTAGACCATTTTGTCGCCAAATAGGTACCATTGGTTGCTTAGTACTTGCCAGTTAGTGATTATCTCGCCATACACGTTGCCGGCAGAATGTAACACGACAGCCTTAACGGGGATTCCTACGTATATAACTTTTGAGAGCATGTTGTTTTCTATGCTTGTTTCTCCGAGCGCTGGCAGTATGTAAACCGTAACATTATACGATCCCTCAATTAGTGGGCTCCATGAAAGAGTAGCTGTTGTTGCGTTTCCAGAAGCCAAAAAATCTATTACCGTTGAATCTACAACAGTATCGTTTGCCAAGAGTTGTGTAACTATGTCTGTTTCGCCGTATTCTCCAAAATTAAGTATAGTTACGTTTATGGTTCCTGAAGTTCCAGGTTTAACATATGGCGGGGTTTGCCATGCGTAAGCAATAAGTTCATGTTCTAGTGGGGTCTGCTCGACGGCTTTTCTTGCGTTTATTCTTCCATAACCATAGTACACGTCAAAACCGGGGTTACCTAAGTCGTCAGCGGCATATCTCAGCCATAGTCTTAACCAGTCTCTCGACTTTTCTGGGTGCAAGCTCCGCACGAGAGCTGCTAATCCGGACACATGTGGGCACGCCATGGAAGTGCCACTCATGTAGGCGTAATTCATTGGAAAGCCATAGTTGTTCATGGTTACCCAGTAAGTGGGCATTGTTGAGTATATGTCAACGCCTGGTGCTGCTAGTTCAATCCAGTCTCCCCAGTTGGAGAAATAGGCTTTGTTGTCGTATTGGTCTGTTGCTGCTACGGCGATTACTTCGTCATAGCCTGCGGGATATGACTTCATGTTTGTGTTGTCGTTTCCTGCGGCGGCAACTACGAGGACTCCTGAATCATACGCGTACTTGACTGCTTCGTGGACTAATTCGCTGTCTCCGTATCCGCCTAAGCTCATGCTGATTATGTCGGCTCCGCTGTCGGTTGCGTGGATTATTCCGTTTGCAACCCAGTCCCAGTAGCCGTAACCTCCGCTGTCTAGAACTTTTTCTGACATTATGCGCACTTGAGCTAAACCAGCCACGCCAATGCTGTTGTTTAGTACTGCTGCAACTATGCCTGCACAGTGGGTTCCGTGTCCAAAATCGTCTCTTGGGTCTGCGTCCATGTTTACCCAGTCAAAGCCTAATGGTGCATAGTTTGCTGCGAGGTCGGGATGAGTATAGTCAATGCCAGTGTCAACGATAGCTACGAGAACCGTTGCGCTACCAGTGGTAATGTTCCACGCCCAGTCAGCCTCTATTTTCTGTGGACCCCATTGGTTTGTCCAGTATGGGTCGTTTGGAACCCATTGGGTTTGAACTTTCATGTTGGGTTCCAGGTAGCTGGCTAATTCCATGATTTTTACGTCTTCAGCGAATGCTGCTACCGATGCAAAGGAGAGCTCAACAACCGCGGCTTTAACCTCTCCTCCAATTGAAATGGTGTTGACGATTTCTGCTTGGTATTTTGCGGCTATGTTTTCCAATTCATGAAGACTTTCAGAGTTTTCATCTTCTAATCCAACTATCAGTCGGTTTTTATCGCCATTGGTGTAGGTGAAGTTTTTCCATAAGTTTGTTTCGTTGAAGTTCCATTTATCTCTGGTTTCACGTGAAGCCGCGGGGTCTTTGCTTTTTTGAGAGTTTGAGTTAACGGTTTTCTCGTTAGTTTTTTTAATAAAATTTTCATTAGAAGGACTGCTTTCGTTTTCTTTTGCCAAAGATGGCTTTATGATAAATGCCATATCTAACGTGCTTGTTAAGAGTAATATCAACATTAGAAAGCCAACTATTTTCTTTTCCATCTTCTTTCTCCTTTCTATTTCAAAGCGTAGAACCCGTTTGGTCGGTTCTATGCCAAATTATATTTTAAGGTTTCCTTGCTTTAAAATTTTACGAAACCCTTCCAATAACCTTCAAAATATATTATCTTAAAATTACGCGAACTGCACGAATAAATCCAGCCTCTTATTCTGTGATTGTTTTGAGTTGACTTTTATACATCTCGACAATCTCTTCTGTCGTTGTTGCATCTTCTGCTGCCTTGTCAAGCCTGTAGTTTCCGGTAAACCGCGGAAAGCGTATTGCCAGTCCGCTTCCTTTTCTTATGGAGTCCATAGCGCATGTGTGGATTGGGCTGAGAGTTATTTCTGCGCCTAAAATCTCAATCACCACAACTGGTTCAAACCAAACGTCAGCTTCAAGCAGCGAATTGACTCTTGAATGCTTATGTTGCAGAACATGTTTCTGCATCGTTTTTGGCAGTTTCTCCAAATCCTCGTCCGTAAAGCCTGTTCCGCATTTTGTAACGGTTTCGAAAGTGTCGCTTTCAGGGTTGTAAGCGGCTAAGAGTAGGGCGCCATAGGTTCCTGCACGTTTTCCTCTGCCATGAAAGGCTCCGACAACGACTAAATCCACAGTGTCTGTCATTTCGCTTTTGTAGTCGCGTTTGTATTTTATCCATAGCCATCCTCTAGCACCAGCTTGATAGACCGAATCTGCCGCAACTGATTTGCATACTAGACCTTCGCAGCCATTTTCTATGGCTTCGAGAAAGAAGCTTTCAAGTTCTTTTGCATTGTTGGTTATTATGTGTTTGGCGGTTTTCACCCTTTCGCCTTCTAGTATGGTTTTTTCGAGCATTCTTCGCCTAACTGGGTAGGGTTCTAGGGTTAAGTCTTTGCCTTCAACGTAAAGTGCGTCAAACATGAATAGCGAAACTGGGTAGGCTTCCATGGCTTTTTCAATTTCGTATTTGCGTCTGCGGTGCATCAGTTCTTGAAAAGGACGCATTTCGCCGGTTTCGAGGTCCATGGCTACGCATTCGGCTTCTAGAATGGCGTCTTTTGCTTTCACGTGTTTTTTGATTAGTTCGACGGCGTCTGGGTATTGGTTGGAGATGTTTTCTAAGCGTCTGGAATAGAGAATAACCTCGTCGCCTTTCTTGTGGGCTTGGATTCTTTCACCGTCATATTTGTATTCGGCTATGCATTTTCCGCCCAGCTTATCCAGTATTTCTTCTGGTGAAGAAAGTCTTTCAGCTAGCATGGGTCGGATAGGCTCGAAGACTATGACTTGAAACTTTTTGATTCCTTTTAATCCTTTTTCTGCTACGACTCGAGCGACTCTTCCAAGGTCTGAGGAAATATTGTAAGCGCGTTCAATGTGTTCGCGGGTTTCTTTTCCGCCTCCGTACGCTATTGCCAACGCATCAAGAACTGTCATGTCGGCTATGCCCAGTCGTAAGTTCCCGGTCACTGTGCGCATTATATATTTGGCTTCTTTAGGAGTTGCGTCGGCTAGAAGTCCGGCTAAAAGAGACATTTTGGCATCCACGGCGCCTGAGCCTGAAGCCTTAGCCATCTTGTCAAGGGTTTCGTAAACTCTTTGAACCGTTAATGGCTGCTGGAAAAAAGTTACTTGTTTCTTTTTTGCAATGAGTTTCTGAGCGGTTTCACCTATGTCTCCGCTCGTTTTCAAGTCTTCCTCGATTTCGCTTTCGCTTCTTCCGGAAGCCCGCGCAAGAGCTTTTATTGCGAGTTTTTCAGCTACGCCTATTTCGAGCCCGACGAAATCTGGGTATATTTTGCCTTGGGTTAGGTAGACGACTTTGTCTATGATTTCTTTTGGTGTGTTTTTGAGAAGGTCGACTAAAAGGGCTGTCATTTCTAATCGTTTGGTTGTAGCCTCAATTTTTTCGTAAGCGTCAGCAATTATAGCGTACTGCAATAATTAGCCTCACAAAGCAGAATGCGCACGCAAAGATATTAAAATTTCATTTTTGGTTTAGAAGGTTTCGTGGTGGGTGATTTGGTTTACTGGTCTTCTGCTTCGTGGAGAAGGAGTTTCAGCCGGATAGCCTACGGGAATTATGGCTACTGGTCTTATTCCCTGCGGAGTCTTCAAGATTTCTCTTGCCTTTTCTTCTTTGAAAGCGCCAACCCAGCATGTGCCCAGCCCAAGAGAATAAGCGGCTAAGTGGATGTTCTGGATTGCAGCAGCAGTATCCTGTATGCAATATAGGGTTTTGCCGCGCACGCCGTAACCTTGCGAAGAACGATTCTCATTTGCACATACAACAATCACAACAGGCGCTTCCTCAATAAACGACTGGTTAAGCGCAGCTTCAGCAAGCAACCTTTTGATTTCTGGTTTACGAACAATCACAAACTCCCAGGCTTGAATGTTTCCAGCGGAAGGCGCCCAACGAGCCGCATCAATCAGCCTTTCCACAAGCTCGTCTGGCACTTCTCGGCTTTCAAAAGCTCGTATGCTCCTTCTTCCCTTAATAGCTTCAAACACGTCCACAATCTCACACCCAACATTATTAACAATAAAAGGTTACAACACAAAAGCCTTAAGTTTTATCGCCACTTCACTTTCAATTTGGATGATGACGCAGAGAGTCAACAGAGCCAAAGCAGTGATGTGACTCGACGGGCGAACTGACACCTTCTTCTAAGGAAAATTTATCAGCTAAAACAGCGAATGAGAAAAGATACATGGTTTAGAATTGTTGGAGCGGAAGCATAGGCGGAGAAAGCTTGTATAAACGCAAAATTACGGAAGCTTTGGATAGAATCTCATCAAAGAAAACTGTCAAGTACAGCGTATACCTAACTGCTGTGATAGTGTTCTTCGCATTAATACTGTTGCCTCCGCTCTTTGGAGTAATAATAAAATGGAACGCGATGCAAGCCGTTCTAGGCCAGCCAGACCTCATGTCACGTGCGCTTAACGCCGTCCAAAACTCCTTCCTAGTAGCCTTACTGGTTTCAGCCTTAGATGTGGTTATTGGAATCCCGATGGCGTGGCTCATCACGCGTGGAAAATCAAGATGGCTAAACGTTCTTGACACGATTGCAGACATTCCATTTGTAGTGCCAACCGCAGCATTAGGCTACTCGCTGCTCCTATTCTGGAGCGCCCCAAACGGAATATCCTATCTTTTCGGAAACTCACTCCTTTCACCCGGATGGCTTCTAGTAATTCTGCTACACTTCACATTTTCCTACCCAGTAGTAGTGAGAGTAGTTGTTGGAGCATTGCTTGATTACAAAATTGAATATGAGCAAGCGTCTCGGACACTTGGCGCACCGCCACTGACAGCATCAAGAACCGTCACATTCGCAATCATCAAACCCTCATTAATAGCAGCTTTCATACTAGCATTTTCAAGGTCACTCTCAGAAACCGGCGCAACCTTCATGGTCGCCGGAGCCTTTGAAAATGGTCCAGTTTTCATACAAAACGTTACAAATGATTTTAAAACTGGCACAGTTGACAAATACGTTTACGAAGGCTCTCTAGCCTTTGCTAGCTTCATACTCATCGCTGTTGCGGTCGTCATTTTTGCTTTAATCCGCATCTTCGGACCAAGACTGAAAGTCCCAGTTAAAAAGATATGGCCGTCATGGGAGAGAAAGTTGAGCTATTCAAAAGCAGCAACCTCCAGAAATACCATTACGTTTTTGATATTTCTGACAATAGTGCTTATTCCATCTCTTTTCGTGGCTTTACCAGCAATCCAAGCCATCTTCACCGACACCCTGCCGAGGTCGCTTTCAGGAGGAGGCATCTGGGGAGAATATTGGCAAAGCATTCTTCTATCATATTTTCTAGGCGCAGTAGTCACAGTTTTAAACGTTATAATAGGATTACCAATGGCGATACTTATTGCAAGAAGAAAATTTGGAAACTTGCTGTCCGGAATATTAGATGTGCTAGTGAATATTCCGCTAATTATTCCATCCATAGCTATAGGCGTCTCGCTTAAATTCTTCTGGAAAGAAAACCTTTCTTTCATGCCCGAAATGCTGCTGCTAGTTTTTGCTCACTTAGCAATCACATATCCATACTTTGTAAGGTCAATGTCCGCGGCAACCGAAAGAATAAGCGCAGACTTGGAAGAGGCTTCAAGAACACTAGGAGCTAAACCACTAGGAGTCTTCAGAACAATAATCTTGCCATTAACAAAATACTCCATACTTTCCGGCGCAATAATGGTTTTCACAAGAAGCGTAAGCGAAACAGGCGCAACAGTAGCCGTAGTAACAACGTTAAAAACGGCACCAGTGGTCCTTGTAGACTGGGTTCCCCGATTGGGCATACAAAAAGTGCCAGCTACCCCATTAGACATTGGCTTAGGCTGTGGATACCTAATTCTGTTCTCCTTCATCATCTTACTTGCGTTAAGACTTATTGTAAGAGGAAAAGGAAGATACTAGTATGATTAATATACCGCCTAAAATTTATGCAATGACCGCCAAATCACATTTAATGTGTGGAGGACGCTAACAAATGCCAGATGTCCGTATCGTCAATGTCTCAAAAAAATTCGGAAAAATCCTTGCAGTAAACAATGTAAGCCTCCACATTCGCGATAAAGAATACTTCTCATTGCTCGGTCCGAGTGGATGCGGAAAAACAACTTTGCTTAGGCTTATTGCTGGACTAATCCAGCCAGACGAAGGCGAAATCTACATTGGAGATAGACTTGTGAATGACGTCCCGCCAGAAGACAGAGACATAGGATTCGTCTTCCAAACTTTCGCGCTGTTCCCACACATGAACGCTTGGAACAACGTAACTTACGGACCAAGAGTGAAAGGCTTTGACATGAAAAAAGCAGAAACAATAGGCCACGAAGTGCTTGAAATGGTAAGACTTCACGAGCGATTAGACGCTTTTCCGAATGAGCTAAGTGGAGGGATGATGCAGAGAATCGCCGTTGCAAGAGCTCTAGCCGCGGGAGCTAAAATGTTGCTTTTAGACGAGCCACTGGGGCAGTTAGACGCGAAAGTGAGAAACGAGCTAAGATATGAAATAAGAAAAATGACCAAGGATTTGGGTTTAACAGCCATACACGTAACCCACGACCAATCAGAAGCCATGGCAATCTCGGACAGAATCGCAGTTATGAAAAAAGGAAAAGTCTTACAGGTGGGAACCCCAAACGAGCTTTACATGAACCCCCGAAGCATTTTCGTGGCTCATTTCATTGGAGAATCAAACTTTCTAGAAGGCTACATTTTCAGCGTGAACGGTGAAAGAGCGACAATAGAGCTTCGAGGCGGAATAAAAGTTCAAGCAGTCGACAAAAACATAAAAATTGGCGAAAGAGTAATTCTTGCAGTAAGACCAGAAACGATTATCATCGAAAAAGGAACCAACAAAAACGCCATTTCAGGCACGATAGAAAGAGTAACCTTCGAGGGAACAACCGTGCGCTACGAAATTAGACTTGAAAACCAAGATTTAATAGTCATCGTTAAGCCTTCTCTAACTGAAGAATGGTTTAACGTAGACGAAAAAGTAAGCGTGCATTTCCCACCCGAAAAAACGCACGTATTCCTGTACCCAGAAGCAGGATTAAGAGGAGAAATCGCAGTTGAGTGAACTCATAAAATGGTTTGAAAAAAGAAGAGAAACCAAAGCATTAGCAACCATACAACGCCACTTGGCTTTAACAACCGGAATAGTTGAAGACTTAGAAAAAGCAATAATCGCAGCAGTAAAAGGCAGCGAAAACGAAATGAAAGAATACGTGGAACGAGTAACAGGCAACGAAAGAGAAGCAGACTCCTTACGAAGAAAAGTCATGGACGAAATCTCAAAAGGAGAGCTTTCCCCCGTCGACAGAGCAGACCTAATGGACCTTGTGAAAAAAGTGGACATGGTTGCAGACTGGAGCAGAGAATCCACACGAGTGCTAAATGCCATACCAATGGAAAAAGTGCCAAACTCAATCAAGGACGCGTTCATGGAAATGATAAAAAGCGTCAGAGAATGCGCAGTTTCCCTTCAAAAGTGCGTAAACAAAATGATGACGAAACCAGAAGAGGCTCTCCAAGCAGCGGATGCTGTGGAACGGGAAGAGGAAAAGGTTGATGACATACACGAAAAAGCCAGAACGCTCTTAGGAAAAGAAGATTTACCCAACGCTGGAATCGCAGTCTTAATAGGACAGCTTTTCGAAGCTACAGAATTAATAGCAGACGCATGCGAGGACGCATGTGACCAAGTAAGAGTTATTATGGTTCGAAAGTGAGGTGAATGTACATGGCGGAAATAAAAATTGACATATCAGAACTCAAAAGTGAAGGCTCCGACATAATCAAAGAACTAGCCGAATATTTGAAGGAGAAAACAACAGCAGAAGTAGCCACAGGGGCTGACTCAATAACAGTAAAAGGCGAAAAAGAAAGCGTTTCCAAAAAGTATCTTCGAGTGTTCCTAAAGAAGTTTCTGCATAAAAAAGAACTTAAAGACTATTATAGAGTGATAGGCGGCGAAGAAAACTCCTTGATTGTTAAAGAAAAGAAAATCTCTGAAGAAGAATAATTCCACTATTTCTTTTTGAGTGCTTCACGCTTCTTTTTTGCAAGGTCTTCTTGAGCCTTCAAAAGGTAATGCCTTGCCACGTAAGCGCTTTTGTAGAAGTCTAATAGTTTTTTGTCGGTCATGTGTTCTTCGGCATCTTTAAGAAGCCTTTGTGCTTCAGTTAAAAGCATGTCGGTTTCCATTTTCTTTAAATCGGGGTTTGGCTTCCACTTTGCCGTTTCGTTCTCGTTTTGAAACATTATCGAAAACAGAAATAGCACGTATTCCAGTTCAGCTGCGGCATGCCAGAGGTTATCAGCAAACGAGTTTTCCTCTTTCTTTTTCCATGCTGAAACTGAATTTCCCAAATATGTCATTGCGGTTTTGAGAGCCTTCAATATTTTATCGTTAGCAGCCATTGTCTCAACTCGTTTTAGCCAATTAATACTTCTTGTCCTTTTTTATTTGTTTCGTCACGCTTGAATGTTTTCAACCTTTCTCCTTAACTATAAAAACGATTCCCAACAAAACTAGAACCGCGCCCAAAACAAACTGGTATGCCGGTATTTCCTGGAATAGTGCTACGCCTAAAACAGTTGCGCCGACTGGTTCAAGCAGAGCTAAAGTGGCAGTTTCGAAAGATTTCAGGTTTGATAGAGAAGAAAAGTACAGTGTGTGGGCAATTGCTGTTGGCAGTATGCCTAAACCTACTAAGGGAAGAATAACCTCTATTTCAAATGGCATGGTGAACGTTGCATTAGTTATGAAAATGCTCAAAACTCCGATTGTGATTGCGGCAAACGCGTAGATGGGCAGCATTAAAGTGAATACCGACGTTTGGCTTCTTATTTTTCTTCCATAATTAAGGTATAAAGCGATGAGCAAAGCGGCTAAAACAGCTTCTAAATCACCCTTTAGACCTGGAGAAACTCCTTCAAACTGATTTTTGAAAGTTACTGTTTCGGCATAACCAATGACACACAAGCCTACAAAAGACAAAGTCAAACCAACCATTGCCAAAACTGAAGGCTTAAGCTTAAACGCAAAAGTGGAAATAAAAACTGAAAAAATCGGCGTTGTGTTAACGAGAACCGTTGCGTTTAAAATAGTCGTGTCTTTTAACGCGAAAACGAAGAATATGAAGTGCAAAGCGAGAAAGAGACTGAGGATGAAAAGCTGCGTTATGTTCTTTCTTATGAGATTAAGGTTGAATGATTTTTTAAGAAGAATTGTCATAACGAATAGAGCTATGCAGGCGATTATCAAACGCCAGAACACTATAAAAAAAGCGTTTAGGTTTGGTAGAAATTTTATGAAGATTGCCGCCGTTCCAAAGAGAAGTCCAGCAGTTGCGCCTTCTATTACCGCAAGCTTTCTTGTTCTTCCGCCCATTCCAACGCCCTTTTTTTACCAAAGCATGTATACAATCACAAGTTTATAATTACCTATGTGACCAACTAACTGAGCACTTCTAACCATAACAAATAACTATTCTGACCAACCAAAAAGTAGAATGATTAGAGGTGCCAAAATCTTGAAAGCGAAAAAAGAACAAGTAGAAGAAACTGAATTGGAGAAAATTCTTGACAAAGCCGCTAAACTCGGAGCTTCCTACGCTGATGCACGCTATCAAAACTACGAGTATGAGTTAATAACTGTTGAAAACAAAACTTTGAAAACCTATTCTTCAAGGAGACTAAGCGGTGTAGGCATAAGAGCCGTAATAAAAGGAGCCGTGGGCTACGCGTCAACAAGCGACTTAAGTCCAAAAAGTCTTGAAAAAACCTTAGAAAACGCTGTCAAAGCCGCCAAATCCGTGGGAGGCGAGAGAAAACCATTCGGAAAGTCCAAGGTTGAAGAGGCATATGTGAAGCTTCCAATAAAGGTTAATCCTTTTGATGTTTCGCCTGAAGAGAAGGTTTCCTTAGCGTTAGACGCGAACAAGTCTGCATGGATAAGTGATGAAGTAAAGAGCGCTATGACATGGCTTGGCTGCTCTAGAGATGTTAGGCTGTTTATGTCTTCTGAAGGCGCCAGAATAAACGTTGAAACCGCACTTGTAGGTCTATTTCACGAAACAGTTGCTAAAGTTAACGGAGTCATGGAGAGAGTGCCCTACAGCGAATCCATGTGTGCAGGTTTCGAATTCATAAAAAACAAGGACTGGAACTCTTTTACGGCAGACATTTCTAAACTTGCAATAGAAGCTGCAAGTTCGAAAACTCCGCCTCCTGGCACGTATCCAGTGGTTGTTGACCCGAGAGTTTTTGGAATACTACTGCATGAGGCGTTTGGACATGCGTCTGAAGGAGATTTAGTTTCTACTGGCGAGTCTGTGCTTCAGAATAAAATTGGCGCTAAGTTGGCAAGCGACTTCGTAACAATAATCGACGAAGGCACGGTTGAAGGAGGATACTTTTACCCTTTTGACGATGAAGGAACAAAAAAGAAGAAAACAGTAATCGTTGAGAATGGAGTTCTGAAAAATTATATTCTGGACAGGGAATCTGCTTCGCAACTTGGCTTGGAATCAACAGGCAACGGAAGAGCACAAGACTTTGAAAACTTGCCCATAGTCAGACAAACAAACTATTACATGCAACCGAAAGACTACAACTTTGAAGAGTTAATAGAAGATGTTGACTTCGGAGTTTATGTTGGAGGAAGAGGAACCACCGGAGGCGAAGTTGAGGTTGGCATGGGAACCTTCACTTTCGGTGTTGGTCCTTCCAAAATCATAAAAAACGGAGAATTAGCTGAAACCGTTAGAGGCGTAGTAATCAGCGGTTTAATTCTTGAAACATTGAAAACCATAGACGCTGTCGGAAACGACCTGCTCATCCAAACAAGCGCTTTTGGCGGTTGCGGAAAAAATGGACAGAGAGCTTCTGTGGGCACTGGAGGTCCCCATGTTAGGGTTCGTAAGATGACTGTTGGAGGAAGGTGAGATTATGGAAGTAGCTGAAGTAGCTGTTAAAAAAGCGTTGGGCTTAGGCGCAACTGAAGTGGAAGTTTATACGCAGAAAACAAAAAATGTCCGTGTGGAGTTTGATGAAAAAATCCAGAGTTTGAAGACAACTGAATCTTTGGGAATAGGCTTGCGAGTTGCCTTAGGCAGAAAAATAGCGACATGTGCAACCTCAATTTTGGACGAAAAAGAAATCAGCGAAATAGCAACAAGAACGGTTAAAATTGCCAAGGTGGCACCCGAAGACCCTCACTGGAAGCACATGAACAAAAAATTTGGAAAATCATCCGCACAAGAATATTACGACAAAGCCTTGGAAGATTTGGAACACAAAGAAATCATTGAAAAGCTGATTCCCGCAATTGATTTGATGAAAAATTACGATAAAAGAGTCAAGCCCACACGTGGAATTTTGAATGTTTCAACATCAAATGTTTCCATCCTTAACAATTACAGCGAAAGTTCAGAAAGGAGAGAATCCAACATAGAAGTTTGGATGAGAACAAAAGCGAAAGAAGCTAACATGGAGAGCACCGGAAATGAGCATCAAGAGGCAAAATTCTGGAAGGAGACAAAATTTGAAGAGTTAGCCGAAAAAGCTGCGGAAAAAGCTGTAAAATTCCTAAAAGCCAAGCCTGTTTCAAGCGGTCAAATGGCTGTGGTAATCAGAAACCAGATTTTCGCAAACATTTTCGGGTGGATTTTGAACGGTCCGATAACTGCGGAGTGGGTTCAGAAGGGTAGGTCGCCGCTTGCAAACAAGGTTGGAACTCAAATAGCCACAGAAGACCTCAGCATAGCTGATGATGGATTAATGCCTAAAGGTTGGCGAACAAAACCGTTCGATGATGAAGGACATCCGACGCAGAGAACACCAATTATAGAAAAGGGCGTTCTCAAAAGTTACATTTACGATAACTACACAGCCATAAAAGACGATGTGGAATCTACTGGAAACGCCTTCAGAGCCTTTTATTGGGCAGGTCCGCAGCCGGCGCCCACCAACTTAATCTTGAAAGCGGGAAAGGCAAGTCCAGAAGAGATTATCCAAGATACGAAGAAAGGAGTCTTTGTGGAAGAAACCATTGGCGAGTGGCTCTCAAACCCTGTGAGTGGCAATCTAAACGCTACCATAAGCCACGGATACCTAATTGAAAATGGTGAGCTGACGCAACCAATTAAGGGAGCGGTTATTTCCGGAAACTTCTATGAACTTCTCAAAGATGGAATAGAGGTAATAGGCAACGACTTGAGAAACAGTGCACACTGTTATTCGCCCACAGTGAAATTCACCAAATTAACATTAGCTGGTCAAGAGTAAGAGCTTTAGAAAAAGAAAATACTATAAAATGCCCATCAACCGTCTTTTTTAGTTATTTCTCGACGGATACTTTGCTTTCGCCTGCTTCTTTCTCAAGCCTTATTACATGTTCAGCTTTTTCTGCGAAGGCTTCACTGTGCGTTACGGCGATTATTTGTTCTATGGCTTTGAAGCGTGAGATGGCTTCGGCTAGGCGGTCTATTGAGCCGTCTTCTCTTCCGAGGCTTTCCGTTGGCTCATCCAGCAATAACATGCTTAATCCATGTCCAGTCCTTGACTGCATAATTAACTGTCCAAGCCCAAGGCGGTAGGCAAAAGCAAGCAGAGTTCTTTCTCCGCCGGACAGATGTGAAACTTCTCTTTCAACGCCACTTTCGCTTTTAACATACGGCGTGTAAGTCTCGTCGATTAACACGTTTATTAAAGGTCCCTCTCCACCGACCAAGGTGTCAAGAACTTGCTGAACAAAGTTTCTCAAGACTTTCACGAATTCGCTTCGCAGTTTAGGCTGAATGCTTCTGTAAGCCTCACGTATGCCGCGGATAATCTCAGCAGCTTTGGCTATTTTTTCCATGCGCTCAATTTTATGTTGAGCTTGGTCAATTCTTTCCTTGATCTCATCAAGATGTTTAATGAGGTCTTTTTTGCGATTTTCTTTGGTTCGCAGTTCAGAATCCAGAGAATAGTATTGCCGGAAGGCTTGTTCTCTTCGGGTTCTCGCAGTTTCCAGTTCGGACATGTCGAACATGCTTATTTCTGTTCTTACAGTTTCCAGTTGCAGACGGAATTCTTGCGTTAACCTTTGTTTTTCCTCAAATTCTTTGTAAAATTCAGCTAATGCATCCTCTTCTTTGCTAATGTTTGTTCTAATATTATCTACTTGCAGGGTTAACGTTTGAAGATTGGAAAATGCGTTGTTAGCTATGGCTTTTATTTGTTGCAGCTGTTCAATTTTGCTTTGAAGCTGAGTTATCATCTTTTGTCTTTCAGTGTTTTCAGTTTGAATTCTCTGCATCAAATCGTTCTTGTATTCTTCGTTCAATGTTTGCAAGCAAAGTGGACAACGGCTTTCAGCGGAAAGTGAAGAAAATCTTTTCTGGTCTTCACGTATTCCTTTAAGCGTTGCTTCTTGTTCACCTTTTAGGCTGGTGATTTGTTCATCAAAACTTGCCAACTTCTGTCTCAAGGATTCGATTGGCTGGTCTGGCTCAATGCCTGCTTCTTTGAGTTTAGCCTTGTTAGATTCGATTTGTGTTTCCATGATGGCTAGGCGTTGTTTAAAACCGTCTAAGGCGACTTTTTTCTCGTCAATCCTTCTCGTTAACGCTGACAAATTATCTTCAATGTTTAACAAGTTCGCTTGTATCTGTGCCTCTTTCCGTTTGAGTTCTTCGATGCGGGTTTTTACTTCCTCCAGTCTTTTGAGTGTAAGTTCAGCTTCTTCTAAGGCTTTTTTGGCTGAACTCAGTTTTCTCGTAGTTTCTTCCAGTTCGATTTCGACTAGTGAGAATTCTTCCGCTGTTCGGTTGTATTCTTGGCTTATTTTGTCCATTCCCACAATGTCTGGGTCTTTTTCGTAGGCTTTTCTTTCGCCTTCATATTCTTTCTCATAGCCTAAAAGATAACTCCATGCTTCTTCATAATCTGACAAACCGAATAATTCATCTAAACGCTTTTGTCTATCTCGCGATGTAGCGTCCAAAAGCTCCTTCAAATGTTCTTGCCTAACCCAAACTATTTCACGGAAAAGCTCCTTGTCCAAACCCGTTATCGCCTTAAGCTGCTCGGCTACGGCGTCGCTTTTCACGCTTGCAATCAAGTTTTCGCCTTCGAAAAGTTTCAATTCGTCAAAGTCTTGGCTTATGCCCTTCCCGCGCCTTTTTAGTCCGCGACAGATTTTGTAGCTTTTACCATTTTGGACGAATTGAACAGTGACTTTTCCGTGGTTTTCTCCTTCACGCAACAAATAATCGTAACTTCTTCCAATAGGGTCTCCAAACAAAGCAAAATCTATGGAGTATAAGATACTGGATTTTCCACATCCTAAACCGCCAACTAAACAGTTGAAGCCTCTTGCAAAGGGCACGGTTGATTTGACGTGAGAGCGAATGTTTTCTAATTGCACAATTTCAATTTTCATTTCAGAAGCTCCTCGATTGTTTGCTTCACCTTTTCTTCCTGTTTCTTGGTTAACGGTTCAATTAGGCGAATAGCCACTCGAGCTATTTTTTCGGCTTCATCACGACTGTAACGTTCAGAAAAAATCTGCAAGAAGTATTCGAAAGCCTTCGTCTTCAAATCTTTAAATTCGCTTTCGAATATTGAACGAACAATCTCTTCTGAAACTTCACTTTCACGCAACAAAACAACCGGATGAACAAGCAAAGCCTTCTCAACAGCGCTTCTGATTCTGGCGATGTCAACTTCTGCGCGACTCGTTTCAACCGGCAAGGTTCCCTTCAAAACTGGAACAATTATGACACCATCCTCATCCGCGCCTTTCACGAGCTGTGTAGCAAGTTCTGTGATTTTCGCTGGGTTCATTCCGGTAAAGTCTTGCTCCAACACGACAAATCTGCGCTGGGGCTCAAGCTCTATAAACTCAGGCGAAGCCATACCCTTCTCATTCACTTTGACATGGTAGAAGCCCTTTCGTATTTTGGCTTCGGCATAATCAACGGTTTCGACGCATCCGCTGTAGATTAACAGTCCATCTTTGAACTTGTCTTTGTAGGGTTCATGCACATGCCCAGCCGCGTAATAGTTGAAGCCTTCAGGGATAAGCTCTGGCGGAGCCTCAGCCTCAATGTAAGGTGGCTTAATGCTTGGAAGGTCTAAAGCCATGTGGAAAACGAAGATGTTGAATAATGAGGGGTCTGGCGATTGTTTGTTTTGCTCCATGAAGACTGGAAGGCTTTCTTCAGTTTTGCGTCGAGTCCTAAAGTTTGGCACGCCGTAAACGTAGCAACAGTCTGGTTTGCGCCAACAAGCACCTTCATGTCTTGGCAAATGATAGATGAGCCCAGCGCTGTCCAACGGATTCAAAATGCTCCCGGTGATTATGTTAGGCGCTGAATCATGCGAGCCGTCAACCGTCAAAACTGGAATTTCAGCCTCACGCAAACGACTGAAGTTTCTAATGGCGTTTTCCAACGTAACATTCGATGGACGCGCTTGATGGAACAGGTCCCCAGCAATAATCATGAAATCGGGCTTTAACTCGATGACTCTGTCAACTAACTCCTGAAAAGCCTTGTCAAAATCCTCTCGTCTCGCTTCTAAGCCGTACTGCGCATAACCCAAATGTAAATCTGCAGCATGAACAAAACTGAAAGCTCTCAAACTTCTCTTTTCTCCCTTTTAGCGCTGCTAACAGCTAAACTTAGTTAATTTGTCCATTATTAAATATTTAACAACTAACAACAAAAACAACCTCAAACTCTAACCACCGTTTCAACCTATAAATAAGGGGGGCTATACCTTTTCACAGCCCAACAATCCACCAACAAATCTCCAAGTCCACTGTATACAAGCAACAAAAATGAAGAGAAACACATAAACGCACAATAAGCAACATTCTCCCTAACCACACAAGGCGCGCAAACACGCATGAAATGCCAAAAATGTCAACAAGAAACATTCCTTCCATTCAAATGCCCATACTGCGGAAACTACTACTGCGCTGAACACCGCCTACCAGAAAACCACCAATGCCAACAAATAGAACTAGCGCGCACACCAAAACAAGGAGCCCCACAACCAACAATTTTCCAAAAACAAAAACCACACGAAGAATACACAGTCACCTACATACCAACCCAACTACCAAAAACAAAAATACACTTCAGCAAAAAAGAAAACAAACACTTAACAATAGCTGCACTACTTGTCATCGGCATCGCACTATCAACAAGCATGCCCCCATACCAAACAATAAACGAAACCACAAGCTTAGCAATATTCACACTAATCCTAACCGCATCATTCTTCACACACGAAATAGCCCACAAAATAACCGCACAAAAAAACAATCTATGGGCAGAATTCAGACTAACATTCACAGGCGCAATCCTAACACTAATCTCCATAATATCACCACTATTCAAAATAATATCCCCAGGCGCAGTAATAGTAGCAGGAATCGCCAGCGTAAAAAGCATCGGAAAAATCTCAATAGCAGGACCAACAACAAACATCACACTATCACTCATACTCTTGACAACCGCAACACTAACACCTCAATACAACATAGTATTACTGCTCGGCGCAGCCATCAACGCATGGATAGCACTCTTCAACCTCATACCCTTCGGCATACTTGACGGCTTCAAAATCTTCCTATGGAACAAAAAAATCTGGACCCTAACCTTCGCAGCAAGCTTAGCACTAACAATAGTCTCGTTCAAATATGTCTTCGAAATCCTATAGCCAAACTCCCACCACACCCATCAAACGAACAGAAAATTTTAGATACCTTTCACACCAACTCTAAACGGATTAAAAATGGTCAACAGAGACAGACATGAAATCGTCATGGACATTCTAACAAAAGCAAGAACAGGCAAGAAAAAAACCGAACTAATGCGAGACGCAGGATTATCATACCTCCAAACCAAACAGTACCTAAAAACACTCTTAGAAAAGGGACTACTAGAAATAGACAAAAACAACAACCTAAAAACAACAAAAAAAGGCCTAGAATTCCTAGAAAAATGCGGAAAATGCCTCCTCACAAACTGGCACAAACAAAAAGAAAACAAACCACAAATCAAATAATTAAAGAAGCTCGATTGTCACATGCACTTCTTCAGGAACACGAATCCGCATAATACGCCTCATAACACGTTCCTCAGCATCAACATCAATCAAACGCTTATGAATACGCATCTCCCACCTATCCCACGTTGCCGTTCCTTCACCACACGGCGACTTCAAAACAGGAACCCGCAACCGCTTTGTAGGCAAAGGAAGAGGACCAGTCATCTTAACACCAGTCTTCAAGGCGATGGCCTTCAGTTCCTCACATACCTCTTCCAACTTCTTGTAATCCGTACTCGTTAACCGTATACGTGCTTTTCTAACCATCACCCATCATTCCTAACGCTTAATACTCCACAGAGCATTAAGTATTTACCTTTAGACAAATAACCGTGAATAAAAACTTATCGAAACAAATAACAACAATAAACACTTAAACGATAATGATAAAGAAATGAAAGTTAAAGGGATAATCTTAGACTTAGACGGCACAATAGTAGATTCAAAAGAGGCATACTTGGAAGCCGCAGAAATTGCTTTTGCAAAAATGGGACGGAAAAAATTCAACAAAGCAGCAGCGACGGAAATTCCGAGAAGACTTGAACAAAACCTTTCAATACACGATTTGATAGAAGGAATGGATACGAGAAAATTTTTGGAGGCATACATTAACGCGTATTATCAAGCAACAGCTACAAAAACGAAACCATTATCTAACGTTTCAGACACTCTAGCAAAACTTTCGGAAAAAGCAAAATTGGCATTAGTCACCATGCGCTATGTGCCCAAAAGAGAAATCATTGACGAATTAGAAAGCTTCGGTTTAGCAAAATATTTCAGATATGTGATGACCGCTCTGGACACACATCAGCCAAAACCTTCCCCAGAAGCACTAAAGAAATGTGCAAGACAATTGAGTGCAAAAGCGTGCGATTGCGTAGTCGTTGGAGATTCAGTAGCAGACATAAAGGCTGGAAAAGCTGCAGGAACCAAAACAGTTGCAGTTTTGTCAGGTATTTTCTCTCGAAACGAGTTAGAAAACGAAAAGCCAGACTTAATTCTCGAAAACGTCAATCAGCTTCCAGATTTTATCGAATAGCATGCAAAATAGGCTTTTAGAATATTTCTATAACGGAAATATAGCTGAAAATTACCGAAAACAGTTATAGAAGTAACCATAAATAAAGCTTAATTAAAAGAGCAAGCTTTAGTTTAGAGTGGAGAAGGCTTCGAGTGGATACAACATGAACTTCATAGAAACGTTGTTGTCAGAAAAACTCAAAGATAGAAATCCAATGCTGGATGTTTACGGTTCAGACCGAAAAGTACTGCAGATAGCATGCCAAGATTTTACAAATTACCTTAAAATTCACTGGGACCTTGTTGGAAAGGAAGCAAACGAATGTGAAATAGTCGAAAGGCTGGAGAAATTTTTCAGCGAGAACCCCAACGAACTGGAAGAATTCTTGACCATTTGGACTGGGATATGGTTTAACAAATGGAAAGAACGTGTGAAATTGCTGATAGGTAACGATAACTCCAAAAGATGGGACAGAGTTTCAAAAGTTCTCAGTAATGCGGAGCCTTTGTGGAGAAAGCTATCAAACCGTCAGGAAATGCAGGAAGTAGTGACCTCTACGCTCATCAAGAATGGAGAAATCTGTGGCACTTCAATCCTTGCAGAAAACCTTCTAAAAATGGAGTTAGGAGAGAAAAACAAAGATTTCAACAAGGAAGAAGTGCAAGTAGTTAACGTGGTTAACAACGCTCTAAGAAAAGCAAGAGAACTAGCCATAAGCAAGGGTCCATTGATATACGTTAAAATCGATAAAGGCTATTATCAGCCATCACAGTAAACAAATTCGCTCAGCGTAATCTCTCTCTGTGAATACTTTTCGTCCGCCATGAATATGTCTTAATAACAGTTGTTTCTCCGTAACCACAAGCAGCACATCTTTTCTTTGCTACATTATATGCTCTTCTTCCACATCGCCTACAACGTATATGCGACTTTCTTCCAGAGCGTTTGCCGAAAGAGGGTGTTCCTTTTCCCAAAGAGTTGTCACCTTGGAGGTGGCGAAATCAAAATTACGTTGTCTCCGCGAACGATTATTAGTCCTAGTTTTCTCACATTTTCAGAGTTTGTGTTGTCTTCTGTTTCTTCTAGCACTAGGTTTAGATGTTGATCGAATCCTTTCAGTCTTCCTCGTAGGCTTTTTCCACCTTTCAGTCTTACGAGTACTATTTTTCCGAGGTTTTGTTCGAGGATTTCTGTTGTCATTTCGCTCATTTTTGCGCCCTCGAGTCTATAGTTTATGTCTTTTATACTTAAACTTATACCATTTAAACCTATCTAAGAGAGATGTCTAATGCCAGAAAAAATCAGAAGGCATTTCTTGAAAGCCAAAGAAGTAAAGGACCTTTTGATCGGAGTTTCTGGAAGACTTAAGGTGGGTTTGGAACAAATTTTCGAAGGCAAGGTTAATGTTGAAGTCGTCGAAACAGAATTCGCGGAAATCTTTCTTGTGAATGGCAAACCCCTTCTTGCCAAAGTAGGCGAAAGCATTTTTCCAGCTTTGGTTTTCAACGGGTTTTTGGTTTCGGCACCTAAGGTTGTTGTAGACATGGGTGCTGTTCCGCACATTTGTAATGGTGCGAATGTTATGGCGCCTGGGATTGTTTGTTTTGAGGGCGAGTTCATGAAAGGCGATTTCGTTGTTGTTGTGGATGAGAAGCATGGCAAGCCAATAGCAATTGGTGAAGCATTGCATAATAGTGAAGAGATAAAAAAGATTAAGCAAGGTGTCGTTGCCAAAAACCTGCACTTTGTTGGCGACAAGATATGGAATTTCATAAAGAAATAATGGTGGCTTAACACAGTGAAGATTAAATCTTTATTTTGGATTCATAAAATACTTTTATAGTTAATTTTTATTAGTGATTCAGACGCAGAATTAGGAAACACTTAAACTGTAGAAGCGTAAATAAAATTAAGGGAGGAGAAAATTGCCAGGCTTAAGCGGTTTAATCCGCAAACCCAAAAAAGCCGAGAAAGAAACTGAGGTTAAAGGTGCTTCTGGCAAGACATATCTGAAGGCTATGCCTCTTCGTGATTTGGCGGATTTAGATGCTATTAAGAGTGAGGTTAAGTCGGGAAATATTTTGATTCTCAGGATAACCCCGCTTGCAAGCAAGAGTATTGATGATGTTAAGCGTGCAGTGAATGAGTTGTGTGATTTTGCAGGGTCTATTGGTGGGGATATTGCAAGGTTAGGTGAAGAGCGCGTGGTTGTTTGTCCTCCGAATGTGAGGATTTGGAGAGAGAAGATTCCTGTTTCGAACGAGCCTATACCTACAGCAGCTTAGTGTGTATACGCGTGGAAATTGTTTATAGCCCCTCTATTTACAGTCTAATATGCTTTATTGTGTCCTAATAGGATTCTATATTTTTGTAGGTCTATTTTGAAATAAACCAAAATTAAGACAAAATTAAAATGTAGAGGGGGAAATTTGAACCTACAAACCACTAGTTATAAAGAAAGCAATTAACCTTTTTGTCTGATTATGTATGTTTACCTAAACGCAAAAGTTGTTTTTTCTTGGTGGATTTCTTGCTAACAAAACTCCTATAGTAACCTGAAAGTTTCCATGGTTGCCGGCACGAGCGTTTGCACACCACAGTTTCTTTGAATGAAATTTGCTATGCTATGACATTTCGCCCTTTCACCGTGGCACACAACAACCCGTTCAGGCTTCGGCTTCAAATGAGTCACATAATTGATTATTTGTCGTCTATCAGAGTGCCCGGAAAAACCTTCAATCGAATCCACATGTAATCTAACCTTAACAACGTCCAGCTTGCCCTCAGCGCTCATCATAGTAGCCTCATTTAAGCCCTTCTGCACTCTCCTTCCCAAAGTGCCCTCAATTTGATAACTCACAAAAACCACAGTGTTGCGTTCGTCGTCTGCCAAACTCTTGAAATATTCAATGACAGGTCCACCTTCAAGCATTCCAGAAGTCGCCATAATAATGCACGGTTCACCTTCAATTATCTCTTGCCTAACATTCGGATGCTCAACAACCGTGAAATAATCAGACTGGAAAGGATTAACTCCGTCATGAAGTATACTATTGCGGACTTCTCTGCCTAAATATTCCGGATAAGCAGTGTGAATTGCTGTGGCTTCCGAAATCATGCCCTCAATAAACACTGGCGCTTCCTTCATCAAACCGCGCCGCATATAACCATCAATAATAAGCATTATTTCTTGAGCTCTGCCTACTGCTGGTACGGGAATCAAAACTTTGCCTTTACGTTCCAAAGTTTCATTCACAACCGCCGTTAAACGTTCTTCAGCTTCAACACGTGAAGGCATGAAGTCGTCTGGACCTCCATAAGTGCTTTCGGTTATTACAGTTTCAACTCTTGGAAACTCTGTTGTCGCCGCTTCCAATAGCATCGTTCGGGCGTACTTGTAGTCGCCGGTATAAACCACATTGTATAAGCCTTCGCCTATGTGCAAATGAATCATGGAGGAGCCTAAAATGTGCCCAGCATTATGCAGAGTTAAACGAATGTCTGGGGCAATGTCGGTAACCACGCCATACCGTAAAGGAATAGTATGCAACACGCATTCACGAACATCCTTCTGGTCGTAAGGCGCCGTTACGCCTTGCTTGTTAGCCACATCAAGATAGTCAAGTTGAAGAAGAGTCATAAGGTTTGAAGTAGGCGCAGAACAGTAAACTGGACCATCATACCCATACTTATAAAGGAACGGAACTAAACCACAATGGTCAAGATGCGCATGGCTAATAACAACAGCATCCAAAGAATCAAGCTCAAACAACGGATTATCAAGTCTCGGAAAAGCCTCAAACGGTTTCGAAGAACCCGGATTGATACCACAGTCCAACAGTACACTGCTTTCTCTTGTCTGAACAAGAAACGCTGACCTTCCAACCTCTTGAACCCCACCAAGCGCCGTAATACGCACATCACCAATCTCGTAAGTTTTAGGTCTAAAAATCCTCTCTCCAATCATCCGCAGTATTCTCTCTCTTTCTTTACTTTCAGAATGAAGATAATGGCGCATGTGAGTTACTATTTTGGAACGCAATGGAGGACTCCGTAAAACATGAGGACGCCATTTTGTCCGCTTTATGATCTCTTGAAGAACTGCACCGTTTTTTCCAATGACAAGCCCAGGTTTTTTCGCTTCAATTATTATTTCGCCAAGGCTTGGGTCAAAGTTTATGTCTGTCACTTCAGCTTCTGGCGGGATTATTTCACGCACTGCCCGCTCTGAATCTTTCTCTGGAAGCCTCACTGAAGGATCTGAACGTATGACTATTCGCTTTCTTATCACATTGACTATGTCCGCAACTACGCTGCTTTGTTCAACTAAAATTTCTGGTTTTTTGGCGTAAACAGCCAGCGTTGACCCTTCGTATTCGATTCTTGTTACTTCAGCCTCTTTCGGAACGTGCCCTAATATGTATTGACTTATTTCGATTTTGTCTTTTTCAGAGTTTGGTGCCACTTTTAACTTCCTCAATTATGCAGAAGTTTCTTCTTTTCTTTATCAGTCAACTCTCTATAGCCATTCCCATCAATCACTGCAATGTTAAAGCTATCTCCGCTTGCTGCATCACGTTTCATAGCAGAACCAACAGCCTTAGCAATTATAGGCAAAAGCTCCTCAACAGACATGTCTTCCTTGTATTGGTCTTCAAGAACACCGTAAGCTATAGGCGAACCGGAACCAGTCGCAACACACTTTTCTTCAGTTAAGCTGCCAAAGGGGTCTAACGAAAATACATGAGACCCAGTATCGTCTACACCGCCTACCAGAACCTGCGCAAGAAAGGGCACGTACCTAGTAGAAAACAGAAGGTTTGCTATGATTCTCGCTGCAGAGTTAACGGGCATAGGTCTGTTCATGTTTATTTTGTAAAGTTGCGCGTTTGCCGTAACTATATCAACAGTTCTCTGCGCGTCAGCCACAGAACCAGCAATAGTCATGCCTATGTGATCGTCTATTTTGTATATTTTCTTCCCATGTTTATGAGCCACGTAGAAACCCATGGTTACACGGGTGTCCGAAGCCAATATGACGCCGTCTTTGCACACGACGCCTATGGTTGTTGTTCCTTTCAGCACTAACCGTTTTTCCAAATCATTGTTTGTCATGTCGATTTTTCTCCCAAAACCTAAACACGCCAAGATTACTTCGCTAGGAAGTAGACATCATGTAATCACGCCATGGGATTTATTAATATTACGGTTCAAAGGCTAAAGATAGAACAATGCTTGCCGCAAGAACCGCTGGATTTAAAAGGTTTTTGAGCATACACTGTAAAGGGAATTATCGCGAAAAACAACTTAAACGTGGTCAATTTGTCATTAAAACATCACCGCATGCAGCTTCCAAGAGAAGTGATAGTTGGAAACGGAACCATAGAACACATCGGCGAAATTTCCCACAGACTCGGATTTACGCAATCAGCCCTAATAATCGCAGGCTCTAAAACCTACGGAATCGCTGGAAAAACGGTTAAAGAACTTCTCGAAAAAAAGGGAATGATTGTCAACGTTTTCCTCGTCGAATCAGCCACAGTCAAAGACGTAGAGAACGTAGAAGAAAAAATAAAGGCTCTAAAACCAGAAGTTGTTTTCGGAGTGGGCGGCGGAACAAAAATCGACGTTGCAAAATTAAGCTCTGCACGACAAGAAATCCCATTCATCAGCGTTCCAACAACCGCCTCACATGATGGAATTGCAAGCCCCTTATCCTCTGTGAAAGGATACGAGAAACCTTACTCTATTATAGCTCAAGCACCCATAGCCATAGTGGCAGACACGAACATAATAATGCAAGCGCCATGGCGCTTCCTCATAAGCGGCTGCGGAGACATCATATCAAAATTCACCGCAGTCAGAGATTGGAAGTTGGCCCATGAAGAAAAAAACGAGTATTATGGAAGCTACGCTGCAAGCTTAGCTTTGATGAGCGCCAAACTCATAATTGAAAACGCCGAACAAATTAAACCCGATAACGAAGAAGGAGTGCGCGTAGTTATAGAAGCCCTAATAAGCTGCGGAGTTTCCATGAGCATCGCTGGAAGTAGCCGCCCATGCAGTGGCTCAGAACACCTCTTTGCCCACGCCCTTGACATGATTAAGCCTAACCACAGCATGCACGGTGAAAGATGTGGTGTGGGAACAATCATGATGGCTTATTTACATAGGGCAAACTGGAAACGAATAAGAGAAACCTTAAAGAAGCTAGGTGCGCCAACAAGCGCAAACGAGCTAAGCGTAGAGAAAAAGGATGTAATGAAAGCGTTAGAGATTGCTGCAACGATAAGACCGGAAAGATATACGATTCTGAATAAACTTAATTTAAATCACGAAACATGTGAAAAAATCGCGAGAACAACTGAAGTGATATAGAGAGCGGTATAACAGAATAAAAATAAAATGTAATAAATCTTGGTTGCCATAAAAGTTGTATTCAACGCATGTAGTTAGAGAGGCAAAATGCAGAAAATGCTAAATATAAGAAAATGGGGTATAACCCAAATCTATACATTTGGAAACTATAATTGGTGGTTGTTGTGTCTGGATGGTGGAAGGGTAAAAGAGTTATTTTAACTGGTGGATGTGGTTTTATCGGAAGCCACTTAGTTGATAAACTTATAGGTCTTGGTGCTAGCGTGACCGTTGTTGATAATTTGGCGAAAGGTACACTTAATAATCTTTTTGAGGTTTGGAGAGGGTACGGTCTCAGTTTTTCAGAACAGTTAGTAAACGGAACGATATCTGCTGGAGATCATAAATTCATTTTATGTGATTTGGAGGAAAAACCGGCAGTGAGAGAAGCTTTTCAAGATGATTTTGATGTTGTTATACACTTAGCCGCAGTTATTGGTGGAAGAGGCTACATTGATACACATGCAGTTGAATGCTGCAAAAACTTTGCCATAAACCATAACGTGTTCGAGGAAGCCTTTAGAGCTGGTGTGGATCGCATTCACTATGCTAGTACTGCTTGCGTTTATCCATTAGACCTACAATCAGAGTATGATTCAGATTACCTCTTGAAAGAGGATGATGTCTCCAGAAACGGCTTGGCTTGCTGTGATAGAGAATATGGCTGGGCAAAGTTCATGGGCGAAATAGAATTGTCGGCTTATCACAAGCAGTATGGTGTGAAATGCTCGATTTCTAGGTACATCACAGCCTATGGTCCAAGAGAAGATGATACTCATGCGGTTATTGCTTTAATTAGGAAGGCTGTCGAGAGGAGAGATCCCTACATCGTTTGGGGAAGTGGAGAACAGGACCGTGATTTTACATATGTAAGCGATATTGCGGATGGAACATTGCTGGCTGTAGAGAAAATTACTGATGCTACTCCAGTTAACTTTGGAACCGCAAAACGTTACAAGATTAGGGATGTCGCTTTTAAGGTTCTTGAGATTGTGGGGTATAAGCCGAATCATATCATTTTTGATACGTCTAAACCAGAGGGAGTGAAAAGCAGAGCCTTGGACAACAGCAGAGCTAAGAGACTTCTGGGGTGGGAACCGAAAGTTTCATTAGAAGAGGGATTGCAGAGAACTGTTGAGTGGTTTAAGAAGACTAGACCGAAATCTATTGAAACTTTGGAGTGATGTGTAATGAAAGATGAGCTTATTGATACCACAGATTGGAATTGTGAACCTGAAGTTGCTGTTGTTCTTCCGTGTCATAACGAGGAAGATATTATCGATAAGGTTGTTCTTGAGTTCTATGAAGAGCTTAAAGGGAAAGTTCCTTTTGAGATTGTAGTTTGCGAGGACGGTAGCAAGGATGGCACTAAGGATGTTTTGAGGAGGCTTAGCAAGGAGATTCCAATGAAGGCTATTTTGGGGTATGAGAGAAAGGGCTACGCGGGTGGTTTGAAGGATGGTCTGAGGCTTGTTCGAGCCAAATATACGTTTTTTGTAGATGCTGACGGGCAGCATACGGCAAGAGATTTCTGGAAGCTTTACTCGTTAAGGAAAAGATATGATGTTGTTAGTGGATGGAGAGTTAAAAGGGCTGACAACTTTTACAGAAGGGTAATGTCAAAAAGCTTTCAGTTGTTGGCTAAGTTTTTCTTTGGTTTACCGAAGTTTAAGGACATTACTGCTCCCTTTAAGCTCGTCGAGACCAAAAAAGCTAAGGCAATAGCTGAAGAGTGTGAATTTATGAAAGAAAGCTTCTGGACAGAATTCATAATCAGAGCATATAACAAGGCTTACACAATAGCTGAAGTACCAGTTGCGCATAAAAATAGATTAGATGGTTCTACGCGAGTTTATAAACCTTCAAGGATCCCAAAGATAGTTCTAGCGCAACTTAAAGGTTTGCTGACTGTTCGGAGGACGCTGTTCTCTGAAAATTAAAGATGTTATTAAGAAAACTATCCGTTACTTAAAAAATCAAGAGTATTTGAAAAGGCTATTATGTTATGACAAGCTAATTTATTTTTCTGTAATAGTCTATGCAATATTAATTTCATGGATATCAGTAAGTAAACATAATTCTTTTGAGACGTACGCATGGGATTTGGGTTCCTATGAACAGAGCTTATGGAGTACATTAACTCACGGCAAATTTTTTTGGAATACCCCCAACTTTGGTCATTTCCATATTCACTTTGAACCTGTTCTCTTTTTTATTCTACCAATATATGCAATCTATCAAAGTCCAATAACACTATTAGTTTTGCAATCTGTCTTTATTGGTCTCTCTGGAATTCCCATGTACTGGATTGCTAAAAAGGAATTAAACAATCAGAAAATGGGTTTTATTTTTGCAGTAGTTTATTTATTTCAGCCCTTTGTATTAAGCATTCAAAGTTTTGATTTTCATACTGAAGCATTTATGCCTTTTTTTTTAATGTTGTCAATTTATTATTTGAAAGAAAATAGGTTTTCATTCCATCTTTTATTCTTATTTCTTGCATTGACATGTAAAGAGACTGTTGCTTTGGTGACAGTTTTTCTAGGAGTCTATTTAGTGTTTACAAGTGTAAATCTAAAGATTCTATCTAAACCATCAGTCTCAATTATAAACAAAAAAAGACTTATAATAGGTTTTATAGAAATTATCCTATCGATTGCATGGTTCTTTTTTTCTTTGGGAGTTATGTCTTATTTTCTTCAGGCTACTCCTCAATTTCAATATGGTTTTTCTTACATCCATTTAATATGGTGGGAAAATTTTGGAAAAGATCCGTTATCTATAATTATTACCATTATGACAAACCCTCTGCTTGTTTTCAGCACTCTAATTCAAAGTCTAAATGAAAAGGTGCTTTTCATACTACTCCTTCTAATACCTTTCTGTTTTACGTCTTTAATGGAAATATGGATATTGCTCATTCCAGTACCATGGATAACATTCCTACTTTTATCCAGCAATCGCTATTATTGGCAGCTAGGCCTCCATTATACTGCACCAATAATACCTTTTATTGCAATCTCTGCTGTTGAAGGCATTAGACGATTGGGGACTATAGAGAACAAAATAAATCAAGTTTTTGTTAAAAGATTGATTGTTCTTATGGCAATTTCCACTATTGTTTCTTCATTATACGCTGTTTCTTTAGGTATACCACATTATTCGACGAGTTCACTTCATGAAGAAGCATTAATTAAGGTTATAAACCTCATTCCGCCGGATGCGTCGATAGTCACACAAAACAACATATTTCCACATTTAAGCCATCGGCTTAAAGTATACCCAGGTTACCGGGAAGATATAGCATTTCAATACGTGTTGGTTGATATGACACATTGGTCATTTACAATTAACCCAGATACCTCTCTTTACGAAGCCATTGGCAAGGTGCTACCTAATTTATACACAAAAAATTATGAGTTGGTTACCGCAATAGATGGGATAGTCCTTCTTAAAAAAAGTTATTACGATAAATTTTTGATACCATTTGAAAATGGATTGCTGGCCAAATTTTTCAATAATACAAATCTTTCCGGAAAACCAGCATTTGAAACCGTTGTCTTCACCATCGATGGCAGATACCTAAAGTACTGGAATAATTCATCTCCATTTTTCACCATACCAGTCAATAAGTACAGCGTGGTCTATGAGGGCTTTTTGAAAGTGCCTACGTCCACATTTTATACATTCACCGTATTGAGCAGCCATGGTTCTAGACTATTTGTGAATGAAACACTGCTGATTAACGATTGGAATGTAAAGAGCCAAAATAGTTCTTATTCAATTTATTTAAGTGAAGGCTTGTATAAGATTCGAGTGGAGCAACTTAAGCTTGAGGGAGAGGGGTACATTAACTTGCAATGGAAAACTCCAGATACTTCCCTAGCAACTATTCCACAGTCGTTTTTCATGATAGATTCAAATAGCGAGGTAAATTATGATTGAATGAAAAACCTTTTGTGTCAATAATATTATTAAATTACAATGGAGAACGCTACTTGCGCTCTTTCCTTGATTCGGTATTTAAAACCAGATATCCTCATTTTGAAGTAATATTTGTGGATAACGCATCCCAAGATAGAAGCTTAGAATTCGTAAAGAAAGTCTTTGGGCATAGATTTAACCTCAAAATCGTGGAAAATGAGAAAAACTATGGTTACGCCCAAGGAAACAACATAGGCTTGAAGCATATAAACAAATTATCAAAATATGTCGCTTTCTTAAATATGGATGTCCTCGTGAAAAGGGAATGGCTTGATGAATTAGTTAAAGTTATGGAAATGAACCCAAATGTAGGTGCTACTCAAAGTAAAGTATTGTTGATGAGTGAAAAAGACAGAATCGATAGTTGCGGGCATTTTCTTGATTTTCTCGGATATACTTATCAAAGAGGAGAAGATGAAAAGGAATGTGGTCGATATGAAGAGATTGTTGATATCTCTTATCCATATGGAGCCTCTTTTGTTATCCGAAAGTCTATAATAAGTTCCATCACTGTAAAAGGAGAACTTTTCGATTCTAGCTACTTCTGTTATCACGAAGATTCTGATGTTGGCTGGCGCATCCGGTTAGCTGGGTTCCGGGTTCTTTATGTTCCTTTGTCCGTGGTTTATCACGCTAAAGGAGGGACAGGCTTTAGATATGATATAAAAGCCAAAGAGGGGCCTTCCAATGTTGTATTTCATCTAACAAAAAACAGGATCATGACATTAATTAAAAATTATAGTTTCATTAACCTTTGTAAGTATTTACCTATCTTGTTATTCTTAGAAGTTTCGCGGGCTATAGTTGTTTTGCCAGTCTTGCCAAATCATTCGGCAGTAACATTTAAGGCAATTTTATATGTCTTCAGAAATCTTAAAGAAATTATTAGGAAGAGAGTAATAATTCAGATGTATATAAGGAAAAAGCCTGATAGTTACGTAATGAAGTTTATGGTGAAGCCTAACTTAATGTATAACGTTAGTAAATTCAAGAAGTACTCCAAAAAATCAAAGTAAGAAAGAAGCCGGTAACAGCGATTATGCGATATTTCGTGTGGTAACTATCTATATGCCCTAAATCTGATAGCATAGAAATAGGCTAAATCATAATATAAAATATTCCTTTAATTTAGGTTATTCGTTATAGGTAGAGTCGGGTTTATAGAGCGATATAAAAGACATTCTCCTAGCACAAAAGGCGAGACTTGTTGCCTTAGATAACTTTAGCAGCGGAAAAATTAAACAAGCTTTTATTATATATCAAAACATGAATATTGGAAAGGAAGATTTTTGACTAAGTTTTCTTTTCTGTTTTAGGTTCAGCTTTAAAGGTTTCCGTGAATTTGATGGTGGTTATTTTTGGAAAAAATTTCTGTATGTCCATGGTTATGCCTCTTTTCGCCACTTGTATTCCCTCTAAATAGAAGGCTTCTTCAGGCATCTCTATGCTTACCGCTTTTTCCTTAATTGTAAATTTGAATTTGGCTTCTTCCACGGTTGGTATTCTGCGGTGGACAAGCGCAGTTATTCTTTCTTCCGTCGTTTCAAGTTTCTTTTTGACGGTAACATCGTAAACGAGTGTTTTTCCAGCCAGAGGAGGGTTAAAATCTAGTAGAACGCGTCCAGCGCCTATCGCGCGTACGGTAGCCATTTTTCCATCGTGTTCGACGCGCATTCCAAGGCTGGGAGTTATTCCTTTGTCCGCCAAGTGTTTTAGGGATATTCTTTTGACTTTTTCGGAATCTCTGGCTCCGAAAGCCTTTTCTGGTGGAATTTCCACAGATGCGGGTTTGCTAACCTCCATTGTTAATAGGCTTTCGTCTAGCGCTTTGAGAACCCATCCTTCACCTATGACAACAAGTTTAGGCTCGTAAATTTCGCCTTCTTTGTATAAGCGCTCTTTTTTGGCTATTTCTTCGATGGTTGTGTCGAAAACTTCGCCAGTTTCCTTAACTTTGGCTGTGTAATCTATCAATATGAAATCTCCTTTCTGCAAAGCCATAGTACTTCATCCTCTAAAGTAATGCCAATGTAAGTTTCTAACATCAATAAAAACTTTCGCTAACAAAATCTTTCTCTTCGATTTTCCAATCGTAAAATCAGATAAACTTAAGTTTAGATTTCGGTCTAACTGTTCCATATTGAGATAGGAAGTTTACAGCTGATGGCTTTCGACATCTTTGCTGAATATCCATATTTGATTACTATAATATGGGTAATTGTTATAGCGGCTGTGGCAACAATCTTAGAACGTGTAATCACTAGATGGTTGAGGCGAGTCATAAAGCGAACTGAAATGCCTCCAGAAGTTGGAAATGGGCTGGTTTTAACCGGGCGGCTTATAATACTTGTCGGAGCGATTGTGGCGCTTCTACATGTCGGAGGAATCCCGGCAGATGTAATAGTTAGCTTTTCAGCTTTAAGCGGTGCCGCAGTTGGTTTTGCTTCTACACGCACAATTGGAAACCTAATAGCCGGTCTGTTCATTCTGGTTACCCGACCATTCCGCGTAGGCGATTACGTTCGCATAAATGGGGTTGAGGGTATAGTGCAGGAAATAACGTTAAACTACGCAAAAATTTTGACGCCAACAAATACCGTGGCGTCTATAAGCACTTTACGCATTTTGGATAGAGACATTGTAAATTTCCGCTTTAAGGAAGAGTCAAATTTATTCTGTTATGGATTTGAATTAACTTTTGATCATAGTTTGCCTACAGAAAAACTTGAAAAAGTCTTGGATGCCGTTATTGAACGTTATGCAGAAAGGTTGCCTAGAAAGCCAGAATATCAATCGACTAAGTTAACTAGTTTTGCTAGACATTACATGTTTTATATTTATGTTGAAGACCCGAAAGATATTTTCATGCTTTATCCGCAACTTGTTAAGGAAATAACGCAGGCATGGGATAAAGCTAGAACCCAAAGCTAGTAGAAGCTTGCTGTTTCATCTTCTAATTCTTATATACTTCAACATTTTAAGAGTAAAGAGAAAGGTTTGGTGAAAATGTTATCAGAAGCCCAAAAAGAAGTGAAGAAAATTTCCTACGAAGCCCATAAAAAAGAGATTTTTACGTCTAGTTTCTTCATAACCCTTCTAGCCGAACAGGTAGGTCAAGTCGCAGAAAAATATGTGGCTGAAGGACGATTTGGAAAAGATATTGAAGTGGACATAGCAGATGTAATCGTTGTAAGCCTAGCCTATCTAAACTGACTTGAAAAAGACGCAACAGAAGCGTTCAGAAAATCCTTGGAAAAGCATGAAAAAGCAATAAAACGTTTCATCGCACAATAAAGAAAGTAAAAACTCTGCAAGAAACATTCACTAGGCGGTAAAATGCAACAAGAAACAAGTTTGAATAATCGAAAAAATGCTTATTTGGGCATTCTTCTCCTCGGAATTGTAAGTTTGCTCGGCGACATTGTCTATGAAGGTTCTAGAGGAATAGTTCCAGGCTACTTGGAACTTTTGGGTGCCACAGCGTTTATTGTGGGTTTTGTGGGTGGTTTAGGCGATTTTTTAGGCTACGCTTTTAGGCTTGTTAGCGGATTTTTGGCAGATACAACTCGTGCCTATTGGTTTTTCATATTTTTAGGTTACGGCTTAATCGTTTCAATTCCGTTTTTGGGATTTCCCCTTGGTTTAGAAGTAGCCATAATACTTGTTTTGCTTGAGAGATTTGGAAAGGCTTTCAGGTCACCTTCAAGAGATACAGTGCTGTCTATTGTAAGCAAAGGTGTAGGAGCTGGCAAAGCCTTCGGTATCCATGAGTTTTTGGATCAGATAGGTGGTATGCTTGGACCAGCGATAGTATTTGTTTTGATGTTTTTAACCAGCAGCAATTACAATTACACTCTTAGCCTTCTTTTCATACCTTTTCTGATGCTTTTAGCGTTTTTGACCTATACTTACAAGAAAATAGGCTCAAAATTAGTTCTTGTTGAATCTCAAGAGGGGAGAAGGAAGGAACGATTAACAAAATCTTTCTATATTTACACTTTTGCAGTTCTCTTAAACAGTGCAGGTTTAATATCTTACACGCTTATTCTATATAGAGCAACACAAATTTTACAGCCAACAGGACAGACATGGATTGTTCCCTTAATTTATCTAGTTATTCAAGGAGTAGACGCGCCAATTGCGTTAGTTGGAGGATATGCCTATGATAAGTTTGGCGTGAAAACTCTAGTTGCGCCTTTCGTGCTTTCAGTATTTCCTTCATTGCTTACCTTAGTTAGCGTCGAATTGTCTACAATAATAGTTGCCGCGATAATATTTGGCGTGGTGCTTGGAATGCAAGAGTCAATTTATCGTGCGGCAGTTTCAGAACTCACATCAATTTCTTCGAGAGGCACGGCATACGGCATATTTAACACAGCTTATGGTGTTGGCTTCGTCATTAGTGGCGCGGTGTTTGGTTTGTTTGTTGATTGGAACGTGTCTATCATTCTGATTATTCTTTATACTCTTACGTTACAAATTGTAGCACTAGCGTCGTTGCTTCGAGTTAGTTCAGAATTTAGAGGAAAATAAAACTGTAAAACGTGTAATTGATATTATGTGTTATTTCTTTGGTATATGTCATTAACTGAAATATCCTTAATATATTGTGCGAGATTCCACTGTTTCGGAGAAGGCGTTGGTAAACAAACATAGAAAAGATAACAATGGCGAGCATTCTGCTGCAAATTCAGAGCGCTACACAATTTTCCACGCGTTATTTGATGCATTAAAAGAAAAAGACAAAAAAAGAAGAAAAAAAATAGATTGTTACTCGGCAGATTCTTTTTTGTATGCGTCAACCAAATAATTGAACGAGAAAGATTTCGATTGAACACTGCTCTTCAAACTTATTATGAACGTTTTAAAGTCTTCAAGATACTTGCCCCAATCTCTTCTAAAAATTTGATAGAATCTGACAAAATCAGCATAATCCTTATGCACGGAAACCATAACCGCGTCTGAATCCATCCCTTGACCAGTAGATACAAACACAACATTCGGTTGATGCTTAGCCCATTCCTTTCCTTTGTCCCAAAGAGGATGGACAAGTTCTTTTGTGCGAGCAAAAGTGAAAACCAAAATATCGAAGCCTAAATAAGAAAGATTCGGAATTAGTGTATTGTGTTATAGCTTCTTTTTCTAGAACTTTCCTTAGTCTAGTTACAGTAGGTTGGGAAATGCCCAGAATTTTCGCTAAGTCTCTGTCACTTCGCTTTGAATTTTTGATAAGCTCAAAAAGAAGTTTTACGAGATTTTCCTGTTTCATAGGTAACATTTATGCTGAAATCCTTTATCAAACTTTTCATTATAATTGGCTAAACAAAGCCTAGTCTTAAAGATTCTTCACAGCGTTCACTGTTCGTTTTAAAAGCAATTGAGCTGCCTCCTGTGTTGGCCAACCGCCTAAGCCGCAATCGGGTCCTGTAAAAGTCATGCGGTCTCCATACTTGTTTCTGGCTGCGGTAAATCTTCTTCTTATTGTTTCTTCATCTTCGACAAGTTGTTCTGGATGTGGTTTTGTTACGCCCCTTTCAAATAGTTCGGCAATAATTGAATCTACATCTGTTCGTGATATGCCAATTCTTATCTGCTTGTCCATTTTCTCAAGCATTTTTTTTGAGACTGCTTCAATGTTTTTAGGAGAAGCAGCATACTCTAATGATACTACGTCAAGGTTTTTTACTTCTAAAATGTCTGCGATCCTTGAAGAAGAGTGAAGATGAATCTGTTTTGTAGCTTCTTTGAAATCGAAAGTTTTTTCCATAACATCCAAAACAGTTTCTCTGTCTGAAACTACGTCTTGAAATCCGAAGCTTGGCTCGTCAATTGATACAACTTCTGTTTTGACGTATTTAGAATCTAAAATGGAGTTTTTTGCAAATCGCCTCGTTGTTTCAGCAAACATTAGAAGTATATCTCTATATGGAGTTGTTCCAAGTTCCTTGATATATAGCTCTAGAGGTCCTGTGACACAAACGCGTAATAAAATTTTTTCCCCTCTCTCTTCACAGATCTCTTTAGCTGCTTCCTGAACTACTTTCACTTCTGGTATTATTGCGTGTTTCTCATCAACTATGTATGTGCCTTTGTTCATAGATTCGTGAATGACATCTGCGAATTGTTTATGTATGTCATAATGTTGTGGGTAATTAACAACATCCAAGCCCGTGTCAATTTTTTTCTTAAATGAGTCAACCACAATACGATAAAAATTGTTCAACAAGAAATCGTCTTTTTTTATGCTTTTTCCTTCTATTATTGCTTTTCTGGCTAGGACGTAAGCTTTTTCGAATATTCTCCGGTCCATGTTGACTGGTAATGGAAAACTTCCAACGTCATCTACAAGGACATTCATACAAACACGTTAGCCAACTAGTCATTTAAAACTAACTTATTCCTTCAAATTTCTGTAGAATAACTAGTCGGTTTTATAGAGCAAAAAATATAAGCGAGTATATGTTTCGTGAACATTATTGGGATAAAAAATGAGCATCTGGAAACTTCGACTATCCATCTTCGGAACCCTAGCTATAATAATCGGCCTATCCACATTAGTTTTTGCTGTAGTTCTAACACTAACAGGCTTTTTTGACCTTATCACTTTAGGCGTCTTGGTTGTTGCCTTTAACATTCTTCAATGGTTGATATCACCATACATAATCGACGCACTTTACCGTACACGTGAGATACCGGAAAGCGAAAATCCGAAACTTCATGCAACCGTCGAAGACTTAAGTAAGAAAAGTGGAATAAAAAAGCCCAGATTAATGCTTGCACAGATTCCTATTCCAAACGCGTTTGCTTATGGCTCGCCTATAGCAGGAAACCGTGTAGCTGTCACAAGCGGTCTTTTAAAAACTTTGGAGCCAGAAGAGGTTGAAGCAGTTATTGGGCACGAGCTTGGACATTTGAAGCACAGAGACGTACAGATAATGATGTTTGTTTCTCTTTTGCCTGCATTATTCTATTACATAGGCTTTTCACTTATACTCTCGTCAAGATATGGCAAACAGAGGAATGACAGTGGCGGAGCCGCGTTAGGCTTAGGATTCATGGCTTTCTCTTGGATTCTAAACATGTTCATATTATATCTAAGCCGCCTGCGCGAATACTACGCTGACAGACACAGTGTGTCAATCGTTGAGGATGGCTCGAGAAAACTTTCTGAAGGTCTAGCAAAAATAGTTCACGCGTCTAGAAACATTAAAAGAATTAGAAATGACACACAACATCTTAATGCATTTAAAGCTCTGTTCATCTCCGACCCAGATCGTGCAGAAACAGATTCCATGGCAATAGCAACAATGTCAAGCTCTAGCGAACAAAAACTTGTCCAAGAGATTCTTTCACAGAAAATAACGACTGTTGACAGAATTGTCGAAGTCTTCTCTACGCACCCCAACATAGTAAAGCGACTTAGAACTTTGCAGCAACTAAGCTAGAAACTGTGCTAAGCTACAACCCTTTTTTATGCCAGCAAATGTTAAAGGTGACAGGCAGATAGTTCACCTAATGGCTTAAAGGCGTGAAAAATATGCAGCATCCAAACATTCTTTCTGAAATTGATAAACAAAAAGATGAAATGGTTAAAGCCTTAATTGAGCTTATCCGCATCCCTGCAATTGCTCCAGAAAACGGCGGAGAAGGAGAAACAAAGAAAGCTGAAAAACTAATGCAATTATTGGAAAGCATGAACTTTGACAAAATAGAACACTTCGATGTAGAAGACAACCGTGTTCCTTCAAAAAAGAGACCAAACATTGTAGCATACTCTTACGGAGAAAACAAATCTGAACGACTTTGGATAATAACACATCTAGACGTGGTTCCACCAGGCGAAAATTCCCTATGGACTGCCACGAAACCTTTCGAACCAATAATCAGCAGAGGACGAGTTTATGGACGTGGTAGCGAAGACAATGGACAATCTACGGTTGCGTCAATCTTTGCTGTCAAAGCCTTGACAAATTTAGGCATTAATCCGGAAAGGACAGTAGCATTAGCTTTTGTCGCGGATGAAGAGCAAGGAAGCAGATATGGCATTCAACATTTAGCAAAACAAGGAATTTTCAAAAAAGACGACCTAATTGTTGTGCCAGACGGAGGAAACGAAGATGGAAGCTTCATAGAAATAGCTGAAAAAAGCGCCTTATGGTTTAGAGTACGCACCATTGGAAAGCAGACGCATGCCAGCATGCCCGATAAAGGCTTGAACGCCCATCGCATAGGAATGGAATACGCTTTGGCAGTAGATAAAATGCTGCACGAAAAATACTCGCTTAAAAACCAATATTTCTATCCGCCCGAAAGCACATTTGAGCCGACAAAAAAGGAGAAAAATGTTGACGCAGTGAACATCGTTCCAGGAGAAGACATAACCTATTTTGACTGTAGAATTCTGCCAGACTATAACCCTGAAGAAATACTAAACGAAATTGAAAAACTCGCGAAAGAATATGAAAAGAAAACCAAGGCTACAATAAAAATTGAAGTCTTGCAGAAAAGCATTGCACCAAAACCGACAGATGCAAATGCCAAAATAGTAATTATGCTGAAAAATGCAATAAAAGAAATCAAAAAAGTAGAGCCAAAGGTAGGCGGAATCGGCGGAGGAACATGCGCCGCCTTTTTCAGAAGAATAAATATTCCAGCAGTGGTCTGGAGCACAATAGACGAAACAGCCCACCAACCAAACGAATATGCAAAAATTGAAAATATTGTTAATGACACGAAAATTTTCGCTTTCTTAGCTGTTTCAGAGTAATCATATGGAAAGATTTATATGGATGGATAATCCATCCAACATCTATGCTTAACCCACTAAAAAATTCACGTGCAGTAGCTTTTTTTGGCGTTTTAACAGGGTTATGTTTGGCGGTTCAGCTGGCTCCAAGGCCGCCTAATGTTGAGTTTACTTCTCTTTTTTCGTTTACTGTTGGTTTTTTGTTCGGTTCGTTTGTTGGAGCGTTTTTTGGAAGTTTTGTTATGTTTGTTAATGGGTTTTTTTCGCCGTGGGGGTTTGCTGGTTTGAACATGCCTTTTCAAATGTTAGGGATGAGTGTGGTTGGTGTGGCTGGTGGTCTATATAGGAAATATACGCAAAAGCCAAGTCCATCTGAAACCGCAGTTCTCGGGGCAGCTTTAACTGTGTTTTATGATTTGGTAACCAATCTTGGAATGGCTCTTTTCTATATGATTATTGGAACGAATCCAACTTTAGCCGTTGTAACCGCTCTTGGTTATGGCACGCCATTTTCACTGATACATATAGCCTCGAACATAGCGGTGTTTGGTTTAGCTTTCTTCCCGTTAATCAAAGCGGTGAGTCAGCTTCTGGTGGTGGAAAAGATTGGTTGAAAAAAGAACAATCGTGTTCATAACCTTGGTAATTACGGTTTGGGCATCGATAACGTCAGGATTTGCAGCCTATTACTACTTAGAGCAGGCGAGATATCAAGAACAGCTTCATAATCAGCAAAAATTGTTAGACACCATAACAAGAAACTATGACGTATCTGCGAATAGATGGAATTTGTTATCTGGAGACTACGGTGTATTACTTGGAGATTATCAATTTTTCTCTGGTGACGATTACTCTTCACTAATGAGCAGATATGAAGCACTGCTTTACAATCTACAAGAAAATTACACGTCTACCCTGAATGCGTTTCCAGAACTTAATACCACGTATAATGCTCTATTGAGCAATTTCCAAACACTAAACGAGAAAAGCACAGTAACTAAAGAAGAGTTCGGTTCGTTGCTTGACGATTTTTACACTTTGCTCACGACTCTAGCAAAAAAGGAACTAGAAGTTTACGTAGGCGAATTAGGCGTGATAAACGTAAGCTTATGTATTGACTATGGCAACCAAACCACAGAATGGTACAATAAAACTAGCACGGTAGCGGGCACAACGTTGTTTGATTTAACACGAAAAATTGCAGCTGTAGAATACTCGTATTGGGCAACAATGGAACCAGGTCACATTTTTTTGAATTCAATCAACAATCACGCAGAAGGATACTGGGTATGGTACTATTGGGATGAAACAAAAGGCGATTGGATTTTTGGGCCTGTTGGCTGTGATGCTTGGATATTAGAGAATAATGGCATCTATAAATGGGTTTGTATCCAATAGTTATTTAGGCTAAACAGAGCAAAAGGATTTTAATTGGAAAAATCAGAACATAGCATCATCAAAGAACACTGCTAAGGTTGGATTGTCTTGACCAAAACTGCACAAATATTCAAAAAAGTATACGGAGAGAAACGAAAAAACCTGCTTGAGAATGAAGCTAAAACTGTATGTCTAGAGTATGGAATTCCTGTTACAAAGTTTGAATTGGCTAAAAACGAGGTGGAAGCTGTTAAGTTTGCAGAAAAAATAGGATATCCTGTAGTTTTGAAGATTGTTTCGCCAGACATTCTTCATAAATCCGATGTCGGCGGAGTAATTGTCAACCTAAAAGACGAAAAAGAAGTTCGAAACGCCTACAAGCAAATCCTGCAAAACGTCAAAAAACATAAGGCAAAAACAAAAATTACTGGCATACTCGTACAGGAAATGGCTCCGCCTTCAACAGAAGTCATAGTCGGCGCAATCAAAGACTCACAGTTTGGGCCGTCAATAATGTTTGGACTTGGTGGAATTTTTGTGGAAGTTCTGAAAGACGTGACTTTTCGTGTTGCGCCCATAACTGAAGATGAAGCTCGAGAAATGATTACGGAAGTTAAGGCGTATCCACTTTTGAAAGGGTATAGAAATCAGCCTCCAGCGGACATTGACGCTATAGTTAAAATCTTGTTGAATACGTCAAAACTTGTAATGGACCATCAAGAGATAAAAGAGTTGGACCTGAACCCGATAATGGTTTACGAGAAGGGAGCAAAAACAGTAGACGCAAGAATAATCCTCGAATAAACATGAAAGTTTAATTAGGAAGAAAACCTTTTCAGATGTGCAAAATCCACAAAAACGCCAGTTTAAAAGCATAGCTGCATCTTTCAACATTGAATAATTAGTAAAGCTAATCAAACAGATTCAAGGAATGGACAGACAAGAGGAAGAGCGGTTGTCAAAGCAGCAGAAAACCCAGAAAATCCAAGAGTTAACTCAAAAGTTTCTGGCATTAAAAGAACAAAAAAGCAAGCTAGATGCAGAAGCAGAGGATTTGGCAGAAAAAAGAGACAAACTAAACACGCAGTTTAAGAAAACACGCGCAGAGATAACCGAATTAAAAGGTGAAAGAGACAAACTAAACGCGGAAGTAAAAGAACTCAAACAGCAAAGAGAAGCATCAAAAAAAGAAATCCACGAAAAAATCGAAGAAATAAAGAGACTAAAAGAAGAAATCAAGACTTTAGCGCCAAAAAAACCTCCCAAAAGTTTTCAAACTTTACAAAAAGAAATTGAAGACCTTGAGTGGAAAATTCAAACAACATCATTAGAGTTACGAGAAGAAAAGGAACTTGTTGAAAAAGTTAAACAACTAGAAACTCAACTAAGTGTCCATAAAAAACTTAATCAGTTGAGCCAACAAATCTTGAAGTTACAAATTGAGATTAAAACTCTCAGAGACCAAGGCAAACTTCGGCATGAAAAACTAATGGAAACTGCACAAAGAAGCCAAAGGCTTCACGAAAAGATGCTAGAGAAAATTGAAGAATCTAAAAAAATCAAAATGGAAGCTGATAACATGCACAAGCTCTTTTTACAATCAAGAGAAAAGACAAATCCCCTTCGCAAGCAAATGGCAGAGATTTCAAACCAGATAAAAAGGCTAAAAGAGGAAATTCAAGAAACAGAAGCCAAAGAAAAAAAGGAGACAGAAGAAATTCTTCGTGAAAAACTTGAAAGCCAAGCAAGAGAAAAACTTAGACGCGGCGAGAAATTAACATGGGAAGAGTTTCAACTGCTAGCAGAAAATGGAATGAAAGCACAAGATTAAAGTAAAATACTCTTAATTAACTATTGGAGAATAGAAACTCAGATGGCAGCCGAAGAAGCTGAAGAAAAACAGCAGAAAAGAATTCTTATTTTATGCGTTGACAGAGACGGCGATTTAGGAATAAAAACTAATGTCAAAACCCCGGTTATTGGAAGAGACGCAAACCTTAACGCCGCCGTGGCATTAGCCCTAAAAGACCCAGAAGAGCCAGACGCAAATGCGATGTTCGAAGCAGTGAGCATATATGACCGATTAAAAAGCGAAAATAAACCCGAAGAAACTTTTGAAATAGCAACAATAGCTGGCTCTGAACTTGGCGGGGTCGGCGCCGACCGAAAAATAGTCGCTGAACTAAGCGAACTTTTGAATTCTTTCTCTGCAAATGAAGTAATTTTGGTTACAGACGGATATTCTGACCAGGCGGTTCTGCCGCTCATAGAGTCCAGAGTGCCGGTTACATCAGTTAGGAGAATAGTTATAAAACACAGCGAGTCAATCGAGGAAACAGCCGCCTTGTTCACGCGTTATCTTAGAATGATTATGGAAAACCCACGATATTCCCGCATCGCATTAGGCTTACCTGGATTGCTCATCCTAATATGGGGAATTCTCTCATTCTTCAATCTGCTCTATTACTATTGGATAGCTTTCATTTTCGTCGTAAGCTTATTCCTCCTCGTGAAAGGTTTTGGAATTGACAAAACAGTAAAGAATTTTTACCGATGGATAAAGGAATATTCGCCGCCGCCCCTCCCAGTGCAAATTTCAAATTATACTGCAGTCGCCGGAGCCTTATGCATAGGCATTGGCATTTTCCTTGGATGGACCAATGCTGCATCATTTGTCGCAATGCAGACGCCGGCACCAGTGGACATGGCTGGTTGGCTAAGCATTCTGCCAAAAATAACTGGATACTTCATCAAAGGGTCTATGGACCTTATAATAGTCGGGATTTCTGTAACGTTACTGGGAAGAGCCATACGTTGGTATTTTGAGCGCGACAGCAGATTACTACGCAATGCTGCCTTAATCGCTTCTGTTGCTTGGTCCAGAGTAATTCTTGATGAAACTGCAACCGTGCTAATCAGACCAGAGTTGGGATACGACAAGTTGATTCTCTCCATCGTTGTCGGCATCTTGATAGGCATAGCCTCGGTTCTTGTTGTATTCGTGGTTCACAGGTCCGCAAGAGGATTTTTTGAGAAGACGGAAGAGCAGGTTGGAGAACTTGGAGAAGGCTAAAATTGCCATCATCGGCGGAACAGGTTTTGAAAGCTTTTTCAAAAACGCTAAGCAGCTACGCGTTGGAACACCTTACGGAATAGCTCCGCCGCTATCTATCGGAAGCGTGGAGAGCAAAAAAGTTGTTTTTCTTTCGAGGCACGGTCCGAAGCACTTGATTCCGCCACACAAAATAAACTATAAGGCGAATGTTTATGCTTTACATAAAGTTGGTGTGACGCGAATAATAGCCATAAACGCTGTAGGCGCGATAAACCGTGATTTAAAACCCGGCGACATTGTTATCCCTCACGATTTTATCGATTTCACGAAATTGCGTTCTACAACCTTTTACGATGAAGCCCCAGTCACCCACATTGATGTTTCTCAACCATATTGTCCAGAAATTCGCAAAATTTTGGTTGAAAACGCAAGAAAAACGGGATTAAAAACACGGGATAAGGCTGTGTTGGTATGCACTGAAGGGCCTCGCTTTGAAACTCCAGCAGAAATTGAGATGTTTAGACGTTTAGGATGCGATGTTGTGGGGATGACGGGAATACCTGAAGCTGTGCTTGCACGCGAGCTGGAAATGTGTTATGCGGGTTTCTGTTATGTTTCAAATATGGCTGCTGGCATGCAAGAAAAGTTGACTACACACGAAGTTCATGAAATCTGTGAACCACTTATGCCTAAGCTAGAGCAAGTTTTAATTGAAACCATTAAAGTTTTACCCCTAGAACGTGGGAATAACTGCCCATGCGCTAGTGCCCTTCGAAATGCAAGGTGCAAATGATGTTTAAAACCTTACTCTCAGTCATTGGAGCATACAAACTCTACGAAAAGTGGCTCTGGCACCAAGTTAAGAATGGTGGAAAACTAGAGCATATAGCGATAATCTTAGATGGAAACAGAAGATGGGCTTCTGGGAAAGCTCTTGACCCATGGCTTGGACATGAAGAAGGAGCAAAAAAAGTTGAAGATTTAATTGATTGGTGCCAGAAGCTTCACGTCAAATCGATAACGCTGTATGCATTCTCGACAGAGAATTTCGTTAGGCCAGAAAATGAAGTTGAAGAAATAATGCGCATTGCAGAAGAGGAATTTCGAAAAATTCTCACAGACGAGCGCATACACAAAAACAAAGTGCGCGTAAAAGTGATTGGTAGGATAAATCTGTTGCCGGAGAGCCTGCAGAAATTAATAATTGATGTGGAAAAGGCTACAAAAGATTATGACCAGCATTTCCTAAACATCGCTTTTGCTTACGGAGGAAGAGCGGAAATTGTTGATGCCGCGAGAAAAATTGCTGAGAAGGTACAAGAAGGCGAAATAGACCCTAAAAAAGTTGACGAGCAACTTTTCGAGCAGTACTTGTATACTTCCTATATGCCTAAACAAGACCCAGACTTGATAATTAGAACATCAGGCGAAGGAAGGCTAAGTGGATTTTTGCTGTGGCAATCCGCTTACAGCGAACTTTGCTTCTTAGATGTGTACTGGCCTGATTTTCGCCTAATCGACCTTTTGCGCGCAATTAGAACCTTTCAAAAACGTAAAAGACGTTTTGGCGCTTGAAAAGAAAAATTAAGCTCTTTTCTTTGCGCTCACAATAGATATGACATCTCTGTCTTTGAGTATGTAGTTCTCTCCGACGCGTTTCTTCTCTCGTGCTTCAACTGCGTAGATGAAGCCTTCTCCAAGTTCCGTGTGAATAATGTAGGCAAGTTGGCGCGCAGACGTGCCATAGGGTACAAGGTAAGCGTCGGGTAGAACTCTTCCATTGTGATCTGCTAGGTGCTCCAAATCCTCTACTGGGTAAACTGTAATCATATTTAAGAGTTTGAAGAAAGCTGTGTTTATTGCGTCTTGAACGCCTGTCGAACCATTCTTAAGAAGAATCTTCTCTCTGATTGTTTCCAACGCTTTAATTTGGCTCTCTGTTAATTTTTCCGGCTTGATTATTTTGAAGTTGCAATCTCCTGGTCTGTAATCTATTAATTGTTTTTCAGCTCCTCTTCTTAATGCAAGCTCCGCTTCTGCGCAACAAGGAACAACTATATAGTTTAGTTTCTTGAGTCGTTCCAAGTTTTCTTCTGCAGTAGGCACATCTATTTTGTTTGCTGCAATTAGCATGGGTTTGGCAATTTGCCTCAGCATATCCACAAATTTTATGAAGTCTTCTTCACTCCAAACTGTGGGTTTTTCAGCGTTCAGCCCTGTCCTTCTGGCTGCTTCAAATATGTGGCTTCTTCTTATTGCTAAACCGCTTAGTCGTTCTTCCAGCATTGAGAAAAGGTCTTTTGTTTCAGATTCTGATGTTCTAGCGATTTTAGGCCAGTCGCGTTTTAGTATGTTTGCCATCCACATGGTTATTTCATGTTCTAAGAAACGAACATCCTCCACTGGGTCATGTTCTCCAGCCTTGCATAGTCTTCCTTCGCAGTCTGTTCCGCCGGAAGCGTCAACAATGTGGATTAGAGCGTCTGCTTTTCTGATTTCGTCCAGAAACTGATTACCTAAGCCTCTTCCTTTCCAAGCGTCTGGAACAAGACCTGCACAGTCAATGAACTCTATGGGAATAAGCCTTATGCCGTCCAAGCATAGCGAGTTGACAGGGTTGTCTTTAACATTAAATTCTTCATGGACGCATGGAGTCCGCACATAGCCGACGCCTCTGTTCGGCTTTATCGTTGTGAAGGGGTAGTTTGCAATTTCAGCAGGCGCTAAGGTTGCAGCACAAAAGAAAGTGGATTTACCAGTGTTTGGTTTTCCAACTATACCTAACACTCTTGAGTAGGACTTCTGCATGGGGATTCCTTTACAGAATACTACAATAATTAATTCTATATGGTTTGTGCTTTCATCATCAAATAATATAAAAGCATGAAAAAGTATAAGTCACCAAATGCACTGAGGGAAAAAAGTTCATGTTAAATCTGTCAAAAGAAAAACACGTTGAAATGCTTAGAAAAATGCTTGAGATTCGTTTTTTTGAAGAGAAAGTTTTTGAACTTTACGCTCAAAATCTTGTTCCAGGCACGATTCATCTTTATGCCGGAGAGGAAGCAGTGGCGGTTGGTGTTTGCAGCAACCTTCGCAAGGATGACTATATTACGAGCACGCATAGAGGACATGGACACTGCATAGCAAAAGGCGCCGATTTAAAGCGGACAATGGCTGAAATTTTAGGTAAAAAAACAGGCTACTGCAAAGGTAAAGGCGGTTCAATGCACATAGCAGACTTCAGCATAGGCATGTTAGGCGCAACTGCAGTCGTCGGAGCTGGAATACCCATAGCGGTGGGTGCAGGCTTATCAATAAAACTTAGGCGAACAGACCAAGTTGTAGCATGTTTCTTTGGGGAAGGTGCCTCAAATCAAGGCACATTTCATGAAGGCATAAACATGGCGTCCATATGGAAACTGCCGGTAATATTCGTCTGCGAAAACAACCTCTATGCTATGGGGACACGCCAATCAATAGTTATGAACATAGAAAATATAGCCGATAGAGCAGTAGCTTATGGCATTCCAGGCGGTGTTGTAGATGGCAACGATGTTTTTGCAGTCTACGAAGCCGCAGAGAAGGCTGTTGAAAGAGCCAGAAAAGGCGAAGGCCCAACACTAATCGAATGCAAAACTTACAGGCATAAGGGGCATTCGCGTGTTGACCCGGCAAGGTATAGACCTAAAGAAGAAGTTGAAGAGTGGTTAGCAAAGGACCCGATTAAACGTTTCAAAGAAAAACTCATGCATGCAAGGATATTGAATGAAGCTGAAATTCAGCACATTGAAAGGGAAGTTTCGGTTGAAATTGAAGAAGCAGTCAAGTTCGCTATAGAAAGTCCGTTTCCAGAGCCGGAAGAAGCGGTGGAGGATGTTTACGCTTAAGTTTGGAGAGAGAAAGGTATGAGAAAAATAACGTATAAAGAAGCCTTAAGAGAAGCCTTAAAAGAGGAGATGCGTCGAGACCCAACGGTTTTTCTGTTAGGTGAAGATATTGGCAGGTACTGGGGAGGCGCTTTCAAAGTAACTGAAGGTTTGGCAGAAGAGTTTGGAGATGAAAGAGTCCGCGACACACCTATATCCGAAAATGCCATAATCGGCACGGCTGTGGGCGCTGCGATAACAGGTATGCATCCAGTTGCAGAAATAATGTTTGGAGACTTAACCGCCTTGGCGATGGACCAAATCGCAAATCAAGCAGCGAAAATACACTACATGTTCGGCGGTCAAATAAACTGTCCCCTTGTTATTAGAACACCTTTTGGAGCTGGGGTAAACATTGCATCTCATCACTCACAAAGTTTGGAAGCTTGGTTTATGCATGTTCCCGGCTTGTATGTGGCTGTGCCTTCCACGCCCTATGACGCGAAAGGGCTTTTAAAATCAGCCATACGTGGCGACAATCCAGTTTTCTTTTGTGAACACAAACTTTTGTATCCAATCCAAGGAGAAGTCCCAGAAGAAGAATACACGGTTACTTTTGGAGTAGCAGACGTGAAGAGGGAAGGAGCTGATGTGACGGTAGTAGCTACCTTATACATGGTTCACAAAGCCTTGAAGGCGGCAGAAATGCTTGAAGCAGAAGGCATAAGTGTGGAAGTTGTTGACCCAAGAACACTAACACCACTGGATAAACAGACAATAATAAAGTCAGTCAAAAAAACTGGAAGAATAGTCATAGTAAGCGAAGACTGCAAAACCGCGGGGGTAAGCGCCGAAATTGCGGCTGTAGTAGCTGAAGAAGCCTTGGATTATTTAGATGCTCCAATAAAAAGGGTGGCAGAACCAGACACGCCAATCCCGTTTAGTCCACCATTGGAGCAATACGTGATTCCTGATGAAAAGGCAATAATTAAGGCGGTTAAAGAGGTTGTCTAAGAATGGTTACAAAGGTTGTAATGCCAAAACTTAGTTTAACAATGAAAGAAGGCACTGTGGGCAAGTGGTATAAGAAAGAGGGAGAAGCCGTGGAGAAAGACGAACCGATAGTTGAGATAATTTCTGAAAAAGCCACGTATGACTTGGAATCGCCTGCCTCTGGAGTGTTGCGGAAGATTTTGGTAGAAGAAGGTGTTGATGCTCCGGTTGATGCTGTTCTAGCTGTAATAACAGGTCCAGATGAAGCGTTTTCTGAAAAGCAAATCCATGTGGAAACACTTCAAGCTACTGTGGAGAGAGAAGAGAAGGTTTTGGCTTCGCCGGCTGCAAAACGTTTAGCAAGAGAGCATGGAATAAATTTATCGCTTGTTAAGGGCAGCGGACCGGAAGGGAGGGTGGTTGAAGAGGATGTTGAAAGATTTTTGGAAGAAAGTCGAGGAGTTTTGCCAAAAGTTAAGCAAATAATTTCATTAAGTGGTTTCAGAAAAACATCCGCTGAGAGGGTTTCAACAAGCTTCAAAACAGCTCCGCACAGTACAGTAGTAATGGAGGTTGATGTTTCTGAAGCTAAAGAATTGCATAATAGACTTCAAGTGTCCTATACAACGATTATTGCAAAAGCTGTGGCAAAAGCATTAGTTGAACATCCATTGTTAAATTCAACGTTAGATGGAAATCAAATAAGAGTTTTTGAAGATGTAAACTTGGGCGTTGCCACTGCAACTGAGTATGGTTTAGTTGTTCCAGTCATCCATCATGCCGACAAGAAGTCTTTACAAGAAATTGATACCGCCATAAAAGGGTTAACGGAAAAAGCCAGACAAGGAAAACTATCCAAAGAAGAGCTAACGGGTGGCACGTTCACAATTACAAACCTCGGCATGTATGACATTGAATTTTTCACGCCAATAATTAATCCGCCAGAAGCAGCCATACTTGGCGTAGGAAAGATAACAGAAAAACCTGTTGTGATTAATGGAAAGGTCGAGGTCAAGCCGAGAATTATGCTAAGTCTTTCGTATGACCACAGAATCGTTGACGGCGCGCCAGCCTCCGAATTTCTGCGAAAAATAAAAGAAGCAATCGAAAAGGCTTCAGAGCTGGAAAGCTGAAAAGGCTAAGATTCTTCACTTTCCACTTTTTCGGCAGTCTCCTCAACTTCACGTAAGCTTTTCTTGACAAGTTTCAATTTTACATCTTTTATCAGCGTTACTCCGCGACAGGAAAGTATGGAGCCTGCCCAAACCATTATGACAAAGATAAAGAATACTAAACAAGCGTTACTAAAAATTGTAAATGCACGGACGTAACTATCTGTTTCTCCAAGTTGAATAGGAATAAACTGGGGAATTTGCCAACCACTCAAAAACATTACAAATGCCAGCACCGCTGGGAGAATTATGAAGATTAATCCGATTATAAGGAAAGCGTATCCGGAAATTTTCTCAATTTTCTCAGCTTTCATGGAAAATCACTTGTTTTCCTTTTATAAAAACTTTTTACTCAGCAATGTTTGTTTTCTGCATAAAAATTGAAATTATCTATTGCTTAAGTTTTTGAATTGACATTTTTGCATGCTAAAGCGTATTTTGGAAAGTCTTAAGTGTTCGGTAATAGAAAGACGAGTGAACCAAAATGAAGGCTGCCATGTACTACAGTCAACGAGATATAAGAATAGAGGAAATGCCCACACCAGAAATACGGGAAGACGAAGTTTTGGTGAAAATGAAGGCTTGTGGAATATGTGGTTCAGACCTTATGGAATGGTATTTGAAAACTCGCGCTCCACTTGTTCTCGGGCATGAACCCGCCGGCGTAATTGCAAAGAAAGGAAAGAAAGTTAGGAATTTTGATGCTGGCGACAGAGTTTTTGTTCACCATCATGTAGCTTGCTTGTCCTGTCATTACTGTAAACACGGCGATTACACATTATGCGACCAATTCCACAATACAAACATTAAACCCGGCGGATTAGCAGAATACTTCAGAGTTCCAGCGCCTAACTTGCAGATAGACACGTTAAAAATTCCAGAAGAAATGTCGTTTGAAGAAGCAACGTTAATCGAACCCATCGGCTGCTGCATGAGAGCTCTAAAGAAATGTAATCTTCAGAAAGGCGATTCTGTGGCGGTAATTGGCGCTGGGGCAACTGGAATAATTCACACGGTCTTAGCGAAAATTTTTGGAGCTACAAAAACGATTGTAAGCGATTTAATTGATTACCGCTTAAAAGTAGCGAAAAAATTTGGGGCAGATGTCGTGGTTAACTCAGAAAAGGAAAATTTGACTGACATTGTTAAGGCTGAAACTGAGGGAAGAGGTGTGGATGTGGCTGTAGTCACTGCACCAAGCTTGGAAGCCTACAAGGCTGGCTTAGGCGTTATCCGAAAAGGCGGAAAGCTCTGCGTTTTTGCTCCCACTGACCCGGGAAAATACTTACAGGTAAGCCCCCAAGAACTGTTTTTCTCTGAAATCCAAATAATCCCGTCCTATTCAACCTCACACTTAGAGACAAGAGAAGCGTTGAAACTAATTAAAGCAAGGAAAATAAAGGTGAAAGAATTAATAACTCACCGTTTTCCGCTTAAAGACGCAGCAAAAGCCTTTGAAACAGCTTTAAAAAACAAAGAAAGCTTGAAAGTTATCGTCTTAAATGAGAGATGAAAATGAAAGCAGCCATGCTTTACGGAGTAAAAGACCTCAGAGTCGAGGAAGCTGAAAAGCCTAAAACGGAAGCTGGTGAAGTTCTCGTCAAAGTGAAAGCGGCAACAACTTGCGGCACAGACCTAAAAATATTCCAGCGCGGTTACGTTGAAAAAGTCATAAAACTTCCAACAATTTTTGGTCATGAATGGGCTGGTGAAGTCGTTGAAGTGGGAGAAGGCTTGGAATGGCCGACAAAAGGAATGCGTGTTCGTGCTGGTAACAGTGCGCCGTGTCTGCATTGCACAATGTGCCAGAAAGGCAAGTATAATCTTTGTGAGAATATGATTTGGCTTTGGGGCGCTTATGCAGACTACATTAAGGTTCCAGCTCGCATGGTTTTAGTGAACATGCAAGAAATTCCAGAGCATGTTTCTTTTGAAGAAGCAGCCATCACTGAGCCTTTGGCATGCGTTTTGCATGGTATTGAAGAGGCGGATGTTAAGCTGGGTGATTCTGTGGCGATAATAGGCGCTGGACCAATTGGACTGCTGCATTTGCTGACGGTTAAGAAAATGGGCGTAGAAAAAGCGATAATGATTGATCTTGTGGAGGAAAGGTTGGGCTTTGCGGAAAAACTGGGTGCTGACGAAACAGTTAACGCTGGAAAAACAGATGTTGTTGAAATTGTTCGCAAACTTACTCGCGGTTATGGAGCGGATGTGGTAATCGAAGCCATAGGATTGCCAGCCACATGGGAGCAAGCCCTTAAACTTGTCAGGAAAGGTGGAACAGTTTTAGAATTTGGCGGTTGTCCACCGGGAACGGAAGTAAAAGTTAACGCGGAAATGCTGCATTACGGAGAAGTGACGGTTATGGGTACGTTTCATACTACTCCTTTGCATTTTAGAAAAGCCCTCAACTTGATTGCGTCCAGAGCAATTGATGTAAGATCATTGATAACAAGGAAAATGAAATTAGACGATATCAAGGAAGCATTTAACATACTGTCCACATTGAAGACCGAAATTAAAATAGCTATAAACCCATAAAACAGTAACAATGGAGTCTCTAATGGTTGAAGCTGACGGCTACATTTTAAGAATAGCCACCAAACAGTGGGTCGAGCAAGTCTTCAACATGGCAATCTACTACACCAGCGCTCGCAGAAAATGGAAATCAGGGCAAACCATACTTTTCATGCATAAGACCAGCAAAGGCGATGCTGTTGTAGGTTATGGAGAAATAGGAAACCTATACTTTATTGATGAGCTTTCTGAAGAAGAAAAACTTGAATGCGAAAAACACGGTTGGAAGAAGGCAATAGAATTCACTTATGTTAAAGAATTCGAAAATCCATTGTTTATGAAAGAAACATTTCTCAAAGATTTGAAACTTCGAGGAAAATACTTTCACGGTCTGCCCCTCAAAAAAGAACAAATAAATTCGATTATAAACCAGGCAGAAAACCGATGAGATGTAAAATTCACCAGAAACCTGGAATGTACTCTCTTGCTCGAAATTTCACGCCTATTTGTTGAGCAATCTTAGCAACCTTCGAAAGGTCAACTTCGGGAATATTCACCGCTGTAACTTCAACATCAAATTTTCCTTTAGCTTCTTCAATAAACGCCAATACACTGTCAAAAGCACTTTCAGATTTTGGTCTGCAAACTTGATTATATGTTTCTTTGTCGTGAGCATTTAGGCTAACGCTTAATTTATCCACACCGGCAGCTGTTAATTCTGTGATAATTTCTCTGTTTCTGTTAAGCAAAAGACCTTGACCGTTCGTGTCCACTCGGATGCTTATTGGCTTTCCATAATACTTCCGTATCCAACGCGCAACTTCTAAAAGACAATCCAGCCTTTCCAGGGGCTCGCCAAAACCGCAGAACACAATTTCACGCCAATTTTTCAGATTCAAAACTTTTTGAAGTTCTTCTATCACTTCATTTGTAGACGGGTCTCTTGATAGTTTAAGGTTAAAGCCACCAACGCCTTGTTTAAATCGTCTTATGCAGAAATAACAGTTGTTAGAGCATCTATTGGTTATGTTTAGGTACAGATTATTTCCAAGCCAATAGACCACGCTTGGGATTCTTTTCAAGCTACTCTCTTCCCTAAACAAACTCTAATAAGAGATACTCAAAAATATACTGCTTCAAAGAATTTTAAAAGGCGAATGTTTTGACGCAGCAGCGGTCATAAGTGTTCTGCTTGTTTTAACAAAGAAGCTTCTGGAATAAATTTAAATGCAGATGCGAGTGTATGCATCTGTTATTGCAGAGGCAAAATCATGGTTAAGTACATTTTTATCACAGGCGGCGTGCTAAGTTCAGTTGGCAAGGGTATTGTAACTTCTTCGATTGGAAAAATGCTGCAGGCGCGAGGCTTAAAAGTAACCGTCATAAAAATCGACCCTTACGTGAATGTTGACGCTGGGACAATGAATCCATACATGCACGGCGAAGTTTACGTAACTGACGATGGCGGCGAAACAGACTTGGATTTGGGCTGGTACGAGCGCTTTCTTGATTTAAACTTACGAAAAGAAAACAACCTTACCACAGGTTTGGTGTATAGAGCAGTCATTGAGAAAGAACGACGCGGTGACTTTCTAGGAAGATGCGTTCAAATCGTACCACATGTAACAAACGAAATCAAACATCGAATCCGAGCGGTTGCCAAGGCTTCAGATGTAGATGTTGTTTTGACGGAAGTCGGTGGAACAGTAGGCGACATTGAGGGCTTACCATTTTTGGAAGCCATCCGTCAGATGCGCTTAGAAGAAGGCTACGAAAACACTTTGTACGTGCATGTTGCACTTGTTCCAGTTTTAGATGTTACAAAAGAAATGAAAACAAAACCTTTACAACACAGCGTCAACGAGTTACGGCGTATCGGTATCCAACCTGACACCATTGTTGCAAGAAGCCGGGAAATGATAGACTCTGAATCGTTAAGGAAAATAGCTCTTTTTGGAACAATCCCGGAAAACGCGGTTTTCTGCTCCTACAATGTCGAATCAGTCTACCAGGTTCCACTCATTTTGGACGAGCAGGGAATGGGCGATTTCATCTGTAAAAGACTAGGTTTTTCAGGGCGATTGCAGGATTTTAAGGAATGGAAAAAGTTTGTTGACGCTATATTAAACCCTGAACATGAAGTCAAAATTGCGTTAGTTGGCAAGTATGCTGGCTTAACAGATAGTTATGTAAGCATGAATGAGGCACTGCGACATGGAGGCGCAGCTTGCAAGACAAAAGTCTGCATCAATTACATAGAAGCCGAAAAATTTGAACAAAATCCAAAAGAAATGGAAATCTTGAAGAACTTTGACGGAATATTCGTACCCTACGGTTTTGGTCCAAGAGGAACTGAAGGAAAAATAATGGCAATCAGATACGCAAGAGAAAACGACATACCCTTTCTTGGAATATGTTACGGTTTCCAGTTGGCGGTGATAGAATTTGCACGTAACGTGTGCGGCTTGAAAGATGCAAACAGCACAGAAATAAACCCAGAAACGCCTAACCCAGTAATCGACCTCATGCCAGAACAGCGTGGAATAGAAATTAAAGGGGCTACAATGCGGTTAGGCGCCCACAAAATAATCATAAAACCAAACACACTAGCACATAGGCTTTACAAAAATGAGGAAATCTACGAACGCCACAGACACAGATTCGAGGTCAACTTGGACTATCTGGATAAACTCGAAAAAAATGGATTAGTTTTTTCTGGAAAAAGCACAGATGGAAAAAGAATGGAAATCCTGGAATTGCCAAATCACTTCTTCTTTTTTGCGTCACAATTTCACGGAGAATTCAAAAGCCGCCCAGTGAAACCAGAACCCGAATATTACGGCTTCATAAAAGCGTGTCTGTGCAAAAAACTGGGAAAAGCCAAACCAGAGTTTTAAAAGTAAAAGGACGAGGAACAGCATGTTTCATGTTTCAAAGCGTCTAAGAACAATTGCCAAAAAAGTTATAGATAATGCGCTTCCGATAAAAAGGGATGAAATTGCGGTTTTTTACGCTGGCGTCGAAAATTTAGACCTTGCTTATGCGTTTGCTGCTGAATGCGAAGCTAGAGGAATCGAAACATTAGTTCAGAGTGAAGGAGATTACATATCTAATACTAAGCTTCTAGAAGCTCCAATAGATGCTTTTGCAAAAATGCCTAGAATCCCAGAAGCGATTGTTGATGTTGCAGATTGGCTTATTTGGATGAGAGGAAGCAGATTTGACACGTCAGTTTTTCAGAAGTCAGAAACACAGAGGCGGTTATTGGAAATTCAGAAAGTTTCAAAATGGTCTTTTGATAATCTTCTTCAACTGTGCCTAAAAAAGAAGACCCATCTTGTGGCATTTTTAGACCCGAACCTGCAACAAGCGCAAGCTTTGGGAAAAACCTATGAAGAAACGCGGGAAATGTTCCTCGCTTCTTTAGATATAGACTATAATGCTTTAACCGATTTGGGACAGCGGCTGATTGATTTTATGAAAAAGGGAGGCGAAATTCACTTAACTTGTCCCAGAGGCACGGATTTAAGATTTCATACTGAAAATCGATATTGGATTAATGATGACGGGAAACCTTCACTGCCGTCAATTCCCATAGTCCAGTATGTTCATAATTTGCCGGTTGGAGAAGTTTTTGTGGCACCAATAGAAGAAAGCGCCTATGGTGTTTTGTGTCCGAAAGACTTGCCGGGAAGCATTGCCACGGGCATTCGTATAGATTTTAGAGGCAGAGAAAAGGCGGTTGTATCTGCCGAGAAGGGAATTGAGTTTTTGAGGTCGCGGCTTGAAAAGGCAACTGGAAACCCCTATTGTATTGCGGAGTTTGCTTTTGGCACGAATCCGTGTGGTGATATGCTTCTTGCAACGGAGAAAGCGTATGGTACGTGTCATGTTGCGATTGGTCAGAACACTTGGTTGGGTGGTAAAAACGAGAGCAGTATCCACTGGGATTTCTTAGTGGAATGTCCCACCGTAACTGTTGACGGAAAATTGGTTATGAAAGAAGGGAAGTTTGTACAGGAACTTTTCAGAGGGTAGAAAGAAGGATTATATTTTGGTTTAGTATGCGCGGCGGTGTGGTCTTACCAATTCTTCCAAGATTGAGAGTAGGGTTGGAACTTTGGTTACGATGTCTGTGAAGGTTACGATGCCGACGAGTTTATTGTTGTTTGTGACTGGGAGACGTTTGATTCTTTTTTTAGCCATGAGTTTTGCGGCTTCTTCTATCGTGGTGTTCTCATTTATTGTTGTGACTGGGCTGGTCATGATTTGTCTTGCAGTTAGGGTTTCTGGCGCTAAGCATTGTTCTACCAATCTTCTGAGGATGTCGCGTTCTGTTATGATGCCTACTGGTCTGTCTGCTTGAGTGACTATTATTGAGCCGATGTTGAATTTGTTCATTGTAGCGACAACTTCTTTGACAGTTGTGTCTGGGCGGACGACACGGACGTCTTTGGACATGACGTCTCTGACGAGAATTATGCTTGCCATTTTGTTTTGCTCCTTTTGGTAACTAATTGTTTTGGATTGGGGGTTTTATTTGTTTTGGTGTGGTTTTCTATGCTTATATAGGGCTGTGGGGAAAATTGGAAGTTGTGTGGTGATGCTGAGATGAACGAGGGTGAGTCTTCGGTTTTTGACAGGTTTAGGAATCGTTTGGAAAATGCTAAGAGTTATGGGGAAGTTTGGGATGTTGTGAGAGATTGTGTGGAGTTTTCTCTGCATAAGCGTAGGGGTGGGATGATGCTTTTTCTGGATGATTTGCCTTTGCAGTTGGGTGCTTATCATTCAGTTGGGACGAATAACATTGTTTTGAATAGAACTTTAGTGGAGATTGTTGAGGCGGCTGTTAAGTCGAGGCGGGTTGTGAATGCTTTGGTTTTTAATTTGCTTTTGCATGAGTATTTGCATGCGTTGGGGGAATATTCTGAAGTTGAGGTTAGGCGTTTGGTGTACAGGGTTGCGAGGAAGTGTTTTGGTGAGGATTATGTTGTGACGGTTGTTGCAAGTAAGAGCCCGTGGGTTTTGCTTAGGGGCATCCCTTTGGAAGGTGTTAATGTTCGGAGACGGGTTATGGAGATTGTTAGGGATTTTGAGAAGGCGGATAAATACATTGTTTAAAATCGGCAAGGCTTTAAGTGAGTTTTGCATTTCTGTTTGATTTCTTTAAGGGCGGCGTGTTTGGTTGTTTTATGAGAAAATGGGTGGAACATTGCATATGGCGTTGGGATTTAATCCTGTTCCTGCTACTGGCGGTTTGAATAAGTCTGCTTTGCATTAGGATATTTTGAAGGATATGCATAAGGGCGGAGAGATTTATGATGGGAAGCTTTTCTATAAGGATGGCAAGTTCTTGGAGCCATAGTGAGGATGGGCAGAGTTAGGCTGTAGTGTTGTCGCTGCGTGGAAAAGTTTTGTCTGACAAACAGGGGCGTGTGCTTTGAGAGTTATAGCCCCCCTTATAAATAGGTTGAAACTGTGGTTTGAATTATTAGTTGACAGCCTAGTTGTGTGGTACGTGTGGTAGATTAGTGCAGGTTGTTGGATGTCAAATCTGCTCTCAGGATGCACGTGTTGCTAGGTTATGGATTTTCTTGTGTTATTGTGTAGTAGTGTCCTTCTGTGTAGAATATGAATGTTCTCTGTTGAGTCGAAAGGTTGTTCAGAAGGAGAAATGTTAACTGTATTTGTTGGATTGGTACAAGTTCGGCATAGCTATTGTCGTTTGCCATCAATTTCTGCAAGACATTTTCTTCTGTTGAGTGAATCGCCGATATTAGTATCGATTGTTTTATTGTATAGTTTTCTTGGGCTGTTGTGTCTAATCCTACGTAGTCTAGTCTGTGTGGCAGTGTCCAGTAAAGTCTTACAGCCAACTCTTGACCCGCAATTATTATGGCGAGAGGTTGACGCCTTCTGTTGCCCAATACTCACGTGGAGCAACCACAGTAACCGTTTGCCACTGGCTGTTGTTCAGAACTTGAACTTCAATACAGCAACCAGCATCCTGATCTCGACATTTCATGTCGCTCCTAAGAATCAGCTTAGCGTTTACGCTGTTGACTTCACCAAAGTTTAGGATCAAGAAGTCGTCTCTTTCGCCATAGAAGTAAGTGGAAGGTTCCGAAACGTTACCATCCATCAGTAGTATCTCGTTCAATCTGTTGTTTCCATGATTGTCTACACAAGAGTATGGAGGATCAGGATTGCGATACGTTAGAATTTCGCCATTCGGCGAAACCGCGATTTTCACATCAGGTGCATGGTCTACAGCCAAAAGCTCAACGTAATCTATGTAATCATGTTCCTGCTCAAACTCTCGAATCCGCAAAGAGTGCAGAGAAAAGAACATGCCTTGATATATAGGAACAAGCGTCTGCTCAAGCTTATAAAAATCTTGTACATCAGTTCCATTGCTTCTTTCTGAAGTGGGTAGGATGTTGTTATCCATTACATAGCTTTGACCATTCCACGTATAGGCAAAGGGACAAGGTGCTGGTGGAGGTGGAGGCTTTGGAGGAGGGTCGCATATCTTGATGTTTCCATCTCCATAGACCACCATTCTTCCATAGTCGTTACCAATCGTAAAGCCGTTATAGAAAGGACAATCCGAAAAATATTTATTAGGATCTCCATCGAACCATACGTTTCTTGCAGCCTCGTCGAGAGCCTCATTTATTGATGCATTATTCATCAAAACGCAATAATAAAACCATTGTACGAAAAGAAAACCTGCATTTGCTTCTCCTGCAACCTCTTGAGTGAAACCTGGTCCGACGCCATAGAATCCAATGAAGGTATATCCTTTTCCGTCTGGGTTAGCATATCCATCCGTAGACAAGTCGGTTGTGTGAAGCCAGCAATGAGGCATGCCATAAGGTCCAGTCCAGAAATGGGTTCCACCAATCACGTCTCCTTGATTACAAGCCCAAAGGAACACAAATCTATTGTTCCGACATATTGTATAGGGATAGACATGGTCATCCGCCACATAAGTGCCATCATCCGCGAATATGTCCCAATGGTTCTCAGCGAAAATCGGCCAAATTATCCAAACTGGACGAACTCGACCATGACCGCTATAATATGATATTGCGTATGGGTCACCATCCCCGTAAGTTGCTTGGTAGATGTTTTCTACAGTGGTAAGAGGGCCATTCCAATTAAGTGTTATGTAGCCGCAGTCTAGAGACCAGTTACCAATGAAATTTGCCAAGTTTCTGGCTGAATTTATCTCAGATTCGCACTGACCATGCGTAGAACCTAAAATTGTTGATGTGCCTGCATAGCTTACTGCTGGGATACTGAATAACAAAATAAAGAGGAGTGATTCGTACAAAAGAAGTTTCGCGGTTGACATAGTTACTTCTCCTTTATCTTCTTTTGAAAGTGCTTCTTATATGCAATGAAGATAATACTAGCGACTGGTGCCAAGATTGCAGCAATTATGATTGCTTGTAGATAACCCGATGGTTCGGTTCCAGACTTTCCAGTGATGCATTGTGGTATGGAACGACTGACTTGACCTGTGTCTGCCCATACGCTGACGGTGTATCCAAAGACCCACGGGTCACTAGGTGATTTGGTGAAGTTCGCGTCCACGGTCCATTCTGGATAGATTATGTAAATGTCGCCACGTGTTCCGTCCCAATCCCTGTCGAAATGAAGTTCAGCATCTAAAGATTCTATTACGCGGTTTTTTCTTGGACGTATTGTTGTATGTAAGGAAGTGCTATGTTTATCGCTTGTTCCTTTGAAATGTTGATTTCGGTAGAACCTATTGGGTAAATCCCCCAGTGGTCCACGATCTCAATCATGTATTTGTCATTGGGGATGTAAATGAAGAAGCTCTTCTCCATGCATCGTATATCATTTGGACTGTAAGCCCAACCTAGGTCTTGACCATTTGCCGATACATAAAGAACCAAGTCTCCAATTCTAATGGTCTGGTTTTGGTCGGGGACAACTTGGTCAAGAAATTGAATAAATTGGGAACAGTAGGAAGCGTTAAAGTTGAGCATGTACGATTCTAGAACTTCTCCAGCTACTGTTAAGATGGTTTTTCCTTGCCGGATGCTTAATGGCTCTGTAGAATAGCATCTGGCTTCTACCATGTATCCATGAATAAACATGAAGTTGGATGTCAGATTTTCACTTTCGCGCGTAAGGTTAATATTGAAATTCCAAATCTCATCATATCCGTACATCTCGCCAGTGTATGTGTATGAGAAGTTCAACACGTAAGCGCTGACGTTTATTTCGAGAATTCTTTCAAGAAACATTAGTGCAAATTGCTTCTTAGCTTCAACTTCACTTAGGGGAGGCGTTTCCGAGTTTACTTGGGGAATAGCAGTAAAACTAGAAAATAAGAGCATAAAAATCCAGAGTAAAATTAACCTCTTCATTGGATGGCATCCTTCACTAAAGGATACAGATAGTTTAATTATCCTTTTAAATTTTGTGATTAATCAATAAGTCTTCTACAAGGCTATCTGATGTCTTACACCGTCACTTTAGTAGAAAAGACTGTTTATTGAGACTCTTCTAACAGTTTCTTTCCAAAAGACTTAGAAAGCTTATTTTAGCTGAGGTTGTTTGTTATGTCGTTTATTATTTTCTCGAGTTTCATCATTTTAGCGTTAATTCTTTTTGATAAGTTCTCCAGTTCTTTCATGTGTTTCTTGAAATTTTTCGATGGCGCCTTTGGTTTCAACATGCTTCCCTAAACTAGAACACACGCGATTGGTTATATCTCTTAATTCAAATGAGATAATATTCCGCTGGCGAAAAGCTGTGATTTCTCTTACCTTTGATGGTCTTGGAGGCAGATGCTTATCAGACACCAACATCAACGGTCAGAAGATGCAAAACCCATCCCACAAGACAGAAACCACAATAAGCAATAGTTACCACATTAAATGATGAAGACACGATGCGAGAATTCATATTATACTCCCGCTTAGGCAGAACCGATTCTAACTGGTCTAACTTGCATGATGCTGGACGCTTAGACATAGTTTATGAGTGCGTAATTGCCAGTCTCTTCCTTTCTCATGCCATCCGTAAAGACACAAGCTTCCACGCCATATTAAATGGTCCACCAAACCCACCCAAACACCTAAAAATAGAAGGCTTAACGCTTCATGATGTCCGCACAGACCAACAAACATGGACAACTATTCTCAAAAAAGTCTTATCGGGAAAACCGCATCCGGGCATAAGCCTGACAAAAACAAGTTTCGAAACACTACTGAAAACCAAAGCTGCACAAGCACAAATCTACATTTTAGAAGAAGGCGGTAAACCAATAAACGAAGCAGAAATCGGCAATAATCCAGTCTTCGTCCTCGGCGACCACATAGGTTTACCAAAAAAAGTTGAAGGCTTCGCTCTACGCTACGGAGAAAAAATCAGCCTCGGCAAAACACCCTACCTCGCAGCCACATGCATAACCATAATAAACTATATACTCGACAAAAAGCAAAAGTGAAATTTATATCAGAGAAAAATTTTCAATACCATCTACAACATCAAACACAAAACAAGACGAGGTGAAACCACACTATGGCTTCAATAAAAGAAATCCCCACAACACCCACAACCCGATTCGAACGAATAGGCGCACACACCCACATTAAAGGCTTAGGATTAGACGAGAACCTGCAAGCAATCAAAGTGAAAGACGGCATGGTCGGACAGGAAAAAGCCCGTGAAGCTGCAGGTCTAATCGTAAAAATGATAAAAGAAGGCAAACTTAGCGGAAAATCCATAATCATAGCAGGACCACCAGGCACAGGAAAAACAGCAATCGCAGTCGCAATCTCACGCGAGTTAGGCGCTAACGTGCCATTCATTCAAATGAGTGGAAGCGAAGTCTACAGTAGCGAACGCAAAAAAACCGAAATCCTCATCGAAGCCATCCGCAAATGCATAGGCATAGAAATCCATGAAATGCGCAAAGTCTACGAAGGCGAGCTCACAACCGTAGACATAAAAACTGCTCCACACCCATACAACCCATACCAAAAAATCCCAGAAAGCGTACGCCTAACACTACGAACAACAGAGGAAGAAAAATCCATAGAAGCCGGCGCCCAAATAGCCCAACAAATAATCCAGGAAGGCATAACCGAAGGCAACGTCATCCAAATAGACGCTGAAACAGGCCGAGTAGCCAACCTCGGACTAAGCACTGAAAGCACAAAAGGAAAAACCTACGACGTTGACACAACACGCAAAATTCCACGCCCAAACGGCAAAGTCCTCAAAGAAAAAGAATTCGTGTACATGCTAACTCTTGCAGACTTAGATGAATTAAACGCCAGACAACGCCAAGGCGGATTATTCTCAATGTTCTTCGGAGGTTCAGAAACAAAAGAAATCGACACAGAAATCCGCATGGCAGTAGACCAACAAGTCAAAGAATGGGTAGACAACGGCAAAGCCTACATCCACCCCGGTGTACTCTTCATCGACGATTCACACTTGCTAGATTTAGAAGCCTTCAGCTTCCTTGGAAGAGCCATGGAAAGCGAACTAGTCCCAATCATAATCCTTGCAACAAACCGCGGCATAGCCAGAATCCGCGGAACAGACATAAAAAGCCCGCTAGGATTCCCCGTAGACCTGATAGACCGCTCAGTTATCATCGCAACCCAACCCTACGACATTGAAAGCGTAAAAGAAATACTCCGTATACGTTCTGTGGAAGAAAAAATCAAACTTGACAAAAATGCACTAGAAAAACTCGCAGAAGTCGGAGCCAAAAGCTCTCTACGCTATGCAGTCCAACTTCTAAGCTTAGCTGCACAAAACGCCAAAACAGCTAAAAAAGACAAAGTCACAGTCGAAGACGTGCAACGCGTAGACGACCTCTTCATGGACATGACAGAAGCTGCAGAATATCTAAGAAAACATGAAGAAAAAATGATGATACACTAACTAAATACGCGCAATCCATATCAAAACACAATAACCCTTTAATCCTAACACCCACCTTTTCTTAAACCGAAGTGATTCACATGGCAGAACATAAACAAAAACGCACAGCAGAACATCTTATCGAAACAGAAACAGAAGAGCAAGGCTTCCTCCTCGAACCAACCCAAGTCGAACTCGGCGCAGGCTACACTGTCAATGTCAAATATGACGAAAACGAAAACCCAATAGTCAATGTCAAAACCTATGGAAAAATAGATGTGAACCAACTAAAAAGAGAAATCATGCGAGCATACCCAAACGCCAAAATACAACAAATAAGCCAATCTCAACAAACAGTAATCGTCACCAAAAAACACAAAAAACCAAATATCAAAAAGAAACGCAAATAGAATTAAATTCCACCCAAAATTCTGAAACCCGATACGAGATTGAAAAAGAAACAAAACCTCTTTAATAAAAATTTTTCCCTAAAAACCACAAAAACCAACATATAACACACTATTTTCAAAAATAAAACATGACAAAAACTTCCACACAAAACTTCTTTTTCAAAACATAACTTCAACCGTAAAAAACACGATTAACTTTTAAGCAACTAAGCATGCTTAATGAAAAATCTATAGCAAACCTTCAAGCGTGAAGCCAGCAGTGAAAAAAGAAACAAATCAGCCCGAACAAAAAGAAGTAAGCCTCAAGCCTCTTTACGCACGTTCTGTAGTGAACTCCCTTGGCGCCGGAATGGTCAACCCTTTCATGGGCGCATACGCCATAAAACTCGGCGCTTCAGAATCAGACATGGGATGGTTCCAATCTGCCTCAAACATCTCAAACAACGTAATGCAAGTTTTCTGGGGACGCCTAAGCGACCGCATCAAACGCCGAATCCCCTTCATAATTCTCGGCACACTCATAATGTCTACGCTATGGATACCAATGATATTCGTAACAAACGCAACCCAACTCATTCTACTAATTGCCCTACAAGCCCTAATCGGCTCTATGGCAACACCAGCATGGACCGCCCTAATAGGCGATTTAGTGCCATCAACCAAACTCGGAAGAGCAAACGCTTCAATAAACCTCTGGGCGTCAATCGGCAGCGTAATCGCCACAATAGCCTCTGGAATTGTAATGCTTAGTGTTGGTGGGTCCCCTCAAGAGATGATGTTCATACCGCTACTGATTGCAGCTGCATGCGGCATAACTTCGTGTGTGGCGATGCTTCGAATAAAAGAAAAGAAAAACGGCGAAAAACTAAACCTAAGAAAACAGTTCACGTCAGATTTCCTTAACACTTTAAGATACGCGAAGAAACACTCCCAATTTGTAAGATACTGCTACGTTGTGGGCGTCTTCGAATTCTTCATGTCAATCTGTTGGCCTCTAATCGCAAGAACACAAGTTGACGTGTTAAACGCTACAATGCTACATATAGCGCTACTTTCAGTCGTCCAATCCATAGTAACCATAGCTTTTCAAAGCTGGGCAGGAAAAATAACAGACACAATTGGAAGAAAACCAGCCCTACTAATATTCAGACTAACTTTGATAACTGTACCATTAGCCTACGCGTTTGCACCAAACATAGAAATATTAATAGTCGTTGGAGCCTTTTGGGGAATGACCATGGCACTTGGGAACGCTGCAGTCACAGCCTACCTTTTAGACATCGCGCCGGAAGAACACCGCGGAAGCTTCACAGCAGTATTCAACCTAATGATAGGCGTAACAACCTTTTTCGGGTCGTTAATCGGAGGATACCTATCCGCATATACAGTCGGCATTTTTGGCTTAGTCGCTGGACTGCAAATAGTCTACATGGTCTCGATGAGCGGAAGAATCATCGGCGCACTGCTCCATTTTAGATTGAAGGAGACGCTTAAAAAATCATAGAAGATATGCAAGGCGCTCTTGTTTGCCGCAGTATTCTCCAGTTATAGGAATCACCATGGCGCATTTTGGACATTTCTTCTCTTTAGTAATTTTGTACCGCAACACGTAGTATTCATATCTCTGGATGAGTTTTTCTCCGCAATTAGGACAATAGGTATTTTCGTATCTATGTCCGCTAACGTTGCCAATGTAGGGATAAAGCACACCAGCCTTCTTCGCCAATTCGCAAGCCTTTTCCAGAGTTTCAACTTTTGTCGGGGGATTGTCAAATTTGTAAGCAGGAAAATAACGCGTAAAATGCAAGGGCGTTTCAGAGTCAACCTCTTTCAAATGCCTCCCAATAACTGACCGCAGAGTCTCTTCGTCATCATTAACGTCCCTAACAACCAAATTTACAATTTCAACATGCAACCCTAACTTTTTGGCTTCGCGTGCATTTCTCCAAACCTTGTCTACGTCCGCGCCTCCACAATATTTCTCGTATGTTTCGCCGTCACCTTTTATGTCAATCTTAAGTCCATCCAACCCAGCCTCAGAAAGTGCTTTCAAAACTTCCAGAGTCATGTAACCATTTGAAACATAACAACAATATTTTACGCCTTTTTCTTTAGCATATTTGAACAGCGGAATCGCCCATTCCGAAAGAAGAGTTGGTTCTTGAAAACTTGCGCATAAACCAGCGTCGCCGTTGTAAGTGGCTAACGCGACCATTTTCTCTGATGGGTAATAAACTGCTTTAGATGGTTCAGGCTCAAGCTTTGACAAGTGAAAATTTTGACACCAAACACAGTTCAGATTACAAGACCAAGTTGAAAAAGTAAGGGCTGTTGACCCCGGCCAATAATGGAAAAAGGGCTTGATTTCTACTGGACGACTCTCAACTGCACTTATATCACCATAAACGAGCGTGTACAACTCTCCATCGATGTTCATTCGGGTCCTACAGAAACCTTTTGAGCCGGGACGAATTTCACATCTTCTCTCACATAAATTACATTTGACGGCTCTATCAGAAAGACTTTCATAGAATAATGCTTTCTGAACAGTTGGGTAATTAGTTAAATCTGGCATTAGCCTTCAATTTAATTAGTATGACTTAATTCTGACTTAAACATTACTTTTTCTAAAATGTTCCCAACCCCGCGGTTCAATGAAACGCCTTTTTCTGTCAATTTCTAAAACAACCTTCTTTTCAGCCGTCACCTTTCCAATTTGCAAAAGCTTTCCGCCAACCTTCTCAACAGCTTTTTCCGCTTTATTCCAAAGCTTAGGCGTTATTGTTAGGACAAGCTCGTATTCTTCTCCACCATAAAGTGTCAACTCTAACGGGTCAAACCCAGTGGTTTCTGCAAATTTTTTCACTTCTTCAGCTGTCGGAAGCTTGTCTATTAAGAAGCCAACATTGCTTACCTTTGAAATTTCATGTAGACTCCATGCTAAACCATCGCTTGAATCGATAGCCGCTGTTACAGCCTTTGTCTCCCTTAAAGCTAGACCTTCCTTTAACCGTGCACATGGCATCAAAACCGATTGCACAAGTGCCTCTCGAATTTTTTGTGATGCTTCAAAATTGTCGAGTAAAATTTTCAAACCAGCATAAGTTTTACCGAAAAAGCCAGTGACAGCCACAAGGTCTCCGGGTTTTGCTCCACTCCGCAACATCACGCTGTTTTTCTTTGCAACCCCAAAAACTGAAAGGCTAATTACAAGGTCTGAGGCTTCATTCGTGTCTCCGCCAACAACGTATGCACCGTATTCGCGTGCGCCTGCGTTCAAACCAGCTCCAATTTCGCTTATGTCTTTTTCAGACAAATTTCTTGGTAAGCCAAGTGAAACAAGAATAACTTTTGGTTCCGCGCCCTTTGCGGCGAAGTCACTCACGTTCATGACGACTGCTTTTCGAGCCGCTTGCCAAAGACTCATTCCAAGCGGAACATCAGTTTTGTCCACAAGCATGTCCGTTTTCAAAATTAAAAGTTGACTGCCGCTTAGAGGATATGCGGAGACATCATCGCCAAAGGGAATAGGCATCTTGGGCATTTTCCCAAGTTGTTCCAAAATTAACTCAATTATCTTTCTCTCTCCAATCGATTCCAAACCGGTCAAAACCGTGCACCTTGCGTATTAATGAATAGAAACTGTCGCCTTAAATATTCTCACCAAGCCTAGACACAGCTACGAAATGCAGAGATTTTCCTAATTTCCATACACATGTGACATTTATTAATGAAACCGCTTTCTTGAAACTCAAAATCACGCGCCTCAACAAGGTTGAGCAAACCCAGGGGATCATCCTCTGCGGATGTTCAATCACCGACCCAATTATCACGCTGCCAAGTCCAAAAACATCCGCAGCAATAACCATGTTTTCAAGCGCTAAAGCAGCGTCCAAAACTCCAAAAGTGTAGGGAAGAATGCCAGTGAAATCATATTCCACTCCTGTTAGTTTTGCGGCTTTTAAATGCCGATGAAGGTCAAGGCATACTACAATCCACACTGAAGCGTCTTTCATAAATGTTTGATTCTCGCAAAGTTTATACAACAATTCCTTAACAGTGTCGTCTTTTACAACTATGAAAGTTCTGGGTTGAATGTTTCCAGCAGACGGCGCTCTAATTCCAGCAAGCAAAATTTGTTTAAGAATTTCTTCTGGAACTTTCCTGTTTTTATCAAAATCTCTAATAGAAGTTCTTGTTAGAATGACGTTTAACAAATTGGAGTTTTTCATAAGAGACCCGCCTAGAAAAGGCTATTCCGAACATCTTAAAAATAACAGTTTCCCTCATTAGTTGCAGATGCCTCGGTAGCTCAGCTCGGTAGAGCGACGGTCTCGTAAACCGTAGGTCCCGGGATCAAAGCCCGGCCGAGGCTTTTACGCCTGTGTATTTTTGTTGTGCAGTTGAACAGAAATATTTATTAAATATTAATATTAAAGATACATTTCAGAAGAACATTTTGGAAGGATGAGCCATGCCGCCATTCCACATACACGACGAAAAACTCAAATGCCCATACAAAGGATGCGGAAAAACATTCGAAAAACCAACCGTCCTAACTGACTCATCCACAATACCCAGAAAAAGCTACTACGCATGCCCATACTGCAACTCAAAAATAGACTTAATAGTAGAAAACATGAAAATCGTCAACGTCAAACCAACAGAATACCCCACAGTGTTCGAGTCGCCAGCCAAATGTGCACACTACTTCGGATTCCTGAACGCTATCCCAAAAAACGCTTCAATACCAGACGAATGCCTAGTCTGCCCAAAAATCCTTCAATGCAGCATAAGAAAAAGATAACAAAATTTCTACCCATGTTTCTTTTAGAGAGAATGTTTTAAATTTATCCTCCAGAATTCTATTTTTACCCGCCAAACCATCCATGGGGCTGTCGGCTAGTTTGGTCTAGGCTTGGAGACTTGGGCTCTCTAGACCCCGGTTCAAATCCGGGCAGCCCCATCAAGAGGTTCTCAGCTGAATGGAATAGGTCTTCTTTCTAAGGTTATCGTAACATTCTCTGTGGTGTTGCCTCTTATGACTGTAAGGATTAGATTCTCGCCTGGAAGCGTGCTTTCTTCTAAATAGCTTGCTAGGTCGTCACCGTTTTTGATGCGAGTCATATTCATTGCGATTATTATGTCGTTAGTTTGTAATTTTCCCTCTGATGGTCCGCCGGATATGACTTCGACTATTAGCCATCCATAGGTTACGTTTACGCCCATTTTTCGGCTTGTTTCGTAGTTCATGTCTGTTCCTCTTAGACCCAAGTAGGAGTGCCCATCATAGGTGCCATTAGTTACTAGCGAGTAAATTTCTCTGAGGATAGTGTTTGATGGGATGGCGAAGCCTAAGCCTTGAGAGTCTGCGACTATTGCGGTTGTTATTCCGATAACCTTGCCGTCATAATTCAGCAGTGGACCGCCGGAGTTTCCAGGGTTTATAGGAGCGCTTGTTTGTATGATGTTGGCTATGCCGAAGCCGCCAGTGTATTCCTCTGTTATTGTTCTTCCAAGCGCGCTTATCACGCCCGTGGTCATTGACCCCACTAGGCCGTAGGGGTTTCCTATGGCTATGACTGGGTCGCCGACTCTCAGTGTTGAAGAGCTTACGATTTCGAGAGGTTTGAATTCTTCTTGTGGGGCGTCGACTAGAAGGACAGCTAAATCCGCGTATGGGTCTGTTCCGTTTACTTCAGCCGCATAGCCGTTTCCATTCGAAAAAGTTACGCTCACGTTTACTGTTCCGTGGACAACATGGTAATTTGTTATTACAACGGGTAAGCCTGAGAAGTTGTAGACAAATCCTGAGCCTTGAACGGTTGCCGAGCTTGTTGTTCCACGCACTAAAACAATTGAGTCTTTTACGCGTTCATAAATTTCTGTTAAAGCTGTGGCATTTTGATAAATTGTGATGTTCTGGTAAGTTGCGTTCTGAAAACCCCACAGTTTGGAGATTTGACTTTTAAGATTTACAACATCATTGTTTAGACTCTCAATTTGCTGGTAGGCTATTAGATATGTGACTAGTCCTCCAGCAATCAACCCCACCACAAGCATTAGCAGTACAAAGGTTAAAGAAAACTTGAAACCACGTTCACTAGAGATGCTCAATTATTTCACCTCTCTTAAACGAGAACCGAATGCGCCACTGAAAAATAAAAGTTCCGCAAAACTCACTTCCGGCACTTCTTATGTCTCAAAAACTTTCGAGAATATTAACGCCGATAGAAAGAGCGTCGCCACGACGGCTATGATAAACAAGTAAGATTGAGAAAAGCTGTAGAGTATGCCGCCGACGTATGGTGCCACAAAAGAGGTGAAAATGCCGACAGTTTGGGGTATGGAAATCCAGCGTGCCCTCATATGTTCTGGGGCAAGAGGTCCGATTATGGCACTCATTAAAGACCATAGTATGTAAGAGCCTCCGATTAGGAAAAAGGCAATTATTAGGATATAGAATTCGCTGAACGTTAGGAGAAGAATTAACGAGAAGCTACTTAGAAGCATAGCCACCGCAAGGGCAACGGATTTTTTCCATTTATCTCCAAGCTTTCCCAAAAGGATGCCCAAAACTGCTGAGCTGAAAAAGGAAATGGAGCCTAATATGCCAATCTCAAATTTTCCGTAATGATAAATGTCTGCGAGAAACTTGGGAATGAACGGTCGAAACATGAGAGTAACGAAAATTAGAGAAGCAAATAGAATCGAAAGTTTAAGCAACCTCTTTGTTTTTAAAAGCTTGAAAAAGGAGTAGTCCTTATTTGAAGATTCTTGTGCTAAGTGAATCGCATGTTGACTGCTTATGAAAGTTAAGACTAATGCTGCAAGAGTGTAGAAAACGAAGGCTAAATAGAAAACAACATGCATTCCAATAGTTCCAGCTAAATAGCCTCCAACCGCTGGAGAAAAAATGTAGCCAAAAGACCATGCTGAGGAGATTACTGTGAACGTGAGAGTCAATTTTGTTTTGTCTGCTGTTGTTACAATGTATGCTGTGCTTGTTGGTCCGCCAAGCCAAACTCCCCATAAAATAATTCCTGGCAATGTTTGCAGCCAATTGTTCGCCAAGGAGAAAATCAATGGTGCGGGTATCCATGCTATCCACCCGGCTATCATGATTTTTTTGCGGTCATACTTGTCTGCGAGTGTTCCAGCCACAAGCAGGGTTAATGCTGCAACTAAACTTACTACGGCATAAACTATGCCAACCTCAACATCGTTGGCTCCGAGGCTTTCAGTTAAGTAAACTGGTAGGAGATAGGCGTAAAGTCCGTCGCCAAAAGAACCTAGCAAGTTAGAGGTAAAAATTAGTTTCAAGTCTTTGTTTAACACTTCAAACGGAAAGCCTAGACTTAGAATTTTCTTGTAATTGGTTCCGCTCAATAATGGGGCTTCCATTAAGGTTAGAATTTTACTTTAGTAGGTTATTGATGCTTTATGCCTTTCTGTGCAGAAAAGTTCATTTCGTTAAAGAGTTATAGCATATTTACTTTCGTCTGTCAATGATATCCAAGGCTTCTGGTCCAGTGCCGATTAACACGACTGGAATACTTGTCTGTTTCTCGATTTCTTTTATGAACTGTTTTGCGTCTTTTGGAAGGTCGTCGTATGTTTTTGCACCTTTACATGCTGGGAATAGAATGTCGAGTTTTGTGACTGCAGCTTGGGTTGCGCCGTTAAGCGTAACAGCTCTCTTGGCGAGTTCAAAATTGAACGGAGCGGAGCGCCTATCACGGCCTGTTCCAGCAGCAGTTTCGAACCATCCGCGTTTTATGGCTTCTTCTTTTGTTATTTCTCCGGGTAGTGGGCCTGCACCTACACGAGTCATGAAGGATTTGAACACTATTAAGACTTCGTCAACTTTTGTTGGGCCTACTCCAGCTTCAGAGCAAATTGCTGCTGCGCTTGTATCACGTCCTGTTACGTAGGGGTATGTTCCATGATAAAGCGAAAGCAAAAGACCTTGTGTTCCTTCGAGTAAGACCTTTTTCCCTATGTCCATTGCGTTGTTAACTTCTTCCGATACATCAGTTAGGTAGGGTTTAAGTTCTAGAATATCTTTTGCGAGTTTTGCTGTTCTGCGGACGCGTTCTTCGATTGCTGGGCCTACGCCTCTTCCAGTCGTGCCAACTACTTGTTTGAGATGGGCGTTTGCCTTGTCTTGTATTGCGTGTTTTTCTTCGATTATGGAGGCTTGGTTGTCAACGCCTATGCGGTTTTTAGTGTTTGTTTGGTCTATTTCTTCGAGTAACTGTTTAACTTCGATGTTTGAGCCAGCGCCAATTAGCAGACGGCATTTTTCGTAGACAAAGGCTGCGGGAACCATGTGTAACGCGTAACGGTTACCTTTATACCAAACAGTGTGGGCGGCGTTGACTGAGCCTGTTCTTACGCAAACGTCCAGTTTGTCCTTTAAGGCTAGGTAAGAGATTATTTTTCCTTTGCCTTCGTCTCCCCAGAAAGCTCCCACTATAACTGTGCATGGCATTTTTTATCGCCGTTTAGAGAATCTGCCGAGAATTATTTAAGGTTGTTTAACAGCGCTATTTAAAAATTTATAAAAAAGAGAATTTTTGTTTAGTTTTGTCCTAATTATTGGCGTTAATGAAAATCAAGTTGAGATTCAACAGTTCAGCCCATGCTATGCTCTTTAACGGTATTTTGAACTCGTTTTCTTTTCTGTATGGCACACATTTAACGAAAGTTTCTCTTCCAAAATCATCTTTTAGAATCTCCGAAAACAGAACATTTACTATTACTGAACCGTCTTTTAGGTGAACGTTCACGTTTTTTCCGAGAAAGGACTTCGCCGTGTTTATGTTGAATCTTTCCATTGTTTCACCACTCCAAATCTTTATTCGCAAGCCTACTTCAACAGCGTCTGCAAATAGGCGTTCTTTCTCCTTTGAAAAGAATGTAAACTTCAATGTTAGGGTTTTTACATTCCTTATTCCATGGGTTTTTGCAGTGCTCCGTAATGCACACCACCACTCACAGATTCTAGTTAAAAACGCTCTATCACTTTATTTTTAAAACACTCTATGAAACAACATTACAGTATTGTGGAGAGAGATGAGTTAAAGTGAAAATTTTATACGCTTAACAATGCTTACTAGTGGCTACGGTGAAGTTTACGGACCCGTTTGTAGCTCAGATTAACCTCGCCTTCCAAATTGTTGTTTTGGCGGTGCTTCTCGTAAGCCTCGTTTTTAAGGTTAAGAAGAAGTTCGTTTTGCATGGGGCTACGATGTTGATTGCCTTTTTGCTGTACCTCATTTCTTTCTTTATGGTAATGTTGCCCTCATTTCTTAACTTGCAAGAGTTTATCATAAACTATCCTTCTAACCGATTATCAATAGTGACCGTAGCGCATGCTGTTTTGGGAGGCATAACAGACATTTTCGTTTTGTGGTTAATCTTCTCATGGCGCTTGCGTTCGAACATTCAATCTTGCATAAGAAAGAAGATGATTATGCGCGTGACCCTCATTCTATGGCTGACGGTTCTGGTTCTGGGCATTGTAACATATGCATATCTTTGGAGAGGATATTGAAGTGGAATGTTTAGCCCAATTTAGTTCTTGCATAACTCATATATGCATAGTTGAAGAAAAAGCAATGTAGAGTGGAGGCATTGAATAAGTTTTCGAGAATACTGTTTTTGGTCTTCTTAATATTGCTTAGCAGTTGTCTTACAAAATCAGCAACAGCGATAGTTCCTCAAGTACAAAATGTAGTGGTTTATAACGACGGAGTCAGCACCTTTCTAAACGTCACGATTTATCACACCCCAGAAGATACGTCACACTTTGTTAACACTATTCGAGTGACTATGGGAAGCAACAACACAGATTTGGTTATAAGTCCTCAACCTTTGTCACCACAGGACACTTTCACCATTACTTACGACCTTGGACCAATTTCAGGAACACCAACAGCTTTAGTGGAAGCTCACTGTACAGTTAATGGATGGAGCACGGTAAACAAAACAATTCAAGTTCCAGAATTTTCATCACCAGCAATGTTATTAACATTAGCTTTCGCAACATCGCTCGCTCTGGTTGCTCTTCACAAGGTGAAACCAAAGACTCGCGATAACACTTAAAGTCATCGAATCATAACTGGTTTAGGAGCTGAAAAAATGAGCAATTACAACACAAAAGAGATTCTGACGAAGCATAAAACCGTCGCTGTTGTTGGATTGTCTAAAGACCCTTCAAAAGACAGCTATAGAGTAGCTGAATACCTAAAAAACCACGACTTCCACATCATACCCGTCAATCCTTTCGCTGAGGAAATCTTGGGAGAAAAGAGCTACAAGAGCTTATCAAACATACCAGTGAATATTCAGAAAACTGTCGAGATTGTTGACATTTTCAGACCTTCTGCGGACGTTTTGCCAATAGTAGAGCAAGCGATTCAGCTAAAGAAAATGCATGGTGTTCCACACGTGGTTTGGATGCAGCTTGGAATAATTAATGAACAAGCGGCTGAAAAAGCAAGAAAAGCAGGCTTAACCGTTATCATGGACAAGTGCATGATGCAAGAGCACCTTCGCCTCATTGAAAAGCGGAAACTTACCTAAATCTGAACTATTTCTGGTATTATTTTCTCCTTCGTAATTCTAAGCAAGGCTACGGTGGGCTTGTTAATGAAAGGCGGAATAGGATTAGTTGGGCTTCCAGGGTTTATGAAAAGAGTGTTTCCTTCCCATTTTATGTTAGAGCTATGCGTGTGTCCATAAATAAGCACGTTAAACGCGTTCTGCTCAGCGATTTCCCGCATTTTTGCAGCACCAAAAAGCGCTCCAGGATTGTGGATTACCCCTATTTTCCAATCAAAAACCTTGACGGAATTGAGCTTTGGCAGCTTTCCACGAATTTCAGGACCATCCATATTGCCGTAAACAGCCAAGACAGGCGCAAGCTGTTCAAGCTCATCTATGACTGACAACTGTACAAGGTCTCCGGCGTGCACGATGAAGTCGACTTTGTCGAAAACTTCGAAAACTTTTTTGGGAAGCTCTCTGGCTCTTGCTGGAACGTGCGTGTCAGAAATTAATCCAACAGTTTTTGTTGGAGAGAATTCGCGCAGTCGAGAAATAATTTGTGGTTGCTGGCTTGCCATCGGCAGTGCCTCTCTAATACTTTTAACAGCTTTCTTAAATAAGAATCTTAACGTATTCGCTTGTTGATGCATGCTCGGTTGAATTATGAGTTTTTGATAACAAGTTTTATAAGCGTCTACGTGGTGGATGATTGCGTTGTGCAAGAAGCAATTTTTGCACGATAAACAAGTAAGGAGTTGAAATAGTAAAATGTCCGAGAAAGAGATGCACAAGGCAGTTTGTGCTGATTGTGGACAGGAATGTGAAGTTCCCTTCAAGCCTGACCCAAATAGGCCCGTTTACTGCCGAGAGTGCTGGTCGAAAAGAAGAGGCCAAAGACGAAGATATTAGGTTAAGCTAACAGCTTTAATTCGTAACCTAGTTTTCCCCACATTTTTATTAAGTTAGTGTACACTTTTTATTAGAAGTGTTTGTGAATTTTTTTTATGTCAGAATCGTTTGAATTCCCATTTGCACCATAGATTTTTGGGGTGCTTATCTGGCGGGCAGACTATGCAGGTTACTTCTACTTTTGGGTTAAGTGTTTTTGCGAAGTTTTTCAAGTAGCCGAATCTTACTTTTTTGCAGGGAAACTCGCCTAATCCCTTGCTTAAGCGTGTTTCTTGCGTTCTGCAACGGTCAACGCTTAAAGTGGCTTGTTTGCTGCTAACCTCCACAGTTTTGAACGGCTGGTCTAAAGCCCAGCTTGACTTACGCAGTAAATCCATAATTGTTGGAACATCTGGATTTTCGTCAACGTTAAACATTTTCTGCAGACTTTTGGCTTCTATGGCAGCCATTGTTTCCCATACGCCTGCATCAATCTCTGTAGCTGCTTCAGTTCCAAACTTTTTCTCTATTCCCAGAAAGTATAAGCCGTCAACTCTCCACAAGTTTCGGATTTGCAGAAAGAAATAGTCAAGCAACTTTTCTATTTGCATTTTAGCCAGCATTTCACGGTCTTCGTGACTTCCAGGCGGGTAATCGCTCATGTGCTTACACCTGCATTGAGGAATTAACATGTTACATGAATTAATCTTTTAAGCGTAACTCGAAAATACAAGAGGGAAAAGCGGCGAGGACTCTTGGGTCTGGTGGAAACAGCAATTCTCGGCACTATACAAGGCTTAACAGAATGGCTACCCATTTCAAGTACTGGACACTTGAAAGTAGCCGAGCATTTTCTGCATTTTCTTGGCACACAAGATTCTCTGCTTTTCGAGTTTACGTTGCATATTGGAACATTACTCGTAGTATTGTTCTTCTTTAGAGAGGACATCAAAAAAATTCTTGCAGCTTTGGGTCGCTTGGATTTTAAAACAGAACATGGCAGGCTAATACCCCTGATAGTTATTGGAACAATTCCTGCCGTAGCTATAGGCTTTTTACTTAAAGAGCTCGTGGAACAGGCGTTCCAAAATATGCTGTCAATCGCTTTAGCGTTCATTGTTTTCGGTTTAGTGCTCTATTTGTCAAAGACTGGAAAAGAAGAAAAAGACGCGATAGGCTATTCAACAGCAATAATAATTGGCATTGCGGAAGGCTTAGCCATAATCCCTGGTATCTCCAGAAGTGGAGCAACAATTGCCATAGCGCTGCTGTCTGGAATAAAACGTGAAAAAGCCTTCAAATTTTCATTTCTGCTCTCGATACCGGCAATAATCGGCGCTATCGGCTACACAGCATACAAGGATTATGGCGCACTTGCGACTGCAGGCTTAGGATGGACAGAAATCCTCGTAGGAATCATTGTTGCGATGATTGTTGGCTTTCTAGCAATAAAGTTGCTCTGGAAAATCCTTGCCAAGAAGAAGTTTCACTTTTTCGCATTGTATTGTTGGCTTTTTGGTATTGCACTGATAGCGTTTAGCCTAAGTGGCTTCTAACCATTTTGGCTTGCCGGAAAGAAACTCAGTTAAAAACTCTGCAAACTTGCTGTTGTTGGCGTATACTTCGGCTATTTCTTCGTTTACCAAAACATTGAAATTATTCTTTAAAACTTGCGAAATTTTTTCAGCCACACCGGCGTTTCTTCCGCCATCCTTCAGCTTTTCCTTAAGCAGTTCGCACACGTCAGTGTACTTTCTCTTTAGCTGTACAGCCAATCGTCCATCAGCAACGTATGGTCCAGAAACAACATCAGCATTGTGTATGTATTTTTCCAAGAAATCTTTGCATTCACGCTCTCTTTCCAAAGGAGGCCCGAGATGTTTCTTGACTGGTGCGATGCGGTAGCTTTCAAGTTCGAAGAGGAAAACGTTGAGGTTCTTTTCATCGCTCCACGTTGTGTCTCTTAAAATTTTGAAATCGCTTAATTCGATAAGTTTGTGGAGAGAACGCTGAGACTTGTAGAGTTGTCCCCATAAAACGTCTGGAACAGCGTTAATGTTTCCAAAAGTTACGAAAACAATGGCGGAACCTCGCTGCTGTAATTCCCGTTTCAGTTCTTTCACCGTTAAGGTGGTTGTTTTTGGTGGATAAAAGAAGGCTAAGCGAGGATTTTCTAGGAAAGCCCGTGCAGCGGCTATGAAAGTGTAGAGTTTCTGCGGCTGCACTGCTGAAGCCACGTTTCTTCCTTTATCTACTGGGTCGATGATTACTAATGGTTCTATGAACAACAGTTGCAGTTCGTTTTCTCTTTCTCTGTAATAACCTTCTATGTCTATTACTTTTCTTTGCTTATATTTAGCGAAGGCTTTCAGCGTCTCTACAAAGGATTTGTAATTCAAAATTAGAAGTTCGCACAAGTAACCGCTGAACCCGCCGACTTTTATTTCAGCGCCATAAACACCTATTCCTGTCATAAACTTTTTCAGTAAGCGTACTTCAGCATGCATCGACGCCTTCAAATGCTTTTTAACATAGTCCGTGTGATAGGGTGTTCGGTCTGTGGCGCTTAACCATTCTCCACGCTTAACATTGTAGCAAGGCACAATATTCACTCTGACACCATCAATTATCGCCTCAAGATATGGGTGCTCAGCAAACCTTTCAATTTGTTCTGCGCCTTCTGTGGCTTTTCTAGCTACTTTCAAGCAGACTTCACCAAGCGATTTGCGAGGTATTGCTGTTGGAACACGCATGAAAACGTCTATGTCTGGCTCCTCGCTGAGCCAAGTGTCTTTCGCAACAGAACCTTCCACGCGCACTACGGCGTCAACGCCCAACGCTTTTGACACGTCAGAAACTTTCTTCTCCAGTTTTCTAGCCAAAATCTCAATTTCTGCGCGTTTTTTTCGGTCTGGTGTAACACGCTCCAGAACAGTTGCGCAGATGTCTGCAATCTTTCTCTGCATAAACAATGCCCTTTCTCTATTTTTGTGGACAAACCTCTTTAAGCGTCGAGTAGATTGGTCCTTTCGGTGTCAAATCGCTTCTTTTAAGCCCTAAACATTCAGCGCGGACGATTCCAAACTCGTAATTAACAGTTTCGTTGAGGAGTTTGGCGAGTTCAGCCTTGTTTCTTCCAGACTTCACACGGGCAATCGTGAGGTGAGGATTGAAGCCTTTAGGGTCTGGCGCGAATCCTAGACTGCGTAAACGAGGTTCTAACTGGTTGAAAATGCTTCTCAACTGGTCAGCGCCTTCGGTTATTCCAGCCCACAAAACCCGCGGATAACGCACGTTTGGAAAGGCGCCGGCTCCACAAATTTTAACGTCGAAAGGAACAAATTGAACCTTTTTCATTTCTTCAAAAATCTTGTCCACCATGGGTGGGGTTATGTTTCCGAGAAATCGAACGGTAATGTGAATGTTTCTAGGTTCAACAAGTTTTAAGTCTGCTCCAGTTTTGGTTAAGAGAGATTGGATGTCTGTGATTTTTTTTAAAACTTGTTCGCTGTTTATGTCGATGGCTATGAAACTTCTTATCGATTCTGACATTGGTTTTACCTTCTCTATTGTTCAATGCTCCCTTTAATAAATGCTTTAATGCATATAGTTTTTGAAACATTTTAAACACTAATTTAGAAAAAGGAGAGTTATGGGTCTCTGTTTCCAAAGTTGTTGCATGCAATGCCTATATCTCGCATGTTCACATTGCCGTCGTAGTTTAAGTCCGCATTCGGATTCCCCTTTGGCTGCTCAGGATTAGAACCGAAGGCATTACAACATTCTCCTATGTCTCTCATGTTGCAGACACCGTCTCGCACACCGTCAATTGGTATGTCACCTGCCACGTAAACTCTAACAACACCGTCTTCAAACCAGTTATTGTTAGGGTCACTATCATATTCTACCCAAGTAATATTTGCACCTATAGTGTAGTTGCCCTTTTGAAGAGTGTTTATATCGTTCCACTTAAAAGCGTAAAGGAGAAAAGTCACGTTTTTTGGTGAGCCTATTGAAACACGAACAGTTTGTGTTCCAATTTCAAAAGTATGAGTGGTGTTCGTGGCGTATAAGGTCACATTGAAGATTTCCTCGGGAGCATTTCCGCTATTCATTACCGTGACATTTATTGGTAGCTCACCTGATGTCTCATATTCACCAGAGGTTTCGTTAAAGGCGAACTTGGAAGGTTCGATTGCGATTATAGCCACATCATGTCCAGATACAACAGTCAAAGGGTATGTGATATTCCATGTCTCTCCGTCATCATCGGTCACAAAGAGTATAATTGTGTAGGTTCTGTTCTCCTCATAACTGTGGTCTATTATTGGGCTTGGCGGATTTTCGAGTGTGCCAGTGACAGATGTTATGTTGTAATCTCCGAAGTCCCATGTATAGTTTAGGATTGGTACGGAAGGGCTGTCGGGGTCATAACTGGCTGAAGCGTCAAAAGTTATTGGTTCGTTAACGGCTGGGTGCGGTGGTGAATAAGTGAAATTTGCAACTGGTTCGGTAGTGTAAAAGTAACCGTCATTCTTAATGGAGTGGACAATCATGCTTCCATTAGGGTATTGCAGAATCGTATCCTTAAGATCTAGAGTGGCGTTTCCAGACGCTTTCACTTGGAAAGTTATAGTTGCCAATGTACCATTCCCTCTTCGCTCGCCCACAGGAACAACGTCAGTGAAGATGCCTGTTACATTTACATAACCTTCACCATCATCTGGCACGGGTATAAAGTTCCATCTGCGAGTTCCGTTTGGGTATCTCTCAGGACCGAGGAAATCTCCTGCTTTTGCTTCTACATAGTCTAAAAGATCATAGGTGGGGGGCAACCAGTCTTTAGGCCAGCTTAGTGTAAACTTAAAGGATTTCAGATCGTCAACGTTAGCAACGGTTACGTTAATTTTGAACGTTCCGTTTGGAGGATCTGCCGTCACATTTTCAGGCATCACTTCTAGCAAAACCCGCAAAATGACAGGGACATTCTTGCTAGTGGGTGCGCTGGTTTTGCCATCGCTATCAGTCACAATCAATGTAACATTGTATACTTTTGGCTGTGTAAACGTGTGGTTGATAAGAGGCTCTGCAGTATCATCAATAGTACTGTCATTCCAGTCCAAGAAATAGTTGATAATGGTGCCTCCATCTGCTTTTGATTTTGACGCGTTAAAGGTCAAGGTTTCATCAACATAGTATGGACTGGGCCGGATTATTTCAAAATCTGCTATCGGAGTGCCTAAACCAATTGTTATACTTTCGGACTTAAATCCAATCAGACCATCGTTGTCAATGACTGATAGATTGACCCAGTAGGTACCATTCGCATGATAGACATGAGTGGTGAGATTGCCAGTACTATTGGTCCCGTCACCAAAATCCCAGAAATAGCTAGTAATCATCCCGTCATCGTCTCTACTTTTTGTGCCGTTGAACGTCAATTCATGGTCTACAAAATGTTCACCCGAAATGGTGAACTCAGCCACTGGACGAGCATAAATTGTTACATTTGCTGAAGTGCTATTGCTTTTGCCTTCAGTATCGTATACTGTAAGAGTCACGGTTTTGTTTCCCCACGTTGTGTATTTGTGCGTTATTTGAAAGTAAGGCACAGTTGTAGTGTTGCCATCGCCAAAATTCCACGTATAATTTAGAATGGTGCCCCAATCTGAGTCAGAACTGTTCGAGGCATCGAAAGTAACGATTTCATCTTTGATTGGTCCGGGGGATGGAGGTGGTGGCGAATAGGTAAAGTTTACTATCGGAGGTTATCCTGACATACTCGCACCCACCTTGTGACATTATTATTTGTAGTATTATCCTCACCGTCTACAGGCGGCGCATAAACAGTTACATTGTAGTCTGCATCGTCTGGAGCCCAAAAATAAAGACTGAGGAATGTGCCATTAATCTCTAGTCTAGATGTTGTCGAATTCTGAACCGTGCTACCGTTAATTATAATTTGTAAAGCCACATTTGACTCGTTGAAATCGCCTTTATTAGTTACAGTAGCGTTAAGCATCGTTGAATTTCCATGAGAAAGATGTCCTTTTCCATCATTCCTAAACACTATCTTCTCGGCAGTCAAAGAAACTTCAAGATCATGCACTGTAGCTTCGCCCTTCACTGCTGGAAGTGCTGGAAGAAGTGTCACAATTAGCATAAGAACCAGTATAAGTGCAGTTGGGAATCTCAAATAGAATATGCTTCTCAATTTAAAATTCCCTCTCCAGTTAACCAATAATACTATTTTCACTATTTATGTTTTATGAAACCTTCTTCTGAACAAAATTCAAATGAAAAACTGCCTGATTAACTATCGGGAAGAGTTGTTTGCGAGAAGTTGGATTTTCCTCAAAACCATTTGCCTATCATCCTCATCCGATGCCAGCAACGCCATCATTTCATGATAAAGCTGAAGAAAGTGTCTGCCCTTGTCAGATGTCCGATAACGAACCCTATCACCAAATGGCACTTCCTCCAACAGTTTAGCATCAATCATAAACCTAAGATACTTGCCCAACATCTTGTGACTCATGCCCACCTCATACAATATACTAGTTTTCTTCACCCTTCCAGCACATGCCAACCTCAAAACCTCCGCAACTATGGCCACACTGTCTCTTTCCCGCTTCTTAAGTTGAAAAATCACGTTCTACCCTCTCCTTCTTAACAGTAAAATAAAGATAAAACATAGAACTTAATTCTACGCTTTTGTACGCATGTACAAACAGTTTGAACCCTTGCGTACAAAAAGTTTGAACCCTAAAAAAAATTGACAACCAAAGCATTTATTGTCCATGGCGATGGACAAAGCAGCATGCTTCGACTTCAATTCTTGGCGTGTTAGAACATAAAATCATGCTCAGAATTCTATATAAATCGTAAAACCAAAACACAAAAGATTAGTACTATTCCAATAAGACTTAAACGACAAGGACGATTGCAAATGAACGACAAGCTTGTTATAGGCTTAGCTGGCATGCCTGGGGCTGGAAAATCCATAGTGGTTTCTGCTGCAAAAGAGGGCGGTTATGGCATTGTTGTGATGGGCGATGTTGTGCGTGAGGAAACAGCAAGTAGAGGGCTGGAGCTGAACCCGCAAAACGTCGGCAAAGTAATGCTTGAATTGCGAGAGCAAGAGGGGAAAAGTGTCATAGCAAAAAGATGCATTCCAAAAATAGAGAGAATACCAGAAAACAAAATCCTCGTGGATGGCATACGTAGCTTAGCTGAAGTTGAAGAATTCAGGAGGCATTTTCCAAAATTCACACTCATAGCTGTTCATTCATCGCCAGAAACAAGATTCAAAAGGCTTTATCATAGGCAAAGAAGCGATGACCCAGCCAGCTGGGAAGTCTTTCATGAAAGGGACATGCGAGAGCTAAGCGTTGGATTAGGCGAAGCCATAGCGATGGCTGAACACTTAATAGTAAACGAAGAAAAATATGAGGTTGCAAAGCGAAAAGCCAAAGAAGTTCTCAGGAAAGTTGAACAAAAATGGACAAAATAAAGGTTTATGTGGAAGCTGAAGTCAACCCAACAGAAAATGAAGAAAAAGTAAAACGTGCCATCGAAAACATTTTTGGCGATATTCAAACCAAGGTTCAACCTATTTATAAGGGGGCTATAGTAACCGCAGAAGCAACAGGACAGGAAGCTCTCACTAAACTTTATAATTTACTCCGTAGAGAACGCATCCGCGACGCCGCGAGAGCAGTGTTGTTCGAAGGGCTAAGCGGAAAAACCATAAGCTTTTGCTTAAACAAGCAAGTTGCATTTGCGGGACATGTGTCTTTTTCTAAAGAAGTGGCTGAGTCGCCTTTGGGACCAATAAAAGTCAAGATAGAATGCGAAAACCCGAGAGAACTCATCGATTGGTTAGCTCCGAAAACTGCATGACCGGTGCACAATTTTGTCTACAAAAGCTACAATAACAGAAACTGGCGCTGTGCTTTTAGGAAAAAACGTTGCGTGCGACGCCTTTGATAAAACAAGACCGTTAAGAGTTGTCACCCACGCCCACGCTGACCACATGACGGGCTTGAAGCAAAGCCTAAGAGCATGTGAAAAAGTGTTAATGACAAAAGCAACAAAAGACTTAATCGACGTCATGATGGGACCGCTCTTCTTAATGGAAGGCTACGTAGAAACACATGAATATGGTAAGACCTTCCAATACGATGACGAATACATAACGCTTTTCGGCGCCGACCACATCTTAGGCGCAGCACAAGTGCTCGTAGAAGACAAGGAAGGAACAAAAACAGTTTTCACAGGCGACTTCAGAATTGACGGAACCCCAATTTTGGACGCAGACATACTCGTAATGGAAGCCACATATGGAGGTCCAACGTGTAAACGCTCCTTCGCCAAAGACATCAAAAACCTTCTTATCTCCGTTATAGAACATGGGTTAAAACAAGGCACGGTTTACGTTTTCGGCTATCATGGTAAACTCCAAGAAGTCATGCAAATCCTACACAAAGCAGACGTAAAAGCGCCCTTCATCACGCCGGAAAAAGTCTTTCACGTCTCAAAAGTTTGCGAACGACACGGTATGCGCCTCGGACGCCTAATGCTTTCTGAGGAACGAGAAGCAAAAGAAATGCTGGAAAAAAACGTTCCCTGCATAGCCTTCTACCACATGGGCTCCAGAAGCAAAGTTGGTCACGACGCCTTCAGAGTTTACGTCAGCGGTTGGGAGTTCAATTCTCCATGCCGCGAAATCAACGAAAAAGAATATGTTATAGCCCTAAGCGACCACTCAGACTTCAACGGACTACTCGAATATGTTAGACGCTCAAAACCAAAACTCGTAATAACAGACAACTACCGCGTAGGACACGCAGAAATCCTCGCAAAAGAAATCCACAAACGCTTCGGAATATCCGCAATAGCACTGCCCAAAAAATAACCCGCAAACACACTTGCCTGTCGCATCACACTTTTACTGTGTGTATTGTACATTACTACACAACAGATTATTTTCTATTTTCACGTTTTTCTATTGTAGAATTCGGATTTGGATTCCGAATTCATATGTCTTAAATAAAAAGAAACCAGACTTTCGGGTGCGGTACCGAAATTGCCTTCCCCACTACAGCCCGAGTTCTTCGCACTGCTGGGCATAGACCTTTTCTTAGCCGTAAGCTTGCTGACGTGTCTGCTGGATCGTCATTTTCCATGGCATCTACCGTACTTGTATCAGGTTGCGGCTTTGGCTGGGTTTGGGCAGTTAATCGTAAGCAGAGAGTTCATGTTGTCGTTTGGTGAGTACATGCGGTTTTGGTACAGCCTATTGTATTTGGTTGTGGCTTTGGCAAACATCATCGCAGTCAATGCGTATCTTGGGATTGTAAAGAAACTGTTGAATTACGCTAAAGTTTTCATGTTCACCGTCACTTTGCCCTCTCTAGTCTTGACTACTTTCTTTGTAACCAACTACGCTGACATCGCCGTTCATCCGCTGATAATGCTTCCGCACATGACGTGGGAAGCAACCTTCATAGCAATCGTTGCCTTCGACACTCTCGTCGTGGGGTTAGGCACATACATATTCTTCAAGCCAAAATGGTGGTACATAGCCCTAGGTGCAGGCACAGCAATAACAAGCGCAAGCGTTTACGCAGCTCTTAAGCCTTCTTGGGGGGAGGCAGCTTTCATAACATCAGCCGTAGCCTTGGCGATAGCCTGCATCCTCGTTTTGGGCGTAAGCGTCTACGTGCTCGCAAGAATATGGATAGACACGTTGAAAGAGAGAAAAAGAAGGAAAGGAGGTGAAACAACAAAATGAAAATTAATTATAAAAAAGCTGCAAAACTCATAACATTGCTTGTTTCGTCAATCCTTATAGCTACAGTGAGTGCGCAATCCTATCGATTTCTGTATATAAAAGGCAGTGTTTCGATTTCGCAGACTGGATTAAAATGGGTTAAAGGCGACGAAGGTGGAAGTTATGTGACAATAACAATATCAGGTAGCACTGTACAACCGTCAATATCAGTCAGCAATGGAACAACATCGGTCTTCAATCATACACTCTACATACAAAATCTTGACGCCAGTCCACATGATATAGTAATCAACATCACAACCGCTGCAAATTCGACCTACTATGAATCAAATGGATTTAATCTCACCATTTACAACAATTCAACCGGAGCTCTTATTGATTCATTAAACGTTTTGACCACTGATTCATATTCTGGAACTATTGGTGCCTCAGCAGTTTGGCACGTATCATTCGAAATTGCCACTAAAACTGACTCCACTGGAGGCAGTGACAACTTTGATGTGCAATTCAGATATGAGTAATAACACCACCTCCCATTTTTTCTTTTTGCTAGAAATTTTTGAGCCTTGTTAAAAGTGTTACTTATAAAATCCAAGTGTCAACAATTTATGGCATATGAATCCAGCAATTGACCATAAAAATCCCAAATTTTAAAAACCCTTGTTAAGAAGTATCTATGCCGTTAGCATTCAAACCAAAACTAAGAGGAAGATGTATGAGTAAATCATCTGTAGTCTCAGGTTTTTATAAACTTTCAGTAAAAGAGCGTCTGCATTTTCTTAAGGAGTTCGCTGATTTATCGGATGAGGAAGTCGCTTTATTGCAGAATGCCGGTTCACTACCTTTGGATTTGGCTGACCGCATGATAGAAAACGTTGTCGGCGCCATTCCGATACCTTTAGGCATCGGCGTAAACTTTCTCATAAACAAGCGCGACTATCTGATTCCCATGGCAATTGAAGAACCTTCCGTTGTTGCCGCGGCTAGTTACGCGGCGAAAATGGCGCGTGACGGCGGAGGCTTCCACACAAGCAGCACACCACCCATAATGATTGGACAAATACAGGCTGTGGGCATAAAAGACCCATACGCGGCTAAAATGCGAGTTTTACAAGCAAAAGAAGAAATAATAAAGAAGGCGAACGACAAGGACCCAGTGCTCGTTTCCGTCGGGGGCGGCGCAAAAGACCTAGAAGCAAAAGTAATCCACACAACCCAAGGACCAATGCTAATCACAGAATTGCATGTTGACTGCCGCGACGCCATGGGCGCTAATGCGGTTAACACCATGGCTGAAGCTGTTGCGCCCATGATAGAGCGCATAACAAGCGGACGAGTTTACCTACGAATAATTTCCAATTTAGCAGTTAAACGTTTGGCAAGAGCATCATGTGTAGTGCCTAAAGATTCTGTTGGCGGAGAAGAAGTCGTAGACGGCATAGTAAACGCCTCCGCTTTTGCAGCAGCAGACCCATACCGAGCCGCAACACACAACAAAGGCATAATGAACGGCATAACAGCCGTAATAATCGCAACATGCAACGACCACCGAGCCATCGAAGCCGGAGCCCACGCCTACGCAGCCAAAAACGGACACTACACAACGCTTTCAACATGGGAGAAAAACGAAAACGGCGACCTAGTAGGCTCAATTGAACTGCCAATGGCGGTAGGCTTAATAGGCGGAGCAGTGCGAACCCACCCAATCGCGAAAATAGCAATAAAAATCTTAGGCGTAAAAACCGCAAACGAGTTCGCCGAAGTCTTAGCAGCTGTTGGTCTGGCACAAAATCTAGGCGCACTACGCGCACTGGCTCACGAAGGCATACAACGCGGGCACATGTCACTTCACGCAAGAAACATAGCAGTAGCAGCCGGCGCGACAGGCGAATTGATTGATTTAGTAGCTGAAAAAATGGTTGCGGAACGCAAGATTCGCATGGACAGAGCAAAAGAACTCATCGAACAGTATAAAGCAACTGGAAAAATCTAAAAAGTCAAGACAACCGCACTCTTAAACATGGCGAACAAAATGAAGATAATACAGGGTCCAGCATCGAGAGAATTAGGCGAAAAGATAGCTGAGCTTTTGGGCGCAGAAACGGTTCCACTGACTTTTAAAACCTATCCAGACGGCGAATCCTACGTAAGATTAGAAGACTCGGTGAAAAACGAAGACGTAGCCATAATACAAACCACAAGCCCACCTCAAGACACGCGCCTAATACAGTTAGCACTTATTGCTGACGCAGCTAAGCGCCATGGCGCAAAAAAAGTAATCGCTGTCGTGCCCTATCTTGCTTACGCACGCCAAGACAAGATATTCCTTCAAGGCGAAGCCATAAGCATAGAAGCCGTCGCGCAGATGCTTAATGCTGTAGGAATTGACAGTTTAATAACAGTAAATGTGCATCAAGAAAAAGTGCTGAGTAGATTCCCTTTTCCAGCAAAAAACGTTTCAGCCATTCCGTTACTGGCGGACTATTTCAAACGGAAAGGTTTCGCGAAAGCTTTTGCGCTGGCTCCTGATGTGGGTGCAATATACATTGCCGAAGAAGCCAAAAAGGTTCTCGGCGGAGAATGCGGCTACTTAGAGAAGCACAGAGACCGCTACACTGGGCAGATTAGCGTAGAAAAGAAAACATTCAACGTTAAAGGAAAAACCGTGATAATCTTTGACGACATAATCAGCACGGGCGGCACAATAGTTGCGGCTGCAAAAATTCTGAAAGAGCTTGGAGCCGAAAAAGTGTTTGCCGCTTGTGCTCATCCACTTTTGATAGGCGATGCAGAAAAGCTAATTCTTGATGCAGGAGTTGAAGAGATAATAGGCACAGATAGCGTTCCAAGCCAAGTTAGCAAGGTTTCTCTTGCGCCCTTAATAGCCAAACAATTGAAGGAACGCTAAAGTGGCTAAACTTTTCTTTCTGCTTTCTGGCGAACATGAAACTCTGCCAGTTTCCGAGTTAAAGGCTATACTTGAAACGGAAGGTTACGCTTTCAAAGTTTTGGAGAAGCTCGACCAAATTCTAAGGCTTGACGTAGATTTAAAATGTGTTGAAACCGTAAAGCGTAGAGCAGCTTTCACGAGACTTTGCGGACTTGAACTATTCACTTGCAAGGCTGAAACAAATGAGATATTGAAGAATATGCGCGTCGTAAATCTGAAAGATGTACTGGCGAATGAAGAAACCTTCGTTGTTCGCGTGCATCACGTAAAAGACTATGCTCCAAACATTGACAGTATGTTTCTTGAAAGAAAACTCGGCGAGCTCATACTCAACAAAAAAGAAAAGACAAAAGTGAACCTTAAAAATCCAAATAAAACCTTCACGGGGTTCCTAACCGAAGAAAAGTTCATTTTCGGCATGCTGCTTGCTGAGATTCCGCCAAAACCGTTTGTGGAAAGACGCCCAAAGAAAAAACCATTCTTCCACCCATCAGCCATGCTGGCAAAACTTACAAGATGTATGGTAAATTTGGCCAGACCAAAGGCTGGAGAGCTCGTTTTGGACCCTTTTTGCGGAACCGGAAGCACGCTCACTGAAGCCACCCTCATTGGATGTCGCACTATTGGTTTAGATATTCAAAGACGCATGGTGAAAGGAACAATCAAAAATTTGACTTATTTTAAAATAGAACCTGAAGGAGTCATCCTTGCAGATGCACGCAACCCCCCCTTAACAAAGGTTGACTGCGTTGTAACTGACCCGCCTTACGGAAGGTCTTCAACAACCCTTAAGCGGTCCACTGGGCAAATAGTTGAGGAAGTGTTGGCGGCTGTTAAAGATATGCTTGGCAAAGGACAGCGAGTTTGCATGGCTGCACCAAAAACATTAAACATCAAGAAAACTGGTGAGACTTTAGGCTATAAACATTTAGAATCCCACTTCGTTTATGTTCACAGAAGCCTAACAAGAGAAATAGCAGTATTCGAAAAGGTGTAAACACATGAGTTTGTATGTTGTTTTCCTAGGCACAGCTGGAAGCGTTCCAACACCCAAAAGAAGCTTACCCGCTGTGCTTATCCAACGCAAAGGCGAACAAATAATGTTTGACTGCGGCGAAGGCGTGCAAAGGCAAATGGTAAAGGCTAAAGTGGGCTTCCATAAAAAAATGAAAATTTTCGTAACACACATGCACGGCGACCATGTTCTCGGCTTGCCGGGGCTTCTACAGACTATGGCATTGCTTGACAGAGAAAAAAAACTTGACATTTACGGACCACCAGGAATCAAGCGTTTTTTAGAGAACATTAGGGAAACAGTTCAGTTTGTTTTGACGTTTCCAGTTGAAGTTCACGAAATATACGAGGCAGGTGTTGTATGCGAAGAGAACGAATATGTCGTTCAGACAGAGTGGGCAAATCATGTAATCCCAAGCTTAGCCTATGCTTTCGCGGAAAAGCCTCGTCCTGGAAGATTTTTTCCAGAAAAAGCCAAGGCGTTAGGTGTTTCAGAAGGACCACTGTGGTCTAAACTGCAACATGGACACAAAATCAGATTGCCAAACGGAAAGGTAGTAAAGCCAGAAGAAGTTACTGGAATGCCTAGACCTGGAAGAAAAATCGTTTACACAGGCGACACCAGACCGTTTAAAGGCTTTGTGAAGTTTGCGGCTGGTGCAGACCTACTTATTCACGATGCTACTTTGGATGATGATTTGGCTGAGAGAGCAGAAGAGGATGGGCATTCAACACCAAGTCAAGCTGCTAAAAACGCCAAGAAAGCGAAAGTAAAACAGCTGATTCTCACGCACATCAGTGCAAGGTATGAAGACACAAGCAAACTTCTTGAAGAAGCACGGAAATTTTTCAAAAATACACAGGTGGCGGAAGATTTTATGAAGATAGAGATTCTGTTGAAGGAAACAAGTTGAAATTACGCAAGTAACTGTTTTAATTTTTGCACGCTTTCATTAACATGCATAACAGATTCGATTACGATAACTTTGTCATAAGATGTTCTTCTTAATGCTTTTGCAAAGTTTTCCCAGTTGACAGTTCCATAACCTATGCCTAAATGTTGGTCGCTTTTTCCATCATTATCGTGCGCGTGGATATGTACAATTTTGCTTACAAAGGTTTCCATGAAACTTTCTATCTGACCATTAATGTTAGCGTGTCCAACATCTAAGGCTAAGCCTATGTCTTCGTTGATTTCTTCATAAAACTTGACGAAGTGCTCTACACTTTTCATTAGGAATGGATAAGGTTCTGGCACGTTTTCTATGGCTATTCTTACGCCATAATCGTTTGCAACTTTAAAAAGTAAACGTGCAGTTTTAACATTTTGACGCCAGTCCATGTTCGGATAAAACATGCTAATACCCGTTTTTAATCCAGGATGAAAAACCCACACGTAAGCGTTCAAATCATGTGCGTAGGCAATTGAGTCTTCCAGTCTTCTGCACATAGCTTTCAGTATTGGTTTTGATGGTGAAGCAATGTTTATGTCTGCGAAGGGTGCGTGCACAGAATATTGTAAGTTGTAGGATGCTGCAATGTTTTTAAGCGTTGAAATTCGTTGTTTGTTCAGCGTATGAAATCCGTCGTCAACAATTTCTACGTAGGCTGTTTCTAAACTTGTAAGATGTTCAGTCATCTTTTTGAAAGGTTCACCTAACCAGCAAAGCGCAGACAGCCCGAGTTTAGGTTTCGCCATAGACTAATCCCAATTGCATCTGTTAGAAATTTAGACTTCTAACTTCTAGTTTATAACTTAACTTGTTTTAATGAAGTTTTTCTCTTAAAAGAAACATGTGAAGTCTGAGTCGGATTCCAGTTATGCATTATTACTAATAATTCAGACTTCACCTTCATACAAGTTAAATGTAACCGCCAAAGAAACCTAATTAATGGAACAGCCTTTACCATGGAAGCTAACCTAATGACCGTACGATACAATAGTGCAAAAGATGATGATTCGGACAAAATTCTCTTCAAATCTGAACAAGTATTTCGCAGCTTGGTCGAAAATGCATTTGTAGGCATCGCTATTTCCGATTTAAGGGGAAGGCTGAAATATGTAAATAAAGCGTTGGCTGAGTTGTTAGGCTATTCCGTTTCCGAATTGCTAAATCAGCCATTCAAGAATTTTATACATCCTGCTGACCGAAGAAAAGTAATGCGCCTATTTTTGCGCATTATCATGCTGCGAAGGGAGCCTAGACAGTTAGAGTTTCGTTCTTTGAGAAGAGATGGCAACGTTCTTAATCTTTGGAGTAAACCCTCAAGGTTCATAGTTAATGGAAGAACAGTGGGTTTTCAAGCGATTATTGTGGACATCACTGAACTTAAGATAATGGAGAAAAAGCTAAAGGAAACTAACAGAAAACTGGAAATGTTTTTAGAAACGGCAATGGAAGGAATAACCATTGTTGATTCAAATGATAACCTATCTTTTGTGAACAAAGCTTTTGCTGGCATGCTAGGTTATGAAGAAGAAGAGCTTCTCGACGCAAATCTACGTAAACTTGTCGACAAGGAAGGTTTTGAAAAAATTAGGAAAGAAACAGAGACTAGAAAGAAGGGAGTTACAAGCCGATACGAAATTAAGTTGTACTGTAAGAATGGTGACCCGCGCATTGTTCAAGTGTCTGCGTCACCATTCTGGGATGCGGATGGAAACTTTGCAGGGACTCTTGCAATTATTATGGATGTGACAGAACGCAAGAAAATGGAGGAGAGACTGCGAGAATCTGAAGAAAGGCTAAGGTCATTGATAGGATATGCTCCAGATGCAATTTACATTAACGACCTTAATGGAAAAATTTTGGAGGGAAACAGACAAGCAGAAATTTTGACGGGTTACGAGAAAGGAGAACTAATTGGAAAGAGTATACTGGAAGTTGGGCTTCTTCCAGAAAAATACGTACCAAAGGCTATTGAAGCTGTTCAAAAGAACCTAAGCGGACAAAGAACTGGACCAGACGAGTTTGAGCTCATAAGAAAAGATGGAAGTAGAGTTTTTGTTGAAATTTCAACCATTCCAATAAAAATTGGACAAAGAATCGAAATTTTGGGCATAGCTAGAGATATTACAGAACGAAAGCAGATGCAGAAAAAACTGGAAGAGTATTCTCAGCATCTTGAGGCGCTTGTTGAACAAAGAACTAGGCAGTTGAAAGAAGCGCAAGAGAAACTAATAAAGTCTGAAAGGCTGGCAGCCATCGGAGAAGTAGCAGCTATGGTTGGCCATGACCTGCGTAATCCGTTGACAGGCATAAAGGGCGCTACATATTATTTGAAGACAAAGTTGTATTCAAAAATGGATGAGAAAACAAGAGAGATGCTTGAATTAATCGAAGCAGACATAGAATACGCGAATAAAATCATAACAGACCTGCTGGAATACTCAAGAGAAGTGCACTTGGAATTAACTGAAACGAACCCGAAAACTATCATAACAGAAACTCTTCATTTGATTAAAGTTCCAGAAAACATCCAAATAATAAATCGAACACGCAGGGAGCCTAAAATAAGAATTGACATAGAGAAAATGGCTAGGGTATTCCACAACTTAGTTATTAACGCAATTGATGCCATGCCAAACGGTGGCAAACTCACAATAACAAGCCGCAAAACAAAGGATACTGTAAAATTCATCTTCAAGGACACTGGAATAGGAATGACGAAAGAAACCATGGAGAAAATCTTCACACCGTTTTTCACAACAAAAGCCAAAGGCATGGGACTAGGCTTGCCCATATGCAAACACATTGTTGAAGCTCATGGCGGAAAAATCACAGTCGAAAGTGCAGTGAGCGAAAGCGCGACTTTCACACTAACACTTCCCATAAAATCCGAAACAAAAGAAGAAGGAGGTGAAAAAACATGGATAAGCGTGCCAGAATCCTTGTCATTGACGACGACGAAAGCATCAGAAAAGTCTTAGTAGCAATTCTGGAAGACGAAGGATTCGCTGTAGACACGGCGGAAAACGGGAAAACAGCAATCAAAAAATCAAACGAAAAATTCTACAATTTGGCTCTTATAGACATAAGGCTACCTGACATGGAAGGAACAGAACTTCTAACGAAACTGAAAGATACAATACCGAAAATGCGGAAGATAATGGTTACAGGTTATCCATCCTTGCAAAACGCTGTCGAAGCCCTCAACAAAGGCGCACACGCCTACATAGTGAAACCTTTTGACTTGAAAAAAGTCATAGCAGTAATTAAGGAACAATTGTGGAAACAGCAAGAAGAAAAAGAGTACAGCCAAGAAAAAGTCAAAGAGTTCATCGAAACACGAGTAAGAGAGCTGGAAAAAGAGAAAGCGGCAACAAGCAAAAAATATCATTGAAAGAAGCACGTTTTTATTTTCGATGCTAAGAAAAGATGTTTTACTTTACAAAATTCTTTAGAATAAACCGAATTGCTTAGGATGAAAGCTTATTCTTACAAAATTTAAATCTGCGGTGGTTTTGAACTGGTTGTTGCGTGCTCCCAAGGCGATTTCTACAAACTCTTTCAGTGTGTACTCAGAAAATTCTGATGTTGGCTTTCCATATCTCAAACCATTACATGTGGAATCAGCATATATAAAAAGCTGATTTTTACCATAACTGTAAACAGCATCGCTTGCATACCCATATTGTGGTTCGCCAAGTATTTTGAAAGGCCAAAGTTTACATGCTTTAGGTTTCATGTGCTGCAAACCGCATAAATACATGCCTGACAGGTTATACAGAAAGATGCAAGAACCGTCACTTTTCCTTTTTAGGAACAGCTTATCCAAGCCTGAAACTGTTGCTTCAACACCGTAATTCTTGACTATGCTCAGCCATTCTGGAAATTTTAGAACTACCCTGTAGACTCTGCAACATATTCCGCAAGAGTTGCATTTCCAGTCAGCTATGTACCGCCATGGAATAAACAACATTTCGGTTTCGCTAAAAATTTTAAAGAAAACTTTTTCTTAAAAATTTATTTGCAGAAAGGCTTCAGTTTTTCAACGATTTCTTTTGGAATTTGCACGGCTCTTTCCATATGCTTATCAGCAGCCACGATCACCACATATCCATTAGCCAGCAAAACCGCTGACTCTTTGTTGAAAATTTTAAACTCGTATTTTATGGATTTTCCCTTCAACTCTCTAACTGTCAATTCCACTTCAATTAAGTCGCCGAATCTTGCTGGCTTTTTAAATTGGCAGAAAGATTCAACTCTCGGAAGCCAAATTCCCATCTTGTTGATGTCTGTGAAACTGAAGCCTAAATGTCTGTAAAATTCTTCTTCAGCTCTCTCAAAAAATCTGAAATAGTTTGAATAATGCACGACTTGAGCGGCGTCAGTGTCTGCCCAAGTGATTCTGAAAGAAGTCTTAAAAGCAGCAAGTGGCATGTCTATCACTAAAAAATACAACGACTAAATTTTCTTGTACAAATAAATAGTGTGCGATGGATACCCTAACGTTTGGTTTTCGCAGAAATTTAAAACTTTGACGGGTTTCCAGCCGACAATCTCATAATCATGAGAAATCACACGAACTCCTCTTTTGAGTTCAGCTTCCAGTTTTGGCTTAACTTTCTCATTAGCACTCGTTGTTAGATAGAGAAAGACAACATCAGCCGAGGTTAAGTCTACATTGAACATGTCGCCATTCACTATTGTTACTCTATCTTGCAGTCCTTGCTCGTAGATGGAGCTAAGCGCTTTCTTAACCAAATCTTCTCGTAACTCAACACCGACAGCTCTTGCGCCGAAATCTTTTGCAGCCATAATAACTGTTCTGCCGTCTCCAGCGCCCAAATCGAAGAAGACTTCACCTGGTTTTAGTTCAGCTAAGATGAGCATTTGGCGGATTACTTGTGGCGGACTTGGAACGTAAGGTGCGATGAACAGTCTATTAGCCTCCGTTCAAACTCAATTGTAACCTACACTTTGTGCTTTTAAAGGCTTTTGCGCTGTTTAAGCGACATATGTGGCTTTTTTGGGCTGTGGTCTTCTGGCTTCTCCACATTTCATGCAGCTTTGCGCGCATAATTCAAGGTATTTTGCTTCGTCTTTGGAGTTAACAGCTTCTGCTGCTTTGCGGCATAGTTCGCTTTGTTCTTCGCATCCTTCTTCTTTGCATAGGCTGGATATGTAAGAGCAGATTTCCTGCACGTCTTTGGGTTCCAGCACTGCCCTGTTTGTTCGAACTAGAAGGCATAGTTCTCTGGCTAAGACACATGTTTTAACATATTTGATTCTTTCAAGAACTTCTTCTCGGAGTTTTTTTCGGCTTATTTCCAAACTTTTAATCTCCCTAATCAACAAGCAGATGATGCTTAGGCAAAATAGGATAAGCCTTCATTTAAAAGTTGTTGTATGTCTTGGGCTGTTACCAGAACCTTTTGCTCAGGGCTTTGCGTTCGGCTTCCAGCACAAGCTCGTAGAATCTATCATTGAGTTTAGGTTCTTCTTCGAGAACTTCTTTAATGTCTGAGGGCTGAACCTTTCGGGCACACAGGGCTACAGCTGCAGCTTTTCCATATTTGGTTATTAACTGTGCTGTGTGTGTTGCTTGTTTATGCAGTCTTTCCTCGCTTTTCGTTAGCTTCTCGCCTTTCTTTTCGATGAGCGGCATAGCCTTTTCTTCTTCCACTTTCAGTAAGCCTATGGCTGTTGAGCCGCATCTTGGACATTTGGGCTTGTCTGACAAGTCTTTAGCGCGTATCATTTCCATGTAGTTCCAGCAGTTTGTGCATATGAAATTACACGTTTCGTTTAGTAGCCGTGCTTTTGTGGATTCTATTAGAACAGCGCGCATTCTTTCGGGCGGAATCAAGTCGGTTTTCATGCTTACGCGTTCAATGCCGACACGTGCTATTGGTGTCGCATTTCCGCTTGTTTCGACCTTATGCAGTTGGATTTCGCCTTCACGGATTTTCCTTAAAACAAGGAGTAATTTTTCTAAATCTAAGTCTTTTGTGAACACTTCTTTGAGGGCTTCTTCGTAGATTGGTGTATCTTCGAAGCTTTTTATTAGGCGTTGTAGGCTTACGCTGCTGAAGTCTGCCCATTTTTTGAGTGCTCCGAAGCGTCTTGCAACGTGAATCATTCTGCGTTTGAAGAGCCCGGTTTTGACGGTTGCACGTGTTAGGGTGTCTCTTATTGTTTGGTCTGGCATGGCGCGTATTTCGTTGAACAGTTCGATTGTTTGATTTGCGTTTGTGGCGCCCATGGTCTGGATGAATATACGGTAGGGGTCATGTTGGACTACAATGCTGTAGCCGATTTTTTCGGAAAGCAGCTGCCCGAGTAGCTGTGCAAGGGCTCTGTTCGTAAGTGAGCCGAAGTTGGCGTGAATTATAACGAATTCTTCCCAGTCTTCGACAGTTATTCGATTATCTGTTGGCACTGGCAATCTTGCGGAGACTTGTTCTATTGTTTCCGTTATTGCACGCAGAATCGTGTCCTTGTCTGCAGGATACTCTTCGCTTAGTTTTGCAGCAATATCGTCTGAGGATGCGCCTTTCTGCAGTTGTTTTTCAACAAAACCGCGAATCTTGCCTACTTCTTGCGATACTTCGAATGGAACTGGGATTTCTTCTCCTATCCAGCTTGGAATTGCACCTGTTGGGTCGTCGACTGGTTTTACGTGGACTTTTTCTTCAGAAACATGTTGGATTCGCCATGGTGTCCCCCGTATTATGAATTTTATTCCTGGTTTGCCATATTCCGCCATGAAGGCTTCGTCTAATACGCCTATTGCTGCGTCGCTTGATTCGTCTACTACGAGGAACTGTTTTTCTTCCGGTATCATGGAAAGGTTTTCAAAGTAATATTCGAAGAGCGCTTTTGTTCTGCGTGGTTTTAGGACGACTTTGTCTTCGAAGGACACCCATGCCAAGCGTGGGAAGCGTTGGTGCATGTAGCGTAGGATTTTTTCTATGTCGTCTATTGTTAGGTTTTCGTATGGGTAGGCGCTTTTGAACATTTCAAGTATTTCGTTGAATTCGAGTCTTCTGTTTTTGAGCAGCAAGCCTGCGATTTGGTGTGCTAGGACATCGTAGGGTTTAGGTGGAATTTCAACGGGTTCCAAGTCTTCTTTTAGGGCTTTTTTGGTGATGGCTAAGGCTTCAAGTGTGTCGTCGGAGTCCATGGCGACGATTATTCCTTGAGCTATTTTGCCTATTCTGTGTCCGCTTCTGCCGACGCGTTGGATCAGGCGGGTTACTTGTCTTGGGCTCATGTATTGGATGACGAGGTCTATTCTGCCAACGTCTATGCCTAGTTCTAGGCTGCTTGTGCACACTAAGCCTTTTAGTTCGCCATTTTTTAGTCCTCTTTCGGCAGCTATGCGTGATGGTTTTGCCAAGGAGCCGTGGTGTATTGATACGGGGAAGTCTATGTCCCAGACTTTGAATCTGCTTGCTAATACTTCGGATATGGCGCGTGTGTTTGTGAATAGGAGCACAGATTTGTGTTTGCTTATGTAGTCGCGGATTATGCGCAAGCGAGCGGCGACTTCTGGGTGTGTATAAAGCTGGTCGGCGAGTTTGGCGTCGTCTTCTTCTGGTTTAGGATAGACGGTTTTTAGGTGCATCATTCTTGCAACTGGAACGCGGACGATTTCGACTGGTCTGTGGTTTCCAACGAGGAACTGGGCGACTTTTTCTGGGCTGCCGATTGTTGCAGATAAGCCTATTATTTGAAAGTCTTTGCCTATCATTGTGCGTAGGCGTTCTAGGGCTAAGGCTAGTTGGCTTCCACGTTTGCTGTCTGCCATTTCGTGGACTTCGTCGATGATTACCCATTTTACGCTTTGCAGGTGCTGGCGCATTATCCAGCCGATGAGTATTGCCTGTAGTGTTTCTGGGGTGGTTATGAGCATGTCTGGGGGGCTCATGCGTTGGCGTGTGCGTTCTTTAGTTTCTGTGTCGCCATGTCTGACGGCGAGTTTTATGTCGAGATTATTGCACCACCACTCGAGCCTTTCAAGCATGTCACGGTTCAAGGCGCGTAAAGGCGTTATATACAACACTTTGATGCCTGGAGTGCCCTGCTGTCCTTGGAGAAGCATGCTTAAAACCGGAAGAAATGCGGCTTCGGTTTTGCCTGTGGCTGTAGGTGAAATGAGCAGGACATTCTTGCCTTCGAGGATTTTTGGAATTGTCTTTTCCTGAGGTTCTGTTGGTTTAGAGAATCCTCTCTGCTCAACGAGCCTTCGAACGGGTTTGACAAGTAGGTCAAAAGCGTTTTTGGGAGGGTCTTTCAATGGAGATTGTGCCTCGGTGCTGATAGAGAATAGCATAAAGTGATAGGTAAAAGTGTTTTGTAGCGGTTAATTGGCGGTATTGGATTGTCTGGGTAGGTGTTGATGAACTCTTTTAGGCTTGCGCAAATTATAGCCCCCCTTATAAATAGGTTCAACCAAGAATACTCACTGTCATAGTAATTAGTGTTGAGAGTTGAATAACTGAAATATGAGTGGTGCGTGCGTGGTAGATTAAGTTTCAGTCAAGTATAATCTTTCCTATTTGGGGCTTGTTCATGCGTACAAATGATTTATATTATCTTATTTTTACGTAGGAATGAGAGAGCACTGTTGGCTAAAAAGACGAAAAAACATGGCAAACGTAGTAAGAAAAAGAAAATCCAAATTGAAATTCGACAGATGACCTTGGAAGACATCCCGAGTGTTTGGCATTTGGGCGAGAAAACTTTCACTCCGTCAAGCCTGCAATATACTTATAGAACGTGGAACGTTGACGAGTTGCTCTCGCTGTTCACCAGCGACCCAGAACTCTGCCTAGTCGCCGAGCAAACAAAAACAAGCAAAATAGTCGGCTTTGCCTTGGGAACAATTTTGAAACGTTCCTTCAGTCCATGGACGTATGGCTATTTCGTTTGGGCTGGCGTGCAAAAACGCTTCCAAAAAACCGGCGTAGGAAGAAGACTCTACAGAGAACTAGAGAAACGCTTTAAGGATAAAAGTGCACGCATCGTAATGGTTGACGTGGAAAGCAACAACCCAGCGGGAATACGCTTTATCAAAAAACTCGGCTTCAAAGAAGCCCAAACCTACACGTGGTACAGCAAAAACTTAGAGCAATAAAAAGAAAAATGGAAAGATTTAGTCGATTGATAAAACGTGTGCTTTTGTGCGGATTACTGGCGTGTGAGTGTAGTCTCCCCAACTTCCCGCAACTATTAGCTTATCCGAAACCGCATCAACGTTCACCAGCATATTTGACAAGTTATCCAAAAGCCTTGACTTAGCAACAGCGCCAACTATTTCGCCGTTCTTGACAGCGAACAAGCCCATTCGCAAGATGCTTGTGAAATCGCCGCGCGTCGGATTCGTCAATCGTGTGTAATGAAACCGTTGAACAAGCAAGCCGTTTTTCGTTTCTTCCAATATCTCTTCCCGCTTCCATTTTCCAGCTTCAAAATATGCATTTCTAGGCACTGGAACATTTTCGCAATTGTAGTTCTTGCCGGGAAAACTGCTAACGCCAACAGCCAACGACGCCCTAACAGCACTTGCAGTTGTTCTCTTCTTCTCCATAGCTCCATAAAAGCTATCGTAAACAAAAGTTTTCAAAACACCCTTATCAATTATGACGTTCTTTTTTGACGGCGTCCCTTCATCATCCACCGGCGCAGAACCTATTCCATTCGGCATCAAAGGGTCATCAACCAAAGACACTTGTGAACTTGCAACTTTCTTGCCTACCTTGTCCAGCAAAAGCGGAGAAAAAAGCTTCGCAAACAAAGGGCTGACCAACATAGAGAGATAGCCAATTATTGCGTGGGTTGGCTCATAATCCAAAATCACCGTGTAGGTATCCGCCTTCAACTTATGCGTTTTCAATCCGGAAACAGCCATCTCCGCCGCTTTCTCACCGACGCTCTCTGGCTTAAGCTCTTTTAGGCTTCGTCCAGCAGTCGCATCAGAGCCTTCAGAAACCTCCTTACCACTTTTAGCCGTAGCACTAAGACTTGCTTCGAAGAATGTTCCATAGTTTTCCGTAGAAACACCATGCGTGTTCAAGATAAGCGTTTCATAATCCACAATGTTCAGCACGCCCGCGTTGTCCACAACCTTCTTGTCATACCCAAGAGACGCCTCCACCATCTCATAAGCAACGTCAACAGCCTTCTCAGACGGAAGCTCAGCCAAACGCTTATCATAAACTCCAGAAACCTTCGGAACTTTGTCCGGCTTCGGAAAAGAGTATTTGAACGGTAATTTTCTGGCTTTCGCAGTAGCCACAGCCGCGTCAACAAGTTTCTCCAGAGACCCTTTCGATAAGTCTGCTGTTGAACTGAACCCTAGCATGCTGCCTTTGAGAACGCGTAAACCAACACCAACATCATGCACACCCTTAGACTCAAAAACTGCGTTGTTCACAAGCCTAACCGTTAACACCTTATTCGAAACAAGAAAAGCCTCCGCTTCGCTTACTCCTCGTTTCTCAGCAATCCTCAAAACAGCTTCTCCAGCTTCCCTCAAATTTGCCAACGCAGAACTCATACTTATTGCACCCCCAAAACCGTGGCTACGCCACGAATGTATGGACCACCGTTTCCCACGTACAATGACTGCATGGGGTCGCCTTTACCGCATCCGGGCAACGGCACAAGCTCGATTTTCTCACTAACAGCGTTTATGCTTTTGAAGAATTTAGGCGCAATAGAAGTTAAGGCTACATCCCGCAAATGCGTCGTTAACTCGCCGTTCTTTATTTCGTAAGCCTCTTGAGCACTAATCGTCCAGTTATACCGCTTGTCATCTATCGAAGGATGCCGCATGCACGATATTAAATATCCATGTTTCGTTTCCTCAATTAATTCCTCTCTTTTCCAGTCGCCCTCACCCAAAAAAGTGTTCGACATACGAATTAACGGAATATACTCAAACGTTATCGCACGCATCCCAGCATTCGGCTCAACACCAAAAATGGCAGCAGTCTCGCGACTGTGCATGTGTCCTTTCAAGACGCCCTTTTCAATGAGCACTTTCCGTTTGGCTTTCACGCCTTCATCATCATACAAGAAATACCCCAAAGTGCCCCCGACTGTAGGGTCATCATATGCCGTGAAATAGTCTGAGCCTATCTTCTCGCCAATCTTGCCAGCCCACCACGTTGTCCCAGCCCAAGCAGCCTCTCGTCCAAGGACTCTGTCTGCTTCGCTTGGGTGTCCAACAATTTCATGTGTAAGCAAAGCAACATAATTGCTGTCGAGAACAACCACCGCATCCTTCTCCGTCTTGACCGCCTTAGCTTCCAACAGACTCTCCGCTTTCTGTCCAGTCTCTACACTTATTTCTTCCATGTCATTCTTCTGAAATATCTCGTAACCACCCGAATGCCCAACCATTTTCTCATAAAACTGCGTCACAACTCCCTTCTTAGCGTCAGCCTTCAACCCAGCCCACGTTACAGAGTTAGAAAAGCGAATATTCGCACCTTCACTATTCACGAAAACCTTGCCAATTTTTATTCCCGTGTAGTCAACCGTCCCACGAACAATCTTTTTAGAAGTGTACAACTTTTTCTCCCAAGCCATAATTTCTTTCAGCTTTTCCTCGAAGGCTACATCTTCCAAGTCAACTTTCACCTTAATCCTGTAAGAAGCCTTGTACGCTTTTGTAGGCGCAAGCTTGACTGACGCATGGACATGTCGGCTTGATGCTTTTGCTATTTTGAATGCAATTTCCGCCGCTTGCCTTATGCCTTTTTTAGTTAAATCTGTCGTGGATTGGAAACCCCATGCACCATTAACCAACGTTCTAACGCCCATTCCACGCTTCCGATTGATTATTCCACGTTGAACTTTGCCATCAGCAACAGTTATAAGCTCGTTATAATGGTCTTCAAGCCTCACATCCACGTAATCCGCGCCCAGTTTAGCCGCATAACCAACAGCAAACAGTGCCAAATCCTCTTCCATAAACGATTCCAACCGCTCACGTATGCATTTTTAGGTTTTAATTTAAAAGTCTTTGCAGATACATCACCATGCTTTTACAATAAAAATGTATAAATATGATGTCCAATTGGCGCTTTTCTATCCGAAAACAATGGAAAGTTTTTTATCTACCATCATATGAAACCATGGATACCGAGAATATTGGAGGAAATTAAATGGCTAAATGTCCAAAATGCGGAACCGTAGTTTCATCGCCAAAGAAGAAGTGGACAATGGCTGGACGACCCGACAAATCAGGAAAGAGAATGCAGTTGGAAATCGGACTTTTCGACTGCCCAAAATGCAAGAAACCATTCCGAGAAGTACTAAGCAAGAAGAAAGTTTAAACTCCACTCGCTGGCGCTTTAAACTCATCCTCTCCTCCCCCTATTTTTCAATTCTTAAAAAGCGGTAAGTTTTAAAGCATAGAAGCCTAAAACAACAAGAACTCTTAATCCAAAGAAGGCGCGAAATTGGCAGTAGCAACATTCAAGAAACTGTGGAAAAACGAATATTTTCAAACTGCTGTAACAATTCTCTTAATTTTAAGCATAGTCTTTGGGTTCTGGTATGGCGTACAGTTTGCGCTTAACACCGAATATCCCGCATTGGCAGTAGCTTCCGGAAGCATGCTGCCAACACTAAAAGTAGGCGACCTGATAATAGTCCAAGGCGTGCCGTCAGACCAAATATACGCCGACCCGTTAAAGGGTGACATCATTGTCTTCAGAAGAGGAAGCGAACTCATAGTGCACAGGGCAGTATACAAGGAAAACAGGAGCGATGGTTACTGGTTTACAACAAAAGGAGACAATGTTCCTTCACGTGACTCGCCTTTTCATGAAAGCAATCTTGTCGGAAAAGTCATCGGAAAAATTCCTTGGGTGGGCAATTTAGCTTTGCTCATGCACACAAAAGAAAACATGTTGATGTTCGCCATTATAATTATTATTCTAATTGTAGTGTTTTTGATGTTTCCATTCGAAACTGAGAAGAAGGAAAAAAATGGTGAAAAGACGGAGACATGGAAAGAAAGAAAATTGTTTGGAAAAATTAGCCTACAAATGATTTACCTTCTAGTTGTAAACATACTAATTATAAGTTTTATAGCGTTCAGTTTGTGGGGAGCACTTTCTCTCTGGAATCCAGGCGCTAGCGCGGGATGGCAAGATGTTCAAATTCACGGAATGTACCCGGACATTCAATTTCACGAAAGCTTCAGCGCAAGCTATAACAACGTTAATGAAGCTTATCTCTCTCAAGGTTTTCTAACGTACACAATTGATGCCCGCACAAATGAAGGGGTAAGATTAGGCGTTCCAACCTTCTCGTGGGCTCAAGCTGCAATCATTCTTTTGATAGTGGTAGACGTTTGGGAACTGTTGAAATTTTTGAGACTGAAGAAAAAGGCGGAAACTGCTATTGAGGCTCAAAAGCCTATATTAACAGAATAGTACACTTTAGAATATGCAGTCAAAGCCGCACAAACTAAGTTTTGCAAAACTCAAAGGAATCCGCAAAAAAAGACTTCTAAAAATTGTTATACTCCTAACAGTTTTGGCAGTTGGGCTTTTTGGTTTTTGGGTTATTTTGAGATTCGCGTTAAATACGGAGTCCCCCTACTTCTTGTTTCTTCAAGCGACATGTGCACTGTTCAAGTTTCTTGTGATGGTTTTACGCATCCCTTTGAACATACACTACATAGAGGAGACTTAATAGTGGTTCAAGGAGTAGACGCTGAAAACGTTAACTCTGAATATCCTAACAGCGACGTCGTAGTTTTTCACGCGCCCCAACAGAATCCTTCTCAAGAAAGCGTATTGGTCATAACACGGAGTGTAGCCAAAACAGAAGTAGACGGCATAATCTATTTCCAGACGAAAAGCGACGGAAAAGGAACACATAAATGGCCTGAACCGCTGGGCGAAAGAGAATACGACAATTGGTATGATTACCGAGAAAATTACACACTAAACGGCATGATTTCAGAAAAGCTTCTAGTCGGCAAAGTTATTTTTCGAATTCCTTGGATTGGGCATTTAGTATTTTTTGTATCTAGTTATTCGGGTATGCTGACAGTAATATTTTTGATAATCGTTCTCATAATTTTCAAGTTCGGCATTCCAAAACTCAAGAACAAAAAAACTGAAAATACGCGTAAAAGTGATTCGGAAAAAGCTTCTGAAACCTAATGCTTTATAAAGGGTATTTAAGCATTCACTATAAGAAGTGATGTTCATGCCGAAAGTTAAAGCTCAAATAAACATAGAAAACGTAGTTGCATCTGCAACATTGAACCAGAAGGTTGACTTGAACGCTGTTGTGAAGGGCTATCCGGGTGTGGAATATCGCCCAGAACAGTTTCCAGGGTTAGTTTTTAGACTTAAGCGACCGAAGACGGCTACTTTGATTTTCAACTCGGGAAAGATGGTTTGCACAGGCGCAAAATCTGAAAAAGAAGCTCGTCGGGCAGTAATGAAAGTCATTAAGGAGTTGAAAAAGGGCGGAATAATAATTATTAGCAAACCCGAGTTGAAGATACAGAACATTGTTGCCTCTGCAAGTTTAGGCGGAATGATTGACTTGGAAAAATCAGCGTACACGCTTGGAAAAACGATGTATGAGCCTGAACAGTTTCCCGGATTAATTTACAGAATGGATGGACCCAAAGTTGTCATATTATTGTTTGCAAGTGGGAAGCTGGTTTGCACCGGAGCGAAGAAAGAACAGGACGTTTATGACGCCGTGCATAAACTCCATAATATACTGGAAGAGCAACAACTCATATTCTACGAATAAACCATTTAAACCTACGTTTTTCGGCCTTTTTATCTCTTTTTGATCTGCTTCAAAATGGTTTTCAGTTGTTCTTCATCTATGGCGCCTGTCTCACATAGTTTATTGGCTATTTCGCCAATACTAATAAGCGAATGTAGCTTTATTCCGCTTTTTTCAAGTTTTTCTTTTCCGCCTTCTTCTCGGTCAAGGAGCACAACAGCGTCACCTACAACACCGCCTTCAGCCATTATAGCTTTCGCTGCTTTCTTTAAAGATAAGCCAGTCGTAATCAAGTCGTCAACTAATAGTACACGGTCCCAGGGAGCAAGAATCCCTTCAATTCTTCTCTGTCTCCCGTGAAGACGTGCACCCTTACGGACGTAAATGAATGGTTTCTGCAAATTATAAGAGACTATTGAGGCAAATGGGATACCCGCGACTGGAATACCCGCTATCCTTTCAAAATTTCTTAGGCCTATTTCGGTTTTTATGAAGTTCACAAAGAAGTTGCAGATTTTTTGGAAAGCGTCTGGAAAACTGGGCACTACACGTAGGTCTATGTAGTAGGGGCTCATTTTTCCGCTTGTGAGTTTAAAGGCTCCGAACTGCAAAGCACCTATCTTGTTCAGAATTTTGCAAATTTCAATTTTGACAGTTTCACTGCTTTTTGTTGCAGGCATGGTTTCACGTCCTCTTGGAAACTTGGTAGATTTTGTTGACTTCAGGGATTAAGCACGTGGCTTTCGGCATTTCTTTCTTTAAAAGTTCGGCAAATCTTTTCTGGTCTGCAACGGAGCCCGCGTGATAGGGAACAGCTACTTTGGGCTTTGTTAACCTTGCAATTTCTACGCCAGTTTCGGGTGATGCGCCGGGAGCAATTCCAACGGTGCAGAAGACTACATCAAATTTTTCTTTTTCGCTTATAGTTGCCATTTCTGGGAAGGGTAGGCTGTCTGCTGTGTGAAAAACTTTGACGCCGTCCTCGCTTGTTATTATGAAAGTTGTTGGTGTGGCTGCCGGTGGGTGGTTGCATTTTTCTGCTTTTACTGAGACTTCGCCAATTTTGACTTCTGAACCGGGCTGAACCTCTTGCAGTTTTTCTGAAGGAATGGTGTTTCGCAGTTTTCTTGTGGATGTTGGGTCTGCCACGACCATGCATTGTGTTAGTTTGTGAATTTCTGAGATTAAGGGTTGGTCGAGGTGGTCATAATGCTCATGTGTTATTAATATTGCGTCTACATTTTGGAAGTTTCGAGCTTTAACGTCCGCAGGGTCTATTACGAATGTTTTGGATGGGGTTTTTAGGGTTACTCCAGCATAGCGATTAAACCATACGAATAGGACTTCGTTTTTTGCGGGAGATTTTTCAATTGACATGCGTGATTCCTCACAATCATATAATTAGCGTGTTTATGTTTTAAAGAACTTGTGCTGCTGATAAAGGCTTAATAGTTGCTGTTTGCGTGTTTCAATATTCACGGTGGTGCAGTTATGGTTGACGTTTGGCTTCCCTATGGAAAAACAGAAGTCTGCATAAGAATTCCAACGCGGAACTTTCTGGGCTCGATAGAACCACATGAAAAGCCCGGTGTGCCAGACGCTAAGGCTGAAATTGAAAGAGCTTTAAAAGAGCCTGTTGGCTCTAAGAGATTAAGCGAAATCGTTAAGCCAGAACATAAAGTTGCGATAGTTGTTGATGACGCAACCAGACCCGCGCCGAGCCATCTTATGGTTCCGCCAATACTTGATGAATTGAACGCGGCTGGAGTTAAGGATGAAAATGTAACGGTGATTTTTGCTTGTGGGACTCACAGGGCTGTAACTCAAGAAGAAGCTGTCAGATTGTTGGGTGAAGCGGTTCTTAACCGCGTGAAAGCCATAAGCCACAATTGCAGAGCTCAAGATTTAGTTTATGTTGGCACAACATCGAAATATGGAACTAAAGTGTATTTGAACCGCGTTTTCGCCGAGGCAAACGTGAGAATACTGACTGGCGACGTAGGTTTTCATTATTATGCCGGTTATGGTGGTGGAAGAAAAAGCGTCTTGCCCGGAGTCTCAGGCGAAGAAACAATAAAGAACAATCACGCCATGATTCTGCATCCAGACGCAAAAACGGGAGTTCTGAAGGGAAATCCAATCCATGAGGACATGGTTGAAGCCGCAAGATTAGCCAAAGTGGACTTTATTTTAAATGTTGTAGCAAACAGTAAAGGCGAAATTGTCAAAGCTTTCGCAGGCGACTTGGAACAAGCCTTTTATGAAGGAGTCAAAGTTGTTGACGAAATGTATCGCGTAACCGTGGACCGCAAAGCAGACATAGTTGTGGTCAGTCCAGGCGGAAAACCAGCAGACTTGAACCTTTTCCAAGCTTACAAGGGCGTTGACAGCGCTTTGGAAATCGTTAAACGCGGCGGCGTGATAATTTTGGTTGCCGAATGCCCTGAAGGGCATGGAAACCAAGTGTTTTATGATTGGATGGTTAAGTTTAAGGATTTGAAGGCTGTTGAGAAGGAGATTAAACGCAATTTTGTTTTAGGCGGACACAAAGCCTACTATCTTATGAAAGCTTTGCAAAAGGTTCAGATAATTTTGGTTTCTGCGATGCCAGACTATTATGCCACGAGCATTTTCAAATTGAAAACTGCCAGAGCGGTGAATGATGCTTTAAATGATGCTTTCAACATTGCTGGAAAAAACGCGAGAGTTTGGGTCATGCCCTATGGAAACTTCACCTTACCTGAAGTCAAAATAACCGAAGAACAAACCATTCCAGCAAGCAGTTAAAAACGGAAAATTGATTAACCTTTCCTGAATTTATGCAATAGGACAATTGGGAGACGAAAACTTGCAGCAAACTTTCAAACTGCGCAAATTCACAATGAACGACCTTCGAAGCGTAGTGCACATTAACATGGTTTGTCTGCCAGAAAACTACACGGACTTCTTCTTCATCGATTTGCACCAAAGATTCCCCGAAACTTTCATTGTTGCAGAAGACAACGGCGAAGTAGTTGGCTACATAATGTGCCGCATGGAGTTGGGCTTGTCAAATTTTGGTTTTAAGGGTTTAGTAAAGAAGGGACACATTGTTTCAGTGGCTGTTCTGCCTCAATACAGACGCAAGGGCATCGGAGAAGCCTTAGTCAGCAAAGCCATGGAGGGCATGCGATTGTACAATGCGAAACAGTGTTTTCTGGAAGTAAGAGTAACTAACACTCAAGCGATAAGTCTTTACAAGAAGCTTGGATTTCAAGTGACCCGCACAATTCACGGTTACTATGCTGATGGAGAAGACGCTTACCTAATGAGTCGAGAACTTAAACCCGAGGAAAACGAGTAGCGCTAGACGTATGCATATTCTGCTTTTTCACTCATGAAGTTAATGGCGCCAAGCACAGATTTTGCCAATCCCAAAAGGCTGAGAAGTATGGCGATTGACAAGAATATGCGGAGGTCGACAAGCAAGTTTACATTTTCGAAAGAAACATCAATCACGCCGCCTTTTAAAGAGAAAATCAAGTAGCCTATGACAAACAAGGCTTTAGCAGCATCAAAAAAGAATCTGTAGATTGTTCCAGAAGTAAGCTCACCAACAACCATCAAAACAATGTATACTATGACGAAAGTTTCAATAATCTGCTGCAAGCCCGGAACCAAAGCGGCTGCATGCGCCAAAAACATCGTCCACAACACAAAATATATCACATAAAAAATGACGCCTTTCACAGTTGCTTTTAAGGCTTTGAATGTGAACTTTCTAAGTTTTGTCTTTAGGTTGTCAGCGGTCTCAACCATATGGAATCACCAGGGGTCCATAACTGAAAAGCGGAGTTAGAAAGTAAACTTCAAAATGCCCAGTGCGAGTCAGCCTTGTTATTGGTACGTAAAACTCCACATAGCCGTTGTAGAAAGAGTAATGCAAAGCGTCAATAGCTGTTTGACTTTCACCTGCGAGCAAGTCAGCGTCATTGTACATTTGAACTTGCATTGTTCCAGTGATGTCAAAGAATGCGTGGTTCTCAAAGCTCACGGGTACTGTAACCATGGCGTGTGTTGAGTTAAATGCTACGCGCTCGGGTGTTCCTAACAGGAAATTATAAAATGGTGCACCCCATGGGACAGACATGTTTGTTGATGCTTGAACTGGAATTACTTCTGCGACACCCATGCCTAGCGTTGTAAAGATTTTTAGTTCTGTGTCATTGAAAAGGTAGTTTTGGTTGTTCTGCATTAAGTCGCTAAAATTAACTGTCATGTTATGGGTTGCGGTTACTTTTTCACCACTTTTGACGAATGGCACAGATGAGGAGCCTTCAGCAATTACATGCCCATTTTCGTCTGAAACTTTGGTTGTCACATTGAAGAAACCGATGTTGTAAAAGCTCCTATTTGTGATGTTTATGGGTAGAGAAAAGACCATTTCGCCATCTTCGGCAATGTTCATCTGTGGTTCGCCGAATTCGAAATTTACATCTTTAATAGAGTAAACTGCGGTTATTGCAAATATGATTAGAAAAATCCAGAAAATTGTTGTGGCTATGCCTATCATTCGAATTGGTATTTGCATAGTTATTCCTTTTCCGGCGCTTTTGCAAAGGCTCTTATTGACTGGATTGTTGGGGTGAAGAATTGTTTTTCTGTTGTTCCTTTTGTTCAGCTTGTGGCTGTGATTGCGGTTGCGGTTGGCTTACTTGTTCTGGTGGTATAACGACAAACTCTGGCTCTTGCGGCTTAGCTTCTGGGGGTTTAGCTTCTGGTTTCTGCTCTTTTTGCGGTTCAACTTTTCCTTTCTGAGGTGTCGGTTTTGGCTGTGGCGTGGTTATGGCTGGCTTTTGAGGCGCGACAGCTTCGGCTTTTGGCGCGTTGACTAGTAATGTTACGCCTCTTATTGTGAGCAGTGAGCCTATCCAGCCCATCACTCCAAGATACATTATTCTTATGCACGTCGCAATCAGAGGAGCTAGTGCTTCGCCGAAGACTCCAACCAAGTCGCCAGAAGTTAAAATTGAAAGGCTTTGCGTTAAGAATCCATAGGCGCTTATGAAAGTGGCTATTAGCAAGGCTACGCCAATCATTAGCACGATTATTCCGGAAAGGGTCATCTTTTCTTTAAAGTTCTTGAGCATGACTCTGGCCCCGTTTAAGTGATTGTTGAAAAACATATTAAATCTTCTGATACACTAAACAAAATCATAACTATCTATCAAAAATCAAAAACAGAAATTAAGAAAAAATGCGTAGAGATTAAGGCAATAATCCAAGTTTCTGATAAATCTTCTGCTTGTTCTCTTCAACCTTCTTTGCAACATCCATGAAAATGTTGTTTCCATGAGAGTCAATAGCCACAGCCAATGGTCCAAAATCTTCAACCTCAAAAATCCATAAAGCTTCTGGCGTGCCTAAATCAAGCCACTCGGCGCTTTTGACGTTTTTTATGGCTTTTGCAGCAAGTATTGCGGCTCCTCCGGTGAAAGCGCCGTAAACAGCGCCATACTTTGCCATTGCATCTGTTGTTTTCTTGCCCATTCCACCCTTGCCTATCACAACTCGAACTTTGAAGTTTTTGATGAACTCGTCTTCAAAAATGTCCATTCTTGTGCTTGTTGTTGGTCCAGCAGCAACGGCAATCCATTTTTCGCCTTCCTTGCTCACGACTGGACCACAATGGAAAACGGCTAGCCCCTCAAGGTTAAGTGGCAAAGGTTTGCCTTGGTTATGATATTCGAGGGCTCTTCTGTGCGCTTGGTCACGTGCGGTCACTATTGTGCCAGTTATGTATATTACGTCGTTCACTTTGAGTTTGCGAACTTCCTCTTCTGATATTGGCGTTTTAAGATGGTAAACAGCCATGTTTTTTCACCTCACCATTTCATCTTATGAGTTAGATATTCTACGGTTCCGTCTGCACTAATTCTTGCAGAAGCTCGTCTTGCAGCCCAGCAGTTGAAAGCAACAGCTGCAGGAAACGATGCTGGATGCCTAAAAGCGTAGTCTATGTGCACGCCGAGCACGGTTGTTTTGCCGCCAAGTCCCATCGGTCCGATTCCAGTCATGTCCGCAGCTTCGAAAATTTCCTTCTCAAGTTTGGCAATTTCTGGGTTTGGATTGGGCTCGTTCAAGGGTTTCAGAAGCGCCTTCTTAGCCAGTTTCATGGAAATGTCGGCTCCGCCTCCCATCGCAATGCCTAAAATCGTTGGTGGGCAGGGTTGCGCTCCAGCCTTAATCACGGCGTCTATAACAAATTTCTTCAGTCCCTTTATTCCTTCGCCGGGCACAAGCATTCCTGTTATACAGACGTTTTCGGAGCCTCCGCCCTTCGTCATAACCGTTAATTCTACGCTGTCGCCGGGCACGATTTCCCAGTTTACATGTGGTATGAACCTTCCAGTGTTGTCTCCGCTGTTTTTCTGTGTGAAAGGGTCAACGGCGTTTGGGCGGAGTGGAATTTCTTTTGTGGCTTTTCGCACAGCATTTACTAGCGCCTCTTCGATTTTGTCAAGGTCTTTCGCTTTTGAGCCTGCTTTCACGTAGAATATTATTGTGCCAGTGTCTTGGCAAACTGGTGCTTGATATTTTTCGGCGAGTTCAATGTTGTCCAGAATTGCCTTCAGTTGAGTCTTGCCGGTTTCGCTTGTTTCTTCTGCATAAGCCTTCTTTAACGCTTGTTTAACGTCGTCTGGCAAGTAAATCACGGCTTGTTTTAGAATGTTAAAGGCGACATTTTCCACAATTTTCGCTTTCTCCATGCCTTTTCTCCTCTTGCGTTTTCGGTTTTATGAATAATTCACGTACTTATACCTTGTCTTGAGTTGTAAGCAAAACTGAAGATTAATTATAGGTGGACTAGGCGGCTTTTTTCGTCACATCAGACCTAACAAATCTGAGATAAGTTAACACAACAAAAATGGCGGTGTAAATCGCTATTATAACAGTCGCAAGTTTAACGTCTCCAACAGCCGTAAATGTTAAACCACTTACAAACCAGCCGCGGGGGAATAAATTAAGGTCCATCGCCAAACTTGTAGGAAGAGCCGTTGCACTCCATGTGGGGAGCAGTTGACTAAGGTCCTTGTAAAACTGTCCCGGCAAGAAAAGTAGATAAGTGCCCACAATTTGCGAAACTAAAAATACACCGAAGCCGGCAAACATGGCAAGGTTGCTTCTTCTGAGAATTTCGCTGAACATGAATGTTAAAGAGTAGAATACGAGCGAGGCATACACGATTGCTACAAATATAAGCGGAACAAAGTGAATGTTTCGCTGAATCCCGAAGAGAACAAAAGATAAAACCATGCCAGTAATTGTTGTTATAGTTTCCACTAAACATAATAAGAGAAAACCGCCAAAGAATTTTCCGGCAAGATACTCTGCTCTCGTAATGGGTTTTGAAAGCAACACATCGGCTGTTCCCTGCTCATATTCTTCTGACATTGAGCTTCCAGCAATTTGTATCGCTATGAGCTGGACGAAAAGGCTTTGACCACTTAAGACACCCACGACCCACATGTTTTCCCTAGCTTCGCTTGGCAGATACGACAATGGAGTTTGAGAGAGGACTATAAACGGTAGCGCCTCAAAAACTACAGCCAGAATCGTCAGCACTATTACCCATTTCTTTGCTAAGGCTCTTCTCCACTCATACCAAAGTATCACAGCTATCCTTTGCATAGTATTCATTTACTCGCCTCCTTTCAAAGCCTGAAGATAGGCATCTTCTAAAGTAGCTTTTTGAAGGCTTAAGCCCAGCAAAACTCCTCTATGCTTGAAAATTTCTGAGGATATCTCCCCACGTAAATCCTTCTTTTCTTTCAGCAATATCATTAATTTGTTCCCGTCAACTTTTACATCCTCGACATAATCAAGTCTTTTAATGGCTGAAACTACCTCTTCAGTAACTTTTTCTACTTCAGCTTCCACAATCCACTTTTCTGTAAATGCTTCCAAAATCTGTGATATGGGACCGCTAAAGATTATCTTGCCCTTATTAATCATTCCAACATGAGTGCATATGCGTTGAGCTTCATCCAAAAGATGGGAAGAAATAAACACTGTTTTTCCTTCTTTCGCAAAGTTTTGCAAAAAGATTTCTAAAGTGAGCTGTGGCTTCCGGGTCCATGCCTATCGTGGGCTCATCCATTATGAGAACCATTGGGTCACCAATGAGGGCTAAAGCCACTGACAATCTCTGAATCATGCCTTTACTATACTTTCCAATTTTTTTGTCTCCCCAATCTTGCAAGCCCACAGTTTCGAGAAGCTTGTTTATTCTCGCCTTTCTTTCTTGTGTTGGTAAACCATACATCTTACCCATTAAATCCAGCAGTTGCTCTCCTGTGAAAAAAGCTTGAAGAGTTGGCAGCTCCGGGGCGTACCCCACGATTTGAAGAGCATTAACAGGGTCTTCTAATGGATTGACGCTTGCTATTTGAACTTCGCCTTGGTCGGGTTTTAGCAGTCCCAGCATGGTTCTTATCGTGGTTGTTTTTCCCGCACCGTTCGGACCCAAATAACCGTAAACCCAACCTTTATCCACCGTGAAAGAAACCGAATCTAACGCCTTAAATTCTCCATAATATTTAGTTAGACCCGAAACCATGATGACTGGTTGAGACACCAAAGATTTCACCGAATTTGAACAGTCTTCGTGATGTTCTAAAATATTTAAGAATTTCTAAAGTTCACTTTAACTTATCTCTCCATGGTTTCAGCGTTATTGCACTTCGTTTGTTTTAAATATGTCTAGCCGTAACTTTCTCAGTAATTGCAGGAAAGGAGAGTTGATTTGATGGCTGAGGAAGAAAAGAAAGAGTGTGAATACTCAAGCACAACTAAGAAGAAATTTGAGTTTCTAGAAGACCTTCCAGGTATCGGTCCGGCTACTGCGCAGAAACTGAAGGAACTGGGTTATCACACTGTTGAGTCTTTAGCTATGGCTACTGCCCGCGAGTTGGAGCCCGTTGGCATAAGCGAGAAAAAAGCCTTCGCCATAATAGAAGCTGCACGTTCCTCTATAGGCATCTCTTTTATCCGAGCAGATGAGCTTCTGAAAATGCGCCAGAATGTTCTGCGATTAACGTCGGGAAGTAAAGCCTTAGACAGAATTCTTGATGGCGGGCTGGAAACACAGACAATAACCGAATTTTACGGCGAATACGGCAGTGGAAAAAGCCAAATCTGCCACCAGCTCTGCGTTAATGTGCAGTTGCCTCCTGAGCGAGGCGGACTTAACGGTGCAGCCTTATACGTGGACACTGAAAACACGTTTAGAACGGAGCGAATCGTGCAGATGTCAAGGCACTTAGGACTGGACCCGACAGAAGTGGTTAAGAACATAATTTACGCTGAAGCATACACTTCTGACCATCAAATATTCCTGCTTGAAAATGCTGACCAAGTGATAAAAGAGAACAATGTGAAACTCATAATTGTTGATTCTTTAACGGCTCATTTCAGAAGCGAATACATCGGACGTGAGATGCTGGCTTCTAGACAACAGAGATTGAACAAGCACATGCACAAGCTCATCGGACTGGCAAGAGCCTTCAACGCCGTGGCTGTCGTCACGAACCAAGTCATGGCTAAACCAGACGTGTTCTTCGGAGACGCAGTCCACCCCATCGGCGGTCACATTGTTGGGCACACAAGCCACACGCGTCTTTATCTGCGAAGAGCTGCACATGGTCCCGTTCGGATTGCCCGCCTAGTTTCTAGTCCCTATTTGCCGGAAGGAGAGGAAATATTTAAAATAACTGAAAACGGCATAGAAGATGTTTCCGAAGAAGAAAAAACAAAGTCCCGTGGGCGTTAACGATGCCTATTCCCTCAGCCTTGGTCATACGTTACTTCCAGCTTCTGGTTAACAAGCAGTTTTCAGAAGCAGAACGCGAACTGGAAAGGCTTAAACAGAAAATACACAAAACGGAATGGAACCGCGGCTACTTCAGAGCCTTGTATGGGATGCTGCTTGCAAGACGGGCAAACAATAATGACTCTTATGCTTTCTTTTCAAAATTAGACCTCAACGATGTAGAGGCACTGCAAAGTTATCGGCGTGAGTTTCTAGGTCACGTTAAGAGTGGGCTTCACGGAGATTTTGATAGGGGCTTCTTCTCTGCTTGGGCTGACTGTATGCGAGTGCTCTGTAGAATTGACGTTGCAAACAATCCGAAAGCGAATAGTGCAGTGCCGGAGAAGGCGAAACCTGAAGCTTTGAGTGCTGAAAAGAGTCAAGTAACTATGGAAAAGTTTCTCGGCGGAAAAAGTTAGACTAGAGAACAGTGCTTATTAGCGTGTAGAATAGAATCCAGGAAACCAGCCATATGAGAAAGTATATGCCTATTCCGGTCATGAAAAGTTTTCGCGGTTTCTCAACCACATGTATGAACTTAATTTTTATGACATAATAGGATAGTATGTAGACGACTATCGCTAGGGATATGCCTGTCAAGAGTTTTGAAGATAACCCGAGACTTTGAGGCAACGTTTCCGGCTGTTTAATTTCAAAATCGTCTCCGTACAAGTCTCCAGTGGCGTTCACTGCGCCAAACACTATTGCGCAGCTTTTTGTTCCTTGCGGTGCGGGAAACTCTTTTTCAATTGGTGTCCAACGTGACTGATTGCCGACTGGTATTGGAATTTTGTCTTGCGCTGGTAAGACATGTCCTTCCGTGTCAAACCATCTGATTGCCAAGAAAAACTCGTCTGAAACCACTTCTCCTTTGAAAAACCCTAATAAGTGATACGTGTATTTTTCTTGAACTTCTTTGACTGTGCCAATCCATTCGGCAGTTGAATTGGCAACGTTTATTCTTAAACTCTTTGTTCCTGTTCTGGCGCAGTTTGTGCTCCATTCTGTGAGTGTTTGGTTTGAAGAAGACCAGTATTGTGGCGCTGTTTCTCCATCTTCCACTGAGCGATTAAGGACGAGGTTTGTGTAGATAAATCCTGTTGCGAAGCCGTAGCCTATGCAGATTAAAGCGGCTATGATGCCAAGCGCAAATCTTGACCAGTAAATTTTTGTTAGAGGCTTCATTGTTTCTCAGCGTCTTTGCATTTTATATTTTGGATTATGATTTAAAGTTGCCTATTTATAGTTTAGTGGTGTTAGATTTCTGAAGTGGTGCCGTGTTGTTGGTGAAGCGGGAGTTTACGAGCTTTGATGTGGCGGCGGTGGTTCGTGAGTTAAGAGAGGCTGTTCTGGATTCTCGTGTTAACAATGTTTATCAGTTAGGCGAGAAAACTTTGCTTCTTAAATTGCATAAGCCGGATAAGCCTGCGTTTCGGCTGGTTTTGGAGGCTGGTAAACGATTGCATTTAACCTCTTATGTTTTGGAGAAGCCTGTTGTGCCGCCTGCTTTTTGTATGGCTTTGAGGAAATATTTGCGGAATAGTTGGCTTGTGGATGTTGAACAGTATGAGTTTGAGAGGGTTGTGGTTTTTTCGTTTAAGGCTAAGGCTGGTGGGTTGCGGCTTGTTTTGGAGGTTTTCGGTGAGGGCAATGTTATTTTGGTGGATGAGAAGGGCGTGATTTTGCATGCTTTGAGTTATAAGCGTATGCGGGACCGTGATGTTCTTCGGGGTGAGGTTTTTCGTTTTGCGCCTTCTGGTGGAAAAAACCCGTTAGGAGTGGGTAAAACCGAATTTAAAGATGCGCTTGGGAAGTTTGGTGATGTTGAGGTTGTTAGGGCAATCACGCGTCTTTTAGGCATTGGTGGGCTTTATGCGGAAGAAGTTTTGTTTAGAGCGGGAATAGACAAGACTAAGCCGTGTAATGTTCTCGGCGACTCTGAAGCTGGTTTGATTTTTGATGTGTTGCGGGAAATGCTTTCTCAAGTTTTGGATGGTAAACTTGAGCCTTCTGTTGTTTTGGATGAGGATGGCGGGTTGGTGGATGTTGTGCCAGTTAAGCTTAGGCGTTATGAAGGTTTTAGGTTTGAGTCTTACGGGAGTTTTAATGAGGCTTTGGATGAGTTTTATGTTAGAGTCGCGGCGGTGGAGAAGGCAGCGGCTGGTGTTGATGTTGATGTTTTGCGTCGTGAAGCTGAGAGGCTTAAGCGGATTATTGTTGGTCAGGAGGAGATGCTTGTTGCGGCTGAGGGCAAGGCTGAGAGGGATAGGAGGGTTGGTGATGTGATTTATGCGCGTAGTGGCGAACTTCAGAGTTTGATTGATGAGTTTTTAGGTGCTAAAAGAGGTGGGAAGGAGTGGAATGAGATTGTTGCGCAGGCTTTGGTTGGAAAGCGTTCTGGGGTTAGTCCGTGGTTGTTTTTTGAGTCTTTTGATGCTAAGAATATGGTGTTGTGGGTTTGTGTGGATGGTTTGCGGTTTGATTTGGATTTGAGGAGTAACGTGTTTGGTAATGCTGCGAGGTTTTATGAGAGAAGTAAGCGTGCGAGGCAGAAGTTGGAAGGCGCTAAGGCGGCTTTGGAAGAGACGCGTAGAAAGCTGGTGGATGTTGAGGCTAAGATTAGGGAGGCTGAAATGTTGGAGACTGTGAAGCCGGCTGAGGCTTTAGAGGAAATTGCTAGGCATAAGGTTAGGCATAGGGAGTGGTTTGAGAAGTTCAGGTGGTTTGTTTCTTCTGATGGGTTTTTGGTTGTTGCGGGTAAGGATGCGGTTAGTAATGAGGTTTTGATTAAGAAGTATGCGGAGGCTGAGGATGTGGTTTTTCATGCGGATGTTGTTGGTGCGCCGTTTGTTGTTGTTAAGACTGAGGGTAAAGAGCCTAGTGAGCAGACTTTGCGGGAGGCTGGAGAGTTTGCTGTTGCTTTTAGTCGTGGTTGGCGTGAGGGTTTTGGTACGGTTGATGTTTATTGGGTTAAGCCGGAGCAGCTGAGTAAGGGTGGTCCTTCGGGTGAGAGAGTGCCGCGTGGGGGTTTTGTTGTTCGCGGTGAGAGAAGGTGGATGCGTAATGTTCCGCTTAGGGTAGGCATTGGTGTTGCTGTGGATGAAGAAGAAGGACGGATTCGCATTGGCGGTGGTCCAGTGGATGCTGTTAAGGCGAGGAGTGATGTTTATGTTGTTGTTGTGCCTGGAGACATGACGGGTAAAGAGTTGTTTAAGCGGGTTTTGAGGAGTTTGGTTGTGAAATTGCCGAAGGAGTGTCGGGAAATAGTTGCGGAGGCTTCTGTTGAAGTGGTGAGAGAGTTTATTCCTTATGGTAAGGGTAGGGTTTTAGTGGAATGATTTTTAACGGTGATGCGCTTTTTTTAGGACAATGTAAGGAATCGTGGGTTATGTGAAAGTGAAGGTTAAGGTTCGTAATATTCATAAGCCTGAGCTTGAGGCTGAAGCGCGAAAACTCGGCGGTGCAGACACCGCAAAGAATATTGAAAAGCTTTGGGACACGGTTATCGATAAAATTGACGTGGAAATAACAAGAATCCTAAAGCTACCAAAGGAACTGGCAAAAACAGCGAAAATAATGGCTAAAACAATGATGAAGCGAAGGCTTCAAAGGACAGAAGAAGCCACGCCAGAAGCCATAAAAGGAGAAGAAATATCAAGGTTAAGACCACCGCAAAAATCGCAGAGAACACAACCAAAAGAACCATATCTTCCATTAGACAGATTTCTCCCAGATAAGTAAAAACCAATCAATTATTAGACTTTCTTTACTCTGCCTTAACAAAAGAAATAGAACAACTAAAAACCCTGATGCAAGGATAAAAGCACACTCCAACCTAATACAAAAACAAGTTCTAACCCCAATTCAACCTATTTATAAGGGGGCTATAACTCCGCAGAGAGCAAAAACACCCCAAAAATCGATGATGACGTTGGGCTTTGACGTTTCCACTGTGGCTATGCTCCTCACCCTTTCTCCTCCAGCCGACCCTGCAAAGGCAAATATTTACGTAGGAGGTGATCCGGCCGCAGGTTCCCCTACGGCCACCTTGTTACGACTTTTCCCCCCTCACGAAATTTGGATTCGACGCAGCCAACAAAGACCACGCCTCACCCAAAAGTCGCTCGGGTGGAACGACGGGCGGTGTGTGCAAGGAGCAGGGACGTATTCACCGCGCGATGATGACGCGCGATTACTAGGGATTCCATGTTCACGAGGGTGAGTTACAACCCTCGATCCCAACTACGGCAGGCTTTCGGGATTGCCTCCCCCTTTCGAGGTCGGAACCCATTGTACCTGCCATTGCAGCTCGCGTGTGGCCCGGGAGATTCGGGGCATACTGACCTGCCGTGGCCCGCTCCTTCCTCCGCCTTATCGGCGGCGGTTTCCCCGGTGTGCCCAGCACAAGACTGGTAGCAACGGGGGATGCGGGTCTCGATCGTTGCCTGACTTAACAGGACACCTCACGGCACGAACTGGCGACGGCCATGCACCTCCTCTCAGCTTGTCTGGCAAGACCTTTAATCTGGCCTTCACACTGCTGTCGCTCCCGGTGAGATTTCCGGCGTTGACTCCAATTAAACCGCAAGCTTCACCCCTTGTGGTGCTCCCCCGCCAATTCCTTTAAGTTTCAGCCTTGCGGCCGTACTCCCCAGGCGGCAGGCTTAACAGCTTCCCTGCGGCACTAGAGCGGCACGTGGCCGCTCCAACACCTAGCCTGCATCGTTTACAGCTGGGACTACCCGGGTATCTAATCCGGTTCGCTCCCCCAGCTTTCATCCCTCACCGTCGGGCGCGTTCTAGCCGACAGCCTTCGCCACTGGTGGTCTTCCCGGGATTATAGGATTTCACCCCTACCCCGAGAATACCGTCGGCCTCTCCCGCCCCCTAGCCGAACAGTATCCCCCGCAGTCCAACGATTAAATCGCTGGATTTAACGGGGGACTTGCTCAGCCAGCTACGGATGCTTCAGGCCCAATAAACATCCCCACCACTCGGAGAGCTGGTATTACCGCGGCGGCTGACACCAGACTTGCCCTCTCCTTATTCCCCCAGCTATCTACACTGGGAAAAAGCCATCCTCAGCGGACGGCACTCGGGATAGCTCCGTCACGCTTTCGCGTATTGCGAAATTTTCGTAACTGCTGCGCCCCGTAGGGCCTGGGTCCTTGTCTCAGTACCCATCTCCGGGCTACCGCTCCCACGGCCCGAACCGGTTAAAGGCTTGGTGAGCCGTTACCTCACCAACAACCTGATCGGCCGCAGCCCCATCCTTGGGCAACGCCTAGAAGCATGATCTAAGCGTCTTTTGGGCGAAAATCCATTCCAGGAGTCTTCACCTATCGGAAATTAGCCCCAGTTTCCCGGGGTTGTTTCCGTCCCAAGGGTAGGTTAGCCACGTGTTACTGAGCTGTGCGCCGCGTCTCCATCATGGCTTGAAGACGCACGACTAGCATGTCTTAGTCCCATCCCGATAGCAGTAGGGTCCGGCAGGATCAACCGGAGTTATCGCTCCTAGCTGACCACAAGCCAGATGTTTATTGTGGTACAGCCGGCAAAGCCGACTGGATTTGGAGGGAAATAACCACTAAACGTCAAAGCCCATTTCAGACCTAACGTGTGAACGTGTCAGGTCCACATGCTTGTCCCCGCAATTGGAGGCCAACCATCCTCATCCTGTAGGGCGCATTAACGCCTTTGTAGTTGGGGTTGAGCCGCCGCCGAGAAATTGCGGGGCTTGGCTACTTAGTCGCCAAAATGAATCTGAAGGCAACTTAGCCGATATAAACATTTCTTTTCACTCTAATATGCGTTCTTATTCATTTGCTTAACAATCTTCAAGAACATAGGTCAGTTCGCCTACGTGAGTGATAACTTTGTCTGGATTGGCGTTAGCATTCCCTTCTATGGGCCTGCCTTCTTTGGGTTTATAATTTGGAGATATCTGAAATATATAGAGAAAACTGGATGACATTCAATCCTTAATGCGATGCCAATTTCCGTGGTCTCCGAACAAATATCTAACAGAACTGGCTAAGCGTGCAAGAATATTAATTAACCGCAGAATCGGGTAGAAAGGCGTGTAATAGAGTAGAGCTCTGTAATTGTGTTTGTTATATGCGTACTTTAGAGCTATAGCTTGGTTTATGACGCCTATGAGCAAGCCGTAAGACGCGAATACAAGTAAGTTAATAACAAAGAATATACTGTCAGGCGCAAACCAAAAGAGAAACGGAAACGCAAACAAAGCAGCCAAATCGACAAATGCGCCGCCATACTCAAAAACGTAACAGTACCACAAAAGCAAACTTAACCAAGACTTTTTCAGCAGTAAATCCTTATGAATGCCTAAAGTGTTGTGGAGCCAGCCGGTAAACCACCTTAAACGTTGAGTCCACAACATACTAAATGAAGATGGAACAACCGTCAAACTCGTTGCAACATTGACGTAGCCAACATGCGCACCTCTCTTGTGCATTTCCAGCGTTATTTCCAAATCTTCAGCAACAGAGCGCAAACTCTTTTCATCTAAAATCCCACGCAGAACATCAGCGTCATACAAGCCTATGGCGCCAGAAACAACTAATACGTTATTACCCAAGGATTGAGCGCAACGAGCTACTCCTAACCCTTGACTGTATTCAAGCTGCTGCAAAACCACATACGGATTTGCTTCAGCATCTCCATCTGAAGGATGCACATAACCTGTCACAGCCTTTTTTCCATTAAGAAGCATAAAATCGACAAGCTTAGCCAGCGTATTTGGCATCCACCAAGAATCCGCATCAACAATCCCTATCAAACCACCTAACGCTTTACTCACGCCAGTTCTGATAGCCTCAGCCTTACCCAGATTTGCAGAGTGCCTAACAACTTTTCCACGCACATGTGGATGTTTTCCGCGGTTAAGTTCTATGGTTGCCCAAGCAACTTCATAAGTACAATCGTTGCTTCCATCATCTATAACAATGATTTCACATTGTCCATGATAGTTTTCAGCGCATTTGAAGAGACTTTCCAAGCAACGTGAAATGTTTCGCTCTTCGTTATAAGCTGGAACAATAAGAGAAACCATAGGATAGTATAACCGCTTGACATTGCTTCGCCGAATTTTTGCAATCCAAGCAGCAACCGCCCAAACTCCTGCGATGCCAATGGCTAAGAATGTGTACCAACTGTAGAAAAAGAACACAATCGAGTACCAAAGCCAATTTGACGGTTGCGCTGTCACGTTGTACCCAAAAACCCGCGTTACGAGCCAGTCGGCGAATAATGGAAAGAACTGCCAAGAAACATAAGCCAGAATGAGTGGTATGGAAAAAAGTAGATAAACCGCTTTGGAACGTTTCAGCTCTTCCAATTTTATAGGCAAGTCTATCCCCTAGTAATCGAGTTCGAGACTTCTCCTTTCCACAATTGAACGATGCTTTCTCGAGATAAAGCAACTATTCCCAACGAAGCAATATTCTAAAAAGAAGAGCACACCCTAGGAAGCGTGTTTAATGGCAGCTAGGAAATAAGAAATTTTAAATATGGTCATAAGACAAGTGTCAAGAATTACGGAGAAACACACCTAAATGGAAGATTTATCCCGCTATTACACTTTACTTAGAGACCCAGCACGCAGAAAAATACTCGAGATTTTAGGCGCACAAGAAAAAATTGGATTTAAAGAACTGAGAGAAACTTTAGGCTTAGGTGTTGGCACAGTCTACTATCACTTGGACATGCTCTCAGACTTCATAACACAAGATAAACAGCGCAAGTACAAGCTTAATGACCGGGGACAAACGCTTTACAGAATCTTAAAAGAGGGCAACGTTCCAGCAACCTTAGAAATAAGCGAAACTTTCAGCCACCGCGTTGGAAAATGGATTTTTCTCTCGCCTGTTTTCGCCAAAACAGCCAAACCCTTAAAGCTTTTACCAGTTTCAATCGTCATACTGCTTATCGGTGCTTTGGGTGCAGCCTATGCTGACCTCGAGCCTCTAATGTTTTTTTATTTTCCATACGCCACTTATAATTTCAATAGTATAATGGCGTTATTTGTTTTCAGCTGGGTTGGATTGTTTCTTTTCGCAGAGCTCTTCACTTATTTGCTTTACCGGCGCGTTGGAAACGACCTTCAACTTTTCACATGTGTCGGTTTAGCGGCTACGCCTTTAGCAGTTTATCCATACATTTACATGGCAATCTTCGCATTTTTCCCAAATTTCAGCATAGCTTACTTACACATGGTTCTGCAATTCGTTTTGATACCTCTGCAAATATGGACTCTGCTGCTGATTTCTGCTGCTTTCTGTTTCGGAAAAGGAATAAGGCTTGACAAAAGCGTAGTCATAAGCCTAACAGCCATGTACTTGAACATGGCAGTACTATTCATACTGGGGCGTTTCTCGTAAAGTTCGAGTTTTCTAGAACTCTAAAATGGCAATATTCGGGTTTTTTCGAAACGATTTTCTTAATAAGCCCTTTTACACGATTATTTTCGGTGAAAAACCGTGAAAATTGAAAGAAATCAAATATTGGCTTTGAGTTTGACATTGCTTCTATCGCTGTCTACGTTTGCAATCATAATGCCAGCGGCAAACGCTGAAGAGAATGGCGAAACATCCGTGAATGTAGAAATTGATCCGCAATGGAGAAACATATGGTATAAATTCGAAACTCCCTTGGTGACACTCATTTTCCCAGCGAGCGGTAAGAAACCCATGTTTTTATGGTGGTACACAAACGATAACAGCACTATATATGTGGTGAAATTCAAAGGAGTAATCGAATATCTCTTGCTTGATAAGCCATATTACCAAAGACGGTTCAATGCGGACAACGATACTATAAATGCGATAGCGTGGAAGGATTATATTGAGCCGAAGCTACGTTTTAGATATGGATATGGCAATTGGCGATATAACTGGGCTGTCAACCAATTCTTCGGGCTTTTACTTGGTTTACATCGTGCCTTTCTACCCTTCAGTGCATGTAACTGGACCCTTGCACCACCAGAACTAGTAGTTGACGAAGATTCCTCTTACTGGTCCTTCAACTTCACCCTCACGGAAGTATATGGACATCCTGGATTCCAGTTTGCAGAAAACAATATCCAAATAAGATGCAGATTTTACAACACAACAACTACGGAAACGCCTGACAAAAACTATCCAGAATACAATTATACAGTCGCTGCAGGACAATTAAAATTTGACTTTGTTGTAAGCAACTGGGAATGGAACATAGACAAAATCAACCAATTTGCCAAGAATAATGACATTGAAATACCAGTGAACAAAACGGGATTAGCTTTATGGATTAACATGGCATCAATAAAACTTGAAGACATAAGCGCCGCGGAAAACGAAGTTCAAAATCAATACCAAGAAACAGTTGAAACGAAATCTCAAATGCAAGCCGCAAGCATAAATGATGATTACTACCCAGTTACTGAAAACCAAACACAAAACGAATACGAAAGACAAGTACGCGTAACTAGTAGCTTTAGAAATCGCACAAGAGTACAATATGCAAAGGTTGAAGGAAACATTTCAGGCTTCCTCGAATTCGTCCCATGGGCGAGACTTCTAGACGACACAGGCGCTACAGTTGATTACGTGAATGTCACTGCTTCATACATCGCTGCTGGGGGTCACTTAAGATTGTTCATTTGTTATCCATACTTTGGCAACCGCACATTGGAACATGACCCCACAATAGGACTCGCATCAGCTCCCTTGATTCCAATGCTTGTAACGCCAACTCTCCTAGCAATCTTGATTGGGGCAACAATTGCGATAGCTCTTGCGGTGATGGCTGTTAAATTGCGAAAGAAACCAGTTAACATCGTAAATATTCAATGATTCCCTTTTTTCTCTTTTTGTTGGAGAGATATTTCCTTAATGAGAATAAAGGTTTATATGGTGTATTGCTATACACTATTGGAGGTTGATTGAACCTATGGACACTAGCACAAAGAACGAGGAAATCCGTTGGCAAGTCATAAAGGCTATGTTAGACGAGTTTCCAACATTAAAAGAAAAAGTCAAAAATTATCTTAAAGAGCAGAAACTCAAAAAATAACTCATGTTAGATTTATTCTTTTTCAAAGTAGAAATTTTTGCACGTTTTCAGCGTTTATGTGCAATTTCAGTTTCTTTTAAGCAAATGCGGGGGCGGTATCTTGACGCCATTTTTATTGTAGTTTTCGCCTTCTGCCTTAATCAATTCCGTTATTTCACGGTAACGCTGAAGGAAATCCAGACCCTTCTCGGTTGCCCTGTATATTTCCTTGTCATTCTCTACAACCTTATCTAACAGGTTAATTCTTAACATGAACTTAAGATAATCATTAAGCTGCGTAAAGCTAAGGTTCGCTCTATACATAATTTGAGTCTTCAAAGTTCCATCCTTCGCTATCTCCAAAATCTCCGCAATTATGTACAGCTTATCTCTCCTTTTCTGGGACGGGTTCGAACCCCAAGGATTCATTTTCTATATTCCTCTTTCAGAACAGTTTTCTATATGAAAAAGTGTCACGGAGCATTTTAAGCGGTGTTTCGTGGGTCTAACTATTCCGAGAATCGAAATATTCTCTAGAACAAACTTCTATATGATTAAAACATGAGAAGCCTTTATTTCCAAAAATGAAAATTGTAAGGAAGAAGGTGAGAAGATGCTGATAGGCATAATTTCAGACACGCATGACCGTTTGCCGATTGTTGAAAAAGCTGTGGAAAAATTTAACGAGGAAAAAGTAGACCTTGTACTTCATGCAGGAGACTATGTTGCGCCGTTCGTGATTCCAAAATTCAAAAAGTTAAAGGCAAAAATGATAGGTGTTTTCGGCAACAATGATGGCGACCACGAGCTTTTAAAGAAAAGATTCAGTGAGAACCCTTCTCTTGAAATTCGTGGAGGCTTTGCCAAAATTATCGCGGATGATGCAAAAATTGCGTTGTTGCATGGAACAGAGGAAGAGTTGTTAAAAGCTTTGATTGATAGCGAAAGTTTTGATATTGTGGTTCATGGGCATTCTCACATTGCAGGAGTTTACAGAAAGGGCAAAACATTGGTTGTTAATCCAGGAGAGCTTTGTGGATATTTAACTGGAAAATCGACTATTGCTTTGCTTGACACGGTTAAGCGTGAAGCCAAAATAATCCAGCTGTGAATTAATGACGACCTTTTAAGGTTTTGCTCGCTGTAAAAGTTATAGCCCCATTTTTATATAGTTTGAATTAGGTTTGGCTGCGCTATAGATTCGCTAGAACCAGTCTAGTGATGTCATGAAGAATTTGCCGCCATATGCTTGTTTTATTGAAGCGTTTGCTGTTAGAGGTTTCGCCATAAGCACAGAGTGGCTTTCTCTGCTGATCATATAGCCACGTGATTCGTAGATCTTAAGTAAAGCATTGTTTAGCACCATTCTATCGTAGATTACGTCTCTGGCTTGCTGTTCGATTTGACTAACCAACTTTTCCATGTCATCAGCGGTCAGCGCGATTAGCTCTCTGATCCAAACTCCTTCTCTGTCTTTTCTGAATATGGCGTATCCTTTTTCGCTGATTATGCATTGTTTGGCGGTTATTCTTTCCCCTTTCTTGAGCATTTTCAAATATTCTTTGTCGCGAATTACGAAGCCGGTTTTGTCCCGTGAAAATTCATTGTATACTTTTAAGATTTTGTCGAAATCAAACTTTGCAATTTCTTTGTTTGTAGAAAGTTCCCCCTTCTTATGCGCAACTACCTTGTAGGCGCTTGGATATTGGACAACATCTAAGTAGCCAAGTTTTTCGTAAAATGCGTGGGCTATGAGAGTTCGGCTAGTCGTCAAAAAAGAAAAGCGGAAACCTTTCTCTGTAAAATACTGGTGCGCTTTATTCATTAACGCTGTAGAAACTCCTTTCCGCGCATGACTTGGCAGGGTGGCAACTCCATAAATTCCGCCAACTCGTTCTACTGTGCCCTCTAATGTTTGAGTAAATAGATGCAGAACACCAACGAAACCAATCGGCAAATCATTTTCTACTGCGCAGAAACCGACGGGGCCATCTCTTGACCTTGGGTCACCTTTAACAAAACTTTCAAACACTCTCGGATTGAATGGCCACCGAAAGGCATTATCCATAAGGGGCAGGAACCCGTCTTTTGATGCTAAGTCTCTGTAGGTTACAATCTTCACTATGTTTTTCTCCTTTTGCTGAGAATTAAAAGCTAACGGCGAATAAAATGTTTAAGTTTAAAATTAACTCTTATTATACGGCTTTCTTCTATGGTTTGCCAGTTTAAACAATTCAGCCAATTTTTCATCATTTGCTCCGTTTCTCATAGGCGTTAGAATGTCTACGAGATTGCCATTCCTCATTAAGCAGGGTTTTAGTTTTCCATCGCTTGTCACACGTAGGCGCGTACAGTACATGCAGAACTCTGTGTTCTCTATCGGGTGAACGACCTCAACTTTCACGTCTGGAAGGTGATAGATGCGACGGCTTTGCATGTACTGTCTTGTTTCAACTTTAACCGCTTTTTGCTTTAACATGTCCTCATACTCATCTAATGGTTTGTGGCTTGCATGATAATAAGCGTCGCTTATGTTTATTGGTTCAAGCTCAATCAGCTGCAAAATTGTTCCAGTTTCTCTGGCAAACTCAATCATTTCATTAACGGTATAGTCGTTTACACCTTTCAAAATAAGCATGTTAAGCTTGACTGGATAAAAACCAGCTTCAACAGCAGCCTTAACACCCTCTAAAACATCTCCTAACCTGCCACCAGTCAACTTATTATAAACTTTTTCGTCCAATGTTGGAAGGCTAATGTTCAAACGCTTCAAACCATTCGCATACAACTCCTCAGCCAAAGAAGTCAGCAAAACTCCATTAGTGGTCATGGAAAGGTCTGCCAAGCCTGGGATAGCTGCAATGCCTTTAACGATTTCTACGACATCCTTCCTCATGAGAGGTTCTCCTCCTGTCAGCTTTACTCTAGAAATGCCCAGTCCAACAGCAATTCTCACAACATGAACAATCTCGTCAACAGTCATTTCATCTGCAGAACTAGCATTTTTTTCTTCGCCTTCCATGTGACAGTATTGGCAACGTAAATTACAGCGTCTCGTAATTGCTACACGCAAGTTAAGGAGAGGACGACCAAAGCCATCTTTCAGTACCATCGTTATTCCCGTGCATGCTTAACGACATGATTGCCTTTCCGCAATATAAAACTTGCTTGAGAAATGGCCTATTTTAGAACAAATCGACAAAGTTTAATATTTATCAAATAATTAAATTATTGATGACATAAATGATAGAGGTTTTCGTACATTCATTTGCACCATACGAAGATGTGGATTTTTACAGAGAAATGTCGCAACATGTTATTTGCGCGCCAGAGCTGGCTAGATGGGCAACAGAAGCACAATCTAAATTTAAAGGGCGCTTATTGCCCGAAAAGGACTACACGGTTTTAGAACAAGTATTGCAGGTAGCTAATGAAACTAACGAAAAAGTACTAGTGTTTGATATTTCACGTATAACTGACAAATTAAAGGCAATTAAAAGAGGAGTAAATAAGACGCCAACAGTCGTAATCAATGGAAAAAAATATGAAAGAATAGAGGAAATCCAGAGAGCCTTGCAATCAATTTCTAGCAAACCAAATCTGTGAGAAGCTAATCTCAAGCTCGTTCGCGTGCATGTTTCAATACATGAGGCGCTTCAGGCAAAATAAGCTCTTCAACGCAAAGCTGTACCGCATCAGGCGAACCGGGAATGCAGAAAAACGCTTTACCTTTTGCGACTCCAGCAATTGCGCGAGACAAAATTGCAGCTGAACCTATTCTCTTAAAGCTTAGAAGTCTAAAAATTTCGCCAAACCCATGTAGAATTTTCTCTAAACATGGTGAGACTGTTTCAATTGTAACGTCTGAAGGAGCTATACCTGTGCCGCCACAAAATATGACAGCGTCTAAATCTGGAGAAGTTAAGACTTGCTTTACTCCTTTTTCAATCAAAGCTTTATTGTCTGGAATCAGCTTTCTAAAAACCACAGTGTGCCCCGCGCTTTTCAGCATAGACTCAATTAGGTCGCCGGAAACATCTTCAAATTTCTCGCCCCTTTTCAGTTTTTGATAGCGCGACGTACTGCAAATGAAAATGCCGAATTTCAGCTTCTTAGATGCTTCAGCCTTGTGTCTTCTTGCGCTTTCGCTCACTTGAAACTCCTTCTTTAACTTTTTTCACCACACAAATGTTTTCAATAAACGTGTGTGGATACTGTCCTCTCGCGTCCTTCTCGTATTGTTTAACCATGTCCCAGATGGTCAGAAGGCTGGTAGCAACGGCAACTAGAGCCTCCATTTCAACACCAGTCTGAGCCTTCGTCTTAACAGTAGAAGTAACCTGCACAGTAGTCCCATCCAAAATTTTTGTTTCAATTTCTACGTTTGTTAAAGGTAGCGGATGGCAAAGCGGAATCAAAGCGCTCGTGTTTTTGGCAGCCAAAATTCCAGCTATTTTCGCCGTGTAGAGCGGGTCTCCTTTTGCAATCTTTCCTTTCTTAATCAAGCGTACAGTTTCTGCTTTTAGTTTAATAGTTCCAGTTGCGGTGGCTTCGCGAAAGATTTCGGGTTTACTAGTTACATCAACCATTGACATTTGTCTTTTCTCCTTATGCGTGTTCAGTTTTAAAGTTGGAAAGAGAAAGCTGTTTCTTTTCTGTCTTGTTTTCAGTTATATTAGGCTGTAAAGAATGTTTGCTTGAAAGGATTTTTAGGCTTTCCTCTTGGAGTTCCCGCATAATCTGTTTCATTTCATCAACCTTCTTCTCCAAAGCGATTAATGCTGCTCTAAAATCGTCAAGACGCCCTAACACATATTTGATGAGAGGCTGAACATCCTCTTTTGCTTGTATGCTTATCACCGAACCTTTCGTTTCAGAAGCTTTCTTGAAAGTTATTATCGTGTCTATAAGCGGAGAAGGATTATCCCTAACTTCGCGCATGAGAAAGAGGAAATCCGACCCGTCACTCAAAGCCTTCCTCAATTGTTCAAAAGCCAAACGCGCGTTTGCAAGCGGGTCTTGAGTGTTTTGAAGGAGAATTTCTTTGAAGGTTGTTAAAGTTTGAGTTAGATTCTTGCACTTTGACTTGACTGTTGGCGCCTTCTCCGGTTTCAGAACGAGCATGATTTCTTCAGTGTTTGTTGCCAAATCTTTCATGCGGTCAATGTCATGTTCAGTTTTCGCAAGCAGTTCAGAGGAAGAAAGTTTCTCGGATACGACACCGCTAGCTATTTCACTAGCAACTTTCTGCAATACCTCTTCAAATTCTCTTATTTTTTCTTCAAATTCCTCTCTAAACAAGTTTTTTCACCATTATTCATTTGCATGTTCCCAAACTTCAATAAGATTCTGCACTGCCTTAGCCTTGGGTGAATTCTCGTTAAACCTATACAAGCGTATTCTTCCAAACACCTTATGCTTAATAACACCTTCGTCTTCCAAAACCTTCAGATGCCTACTTGTCATGTTATAGTTGACGCCAAGTCTACGTGCAATCTCAGAAACGTTAAGTTCACCTACTTGCGCCAGAATCTTCAGAATCTTCATCCTAAGCCTGGAAGAAAAAACATCCTCTACACCCATGAGGCGTTCACGCTCTCTCTTTTTCAATGATAGCACTTAATTCTTTCTCTAAATCCTCCGCGGAAATTTTAGGCAAACAAATAAGCGTGGACCTTCCGCGAGAACCAACTTTAGAAACTTCCGTTTTTACCACACCTAAAGATGAAAGGTTTTGCAGGTGCTTCCACAACTGCGTGTGACTATGCGTTTTCTCATTAAATTCTTCACAAATGACTGCATAAAATTGTTCGGCTTCAGAAAGTGAAATGTAAGCTTTACGGCTCTCCTTAAAACATCTAGCAATCCCAAGCAAAAGGAGTTTTTCATGAAAACCTAGATTGGTTAATTCGCTTTTTCGCATAGCCGGAACTACGCTTGAGATTGCCTTACGAACACAGTCAGGCGTAACAGAGTCCAATCCGTCCGCATCCGCATATTTTCCAGCTCTCCAGAGCAAATCAATGCCGAAACGCGCGTTTCCGCCTTCAGAAGAGGCAAGTTCAGCTATTAAGCTCACGGTGTCTTCTAGCACGGCTAACGGTTTGAATGCAAGGGAAATGCGGTCGTTAAGGATGTCTGCAAGTTGCTGCTTGGAGTATCTTTCAAGTCTGATTACGTTAGACTGTAAAGTGCTACGTGTACTTGTATCCAACTGCTCAATTGCTTTCAAGTTTCGCAAAATGCAAACAAGCGAAAGCCTTTGAGGCTTATTCTGTCTAGTTTCCTGCAACCGCGTGAGCTTATACACCGCATCGGAACCTTCTCTTTCGATAAGGCTTTCAAACTCGTCTAAAGTCAGAATGACATGTGCTTTTTCTTCATCCAAAATTTGCAGAAGAATGCTTAGAAGCTCTTCTGCTGAGTAGCCACGTTTTGGAAAGCTTGGGTGAAAAGTGGAAACCACATGATGCAATATTAGAAACAAGCTTCCGCGGTATTCACGACAGTTAACATGCACATAATGGAGATTTATTCCACGCTTGCCTGCTTCACGAGAAATGTCAGTCCCGAAGCGTTGAGAAAGAACAGTTTTGCCGGAGCCCACATCGCCAGTTATTATAACCCTTTGAGCCATTTTCTCAGGAAACTGCAGCAAAAAACTGAAAAACTTCATGAGTAACTGCAGTTCCGTGTCTCTGTGAGGAAGCCTATGGGGTACGTAGTTTAAGTCAAGCTTTGTTTCGTCCGTAAATACGCTTCGGTAATGCGACACCAAACTGACCTCAAATAAAATATGCACGTTTACATGTATTCTTTTCTCCTATTGTGGCAAACGCTAACCAAAATTTGTGTATCACAAAAACAAAAAACTAATAAGTGTATCCGCTAAATGTATTGCAAAATGATTCCAAAATATTTCTTCCTAACAAAAGGCGTTGGAAAACACAAAGAGCAGCTTCAATCTTTCGAATTGGCACTGAGAAACGCGGGAATACAGCACTGCAACATAGTGAATGTTTCAAGCATAATACCGCCGGGCTGCAAGTTAATCTCAAGAGAACGTGGTTTAAAAATGATAAAGCCAGGCGAAATAACTTTCGTTGTTCTGGCTAGAAACCAAACTAATGAGCCTCACAGGCTGATAGCTTCATCAATAGGTGTTGCAATTCCCTCGGGCAAACACAATTACGGCTACCTTTCTGAACATCATTCCTATGGACAACCAGACGACAAAGCAGGAGATTACGCGGAAGATTTAGCGGCGACAATGCTTGCTACAACCATGGGAATTCAGTTCGACCCAGAAACTGCTTGGGACGAAAGGAAACAGCTTTTCAAAACCACCGGAATGATAATCAAAACAACGAATATAACGCAATCTGCAACTGGAGACAAGGGCGGCTTATGGACCACAACAATCGCTGCTGCTGTTTTCGTGCCTAAAAAAACCGCTTTTAACCCTTAGGTGCGAGATATCTGCGGCACATCCACAACTCATTTTTTATTCCAAAATAATATTAACAGTTAAAGTTAACCTAAAATAGGTGAGTTACTCTTGCCAAAGAAATTCAAAACACCAATGATAATCGTTAACTTCAAGACATACTCTGAAGTAACAGGACGAAAGGCAGTTGAGCTTGCCAAAAAAGCGGAAAGAGTGAACGATGAAACATCTGTTTATGTTGGCGTGGCTCCTCAATTCGCAGACATCGCTGCAGTCGCGAAAGCTGTGAAGATTCCAGTTTTTGCTCAACACATAGACCCTATAAAGCCTGGTAGTTTCACGGGGCATGTGCTTGCTGAATCTGTTAAGGAAGCTGGAGCCGTTGGAACGTTAATTAACCATTCTGAGAGACAGCTCAAGCTTTCAGACATCAATGAAACAATCGCGATAACGCGTGAACAAAAATTACTTTCAATCGTCTGCGCTAATGACCCCAACGTAAGCGCGGCGGTGGCAGCCCTTAAGCCAGACATAATAGCTGTTGAGCCTCCAGAGCTTATAGGCACGGGAATTCCTGTTTCGAAGGCTAAGCCAGAAGTAGTTACAGGTACTGTCCGGCTTGTTAGAGAAGTCAACTCCGAAGTAACGATACTTTGTGGTGCTGGAATAACTCGTGGAGAAGATGTTAAGGCAGCGTTGAAGCTTGGCACTCAAGGCGTATTGGTGGCAAGTGGGATAGTGAAAGCAAAAGACCCATATACTGTTCTGCGGGAATTTGCAGAAGCAGCAAAAAAATAGGCGTGTAGAAAATTTGAAGGTTGAAGCGGAATGTGCAGCTTGCATACTTAGTAGAGGAGTAGCAGAAGCTATAGAAGCCACTACAAACCCCGCATTACGTTTTAGAGCAATGAATGAAATTATACGATTGCTCCATAAAGAGTTTAGACCAACTGCTGTTCCAGCAGATTTGGGAACGAAAAGAGACCGTATAATAAAAAGGGTGACCGGCAACAGCGACCCTTACATGAGAAGTAAAAGGATAAGCAACGAAAAAGCGCTGAAACTTCTGCCATATGCAAGAAAAATGGTTGAAGAAGGCTATACACAGCAAGACCGATTTAAAAGGGCATGTCTCTGTGCGATTGTTGGCAACATAATGGAGTTTGACATTCCCGGACACAAGTTCACCTATAGTATTTTGAAAAAGAACTTTCGTGAAGCAGCCAAAGATTTAGCAATAGATGACACTATCCAAATTTACGAGATAACCAAAGGAGCGCACAGAGTCCTTTTCTTGACTGATAATGCTGGAGAAATCGTCTTTGACACTTTGCTTGTTGAACAGCTTAAAAACATGGGCTTAACCGTGATTGTAGCCGTGAAAGGTGGACCAGTAATTAATGACGCAACTTTGGTAGATGCGGAAGTTTCTGGAATGAGCAAAATCGCTGATAAAATAATAACCACGAGTACGGATGCTGTTGGGTTGGCGGTTAAGGAAGTTTCTACAGAGTTTCTTGAAGTTTACAATAGCGTTGATGTGGTTTTTGCGAAGGGCATGGGTTACGCTGAAACATTGACAGAGTATAAGCTGAAAAAACCGCATGCCTTACTTTTCAGGTCAAAATGTAATCCAGTCGCAAACTTTTTTGGTGTATCAAGAGAGAAGAATATTGCAAAGTTGATGCCATAAATGAGGTTGCCAGCTATAAGCCTTAATCGTGAAATGCTTTCTCGCTTCGATGACGCAGTCTCGAAAGAGTGGATTATAACGAACGGCTTAGGCGGCTACGCTTCTTCTACAGTTTTAGGATTAAACACGCGAAAATATCACGGATTGCTCGTAGCTGCTTTTAATCCACCCGGAGACCGCAGAATATGCTTGGCAAAGTTGGACGAAGAAGTAAGCATAGGAAACAGTACATATCCTCTTTACGTCAATGAGTCCCAAAATGGCATTTTCCCGCAAGGATACACGTTCTTAAAAGAATTCTCAATCTCGCCTTTCCCAAAATATTCCTATTCAGTGCAAAACGTAGAAATTCAAAAAACTATTTTCATGCCTTACGCAAAAAACGCCACGATAGCAATTTACAAAATTTTGAATAAGAACACTTCCGACATTAAAATCCGCATTTTTCCCTTAATAAACTGGAGACATATTCACTCGGTCACGGACAGATGGAAAATATCATGGGAATTTGCTTCAAAACACGAAAACAAAGAAGTAAACATGCACTTTGACATTCCAAAATCTGTGCTGGTAATGAAAGCCACAAACGGTCACTATCATAACGCTGGCAGATGGATTGAAAAACTACACTACCGCGAAGAAGCGGCGCGTGGAGAAAGCTGCCTAGACGACTGTTATCAACCCGGCTATTTTGAAGTAGACGCGAAAGCAAACAAAAGTGCAGATTTTGCGATAATTGCCGTCGCAGACAAAAGCGAAGATGGTGCACAAAAAATTCTGGCTGAGATGCCCTTGACTACGTATGATGCAGAAATGCTAAGTGAACAGGAAATGGCACGCCCTGAGGCTTATTTGACAAGGTTTTACGAGAACTATGAAGGCATTTCTAGAGGCGATTGGTTAGATTGGATTATCTTAGCAACTGACGCCTTCTTAGTTAAAGGAACAGGTGATAAGCAACGATACATAATTGCGGGTTATCCATGGTTTGGAGCTTGGGGAAGAGACACGTTTGTTTCTTTGCCTGGTTTGTTGCTTGTGACTGGAAGATTTGAGGACGCAAAGAAAGTTTTCTTAACATTCAAAAATTACTGTAAACAAGGTTTGATTCCTAATTGTCTTCCGGAGCAAACAGAACCGCCAGCCTATAACACTGTTGATGCGACATTGTGGTTTGTAAATGCGATACTGCAATACCTAAAATATACAGAGGATTTCAGATTTGTCCAAGACCAACTTTGGGAAACACTAAAAAACATTGTGGACAGCCATTGTAAGGGAACAGCTTTTGAAATACATGTGGCCAGTGACGGTTTGCTTTCCCATGGTCCGCAATTAACATGGATGGACGTAGCAATAAACGGTCAGCCATTAACCCCGAGAGTTGGAAAAGCCGTTGAGGTCCAAGCATTATGGTACAATGCCCTTAAAACTATGGAATTGTTGGCAAGCAAGTTTAAAGAAGGAAGCGAAGCAGAAAAATATTTGCAAATGGCTGAAAAAGCAAAGAAAAGTTTTGCCGAAAAATTCTGGGATTCTGAAAAAAGCTGTCTCTTCGATGTTGTGAACGAGAACACTCGTGACAATTCCTTAAGACCTAATCAAATAATTGCCGTTTTTCTGGATTTCACCATGCTAGATAAAATGAAAAATGAAAAAATAGTCGATGCTATCCATCGCGAACTTTTGACGCCTTATGGATTAAGAACTCTTGCAAGAAGCGACCCGAGATATGTCGGCGTTTATGTTGGAGGCAGAAATAGCAGAGACAGAGCATATCATAATGGCACAGTTTGGCCTTGGCTGCTTGGGCCTTTCGTGACGGCGTTTTTGAAAACTAAAGGCTACGTTGAATATAGACGTGAATATGCCTTGAAAAATTTCATCTTACCATTGTTTACTGAACAAGTTTTCAAGGCGGGATTGGGCACGATAAGCGAGATTTTCGACGGAGAACCACCACATACTCCCAGAGGATGCATTGCTCAAGCATGGAGCGTGGCTGAACCATTAAGAGCCTACGTTGAAGATGTCATGCAAGTGAGACCGAAATATGAAAAGCAAGTTTTACAAAAATCAAGCTGAAATTGTTTTTCTGAGGCTTTCGGCGGCTGTTTCAGGCGTGACCGTGTTTATGTATATGCCTGTGCTTTTTTCGAACCCCGCCCAAATTGCCAGTTTCGGATAAACCTCCAGATGCCAATGGTAATAGTTGCGAGCGGCTTTGCTGGCGGCTAAGTGGAAACCGTAATTGTAGGGTGGGTCGTTAACTAGATCTTTCAATCCTTTAAGGCATGTTTTTAATGTTTCAGCAAAAGTTTTAACTTCAGTCCGCGGCATGCCGAGCAATGTGGCTTCATGTTTTTTAGGAATGATCCAGAACTCCATGGGGTTAACGCTTGCGTAAGGTGCGAAGACCACAAAGTGCGAGTTTTCGAGAATAAGCCTCGGTCCATCGATCTCCTTTTCTATTATACTGCAGAAAATGCATTTTCCGTTTTGTTTCCAAAATTTCTTGCTGGCTCTTAGCTCTTCTTCAACGGTTTTTGGAACAAAAGGCGTGGAAATTATTTGACTGTGCGCATGTGAAAGCGAGGCTCCCGCTTCTAAGCCGTGGTTGCGGAATATTGAGACGTATTTCACGTATTTTTTTACAGACAGCGCGTGAAGCCTGTCGATGTAGGCACTAATTACGTGGATTAACTGGGGGATTTTTGCAACAGCTGGATGTTCATTATGATTCGGTGATTCGATAATAACCTCATGATGTCCAATGGCTGCAGCCAAATCGTTTCTTCTCAAAGTGCTCTTCTTGCTGTTTTCCTTTTCTGGAGGAGAAAATGCTGGATAAAGGTTCGGAACGCAACGAACAAGCCAGTTCTTATGTCGAAATCCATTCTTGTCCTTGTCTTTTCTGATGCCATTGCCCTTTTTTAGGTAGACAAGAACTGCTGGTGGTGTCATGTGCTCGTTGCCTGGACACATTGGGCAAACTGTGGTTTTGGCTTGTTCTCTATCTCTTTTGGCGAAATCTGTTGGTCTGCGGCTGCGTTCGGTGGCTATGACAACCCAACGGTCTAGTAAGTAATCCTTGCGGACTTCGTTGTGTGGCATGTGCAAACCTTCGACAATTATTAGATTATTCGCCCAACAGCATTTAGCATTTTCCAAAACTAGACTTTCAGTGAGGCAATGCCGCTATTGCTGTTATTGTGAACGGCGCTATTATGCTTAACACGAAGCCGCTTGAAAACGCGGTTATCAACGTGTCTGACCCGCAGTAACGCACGATTATCGGCAGTGTTGTGTCCATGGTTGTTGCTCCACCCAACGCTATAGGCGCGTATTTGTCAACTCTAACTATTAACGAAATTGTCATTATTGTGAATAGTTCTCTTAAGAAGTTCACTGTGAAGCCTAAAGCACCCCATTCAGCCCCGAACAACTGATTAGTTAAGGGTCCAGCCAATGTATACCAACCATAACCCGCGCCAACAGCCATAGATGCTGTAATGTTAATGCCGAGGATTATTCCGCTGACCACTCCGCCCAAAATGCTACCCAGAGCAACTGCAAAGGGGAAAAGCAAAATTCTGAAGCCTACACGCTTCATCTTGGCAATGGATTCTTTGTCCATTCCAAAAGCGACACCCATTATAAAAAGCAAAAGAAGAAGCGACGCATTGAATAGATAATCGGATACAAAGTTGCCCGCCGTGATGCTTCCATAATTACTGTTCAAATAACCGGCAACGCCTCCAACCAACAGTGCGACGACAATATACTTTATCATTCAATTTTCACCATTTTCTTAACAACTTTCACAAGTAGTACGCTAAATGCCAAGACAAACAGTAAAATTACAGTCGCATTGAGTCCAATGTGGGGTAAAGAGTTTAGTAAGGCATTGTTTGAGCCTATGCTGAAACCGAGCGAAAATATCAATATAAGAATAACTCCAAAGGTGAACTTGCCAAAGTTGACGCGTTTTCTATTCCGTAAAAAGTAGCCCGAACAAAGCCCAGCAACCAAAGCAATAACAAGACTCAATAAGTAGATAGTTGAATCAAACACTTTCCAATATCAACCCCAATGTTATAGCATTATATTTTTGTTGAGATTTAATCTTTCTATAGCCAGCGAATTAGAATATTAATGATTGAAAGTTAGAAAAGCAAGGATGGTTGACTATGCTTCCTCGTAGAACTCTCTTGCGTCTGGCGGTGTTGGACTCAAGCCTCTACGTTTGCGTATTTGCGCTATTATTTCAGCTTGCATTGACTCTGGAACGGGAGCCCAACGGCTAAACTGCGTCGCCCAAAAGGCTCTTCCCTGCGTTGACGAACGCAACTCATCTGCAATTCCGAAGGATTCAGCCACAGGCATTTCAGCCTTAACAACAACCATGTCCTCTTCGTTTACCATGTCCAAGATTTTTCCGCGACGCTTCTGCACTATCGCGATGACTGAGCTTACAAAGTCATTTGGCACTTTGCACTCAAAACTCAGTAAGGGCTCCAGAAGTTTCGGATCGCTCAGTAGAAAGCAGCACCAGATGGGACGCCAAGTCATCGGAAGTATCTGTGCGGGTCCGCGGTGCACTGGGTCTTCGTGAACCATGATGTCCTCTAAATTTACTTTCAGACCATAAGCTGGCTCTTTTGCTAAAACAGAAGTGTGCACTGCTTCTCTGAAGCCCGATTTTACATGGTCTATGACTTCTTCAACGTATTGCCTTCCCTTAATTCTGTTTACGAGAATGTTTGTTCCTTCAATGGCGATAACGTTGCGTGCATCCTCTGTTGACCAGCCAAACTGTTTCAGAATCTTCTGCCTCTCATCACGTGTTTGCATCTCCGAAATCTTTTCAGCTCTGATGGCTTCGATTACTTCTTCAGGCAACTTTTCCAACGTTACCCACAGCTTGCTGTGTTTGTTGGGGCTTTTACCCATAATCGGCGGTCCTTTATAGTCGTGGCTGATTGTTTCACGATAAATCACGATTGGCTTGCTAATCTTTACTTTTAAGCCTGCTTCTTGCATTCGGTAAGCTGTAACTTCAAGGTGTAATTCGCCCATGCCGCTTAGTAGATATTCTCCGCTTTCCTTGTTTATTATGAAATGCAAGTTCGGGTCTTCCAGTGTTAGTTTGTGAATTACTTTGTCAAAAAGCGGCAAGTCCTTGACGTCTTCTGGCTCAACTGCAACCGTTACCACGGGGTCAGAAACATATTTTAATCCTTCAAACGGATGCGTTTCCACACCTTCTTCTGCGACTGTTTCGCCCACGTGAACCGATGGCAACCCAGAAAGTGCGGCGATGTTTCCTGCTGGAACTTTGTCTACTATGACTCTGTCAGCAGCCATGCTCATGTAAACCTGCTGAATTGTGCCTTTCTGTCGGCTGGTTACGAGATTAACCACTTTTCCCTTTTCAACTGTTCCGCTGAAAACACGTCCGATGGCGACGACTCCACTGTGAGGGTCAACTTCAATTGTTGTTATGCACATGAGAAGCGGCCCGTTTGGGTCAACTTTCGCCATGCCCTTGCCTACTGGACTGGTTGGGTCGCCTGGCCAAATTTGGCTTTGTCTGTATGGTTGTGCTTGTAATGGATTGGGTAAGTGTTCGCAGAACATGTCTAATATAGGCTCATACAATGGTGCCTTTTTGCTTAAAGCGTCAACTTTTCTTGCAATATCTTCTGGTTCTCCAGTGTAAGCGTCAATTATGTCTTTAAATGAGACGCCCTTCGCTTTCATGTGAGGTAAGTTTAATCCCCATTTGTGAAGGGCTGAACCGAATGCTACGCGTCCTTCTTCAACGTTGACTTGCCAATCTTTTTTATGCTCAGATGGAGCGTACTTTTCTATGAGATTGTTTATTCTGGCGATGATTTTTGCAAATTTGCGTTGTATTTCTTCCGGAGTTAGCTTTATCTCTTTTATGAGTCGGTCAACCTTGTTAATGAAAAGGATTGGTTTGACTCTTTCACGTAATGCTTGCATCAAAACGGTTTCTGTCTGAGTCATGGGGCCTTCTACAGCGTCAACAACCACTAATGCGCCGTCTACTGCACGAAGGCTTCTGGTTACTGCTCCACTGAAGTCTATGTGTCCGGGCGTGTCTATGAGATTTATGAGGTACTCTTTTCCTTTGTAGGTGTGAGTCAAGCTAATGTTTGAGGCGAAGACGGTCATTTGTCTTTTCTGTTCAAGTTCCCATGAGTCGAGAAACAGTTTTTGACCGGCGGTTTGTTCGCTTATTATGCCTGCTGCAGCTAATAGGCTGTCTGAAAGCGTAGTTTTTCCATGGTCTACGTGAGCGATTATGCTTGTGTTTCTCACCATTTCGCGGTCGTTCATGAGTTTGACGATTTCTTCAATTTGCCTATAGCGTCCCATAACTAAACCTTCCTTACACTAACTGATTGTTCTTGAATGCAAGCTTCTTCTGTTAGCATTTTCTGAAACATTATGTTTTTCACTCTTGGAGATTTTGAATAGGCTACATGGAAGATAAAACGGCAACCTATTAACTTTTTGTCGTAATGCACAACTTCTGTGAAAACTTGTACACTTCAAAGATTCTGTTTTATTCCTCATTCCATTAACGCAATCATCCTTTCCGCAGTTTCCTTGTCTACGTAGAAGCCTCCTCTTGCAAGTCTCTTCACGCCAAGAAGTATAAGAAAGTTGTTGAGCGGTATTGGTTTGGCAGATGCTTGCAAGTTTTTGAACCTGATGAAAGAAACTCTCTGCATATCCCGGGTGAACTCTTCATATTTCTCCTTAGTTTGCAGAACCGACTCGCTACCGTGCTCCTTCCATAAGCTCTCAGCATCTCCGGTTTTGCGCTCAATAAACTCCGCATGCCCTGCAATTTCGCCGACAGGTTTGGATACATAAAAAACAGTAGTGATGTATTTTTTGGAGGCGCCCAGCCATTCTGCACGTACGATTGCACTTGCTTTCCTTTATGCCGAAGGCGGAGAAACTCGCGCCACCATTTATCCTTAATCATCATGACAAAGGCATACTTGTCGTCCATGAAATCACGTTTATTTAGTGTGAAAGACTTCTCCATTTAAAATTTGCCAAACTAAAGTACGCAACTGTGGAACATCAAGTTTTTATGAGAACCTGTCTTATTTATGGGATGATGTCGGGCAAGGAATTTTTTGTTAATCGCTATGAAAAACTTGGCTGGAAATTTAGTGATATGGAGCTTAAGCAAGCAATTAGAATAAATAATATGAATATTGCAGAAGAGGAGCTTGTTAAAAGAATGCAAGCATCGGGGATAGAGCTTGAAAAGATTCCCTTTCTTAAAGGTGGCTATTGGATTTACAAATCAAAGTTTTCAGTTGGGGCAACGCCAGAATACCTTTTAGGCTTGTATTCAATTCAAGAAGCGGCAGCCCAAATTCCAGCTACATTATTCACAGATTTGAAAGATAAAAGGGTTTTGGACGCTTGTGCGGCTCCAGGCGGAAAAACTGTTCAACTAGCTGATTTGATGCGTAACACCGGCGTAATAGTCGCTTTGGATGTGGATAAACGTAGATTAACAGCTTTATCTAACCATCTGGAAAGATGCAATGTGCACAACACTGTTGTCTATAAGATGGATTCAAGACAAGCCTCAAAGCTTAACATGAAATTTGACAGAATACTCTTGGATATGCCATGCTCAGGCAACTTCGCCGCTGACAGGGAATGGTTCAAGCGGAGAACAATCAAAGATGTGGAGAGAAACGCTAAGCGTCAAAGAGAAATATTAGCCGAAACAGCTAAGCTACTTAAAAATAATGGCGAACTGGTTTATGCGACATGCTCGCTGGAACCAGAAGAAAACGAACTAAACATCAACTGGGCGATAGAGACGCTAAACCTTCAAACCGAAAAAATTAACTGCTACGGCGAAGAAGCACCAACCAACATTTTCGATAAACAACTAGACAATTCTATACGAAACTGCAAGAGAATATGGCCCGGGCAAACGCAGGGATTTTTCGTCTGCAAACTGAAAAAGGCGTGAATAAACTGTGAAGCCGATAAAGGATTTTGCAAGTCGCTTTGATGCGAGTATTAAATTAGACGAAAATTTAATAGTAAAGAAAGAGAACCGCTATTTCCTCGTCAACGAGAATTTGAAAAGAGCAATTAACAAAGACTTCTTTTATGCTGGGGCTTATCTTGGAAAAACTAGGGATGACAAATTCTTTCCAAGTTTTATTTTACTGAGAATGATTGCTAAAGAAAAAGCAAACAAAATAATTGTTAATGAGAAAACAGAGTGGCTTTTTGTTTGCGGAAGAGACGTGTTTAAAAGAGGGATAATTCAAATAGTCGGCTCAAAAAGAAGAGGCGATTATGCTTTAATCATTAATCAGCGTGGCGAATGTTTAGGCTTCGGCAAAATACTCTGCAATCTAGATGAGGAAAAATGCAAAGTTGCTGTGAAGAACATTTTAGACGTAGGAGACTTTCTAAGGAGAGAAACGCGTTAAACCTAAACATTTTGCCCTTTTATTGTTTCCACTAACTTTTCAATTTTCACAATTTTTTGTTCTCTCTTGGCTAAGTTTCGAATGGCAACCGCATTTTCTTTCAGTTCCTTCTCTCCAACAATTATTGCGTAACTCATTCTTCTTCTGTTCGCGTCTTCTAAGGCTGCGGTTACTTTTCTTCCCATAACCTCAACTTCTGCTGGGATATCTGCTTCTCTGAGCAGTCTTGAAACTTTCAAGGCTTCCCCTTTCAACTCTTCCTTAATAGGAATAACCATGACAGATTTCTCTCTAGTTTCCACTTCAGCCTTTTGCATTTGCAATGCCAACATTATCCTATCTATTCCATGAGCAACGCCAACCGCTGGTGTAGGTTCTCCTCCAAACAACTCGATAAGCTGGTCGTATCTTCCACCGCCACCTAAGGCTATGTCGAACTCCGGCACATACACTTCAAAAATCATTCCAGTGTAATACTCAAGACCCCTTGCAAATCCTGCGTCAACAACAACATCCATTTTGCATCCGCTTTCTACTATGAGCTTTAGAATTGCATTGAGGTTCTCCACCGCAGAAACGGCTTTATCATATCCCTTAACAACCGTCTTCATTTTTTCCACAATCTCAAAAATTTCGCTACCCTTGATTTTCACGAGTTTCTGAAGAATGTTAACACAATTTTCGGAAACTCCGGCGTCTCTGACCATTTTGAGCGCGACTTCATACTCTTTCTTATCCATCCGCTGCATAACCGCATTTTGCACAGTGTCTTCCAATCCTTCTTGAACAAAAATTCCTCTCAAAACCCCTACATGTCCAACTTTGAAAACATACTTCTTCAATCCAGAAGCTTCCATGAGACTGTCAGTCAACATCAGTATTTCTGCATCTCCCTCCGGCTTGTTTGAACCCATTAACTCATAGTTCGATTGCCAAAACTCTCTATAACGTCCCTTCTGCGGTTCATCATAACGATAAACAGTGCCAAAACTGAAAAGCCTAAGCGGTTTAGGCTCAGTTCTCAAAGTTGTCGCCACAAGTCTAGCAACAGAAGCCGTAAACTCTGGACGCAAGGCGATGTCTCGTCCACCTAAATCCTTGAAAACAAACATTCGCGAACGAACTTCTTCGCCGGCTTTCGCGGCAAGAAGCTCGTATGATTCCACCACAGGCGTTACAACTTCTTTGTATCCGTAAAGTTCAGCTACTCTTCTGGCTTTATTCTCAATAAACTTAAGCATATTCGCTTCTTCTGGCAGAAAATCCCGCATTCCACGAACAGTCTTGAAAGCCGGCATAAACGATTTCTCCGTTATTTTAAGGTTAATTGCGAAACCGAATAGTAAACTATTTCTCCTCTGCGATTCATCACGGCTAAAACTAGTTCTTTCTTGAGACTTTGGCACTGCATCATTACGCGTGTCAAATCTTCAATCGGAATTGGTTTGCCTTCCTGAATGCTCAAGATGAGATATTTAGCCGTGTCCTTGCCATATTCGCCTTTTTCATAAACACGAAAGTCAACGCCTAAGCCGAAGCCTTCTCTAACGGTGTATCCGCGGCTTCGCAAATCCCGATAAGCTAAATACTTAACCCAAGCGTTCTCATCCATGCTCTCGTAACATCGTAGGAGTTGCTGGAAATCTACCTTCTCGCCCTTTTTCGTCTCAATTTCCAACCAACCCTTATCCAAAAGATAAAGCGCTTCACAAAAAGTCAGTAGAAGTTCATCGTTTTCTTTAACACCATACCCTCTAGAAGAGAGTTCATTCAGGTTCTGTTTTTTAGAAATTTTAACTCCTTTTTCCACTAATGTGCCTTTGACTTTGAATTCAGAACGGCTAGGTTCTTTCTCTTCTTTTTTGTTCATGTGAATCATCAACCAGCATAAGCTACATTTTTACTTATAGAAGTTGGCTTTGAATTTGCCAAAATCTTTCTTGTGCCACACGCCGTCTTCGCAAACTATTGCTGTAACATAATCAAACGGGGTTATGTCGAATGCTGGATTAAGAACGTTTATTCCTTCAGGAGCGATTCTATATGAGCCTGCATGTGTGACTTCTTCTGGTTTCCTCTCTTCAATGACAACTTCATCTGATTTGCGTGAAAAGTCGAAGGTGGATTTTGGAGCGGCAACATAGAAGGGTATGTTGTGTTCTTTGGCTAAAACAGCGATTGTGAATGTTCCAATCTTGTTAATGACTGCGTCAGTAACTATTCTATCCGCTCCAACAACAACCATGCTAACTAAACGTTTATACATAACATAACCAACCATACCATCAGTAATCAAAGTGACAGGAATACCTTCCTTTTTGAGCTCATACGTTGTTAATCTCGCGCCTTGCAGTTTCGGACGAGTTTCAGTGGCAATGACCTTAATCTTTTTCCCTTGCTCCCAGGCAGCTCTTATGACGCCCAAAGCTGTGCCATATTCAACTGTAGCTAAAGCGCCAGCGTTGCAGTGCGTAAGAATAACATCGCCATCATGTATGAGTTTAGCTCCGTACTTGCCAATCAAATGGTTTGCCGCGGCATCTTCATCAGCTATTTTCTGTGCTTCATCAACAACAAAAGCAATCAACTCTTTAGTATCCCCAAAGAAATTTTTTGATTTGGCGAGTATTCTGTCCATTGCCCAGAAAAGGTTGACAGCCGTTGGTCGTGTTCTCTTTAGGGTTTCTGCTGATTTCTCCAACTCTTTGATTAACTCTTCTTTGGACTTTGCTTTGGAATTATAGGCAGTTAAAGCCAAAGCAAAAGCCGCGGCTACTCCTAATAGTGGTGCGCCTCTTATTTTCATGGTTTTTATCGCATCAGCAACCTCATCGCAACTTCTCATTTCAAGAACCACTGTTTCGTGCGGAAGCTTTGTTTGGTCTATTGTGGCAACTGCACCGTTGCGCCACTCTATTGTTCGCCTCATTGTTGCAGCAAACCCCCAGTAAACCGTTTATGTAGCAGACTGTATAAAATTTGTTAGATAAGTGAATAATACTTATGAATCGTCAAAAATTTGAAGCTCTCGTTAAAAACCTCGGAACGAAATACTCTGAACTATTAAATATAAACCTCTCAGATGGGAAAGAGGAAGAAGTTTTCAAGTGGTTTTTGGCGGCCATGCTTTTCGGAGCACCCATAACAGAAAATTCAGCCATTAAAACCTTCGAATGCTTCCAAAAACATGATGTTTTGACGCCGAAGCGAATTCTAGAAACTGGTTGGAATGGTCTAGTCAAAATCCTAGACGAAGGCAGCTATACACGCTACGATTTCAAAACCGCAGATAAATTTTTGGAAGTTATGCAGAACCTCGTTGAAAAATATGATGGGCGCCTGACAACTATACACAACAAGGCTTCTGACTCGCATGATTTGGAAAAGCGATTGAAGAATTTGGGAAAAGGCATTGGCGACGTAACAGTAAGCATCTTCTTAAGAGAACTACGCGATGTTTGGGAGAAAGCTGATCCAAATCCAACAATTTTAGTAGTCCTCGCAGCGGAAAACCTCGGAATAGTAAGAAAAGGAGCAACAGCCAAAGACGCGATAAAACAGCTAAAAACGTTTTGGCGTCAGAATAAGATTGCAGGAAAATCTTTCATTAATTTTGAAACAGCATTGCTTAGGCTAGGCAAAGACTATTGCAGAAAAGGAAAATGCAACGCGTGTTTAGTTAGGGGCGAGTGCTTGACTCATAGGGCGCTTTAACATAGGTTATGACTTCTATTGGGCATTCGCCAGTCAATTTCAGTTTCTTTTTCCATTCTTCTCCAACAGCTATGAGCGAGAAAACACCGGAAATTTCAGCTTTCGCTTTTCGAACAAGATTCACCAGTGCCGCTTGTGTTTCTCCAGTCTTAATCATGTCATCAACGATTAAGACGCTGTCCCGTTTTTTGATAGCCTCCTTAGGAATGTAAAGCGTCATAGTCACGCCCGAATCCTTGCCAAGCACGTAAGTTTCTTCCAGAAAAGCCTTAACTCCAACTTCCTTGTTTCTCTTTGCAAGTATCAGATTGACGCCTAACGCGTTTGCAACCATAGTTGCCAACGGTATTCCATCAACAGCCGCCGTCAAAACTTTTGTCACGCGTTTTCCTGCGAAAATGGCAAGCGCATGGTTAGCTGCTTGTTGAATAATGTTAAAATCACCTATAATATCGGTATTGTCAAAATATCCGTCTTCATCAAACTTTATTCTGCTGCGAAGCTCTACCTCTAATCCAACAAGCTTTGACAGTACTTTCCAAAGCTGCTTCGCTCTGGCTGTATTAGGCAAAACATGACCTTTGGCGTATCTGCTCAAAACTGTCACGGGTAAACCTGTTTTAGAAGCTAATTCGCGATACGTAATGTTTCTCTTGTACTTTGCAGTTCTAAGCAACTCGATAGTCATTAAGCGAAGTTTTAATTCGTCTGCATGTGTGCTCATAATTTTCCCCCTTATACAAGGATAACTCAAATACCCAAGTGCTTACCATTTATTATTGCCTTACCAATTTAAAATTTCCGTTCGCAAAACGAAGAGACAGGGAGAGATTGTAACTCACATTTAAGGTGACAGCGACAATTTTTATTTGAATTCCACAATACTTCATCACGTAGTTTGGTTCTTGTAATTGTAAGAGACATGATAAGAATACCTGTGATAAATTTTGAAAGCTTCAATAAATTCTTCCGCAAACTTGTCTGCATGCTTCTCTGTTCCTCTATGTTCTCCGTCTCGAGTTCGAAGGTGATGATAAAACTCATGCAGAATCACGAACGGCTCCTCAAGTTTTTCTTGGTTCATAACGTGGATGGTTTTGGTTTTGGCAACATAACACCCAACTTTCTTACTGCAACCTTTCGGCATTCCAACTTTCAAACGTGGGACATCAATAGTGTAATGGCGACTAAGTGCTTCAATGGCTTCGAAAGGTTCTTTAATAAGAATCAATTGCACAATCTTGGCTTTAAAGAGATTTTCACTGTCGAACATTTAGAACTCCTTCATAGAGTATAGAATTCCCTTGATTTAAGGATAAACTGTTCTAACACTTGAAGACCAACACCATTATAATAAGTAAGCCTAAGATCACCAAGATACATATAAAAAAGAGAAAAACAAATTCCTTCAACGATTAAACATGATTGCAACAAGCATATCATTTTCTTCTTATTCAAAAAGGCAAAAAAAGAAACGTTTTTTATAGAATAAAGTTTTGGCGGGCCCGCTGGGATTTGAACCCAGGACGTTCAGCTTTCTTCGGTGTTTAGTCTTAGAAGGCTGACGCGCTTTTTGGCTTGTTTGGTGTCCATGCTGCGCCACGGGCCCTTTGAGTTCTGGATGTATAAGAAAAGGAGTGTTGCCGTGATATATTTTATTCTATGTAAATGGCTGGGCGGTACGGTTTTGCCAATTGCGCTCTGCCTTTTGGGTCGTAGCACTCTGCGGATTCTTCGTCATAAATGCCTATTTCGGCGTTAAGTTCTTTTTTAAAGAAGTTTTCGGCTTCTTTTAAGGTTTGGCTCTCGTTTATGATTCCAATTTGCGTTAGTTTTTTCTTTCTTTCTTCTGGCATGTGGTTGACTTCTTCGAGGATTTGGTTAACGAATTTCGCCACTTTTTCAGCTTTGGTTCTTAAATCAGGGTTTGCCATCAATTCTTTCATCAAATCTCTTTGCTGAATCTTTCCTGAAACTGATTTTTCGAGAGCTTTAGAGTAGGCTTTCCATTTCCACGATGCAGCAGTATAGTAGCATATTTTCTTAGGTTTTATTCCCGTCGCTTTTATGATGTTCGCCGTGTCTTCGAGCACGTTCATGATTAGGGTTTCGTTTTCTTCAGCTATGATGTCCACTTTTGTTTTGTCTGGTGTCGGCCAAGAACTTGTTGACACAAAGTTTCTCTTGCCCATCATTTCCCATAGTTCTTCGCACATGTGAGGCGCTATTGGGGCTAGCATCCGAATTTGGGCGTCTAAAACTTCACCAGTTACGTATGCTTTAACGCTGTTTTCTTTTTGTTTTGCGGTTCGTTTTTGGTACCATTGGAAGTCTTGGTCTAACTCGTATATTGCTGTGTGTATGGCTTTGCGTACTGCTAATTTGTTCATGGCTTCGGTTGCCTTTCTTATGTGTTCTTGCAGTCGGCTGAGCATCCACTTGTCTATTGGAGAAAGTTTTTTTGGTGTCTTTTTTGTGTGTTTTTTCTTTGTGAATTCGGCGACGAATCTATAGAGGCGTTCCAGTCTTTCGCGCATTGATTTGGCTACTGAGGGGCTGAAATCGGCGTCTTGCAATAATTCGGCTGTTGTTAAAACGCTGAGTCTTATTGGGTCTGCGCCAAATTTGGCTAAGCCTTCTCGCAGCGGGATTATGTTTCCGAAGGATTTGCTCATTTTTGCGCCTTCCATTAGGACGTGTCCGTTGGTTACGATTTGGCGTGGCCAGTGGTTTTCTGGGAATATGGCTGTGTGGTTGAATATCATGAATGTTAGGTGGTTTGGGATTAGTTCGTGGGCTGAGTGCCGGCTGTCAAGTGGGTAGAAGTATGAGAATTCGTTGTGCATTGCTTCCAGTATTTTTGTGTCTAATTTGGTTTTTTGGGTGATTGTTGCTGGGTTGCCTTTTCCGAGGAAAATGTAGTCGAAGACTTCTTCTGTTAATTGTTCTGCTTTGATTTTGTGTTCTTTGATATGCCTAACAATTGTGTAGTATGCCATGTAGATTGTTGAGTCTGAAAGGGATTCGATTATCCATTCTTTGTCCCACGGAAGTCTTGTGCCCATTCCGGATTTTCTTGCGCATGCTTTTTCATGTAGCCAATCAATGACGTAGTTGTATTCTGAGCGCATTTCTTCTGGTAGAATTTCCATTTTTTCTAGGTTTTTGCGGGCTAGGGCTTTCCATTCGGGTTTTCCATAGTCGATGAACCATTGGTCTTCCAGAATTTTGACAATGCATTCTGTTCCGCAGCGGCATAGGACTGGTCTGTTTAGTAACTCGTACATTGTTGTGGCTTTGCCTTCGGCAATTAGGTCTTGTTTGACTTTGTCTTTTGCTTCTGCCACCGTCATGCCATGGTATTTGCTTGTGTTCTGTTTCATTTTGCCGTTGTGGAATTCGTGGCGGTAGACTTCTTTTGTGGCGTCTTCCAGTTTGGGGTCTGTTTGGTTTTGAATTTGCATTTTTTTGATTACGTCTGCTGCGGGAATTTCTGAATAATTTGGAACTTGGATTAGGGAGATTGGTTTGACTGCGTTTATGGCTTTGGGTGTTATTCCGTACTCTTTCAGTTTTGAAGGTGTTTTCTTGATGTTTTTTAGGGCAACATAATCGTATGGCGCATGTCCTGGAACAGACATTACTACGCCTGTTGCGTTTTTTGGGTCAACGAAATCTGCGGGTAGGATTAAGATTTTAGTGTTTGTCGCTGGGTTTTCAACATGTTTGCCTATGAGCTGTTTTCCTTGGAAGGTTTCTATAACTTTGACTTTTCGCTTTTGATAGGTTAGTTTTTCTGCGCTTTCTTGGCTTATTATCCATTGTTCGCCGTTCACATTTGCTTTGACGTATTTTGCGTTTGGATTCAGCCAAATGTTTGTTACGCCGAAGACTGTTTCTGGGCGTAGTGTGGCGGTTGGGAAAACGAGGTTCCCTTGTCGGAATTTTATGACTGTGAATTCGCCGATTTCAGGTTCTACATCGCCTTTTGTGTCGTGCATTCCAACTGGGTTTCCGCATCTTGGGCAGAAGCCTACTGGGTGGCTTCCACGTTTTATGTATCCGCCTTGGCGTAGTTTTTGGAATTGCCATTCTATGAAGCGGTTGTAGTGTGGGTCTACGGTTGTGAACTCGCGGCGCCAATCTATAGAGTAGCCTATTTCTTTCATGCCTGCTTTGATTTCTTGGTGGAAGTAGCGTGCCATTGCGATTGGTTCGGTTAGTTCTTTGAGTTTTTCTTTTGGGATTTTGTAGATGTTTGTGAAGTCTTTGATGAGGTCTTTGTCGTTTTCTGCGAGGCGTTTAGCCATGGCTAAAACAGGCGTGCCTGTGTAGTGGAATGCCATTGGCAATAGAACGTTGTAGCCGCGCATTCGCATGTACCGTGCGTGCACGTCTGCTAGTGTGTAGGTTCTTCCGTGTCCGATGTGTTGCGGTGAGTTTGGGTATGGATAAGCCACTGTTATGTAGTATTTTGGTTTTTTTGGGTCTGGGTTTGCCTCGAAAATTTTGGCTTTTTGCCAGCGTTTTTGCCATTTTTCTTCTGTTTTTTTCAAAAATTCCATAAAACTTTCTGATTTAGTTTGAGGGGTATTAAAGGTTTTGTTTTCATGGACAGAGAACTTTATCCCTCATTTTTGGCACCACTACATAATTTGTGCAAGGTTGGATTAATCTTTTGCTATGCTCGGAGAGTTATAGCCCCCCTTATAAATAGGTTGAACCCTTCCTTCTGACCCAAAGAGGCTTTGGGTAAGATTTGAAATCACGTTTTTAGTTTATTTCTTTCTGAATTTGTCTGAAATTAATGCAAAATACAGATTTTCCATGCTTATTTTCTCTTCACAAATTATTTCTCTGTCTTAAATACTCCTCAGAGTGGTAAATGTCATGGAATTAACCAAAGAGAAGGCAACTTTAGCCTTCTCCCCTAAAAAAGGGAATGATAAACATTTTAAAAAATTTATTTGGGTTACTTGGGTTGCAAAATTGATGGCAGGAGAAAGTCGATGTCCTTGGTCTGCATGGTTTAAAACTCACCATATAAATTATGAAAAAGTGCAATCCAAATGCGAATTTATTAAATATCAACTAGAGCACAGCCGCATGATTAATGAACTCAGAGAGGAGCGATTAGCAAAAGGCGAGAAAGTTTTTGTTGAGGACGCTAACCGTTTTTCTTTGGAAATCAAGCCAAAACTTACTCTCAATGGAAAGCCAGATTTAATTGCCCTTTCAGAAGATAAAGCTATAGTTTATGAATGTAAAAGTGGGGTACAAAGGGATTCATATCAAATTCAATTAATGATTTATCTGTATTGTCTTCCACGTTGCTTTAATCAATACAAAAACATAAAACTTGAAGGTTGCCTCGTGTATTACCCTAATACTAGGATTGAAGTTTCTCAAAGCATAATCGACGAGAGATTTATTGACCACCTTAATTATTGGCTAAACATTTTGGGCGCGGACACTCCGCCAGCAAAAGCTCCGAGCGAAAATGAATGTCTATTTTGTAATATTACCAAAGCTAATTGCCCCGAAAGAATAGAAAAAACTCCAGACAAAAATCAAATAACCCATCAGTTAAATTAGTCATTAAAAAGAGAACGGGTAAAAACGTGTCCCTTCTTCTACTCAGCTAATAATCATCATCCTTCCCTTAAGGAAAGGCTAACACGAAGTGCTTGAGTAGGGTGATATACTTCTGAAAAAGAAGAGGAGGGTATGTGTTGAGGTAATTGTTATATGTGGTTGTATGCAGAAAGGAGAGAGCAAACGTAAATTTGTCATGGAGTTTGGCGGATGCCTTACTACGTTTACATTATTCAATGTAAGGATGGCAGTTTCTACACTGGCTACACGAAAAATTTGGATTCGCGAATGAAACTTCACGTTAATGGAAAAGGCGCCAGATACACGCGAATGCACAAACCGAAGAAACTCGTCCACGTTGAAGAGTTCAGTTCCCGTTTGGAAGCCATAAAAAGAGAAAAGAGAATCAAAAAACTTACGCATTGCCAAAAACTTGAACTTGTGAAATCTAAGCCATGTTGAAGGCTTATTAAGAAACCCTTAAGAAATTATTGTTTGAGGAAAGTTTGATGGCAAAAAAGAAAAGCTGGAGCGAAAAATTGCACGACAACAAAGGCTTGCCTAAAGTGGAGAAGATTACTGGCAAGATGAGTAAGAGATGGGGCACAGGCACCATGGTTATCCCCGCGCCACTGGAAGTTGACGAAATCATGCGGAAAGTGCCAGAAGGAAAAGTTACAACAATCAATGAGATTCGGGCGGCTCTCGCTAAGAAATACGGCGCAACAATTGGTTGTCCAATAACCACTGGCATTTTTGCTTGGGTTGCGGCTCATGCAGCAGAAGAACAACGTGAAAGGGTGAAAAGAACATCACGCCATACTGGCGAACTTTGAAAGTTGGCGGAGTTTTAAACGAGAAATATCCGGGCGGAGCAGAAGCCCAAAAGAAGCTTCTAGAAAAAGAAGGACACACGGTCGTGCAGAAAGGCAAAAAATACATAATAGCCAACTACGAAAAAGCACTAGCAAAAATATAGAGCGTCGCTGATTTTGGGGATATGCGTGCCAGAGAATCTTATTCAATTTGCTATGTGCGGAAGCCCTGGAAAGTACAGTCCATATATGGCTGTTGAGCCTTTAAGTAGACAAAGAGTTCTGCTTTTGATAAACTTCACGCCATCCACTATTGAAGAGATTTCTAAGAAACTTGGCTTAAGTAAAGGAGAAATTAAGGAAAACCTGAAGGCACTAAAGAAATGCGGTTTAATAAAAGAATCGAATGGTCAATACTCCCCAACCTTCACAATACTTACACTACAAGACCAGTCCACACTGAAACCTTTACTCAACGAGTTGGCAGTTGGCATCAGCAAGATTATAGAACGAAGAATGAACGACTTGAGAGAGTTAATCAATGATTTAAGTTGCAGTAAAAGAGGGTTGAAATTCCCTGATTTAGAATATATTCTCATTGGCGCCATGACTTTAGATTATGGTGGCTTAAGGGTTCTAGGCGAAGAAGAGTTGCTGTTTTCAAGAAAGAAAATGCCAGGAGGCGGCAATTTCATATTTTCGGGTCTTGAGTCGGGACTTATCAATCTTAGAGAGGGATGGATGTGGGGACACAATGCAGTATATGGCAAATATTGGTTTAGCACTCATGGGAAACTGCCTCCAAAAGGATTTAGGATGGCTTTTCCAGACGTAACTTGGCAATGGGCAAGACATGTCGAGGAGAAAACAATAAAGATTGGAATGGAGGAGCTTGGAGAAATCCTCGCAATTTTGTCCTTAGAAGATTTATCTATGGTAGAGTTGAAAACGAGAATAAGAAAACAAGTGCCAGAGGATAAACTTTTGATGGACTTGACTCTATTATTGGCACTTGGATATGTGGTTCTGAAAGATGAGAAATGGGGAATAAACAGACCATTCTTTACTGCAGATGATTTAGGTAAAATAAGGACGCTTTCAGATTCTATCCTAAAGGAGATTGCTCAACTTTTCAAGATAGAACAACCAAAAATTCTAAAGGCTTATGCTCAAACAGCCCCATCAAAGAATAAAATACCTATAGAAGAAGCTTTTAATCTATTGTATCACTTGATATTCGAACAAGCAATCAGTATTCTAACCAGAAACAAGGTAATAACCAGTCCGCCTGTTAGGCAGGATAACGCTTGCTATTCACCATTCATTGGTGTTAAAACAGAAAACTTGTGAGCATGCTAGTTTGGATTAGGCTCTTAATTGTTTTTTTATTGTTTCTTCTGCTTTTTTTGTTGCTTCTGGCAATTGTTCTGTTTTTGTTCCTCCGCCTTGGGCGAAGTTGGGTTTTCCTCCGCCTCCGCCGCCAATAATTGCAGAAGCTTCGCGTACTATTTCGCCCGCGTTAACACCCTTATCCAACGCGGTTTTTCCAGCCATAACCATTATCCGCGCATTCTTTCCATTCGAACCATAAAATATCGCGACTGTCGCATCGTCTCTTTTTATCATTTCGCTTGCCGTCTGAACCATGCGGTCAACATCAATTTCCTCCTTAAAATCGCGAAAAACAAGCTTTAACCCGCTTATTTCTTTAACCTCTTCAGCCTTTCCCGCTCCTACTCCAGCGCTTTCACGTTCCGCCAGTTCCTTTATGAGTTTTCTTCTTTCCGCATTCGCTTCCTTCAATTCTTTAACAAGTCTTTCCGCTGTTTTATCTAACTTCTCTAAAGGCGCATTCAAAATCTCCGAAACCCGCCACAACAACTTCTCGTTTTCCTGCACTGCTTTCAAAGCGGGAATTCCAACAGAATAAACAAGTCTTTCAACGCCGTCCTGTACTCGTTCCGTGTGAATTATTTTTATGAAACCAATTTCGCCAGTGCTTTTCAAATGCGTTCCCGCACACGCCTCCACATCCCAATCGCCAGTCGCCACAACACGAATTTCTTTACCCGGAACCGCTCCGCCCTGATAAAGCCTAAAACCGTAACGGCTTTCAGCCTCGCTTCTCGGCATCCACGCAGTCGTAACAGTCATGTTCTGCAGAATCGCCTGATTCGCCAAAGTCTCTATCTTATGAACTTCTTCCGGCGTGAGTCTGCGATAATGTGAAATGTCCAGTCTAGAACTTTCGACGCCTTTCTGTGTTCCAAACTGCCAAACATGTTGCCCTAACACGCGTCGTGCAGCGCCATTAATTAAGTGCGTCGCCGTATGAGCTTTCATTAGACTGTAACGTTTGTTCCAGTCAATTAAACCCTTAACAGTCATGCCTTGCGTTAGCGGAACCATGACGCCCTCAATTTTGTGAACAATCACTCTACCAACCTTTTTGACATCAACAACCTTAACTCTCCAGCTATGGTATACCAAATGCCCAGTATCAGCCGGTTGCCCTCCGCCTTCAGGATAGAAACATGTCCTGTCAAGAACAACATAATTCTCATCTATTACTTTGACAACTTTCGCCTCAAATTCCCTCATGTAAGAGTCTTGATAGAACAACGCCTTCGTCTCAGGAAGATTAGATACCGCACTTTCCAGTCGCTCTTCCGGCTTAGCCTCCTCTTCCACCGGTTTCTCTGCTTGCATGTGCTTCTGCGCAATTAAAGCGTAGAAGTTTTCAGGAATATCCGCTTTCAAACCCTCGTTTTCCGCAACTTGCTTGACTATTTCTGGCGGAAGCCCATGAGAATCGTAAAGCTCTGTTAAAGTTTCAACTGGAATTTCACGTTTCTTTTTGGCTTTTAATTCGCTGGAAATTCTTTTAACCAGTCCCTCACCCCTTTTGATTGTCTCATTGAATTTTTCCTCTTCCGCACTCAGTATCTCCATTATTTCGTCTCGCATTTCCTTAAGATGCGGAAAATCCTTTGACCAAAGATTAATCTGCATATCCATTATGTCGTATAACTTGTCAGTAATATCAAGCATCTTTAACAATCGATAAATCCTACGGAAAAGCAGCCTAGCCAAATATCCCTCTTGAATGTTTGATGGAACAACGCCTTCAGAAAGTATAAAACTTAAGCATTTCGTGTGGTCCGCAACCGCGAAGACATTCTCAATAGGAACAAGAAACGCATCCAGCTTATCAACATTCACCCCAACATGTTCCGCCACTTTCCTTCTAACTTCCATTCTGTTCGCTGTCTTATCCAGACAAACCATGCCCGAAGCCGCAGCTACTTTTTTCAATAATTTACTGTCAATTTCGGTTATTCCAGCCATGTTGAAAATTTTGTCAAGCAATTCGCCGTAGACTGCGTGAAAAGCGCTTGGCACACCTTGAGAAAGCCAAGTGTAGCGGTCAATACCATAGCCCGTGTCAACCGTCTTTATTGGCAACCGAACAAACTCACCGTTGACAACTTTGAACTGCATGAAAACAAGCGTAGCAACCTCTAACCCTCGAATGATAGACTCAACACACGGACCCGCGTTTCCGCCGCCGGACCAAACCTCTTCCTTGTAATTTATCTCCTCAGACTTCACACCCAAATCCTTAGTTACCCACTCATGATGATAACGCACCGTTTGGTCTTTCCAATAAACCTCCTTATCAGGATAATTAAAAGCGTGTGCCCCACCCATCTCAAAAATTGTTAAATGCCTACCAAATGTTGGTCCAGTATTTGCAATGTCAACCATGCGAATGCACGGCTGAGAAATCACAAGCGGATTCGCTGGTGGTGGTGCAATTCCGTCAGTGACGTACGGCTGAAAATCAATTATGCTCGCATGCGTAAGATAAATGTCGTCTCGCCATCTCGCAACAACCGGGTAAGGTCTTATACAGGCATGTCCGTTTTTCTCGAAAAATGACAAAAACGCCTCCCGCATCTTGCGTAAGTCATATCCATTTTTGGTTGGCGGGTCATCTATGAAAGTGTAAAAGGCACAACCTTCAGGAGTTGCTTCACCACAAGTTTTCTGTTCTGGATTTTGCGTCCAGAAATATTTGCCACAGTTAGGACACAGTTTCCTAACGTAGCCTTCTTCCCTAAAGAACGGAAGACTGTATTCTTCCTTCGGAAACCTATCCAATTCTTAAACACTCCGATTAATGTATAATTTAAGTTTTCAAAAGGTTAACGGACAGCAAACATTTAAACTATTTCGCTAACCGAGTTTGAAGCCTAATAGAAAGCCCACAGCGAAGCTTCCTATGAACGGTAATACTGATATTATGCCGACAAGCCATGATGCGGCTTGCTGAGCGCCTCCAAGCCACCCAGCTACAGTGTTCCAGAGTGCTTGGTAATTTATGTTGATTATTCCTTGAGTGCTTAGGTATATGAGGGCTATTATGAAGATGCCTATCAAGATGACTATGAGCTTGCTAATTTTTTTAATGGCATATCCACAAATGAAGCCGCCTATTGCGCCTATGCCCAGCTGATAAACGAGCGGAGAAATTAATTCACTCATTCTTATTCCTCTTTTCAACGTGTTATACGAGTTTGATTTAAATGTGTTTTGTTAATAAAATACAAAAATGTTTGCGGTGAGGAGGTGAAAACTACGGAGCTACTAGACATATACATACTGAACCTTCTGGTTACCTTAGGCATGTTTATCGTTTTAATCTTTAGAGCTTGGGTTGAACAGAAGCATTATCGCATGATGTGGCAGGAAATGGAGTGGCGAAGAACATATCAGACTATGGGACGCGTATTAAAAGCCGAAAAAGACCTATTCTCAAAAATGGAAGGCGGCGACGAACTCTACCAAATGCTATGCGAAATCTTCAAAGTGAACGAAAACAAGAAATCCTAAGGAAAATGCCACTCCTCAATCATTCCATCAAGCCTTTTGCCACATTTCTCCAACCCATAACGCCTAAAAGGCTTCGTCAAGTGCCTCTGCGACCTCGCTGATGTTATGTAAAGCCCCTTCTTAATTTCACGTTTTCCACGAGTTTCAAGTTTTCTAAGGTCCACGTATCTTGAACCACATTTTTTACATCTAAATCCCTTATTCTTCCCCATGGATTCCAAGCGTCTACCACATTTTGGACAAAGTGGATTGCGGCTGATTATTTTTGGCGCAAGCTTTAGCAGTCTAATTTTTTCAAGATTCACAGTCAATGGCTTATCCTTGGATGGTGCTCGGACACCGCCATAAACCTCCACGAAATCCCCAACTAACAGTTTTCTCGCAACCTTTCTAAGAGCCCCAGTAGGCTCGTAGGCTGCACAGCCGACTTGCGCGTTTGCATCCTTTATCGAGAAAATGACATGTCGCTTTGGAATTACCACAGGATTTGACGCTACTGTTCCTCTCGCGATAACTGGATGGTAGGGTTTGATTTCGCTTAAATTGTTAACCCGTTTGAGATGCGCATCTGTTCCATGGTTTGTGCGGAAAATAACCCACCGCTCGACCTGTTCGAGAGGCTTAACCATTAAGAATGCTTTTTTCACAATTTCTGGGGTTTCCCCTCTAATGCCAAACAATATTGGGTCTGGTCCTCGCGGCGTTATAATGACCCTTCTTTTTTCAAAGTCAACATTATTAAAAGTGTATGGTGCTGTAGCCTTGTCCATTTCAAAAATCGATGCTTCGTCTACACGTCTTTTCAAACCATAATTTTCCGGAGCACGATAAGCAATAATTTCGTATGTGTGGTCTCCTTGAAGTGTCTCTCCAACGGCTGCCAAACCGCCGATGATTCCTCTGCCATTTTTGAAACCCACCGCCTCTGCTTCAAACATTCTAAGAAGTTTTAAAGCATCTTTCAGGTTCACAATTCCCGTTACTGCGTTTTTGGCAAATTTCTTGACAATCGTTGGAATTTTAGCTCTTTGGAAAAATACAATGCCTGGGTCTGTGCCTTTAAACTCGAGGTCTGCCTGTTCTTCAACAGTACTTATCACGGTTTCTTTGATTTCGTTTTCCACATGCTCGTTGTATTGTATTCTCAAGCATAGTGCTCCGTTTCCTCTGGTTTTCCATGGCACGTTAGGATTTAGCCTGATCAGATTTGGATAATCAATGAAGGATACACCTAGTTTTTGCAGTTTCTCAACGAGAAGAGCCGCAATGTAGGTAGTACATCCCTTTCTCGTTGAATCAGTATCGTCGAATCCTATGTGCATAGTTTTCCAAGTCATTTACAGCAGTCCATTCTCTAATGAACTAAAGATAACAGCGCGTATGCTAAAAGCATTGTTTTGGCGTGAATGAAAAAAGAGGAAGCGTGTGCTATTTTGTTTCTTCGACAACTATCATTGTTAATGTTGAACGAACCTTGTCAAGCCTTCTGACACGCCATGTCACAATTTCCTTCAGCTTATCCATCGTGTCTGCTTTAACTCGCGCAATTATGTCGTAGACTCCATAGACTGCATAGGCTTCATCTACACCCTCAACTTTCTTCAAATCCTTCAGAACATCTGCTTCTGACCCTATTTCCGTATTTATCAGCACAAACGCTGTAGGCATTTTAAATCTCCTCACTTAATGTTTGACGTTGTACATTAAAATATTTTGCTATAAAAACGGAAATTAGCAAACGTGGCTTAATCAGAAAAGATACTCTTATCTTCTATTTAGAATAATAACTATTGGGTTCAAGCATGTCAGAAGCTATTACAAGCCGCGAAATGCGTGCTTTAGAGCTTAACGCTGAATATTTCGGAGTTTCTCAGCTTCAGCTCATGGAAAACGCTGGACACAACGTCGCCCTAGAAATCGCATCGAGATTTCCAAAAGACAAGATAGTTGCCATTTTCTGTGGTTTGGGCGGCAACGGTGGCGACGGGTTCGTTGTAGCGCGGCATCTTTCCGCATTAGGTTTTAAGGTCACAGTTATTCTTGCTGGTAAAGCCAAAGATATTTCCCACGAAGCGGCTTTAGAAAATTGGGACACCTTACAGTTTATGAGAGAAACCATCACCATCTATGAAGTATACGATAGTTCACTCATACCCGACATAAGCGCAGACATAGTTGTTGACGCGTTACTAGGAACAGGCACGAAAGGAAAACTAAAGCCGCCTATTCTGCGATTGGTTCAAAAAATCAACGCTATAAACGCTTTTAGAATAGCAGTAGATGTGCCAACCGGAATAGACTCAGACACAGGCGAAATCTTAGGCGAAGCAGTGAAAGCAAACCTAACAATCACATTCCACAGAACAAAACAAGGACTTGAAAAAGCCAGAGATTACGTCGGAGAACTAATCGTAAAAGACATAGGCTTGCCGAAAGAGTTCGAAAACTTCGCCGGGCCAGGAGATGTCATGCTCGTTTCTCGACCACGACCAGAAGAATCCCATAAAGGAGACTTCGGACGCTTGCTAGTCATCGGCGGAAGCGAAACATATTCCGGCGCGCCCGCGCTTGTGGCTTTAGCAGCTTTACGAACCGGCGTAGACCTTGCTTATGTCGCAACTCCAGAAAGAACCGCGTATACAGTTTCATCCATGACGCCAGACTTAATCACCATAAAACTTGAAGGAAAACACTTGAACATAACCAACATGCCAACGTTAAAAACATACATAGAAATGGTTAACGCCATCGTACTAGGACCAGGCCTTGGACTACACATAGAAACCAAAGACGCTGTCAAAGCTGTAATTGAAATTGCCGAAAATGCAGGCAAGCCCCTGCTTTTGGACGCGGATGGCTTGAAGGCTTTTGCAGAGTTCAAAAGAAAACTGAAAACACTTCTGGTGCTGACGCCTCACGCTGGAGAATATACCATATTAACTGGCAAAAAATTGCCAGAAGTTTTGAAAGAAAAAATTTTTGAAGTGCAGAAAACCGCGGCAGAGCTAGGCGCAGTGATACTGCTTAAGGGACCAGTTGACATAATCGCAGATGAAAAACGCTTCAAGCTCAACTTTTCGGGTAACCCAGGCATGACTGTGGGCGGAACAGGAGACGTGCTCTCCGGAATTGTTGGTGCCCTTCTCGCCCAGAAAACCGACCCTTTTGAAGCAGCTACTGCCGGAGCTTTTGTCAACGGAGCCGCCGGAGACTTTGTTTCTGACGAAAAAGGTCACCACATAGTTTCCACAGACCTACTAGAATGGATTCCACAAGTTTTAAACAACCCCATGAGCCACTTGAAGGTGCGCCAAACACGTGCAAAAACAAATTAAAATCGTTGTATACCATGCTAAACAATGCGACCCCAAAAAATGCAGTGCGTTGAAGCTCAAACGTCTCGGATTGATTCGCATAGTGTACCAGATAAAATTTTTATCAAGGAGAGCCATCATACTTAATCCTCTATCAGAAATCGCATTTTCTCCAGCTGACAAAGAAAGAATTGAAAAATTTGGACTGGTTGCGTTGGATTTCAGTTGGGAACACGCTGAAAAGGCTTTGCTAAAAAATGTTAAAGGAACTTCTAGATGCTTGCCTTACCTAATTGCTGGAAACCCAATTAATTTTGGAAAACCCACAAAACTTAGCACTGTGGAAGCGTTAGCCGCGGCTTTGCACATTGCCGGGTTCAAGAGCGAAGCTGAACAGTTGCTTTCAGTATTTAAGTGGGGACACACTTTCCTCGAAATAAACCATAACCAATTAGAAGGCTACGCGAACGCGAAAGACAGCACAGATATAGTGAAATTACAGAAGCATTTCATGGAAATTTAGATTGTTAATACGCAGGCGGCTGCGATAGATTTTAAAATATCCCCATATAGTTTTATGTGCAAAGGTGTGCGGTGCACAGTGTACGAAAACATTGCCAGCCTAGTAGTGTTCGTCACAGCAGTCGCAAATTGCCTCGCGTTTTTCTTACAATGGAAAAAATTGTCTCTGTTTTATAATAAAGCGTCTTTCAATATTGAATCCACAAGAACATACTTTGTCTGGGACCCTTATGGAAAGCCGAAAAAAATATTTAACAATTTAAGGTTTTTGGCAGGAATAGCGTTTGCTCCACCTCTTTTCTTAACATGGATTTTCGTAATTGCGTGGTCCATGTTTTCTGCATACCCGATTTTGATAGTAATAACTGGACTTTACATTTTAACTCGAGTAAGCGATTATGAATTGTTAGATTTTGCGAAAGACTTCATGAAATGTAAGCCTTCAAAAATCGGCGAAGGCGACCTAAATCTTCTAAAACAAACATGGAAAATCCTGCGTCGTTCTGCCTTCTTGTCGCTTGTAGTTGCTTTGGCATTTTTGGCTTTAACTATAGCTTTGACATTCTTAGTCATTTAATGAATAAACAGTTTGGCGTACACCTTGCTAACTCTTGGGTTAAGCAATTAATAAGTGTAGAAATTTAAGTAAGCTGATGCAAAATTAGTTTCAGTGAAACGAATGGATGTTGTCTTCAGTTTTCTCTACTTCTTGCTTTCAGCAATCTTATTATCTCTGTCAGGAGTTATGATGCCCGGACCAGTTTTTGCCATAACAATTGCAAAAGGATACAAGAACAAGATTGGAGGAGCCTTAATCGCTCTTGGACATGGTGCGGTAGAATTTCCATTAATGTTTCTTATTTATTTTGGTTTTACATGGTTTTTCGCTTCTACCCTAGTTCAGAAGATTATTGGGTTAGTGGGAGGTTTAACTCTCATTTTTATGGGTTTCCAGCTATTTCAGGCTCGAAAGGAAAAAAGCGAAAACCATGGGACGTTTAGTCATAATTCTTTTGTTGCTGGCCTTCTCGCAACCATCGCCAATCCTTACTTTTTTCTTTGGTGGGCAACAATTGGTGCGAATTTAATATTGACCGCTGTGGCTTTCGGATTTGCTGGTTTTTTGGCGTTGGCTTTAACTCACTGGTCATGCGACCTTGCATGGGACACGTTTGTGTCTATGGTTGTCTTTAAATCGAGACGTTTCTGGACGGAAAAACTGTACAAAATTGTGTTTGGCTTTTGCTTTGTAGTGTTGACCGGGTTTGGATTATGGTTTATTATCACGGCAATGTTTTAGAAACCCATCTTTTTGATGAAAATTTTAAGAGGACAAGCATGAATAGACAATATGGAGCGTTAGTAGGGAAATTGGCTGTGACTGAATTTCAAGTTGGCAAGGCAAAAGTCTGTCTTATCCATGGAAACATAACTGACATGGACACTGACGCCATAGTTAACGCTGCAAACTCAACACTGATGGGCGGAGGAGGAGTAGACGGTGCAATCCACCGCAAAGGCGGACCAAAAATCCTAGAAGAATGCAAACACATAAGAGCCACAGAATGGCCAGAAGGGCTTCCAACAGGCAAAGCAGTAATTACTTCAGGAGGTAATTTAAAAGCTAAGTACGTTATCCACACGGTTGGGCCAATCTGGCGCGGTGGAAACAGCGGCGAACCGGAACTTTTAGCAGATGCTTACCGTAACTCGTTAAAATTGGCAGCAACTAAGGGACTTGAGACGATAGCTTTTCCATCCATAAGCACGGGCGCATACGGGTACCCAATAGAAAAGGCATGCCAGATAGCTTTGAAAACTGTTAAAGAATTTTTAGAGAAAGAAGACCATATTGCTAAAGTTGCATTTGTTCTCTTTTCTGCACATGACTTTGAAGTTTACAAGAAGACAGTAAAAGAAATTTTCAGATGAGAAAAGGCTGGCGTGTTGGCTG
>Ga0209479_1000059_pt1:55000-270994 | contig 270994 bp, 251 predicted proteins | sample DewCreD2012metaG_2_FD_184112 | JGI IMG/M metagenome (GOLD analysis project Ga0209479, IMG submission 184112) | Hot spring sediment bacterial and archeal communities from British Columbia, Canada, to study Microbial Dark Matter (Phase II) - Dewar... ... | reverse complement strand
ATAACGCGCCCTCAGCTCTTCGATCGACCACTCCCCCCGGATCATCGGTCCTCCGCGGAAGCGCTCTCCCTCCCATGATCGGCGGCCTTCCTCTTCTCCACCTTGCGCCCGAACAAGGTGGCCGGGGACCTCGGTCGTGAACTCGAAGATGGCCGTCGACCCCGGCGGCATATAAACGGTCTCCTCATTGGCGACGAAGGTATCCGGCGATCCCGCATACACCCGATCGAAGATCTCCCCGATGATGTTGATGTGGAAATTCGAGCCGATGTTCAAGCCGCCCACCCCGAAGAAAATACGGGTCCACTCTCCCGTGCGTGCCTTCAGAGGATGGAGAGCCTCCCGCTTTCTACTGGATCGTGTGTCTCCTTCCTCCCGCTGAGCCTGCATCTATTCTGCAGCGATCCGCGTTCCTCCCTCTTTGATTCGGAACAAGCAAAGGGGCCGGCGCCGGGTTAAGATACCCTGGATGGCCGGATCGACAGCGAGATCCAGGGAGGAGGGAGAAGGAGGGGTCCTCGGACCTACCCCCCCTGCCCCCTTTCCTCGTAGGGAAGGGGGAGCCTAAAAATCCCCCCTCCCCGTTTCGGGAAGAGAAATCGGGCTGTCACCCACCTGCGGATGATCATACGAAGGGGGAAATGACCATGAGGCGGGATCGGCCGCGAGTGGTCGTGGTGGGCGCCGGGTTCGGCGGGCTGTGGGCCGTGCGGACCCTGGCCTTTGAGCCCGTGGAAGTGCTGCTGGTGGACCGGCGAAACCATCACACCTTTCTCCCCCTGCTCTATCAGGTCGCTGCCGCGGAGATCGAGCCCGAGGCCATCGCGTTTCCCATCCGGGGCCTTCTTCGCCGGTTTCCCAACGTGGGATTCGAAATGGCCGAGATCCGCCGGATCGACGCCGAAGCCCGCCGGCTGGAGACCGACGGCCCGCCGATCCCCTACGATTTCCTGATCCTGGCTCCCGGCAGCGTCGAGCATACCTTTGGGGTGCCCGGGGTCGCCGAGCATGCGTTTTTCCTCAAGACCCTGGATCAGGCCATCGATCTGCGCAACCATATCCTGGCCTCCTTCGAACGGGCAGCCCGGGAGCCCGATCCGTCCCGGCGGCGCCGGATGCTCCCATTCACCATCGTCGGCGGCGGGCCGACCGGGGTGGAGTTCGCCGGTGCCCTGGCGGAGCTCATCGCCCGCCCCCTCCGGAGGGATTTCCCGACCCTGGATTTCCGGGAGATCCAGGTGGTCCTCCTGGAAGCGATGGAAGGTCTGCTGCCCGGCCTTCCGGATCCGTTACGCGCCTATGCGGCCGCTCGCCTTCGACGCCTCGGGGTGGACGTTCGCCTGCGGGCCCTTGTGGAAGCCGTGGAGCCGGGGCGCGTGCGGTTGAAGGATGGAGCCTCGATCGAGACTGGGACCGTGGTGTGGACCGCGGGGGTAAAAGGCAATCCCCTCGGCGAGACCCTGGGGCTTCCCCTGGGGCCGGGGGGACGGGTGCGGATCTCTTCCACCCTGCAGGTGCCCGGTTGGCCGGAGATCTATGGGGTGGGAGATCTGGCGTTTCCAGAAGGAGCGGGGAGGCTGCCCATGGTCGCCCCGGTGGCCATCCAGCAGGGGGCGCTCGCCGCGCGGAACATCCTGCGCGTCCTGGAAGGCCGCCCGCCCCAACCCTTCCGGTATCGGGATCCCGGAACGCTGGTCACCATCGGGCGGAACGCCGCTGTCGCCCATGTCTTCGGGCGCTCCTTCACCGGCTTCCCCGCATGGCTGCTCTGGCTGGGGGTTCATCTCGTTCGCCTCATCGGGATGCGGAACCGGCTGGTGGTGCTCTCCGGCTGGGCATGGGATTATCTGTTCTACGAACGGGCGGTGCGCTTGATCCTCCCCTCGCCGCCCGTAAGGGGCAAATAGCGCTCGCGGGTCAGCTCAAGCGAGCGAGGGCGTTATAGGCCTGAGGCCTGGAGCGAAGGATCTTGGGGCTCTTTCAACTTCTCCTCCAGGAACTCCCGGAGGGCCACCGCGTTGTTGTGGGAGGTGTCCCGGGCGCTGAAGAGCAGGGTGATGTTGCCGGCGCGGGCGGCTTCCAGCAACGGCTGCCAGGCCTCGGGATGGGCTTCGAGCTCCGCGAAGTAGCGCCGCCGGAACTCCTCCCACTTCCTCGGATCGTGGCCGAACCACCGCCGCAGCCCATCGCTGGGGGCCACGTCCTTCAGCCAGCCCTTCATTTGCAGGGCCTCCTTGCGGATCCCCCGGGGCCACAGCCGCTCGACCAGGAACCGCTGCCCATCATCGGGCTCCACCGGATCGTAGACACGCTTCACTTTGATCATGACCCCCCTCTTCATGACCAGCCTTCTGAAGGAATCCATGCTCCTCTCAGTTTATTCGACAGCGAGTGAAAATACACCAGACCGGCGTCAGACGTCCATGGGACGCGGATCTCCCTCCACCAGCATCCTTCACCTCGCCTTCCCCAGATTTGACAGTATCGCCATTCCCATCTACAATAGTAGTTGCTTGTATAACTTCTAAAGGAGGCCCGCCATGTGTCTCTCGTGCGGTTGTATGGAGCCGGATGCCGGGCACGGGGATCCGCGCCACATCACGATGCAGCACCTGGTGGAGGCGGCGAAGGCCGAGGGCCTCTCCGTCGAGCAGGTCTGGCGAAATATGACGGAGACCATGGAAAAGGTCCTGCGCGGGGAGGTCCGCAGTCGTGTCTGGACCCCGGGCGCTCAGGGGCGTTAAGGGATACGGAGGCTGGGCGTGGGACAGAGCCGGCAGTTCATCGGAGGCGGCTGGACGCTGCGGGAGGTGCTTCAGGGCAAGCCCATCGGGCACCCGACCCATGCGCTGGTGGTCCACTTCCCGGCAGGGCTGTGGCCGGCCGCCCTCCTGTTCGATCTCCTCTCCTGGATCCGGCCGGATCCCACGCTGGTCCGCGCCGCTTTCTATGACATCCTGCTGGGGCTGGGGATGGCAGCCCTGGCCATTTTCACCGGCCTGCTGGACTTCCTGCCCACCGTCCCCGGCTCCTGGAAGCGTCAGCTGGGATGGCGACATCTGCTCGCCCAGGCCGGCGCGACCGGGTGCTTCGCCATAAGCGCCGGGTTGCGAGCCCTCGACCCCGGATCGGCGCGCACGCCCATCCTCCCCCTCCTCCTCGCCGCCCTGGGCGTCGGGCTCCTGCTCCTCGGCAACTTCCTGGGCGGGGAGCTGGTCTACCGGCACGGGATGCGCGTGGGCGCTTCCCGGTGAAGAGCTTCTGGAAAAGGAAGCGGCATGGCAGACGTCATCGAGTTGCTGCAACAGCTGGGGTTCAGCGAATACGAGGCCCGGGCCTATGTGACCCTTCTGCAGGCGCATCCCCTGACCGGCTATGAGCTGGCCAAACGCTCGGGGATCCCCCGGCCGAATATCTACCCGGTGCTCCAGCGCCTGGAAGAGCGAGGCGCTGTGATACGGGTGGAGACGCCGGAGGGCACTCGTTATGCTCCGACGCCGCCAGGGGAGTTCCTCAAGCGCCTGGATCGCCGCTTCGAGGAGACCCTTGCTGCGGCGCGGAGGGCGCTGGAGGCCCTCGGCCCTGCGCCGGAGCCGGAGCCGGTCTGGAACCTCTCTGGATATGCCACGCTCCTGGATCATGCCCGGGCGATCCTGGATCGGGCCACGCGCACGATCTGGGTCGCCCTGTGGCCGCCGGAGGCGAGCGCCCTCGCGATGCCTCTGGCCCGCGCGGAAGCCCGGGGGGTGCGGATCACCACGCTGTGCCTGGCGGCCTGTGCCTCCGTATGCGAGGGATGCCGGGGGGAGCTCCATCGCTACCGGATCGCCCCGGCCTCCGCTGCCCGATGGTTGATCCTGGTATCGGATGCGGAGGAGGTCGTGGCGGGGGAGATCTGGGGGGAAACCGAGGCCCGGGGACTCCGAACCCGGCAGCGGATGCTGGTGGATCTGATGCAGGACTACATCCGGCATAGCATCGCCCTGGCCGCCACCGTCCATGAGCTGGGGGATGAGGTCCGACAGTTTCGCCCGCCGGCTCGTCAGCTGCTCACGATGGTGCGGCGACGGCTCGCCCGGAAAAGCGCGTCATGAACGACGCGCAGCGGGGCATCAGCGATGCTTACCCGTCTTCCCGGAGAAAGGAGGCGCCGCGCTCTCTATCAACTGGACGTGCGCTCGTTTCAACCCTGGGGTGCAGGGGGCCTGCCTCCGGGCCCGGCCGCGCGGAGGAAAGGCCTGGCGGATCTGTCCAGCGGCCCCGCGGGCCGGCGCGTGGCCGATCCATTCGCCTTATTGAAATGTGCACTTCCTCAGCGGGGCGGACTGGCAGAGCCCACCCCTGCGGCCGGGCCAGCAGATCTCCTTCACATTCACCCGTCCCGGTGAGTATCGCTATCAGTGCGATTTCCACGCCCAGAGGATGAAAGGGGTGATCATGGTGACCCCATGAGCTGAAGGGACGCAGGATCAGAGGGGCTGGCTGGAATAAACGTCCTCCAGCCGCTCCACCAGTGTCTCCCAGCGGTGATGGGCCTCCACGTAGGCTCGCCCCGCGGCCCCCAGGGCCGCCCGCTCCATCGGGCTGTCCAGCAGGCGGAATACGGCCTCCGCGAAGGCCTCGCCGCTGTCGGCCACCATCAGATCCCGACCCGGAACGGCCTGAAGGCCCCCCAGCACCGGCAGAGTGGCAACAACGGGGGTCCTCATGGCCATCGCTTCAAGGACCTTGTTCTGAATTCCCACCGCATATCGCATCGGGCACACCGCCAGGGTGGCCCGCGCCAGATACGGACGCAGATCCGGAACGGTCCCGAGGATCTCCACCCGTGGATCCCGCGCCGCCCGACGCAGGCGGGAGGGAGGGTTCCGCCCGACAATCCACAGCCGGACTTCCGGCCGTTGCGCCCAGATCCGTGGCATGATCTCCCGAACCAGATCCAGGGCTGCCGCCACGTTGGCGTGGTAGCTCATCTTCCCTGTAAAGATCAGAGTGGCGGGGTCTCGTGGAACCGGCCACGGTTGGAAAAACGCCAGGTCCACTCCATTGGGGATGACGGTCAGCGACGCCCGGCCATCGGGAGCCAGGCGGCGCAGGGCTGCCGCATCTTCCCTCGAGGTCACCAGAATACGGGGGAACGTCGAGAGCCACCGGGCTTCCAACCGCCGGGTTCGGGCCAGCTCCAGCCGCGCCAGCCACCGGGTCAGGCATCCCGGTGCTTGGGTTTGCGCCTGCTCGAAGAGACGGGTGATGCTGTCCACCGCATCGAACACCAGGCGGTCCGCCGGAACCTCCCGGGCGAACCCGGCGCCCCGGAGGTGCTCGACATGCACCACGTCCCACGACTCCTGGAGGGATCGATGCAGGGCCTGCCGCAGCCTGGGGTGATCGGCATAGCCCGCCTGCAGGGGATGGCCGTGCATCCAGGCTCGCCCTGCATTCCAGAGGGTTCTTCCTCGTGAAAGGGGAAAACATTGGATCTCCACCCCCACGCGCCGCAGCGCCTCCAGATCCGCGTCGCGATCTTCAGGGGGTTGCACCGCCAGCACACGGATCCGATGCCCCCGTCGGGCCAGCGCCTGCAGGAACCCGAAGGGTCGGATCCGGATGCGGGAGGGCGGATAAGGGAGCACCATCAGGATGTTCATCGCCTTCCCTCCGCCTCCATTGCATCTTCTCCGGGTTAGAGGCGGGAGAGGGGCGGGTTAGAAAACGGGAGAACCAATCCGGGAGATTGGATGATCCATGAGGCCGGAGGGCCTGCCCATGGTTTCATGGCCCCTTCCCTCGATTGCCTCCCCTTCCCCCCGATGGCCTCATCCCCTGAAACCCACGGATTACCGCCTTCTAACCCCCTGCTTACGGCCTCCCAACCCGCCCCGCTTACAGTGAAAGCCAGAAACGCGAGGCCCAGGGGCGAAATGACCGTGTTATCGGCCGGACTTGCCGATCGAATCATCCCCGCATCCCCGAGCGCAACCGTGAAAATCCCGATGGCTCGCCCGTTGTTTGACGAAGCGACCCGACAGGCTCTCCTGGAGGTGCTGGACTCCGGGCAGCTGGCTCAGGGGTTGCGGGTGCTGGAATTCGAAGAGCGGTTCGCCGAGTGGGTGGAGGTTCCATTCGCAATCGCTGTATCGAACGGAACCGCCGCCCTGCTTCTGACCCTGATGGCCCTGGGGATCGGCCCGGAGGATGAAGTGATCACCACGCCCTTCACCTTTGCCGCCACCTCTAACACGATCCTGTTCCTGGGCGCCCGGCCGGTCTTCGCCGATATCCAGCCCTCCACATTGAACCTGGATCCCGAGGAGGTGGAGCGGCGGATCACGCCCCGGACCCGGGCGATCGTCCTGGTGCATCTTTACGGGAACCCCTGCGATATGGAGGTCTTCACCGAGCTGGCGGCCCGCTATGGCCTCGCCCTGATCGAAGATGCCGCCCATGCGCCCGGCGCGCTGTATCGGGGGCGGCCGGTGGGCTCCTTCGGCATCGGATGCTTCTCCTTTTACGCTACCAAAAACATCACCACCGGCGAAGGCGGGATGATCACCACGCATGATCCTCAACTGGCCCGTCGCCTCCGCATGCTGCGGGATCACGGCCAGTCGGCCAAGTATGTGCACGAGATCCTGGGCCTGAACTTCCGGATGACGGAGCTCCAGGCTGTTCTGGGGATCGGCCAGCTGGAGCACATAGAGGCCTGGAACGCCCGCCGCCGCGCCATCGCGGCGTTCTACGATCAGCACCTCCGCGGGGTAAATCCTGTGGAGACCACCCCGAACAGCACGCCGGTCTACCACCTTTACACCGTGCGCCTCGCCCCCGGGATGCGGGATGCGATCCGCAAGCGTCTGAAAGAGGCCGGGGTTGAGACCGGGATCCATTACCCCATCCCGGTTTACCGTCAGCCGCTTTACCAGCGGCTGGGTTACAACGATTTCCTCCCGGCGGCGGAAGCTGCGGCGCGCGAGGTTCTATCCCTCCCCATCCACCCAGCCCTTCAGGATGAGGAGACCCGCTATGTGGTCGAAGCCGTGAACGCCGCCATCGAGGACCTGTCAGGGGGATGAGATGAAAGCCGTGCGAGCTGGAGTTGTAGGCGTCGGTTCCATGGGGGAACGCCATTGCCGCGTGCTCCAGTCCCTGTGGGGCGTCGAGCTGGTGGGCATCTATGACCAGTGTCGGGAACGGGCGCTGGAGGTTGCTGCCCGCTATGAGACCACCGCCTTCCCCACCCTACAGGATCTGGCAGCCCATATAGAGGCTGCGATCATCGCCACCCCAACCCCTACCCATGCGGAGATCGCCCTGGAGCTCATCGAACGGGGTGTGGCGGTCCTGATCGAGAAGCCGATGGCCACCTCCACAGTGGAAGCGATGGCCATCTGCGAAGCCGCTCGACGCCGGGGTGTCCTGGTGCAGGTTGGCCATATTGAGCGATTCAACCCGGTCTACATCGAGCTCAAGGCCATCCTCGAAACCATGCACCCCATCAGCCTGATCTTCCGCCGCCTGAGCCCCTATGCGGTCAGCAACCAGGACGCCGATGTGATCCTGGATCTTATGATCCACGATCTGGACCTGGCGATCGACCTGATCGGCTCAGCCCCCGCCCGAATCTATCCGGTCGGACGTCCGGTTTTCTCCGACGCGGTGGATTACGCGGTGCTGACGATGGAGTTCCCGGGGGGAGAGGTCGCCACCCTGTTCGCCTCCCGTGTCACCGAACAGAAGATCCGCGCCATCGAGATCACGGCCGCCGAGGCCTATATCGAGGCGGACCTCCTGAACAAGGGGATTACCGTCTACCGCTACACGATCCCCAGCTTCACCAACGACGGCCAGCCGGTGAAATATCGCCAGGAAGGATGGATGGAGCGGATCGGGATCCCGATGGCCGAGCCCCTCGCGCTGGAGCTCCAGCACTTTGTGGATTGCGTCCGAAGCGGTCAGGCCCCCACAGTTTCCGCCATGGACGGCCTCCGGGCGATCCAGCTGGCGGAACGCATCCGCCTGCTGCTTTATAACAGCCCGGCTCCCGTCCTTCGCCCGCACCGGATCCCCACCCCTGCCGGAGCGAACCCATGAAGATCGTATCCGTCGTCGGCGCCCGTCCCGAATTCATCCAGGCCGCGCCGGTCAGCTTCGCCCTGCGTCGAGAACACCGCGAGGTGCTGGTCCATACGGGCCAGCACTATGACGACGCGATGTCCCGCGTTTTTTTCGAGGACCTGAACCTGCCCGCTCCGGATTACCACCTGGGGGTGGGCTCTGGCCCCCATGGGCGTCAAACCGGCGAGATGATGGCCCGTCTGGAGGAAGTCCTGCTCCGGGAACGGCCCGATCTGGTGATCGTGCGTGGGGACACCAATTCGACCCTGGCTGGGGCGCTGGCGGCAGCCAAATTGCACATCCCCCTGGTCCACATCGAGGCGGGCGAACGCAGCTTCAACAAGTTCATGCCGGAGGAAATCAACCGGCTGGTGGCCGATCGGCTGGCGGATCTTCACTTCTGCATCACCCGCCGCGCGGTGAAGCATCTGGCCCGCGAGGGGATCACGGAGGGGGTTTTCTTTGTGGGAGATGTCATGCTGGATGCCGTGCGCATTTATCTTCCCCGGGCCATGGAACGCGCTTTGGATCTGCTGGGGCGACTGCATGTAGAGCCCCGGAGCTACCTGCTGGTCACTGTCCATCGAGCCGGCAACACGGATAATCCGCAGCGCCTGGCCGGGATCCTCTCCGGGCTAAATGCGATCCCGGAGCCCATCCTCTTCCCTGTCCACCCTCGAACCCGCCAGGCCATCGCCCGTTACGGCCTGCAGGCGGGGCCGCATATTCGAATGCTCGAACCGGTGGGCTACCTGGACATGCTGGCCCTGGAGGCCCACGCCCGGATGATCCTCACCGATTCGGGAGGGGTGCAGCGGGAAGCCTATTTCCTGGGCGTTCCCTGTCTCACCCTGCGGGAGGAAACGGAGCTGATGGAGACCGTGGAGGTGGGGTGGAACCGCCTGGTCGGCACGGATCCTCGCCGGATCCTGGAGGGGTGGCAGTTCTTCCGACCGGCCGGGCCACGGCCACCCCTGTTCGGCGACGGCCACGCGGCGGAGCGGATCGCCGCGATCCTGGGGCAATCGCCGCCCCGCTTCGGACAACATTATCGAAGGTCGGAAACCATCGGCCGACTTGTGCAGGAGGCCATGGGGCGAATCCCCCTGCCATCCTGATAAAGACAAGGAGCAGATCTTATGAACGGAGCGGCCCTTCTGGTCGAAAGCCTGCAGCAACAGGGCGTCTCGGTGATCTTCGGCCTGCCCGGGGATGAGGTGGCGTTCTTCGAAGCCTTGCGGGGGAGCTCGATCCGTTTCCTCACCGTGCGCCATGAGCAGGCCGCCGCGTTTATGGCAGATGCCTACGGTCGACTGGCACGCCGCCCGGGCGTCTGCTTTTCCACCCTGGGCCCTGGAGCGACCAACCTCGCCACCGGCCTGGCCAACGCGATGCTGGATCGCTCCCCTGTGGTGGCGCTATCCGATCAGGTGCCCACAGACCAGATGCGGCCGGGCGTCCATCAATATGTGGATCTCGCCGCCTTTTTTCAGCCGATCACGAAGTGGAGCGCGGTGATCCGGGATCCGGAGCTCATCCCCGCTGCGCTGCAGTATGCTTTCCAGGTCGCCCGATCCGAACGGCCGGGGCCCGTTCATCTCAGCCTCCCAGTGAACGTTCTGGAGCGCGAATGCTTTCTTTTCAATCTGGGCGGGGAACTCCCCGGACGTCCCTCGGCACTGCATGCCCGTCCCGATCCTCGGGCTCTGCAACAGGCCGCCATGTGGTTGCAGGAAGCCCAGGCCCCCATCCTCCTGGTTGGCAATCTTCCAATACGCGCCCGGGCGCTGGATTCCCTGCGCCGCTTTGTAGAAGCTTATCAGATCCCTACCCTGACCACCTACATGGGCAAGGGGGCATTGCCGGAGGATCATCCCCTTTGCCTGGGGGTGATCAGCCGGCATGCCCGGGGGGAGTTGATGGGATTGTTCACAGCCTGTGATTTGATCCTCACCATCGGCTACGATGAGGTGGAGGGCGTGAAGCCCAGCCTCTGGATGGTGGGGAATCACAAGCGGGTCATATGTATAGATAGCGTCTTCGAATCCGAAAGCCATCTCCTGCACGCGGATCTCACCCTCGCGGGGGACGTGGCCGCGATCCTGGAGGACCTGACGGCGATGGCCACCTCCGGACGCCGGCCCTGGCTGGAGGTTTCCGCGGTCCGGGAGGCGATGCAACGTCCTCTCCAACAGCCTCAGCTGGAATCCGCGCCGCTCTCCCCGGCCGCCATCACCCGGACGCTGGCCCAGGTCCTCCCGGACCACGCTGTGCTTACGGTTGACGTGGGACTGAACAAGTACGCCATGGGCCTCACCTACCCGATCCGGAGTCGCCAGCAGATCCTGTTCTCCAATGGGCTCTCCGCGATGGGGTTTGCCCTCCCGGCGGCCCTGGGGGCCCGACTGGCCCGACCGGAAGATCCGGTGGTGGCGGTGAGCGGCGATGGCGGCTTTCTGATGAACGTCCAGGAACTGGAGACCAGCGTGCGTCATGGCCTCCCGGTGGTCGCCCTGGTTCTCCGGGACAACGCGCTGGGGTTGATCCGCCGAATGCAAGTCGCCCGCTTCGGAGAAGCGGTGGGAACCACCCTGGGGAACCCGGATCTTCCGGCCCTCGCCACGGCCTTCGGGGCGCGTGGGATCACCGTCCACACCGCCGATATGCTGGCCGATGTGCTGGTCGAAGCGGTCGCCTCTCATCAGACCTGGGTGATCGACATCCCAACTTCCTACGAAGGATGGCTCCAATGATCCGGGAATCCTCCGTGAAGCGCATCTTGCTTCTGGGTGCGGGCGGCCCGCCGGGCATCAATGTGATCCGATCATGGCGTGAGGCCCCAGAGCCGTTGTATATCGTCGGAACCGATATGAACCCTTTTCATCTGGAATGGGTGCCGGCGGACCGCGTCTATCTGGTGCCGCCGGTCGATCACCCCGAGTATCTGGATGCCGTCGCCGAGATCGTGGAACGGGAGCGGATCGATCTCATCCACGCCCAGCCGGATGTGGAGGTCCGGGTCCTCTCGGAAAACCGGGAACGGTTTCCGGCCCGGGTGTTCCTTCCTCGAAAGGAAACGATCCGGCTGCTGCAGGACAAGCAGGCTTCGGCAGAGCGCTGGCGGGAGGCCGGGATTCACACCTTCCCCACAGTGCCTATTGAGACCCCTGAGGATCTGGAGCGGGCCGTGGAGATCATCGGGCTTCCTCTATGGCTTCGGGCGCGGGAAGGCGCGGGGGCTCGAGGGGCCACCCTGGTGGAGCGGATCGAGACCGGGATCCACTGGGTCGCTTACTGGCGATCCCGCGGGGTGAACTGGGCGTTCATCGCCCAGCCGTATTTCTCGGGTCGGGAGTTCGCCTGGCAATCCCTCTGGAAAGATGGAAAGCTCATCGTCTCCCAGGGGCGTCAGCGGATCGAATACATCTATCCCCATCTGGCACCCTCCGGCCGCACCGGCACCAGCGCGGTGACGGTGACAGTGCATGACGAGCGGGTAAACGAAGTGGCCGCTCGATGCGTGCAGGCTGTAGATCCACAGGCCACGGGGGTGTTCAGTGTGGATCTGATGGAAGATGAGCACGGGAACCTCTTCCCGACGGAGATCAACGCGGGGCGCTTCTTCACCACCACGTATTTCTATACTCGGGCAGGCTGTAACATGCCGTATTACATGATCCGACTGGCTTTCGATGAGCCCCTCCCGGACCTCCCGCCTTACAACGCGCTTCCTGCGGGCCTTTACTGGATCCGCCACATCGACTGTCCGGCCGTCCTGGTGCCCCACGGAGGACTACGGGTTCAGCGCGAGCCGGGCCTGGGCCGATTCGATGGAACGAAACAGCTTCAGGAAATCGAGATGATGTGGAGGACCCCGGCTTAGCGAATCCCCGAATGGCTGGGAGATGGATATGGATGTTTCCCAATCGCTGTGATGGAGATGGAGGGCAAGAATGGATCATCAATGGATTGAGGAGAGATTGCGGGCGATCCGCCTGGAGATCGCTCGTCTTATAAAAGAAGGCGAGGATGAGGAGGGGCTCTGCCTGCGATCCTTGCTGGCCGAGCTGGAACGATGGGAGTCCTTGCGTCGGGAGATCATGCAGGCCACTCAATCGCCCCGGCTTTCCCACCGCCCGTGAGCGGTTGATTTCCCTCTATCCGAATGCGGAGGGATACGCTCTTGTTCGACACGATCCGATATACGCTGCTCATCCCATGTTACAACGAAGCGGAAGGCATCCCCCAGCTGCGGGAGGCGCTCCAGCCCGTCATCGAGCAGCTGATGGCCGATGGCGGCGTGGAGGTCATCTTTGTGGATGATGGGAGCACGGATGGCACCGGAGCTCTCCTGCAGGTAGTCTTCGCGGATTCACCCTTCGTCCGCATCCTGGCTCACCCCCGCAACCTTGGCCTGGGGGCAGCCTTGCGAACCGGGTTCCATGCCGCCCGGGGAGAGATCGTTATCACCACGGACAGCGATGGAACCTATCCCTTCGCGGAAATCCCTCGCCTTCTTCAATATCTGCGAGAGGATGTGGATCTGGTCACTGCCTCGCCCTATCATCCAGGCGGCGGGATCGAGGGGGTGCCCCCATGGCGGCAGGTTTTCAGCTTCGGCGCCTCCTTCCTTTACCGGCTCATCCTCCGGTCACCGGTCCGCACCTATACGGCGTTGTTCCGCGCCTATCGGCGTCAGGTCGTAGAGGCGATGTCCGTTGAATCGAATGGTTATGTGGCGGTAGCCGAGATCATGGCCAGGGCGATCCGCGCGGGGTTCCGTGTAGCGGAATATCCCACCACTTTGCGCGTCCGCCGCTTCGGGCGCTCCAAGATGAAAATCCTGCGCACCATCCTGGACCACCTGCGGTTGATGGCCCGTCTGATCCGCTCCGGTCGGCCCGCCCCGATTCCTTCCCACTTCCCATCCAGGTAAGAACCCAATGGAGATCCTGGCCGCTCTGAGCACGCAATCGGAGATCATCCGATATCCCTTATCCTCCGGGCGGATCTCTTCCAGATCGGAGGCTTCCGTATGAAAGGGGCGCTGGCTTATCTGCTGGTCAGCATCGTTTGCGCCGTTGTGGGCCAGATCCTTCTGAAGCAGGGCATGCGGGTGATCGGGCCGGTGACCTTGAGTCTGCACGGGTTCCCTGATCTGATCCTGCAGCTGATCGCCAACCCGTGGGTGGTCGTCGGGATGAGCCTGTATCTGGGCGGCAGCCTGTTCTGGCTGACGGCGCTATCGCGGCTGGATTTAAGCGTTGCCTATCCTTTCGCTGGCTTGAACTACGTGCTGATCCTCCTGGCCTCTTATCTTGTGTTCGGTGAGGCCCTGAACCCGATTCGGATCGCTGGAGTTCTGCTGATCGCCCTGGGGGTTAGCCTGATCGCCCGGAGCGCATAAAGATGAGGACAACGGGCGTGCAATGTGATCGCCCATTCCCCATCGGGCATGAAACCAACTGGAGGGAGAGGAAAAAGGATGCGATGCGTGTTGCAGTGATCGGCGGCGGGATTGTCGGCGTGAGCCTGGGGTATTTTTTGAGCCGGGCCGGGCATTCGGTGGTTCTGTATGAAGCCAGCGATCAGATCGGTGGCCTGGCCGGGACCATCCGACTGGGCGATGTGGAGATCGATCGTTTCTATCACACGATCCTCTCCAGCGATACCCATATGCAGGAGCTGGCCGCAGAGCTGGGGATCGCGGATCGGCTCCGCTTCCGGGCTACAGGCTCGGCGTTTTTCCATGAAGGTCGCCTGTATCCGATGACGACGCTGCGGGATTTCATGGCCTTCCCGCTCCTGCGCGCAATAGATCGCGCGCGCCTGGGCCTGACGATCCTGGCCGCCTATTTCCATCGCGACTGGCATCGTCTGGAGGAGATCAGCGTCGAGGAGTGGTTGACCCGCTGGGGAGGACGACGCGCATTTCACCACCTCTGGCGGCCGATGCTCCGGGCCAAATTCGATGGCCGCTTCGAGGATCTCCCCGCCACCTATATCTGGGCGCGCCTGATCCGAACCCGCTCTACCCGTAGTGGGGTCTCGCAGCGAGAGATGGCGGGCTATCTGGTCGGGGGCCATATGACGCTGATCCGGGCGATGGCTCAGGCGATCGAGGCTGCGGGGGGCGAGATCCGACTCCGCTCCCCGGTCCAGGAAGTTGTGGTCTCAAACCGCCGTGTGGCGGGAGTCCGGGTCGATGGGATCACGGAGCCATGCGAGGCCGCTGCGATCACCCTGCACCCCCCGCTGGTCCCGCGCCTGCTCCCCGGGATCGAGGAGCCGTGGGTGGAGGACCTTCGCTCCTGGCGATATCTGGGCGTGGTGTGCGTCCTCCTGGCCCTGGATCGGCCGCTAACGGATTACTGGACCATTTACATCACCGATGAGTCCGTGCCTTTCACCGGCGTGATCGAGACCACCCATTACATTGATCCGGCCGATGTGGGCGGCTATCACCTGATCTACCTGCCCAAATACGTGGCCTGGGATTCCCCGTGGCTTCAACGGAGCGACTCGGAGATCCTGGAGGCATGGCTGGAACACCTCCAGCGGATGTTCCCCACGTTCCGACCGGAATGGATCCGGCATGCCCGGGTCCATCGGGAGCGCTATGTGGAGCCGCTGTTCCATCAAGGCCAGTGGAGACGTATTCCACCGCTGGCCCCACCCCTTAGGGGCCTCTTCCTGGTCAACCTGACCCAGATCTACCCAGCCCTGACCAATGGGGAATCTCTCACCCGCCATGCGCGGCGGGCGGCTGAGGAGATCCAGAAACGCATGGCCGAAGAGGGCGAAAATCCAGCCCGATTTTTCATGCCGTGACGCACCGGTTTTCCAGCGCAGGACCTCTCCGGCTCGATCGGTTTAGATAGGAAGGAGTGCGGACATGCGAAACGAAGCCCTGCCCTCTGAATGGATTGGCCCGGAAGCCAGAGCGCGGGCGCAGGAAACCGAATGGCTGACCCTCCGCGCGGGGTTAGTCATCCTGGATACCCTCGCGTTGCTGATCGCGTTCTCCCTGTCTTATCTGATCCGATTCGAATCCCGCCTGCCTGTCTTCTACCAGCCCGAGAGCTCGCCGGTTCGCTACTACGGCCTGCTGATGGCTGCTCTGATCCCGGTGTGGCTGCTGATCTTCGCTTCCCATCGGCTCTATGCGCTGGATCATCTCTTCCACGGGACCTCGGAATACATGCGGGTGATCCAGGCGGCCAGCCTGGGGATGATGGCGGCCATCGTAGCCAGCTTCATGGAGCCCGCCCTGGTGATCGCACGGGGGTGGCTGTTGCTCTCCTGGAGCCTCTCCATCGGAATGGTGGGGCTCGCCCGCTTCCTGGCCCGTCGGGCGGTCTATGCCCTCCGGGCCCGGGGGAAATTCATGGTGCCTGCCCTGATCGTGGGCGCGGATGAAGAAGCCCGCATGGTGGCGGAACAAATTCGTTCTTCCCCGATCTCCGGGATGATCCTCCTGGGCATCCTGGACCCCCATCTTCCTCGGGGGAAAGAGCTGCTGCCCGGCCTGCCCGTTCTGGGCACTCTGACGGACCTTCCCCGGCTGATCGAACAGTTCGGGGTTCGGGAAGTCATCGTTTCGGCCAGCGCCCTCCCCCGGGAAGCCCTGGTTGAACTTTTCCGCACCTTCGCTTTCCATCCTCAGGTGAATCTGCGGCTTTCCTCGGGCCTCTATGAGCTTCTGGCTACTGGAACAGAGGTTCGGGAGGTGATGGGGGTTCCCCTGCTCTACTGGAGACGGCTCCGGCTCTCTCCGATGGAACAACTCCTTAAGGCCGCGATGGATTACACGCTGGCAGCCATTGCGCTGATCCTTCTGACGCCGCTCCTCATACTGATCGCACTGGCGATCAAGCTGGATTCGCCCGGACCCGTGCTGTATCGACGGCGGGTGGTGGGATTGGGAGGGAAACCCTTTTATGCGTTTAAGTTCCGCACCATGGTGGTCAATGCGGAGCTCCTTCTGGAGCAGAACCCTGAGTTGAAAAAGGCCTTTGAGCAAAACTATAAGCTGCGAGACGATCCGCGGGTGACCCGGGTGGGGCGATTCCTGCGACGCTGGAGCCTGGACGAGCTTCCGCAGCTCTTTAACGTGCTGCGGGGCGAGATGAGCCTCGTAGGGCCACGGATGCTGAGCCCGGAAGAGATCTCCCGTTATGGGCGCTGGGCGTTGAATCTGCTCACCGTGAAGCCGGGCATCACCGGCCTCTGGCAGGTCTCCGGGCGGGCGGATCTCCCCTACAGCGAGCGGGTGAGGCTGGATCTTTTCTACATCCGCAACTACAGCCTGTGGCTGGATCTTGCGATCCTGGCCCAGACGATCCCGGCGGTGATCCGGAAGCGAGGGGCCTATTGAGCGCGCGGCGCCTTCGCTGAGACGATCGCCGGGCCGCGGGGGATAAAAAAGCGGAGCGGGCGGCTGCGTCGCCCGCTCCGTCCTTTCCGATCGATGGGATGTTCGGCATCCGGCCGATGCGCCTTCGTTATCCCGATGAGGACGCCCATCCCCACGGAGCAGCGGTTGCCCGGGGAGGAACCACTTCTCCTCGCCGCGCCTCGTATAACCCCACCCCCAGATCTCCAGCGATCGCATCTGCCCCTGCATATACCGCCAGTCCGAAAACCGCGGGAACCACCGGCTCCGGGAACCCTTCCCGCTGCAGCCAGCTCCGGAAACCAGGGTCCCTGATCCTCTCCAGCGCCTGCTCGAATGGTCGACGACCCCAGACCCGCCCCTTTACTTCCACAATCAGGGTGATCCGACGGCCATCCGCTTCCTCCACCTCCAGGACGAGATCGGCCTCCCCATCGAACTGCACCATAGCGCTCCGCCGTACCCGACGGCCTGTCTGGGCCAGAAACCGGGGCATGAGATCCTCAGCCATGTTTTCGTGCACCAGCCCCCATCGCTCCTCTATCCGACCCACCACCCGCCGCAGCTCTCGCATCTCCTCCGTCAATGCCGCAATCTGCGCCTCCACCTTCTCCATCCGATCCGTCAGCGCCGCAATCTGCGCCTCCACCTTCTCCATCCGATCCGTCAGCGCCGCCATCTGCGCCTCCACCTTCTCCATCCGATCCGTCAGCGCCGCAATCTGCGCCTCCACCTTCTCCATCCGATCCGTCAGCGCCGCAATCTGCGCCTCCACCTTCTCCATCCGATCCGTCAATGCCGCAATCTGCCGGCTGTTCTCCCCGAGGACCTCCCAGATTCGGTCGAACTCCTCATGGATCTCTAACCGAAGACGCTCCACCTGCGCCGGGAGAGCCAGAAGGTCCTCCGTCAACAACTTGCGGCGTACCTCCTCCCGGAACGCCGGATCGCGATCCAGCAGCTCTAAAAACTTCATGCGAAACACAGGATCCTGAAGCAGCTCCTCGATCATCTGAGGGGTCATGGACCGGCCCTCCCGCTCTATCGGTCTTTTCTCAGGTTAACATGGGTCACAAGAGGCTGTCAACCCGCCCTGTCGCTCCACCGGGGCGTTGCAAGCTTCATTTCAGACCAATGCCATCCGCATCGGCTTCATGAGGCGGGATGTATTGTTCGACAAAAGACTCCCTTTCGCGTTAGAATGACGCTGATTATGGGAGAACCGGCAGAGGAGGGACATCTCACGATGGCGATCCGTTGTCGGAAATGCGGCCGCGAGGCGGCCATCATGATGCGCCAGCACCGGCTGGCCCTGTGCGATGCGCATTATCTGGAATGGTTTGTGGAGCAGACCGAGCGGACCATCCGGATGTTCCGGATGTTCGATCGCTCGGAGCGGGTGCTGGTGGCCGTCTCGGGAGGCAAGGACTCCTTGAGCTTATGGGATGTGTTGCTACGCCTGGGCTATCAGGCCGATGGGCTCTACATCGGCCTGGGCATCGACGGCGGTATCCGCTACTCCGATCAGTCCTATGAGAAATGCCGGCGCTTTGTGGAGGAACGCTGGCCGGACGCCCGGCTCATTGTGGTGGACGTTAAAGAAGTCTATGGCGAGACCATCCCGGAAGTCGCTGCCCGGACCCTGCGAGGGCGGGATAAGCCGTGCGCCGTATGTGGACTGATCAAGCGCTATATTATGAACCGCGTCGCGTATGATGGCGGCTACGCGGCCCTGGCGACAGGACATAATCTGGATGATGAGGTCGCTGTGCTCTTCGGCAATGTGATGAACTGGCAGGTCGGCTATATGGCCCGCCAGGGCCCTGTGCTGCCCGCCTCCCGACCGGGATTCGCCCGCAAGGTGAAGCCCTTCTGTCGCTTTTACGAGCGCGAGACCGCCGCCTATGCCCTGCTCCGGGGCATCGATTACATCTACGATGAATGTCCATACGCGGAGGGATCCACCAGCATCGCCTACAAGGAGTGGCTGGCGAAACTTGAGGAGGAACGCCCGGGTACCAAGCTTCGCTTCTATCTGGGCTTTCTGAAGGCGAAGGAGGAGGGCCTGATCGCTTTTCGGACCGATGAGGCCGAGCTGCATGCCTGTGAGAAGTGCGGGCAACCCACTTCGGCGCCGGGGATCTGCGCGTTCTGCCGGCTGTGGGAACGTCGACGGCCTGCCCGCACGATCGCCGCGCCGGTTCTCTCTGTGGAGGAGTAAGGCATGCGTATTGTCTCCCTTCTTCCCGGCGCCACCGAGCTGGTCTGCGCCCTGGGGCTGGAGGAGCAACTGGTGGGTGTCTCCCACGAATGTGACTTTCCGCCTGAGGTGGTCGCCCATCTACCCCGTTTGACTCGCAGCACCCTTCCCGAAGGCCTCTCCGATCCCGCTGCGATCGATGCGGCCGTTCGGGAGAAGGCTCGGAGAGGCGAGGCGCTTTACACGATCGACGAGGAGCAACTCGCCGCCCTGGAACCCGATCTGGTCCTTACCCAGGCTCTGTGTGAGGTCTGCGCCGTTCCCCAAGGCCAGGCCGTGCGGGCTTCGGTTCGGCTCCGACGCTCACCCCGCGTGATCGCAGTGAACACCCATCGCCTGGAGGATCTCTTTGAAAGCCTGCAGCAGATCGCGGAGGCCGCAGGGGTTCCCGAACGGGCAGAATCCCGAATCCGGGAATGGCGCCATCGCCTGGCCCGGGTGGAAGCGGCCGTGGCCGGCGCACCCCGGCCCCGAGTCCTGATGCTCGAGTGGCTGGATCCCCCCTTCCGCTGCGGCCACTGGATTCCGGACATGGTAACGATCGCAGGGGGAACGGAAATCATGGGGCGAGCCGGAGAGCCCTCCTCTCGGATCCGCTGGGAGGAAATCGAGAAGGCGCAACCGGAGGTCATCGGTCTCATCCCATGCGGATATCGCCTGAACGAGGTCATCTCGGCTCAATCCCTCCTGACTCGCCTGTCTTTCTGGACCCGAATCCCGGCGGTGCAGAAGGGGGAGGTCTATGCTTTAGACGCCTCGGCTTACTTCAGTCGGCCTGGCCCTCGCACCATCGACGGCATTGAGCTGCTTGCCGCCCTGCTCCATCCGGATCGCTTTCACACCCCGCTGGTGGAGCGGGCGGCGCAACGCCTATCGCCCCCTCCCCTCTCCCACCACGGATGAAGCAGAGGGCTTCCACAAGGCGACCGGGAGGTGCTTCTATGAATCGTCCGCTGATTGCGCCCTCCGAACTGGAAACCCTGACTGCTCAGTTCGGACCGCAGCCGCATCAGCACGCGACGGTCATCGCAAATGGATGGTGGGAAGAGGTGCGCCGGAGCCTGAGCCGGCGCCGGGGAGAGGTTCTCATGGTCATCCAGCGGCCAGGGGGTGAGATCCTGGTTCACACGAAAGCGTTCTATCCTCCGGAAGCCTATCGGCTGCTGACCGGAGGTATCGGATGGGAGGAGACCGCATGGGATGCTCTGCATCGGGAGATCGAGGAGGAGACCGGCCTGCCTGTGCACTCAGCAACATGGTGGGGTCTGATCACTTACACTCTCTACCCCTCAGAGGCGGGTCGGGATCAGGGCATCCCCTTTGTTTCATTTGTCTTCCATGTCTATACAGAAGGAGAACCCCGTGCAGCGGATTGGGCAGAGCGGATCGCTGCCTTCCGCTGGATCTCCCCGGAAGCCCTCCCCGAGATCGCCCGTCGTCTGGAATCCCTCGATGCCCCATGGAGGGGCTGGGGCGCCTTTCGCGCCATCGGACATCGCTTTGTCTGGGAACATCATCGCGAACACCTGCTTCTCCGGCCATAACGATCCTCTTGGGACCCTCAACCAGAGGCTATAACGAGGACCAGAGCGTGGTCAGCGTGCGCTGGAACAGATGGATATGTTCCAGCGCTTTTCCGGCTCCCATCGCCACACAGGCCATCGGGGCATCCGCCACATAAGCCGGGACACCCGTTTGCTGGGTGAGAAACTCGTCGATCCGCCGGAGCATCGCTCCTCCCCCCACCAAGGCCATCCCCCGGTCGATGATATCCGCCGCCAGCTCCGGCGGCGTCCGTTCCAGAACAGCCCGAACCACCCCGATGACGGCCTGGAGAGGCTCCTGGATCGCCTCCAGCACTTCCTCCGAACTCAAAGTGATGGTGCGCGGCAGGCCGGTGACCAGATCCCTTCCCTGCACTTCCATCGTCAAGGGAGGATCCAGCGGGAGGGCTGTGCCGATCTGGATTTTCACCTGCTCTGCGGTAGGCTCTCCGATCGCCATATTATATTTGCGGCGCACATAACCGATGATGGCCTCATCCATACGAATACCGCCCACTCGAACGGAATGGGCAGTCACAATCCCCAGCATGGAAATCACGGCCGCCTCGGTCGTGCCGCCGCCCAGATCCACCACCATATTGCCTGTAGGAGTATCCACCGGCAGCCCCGCCCCCAGGGCGGCCGCCAGAGGCTCAGGGATCAGATAAACGTGGCCAGGATGGGCGCCTGCGGCCACGGCCGCTTCATGCACTGCGCGGCTCTCCACGCTGGTCACCCCGTAAGGGACCGAAATCATCACATGGGGGCGGAAAAGGCGGACGGGTCCGCATACTTTGGCGATGAAATACCGAAGCATTCGCTCGGTCACATAATAATCCGCAATCACCCCATCCCGAAGAGGCCGAATCACCTCAATGACCTCCGGGGTGCGGCCATACATCGCCCGGGCCTCTTCCCCAACCGCCAGGATCTCATCCCCATCCACAGGCATGGCCACCACGGAGGGCTCCTGAAGGACAATCCCCCGGCCGACCTCATAGACCAGCACGTTCGCGGTGCCCAGATCGATCCCTAAACGTTTGGTCAGCATCACAAAGTCCCTATCCCCTGATGTTTTACGCAAGGCTTCACGGAGCGCTGGACCCAGCGGATCCTTCCCGACGGATTCGGCGGCGGCGGGCCACCTCCAGGCGAACCCGGGAGCGGCGCAGAGCCGCCAGAGCGGCGTTCAGATCGACGCCCGCCGGTCGCTCCTTCAGGATCTGCTCCGCCCGCTGACGGGCTTCCTCAGCCCGCGCGATATCGATCTCCTCCGCCCGCTCCGCCACATCCGCCAGGACGATCACCTTCTCCGGGGTCACTTCCATGAATCCCCCATGGATCGCAAACCAGAGCTCCTCGCCCCCCCTCCGGGCCAGCAACGGCCCAACGCCCAGCGCGGTCAGCAACGGCGCATGTCCGGGCAGGATCCCCAGCTCCCCCTCCACTCCAGGGGCCACCACCATATCCACATCCCCGCTGAACAGGGCGCGCTCCTGTGTGACGATCTCCAGGCGCATCGGGCTCATCCGGCAATCTCCTCCTTCAGACGGTTCCACCGCTCCATCAGCTCTGGAAACCCGATTCCCTGAGCCAGTTCCTGGACCGCCACCTGTATGTAGTCCCGGTCCAGGCGATCCCGATAGCCCTCCAGAATCCCACGCACATCCCGCTCATCGATAGGCTCCCAGCGGGCGAGCTTGTAAATCATGAGATCCTCCGGGGAAACAAAACCCAGCGGAATCCCGAACAATCGCGCTTCCCGGGCCCGCTGGATCGCCCGGTGATCCAGGCTTAGCGAGGCGCTATGCAGCGCCACCGAAAACCGACGCGTAAACGCCAGCTTCACCAAAGCCCCGGCCGCAAGGCGCACGAGAGCGCCAGGAGGAACACGGAACCCCTCATGCTCGAATCGGACAAGCAGGGCAGGCAGCTGCTCCTGCGGGAGCATCAGCAGGACATCGACATCCACGGTGGTGCGGGCGATCCCCCCCCAGGGCGGCGGCCGGTCCCCCGATGATCACATAGGGAATGTCTTCCCCCTCCAGGATACGATGGAGACGCTGCAACATCTCCTGGAACGAAGCGGTCTTCCCGGGAGTCTCCGCCCTTTCCACCTCGTTCATCAAAACGCAGAGGGACTCCACCATCTCCACGCGTTCCGGCAAGGGGATCTCCGCCAGGGTCAGGAGCTCCTCTTCGCGGAGGGCCCGGTAGCCTTCCACGATGCGGCGCCAGCGCTCTTGTGGATCCTGGCCCTCGAAACTCATCGCAGCTCCCCGCGGCGCAGGCGCTCCGCCTTCTCTACGGCCTCGTCGATGGTGCCGACCATATAGAAGGCCGCCTCGGGCAGATCGTCGTGCTTGCCCTCCAGGATCTCCTTGAAACCGCGCACCGTCTCCTTCAGCGGGACATAGCGGCCGGGCAGGCCGGTGAACTGCTCGGCGACAAACATCGGCTGGCTGAAGAACCGCTCGATCTTCCGGGCCCGCGCCACGATCAGCTTATCCTCCTCAGACAACTCATCGATCCCCAGGATGGCGATGATGTCCTGGAGATCCTTATAACGCTGGAGCACCCGCTGCACCTCGCGGGCCACCGTATAATGCTCCTCCCCAACGATCCGCGGGTCCAGGATCCGGCTGGTGGAAGCCAGCGGATCCACGGCCGGGTAAATCCCCTTCTCCGCGATGCTTCGCTCCAGGGCGATGGTGGCGTCCAGATGAGCGAACGTCGCCACCGGGGCGGGATCCGAGTAATCGTCCGCCGGCACATACACGGCCTGCATCGAAGTGATCGCGCCGCGCCGGGTAGAAGTGATGCGCTCCTGCAGCTGCCCCATCTCGAAGGCCAGGGTGGGCTGATAACCTACCGCCGAGGGCATGCGGCCGAGCAGGGCGGAGACCTCCGAGCCGGACATCACGAAACGGAAGATGTTATCGATGAAAATGAGAACATCCCGCCCCTGATCCCGGAAGTATTCGGCCATCGTGAGGGCGGTCAGCCCCACCCGCAAACGAACCCCCGGCGGTTCGTTCATCTGACCGAAGACCATCACAGTCTTGTCAATCACCCCTGCTTCAATCATCTCGCGGTAAAGCTGCGTGCCCTCGCGGGTGCGCTCGCCGATCCCGGCGAAGACAGAGATCCCCTTGTGGACCGTTGCGATGTTCCGGATGAGCTCCATGATGATCACCGTCTTGCCTACCCCCGCGCCGCCGAAGACCGCCACCTTCCCACCCCGCATGAACGGGGCGATGAGATCGATCACCTTCAGCCCGGTCTCGAAGACTTCGATCTGAGTCGATTGCTCCTCGAGGGAGGGCGGGGGCTGATGGATCGGCCGATACTCCTGAGCGCGAACCGGGCCTTTATCATCGATTGGCTCGCCCAGCACGTTGAATACCCGGCCCAGGGTGGCCTCCCCAACCGGCACCGTGATCGGAGCCCCCGTATCATACGCCACCATGCCCCGGCGGAGCCCATCTGTGGTATCCATCGCGATGCAACGAACCGTCCCACCGGCCAGATGCTGCTGCACCTCCAGCACCAGCCGGTGGCCATCGCGGGGAACCTCGATGGCATTATAAATATCCGGCAACTCCTCCGGCGGGAACTCCACATCCACCACATTTCCCAGGATCTGCACAATCCGTCCCACAGAGCCTTTCGCCATCGCTTTCTTCCCTCCGGAAATGATCTGAGTTGAGGAAGATACTCCCCAAGCCCCGGGGAAAAGCGAACCGTGTAACTACCGGAAGAAGCCGTTAACGGCTGGCTCCGACGCGCAGGCGCGCCTGGATCTGCGCCCGGGCGGCCTGGCGCATGGCCTCCGCCCCGCCGGCGATATCCAGCATCTCACTGGTGATCGATTGCTGGCGGGCCTTGTTGTAGCTCAGGGTCAGCGTATAAATCAGATTCTCCGCGTTCTCCGTCGCATTGCGCATGGCCACCATGCGGGCTGAATGCTCGCTGGCCAGGCTCTCCAGAACCGCGTGATAGACCTGAAGCTCCACGAAGCGCGGCAGAATCACATCCAGCAATTGCGCCGGGTCCGGTTCGTAAATAAACGTTTTGTTCGCCACCGCCCGGGTGTCCAGCCGCTCGACGGCCTCTGGAACCGCCGGCTCATGGCCCTGGGCGAAGCGAAGCGGCAGCAGCCGCCGGACCCGGGGGCGCTGGACCATCGTGTTAATGAAATCCGTGTAAGCGATGTAGATCTCATCCACGCTCCCTTTCAGAAACTCCTCCATGGCCACCCGGGCGATCGGGCGCACATCGGTAAAACGAGGCCAGCGAGGCATCGGCGAGAAATCCGCCACCAGCGCCCCGCGCACCCGGGCCACCGCATCCCTTCCCTTTCGTCCTACAGTAAGAAAGGAGACAGGGGCCCGGCTGACGGCGGCGAACCGGAAAGCCAGGCGGATGACATTATCATTGTAAGCGCCGCACAGACCTCGATCGGCGGTAATCAGGATCAGCAAAACCCGGTGCACAGGGCGCACTTCCAGCAGGGGATGAAGCAACGCGCTGGCTTCCGCCTGATGGGCGAGATGGACCAGGACCTCCCAGGCTTTCTGGGAATAAGGGCGGGATGCGAGGGTCATCTCCTGAGCCCGCCGCATTTTGGAAGCGGAGACTGCCTCCATAGCGCGGGTAATCTGAGAGATACTTCGAACGGTTCGAATACGGCGTCGCAATTCCCGAAGAGTGGGCACGACTTTAACCTCCCGACTCGGTCTGTCGGATCACATCCCAGCATTCGACAACGGAAGGAAGAGGCTCCCGCCACAACCACTCCGCCCGGATCCGGAACCCCGGCACAGCCTCCGATGTTACCCAACCTTCGGATACTCGCTCTGTCCGATAAGAGTCGCCCTGCCGCTCCACCATCACCACCCGCGCTTCCTCATCCACCCACCAGATCTCCCGGACCCCCGCCTCCCGATACGCTATACGCTTCTCCCCCAGATCATAATCCCGGGTGGACTCGGAAAGGATCTCCACCGCCAGGAGAGGAGGCCCCATTACTTTTTTCTGCACAATAGGGGTTCCGGACGAGATCACCATGATGTCCGGTGAAAACTGGCGAGAGCCGGCCTGGAACAGAGCATTGCTCCCCACCACACGGCCGATCCCATGGGCTTCCACATAAAGGCGTAGCAGGGTCAGCAGAAAGGCCTGGCGATCCTCATGAGAGAAACTGGCCGGGGAATGCACAATCACCACCCCATCGATGTATTCGGCTTTGAGATCTTCGCCCACCAGCGCATCAAACTCCGCCTCGCTCACTCCATACAGGCGGAGAAGATAAGGATAATCGCTATGCACCTCCAGAGGACGAAGAACATGCATGGTTCACGCCCCGCGTATCGCTTCCCAGCATCGGATAACCGGAGGAGCAGACTCATGCCACAACCACTCCGCCCGGATCCGGAACCCCGGCACGGCCTCCGACATCACCCAGCCTTCGGACACCCGCTCCGTCCGATAAGAGTCGCCCTGCCGCTCCACCATCACCACCCGCGCTTTCTCATCCACCCACCAGATCTCCCGGACCCCCGCCTCCCGATACGCGGCCCGCTTCTCCCCCAGATCGTAATCCCGCGTGGATTCCGATAGGACCTCCATCACGAGGTCTGGGGGGCCCTCGATTTCTTTTGAAGTGACCCTCGTCGTGTCTCCCACCACCATGATATCCGGCGCGAACCGACGGGAGCCGACGCGGAACAGGGCGTTACCGCCGAGGACGATCCCCCTACCCTGCTCGCTTACATAGAGGTTCAACAATGTGAGCAGAAAAGCTACCCGCCATTCGTGACTTACGGAAGCTGGCGAATGCACAATCATCACCCCGTCCACGTATTCGGCTTTAAGATCCTCATTGCCCAGCGCATCAAATTCGGCTTCGCTGATCCCATACAGGCGAAGCAGATAAGGATGAAAGGGCTCAATTTCCACCTGAACCCGTGCCTCCGGAACAGCCGCCATGCCCCTCACCCCCGATCATCCCGCCAGCCAGCCGCGGTTGAACTCCTCAATCGCCCGGCGCAGCTTTTCTTCTGTCTCCTTTGTGATCTCCTTCCGCTCGGCGATATCCCGACCGACCTCGGGGTAGTTCGTGGCCATGAAGCGCAGGAACTCCTTCTCCCACTGACGCACTTTCTCCACCGGGATCGGATCCAGATATCCGTTGGTCCCGGCGAAAATCACCATCACCTGCTCTTCCAGAGGCATCGGCTCATACTGAGGCTGCTTCAGAACCTCTGTCAGCCGCTTGCCCCGCTCGATGATGGCCAGGGTGGTCTTATCGAGATCCGACCCGAACTGCACGAAGGCAGCCAGCTCCCGGAACTGGGCCATCTCCAGGCGCAGCCGCCCAGCCACCTGCTTCATGGCCTTCGTCTGGGCGGCGCCCCCCACCCGGGAGACGGAGATCCCCACGTTAATCGCCGGGCGAATGCCCGCATTGAAGAGATCGGTCTCCAGATAGATCTGGCCGTCCGTAATGGAGATCACGTTGGTCGGGATGTAGGCCGAGACATCCCCCAGTTGCGTCTCCACGATCGGCAGCGCCGTGAGGCTTCCGCCCGATCCCCTGACCTTCAGGATCTTCAGGTTTTCTTTATCCGGGCGCGCCTCCAGAGCTTTCATGGCCTCTTTGTAACCCAGGGGGCCGGTATACACCTTCCCATCGACTCCCTCTTTGGTGTCCTCTGGCGCATCCTTGGGGACAATGATGTATTTGTTCGCCAGACGGGCTGCGCGCTCCAGCAGGCGGGAGTGAAGGTAGAAGATATCGCCGGGATAAGCCTCCCGGCCCGGCGGACGCCGGAGCAGCAAAGAGACCTGGCGATAGGCCCAGGCATGCTTAGTGAGATCATCGTAGACAATGAGCGCATCATTGACCAGCTGCCCATCCACGATCACCCCGTTCTCCATCACCTCCTCACCCATCGCACAACCTGCATAGGGCGCAATATATTGCAGCGCCGCAGGGTCGGAGGCAGTAGCGGCCACCACAATGGTGTAATCCATCGCGCCGTAGCGCTCCAGGGTGGCCACCAGACGGGCGACCTGGGCCCGCTTCTGGCCGATCGCCACGTAAATGCAAACCATCCCCTTCCCTTTCTGGTTGATAATCGTATCCACCGCGATAGCCGTCTTCCCGGTCTGGCGGTCCCCAATGATCAGCTCTCGCTGGCCACGGCCGATGGGGATCATGGCATCGATCGCCTTGATGCCCGTCTGGACCGGCGTATCCACATCCTGGCGCTTAGTCACCCCCGGAGCGATCCGCTCGATCGGCCGGTAACGATCCGTCACAATCGGCCCCTTGCCATCCAGCGGGCGCCCCAGGGGATCGACCACACGGCCCAGCAGCGCCTGGCCCACCGGCACGGAGGCGATCCGGCCGGTTCCGCGGACCTTCATCCCCTGACGGATCCCGCTGAAATCCCCCAGGATGATCACACCGACATTGTCCCGCTCCAGGTTGAAGGCGATCCCCATCACCCCGTTCTCGAATTCCACCAGCTCGCTGGCCATCACGTTGCGGAGGCCCGAACACCGGGCGATCCCATCCCCGGCTTCGATCACCTCGCCGATTTCGGCGACCTCCACTTCAGGGGTATAGGCCTCGATTCGTTGCTGCAGCGAAGCGATCAACTCCTGCCAGGCGTCTGTTCGATCAGCCATCGCCCACCTCGCATCCATGGGATACGGGAACACAAACCCAGCTTGTTATGTGAAAGGGGTCACGGAGATATTATAACCCAGGCGATTCATCGGTGAGGAGGACAGCTGTCCACAAATCGGGATTCTTAAAGTTATCAGAACATCTCCCTCACGGCCTCAGACGGGCAACCGTCTCCGCGTCCAGGCGCTGCACCAGGGCGGTCACCAGCGCGATAGCCCGCTCGATGTCATCCCGATGGACAATAGCGCCATGGCTGTGGATGTGTCGTGCCGGGACGCCGATCACCAGGGTCGGAACCCCACCTTTATGAAGGTGGATCACCCCGCCGTCGGTAGCTCCGCCCTCGATCACCGAGAACTGAACAGGGATCCCCATGGATTGAGCGGTCTCCACGGCGAGATCTCGCAACCGGAGGTTCGGGATCATCCGGGCATCATAGACAACGATCGTGGGCCCTCCCCCGAGCTTCACCGGCGATTCCTCCGGCTTGATCCCGGGCACATCCCCCGCAATATCCGATTCCAGGATCAGCGCGACCTCCGGGTTGACTTTCTCAACACTGGTAGCCGCCCCCCGCAGGCCGACCTCTTCCTGAACGGTCGCCACCCCATACACCGTATTGGGGTGGCCCTCCCGGGCCAGACGTCGCAGGACCTCCACCAGCACAGCACAGCCCACCCGATCATCGAACGCTTTCGCCAGATAGGTCCGGCCGCTGGCCAGCACCTGGAAAGGCGCGAGGGGGACGATGGGATCGCCCACCCGCACGCCCGCCTCTTCCACTTCTTTTGCGGAGGTCGCGCCGATATCGATATACATATCCTTCTTCTCAACGACTTTCTTTCGCTCGTCCGGAGGAAGCAGGTGAGGCGGCTTGGCGCCGATCACCCCGATCACATCTCCCTTGTAGGTTTTAATGACCACGCGCTGGCCCAGAAGAACCTGGTCGAACCAGCCTCCCAGGGGGGTAAAACGAATGAAGCCTTCGGGGGTGATGTGCTTGACCATGAAACCGATTTCATCCATGTGCGCAGCAAGCATCACCCGGGGCCCGTTCTCCCCCTGCCGACAGATCAAACTGCCGATATTGTCCTGTTCCACCTCCCCCAGGTCCTCCAGAAGCCCACGCATCACCTCTCGAATTTCGGTCTCATAGCCGGGAACGCCGTGAGCTTCCGTCAGAGTTTTGAGGAGCATGGCAAGTTCATCCATGGGTTCAACCTCCTGAAAAGAGCTCCTGGAAACGGGCTAGCCCCAAAACGGATTCTCCCTGGGTCTCAGGAGGCTTGAGTTCGGCCATGCAATCCCTTCAACAGGAGAGCGCCGCATGGGGAACCGATAGCGGTTCGTGAGCCCATCGCCCGTTCATGGCCATCAGCCCGTAACGCTCCGGATGCCGCCCGCGAACCACCCGGAACATGTAAGCGCGATCGTGGTAATCGAAGATCTCCACCTCCCGCTCATCCGTCGCGGATACGGAGACCAGATAAGTCCCTTCCAGAAGAGGAAGGGAGGGAATCGTGTAGATGAGCTCTCCCTCTCCATCCACCCAGGGGATCTCCAGGCCGGAGAACGCCGTATTGGGACCACAGATGTGAACCCCATCGTGGCGGTGAATCGCCAGACCGAAAACTGGCCTCTCGATCCGTTCTAAGGCTCGATAACGCAGATGGATGTGCACCGTTTCACCGGTTTCAAACTGATAGCGTTCCATCCCGGTCGAATCCGTGAGATAAACGCGCTCAATCTGCAGACGACCGCTTCCCCAGCGAGGGATGGCGGCTTGCTGATTCGGCATGGCCAGGGACCGCTCATCCCGGCGGTGCACATGATCCAGATAGGCCTGCACAACCCCTGCAGGTGCCCCTTCCATCCGAACCCGGCCGTGATCGAACCATAACACGCGATGGCAAAGACGTTGAACCGCGTTCAGATCGTGGGAAACCAGAAGGATCGTCACTCCCGAACGCTGGAGGGCGAACAAATGCTCCAGACACTTCTGCTGGAACGCCGCATCGCCAACAGCCAGCACCTCATCCACCAGCAGGATCTCCGCATCCAGATACACCGAGACCGCAAAGGCCAGGCGAACATACATCCCAGATGAGTAGTGCTTCACCGGGACATCGATGTAATCCTCCAGCTCGGCGAAGGCCACAATGGCATCCAGACGGCGGGCCATCTCGCGACGGGGAATGCCTAGGAAAGCCCCGCTCAAAAAGACGTTCTCCCGCCCGGTCAGCTCGGGATGGAAGCCCACCCCCAGTTCAAGCAGAGCCGCCACACGACCCCGGACCTCCACCCGGCCTGAGGTCGGCTCCAGAACGCGGGCGGCCAGCTTGAGGACCGTGCTCTTGCCCGCTCCGTTCGGCCCGATGAGGCCCACGGTTTCCCCAGGCTGAACTTCGAAGGAAACATCCCGCAAGGCCCAGAAGGTCTCAGCAGGCTGACGCCGCCAGAGCCTCCAGCTTTCAACAAAGAGCTCATGGAAAGAACGAGGGCGCTGGCGGTGCATATGAAAGCGCTTCGAAACCCGATCGAAACGAATCATTCCCTTGTGAGCCCCTATCTTTAGATCCGATGAAATTCTATATCGTTGGGCTCCGCCTCTTATGCCCGCACTCCCAGACGGGCAGCGACGATCTCCGCGATCTCCTCCGGGTGACGGGCGACTGGGATGCCCACGCTCTCCAGTTTGGCAATCTTCTCCGTCGCAGAACCCGTTCCCCCTTCGATGATCGCACCGGCGTGGCCCATCCGCTTGCCCGGTGGCGCCGTCCGCCCGGCGATGAAGGCGGTCACCGGCTTGCTCATGCGGGTGGCGATGAAATCCGCCGCCCGTTCCTCTTCCGCGCCACCGATCTCTCCAATCAACACCACGTGCTCTGTCTGCGGATCCTCCTCAAACATCGCCAGGATCTCCACGAAGTTGGTCCCGGGGATGGGATCCCCTCCAATCCCCACACAGGTGCTCTGGCCGATCCCGCGCTGGCTCAGGGCAGCGATCACCTCATAGGTCAGGGTCCCGGATCGGGAGACGATCCCAACCGGCCCGGGTCGAGTGATGTGCCCGGGAATGATCCCCACCTTGCATTCCCCGGGAGTGATAAGGCCCGGCCCGTTGGGCCCGACCAGACGCACTCCCTTGCGGTCTAAGTAAGCGCGGACCCGGATCATGTCCTGCACCGGGATACCCTCTGTGATACAAACGATCAAGGGGATGCCCGCATCGGCGGCCTCCAGAATGGCATCGGGGGCGGAGCGAGCGGGGACAAAGATCACTGAGCAATTGGCTCCCGTGGCTTCCACAGCCTCCTTCACGGTATCGAAAACCGGAATCCCCAGAACCCACTGCCCGCCCTTGCCCGGAGTAACGCCGGCCACTACCTGGGTGCCGTATTCTCGCATTTGCTGGGTATGAAACTGGCCTTCCCGACCGGTGATCCCCTGCACGACCACGCGGGTGTTCCGGTTGATCAGAATGCTCATGGGACTCGCTCCTCCATGAGAGAAGGATCAACATCAACCCTCCGTCCTGCCGCTAGGCGATGGGGAAGGACACCCCTCAGGAATCCTCCCGTGGAAGGCCCGAACGTTCCCAGATCCTCCGGCCTTCACGCATCGCGACCCAGACCACAGATCCAGGCTGTTGGGATAGATCCCGGGCCTCCTCTTCTGTGTAAACAAATATCTCCAGAGGCAGTCCGCTGCGAAGAGGTGTATATCGCATGGCTCGCTCAAAGAAGGGCTCGGGGGCCTCCCGCACGATCACCAGCAAGTCGATATCGCTTCCGGGCCCCTCCTCGCCGCGAGCATAGGAGCCGAAGAGCCACACCTCCCGCACCTCTGAAGCCGGCTCGATCACCTCCTGAAGCCATCGCCGCAGGCCCGCCCACACTCGTTCTCGATCAACCTTCCATATCCGAACGGACATAATCCAAAATCTCCTCTGCGAACCGGATGGCCTCGAGGGCCTCCCGACGGGTGTAAAGCTCGAAGGGAGCGCCAGCAGGATGGGCATTGGGATAACGGGGGCCGATATAATACTTGTCGAGAATACGGGCGGCTTGCAGGAGATCCTCTGGGATCGCTTCGCCGATCTGTTCCAGCAGCAGCCGGACGGAATGGCCCCAGGCGATTTGATTCCGCTTCAGATAAAGGGCCTGGAGGGCTTTTTCCGGCGCCTGATGGGCGGCGAAGCATGCCCATTCGTAATCTTCCAGCCGCAAGCTTTCCTGAGCGTGGCGCAAATCCGCCTGGGCCTGCTTCCACCAATCCCGCCAGCGGTTCATTCGGACTCCCTCGCCTTGAGCTTACTCCCGGCGTTCTCCATCCCCCGCCAGGCGCACAGCGAGCTGAGCGGCTTCCACCAGCGTGGTCGCCGTGTGAAGCGTCACCCCCCGAGCTTCCCGAAGGATGGCCCGCCCTTCTTCCTCATTAGTCCCCACCAGTCGAACCACCACCGGCACCCGAGGGCGGACCATCTCAAAGGCAGCCAGCATTCCCCGAGCCACCTCATCGCAACGGGTGATGCCGCCGAAAATGTTGATCAGCACCGCCTTCACGTTGGAATCGGAGAGGATCAGGCGCATGGCCGCGGCCACCCGCTCCGCGCTCGCTCCGCCCCCGATGTCCAAGAAGTTGGCCGGGCGGCCCCCATAAAGCTGGATGATATCCATCGTGGCCATGGCCAGGCCGGCCCCGTTGACCATGCACCCGATGTTTCCATCCAGCTGCACATAGCTGATGCCGTATTTGCGAGCCTCCCGTTCGCTCGGGGTCTCCTCATCTTCATCCCGCATCGCTGCCAGATCGGGATGACGGAACAGCGCGTTGTCATCGATGATCACCTTGCCGTCCAGGGCCAGCAAGGCCGGACCGGGGACTATGGCCAGCGGGTTGATCTCCGCCAGGGTGGCATCGTTGTCTTCAAAGCAGCGATACAGGCCGAGGGCAATCTGGGTGAAAGAAGGCCACAGGGAGCGATCCAGACCGATCCCCGCCGCGAGAGCCCGGGCCTGATACTCCCGCAAGCCGAGCTCCGGCTCGATCAGCACCCGGACGATTTTCTCCGGCGCCGTTCGGGCTACCTCCTCGATATCCACCCCACCGGCAGAAGAAGCCATAGCCGCCACCCGGCGCCGGGCCCGGTCGATGGTCAGACCCAGATACAGCTCCGCCTGGATCTCGGCGGCCTCATCCACGAGGACCCGGCGCACCGGCAGGCCCTTCAGCGTCATACTGAGGATCTGCTCAGCGACCTGCTCAGCCTCCTCCGGGGTGCGGGCCAGGCGGATCCCGCCTGCCTTCCCCCGCCCGCCCACCAAGACCTGGGCCTTCACCACCACGGGTTTGCCCAGCTCCTTCGCGATGGCGCGGGCCTCCTCCGGGCTGGTCGCCACTTTCCCCCGTGGGATGGGGATCCCATACCGCGCGAAGAGCTGCTTGGATTGGAACTCGTGGAGCTTCATTGTGCCTCCCTCTCCATCGAGCTGTGAGCCCCTCGATCCAGACGACCCAGGAACCCCTGAAATGCGCGAAGATCACGGGACACCTGATCGAAGCAAGCGGGAAGACGCTGCGCCAGCTCCCTCAGGCGAGCCCGATCGAACACAAAGGTGTAGACGTTCCGAACCACGTGGCGAAATCGACGGTATTCATCGAGACAGTCTCGTGTGCTTCGCTGGAGCACCGCCGGCCGAAGGGATGGGATCTCCACACTTACCTGGCGAAGAAGATCCTCATGCCAGTGAGGCCCACCCGGCACCGCCTGATCGATCGCCCGAGCGATATCATAGAGGATACGCTCCACGCCGGAATAGAATCCATGCAGGTTGAGGGCGATGGCATCCCAGAAAGCCTCCTCATCAGAGCGAAGGGCCTGCTCCAGAAAGCGGGTCGTCCGCTCCACGACCCGACGCAGATCCTCGAGCTCTCCCTCGATCCGGCCGATCAGCAGCTGCACCTCGGGCCTCACAGATCCACCCCCTCCTCTTCGATCCGGCGAAGCAGCCGGGGCGCGTCCTGGATCTCCTCGATGGGAACCAAGTCCACACGGAAATCGGGGGCCAGCTCCGCCAGGGCCGCCTCCGCTTCGCTCAGGCGCTCGGGCGGGATGCCCTCCACCGCCAGATCGATATCCGAACCCTCATGGAACCATGGGGTGGACAGCGATCCGAAGACCCGCACCCGGCGGGCGCCGAAGCGTTCCCTCAGCAACCGGGCGGCCGCACGGGCTATCCCCCAGGCCCGCTCCTGACGCTGCGCCCGCCGGGCTTCCTCCTCCGCCCAGCGCCGCCGCCAGGCCTCCCGATAGGCCTCGATCTCCTCCGGAGTGAGATCCGCCGCAGTTTTCGGCATGCGCCGTCCCCTGGAAGAAGCATCCGAACCCGATTATAGCACGTGCTTCCTTTCACAAGTGGTGTTCCCGTCACCTTATGGAACCTGGAAAGCCATCACCCGGTTCCCTCCGGAATCCACCACCCAGACGAGCCCGTCGGGACCCACCGCGATTCCCTGAGGGAGGACAAATGAGGCGGCGTCCTCTCCATACTGTCCGAAGGCCAGGAGCGGCCGGCCGCTGCGATCGAACACCAGAACGCGAAAGCCTGTGGGATCGGTGGCGAAGATCCGCCCGCGGGCATCCACCGCCACATCGGGCTTGGTGGTGGGAAGCTGATCCAGCCATCCGGCGATCTCCCAGGCATGGACCGGGGCGCCGGAGGGGGTCAGGATCTGGATCCGCCGGTTCCATGTATCGGCGATCACCAGGTTCCCATCGGGCAGCGCGGCGATGCCGACCGGCTCATCCAGCCGTCCGGCCTCGACGCCGGGCCCGCCCCAGGCGTCCAGGAAGCGCCCTTCTCGATCGAAGACCTGGACGCGCTTGTTGCCGGTGTCCGTGACGTAGACGCGATCGCCCTGGATCAGGATGCCCCGGGGGCCGAAGAAGCGACCGGGTTGCTCCTGGGGATCCGTGACCCCCGCGTAGCCGCCCCATGCCCGGAGGAACCTTCCCTCAGCGGTGAACTGCTGGATCCGATGGTTCCACAGATCCGCCACATACACCGTGCCGTCCGGCGCCACTGCAATCCCCCAGGGCTCGTTAAACTGCCCGGCGCCCAGGGGCATCGGCCCGGGTCCATCTGGATCCACACATCCAGGTTCTCCCTGCTCATAGAGGGCGCAGAAGGAGCCCCAGAACCGGAGGAGCTGGCCGTCGGGAGAGAAGACCTGGACCCGATGGTTGCGCCCATCGGTGACATAAAGGGCGCCGTCCGGCCCGATGGCGATGCCGTGGGGATTCTGGAAACGCCCCGGCTCGCTTCCGGGCCCTCCGATGATCCGAACGGCCGTGAGCTCCCGGCGCACGGCGGCATATGGATCCGACGGCGGAGTGGGCACAGCCAGGGCCTGCTGTGGACGGAGAGGCCAGGCCTTCGCGGCCACATCTTTCCGGATGAAAAGCTTGAAATCGTGGGCCAGGGGCCAGGTATCGATCTGATGCCGTTTGCCGGTGATCCGATCATAACGCGTGTAATCCCGGCTCCAGAAGATATCCCAGAGGGCCGCCCGGCGCTCCGGATCCCGAAGCCAGCGCCACAGACGCTCCCAGGTGAGCTCCCGGTAATCCTCCATGGGCCACCAGATCAGATGGTATGAATATGCCTCATGGGTGGCCCGGAGGGCGTTTTCCACTTTATACCAGTTGGCACTGCCCACGATGACAACCGGTGACTCCAGAGCCTCGCGGTGAGGGGTTTCCCCGAAATAGCGCTGCCGCCAGTCGCGGAGATACCAGGAGAACGGCCAGGAGCTATCGTTATCGTAGGCGACCACCACCTGATCCCGACCGATCGCCCGGGCGATCTCCTCGATCTGCTGCATCGCGATCTTCACCCCGGGGCCGCCATGGGCGTAGACGCCATGTTCCAGGGCCAGATCATAATAGATGAAACTGAACCGCCAAGCGACCCGCAGGGTAGCAAACGTCAGGACCGCCAGGGCCGCCAGCGCAAAGGATTGCAGGAGGCCGGAGAAGCCCAGACGGGGATGCAAATGGATCCAGACGCCCAGGATGATCCCCATGCCCAGCGCGGCCGCAATCACCTGATTGGCCGCCACCAGAGATTCCAGGGTCGCGACCTGGCGCGCAAGCCCGACATGGAGCACAAGCCAGGCCCGCGGCCAGGCAGTGAGCATGCCCAGGAAGGCAGCCCCGAAAGGGAACACCAGCAGGGCAGCAATCGCGCCCCCCCCATGCCACCATCGCCGCCAGTCCATAGCACCCAGCGTATCCTGAAGGAAGACAGCCGAGAGGAGGATCATGGGCACCGTCAGGTGGACGGTCAGCCAGGGCATCTTTTCCCCGGCCAGCGTATATGCGATCCACGAGAGGATCGTCCAGGCGCTCAGGAAGCCCCGGAACGTCCACCCCAGGCGGTCCGGGATCGGGGCATCGGCAACCCATCGCCCCAGGTAATACCCTAGGGCCAGAAGGGAAAGCAGCATCGGCATAAATTCATACATCGGGGCGATGACGAAATAGTAAAAGAGCGGCTGGCTCCCCCGCTGGACGCACTGCTGGGCCAGCCAGTATCCCAGGGAACCGAGGTAACCGGTGGCGATGCCCGCGCCGTTGGTGAAAAACGTGGTGAACAGGGGAAGAGAGATCCCGAAGAAGATCCCCAGCAGGATAGGCCAGCGGCCTGGATCCCAGGCCATCCCAAGCCCGGTGCTCAGCGCCCCAAAGGCCAGGAACAGAATGAGAACCCGGACCATCTCATCGGTGATGCCACTGAACCCCCCGCTTTCAAACAGCGACATGGAAGCGAAAGGCTGCCGGAACAGCAGAAGGGAAACGGGATTGAGCCAGACCAGGCCCGCCGCCGGGAGCATCCAAAGGCTGAGTCCTCCAATGACCATCATCAGATCGAAAGTTGGCTGCTCGCGCAATCGAACACGCCCCCAGCGCCCGGCCAGCACCCAGGCCAGGACACCGATCCCGGCCAGGGCGATCAGCCCCCCGACCAAAGTGATCCACCGGCCGTGCTCCGGGATATTCTCCGGCCGGCATACGAAAGCCCCCGGGATCGGCTCTCGCCCGGATTCGAGCCCAAACAACATCGCCGCACCACCGGCGAGAAGCGACGCTGCTCCCACCCCCAGCCATTGCCGATCCTCCCGGGAGCATCGCGGATCCCGGAGCACCGTCACGCTCCAGGCAAGGAAGAGCAGGAGCCCATAGATCGCCAGATAGATGAAAGCAGCTTCCATCGTGGTGTAAAACAGCGCCATCACCGCCGCCAGGCCATACAGCCAGCGGGCCTCCCGGGTTTCCAGATAGGCGAAGATCATCCATACCGTGAGGACCGCCCATAGGGCCATCAGGCCCTCGTCTCGGATATACCGGCTGTGATACAGGATCATCGGGGAGATCAGGAAAAAGAGGGAGGCCAGGAGGCTTCCCCAGCGCCCCAGCCAGCGACGCATAAACAGTGGGAACATCACCAGAGCGATCCCTGCGAGAGCTACCGGAAGCCGGCCGGAGAAATCATCAGCGCCGAACAGGAGATAGGCCAGCGCATCCAGGTGGAACTTCAGAGGGCCATGCATCAGAGGCGTGTGCTGAAATCCGTTACCCCGAAACAGCTGCCAGGCGTAATAAACGTGCAGGCTCTCGTCATGGCTCATCACTCGATCGCCCAGACGCCACAGGCGGGTAAAGATAGCGGCGGCGAACAGCCCGAGATAAGCCCCGCGCTCCAGCGGCGAAAGATCGGCCCACAGCGCCCGCCATCGGGATGGCGAAGGAGCCATCAATATCCCTTCCATAGCCTGTTGGCGCTCCACAGAAGATCCAGAACCGGATGCCGATTATAACACGGTTCGGGGGGGAACCATCCGCCTTCTCGATCGGAACCCGGCTGCGCAGATCCGAACCCAGCAAATCCTACGGTGTGTTCTGAGCCTCTGCGCGAACCCACAACACCATCCGACGCGCTATCGGCTCCGCTCCCCTTTGATCCACAATGACAGGGATCAGGCGACCCACCCATCGATCCGGCTCCAGCGGAACCGGAATGCCCTCCGGGGTGAGCCACACGTCTCCAGCTCCCGAATCAGGCGGACGACGATGGACAGCGACCCGAAAGGCTCGGAAGGTCCACCGCCAGAATGCTTCTTCTTCCTCTTCAGCGACCACAACCAGGGAAAGCCCACCGGGCCATTCGTGGCGGCGCACGGCTTCCCTCCGCAGCCCTTCCACCAACTCATGCACTGCCGGAGAGGTCACCTCTGGAAGGGAAAACCCGGGGACCGGATCCACCCGCCGGGCCAGGGCGGCGGCTCCCGTCAGCTGGCCCAGGACTATGGCAAAAGCCAGGGCCCCGGCAACCCCGAGCGCGGCCGGGTTTCGAATCCCGGATCCCACGAAGAGATTCGCCGGAGATGCGCCCAGCGGCCTGCCCATCGCCCCCGGATCCAGGGAATCTTTCTCCCCCCCTGTCTCGAACAGGCCGCTCATGATCCAGAGTCCGAACCCCAGCAACCCCAGCACGCCGATGAGGACCAACCAGCGCGCTCCTTCCGGTGCTCCCCGGAGATTCATAAAAGCGGCGACTGTTCCCAGCCCGATCCCCCCGATCCCGGCTCCGCTGAGAACCGCCAGGGGCTGCAGCCGTCCGACGGGCCGCATCGCTTCCCAAACCCATTGCACGGCGAACCCCGCCAGGATGATCCATGGAATCAACACCACGGCGTGTTCTGTGAATAAGGCACCGAGTCGGACGAGCTGCAACCCGGTCCCGATCCCTGTGGCCATAGTCAGCGCCGTTCCAAAGCGATCGCGGCGGCGGATGGCCAGAATTCCCCCAGCCAGTCCCAGCGTCAGGATCAGCGCTTCTCCATAAAGGAAAGCCCGGAGAGCTTCCCACCCCATCGGAAGGCCCTCCGGCGCAAAGCCGGCGAGCCATGCCGAGAGACCCTCCACCGTCTCCTGCGCGCCGCTTCCCCGCCATCCCCCCCAGGCACCAGCCAGCAACGCCGTCGCCCCGAAAAGCCCGATGGCTTTCCAGTGCGGGAAAGCAGGCTCCGGCAAATCCAGCCAGAAAACCGGGAGGAGCATCAGACATCCGGTCCAGAAGGCGGGCCCGGCCGCGGCCCCTATCCCCAGCGCGATCCCCAAACCGATCCAGCGGGAAGGACGGGAAGCGCGCCCCATGGCCAGGGCCGTAGCCAGCGCCGCCGCGACCACGACGCTGCCGTCCAGGAATCGCGCCGCCATGAGAGCGGTGGGGGAGACGGCCCAGAGCCACGCCGCTCCAATCGCCGCGGCCCGGCCGATGGGGCGCAGAACGGCCCACAGGGCAAGGACAGTGAGGGCACCTGCCAGCGCCGCGCCGGAGCGCATCCATCCTTCATCCGGCCCGAAGATCTCAAACACCATCGCGTTCCAGCCTGCGAGCAACGGGCTTCCCCCGGGGGGCAATGTCCCGTCCCGCCACGCCGCCCAGGCCTGGGCAGCCTCTTCCGGCGCGGCTGGCCGGAAGCCCAGACCCCATCCCCGCACCAGGAGCGCCAGGGCAAAGAGCCCGCCCAGGATCAATGTCTCCTGCCATCGGCGTCCATCGAGCCCTTCCCTCATTCACGCCTCCGGTAAATCACAGTTTCCCCGCTCCGAAAAACCGGATCCATCAGCGGTTCAAACTTTCGCAGCGCTTCTGCGGGGAACTCCTGTCGCTCGGTGCGGCCGACGATCACATAGACGATCCGATACTTCTCCAGCAGCGCGCGAGTTTTCTCCAGATCCAGGGATTCCCACAGGATCCTGAGATCGGGCTCCCGACGGGCGATCTCATCGTAAGAGCCCCGCCACTGATGTTCGTGGCCTGCCCATCCCAGCACCGTGGGCAGACCGGTGTGGGCAGCGAAGCGCCCGAATTCCGGCTGGAAGGAGATCCCCTGCCAGCCCGGGGCTTCCAGGATCACAGGCGTGCCCGGCACGTTCCGGTTTAGCCACTCGATCGCAGCCAGGTCATCGGGCGCCCATCGCGCCAGATGGGCATATCCGTCCAGAGTGGGTGGGTGAGCGAAGAATTCCGCCTTAACGGGGATCATCAGAACCGGATAGAGCGCCGCCAGCGCGATCATGCTGCCAAACAACCCGGCCAGCAGCAAGCGTGCGCGCCTCGCCCGTTCCCACAACGCGCCCATCCCCCAGGCCAGAGCCAGGCTCCAGAGCACCCACGTCTGATAGTAAAATTTAAATACTGTGTTCATGCGGGTGCCGAAGAAATCCTTGAGGAAAACGAACTCCACCGCCCAGGCCAGCGCGGCACCGAAAACCACCAGCAGGCTCACGAACGCCTTCACGTTTCCCCGCCGCCTCCAGAGCGCGACGGCACCCATCCCGATTCCGGCCAGCAGCATCGGCACCCAGGGCCCGCTTCCGGGGAGCAACCTTCCCTTCACCATCACCTCGCCATCCAGCAACCGTCCATACACCCATGGCTTCAGCGCCTCCAGCGAAACCGGCACTCCAGAGAGAGGGAGCCGGATCGCCTGCGCCAGCTCGTAGAGCCCCACCAGCATCGCCACCGGGGCCAGCCCCAGCCCCAGCGCGCCCAGCAAGATCCATCCTCCCCAGCGTCGCAGGTCGAGCGTCCCCCGGCGATGCGCGCGGAGGGCCTCCGCTCCCAGCAGAAGAATCAGCCCGCCAACCTGAAAGCCGAACATCACCAGAAACTGCGGCAGGCGGGTCCCGTTATAAAGATTGGGAAGGAGCCCGCTGGCCTGAGAGCGGAAACCCAGGTAAAAGGGCAGATACAGCAACACCCCGAGCCCCAGGATGCCCCCGGCCAGCCCAAGGATCTCCCTCTGCAAAGAAACACGCGCGCGCCCGGCCATCCCGGCCCCCAGGGCCCATGCGGCCAGCAGGAGGCCGGTATAAATCGGGAAATCCCACGTGTTCAGGAAAGCGAGCCCCCCAAAGACGATCGGCAGGAGCCCGAACGGCGGACCTTGATCCTGGAGAAAACGCAGGAGGACGCGCCACTCCCGAAGAGAAGAAAGCCCGGGGAACTGCTGAGCTGTCTGGAAGGCAGTTAGGGCCAGTCCGATGGCCATTAACGTGAAGGGCAGCGCCAGCACGTGGGGATGCAGGTCCCCCAGCAGGAAACTGAACTGAGGGAACTCGTCAATGACCTCCTGATGCTGGCCCTCGGGGTTGTAGTCCCGCACCACGCGGGAGGCCCGCCACCATGCCCACACCCGGTTGGGGGGAGGCCAGCATGAGGGCCACGGTCGAAGGGAAGGGGGTTCGTTTAACTCCGGGATGTCCAGCCAGGCCCAGAAGGCCGGATCCCGGATCCAGCCGCATGAGTGGGCCAGATCCAGGATCGCCTCGCCGTTTCCGGCCAGGCCGACCCAGAACGCGCTGAGCAATGCAACGGCCCGGGCCATGCGCGGGCGCTCTGGACGATAAAGGGCCCAGAGATTCCCCCCGAGGCCGGCGGCCGCCAGCAGGGTGAGGGCAAACCAGGAGGAAACCCCGAGGTTGAACGTGAAGCGGGTCGCAAGGCCGGAGAGCTCGGTGAGGAAGCCCAGGATAATGTAGCCGAAGTAATAATAGCTGATCGCGAAGCCGGACAGCCAGGGATCGTGCGGGGGGAAGCGCTCCGCCCGGACCACCGCATTCAGGAAGGCGAGCTCCATAGGCTTCTCAGTGTAGGTGATCTCAGGGTTGTAAGCGCGGAAAAGCGTCCAGCCCAGAAAGGCGAGGGCGAACAACAACTCATAAAAAAGCACAAGGCCTCGTCGGGTTTGCAGCCAGCGCCAGGGGGATTCGCCGGATCGCCGGGCCATCCAGAGGCCAAGGCCCAGGACCAGCCCCCAGGCCACCATCGCTCCGCCCCGTGAGGCCGGGAGAACCCCCAGGCTCCCGCCCCACCACCAGAGGAATCCCATCAGCATCATCCCCATGGGACGAGCGAAGGCCAGCCCTCGATCGGGCAGGGGGCGGAACACGAGGAACGTCATGGGCCAGGCCGCGAGGGCGATCAGGGCCAGCAGGAGCCACCAGAGAATCGCGGGACCCATGAAAGCTCATCCGAATCTTGAGGAGATCACAGATCTAAAGCTTAAAAGAACGGGTTCCGTGAGGTGCCGATTCGGAGGGCACATCTTCCGGATATGTGTAGACCTCCATACCCATCCGCTGGGCCAGGTCCTGAGCGCGGGGATCCATCATCGGAGAGATGAGGATCCGACGCGCCACCGGGATACCCGTATGGCGGGTGTAAAACTCGATCTTACGCTGGAAGATCGCCACATCTCCCCGGCTCACTGAGGAGCGGATCTCGATGAGGATCGCCTCTCCATCCCGGATGACCCCATCAATCTCCACTTGATCCGGCCGGCCGAAGACATAGCCCTCAGGATCCATGGCCAGGAACCGCTCGACCTTCCATCCAGCCTCCCGCAGCAGCGCGGCCATCCCGTCCCGGAAGGCCGCCTCGCTGCTCAATCCCCATCGGGCGCCCAGGGCTCCGATGGTCGCGCTCAGCCGCTGGATCTCGCGGGAGTGACGCTCCAGGGTTTCCAGCATCCGCTGAATGATCCGGGAATGCTCCTCCAGACGGCGCGAGTGCTCCTCCATCCGCTCCATCAGCATCCGGATGACTGCCGAATGCTCCTCCAGACGGCCCGAATGCTCCTCCATCCGCTCCGTCAACATCCGGATGGCCGCCGAATGCCCCTCCCCTTGCTCTGTCAGCCTTCGGATGACGGCGGAATGCTCCTGGGTGGTCTGGACCAGCGCCTGCACGGTTTGTGTGAGCTGGAGCAAGGCTTGCTCCTGGGCGCTCAGCCGCCTTTCCATTTCCTCCCGGAACGCCCGGATCTCGGCACGGATCTCTTCCCATGGCCGCAGCGTTTCCTCCAGCACCTCCCGAAGGATCTGGCGCAGGGCCGGGTCCTCCTTCAGCCATTGGGGCAAGGCCTCCCGGATCGCGGACAGCATCCCCTGGGCGTTCATCTGGTTCATCCCTCCGCAAACGCATCGCCTTTATTGTAATTCGACTGGCGATGTTCAGAACAGCGGCTGGAGCGGACAGCGCGCCCCATGTCCTTCTAAAGCAAAGGGGCTGTAGAGCATCCGGGCCCATGCTCCACAGCCCCTGCAAGTCCGATAGCCGACCGAAAAATGGAGATCAACCCTCAGCCCATCAGGGCCGCCCGCAGCCCTTCCATCCTGGCTCGAACGCTGCCGTCGACCACGCGATCCCCCACCCGGACGACCAGCCCACCCAGGATCGTGGGATCCACCCGGAAGATCACATCGCCGGTAAGATCCAGGCGGTCGGAGAGCGCCCTGCGGATATTCTGTTTCTCCTCCTCCTGCAATGGGATGGCGCTGACCACCTCCACCCGATCTCCCTTCAGGCCGCGAAGCTCCTCCAGAACCTGAGGGGGGATCGCTGTGAAAAACTCATGAATCAGGCGCCGGTGGCGAGATTCATCCAGCGCGTCGCTCACAACCCGATGGGCAGCAGCCAGGGCGAGGGCTGAGATCTGCGTCCGAAGCTCGCCAAGGATCCGCTCCCGTTCCCGCTCCGCCTCCTCCCGGGCGACCTCGAGAATGCGCTGGGCCTCGGCCCGCGCCTCCGAGAGGATCTGAGCGCGCTGTTGCTCGGCCTGGCGGACTGCCTCAGCGACGATCCGCTGACGCTCGGCCAGCGCTTCCTCCAAGATGCGCTGGCGCTCCGCCTGTATGCTTGCCCGAAGTTGCTCTGCCGCCTTCGCATCCTCAAGCCCTTTCTCGATCAGCGCCCGCCGCTCCTCCAGGGCCTTGAGCACCCGGGGGAAAACCAGGCGGGACAGGAGGAACCAGATCACCAGAAAATTGAGGATCTGGGCGACCAGATAGATCGGGTTGATCCCAAGAGCCTCCAACGCTGTCCTCCTGGATCAATAGGGTGAAAATCTCAAACCACGAACTTCAGCAGCAGAGCCACGACCAGGGCATAGATCGCGACGGCCTCGGCGAAAGCGATGGCCAAAATCATGTTGAGCTGAATCTGAGGCGTGGCCTCGGGATTACGCCCGATGGCCTGCAGCGCCCCGCTGGCCAGAATCCCAATGCCGATCCCCGGGCCGATCGCTCCCAGGCCGATCGCCAGACCGGCTCCCAGAACGCTCAAGGTTTGCGGCGACAGGATCTCCTGTGCCAGAATCAAACCCAGCATCTCTCGTCCTCCTTCCCAAGAGGTTTTATTAGAATCCGGAGCGCGCCGTCCTCGGACGCGCCAGGCCCGGATTGTTCACAACTCAGTGATGCCCTTCCGAATGCTCCTCCCCATGCCCTGCAGTGGCCAGGGCGATGAAGACCATCGTGAGCATCATAAAGATAAAAGCCTGGATCAGCCCCACGAAGATCTCCAGGCCATAGAAGACCGCCGGAATCAGCAAAGGGAGCAGAAAGATCATGATCCCGAGCAGCACATGCCCGGCAAAGATGTTCCCAAATAATCGGAAGGAGAAGGACACAATCTTCGCCACTTCGCTGATAAGCTCCAGGAGGCTCACGAAGAATTCAATGATCCCCATGAAACCCCGCCGGATGGCTTTCACGTTAAAGAACTTCCAGAAGTAGCCCGGACCCAGAGCTCGCACGCCCCATACCTGCACCATGAAGACGGCCACGAGGGCAAGGCCGATGGTGAAGTTGAGATCGGTGCTCAGGGCGCGGAGATAGGGGACCAGAACGAAGCCCTCCGCTTTCGCCTCATGAGGCTCCCCACCTTCCTTCCCATGGCCATCCGCCGCTGCCGGCTCCGCGGTCAGGAGGGTGAAGGGCCCCCAATGGATCACCGCATAGCCCCCTTCATGGCCATGCGCCGGCTCCACCTTCCCAATAGAATCGAAGCCGGGGATCAGACCCATCCAGTTCGCTGTGAGCACCATCAGAAAGATTGTGGCCACCAGAGGGAAGACATGGCGCGCCCGGGGGCCCAGGACCACTTTGGCCAAGTTCTCATACAGAGCCTCAATGAGGAACTCGAAGAGATTGACCAGGATCCCCAGCCCTCGAACGGGAGGTGGAAGCGGCCCGGCCCGTCGGGCTGCCAGGACGCCCAGCCCCAGAACGACCAGATCCACCAGGACCATCGCGACCATGGTATTGGTGAGCGGCGCACCGAAGAGCACGGGCCCCGTCAGAGGCTCTGGCTTCACCAGGATCACCGGGAGAACGGCCTTCAGAGGTTTCCCACCGATGGGGAGACCCTGCCCCAGGGTCCCGAAGAACAGCGAGATCCCCAACACAAAGCCCAGAATAAGAGGCGCCACAACCAGCAACTGGAAATAACGGATCACCCGCGTATCCCGCAGGCCCCAAAGGACCAGCGCGATCACCAGCGCATCCGCGAGAAGGATCCCCACCCAACCTGTCGCGGAGGACAGGAAGGTTACACCTGCCCCTCGCAGGAGATCCCTCAAACCGCCCAGCAACCAGAAAGCCGCCTGCCCCCCTACCCCGCATGAGAGCAAGGCGATGAGTCCGAGCAGCACATAAGGGCCCATTCGTCGGATCAATTTGCCCATTGCCGCGATCCCACCTCCTCTCAAGATGATGGCTCTTCAAACGTGCTGGAGGATTCCGATCCCGGTTGCTCTGGCTTTCGGGGCCGCTCGATGCGAAACTGGGCGGCTGCGGTCATCGCCGTGCGGACCATCACCACCAACCCCAGAGCCGCGCCTACGATCATGCACGCGGCGGTAAACACCGGCCGGGTCCCCAAACGGAGATCCAGCCAGAGCCCGCAGAGCATCGCCCCCACCACCGCCACCACGGGGATAAAACCGATCTGAGAAAGCACCCCCGCCAGCGCCAGATTCCAGACCCGGATCCACCCACGCCTCGATGTTTTCATTATTCACCCTTCATCTGTCCCTCTTATCACAAAAAGCCGCTTTCCTAATGATACCCGCCCCTCGGCGTTTCTGACAAGGGCCAGCCTGGAAGATCCACGCTTCCCTCTATCTGAAACAGCTTCTTTTCCGATCCCGGATTCAAGCTCAACGGAAAGGCCGAAGTCTAAAAAGCCTGAGCCGCCATTTGGGCCAGCTGATAAAGCGGATACACCATAACGGTTAATAACAGCACCCCTGCCACAGTGAACCACAGCGTGAGTCGGGCGGGGCGGGAGATCCAGACAGGCTTCTCCTCCTCCGGCGAACGGTCCACATACATGGCTCGGGCCACCATGATGTAGTAATAAAACGCAACCATCGCGTTGAGTACGCCGGCGATAGCCAGCCAGACCAGACCGCTCTCGATCGCCGCGGCGAAGACGAACAGCTTGGCGAAGAAACCCACCAACGGTGGAATTCCCCCAAGCGAAAGGAGAGCGGCCAGCATGGCCAGGGCCAGCCCCGGCGCCCGCCGGGACAGTCCCGCCAGGTCCCGGATCTCCTCGCTTCCGGTGACGTTGGTCATGATCACCGCGACCGCGAAGGCCGCGATGTTCGTCAAGGTGTAGATTCCCAGGTAAAAGATCGAGGCGGCGACCCCCAGGGGGCTGGCCGCGGCAACCCCGATCAAGATGTATCCAGCCTGGGCGATGCTCGAATACGCCAGCAGCCGCTTGAGGTTCCGCTGCGGGATGGCCAGGAGATTCCCCACGGTCATCGTGACAAAGGCGAGGGCGGCCATGATCGCCACCCAGTTCCCCTGCGCAGTGGGGAATGCCTCGATCATCGCCCGGATCAGGACCGCGAAACCCGCCGCCTTGGAGGCTACGGAGATGAAAGCGGTCACCGGCGTTGGCGCCCCTTCATACACATCGGGGGTCCAGAAATGGAAGGGCACGGCAGAGACCTTAAAGCCGAAACCCACCAGAACCAGCAGGAGAGCCGCCATCACCGCCGGGGTAGGCAGCCCGGCCAGGGCCTGGGCGATGCGAGCATAGGAGATTTCGCCGGTAAAACCGTAAATCAACGCCAGGCCGTAAAGCATAATCGTGGAACTGAAGACGCCGAACAGGAAATACTTCAACCCAGCCTCCGCCGATCGGGGCGTGTCTCGCAGATATCCCGCCAGCAAATAAAGGGCAATCCCCACCGTCTCCAGGGCCAGATACAGGGTCACCAGATTGACCGCCGCCCCCATCAACCCCATCCCGAGGACCGAGATGAGCAGGAGGGTGTAATACTCGCCGCTCTGGCGAAGCGGGCGGAAATCCATTGAGATGGCCACAGTGAGGATCCCTGCAAGCAGGAAGATGATCCGAAACAACATCGCCGCCAGATCAGCCCGCACCGAGCCCCCCAAGGCCTCATAAGGGGCTGCGATCCCAATCGTGAGTTGGGCCGCCTGGACTGCGGTCACCACCAGGGCCGCCGCCAGCCCGCCGATGGCCCAGTAGCCCAGCTCCCGCTTCCGCCCCTCCGGCATCCAGGCGTCCACGGCCATCATGAGGGCGGCCGCCAGCACCAGCACGATCTCCGGCAGGACCGACCACAGATGCGCCCACCAGGATAACTCCATTGTCGATTCCTCCCCTTAGCGGATGGAAGCGACCATCGCGCCCTGCAACAGCGTCGCAATGGGCTCCACGCCGGTCTGAATCAAATCCGTCATCACTCGAGGAAACACGCCGATCAGAACAAACCACACCGCCAGGATGATGATGGCGACTTTATCCAGGGCGGTGATATCTCCCACTTGAGGATAGCGTTCCCGATTCAGCTCCCCGAAGAACGTCGACTGAAGCGCCCGCAGGATGTAGGCGGCGGAGAGGGCGATGCTGGGCGCTGCCAGGATGGCCACCCAGGGATACCACCAGGCCATGTCCCGGGCCGCCCAGATCCCCGCGAAGACCTGGAACTCGGCCACGAAGCCGGAGAAGCCGGGCATCCCCATCGCCACCAGCCCCCCCAGGATGAAACCCAGGGTGGCCATCGGCATCGCCCGGGCGAAACCGCCCAGGTGGGCCAGGTAACGGGTGTGCGCCCGATCGTAAACCATCCCCACCGTTGCGAACAGGATCGCCGCCATCACTCCATGGGAGAACATCTGAAGGACTGCTCCTGTCATCCCGGTCACGTTCATCGCCGCAAACCCAATGATCACGAAGGCCATGTGGCCGATACTGGAGAAAGCGATCACGTATTTGAGGTCCTCCTGCACTAAGGAGATCGCAGCAGAATACAGAGCGGCGACCACAGCCAGAAAGACCACCACCGGCAGCCAGTAGACCGCTCCCCCAGGCATCAGCTCGATCCCCACTCGCAGTGCGCTGTAGGCACCGACCTTCATCACCACCCCGGCCAGGAACATGGAGCCCGCCGTTGGCGCCGCCGAGTGGCCATCCGGCACCCAGTTGTGGAACGGCCACAGGCCTGCCGTCACCGCGAAGCCCAGGAAAACCGGCAGGAACCAGAGATAATCAAAGCGCACCGTCTGGCCGAACACCTCCACTGTCCGAGCGAAAGCGCCCCGGGCAGCCAGCTCTCGAAGCACATCCATATCGAAGGTGCGGACGGGGGAGACGAAATAGAGGGCCAGCGCGCCCACCAGGGCGATGATGGAGCCCACCAGGGTGTAGAGCACCAGCTTCATCGCCGCGTATTCTTTGCGGGTGGAGCCCCAGATGGCAATCAGGAAATATTTAGGGAAGATGGCGATCTCATAAAAGAAGAACAGCAACACCAGGTTCCGCGCCACGAAGACCCCCATGATGCCACTGGCCAGAAGCAGCATGAAGGCGAACAGCTCATGGGGGCGATCCTCAATATTCCAGGACACCAGCACGCCCGTCAAGAGCACGAGGGCCGAGAGCAACACCAGGGGAAGGCTCACCCCATCCACACCCACGTAATAATGGATGCCGAGCTGGGGAAGCCACGACATCCGCTCCACGAACTGATATCCCCCGGCCGTCCGGTCGTAAGCCAGGAATGCCCAGAGGGCCAGCAACAGCGTGAAGCCGGAGACCGTCGCCGCGAAGACCCGCGCCGCTTCTTTCTGATGGCGCGGGATCAGCAGCAGGATCAAGGCCCCCACGAGGGGCGTAAAGACAATGAAGCTGAGAATAGGAAGAGCCACCGCCGAGATCACCATTCCTCACGCTCCAGAGATGAGAGTCGATCGTTCCAGCCAAACTAGGGAAGATCGAATGCACAACCCTGTCGGATCCCAGCTACCCCAGCAACCCCCGCAACGCCGCGTCCAGGGTGGGCACGATCCAGGCGGGCCACAGGCCGGTGAGCAGCATGAACACCATCAAAGGAGCCACGGCCAGGATCTCCCGCGCGCTCATCTCCGGCAGGCGAGCCCACTGCGGGTTCAACGGCCCATGGAGCACCTTCTGAATGGCCTTCATGATAAACGCCCCGGTGATCAGCAGCCCGAGCATGGCCAGGGCCGTCAGGGCAGTGAACACCGGCCAGGCCCCCTGCACCACCATATACTCCGCCACGAACCCGGCCAGCCCCGGCAGACCTACCGAAGCCATCGCACAGTAAAGCAAGATCCCCCCGTATACCGGCATCCGCGTCCAGAGCCCGCCGTAGGCCTCCAGGTCTCGGGTATGGGTCCGATCATAAACCACCCCCACCAGCGCGAACATCGCCGCCGAGGAGAGACCATGGGCAAACAACTGCAGGGCCGCCCCGTTCACGGCGATCCGGGCATGATCGCGGATCGCCGGGTTCCCCAGCGCATAGCCCGCTACGGCGATCCCCAGGACGACGAACCCCATATGGTTCACCGAGGAGTAAGCCACGAGCCGCTTGAAGTCCCGCTGGCCCAGCGCGGCATAGGCGCCGAAAATGATGGCGGCTGTCGCCAGAAGGGCGAGGGCGAGGGCGAAGCGGGCGGATTCCGCCGGGAAGAGCGGGAAAACAATGCGCAGGAAACCATAGGCCCCCAGTTTTAACAGGATCCCCGCCAGGATCATAGAACCTGCTGTCGGGGCCTCCGTGTGTGCATCCGGCAACCAGGTGTGGAAAGGCCACACCGGGACCTTAATGGCGAAAGCGATGACGAAAGCCCAGAAGACAATCGCCTTCACCACCTCCATCGGAACCCCCGCCAGGGCCCCCTGGAGGGCCGGCCAGCGCCGGCTGATCTCGAGCAAATCGAAAGTGCCCCCCTGCGTGCCTCCCAGGGCAGCCCAGATCAACTGGATGCCCAGCAAGAGGCCCAGGGACCCGGCCATGGTGTAAAGAATGAACTTCAGCGCAGCGTAATGCCGCCGCTCCGGCGCCCCCCAGTTGTTGATCAGGAAATACATCGGCACCAGCCCCAGCTCCCAGAACAAGAAGAACAACAGGAGGTCCAGGCTGACGAAGACCCCCAGGATCCCGGTCTCCAGGGCCAGAAAGAGCGCGAAGTAGGTTCGCGGATCTTCCGTGATGTGAAAGGAGATCAGGACTCCCAGCGGGGTGAGCAGGGCCGTCAGGAAGATCAGCATGACGCTCAGCCCATCCACCCCCACGTAATAGCTGGCGTTCACCTGGGGGAACCACACCGCGCGCTCCACGAACTGGAAGCCGGGCTGGCGGAGGTCGAAGTTCAGCCAGAGCCAGGCAGAGAGGATAAGGGGAATCAGACTGAACAAGAGGGCCAGCCCCCGATGCAGACGAACACTATCCCGCGGGGTCAGGGCGATAATCCCCGCGCCCAGCAACGGGAGAAATGTGATCAGGGTCAGGATCGGGATCGTATGCCCGAAAAGCACCATCGCTCGCTTCCCTCACCGTGAGGACTCAGGGTAGAGACATCGCATGGTGGCCCATCCGGAAACCAGGGCAATGCGATGAGCAACCTGGGCGCCTTCTCCCAATCAGAACCCCCGCAACATGGGCGCCACCGTGTAGAGAACAATGAAGCCCAGGACGCCCAGGACCACCACCAGCAGATAGTTCTGGACCAGACCGGTCTGCAGGGTTCGCAGTTCCCGGCCAGCAGCCTTCACGGCCTCTCCAATTTCATCGCCGATGCCATTGACCACCACCCGATCGAAGAGGCGCAGGGCACTCCCCATCGACCAGACCGCATCGGCGATCCCATGGAGAAGCCCATCGATGACCACGCGATCCATGAAGAAGGCCACCGCGCGCTCCGCCAGCCACAACGTTGGGCGGACGAACAGAACCTGATAGAGGTCATCGATATACCAGCGGTTCTTCAGGAAGGTATAAAGCGGACCCAGGCGGATCAGGGGATCCGGCTCGCCGGCGGCCAGGGGGCGACGGGCGTAAACCGCCCAGCCCAGGAGGAGCCCGGTCAACGCGATGAGGGAGGAAATCACCACGGGCACCGGGTTAAAGGGCAATGCCTCTGGATGCTCCAGCAAGGTTCCCCCGACGAACTCGTGGAACCAGTTGCCGCCGGTCAGCGTCGCCAAGCCTGGAAATCCCTCCGGCACTCCTACGAAACCGCCAAAGACCGCGAAAAACGCCAGGAAAACAAGAGGGAAGATCATCGATCCGGGGCTCTCCTCCGCATGGGCGGCCGCAGGCGTGCGGGGCTCACCGAGAAACGTCAGGGCGATCTGACGCATCGTGTAAAAGCCGGTGAGAACGGCCGCCGCCGCCAGCAGCAGGAAAACCAGCAACGGCAACAGCTCTCCCTTCTCGAAAGCCCCGTGGAACGCCTCTCCCAGGATCTCATCCTTGCTCCAGAAGCCCGCGGTGATCAGGGGGAAGCCCGCCAAAGCCAGCCCGCCCGCCACAAAGGTCCAGAAGGTCACCGGCATGCGCCGGGCCAGACCACCCATATTGAACATGTCGTTAGGATCAAAGGCCTCCTGATGGCCATGGCTATGGGCGGCGTGATGGTGCCCATGCTCTACCGCGTGGATCACGGAGCCGGACCCCAGGAAGAGCAACGCCTTGAAGAAGGCATGGGTGATCAGGTGGAAGGCCGCGGCCACGTAAGCGCCGATACCCACCGCCGCCAGCATGTAGCCCAGCTGGGAGATCGTCGAATACGCCAGCACCCGTTTGATGTCATTCTGGGCTACCCCCATGGTGGCCGCCATAAAGGCCGTGAAGGCGCCGATTAACGCCACCACCCAGAAGGCGATCGCCCCGCCCAGACCATGCTGGCCCGCCTGGAGCAGAGGGAACATCCGGATGGTGGTATAGACGCCCGCCGAAACCATCGTGGCGGCATGGATCATCGCGCTGACCGGGGTGGGGCCTTCCATCGCATCGGGCAGCCAGACATGGAGCGGGAACTGGGCGCTCTTCCCCACCGTCCCGGCGAACAGCAACAGCGAGGCCAGAGCGGCTACCGAGAGGCCAGCCACATAGGAGGGCGTCTCCGCCAGCGTCTTCAGGGTCTCCGGGTTCCGCAGGATATCGTGGAAGTTCAGGGTTCCGGTCTGGGCGTAGAGATAGGCGATGCCCAGGAGCATCAGCACATCGCCCACCCGAGTGGTCATGAACGCCTTCACGGCGGCGCGATAGGCCGACGGCTTTCGATACCAGAAACCGATGAGGGCATACGAGCAAAAGCCCATCACCTCCCAGCCGATGAACAGCATCAGGAGGTTGTCGGCCACTACCAGGAGCAACATCGCCGCCTCGAAGAGGGAGAGAAGCGCAAAGAAGCGGCTGTAGTGGGGATCCCCCGCCATATACCCCACGCTGTAGATGAAAATCATCAGCGAGACCAGGGGGACCATGAACAGCATCACGGCGCCCAGCGGATCCACCAGCACCCCGAACTCCAGGGGGCGGGGCCCAACCGGTAGCCATGGAACCCGAATAGCGATCGGATGCTCCCCCAGATGCTCCGTGCGGATAGCGATCCAGAACACGATCTGGGAGAGCACAAAGGAGATCGCCACCGAGAGAATGGCGAGGGTATGGCTGAGGCGCTTCCAGCGGTTTGTAAACAGCGAGATCAGGCCGAAGGCGATAAAGGGCGGCCATGGGATCAGGGCCACCAGCAACGGCAGGAGCGTTCCATGGATCTCCATCCGTCTCCACCTCGAAGGGTTAGCCTTTCAGGAGATCGATGTTCTCCACATCGACGGTTTCGCGATTGCGATAAATGCTGATGATGAGCGCCAGGCCTGCGGCCGCCTCCGCCGCTGCAACGACCAGCACGAAAAGAGCGAAAACCTGTCCGGTGGTCGCGGTGGGATGGAGATAGCGCCAGAACGCCACCAGGCTCAGATTCACCGCATTCAACATCAGCTCGATCGCCATCAGGATGGCGATCGCGTTGCGTCGGGCCAGCACCCCATAGACGCCAATGCAAAACAGCGCAGCGGCCACCAGCAGATACCAGGAAAGCGGAACCATCTGGAGCCTCCGAATGGACACAGAATCTCATGGTTGATCAGGCCAGGCCTCAACGCCTCTCCCGGGCGATGAAGATCGCCCCGATCAGCGCCGCCAGGATCATCACCGAAGCCAGCTCAAAGGGCAGTGCGAATTGATTCGGGTCCACCAGGGAGCGGCCCAGAGCCTCAATGGTGTCGGCGGGGATCCCCTGGATCGTCTGCGGCCAGGGGAACCCGGCGATGACCGGAGCCAGGAGGACAAAAAAGAGCCCGGCGATCACGGCGGCCGCCAGGCTCTGATTATTCAGGGGGGGACCCGGGTTGCGGACCATCCCCCGCGTGAGCATCACGGCGAAAATGATGAGAATAGAGATCGCCCCAATGTAGATAAGAACCTGAACGCCGGCCAGGAATTCCGCTTCCAGCAGGACAAATAAACCCGCCACCCCAACCAGGGAGAGAATCAGATAGAGAACCGCATGGAAAAGGTGCCGGCTGAGGACGGTGAGCAACCCGGCCCCCAGGGTCAGGATGGCGAACAGGGCGAAAACGGCCTGAATCAAGGTCATTGTCCGCGCGCTCCTTCATGATATGGGAATGGACCGTATTAATGGGCCGCCGCTGCTTCCAGCGCCTCCCCTTCCTCCCCTTCGGAGGCCAGAGCCATCGCGGCCATCCGCGCCCGATGCCCCAGATAGCCCGGAAGGGCCAGGGCGCCGATCAGCATCGCCATGTTAAAGGCGAACATCCCCGCCGCCCAGAGCCCGCTGGTGGCCCCAGCCGCCCGCAGGCCTTTATCCACCAGAGCCACCCCGATCAGATTGAGGATCATCAGGGGGGTCAGGAACTTCCAGTTCAGATTCAGCATCTGATCGATCCGAATGCGCGGAAGCGTCGCCCGCAGCCAGAAGAACAGGAAGATCCCCAGGCTCATCTTGATCAGCATCCACAGATACGGCGGCAGCCAGGGCCCGCGCCACCCGCCCAGGAAGAGAACGGCAAAGAGCGCGGAGACCACCAGCGCGTGGACGAACTCCCCCAGGAAGACCAGAGCGAACTTCATACCGCTGTATTCGATATGGAAGCCCGCCACGATCTCCGATTCCGCTTCCAGCAGATCGAAAGGCGTTCGCCCGACCTCCGCCACCCCGGACATTAGGAAAACCAGGGCGGCCAGGGGGAGGACAAACAGATAAGGGACATCCTGGGCGAGCACAATGCCTAAGGTGGACATGGTGCCGGCGACCATCACCACGATGACGACGCTGAGGACGGAGGGGATCTCATAGCTGATCAGCTGAGCCACTGCCCGGAAGGCCCCCAGCAGCGCGTATTTATTGTTGCTGCCCCATCCGGCCATGAGCACCCCCACCAGGGCCCCCGCCCCCACCGCCAGGGCGTAAAGGACCCCGATGTTGAGATCCGCTCCGATCACCCCGGGCCCAAAGGGGATCACCACCAGCGGCGCCAGGGCACACGTGGCAATGATCAGCGGCGCCAGGTTATAGACCCAGCGATCCGCCCCCGCCGGCATCGTGTCTTCTTTCGTGAGCAGCTTGATCCCATCCGCTACCGGCTGCAGAATCCCATAGGGACCCGCCACATTGGGGCCCAGACGGTCCTGAAAACGGGCAACGATCTTGCGTTCCACGTAAGTTAAAATGGCGAACCCGATCAGGCCGAAGTTGGCCAGAAGAAAAGCCTTGATCAGCCCCATCGTCAGGCGGATCGCCCACTCCGGGAGCCCCCAGCTTTGAAGCAGGCCGCGGAGCCAGGCCCCCAAATACGGAAGCAAGTTATAGATGAAATCGTAAATCTGCCCCATATTCGACCTCACCGAGGAAATGAACCGCTCGATCTCCCAGCGCGCGCTTGAAAATTCAACAGGACCCCGGAGAAAAGGGGACACCCCATGGTATGGGAGGGCTTGCTCCCATTTTGGGGCGGATGAGCGCGCCGAAGGCACGCCCGCCTCCCCATCATTACACCCATTCCAGCGCACCCTTGCGCCACGCGTAAAGCAGCCCTCCCAGGAGGAGAAGCAGGAACAGGGCCATCTCGATGACCGCATACAGACCCAGTTGATTATAGGCGACCGCCCAGGGGAAGAGGAAAACCGCCTCCACATCGAACAGCACGAAGATGAGGGCGAAAATATAGTATTGGGCGCGGAACTGAACCCAGGTGTCCCCTACGGTTTGAACGCCACACTCGTAGGCTTCCAGCTTGAGAGGATTGGGTTTCTTCGGGCGCAGCAACCACCAGAGGAGCAATGTCACCCCCAGCAGGGCGAAGGACATCAGAAGATACAGGCCGACCACGGCATACCCATGAAGCACGGCCCGCCTCCTTTGTGGCAGGTGTCACAAACACGGAGCGATTATATCATGCGCTGAAGTGAAGATCAAGACGGCCGGATAAATAGGATAGGGGGCGATGTCGCCTTCCCGAGATGAACCATGAAGATCTGGATGGTGGATCCCCGGCTGACAGCCGAACGCCGGTTGTGGATCGAGGGTTGGGCTCGCCACAGCCCCCATCAGATCCTCGCGTTCACGCTTCCCTCTTCACTCCAGACGCCTGCCGGGGGCGCTTCCTCCCTCGCCCGGGAGCGGGCGAGGCGGCTGGCCCGGCGGATCCGACGATACCTGACCGGCTCCGCTGTTCGGGATCCCTCCCGTCAGCCCGCCGGCCTGCCCGACCTGGTCCTTCTGACCGATGGCCTGGATGGGGAGGCCTTTGTTGAAGAGATCGGCGATCTGCTCGCTGGGATCCCCCTCTGGATCTACTGGCACACCAGCGGGATGGCCGACCCGGAAACTGCCACGCCGGAAGAGATCGCTGTCGAGCTTCGCACGGTCCGGGCTGCCGAGCGCTGTTTATTCCACGGAGAGAGGCAGCGCGAGCACTTCCTCCGCGCCCTCTCCCGGCATGAGCCGGCGCTCGCCCTTCAGGTGGAAAAACGCGCAGCCGTGATACCTCCCGGTTTCGATCCCCTCCCTTCACGGTCCGAAGCCCCTTCTTTCCGCGAACCACTGGTGCTCTGGCTTCTGCGAGGCGAGCCGGGGGAGATCCCTATGTTGATCGCTGCCCTCGATCGCCCGGCTCTTCAGCCCCTGAACTTCCATGTGCTGCTCCTGAGCGAGCGCCCGGAGATGGAAATGCCCCGGGTCCAGAGGCTTCCTCCTCGGCTCCGCGCTCGCATCCTGGGGATCCTGAGCCCGGAATCCCCAGAGGCACAAGGCGGGGCATCGGCCGCTCGGGCCATTGTGGATGGAAGCATCCGTCCCCATTCTCCCATTCATCTGATGCGCCTAACGTTTGAGGGCCCATGGCCACTGGTCCCAGCGAGCTCCGGGCTTTTGGACGCCCTCCCGGCGGCGTTCTGGCCTCTATGCGCCTATCACAGTCCGGAAGATCTCGCCGAACGACTGAGGATCTTCCTGACAGATCCCCCGTCGGGGTCCCGGGAGATCCGTCAGGCCCTTGCGGCGTGGATGTGGCCCGTGCTGGCCCCTCGCTATGATGCGCTGTGCGAGACCGCTCGGAGCGACCTCCCCGGACGCGAAGGGACATGAAGAGGAGCGCGCATGGTGAGGCGGGTTGATCCCGCTCTTCCCCTTTTATTCATCCCGGGCGACCTGAAAGCGCCCGTTCTCGAACACGACCTTCTGGATGATCCGCTGATCCGCCAGCGGGGTCTCCGGTCGGGCTGATACCACGATGCGCACCTGGTCCTTTAAGGGAGTGACCACGACTTTGCGAGCCAGGATCTCCTGGACCTGGAAGATCCCGGCGGAGTTGCTGAGGTAAACCGCGATCTCAATGGGCACATCTTTCCCATCCCGGATCTCCACCTCGTCCACCGCCAGGGCGGATACGGAGTGGATGTCGACCTTGCCCAGGTCGAAGGCCGCCCGCCCCCGCCCCTTGGTCATATCGGTCCCATCGGCGATGGCCACCACCGCCGCCTCTACAGTCAGTGGGGGTGGGGAACCATCATGGCTGGCGATACAGGACAGGATGAACCCCAGGATCAGCTGCTCCTGCTCCGGATCCGGGTAGATCTCCCCCAGCCAGCGCGGCAGCAGCTGGGCGGCCAGCACCACGCTGTATTCGATATGCCCGACCCGGTGAACCATGTTCCCGATGTCATGCAGGAGCTCCGCGGCCAGAACCACCAGGAAAGCATCGTCCAGATCCCCGGCCCCCGAGGTCACCACATCGAAGGCGACCCCATGCCGGACCAGCAACTGCATCATCTGCATCGCGGCCGCGGTGGCGATGCGAGCATGGACAGGGCCATGGTCGTTGTAGTTCATCTTATAGACCGCCATATAGTTGGCTAGGTCCCAGCATGCGGAGACCTTCGGATCATGGGTGAGATACTCATACATCCGCGCGGTCTTGGGATAGCGATCCACAATCTCCCGGATGACAGCGTCCGCCCGGCTGGCGAGCTGCTGGTAATCCGGGGCGATCTCAATCACCACGCCATGGTCCCGGTAAGCGATGTGGCGACGCGGCACACGAACCTTGCTCATGGAAGCCTCCAGCCTTCTCGGTTCAGCACATACGAAGTAGAAAGGCGATGGCCTCCTCTCCCCTTGACCGCTCAAAGCGCTGCGAGAGGCGTAGGGCAACTGCAAGCAGTTGCCCTACGATGGACCGATCCCTCGGCTTCTAACCCGATGGAGGGGAAGCCTGATCGAGCAATCCTTTCAACTCATACAGCTTGTGAAGGGCCTCCAGCGGGGAGAGGCTTTCGGGATCCAGATGGCGAAGAGCATGGATCACCGGATGCTCAGCGAAGAGGGGCAGGGGCGCGGCCGGCGGAGGGGCCTGGGGCCGCACGGCGGGCTCGCCGCGCTCCAGACGGCGGAGCAGCTCCCGCGCCCGCCGGATGACCGGCCGGGGCAATCCGGCCAGCTCCGCCACATGGATCCCGTAGCTCCGATCCGCGCCGCCCGGCCGGATCTGATACAGAAAAACGATGCGCCCTTCTACTTCTGCCACGGCCATATGGGCGTTGCGGACCCTCGGTAGATACGTCGCCAAGGCGGTCAGCTCGTGGTAGTGGGTGGCGAAAAGCACCTTCGGCCGCCGCTTCGGATGGTTATGCAGATATTCCACGACCGCCCAGGCGATCGCCAGGCCATCATAGGTGCTGGTTCCCCGCCCGATCTCATCCAGCACCACCATGCTTTCCGCCGTGGCCTGATGCAGAATGTAGGCTGTTTCGCTCATCTCCACCATAAACGTGGAGCGACCGGCTGCCAGCTCATCGTGAGCCCCGATCCGGGTGAAGATCCGATCCACCGGCCGCAGCCGGGCCCGATCGGCGGGGACAAAGGAGCCGATCTGGGCCATTAACACGATGAGGGCGACCTGGCGCAGCAGGGTGCTCTTCCCCGCCATGTTCGGCCCGGTCAGGATCAGGATCCGCCCCTCCTCATCCAGGCGGACATCATTCGCAACGAAGCGGCCGGCCAGGGCCCGTTCGACCACCGGATGCCGTCCCCCCTGGATCTCCAGGCAGTCTTCCTCCACCAGCTCCGGGCGCACATACCGGTAGCGAACCGCAGCCTCCGCCAGCGCGATGACCCCGTCCAGATGCGCGATGGCCCCGGCCATCTCCCGCAGCTGGGGCGCCGCCTCCCCCACCCGACGACAAAGCTCCCGGAACAGCTCCGCCTCCAGCTCCGCCTGACGGGCTTCCGCGTTCAGGACCAGCGTTTCATATTCTTTCAACTCCGGCGTGATGAATCGCTCGGCGTTCACCAGGGTCTGCTTTCGGATGTAATCTGGGGGCACCTGTCGGGCCGCCGCCTTCGAGATCTCGATGTAATATCCGAAGACTTTGTTGTAACCCACCTTCAGGGTGCGAATGCCGGTCCGCTCCCGCTCCCGCTGCTCCAGATCCGCGAGCCATGCCTGCGCCTCCTTCGCCATCGTTCGCCAGCGATCCAGCTCCTCCGAGAAACCGGGCCGGATCACCCCTCCTTCCTGCAGCGTGGCCGGAGGGTCCTCCACCAGCGCCCGGGTGAGCCAATCCAGCAGCTCGGGGATGGGATCGAGGCGGGCGATGAGCGGCCGAAGGGCTTCTGCCCGCGGCCCCTCCATCCGGTGGAGCAGCATCTGGATCTCCGGCAGCATCCCCAATGCCCGGCGCAAGGCGGCCAGATCCCGGGGGGAGGCCAGGCCGCTGCGGGCCCGCCCAGCCAGACGCTCCAGGTCAGGGAATCCCCGCAGCCGCTCCGCGATCCGCTCCCGGGCGACAGGATCCTCCACAAACGCTTCCACCTGATCGAGACGGGCCTCAATGGCCGCTCGATCTCGCAGCGGCTGGGAGATCCACGACCGCAGCAGCCGGCCACCCATGGGCGTGCGGGTGAAATCCAGCACAGCGAGCAACGATCCTTTGCGGGAATCCCCGGTCGTGCTCTCGATCAGCTCGAGATTGCGCCGGGTGGCCGGATCCAGGATCATATATCCGGCCGTGGTGTAGGATTCCAGGGAGGTCAGGATCGAGAGGGCTTCCGGGCGGGTTTCCCGCAGGTAGTGGATGATCGCCCCGGCAGCCCGCAGGGCCAGCGGCCGATCTTCCAGCCCGAAGGCGTGCAGGGAAGCCACCTGAAAGTGTTCCTGCAGGGCGGTTCGAGTCGCCCCGAGCTCGAAGCGATAGGCGGGAAAGGGCGTGAAATGAATCGAGAGACGATCCGCGGATTGGGCCAGCGGCGGCGCGGCCGGCTCGCCGGGAGCGGCCGGATAAAGACATTCCCGGGGATCCAGCCGCAGCAGCTCCGCCTCCGCCTCTCGTCGAGCCTCCGGGCCGCTCCACTGGGTTGCGGCGAAACGCCCGGTGCTGGCCTCGCAATACGCGAGCCCGATCCCCTCTTCGGTTTCGATCCACGCTGCCAGATAGTTCGGCCTCCGTTCATCCAGCAAGGCAGGCTCCAGAGCGGTCCCAGGGGTCACCACCCGGACCACCCGGCGGGGCATCAACCCGTTCACCGGATCGCCGACCTGTTCCGCAATGGCCACCCGATAGCCTCCCTCGACCAGGCGGGCTAAGTAAGGCTCCAGGGCGTGATAGGGGATGCCCGCCATCGGGACCCGCTGTCCCTTCCCCACCGGCCGGGAGGTCAGCATGAGATCGAGCTCCCGGGCCACGATTTCCGCATCTTCATCGAAGGCCTCATAGAAATCGCCCAGCCGGAAGAACAGGATCGCATCCGGATATTGTCGTTTGAGCTCCAGATACTGGCGGCGGATGGGCGTGAGGTCCTCCATTCCTCAATCCTCCACCGTTTTCCGCAGGACTTAGATCCGTGATCCCGGATCCATCCGGACCCGCGCCGTCATATAAATGGAGAAGCCATGCGGTTCGATAGCCCGGGCATGGCGTCCGCGGCATCCACCGTTTCTCAGAGCCCTTCAAAGGAAACCCACCGCACAACGCCTATCAGTATACACTTAGAGTGGGTCCGGACATTCAACCGGATTCCAGACATAAGAAAGCGTCACACTGCTCCCCAGCAGGTCGAAGAGCCCCAAGGAGAAACCCACTGCGAAAGGGGCAACCGGACGCCGAAGACCCGGAAGCGGAACGCTGAACAGGAGACGCTGACCCACTTCGAGGGAGGGGCGGTTCAAATGGCAACCGGACAGCCAGGGGAAGGCAGGGGACGCCCGCCTCGCGTGCTGATCATCGAGGATAATCCCAACGAGGCGAAGGCGCTTCACGACCTGCTGGTCTGGAACGGCTTTGAGGTGGTGGTTGCCGCGACAGCCCGCCACGGATGGAGCCGGCTTCGCTCCTGGCGCCCCGATGTGGTGATCCTCGACCTCGGCCTGCCGGATGCCGACGGGCTGATGGTATGCCGGGCGATGAAAGCGGATGCGCAGCTCCGCGACATCCCGGTGCTGATCCTCACCGGGCGGACGGCCATCGGAGAGCTGGTGGAGGGACTCCGGATCGGCGCGGAGGATTACGTGACCAAGCCCTACGATCCCCGCGAGGTCCTGGCCCGGCTCCACGCGCAGCTGCGCCTGGGGCAGCGCATCGCCTCGCTCAAGACCTACCACCTCCGCTGGTGGAACCTGTTGCGTTCCTTCATTCCTTCCCCGATCATGCAGGCTCTGCAAAAGGCCCCTCACGAGATCATGGGTCCGGCCCGAATGCAACCCCTCAGTGTCCTGGCCGTGTCATGGAGCGGGCTCCGGGAGCGAATTCAGGAAGCGGCTCGTCCGGAGGGACTTCCTGCAGGGACCCTTCATCAGGCGCTGAATCGACATCTCAGCCTCTTCTATGAGAGCGTTCAGGCGGAAGGTGGAACGCCTGCTCCGATGGGGGATGGGGGAACCCTGGCCTGGTTCAACGCGCCGATCCCCTGCCCGGATCACCCGGTTCGGGCCCTGCGGGCGGCCCTGGCCCTTCGGGAGCGAATCCGTCGGCTGCATCTGGAGCTTCCCCCGCCGCTGCGGCTGATCCCCCGTTTCGCACTTCACCGGGGGCTTGCGCTGATTGGACTGCTGGGGGGATCGACCTATCGGCATTACACGCCTATCGGCGAGGTCGTGGAAACTGCCCGGCGGCTGGCCGCCCTGGCCCCGGAAGGTGAAATCCTGCTCACGCCGTCCTTCCATGAGGCAATTCAGGGGCTCCTGCCGGTGCGGCCCTGGACGGAGGCCCCGGCGTTCGTCCGAATGCCCCTCTACCTGGTGGTCATGCGCCGATAGAGGTAAGAATAGTTGGGATGGGCGGCGAAATCGCTTATCTCGTCGTCCTCAAACCCTCAACGATCGGCGGGGCGCGTTGGTAATCGCTGGAGAGATGCGATCCCCAAATGAACTCCCGGTGATCCGGGTTCTGGATCCAGACGTGGCGGCCCGGATCGCGGCGGGGGAGGTCATCGAACGGCCCGCCTCGGTGGTGAAGGAGCTGATCGAGAACGCGCTGGACGCGGGGGCCACTGTCATCCAGGTTGAGGCCCGGGAAGGGGGCTTTGCGCTGATCCGCGTGGCCGACAACGGCCACGGCATCCCCCGGGATCAGGCGCCGCTGGCCCTGGCCCGTTTCGCCACCAGCAAGATCCGGACGGCCGAGGACCTGAGCCGCGTGCGCACCCTGGGCTTTCGCGGGGAAGCGCTGCCCAGCATCGCCGCGGTGGCCCGGGTGGAGATCCTCACCCGCACCCCCGGGGAAACCGAGGGCACCCGCCTGATCGCGGAGGAAGGCCAGTGCGCCGTGCATCCGGCCGCCAGTCCCCCAGGGACCGTGGTAACAGTCCGGGACCTCTTCTACAACACCCCAGCCCGACGTCGCTTTCTCAAATCCCCCTTCCGGGAAGCCGAACGGATTCGGGAAACCGTTTACCGCTACGCCCTGGGCTACCCCCAGGTCGCGTTCCGGCTGATCATCGATGGCCGGGAAGTCCTGATGGCGCCGCCCGGGACCCTGCTGGAACGGGCGGCGATCATCTGGGGGCGAGAGGTCGCTGACGAGCTGATCCCGGTGTCCTGGGAGGTGGCGGATCTCCGGATCCACGGTCTGATCTCCCGGCCCACCCTGGGACGGGCTTCCCGAGCCTTCCAGCATTTCTATGTCAACGGGCGGCCGGTGCGCAGCGGATTGCTGGCGGTGGCGCTGGAGCGACCCTACGCCGGGCGGCTGCCCGCCGGCCGCTATCCCCTGGCGATCCTCCACATCGAGCTCCCCCCTTCGTTCGTGGACGTGAACGTCCATCCGCAGAAAGCAGAGGTGCGGTTCTCCCAGGAGCGCTCGGTTTACTGGGGAGTGAGCCAGGCGGTGCAGACCGCCCTGGCCGGCTTCCCCTATCCAGAAGGACTCCCCACGCCGTGGCCGGTTGAGGAGCCGCCGCCGATGCGGCGGCTGGGAGAGCCGACGATGGAATACAGCCGGCCGCCCCGATGGCGGGCGCTGGGCCAGCTGCTCCAGAGCTATATCCTGGCTCAGAGCGAAGAGGGGCTTATTGTGGTGGATCAGCACGCCGCCCATGAGCAGGTGATTTTCGAGCGGCTATGGTCCGGAAGCCCCTCAACCCCCCTGCCCTCCCCTGCGGTCCTTGCTTTCTCCCCTCGGGAAGCCGAGCAGCTGGAGATGGAGCTGGAGACCCTGCGAAGCCTGGGGATCGACATCGAGCCCTTTGGAGGGAACACCTTTGTGGTCCGAGCCCTGCCCGCTCCGCTGGCAAGCGTATCCGTCCACATCCTGCTGAACGCTGTGCTGGAGGAGATCCCGGCGCTCCGGCGAGGGGGCGGCGATCCCCGGGAGCGGATCGCCATGCGTCTGGCATGCGCAGCCGCCGTCAAAGCCGGCGACGGCCTTTCCCCCGAGGAAATGCAGGCCCTTCTCGATGCCCTGTTAGAAGCCTGGTCCCCGTCCACCTGCCCCCATGGCCGCCCGGCCTGGTTCCTCCTGAGCCGGGAGGAGATCGAGCGCCGGTTCCTGCGTCGCTAACCCGACGCAGGAGTTCAGGTCTCCATGCCCGCTCCGGGGCCCTGGGCCAGCACCCGCACGTCCCCCACCCGCCGGGTGATCCCCAGGGCGTCCATCTTTTCCAGGATGGCCACCGCGATCTTGCGATTGGTCCCCAGCCAATCCCGCGCCTCCGCTGCGGAAATCGTCCCGCGGGCCTGGAGATAGGCCCGGATGCGCTCGACGGCTTCCTGCCAGGTTTCCATGAGCAGGATGACCTCATCGTTCAGGCGGACCAGACGGCCTTCGTCCAGCAGGACCTGGAAAAGATCCCGGCCCAGCATGGCTTCGATCTCCCGGGGGGTAGGCGGATGCCATGGATCCCGTCGGATCCTGGCGAGACAGGCCTCCACCTGCCGGGCTTGTGCCTCATTCAGGCGAACCTGAAAGCCGGACCGCCGGATCAACGGCCCGGCTTCTTCCAGGAGGCCTTTCATCACCGCGGCCCGCACCGCCGCCTCGAACACCGCCGGCGGCCATCCCAACCGGCTCCGCGCTTCCTCTCGCGGCATGCCTGGACGCAAGGGGTTCTGCCGATGGTAAGCTTCCACCTGCTCGATGAGCTGTCGGATCGCCCGCTCCGGCCAGTTGGGCGCCGCCCAGAGGCCCTCTCCCAGGGGAACCGCCGCACCCTCCGCTGTCAGACGCTCCAGGAGCTCCCGGGCCCGCCCGAGGGGCAACGCCAGCCGTTGGGAAGCCTCCGGCAGCGGGAGGAGCCCCGCGCTTTCCAGCCAGACCCGCAACCGGGTGATCGGATCCGCCTGGTGGAGGGCGCGCAGCGTAGAGAGAACCTCCGAACGGAACCGACGGTGGCGTCGCTCTGGATGCACATCCAGGATCTCGCCGCCCCCCAGGGTCATCGAGGGGGAGGGCCAGCGGAGAATGAAGCGATCTCCGGGGGCGGCAACCGTCGGACGGCTGAGGACGATCTGGGCCAACCCGGATTCCCCCGGCCGCAGCTCCTCCCGATCCAGCAACCGGACCCGGGCCAGGATCTGGGCCGCTCCGTGGAAGAATTTCACCTCAGCGAAATGGGAAAGAGGGCGAGGGGATCCTTCCCAGTGGATCAAATACACATCCAGAAGCTGGGTTGGCTGGAACACTCCTAAGACCGTCACCCAATCTCCCCGACGGAGGTCTTCCGGAGCGATCCCGCTGAGATTGATGGCCGTCCGGGAGCCTGGGAGAGCCTGCTCTACTCGACGGCGATAGGACTGCAAACCCCGGATGCGGGCCCGAAGCCCCGAGGGCCAGATCTCCACCTCCTCCCCGATCCGAAAGCAACCATCCAGCAGCGTCCCGGTCACGACCGTCCCGAAGCCTGGCATCGTGAACGCCCGATCGATGGAGAGGCGCGCCCGCCCCAGATCGGGGCGTGGGGGGCGGCTTCGCAGGGTCTCCTGGAGGGCTTCCACCAGCCGTTCCAGACCCTCTCGGGTGCGGGCGGACACTGGGATCACCGGGGCGCTCGCCCAGCAGGTCCCCTGGAGCATGGCGCGGATGTCTTCTTCCACCAGCGCCCGCCATTCCTCATCCACGAGGTCGATCTTATTCAGGGCCACCACGCCGCTGCAGACCTCGAGGAGGGTGAGGATGGCGAAATGCTCCCGTGTTTGCGGCATCACGCCCTCGTCGGCCGCGATCACCAGGAGAGCGGCATCAATGCCCCCCACCCCGGCCAGCATGTTCTCGATGAAGTCCATATGGCCCGGCACGTCCACGATCCCCACCGTCTCCCCATCCGGCAGGATAAGCCATGCGAAGCCCAGGTCAATCGTCATCTCCCGGATCTGTTCTTCCTTCAGACGATCCGGATGGATGCCGGTGAGGGCCTCCACAAGGGCCGATTTCCCATGGTCGACGTGGCCAGCCGTGGCGATCACAGGCATGCCCGGTCCTCCTAAGTTATGGCCTGCCCGTCCCGCCCCCCGAGGCATCCTTCAGGCTCTGCTTCAGGCGGCTCATCCGCTGTTCATGGTTCTGGCTCCACGAACGGGCTCCATCCCGCAGGTGACGGGCCCATTCCTCCTGCTCCTCCAGCAGCCCGCGGAGGACCTGCTCCAGGCGCGGCCACTGGCGCTCCAGATGCTCCACCCGGCCTTCCAGATCCCGATGCTCCCGACTGTGCTCGGCCCAGCGCTCCTCCCGCAGGAGATTCAGCTGGTGGAAGCGCTTCTCCTGCGCCGTCTGCCATTCCTCCCACTCCTGTTTCCACCGTGCCTCATTCAACCGCAGCAGCTCCGCCATCTCCTTCAGGCGATGCTCCCAGCCCTCCCGGAGCGTTCGCAGCTCCTCCAGAGCCTGCCGGCTCTCCCGCGCCAGATCCTGGAGCTGATGGAGGGCCGCATGGTAATCCTCGATGCGAGCCAGGCGCTCCTCCACATGCTGCTCCAGTCGGCGGAAGGCCTGGCCGTGTTGCAGATCAGCCAGACGCAGAGCTTCAATAGAACCTTCCAGCTCCTCCAGACGGACCTCCATGGGCTCCAGACGACGGGGATACTTGCGTATCTCTTCTTCCAGGGGCGGAAAACGCTGGGTCAGCTCCTCAATCCGCTTGCGCTGATCCACCTGTCCCTGCTCCACATCGGCCACCCGTTTGGCGGTCTGCCGGGCCTGCTCCTCGAGGTAGATCAGGCGAGGCCGCGTTTCCTCCAGGGCGCGGCCGATCTCCTCGATGCGTCGGGATTGAGCCTGAACCTGCTGCAGCAGGCGGTCGTGCTCGGCGCGGCGGGAGGCCAGCTCCTGTTCCACTCGCTCCAGGCGGGGCGCGTCTTCCTGAAGGGTATGGACGGAGCGCTGGAGATCCTGGATCTGAAGCTGGAGGATGGTATGGCTTTCGCGGAACTGTCGCTCCAGCTCTCCCAGGCGCCGATCCAGGATCGCGGTCATCTCCTCCCGGAGGCGAGGGAAAACGGACTCTATCGGGATGGGACGAGCGGCCTGGGCCTGGACGGCCGCCAGCGCATCGGTGAGCTGACGGATCTGTTCCCGGGCCTGATCCAGGAGAGCCGACAACTGATCGACCCGTTGCTGGAGGAGCGCGATGGTCTCTTTATCCTTGCGACGCTCCTGCTCCAGCCAGAGGACCGTTTGTCGGGTTTGAGCGAGCTCCATTTCGATCTGTGGCTGCACGGCGCACCTCCCAAGATGGAGCGGATTTCTGAGGTCAGAGGTCGAAGGCGTCCCCTTTATTCATCGAAACCCCAACCACAGGCTTATAGGGAATCATAATGCAGGTCGGTCCCGAGATCCATCCGGATAATCCCGGAGACAGTGAGGAAAGTGCTATGCCGACCGAGGGATCCACAGGGGGTGTTCGAGAGGCGAGGCCAGATCCTATAGCCGGAGTCCCGGTTTCCAGTCCGCATCGCTTGCAGCGGCTTTTCAGAAGGCAGGGGGTTTTCGCGACAGGCAACCGGTGAGGGGTTCGAGAACCATAGAGGCGTAAGAGGCGGGCGGATCTGTGGACAGCGTAAGGGGAAGGGCAAACTCTTATACTCTTATTATGAGGGCCCGCTCCTCCCCCTGGCCCTGGCGCACCGTCAACCCGCGAAGGAGCCCAATCCTCCGAGCAGCCGAGCTCCGCTCCATCCCCCCAGCGTGAGCAGGGTCAATCCGCATAACAGGGTCAGGACGCGCAGAACCCCGGGGGAGAGCCGCTGGATGCTCCCCCGGGTCGCCAGACCCAGCACCCCCACCCACAGGATGCTCCCCGTCGTGAAGCCTCCATAGAACATCGCCACCGTCGAAGGCGTGACCTCCGGGATCCCCAGGCGGAGCATCGTGGAGGAGATGGCCGCGAACCAGAGGAGGACCATCGGATTCGTCAGGGTGATCGCCATCCCGGTGAGGAACAGGCGGGAGGATGAGGCCATCGGTTTCAGGGAAACCGTCACTCCCCGCCACGCGTCCCGAAGGGTCAGTCCTCCCAATCCGATCAGCAGGACGGCTCCGGCCGCCGCGAGGCCCGTTCCCAGGGCCGGCCATTGAGAAAGAAGGGTTGCCGCCCCCAGCAGGCTCAGGGTGAAGTAGGTGAGATCCCCCGCCACCGTCCCCAGGCCGGTGAGGATTGCCCCTCTCCACCCGCTGCGAAGCCCCGCCCGCAGAATGGCCAGATTCCCCGGCCCCAAGGGGATAGAGAGGGAAAGGCTGAGCAACAACCCGCGAAGGAAGATCCACTCCATGGAGCCCTCCGATGGGAACAGGGGAATACACGGGGGCGGGAGGGCATGCCCTCCCGCCCCCGATCCGACAGGAGACCCTGTTCAGGCACTATAGTAGAGGTAGAACTCATACGGATGCGGCCGGAGGCGGATGGCGTCCACCTCTTTGCGTTTGAGCTCGATCCAGGTCTCGATCACATCGGGGGTGAAAACACCGCCCTTGAGCAGGAACTCATGATCCCGCTCCAGGGCCCGCAGGGCTTCGTCCAGGGAGCCCGGCACCTGTTTGATCCGGCGTGCTTCCTCCGGCGACAGCTCATAGAGATCCACATCCACCGGGTCTCCCGGATCGATGCGGTTCTGGATGCCATCCAGCCCGGCCATCAGGATGGCGGCGAAGGCCAGATAGGGGTTCGCCGAGGGATCCGGGCAGCGATACTCGATCCGCTTGGCCTTGGGGGAATCCGAATACATCGGGATGCGGATGCCGGCGCTGCGGTTGCGCCGGGAGTAGACCAGGTTCACCGGCGCCTCATACCCGGGGACCAGCCGGCGATAGGAGTTGGTGGTGGGAGCGCAGAAGGCCAGCAGGGCCGGCGTGTGATAGAGGATCCCGCCGATGTAATAGCGGGCCAGCTCCGAGAGGCCCGCGTAGCCCCGCTCATCCCAGAAGAGATTGCGGCCCTCCTTCCACAGGCTCTGATGCACGTGCATCCCCGACCCGTTGTCCCCGAAGAGCGGCTTGGGCATGAAGGTGGCGGTCTTCCCATGGGCCCGGGCCACATTCTTAATGATGTATTTATACATCATCACCTGATCGGCCATGCGGGTGAGGGTCTGGAAACGCATATCGATTTCGCACTGGCCGCCGGTCGCCACCTCGTGATGATGGGTCTCCACCTCGATGCCGGCCTGGATCAGGCGGAGCACGATCTCCGAGCGCAGGTCCTGGAGGGAATCCGCCGGGGGCACCGGGAAGTAGCCCTCCTTCCAGCGCGGGCGGTGGCCCAGGTTCGGCCGCCCCTCATCCCGCCCGCTGTTCCAGATCCCCTCCTCGGAGTCAATGAAGTAGAACCCGTAATGCGCCCCCTGATCGAAGCGGATGTGATCGAAGATGAAGAACTCCACCTCCGGGCCCCAGTAGCTGACGTCGGCGATCCCGCTTTGCTTCAGATACGCCTCCGCCTTGCGGGCGATGTAACGGGGGTCCCGGGTGTAGGGCTCACGGGTCACCGGGTCATACACATCGCAGATCAAGCTGAGGGTGGGCACCTCACAAACCGGGTCCACCACTGCCGTGGCGGGATCCGGAATCAGGATCATATCGCTTTCGTCGATGCGCTGGAAGCCCCGGATGCTGGAGCCATCGAACCCCAGCCCTTCCTGGAAAACCTCCTCGGAGAGCTCGGTGATGGGGATACTGAAATGCTGCCAGGTCCCCAGCAGATCCACGAACTTGAGATCCACGATCGCCACGCTCTGAGCGCGGGCGAACTCGATGACGTCCTTCGGTTTGGTGAGCGGTTTCGGTGCCTTCCCGTTGCTGCGCTCCAGGACCTCGCGGGCGACTTCGGTGATGGTCTGCCGGGCCATTGCCGCCTCCCTCCGTGATCAGAATTCCCCCCGATTGTAAAAAGGCTCACGAGCCTTGGCTACAGGCGGAAAGACCGAAACCCTCCCCCTCCATGTTGTGCATCATGCACAAAGCCCCCCATCCGGAGATCTCCCGATGGAAGTTCAGAATGCCCTCCCGAGCCCAGGGAGCCATGCGAATCGGCGCTATATGGTTGTAGCCGATCAACAAATTAACCATAAATTGGATCCCCATCGTATCCCATCCATGGGCCGTTTTCCAGATCAAAAGCGGATCATTCTCTGCTCAAGGGGAGGAAACCGCCCGAGCACGTGAGGATTTTCAGGAGGCCATGGAAGGAGGGCTCACGGTTCACACGATCGAAGGCGCTCCAGCGCGCGCCGGATCCCCTCCACCAGGATCCGGTGCTCCGCCTCATGCATGCGGGCTTCGAAACGCTCCAGCGTGTCCTCCGGGTAAAGGGGAACCTCCGCCTGAACCAGCACCGGCCCGGCATCGACCTCCGGAGTGACATAATGCACCATGCAGCCGCTACAGGAGATCTCCCCCCGCCGGTAGGCCTCGAAGGCCCGCCGGATGGCATCGCGACCGGGGAACATCCCCGGCAAAGCCGGATGAAGGTTGATCACCCGGCCGGGGAACCGATCCAGAAAGGCCGAGCTCAGGATGTGCATCCACCCGGCCAGGACGATGAGATCCGGCCGGTAAGGGGCGATCTGATCCGCAAGATCCTGATCATAGGCGATCCGATCCAGCCCCCGCTCCCGATACGGTCGGAGCGGGAAATACAGCGTGGGCACGCCCGCCCGGGCCGCCCGGATCAGGCCATAGGCGTCCCTCCGATTGGAGACCACCAGCACCACCTCGGCCCACAGACGGCCCTCCCTGCAGGCATCGAGGATCGCCTGCAGGTTGCTTCCAAACCCGGAAATCATCACCACCAGCCGACCTCGCGGCTCCATTTAGAGGCTCCACCCCCCTCGTCGAGAAGCGGGACAACCATCGCCGTCCTCACATTTGGATTTGAACCTCCTGCTCTCCGGCTATGATCTCCCCCACCACTCGAAGCTCCCCCGGCAATGTGGCCAGCGCGAGCTCTACATCCTGAGGGGAAACCACCAGCAACATGCCCAGGCCCATGTTGAATACGTGAAACATCTCCTGGTCCGAGATCCTCCCCATGCGCTGAATGAGCCCGAAGATGGGCGGCTCCGGCCATGTCCCCCGATGCAGAACCGCCGCAGCACCGCGGGGCAGGACGCGCGGCAGGTTCTCATACACGCCTCCTCCCGTGATATGACACAACCCTTTTAGATCGACGCCCGCTGACTCGAGGCGCCGGATCGGTTCCAGATAACAGCGATGAGGAGCGAGGAGCGCCTCGCCAATAGAGGTCCCGAGCTCCGGAAGGGGTTGCTCCCAATCCAGCTCGGCCAGCACCATGCGGGCCAGGCTGTAGCCATTGGTGTGAAGGCCGCTCGAAGGGAGGGCCAGCAGACGGTCCCCCGGTCGGATGCGAGAGCCATCCCGGATCCGCTGGCGTTCCACCACGCCGATGATGGTGCCGGCCAGGTCCAGCTCCCCCGGCGCATAAACCCCTGGAAGCTCGGCGGTCTCTCCTCCCAGCAGCGCGCAACCCACCTCCCGACATGCGGCCGCCACGCTCTCCACAATGCGGACGATCACATCGGGATCGAGACGATCCGCAGCGATGTAATCCAGGAAAAAGAGGGGCCGGGCTCCATACACCAGGATATCGTTCACGCAATGATGGACCAGGTCATGGCCGATGGTTTCCCATCGGTTCAGGCGGGCCGCGACCTTTAACTTGGTGCCCACCCCGTCCGTGGAGGCCACCAGAACCGGCTCTTTCATCCCCCGCCAGAGATCCGCCTGATAAAGGCCCGCAAACGCTCCCCATCCAGCGATCACTTCCTTCCCATAAGTCGAACAAACCGCGTCCGCAATGCGCGATCGGATCTCCCGGGCGACATCCCGATGCACCCCTGCGCGCGCATAGGCATCCATGGGCATCCCCCCTCTCAGCGCCCTTAAAGGCTTCGAACGGGAACCCGCCCGATGTCCCGGCGGAAGCTCATGCCTTCAAAGTGGATGCGCTCCACAGCCGCATAGGCCCGTGCAGCTGCCCCAGGCAGATCCGGACCGATCGCGCTGACGGCCAGGACACGCCCGCCTGCGGTGACCAGCCGGGCTCCCTCCCGGCGGGTGCCGGCGTGAAAAACCAGCACCCCTTCCTGAGCCGCCGCATCCTCCAGCCCGCTGATGGGAAGCCCCTCCGGGACAGGACCGGGATAGCCCGGGGATGCGAGGACCACGGTGACGCATGCCCCCGGCCGCCAGCGCAGGCTCAGATCCTCCAACCGACCCTCCAGACAGGCCTCCAGCGCCTCCAGCCCGTCTGTTTCCAGCAGCGGGAGGATGGCCTGAGCCTCCGGATCGCCGAAACGAGCATTGAACTCCAGAACAAAGGGCCCCGAGGCGGTCCACATCAGCCCCGCGTAGAGGACCCCCACAAAGGGGGTTCCCTGGCGGGCCAGGGCATCCAAGACAGGCACCATGATTTGCTGGACCACCTGCTCGACGGCATCCGGGCCCACTTCGGGCACGGGCGCGTAAGCGCCCATCCCTCCCGTGTTGGGGCCTCGATCGCCGTCCATCAGGCGCTTATGATCCCGGGCCGGCAGGAGCGGTTTGACCATCCGCCCATCGCTCAGGGCCAGCATGGAGAGCTCGGATCCGTACAGGCGCTCCTCGATGACCACCGTGTCCCCGGCCTCCCCAAAGATCCGCTCACGCATGAGGCGATGGAGAGCCTCCTCGGCCTCCTCCGGGGTATCGCACACAAAAGCGCCCTTGCCCCCGGCCAGCCCACTGGCCTTCACCACGACCGGACCGGGATGCGCACGGAGGTAGGCCCGTGCCTCCTCGAAACGGTGGAAGACCGCGTAGTCGGGGGTCGGAACGCCGCACGCGCGCATGAGAGCTTTCGCGAACGCTTTCGAGGTCTCGATGCGCGCGGCCGCGCGGGTGGGTCCGAAGATCCGGAGCCCGGCCGCCTGGAAGGCATCGACGATGCCGTGAGCCAGCGGGGTCTCCGGCCCCACCACCGTCAGGTCGATCGCTTGCTCCCTCGCAAAACCGATCAGCGTCTGAATGTCATCGGGACGGATGGGCACAGAACGGGCAGGAGCCCGCGGCTGCAGATCGGGAGCCTCTGGAGAAGGCGGCCAGGTCGTCCCCCCGTTCCCCGGCGCGACGTATACCATCTCGACCTCCGCGGCGCGGGCCAGAGCCCATGCCAGCGCATGTTCCCGGCCCCCTGATCCGACGACCAGAACCCGCTTCCCCTTTTTCATTGCGCGCTCCGAATCCGCCCGAAGATGAATTTGGGAGAAGGATGGCCCCGCACCTCCTCCGGAAGGGGCGCCGGATACCGGCCGGAGAAGCAGGCAGCGCAATATCCCCCCTCCGGGGAGGGCATCGTCTCCCGGATCGCCCGGTGCATCCCCTCCAGGCTCAGAAAGGCCAGACTGTCCGCCCCGGTGAAGCGGCGGATCCCTTCCTCGTCCAGGCGATGAGCGATCAACTCCTCATAGGTCGCCATATCGATCCCCATAAAGCATGGATGGCGGATCGGCGGGGAGGCGATGCGCAGATGAACCTCCGAGGCTCCTCCCTCGCGGAGAAGCTGAACCAGCTGCCGGGTAGTATGGCCGCGGACGATGGAATCATCGACCAGCACCACTCGACGGCCCTGAAGCACCTCGCGCAGGGGACTATATTTCAGTCGGATCCCCCATTGCCGGGTTCGATCGTCCGGCTGGATGAAGGTCCGCCCAACGTAGCGATTTTTCAACAAACCTTCGATGAACGGGATGCCGCTCTCCAGGCTGTAGCCGATGGCGTGGGCCGTCGCTGAATCCGGCACGCCGATGACCAGGTCGGCTTCCGCTGGAGCCTCCCGCGCCAGCTGGCGTCCCAGGGCCAGGCGAACCGAATACACGGTGCCCCCTTCCCGCTGGGAATCGGGCCGCATGAAGTAAACGTATTCGAAAACGCAGAAAGCCGGGGAAGGCTGGACTCCTCCGGCAAAGGAGGTCACCCCGCGCGGATCCAGGCGCACGATCTCGCCGGGGGCGATCTCCCGCACATACCGGGCGCCGACCATGGAGAGGGCACAGGATTCGGAGGCCACCACGTATCCTCCCTCCCATTCCCCCAGACACAGGGGGCGGAAGCCATACGGATCCCGCACCGCATAGATCGCCTCCCGAGTCAGGATGACCAGGGCATAAGCGCCCGGGCTTAAGCACAACAGGCTCCGCAGGCGCGGGATCCATGGATCCCCCTCGGGCTCGAGGGGCGGCGCCAGGGATCCCCAGGCCTCAGGCGGGGAGGCCAGGATCTGAAGGATCAGCTCGCTATCACTGCCGGAGGAAAGACCCACGCCTCGCTCCAGGAGGCGGCGGCGGAGCGGGAGGGCGTTCACCAGGTTCCCATTGTGGGCAATACCCAGAGGACCATAAAGGGTCTCGCTCAGGAAGGGCTGGGCGTTCTGAAGATGGGACGCCCCTGTCGTCGAATAACGGGTGTGTCCAATGGCCAGATGGCCCCGGAGCGAGCGCAGGATCCCTTCATGAAAGACCTGGGAGACCAGGCCCATCCCTTTATGGAGATACGCCACCAGGCCATCGCTGGTGGCGATGCCCGCGCTCTCCTGGCCCCGATGCTGCAGAGCGCAGAGGGCCATCATCGCCAGCAAAGCCGCCGGGCGATCCGCGGACCACAACCCCACGATCCCGCATGCCTCCCGGGGATGGTCCTCTTCCCACCAGGCCCCTGGGAGCTTCATCCCCTCCCCCTCCCGGAATCCCCTTGCGCGGCGGAACGAAGGGCGCGAACCTCCGCGTCATCTGCGAGCAGCCGCTGCCGCCCTCGCGCCTGCAGGGTCGCGACCCGTTGCCGGATGGTTTCATCGCGGAGGCCCAGGATTTTGGCGGCCAGAAGGGCCGCTCCTGCCGGATCCAGCACCACCGCTGGGGCGATCCCGCCCGGCATGCGCAACGAGGAGAAAACATCCGCCCCCGCGAAGGTCTCGGAGATCGGTGGGCATGCGATCACCGGAGCCAGCACCTGCCCATCGACCATCCCGCTGAGGGCGTTGGAACGTCCGGCGATGGTGATATAGACCTTGGGGCGCGGATCCGCCTCGTATTCCCGCAGGAGATCCAGGAGGTAATCGGGAACCTTATGCGCCGAGGCAACCCGCAACTCCCAATCCAGGCCCAGCTCCTCCAGCGCGCGGATCACCGCCTGCGCATGCTCCAGATCCGAGCGGGATCCCATCAGGATGACCACCAGAGGACTGTGCATCGCGCCCCTCCGAATCAAAGATTGAGGAAATCCCGGAGATGGCGGCGGATCCGTTCGACGGCAGGAAGTTCCCCGGGACGGAAGGCCTCGCCCGTCAGCCGCTCGTAGACAGCGATGTAGCGGGCGGCCGCTTCCAGGATCAGCTCTGGGGGCATCTCCGGCGGTGATCCATCTCCCCGGTAACCGCGGGCGGCGAACCATGCCCGGACGAACTCTTTGTCCATCGGCTCCGGATCCGAGCCGGGCCGGTAGGTCTCCGCGAGCCAGTAGCGGCTGGAATCGGGCGTGTGGAGTTCGTCGATGAGCACCAGCTGGCCATCGATCAGGCCGAACTCGTATTTGGTATCCACCAGGATCAGGCCGGCCCGCTGGGCGATCTCCTGGCCCCGGGCGAAGAGGGCTAGGGCGACCTCCTCAATGCGCTCCCACAGATCGGCGGGCACCAGGCCGCGCTCCAGGATCGCATCGCGGGTCAGGACCTCATCATGGGCTCCCGAGGGCGCCTTAGTGGTCGGCGTAATGATGGGATGAGGCAGGGGATCGTTCTTCCGCAGGCCCTCCGGCAGGGGGATCCCATAAGGACGCCGCTCCCCCTGAGCGTATAGCGTCCAGAGGGAAGTGCGGGTCACGCCGGTGATATACCCCCGCACTACCACTTCCACCGGCAAGGGTTGCGCCCGTTGAGCCACCATGACGTTGGGGTCCGGGACGGCAAGGACATGGTTTGGGATGAGATCACGGGTCTGTTCGAACCACCAGGCGCTGAGCTGGTTCAGAACCTGGCCTTTGTAGGGGATCACCCCCAGGACCCGATCAAAGGCCGAGATCCGATCCGTCGCGATCAGGATCAGGCGGCCTCCCGCCTCATAGATGTCCCGCACCTTCCCGGCGCGTCGGGCTCCCAGCTCTGGAAGCTCGACGGCATGGACCGCATGCGCCAGCGCCTTCTGCAATTCGAGGGCGGACAAACCCATCTCAGCACCTCCGCAGCGCGTTCCAGAACAGGATCGAACCGAATCCCCCCTGCTCTCCCCGATGCCAGCGGGGATGTTGCCAGGGGAAAATGTGATCTTCGGGATGGGGCATCAGCCCCAGGACATTGCCGGCTGGATTGCAGATGCCAGCGATGTTCCGCTGGGATCCATTCGGGTTGAACGGATAGCCGGCAGGGCGGCCGGATGGATCCACATACGTCAGCGCGATCAGCCCTCGATCCTCCAGGGCCTGCAGCGCTGTCTCGTCTCGCGCCATGAACCGTCCCTCCCCATGGGCGACGGGACAATACAGCAAGTCCTCGATCCCCTCGGTGAACAGGCATGGGCTTCGCGGGTTGGCGCGCAAGTAAACCCACCGACATTCGAAACGACCGGAGGCGTTTGGAGCGAGCGTGAACATCCGCTGGCCATCCGCCCCCAGGAACTCCGGTCCAGGGAGCCAACCGGCCTTGACCAGGGCCTGGAACCCGTTGCAGATCCCCAGCACGGGCCGCCCGCTTTCAATGAACCGCTCCAGCTTCTCCCCAAGGCCCTCCATCAATTCCAGCGCCCATAGCGTCCCCGCTCCCAGATCATCCCCATAGGAGAACCCCCCAGGCAGCACCAGCATGGCGTAATCCAGCAGATCGCGTTCCCCCCGCAGCAAACTGGACATGGGAACGATCTCCGGCTCTCCCCCAGCTTGCATGCAGGCCCACGCCGCCTCCCGATCCCGATTGGTGCCAGGAGCCTGGAGGATCAGCACGCGGGGGCGTCGGAGGCGGGGGAGCGAAAGCAGGGGTCGGGACGAGGACTGCAGGGAAGGATCCGTGATCCCAGGCGCTGGGGTTCCGCGCCAGGCCCGCTCCAGCTCTTCCACCGAGAGCCGGATGCTCTCCTGGCCATCCCGGCCCACCACCCGGAGAAGGCCATCGGCGGTCACCTGACCGATGCGCGCGAAGGGATGCCCCTCCAGCATGGCCTCGAAAGCGGGCGCATCCTCCGGGCGCACCTCGGCGAGAAACCGGCAAAGGGATTCCGAGAACAGCAGGACATCATCCTCGATATCCGCTTCCGGGCAGGGGACCTTGCGCAGGTCGACTTCCGCGCCCAGCCGGCCGGCAAGACACATCTCCGCGAGGGCAACCCCCAGACCTCCCTCCGAGAGATCGTGGCATGCCTGAACGCATCCGGAGGCGATGGCCCGGTGGAGGGCGCGCAGCCGGTCGAGCGCTCCAGGAACCGATTGGGGCACCCGCTCCGCGCCCGGACGCGCTCCACGCAGGATTTGCAGATAATGGCTGCCTCCCAGCTCCGCCCGTGTCTCCCCGACCACGTAGATCCAGGATCCCGGCGTCTTCAGATCCACGGTGACGGTACGGGAGATGTCTGGCACGATCCCCAGGCCGGTGATCAGCAACGTGCCCGGGACGGAATGCCGCTTCCCTTCCGGATCCACATAAAAGTTATTCAGGCTGTCCTTACCGGAGATAAACGGCGCGCGGTAGGCGAGGGCGGCATCCCGGCATCCCTGAGCACAGCGCACCAGAGCCCCGAGCTGCTCCGGATCTGCGGGATCCCCCCAGCAGAAGTTGTCCAGCAGGGCCACCCGATCTGGATCCACGCCGACCGCCACCAGATTCCGGAAGGCTTCATCCACCGCAGCCCACGCCATCCAGTAAGGATCCCATTCGCCATACAGCGGGGCCAGGCCCACGCTCACGGCCACCCCGGGTCGGGGGGTGGCACCCTCCCCACACTCCAGAGGCGCCAGAACCGGTGCATCCCCTGGCCCATGGGAAGCCACGCCCACCAGGGGCTTGACAACCGTAGCGCCCTGCACCTCGTGATCATAGCGGCGAAGGATCTCTTCGCGGCTCCGGATGTTGGGATGGGCCAGCAGCGCGAGCAGGATCTCCTCCAGGTCCTCCGGGGGCGCGATGGGGATGAGCGCCGGCGGGGCGGGAGGGGACCAGCGGGCCTCCAGGATCCGTTGCGGACGTCCGTTGTAGAGGAAATTCAGATCGAGGTCACCGATAATCTGACCACGGTACCGCAAGCGCAGCTTCCCCGTGTCCTCGAAGACGCCGATGACCGCTGCCTCCACACCATGTTGATCGCAGAGCTCCTCAAAGCGCGGCTGGCACGCCGGCGGGATCGCCAGCACCATGCGCTCCTGGGATTCGCTCAACCAGATCTCCCAGGGCTGCAGACGGACATCCCGCAGGGGCACACGGTCCAGGTCGACACAGGCACCCAACCCGCGCGCCATCTCCCCGACGGCGGAGGAAAGCCCGCCGGCTCCGCAATCCCACACCGCGTGATAGAGGCCCTCCTCGCGAGCCTGGAGGATGACCTCCAGGATCTGCTTTTCCAGAATCGGATGGGGGATCTGAACGGCCCCACGGGCAGAGGAGGGCGCCTCGGGATCCAGGCCTGCGCTGGAGAAGGTGGCTCCTCCTAAGCCATCGCGCCCCGTCCGGTTGCCGATCACCACAATGAGGTCCCCGGGCTGAGGCGCGGCAGCAACCGTTCGATGGGGAAGCAGCCCGAGGCAGCCACAGAACACCAGAGGGGTCGCCGCATATCCCGGATGATAAAATACGGCCCCACAAACCGTGGGGATCCCCATCTTGTTCCCATAGTCTTCAATACCCCGGATGACCCCCTCTGCGATCCGCTGGGGATGCAGGGTCCCTGGCGGCAGCGACGCAGCGGGCAGATCCGAAGGGCCGAAGCCCAGGACATCCAGCAGCGCAATCGGGCGCGCCCCCACAGCCAGGATGTCCCGGATCACCCCACCTATTCCGGTGCTGGCTCCCCCGAAGGGCTCCACGGCGGAGGGATGATTATGCGTTTCCACCTTGATGGCCAGATCCCAGCGTTCATCCAGCGCGATGATCCCGGCATGATCCACAAGAGCCGAGCGGAGCCATGGCCGGGCTACCTGCTCGGTCACGGACCGAATATATGTGCCCAGCAAGCCGTCGATCTCCACCGTCTGCGAGGGAGCGTCCGGCGGGGCGCCCGGGGGTGGGCCGGTGTAGCGCACGCGCGCCTTAAAGGTTTTATGTGCGCAGTGCTCGCTCCACGTCTGCGCGATGGTCTCCAGCTCAACGTCGGTCGGGTCCCGACCCTGAAGACGGAAATATTCCCGGATAGCCCACAACTCCTCCTCGCTTAAAGCGAGGCGGCGACGCGCACTCAGCGCGCGGAGCGCCTCCTCATCCGCATCGCAGATCGGAATGATCTCGACCAGGGCCGGAGAGGGGGCGGAAGGCTCAAAGGGCGGATCGACCCATCGATCGATGGCATGGCGATGGATCAGCGGATTGCTGCAATGATCCGTCGCCAGGCGTCGCAGATCGCTTTCCTCCAGATCCCCCCGCAGATTGAAGATCCAGCCCCACGCAGCGTTCTCCAGCCCACGGAAGCCCAGACGATGGGCGGCGCGGATCAGGTTTTCCACCGCAGGATCCCGCAATCCGGGAAGGAGAGTGACTTCAATCCGATGGATCTCACCTCCCTCCGTGAGGAAATCCGGGGGCCATAAGCGCTCATCCAGCAGCAGGACCTGAAAGGTTTCCAGGATGGGGTCGGCCAGGAGGAGACGAGCGAGTCGTTCAACTTCGGGGAGGGAGAGGCGGCCTTGCAGAAAGCACACGCGGTCTCGCCGGCAGGCCCGCAGGCGCTGGATGCCCTGCGCGCGGGCCGCTTGCACCAGCCGGCTGCCCTCCGGATCCTCAGGAGATCTGTTCCGGATTTCCACCCGGAACAGCCTCCGGACCGGATCCGGAGGCGGCAGGAAAACCCCCTCGGCGGAGGAGACCTCCTGATCCATGGATTCCATCTCCCACTGCAGGTCCGGATGCTCCGCGTCGAAGGCCCAGGCTCAGGGTTAAGAGCGCATGGATGAGATGGCGATCTTTGAAGCGATATTCTAATCCGCATGATCTACGCTGTCAAATCAGCGCCGGGGGGTGTTCGAAAAATGGGGGTTTCGGAATCCGCGGGCAAGGGATCGCATGACTGGGCTGCGGTGGCAGGAGTGCGGTGCCTGCCGGGTCGTTTTTTGTGTCTCTTCTCCCTCCCCCCGAAAACCTCCCGCTGGCTGACCTCTCTCCTGATTTTTCAAACAGCCCCCTCATGAGACTTGACAATCTCCAAAGCAATGGGATAGGATAAAGCGGACTCGCATCATACATTCACCGGTTCGCGTAGTTCATTTGCGGCATAGGCTGAAGATCCCAGGTTCGAAGGAGAACGGAATGGATACAGTAGCGCAAATGACAAAAGAAGAACTTCGCGAGATGATAGAAACCATCATCGAGGAGAAGCTCCTGGAGTTATTCGGCGATCCTGATGAAGGGTTACCCATTCGCAAAACGATTCGCGAGAGGTTGTTGCGCCAGAAGGAAGCCGTAGCAAAGGGTGAACGGGGCGAGCCGTTTGAAGAAGTGATTCGGCGCCTTGGTCTGGAGTAATGGGCAAGTGCCGTATTCGCATTCTCCGAGCGGCATCCCAGGATCTGGAGCGATTAGACAAGCCTGCAGGGCGCCGCATCGCTCAGCGTATTCACTGGCTGGCTGAGAATCTGGATGCGATTCGTCTCGAGGCATTGACCGGTGACCTTGCAGGGCTCTACAAACTCCGGGTAGGCGAACTACCGCGTCATTTATGAGGTGCTCTGGGATGAAGAAACTATTGTGATTCACGCAATTGGCCACCGCCGAGAGATTTATCGAAGACGATGAGAAAACGCCGACATCATGCCCCTAACCCCCGCTGCAGCCGACCCGCCTCCGCGATCTGGAGCCAGAAAACATGCGCCGGGCATTGCGTTATGCGGCCTGGCTGGCTGAAGAGGCCATCTACGCTCCGGAGCTGAGCCCAGCATGAGAGTTCTGGCAGATAGCTGGCTGCGGGTGAGATGATGGGGGATCTGCGGGCGAGCCGGGAAAGAAAACGAGGGGGCGGGCTGCCTGCAGCGGCCCACCCCCTGTCCCTCCGGGGATCCTCAGTGGCGTTGCGGGGTTAATCAGAAGGCTCTTTCGAAGCGGAAGCGGCCGGATTTCGGACAAACGTAGAGGGCAGGTGAACGCCGGTGAGGGCCTCCACCAGAGCGGGGAGCTGGGCCATCGCCTGGGCGAGATCCCCGGTGAAGCGGCTGATCCCTCCATGTCCATCCCCGATGAGGACGATCCGCTCCGCCCGCGACAGGGGCTCCGCCAGCGCCCGAGCCAGCGCCGGGAGGATATCCACCACCATCTGGGCCATAGCGGCCTCGTTGTATTCCCGCCACGCCGCGGCCTTGGCCCGCATGGCCTCCGCCTCCGCGCGGCCGGTCGCCCGCAGGCCCTCCGCCCGGCCCGCCGCCTCCGCCTCCAGCCGGTAGCGCTCGGCGTCGGCCAGGGCCAGGATGCGCCGCTTCTCCGCCTCCGCGGGCAGCTCAACGGTCGCCGCGAGCTCCCGCTGCCGGCGCTCAATCTCCTTTTCTTCGATCTCGATGGCCAGCTCCTTCTCCACCCGGCGGACGATCATCTCCTCCCGCTTGACGGCCTGGGCGGCCCGATGGCGATGGAGCTCATACGCCATGTCCGCTTCGGCCCGCCGCGCCTCCAGCTCCCGACGCGCCTCCTCCACAGCCCGTTCAGCCTCCAGGCGGGCGATGCGGGCCACCCGATCGGCCTCGGCCTCCGCGACCGCCGCCTGCTGACGCACCTGGGCGATCCGCGGCCGCCCGATGGCATCCAGATAGCCCTGCTCATCGGCGATGTGCCGCACGGTGAGGGAGAGGATGTCCAGACCCATCCGCTCCAGATCCTGCCGGGCGGCCTCGCGCACCTGCCGGGCGAACTCCGCCCGCCGCAGGTAAAGGTCCTCCACACTCATCGTGCCCAGCACCGCCCGCAGATGCCCTTCGATCACCTGAAGAGCCACCCTCCGGATATCGTCCCGGGACCGGGAGAGGAACTGCTCCGCGGCCAGGGCGATGGACGCCTCGTCGCCTTTCACCTTCACCTGGGCGACGGCGTCCACCACCATGCGCACACCCTGCGCGGTGTAGGCATCCGCGGTCTGGATCTCGATGGTGAGCAGCTCCAGGGAGAGGCGCTGCACCCGCTCCAGGATCGGCCAGACGAAGGCTCCGCCCCGCACCAGCCGGTAGCCCACCACCCGCTTTCGCCCATCGGGGTCGACCACCTTGCGCTTACGGCCGGAGATGATCAGCACCTCGTTTGGGCCGGCCTTGGTGTAACGCCACGCCCACAGGGCGATCAGTCCGATCGCCGCGATCAGAGCCCATATGCCCATTGCGACCACCATTGCTCACCTCCCGGAATCCAGAAATGCATGCTCTACTCCAGAGGATCGCTCCATCCCACTGACCTCCATGCGCAGCGCCTGCGGATCCGTCAGACAGCCGGCCGCGTGGAGCGCTTCCCCGACCCGTTGTCGCAGATCGCTCAGGTCACGGCCGGTGAACACCGTCTGCCGGCCCGGCGCGGCGTAAACGGCGATCCACCTTCCCTCGTGCGGGAAGGCCGGAAGAAGGACGACGCGAAGCCGCTGCCCCGTTTCATAGAACCGAAGCCAGGCGGTGGCCTCCGGCATGGCGCTCCGTATGGCCTCCCAGGCGGCCTCCGACCACACCTCCAGTGTCAGATCCTCGGGAGCGCGAAGCCATCCCTGACGCGCGCCCCACTCGGCCACCGCCTTCCACAACGACCAAATCCCAGCTCCGTTCCCGGGAGCGGAAAGGAGCGCCCCCATGAGATGGAGGCGCCAGCCGGATTCGCTCCAGGCCACCGGCAGCCAGGGCGTTGATCCGATCGCGGGCCGAAAGACAGCGGCTGGCGGGACCCAGGCGAGGCGCTCCGACAGCACCCGCACCTGGATGGCCTCCACCGGCAGGCCGTGGGCATCCGCCACGCGCTGGCGCAAAATCCCCAGATCCCTCGCCTCCAGGATGGGACCATCCGGCACATGAACGCGCCATCCCTCCCCCCAGGGATAGACCGGAAGCGCCACTCCAGCCGATGGGATCTCCATTGCGTAACACGGGAATTGACCTCCATAAGCAAGCGCATGCAAAAGCTGGCGCGCCGCATGCGTTAGATCCGCCAGCCGGCCCTCCGTGATCGTGAGGCCCATGGCCTCGAACGCATAACCCTCTGCGGATGCCCTTCCGGGATCAACCATCGGATAAACCGGGATAGCGATCCGTTGCCCTCCCACCCAGCCCTCCAGCAGATATTCAGCTGCTCCGAACTGGCGGCGTTCGCCGGCAGAAAGCGGCCGCAGGTGCAAGTGGAAATCATGATCGATAACCATCCGCTCATCCCCCCAGACGAGTCGAGCTCTTCTTGTCATCCGGCGCTGTGGCTAAAAGAAACCCAGCCATGCTTTGACCAGGAGCCCCATTTGAGCCAGCCCCAGGGCGATCAGGGTGGGTCGGGCAGCCAGCCGCATCCAGCGTCCCCATCCCACCCGCACGCCATGGCCCTCCAGCGCCGCACAGGCGACCACATTGGCCGAGGCCCCAATGGGCGTGAAATTTCCCCCCAGATCCGTCCCCAGGGAGACCGCCCAGGTCAGCAGGGAAAGCGCCGGCGCTTGCGGGGAATTCGCCAAGTGTCGAAGGGCATAAGCCATGCTGAGGGCGAAGGGCACGTTATCCACAACAGCCGAGCAGAGGGCGGAGAACCATAACAACGCTGAAACCAGGCCCAGCGGATGCTTGCCCAACCACGAAGAAACCCCGCCGGTCAACATCTCGATGGCATGGGTCTTCTCCAGCGCTCCCACAATGGCAAACAGACCGATCAGGAAAAGTAGCACTTCATAATCGATCCGACGCAGGATCCCTTCCACCCGCGGGCCTCCCAGGAGCAGGAGAAGGATCGCAGGGATTAATGTGGCCAGCGGGGGCGTCAGAGGGATAGCCAGCCGTTGCTCTATCCATCGATGCGTGCTTAAGAGGACCACGGCGAGAGCGAGAGCCAACAACCCAAGCCGAAGCAGCGTGGGATCCCGAACCATCTCCACAGACCGGGGCAACTCCAGCCGCTCCGGAGGAGGACCCTTCTGCAAATCTCGCGCAGATTGCCGGTAAGCCATGGCCACCGCGCCAAGCAATCCGAACACAACGATCGGCCCGTTGTGCGTGATGAAATCGTTCAACCCAAAGCCCAAGGTGAGCCCGAGGATCACATTAGGTGGGTCCCCCATCAGCGTGGCCGCGCCGCCGATGTTGGCGGCCACCACCTCCGCCGCCACCACCGGAACGGGGTCGAAGCGCAACAGCCGGCTCAGCTCAACCGTCAGGGTGGCGAAAAAGAGCATCACCGTGATCGAATCCATGAAGGCGGCCAGGAAGCCGGTGAGCAGAGGGAACACCACCAGCAAACGCCGGGGCTCCCCGTTCACCCGATGGGCTGTCTCGATGGCCAGAGCGCTGAAGAAACCCGCCTCCGAGAGCACCGCGATCAGGACGAACATCCCGAAAAGCAACCCCAGGGTCTCCCAGTGCACATAAGCCACCGCCTCCTCCACGGTGAGCACTTTAAACAACAGGAGGAGGATCACTCCGATCCCAGCCGCCAGAACCCGCGGGATGCGTTCCAGCCCCAGGGCGATATAAGTGGTGAGGAAAACCGAAACAGCGATCCAGGTCGGTGAGAGAATCCCGGTCATGGGGGGAGCCTCCTTTCCGCAGGTCAACCGGCTGTGGCTTCAGCGGAAGCCGGCGGGATGACCGGCAAGCGCGCCGCGCCCGGGATCGGCACCAGACGTCCGTCGGGATAGGCGAACACGCCCAGCTCGGGGAAATCCAGCCCCTGCAGCTCGACCTCCGGCGAGACTCGAAGGCCTACCAGGGCATCGAGGATCTTGAAGAAGACCCATGAGACCCCGAAGGCCCACAGGAAGGCCACAACCATCCCAATGCCCTGAGCCACCAGCTGTCCCGCATCCCCGTAGAACAGGCCCCGCACCGTGAGGCCGCCGTAATTCGCTGTGCCATCGGCGAACAGGCCCACCGCCAGCTGCCCAAAGGCCCCGCACGTCCCGTGCACGGAGATCGCCCCCACCGGATCGTCCACCCTGACCACTCGTTCGAAGAAAGCCACGCTGAGACATACCAGCACTCCGGCGATCGCTCCGATCAGGAAGGCGTTCATCGGGCTGACGTAACCGCTGGGCGCTGTGATCGCCACCAGACCGGCCAGCATGCCGTTCGCCGCCATCGCCGGGTCCGGCTTGCCCGTCGTAGCCCAGGTGTAGAGCATGGCGGATAGGGTGCCAGAGGCGGAGGCTAACATGGTGGCCACAGCTACCAGGCCGATGCGCAGGTTTCCATTGCCGGAAGCCCCCAGGGTGCTGCCCGGGTTGAAACCGAACCAGCCGAAGGCCAGGATGAAAACCCCCAGCAAGGCCATAACAAGGTTGTGGCCCGGGATCGGGTTCGGCGTTCCATCCCGGTTGTATTTGCCCAGGCGGGGACCCAGAACCATCGCCCCTGCCAGAGCGGTCCACCCACCGATCGCATGGACCACTCCGCTGCCCGCGAAGTCGATGTAACCAGCTCCCAGGCCCAGACGGCTCAGCTGCGAGAGCCAGCCTCCGCCCCAGGCCCAGTTGCCGTAGATCGGATAGAGGAAAGCCCCCATGAAGAGACCATAGAGACAGAAGGCCGTCCACTTGAACCGCTCCGCCATCGCCCCCGTCGGGATTGTGGCGGCGGTGTCCATGAACACCATCTGGAACAGGAACATGACCGCCACGGCCACGTCATACGCATCCCGCATGAAGAAACCCTTGGTTCCGAAAAGACCCCAATCCAGCCCCCCAATGTGCACGGTGAACTCGCCATCCAGAACCTTCAGCCCGCCCAGGTTCGGGATTCCAACCAAACCAATGCCTCCGAACTGGAGGGCAAACCCGGTAGCGAAGTAGCCCGCCATCCCCAGCACATAAATGATGAAGTTCATCGCCATGGTGTGGGCGGCGTTCTTCGCCCGGGTGAACCCCGTCTCCACCAGAGCGAATCCCGCCTGCATGAACATCACCAGATATCCGGTGATCAGGGTCCAGATGAAGTTGATCGCGAGGCGGTTCTGGTTGACCAGATCCGCGAGCTGGACGGCGAACGGCTCATGGGCTTTCGCCCGCTCGAAGTCCTCCGCGCGGATCGTGCCCGGGACCACCCCGACCAGATCCTGACCGGACCCTGTGGCCGTCCCGGCGGGGTCCGGTGTCGGCGCGGGCGGCGCCTGGTCGGCGTAGCTCGGGCGGACGGCCGCCAGCAACCCGAGCATCCCTACGAGCAGGATCATCGATCCCCAAACACGCTTGCTGATCATCGGACCTCCTTTCGCGAAGCGGATGAAACCCTTAAAGGGGCATACCGCAACCGGGCCCCCACCAGCGCCTGGACCTGATTTCGAGCCTCGGGGGGCAGGTAGAGAGCGCATGGGGGGCCTGCGCCCTCCAGCCGGATCCCCCACGGCTCTGCCCGATAAGCCCGGAACTCCTCCCACCGCCGGAAGAACACGTTGTTGAGGGCCACCCCTTCCTCCGTGAAGCGATAACGCAGGGGCAAGAGAAGAACGAGAAGGGCAAAGCCTGCGATCATCCCCTGCCCCAGAAGCGGCAGCCATCCTCCAAGGGCTCCCAGAAGGATCAGGATGGCGAGGGCATATAGATTCTTTCGGTGCCATCGCCAGCGCTCTCGCCATCCCAGGGGCACCTCCAGGAGCAGACGGCCCGGAGCCGCCACCCCAACGGGCAGCCAGGCCCGCCACAAGGTCCACATGAGGGCCATGCTTACGAGGACGAGGATGAGCACGCCGATTTCCCTCCCCGGGTCCTTCGCAGGGACTGCAGCCAGCGCCGCAGATCCGGCAGGACAGCGCGTCGAACGAAGGACCCTTTTCCCTGCTCCCATGCCCGTTGCAAGAGCCGATAGACGTGCTCCCGGGCCACCCCCTCTGGGGCGCTTCGTAGGGCGGCCTCCAGCTCCACAATCGCCGCGGGATAGAACCCCAGCCGCAGGAAGAAGGCTCCTCGTTCCAGCCGGACCACAAAGTGATCCGGGGCCTGATGCAGCGCTCGTTCCAGGGCCTCCCGTGCTCCCTCCACGTCGAACCGCAGCATGCGCAGGCGCCCCAGGTACGCCCAGGCCAGCCCCCCCGCTATCCCTGACTCCGCACCGGCGATCCGTTGAAGCATCGCCTCCGCTTCCGCTGCTCGACCCTCCGCCAGGGCATGTAACGCCTGCTCCAGCTCCGCCGAGGCCATCCGGCTATCCTCCCCACCCCTCGCCGCGTCTTCGGAAAAATCTCCACCGCCGATGAAGGAGATCCGCCACGGTTTGGCCGGTATTGTAAAAACCTGCAGGAGACGCGACTACAGGTGGAGCGAACGAAAAATGAATATCGGAGGTTAGGCATAATGCACAAATCGGGTCCGGAACAGGGGAGCGGGAGGATGGCCCATTACCTCCCTGACCCGCGCGGATCGACCGGATGAAGCGCGCTGGGGAAAGCCGGGGGACCGATGCGTTGTCGGAGAACGAGGTGCCGTGAAATAAAAGCTTCTAATCCTTCAGGGATAGAAACCGTCCAGCCTTCGCTCAATACAGATGGAAATAGCGCTCGATCTCCCAGGCGCTGACATGGCGGCAATAGGCGTCCCACTCCAGCCGCTTGGCCTCCAGGAAGCGCTCGGCGGCCAGCGGGCCCAGGGCTTCCTGGATCACCTCGTCGGCTTCCAGGGCTTCCAGGGCTTCTCCCAGGGTGGCCGGCAGGCGCTGGATCCCCCGCGCCTCCAGCTCTGCGGTCTCCATTGGGAAGAGCTCCTCCTCTACCGGAGGGGGAAGCGGCAGCCGCCGCTCGATCCCATCCAGGCCGGCCGCCAGCATGGCCGCAAAGGCGAGATAGGGGTTGCACGCCGGATCGAGGCTGCGCAGCTCGATGCGGGTAGATTGATAACGCCCGGGCTTGATGGCCGGGATCCGGATCAGGGCGGACCGATTGATCCGGGCCCAGCTGACGTAAAGAGGCGCCTCGAAGCCGCCCAGCAGCCGCTTGTAAGAGTTCACCAGCGGGCAGAGCACCGCGCACATCCCCCGGGCGTGGGCGATCTGCCCCGCAAGGAAGGACTTCGCCAGTGCGGACAGGCCGTAATCATCCTCGGGATCCGCGAAGGCGTTTTCTCCACCCTCCAGGCGGAGCAAACTCTGGTGGGTATGCATTCCGGATCCCGCCCGTCCTTCCAGGGGCTTGGGCATGAAAGTGGCATGGAGCCCATGGGCCTGGGCGATGTGCTTGATGACCAGCCGGGCGGTGACGATGTAATCGGCCATGCGCAGGGCATCGGCCGGCTGAAAATCGATCTCATGCTGGCCCGGCGAGATCTCATGATGGCCCGGCCCGGCCGGGATCCCCAGGGCCCGCAGGGTTTCCACCATCTCGCAACGGACCTGATAGGCCAGATCCGTTGCCAGATCGAAGTAGCCGATCTCGTCGTGGGGGGCCGGAGCGAACTGTTCCCCCTCGGCCCGAAAGAGATAGAACTCCAGCTCGGGGCTCACCACATAGGCGTAGCCCATACGGGCCGCCCGCTCCATCACCCGGGCCAGCACCGCCCGGGGATCTCCGGCGAAGCGCTCCCCCCGCCGGTTCACCACCCAGCAGATCACATGGGCCGTTGTCCCCTGCCCCCGCGTCCACGGCAGGATGGTGAACGTGCTCAGATCCGGCTTCAGATACAGATCCGACTCCGCCACCCGGGCGAATCCCTCGATGGCCGATCCGTCAAACCATTTCCCAGTCTCGATGGCCTCGGGAAGATCTTCCAGGGGGATCGTCACCCCCTTCGGTGCCCCGAGGATATCGGTGAAACGCAGAATGACAAACCGGACGCCCGCCTGGCGGGCTTCCTCAAGCACGCGGTTCGGATCCACCGCCGGGCTGTGCATGGGACCTCCTTAGGATCGGTCGGATTTTCAGGGCCAGCTGCAACCGGAAGCAATCCTCCCAGCGCCTCAGATCCATCCCAGTGATCTCCTGAATCCGCCGGAGACGATAGGCCAGAGAGTTGCGATGTAGAAACAGGCGCTCGGCTGTGCGCTGCAGATTCCCATCACAGGCGAAGAAGGCCTCCAGGGTGGGGATCAGCTCGGCGTGATGTTCCTGATCATACCGCTCCAGGGGTCCGAGGGTCTGCTCGTAGAATTCCTCCAGGACTTCGCTCTCCCGCAGGGGATAGAGGATGCGATAGACATCCAGCCGCGAATAGGCCAGGGTGCGGTCTCCCCCCAGCAAGGCCTCCACCATCTGCAGGGACTGGACCGCCTCCCGGAAGGAGCGGGCCAGACCGGCAGGCCCGGCGTAGACTCCTCCCACTCCGGCCGCCAGGCGGGGCAGGCCCAGGGTCCGGACCAGCTCGGCCCGCAAGCCCTCCACCACGGCCTCCGGATCTGCCTCCCCTCCCGGAGGTGGGAACACGAAGGCAACGCCTTCCGCCATCGGCTGGACGCGACAGCGAGGGAAGCGGGCGGTGAGGCGACGGATGGCCTCGGTGAGGCGCTCTGCGTTCTCCTCCGCGTTCGGCGCTCGGAACACCGCTACTGCCATGGGCTCCTCGATGGGCTCGTTCAGGATCCGGGCCCGACGGCGCGCCTCTGCCTCGGGCAGCTCCCCGCGCAGCACCTGAGCGAGGAACTCCCCGCGCACCCGGGCCTCTGCCGTCCACAATGACCGCTCCCGGAGCAGCACCAGCGCGCATGCCGACGCCGCCTGAGCCACCGCCAGGCGATCCCGCTCCGTGATCCCACCGGAAAGGCTCAGGAGGCAAACCGCTCCGATCGGACGCCGCTCCAGGAGCACCGCCCCGGCCAGACAAATCCGCCCCGCCGCATCGGGTCCGAAAAGGGCCACTGGTGGCTCTCCCCCTTCCTCGCGCAGCGGCAGGCGTCGCAGCCAGGCCCGGCGTTCCGCCGGGCCCGGTGGAGGCTCTGGAGGACCCGGGAGATCCGGCCAGGGGCTTCCCTGAGCGTCCTCCAGCCACGCCCGTTTCCCCGTGACCTCCTCCAGCACGCGCAGGATGGCCGGGAGACCCTCCCCGGCCAGTGCCGCCTGCTGGAACCGGCGCTGGAGCTCCCGCTCGATCTCATACAGGGCCTCCCGACGGGCTGTGATGAACCGGGCGATCTGATTCGCCAGGTCGGCCAGGCCTGTCCCTTCCGGCAGCGCGAGCAGCGGGAGGCCGGCTTCATCCGCCAGCAAGCCCCAATCCGCTGGCACCGGACCGACCACTGCCAACCCCGCCGCCTCCCGTTCCAGGGCGAGCTCGAGGAGGGCGGGAAACGCAAGGGGGGGTTCCCGCATGGAGAGCAGATCAACGGAGAACAACAAAAGATCCCCGCGCTGGATCGCGGTCCGCGCCGGGATGGTTCGAAGAAGGGTGGCCCACGTTACCTCGTGATCCAGCCCGCCCCGGCCACCGATCACCTGCGTCCCCGGCGGCAACAGATTCTCCAGCAATTCCCTTAATGGCACCCCACGCATACGCCTTCCAGAACCCTCGCCAGCATCCCCCACGGCCAACCCCGATCAGAAGAGCCGCACGGTTTATCCCTCCGGTGGCTTTGGGATGCGCGGAGCGCCCTTGGCGCTCCGCGCCGCCTCCCCAATGTATACTACTCGAAAAGGATCCTCACCTCTTATTTATGGAAAGCGAAAGAAGACCTGTTCCACCTGATCCCATGCCGCTTCCAGCGCCTCGATCGATGCCGACTCTCCCGTTAGGCGTCGGCGGGCCGCCTCGCGCTCCAGAGGGATCAGCTTCTCCCGCGCTTCGCGGAGCATCTCCGACAGCAGCGCCCGGACCTGTGCTGGATCCCCCTGGAGGAAACGTTCCGAACGGGCGAAGGCATCCGCGTAATCGAAAGCCCCCTGGAAAAACTCCTCCAGCCGGGCGTTTAGGGCAGGCAGATGATCCGGCGATCGAACCCGCGAGATGAAGGGGCAGAGATCCTCCTCGGGGGCCAGACGGGCACACCCGATCTCCTCCTCCGCGGGCGGTCGCCATGCGGCCACAGCCGCCCGCAGCAGGGCCCATTCCTGGGAGAGATAATACCGGGCCCAGCGCCGTGAATCCGCCCCCGCCTCCGGATGAGGAAGCGGGAATACGGCGCTGCGGAACGAAAAGGAAAAGCGCTCGAACCGCCGGGGGATCGCTTCGAAAGCTGTCTGCAAACGCGCCCGGCGGTCCTCCCCGGTCGATTCCGACATCGCAAGGATGATCAGAGAAGCGGCCTGCTCGGGCCGCTGGGCATAGCCGCCCAGAATGCTGGCCACATACGGGGCATCGATCCCCAGCGCTTCCTTCCGATGGGCTGCTTCCTCCAGCACCCGCTCCGTCAGGGTAGGACGGAGAGCCTGCAAACACCTCCGCGCATCGGGGCCAGCCTGGGCACACATGAGGGCCTGGGGCGCCCAGCTGGACCACGCGGCGGAGAAGGATTCGCTCCACATCGGCTGGAGCGGAAGGTTCGCAAACGGGGAGGCCGGAGCGGATGGCTTCAGGGAGAGACGACAGCCGGCGATCGCGAGCAGAGCGATCCAGACAGCGATCGAAATCTTCCTACCGCTCCAGCGAATGCAACGCCTCATGGACAAGGCCTCCAGGCGCTTCGAGCCTCCGGCTTGATTTTTCCCATAATATCCGACAATATTCTTAGCGCAACCCCGGTTGCCTTTCGAGTGATCCCAGCCATGGGTTCAGGGTTTGCTTCTCTTCTCCATCCTCCAGGCGGCAAAAAGAGACGGTGGGTCAGATGGCAAAGCAGATCGAGCCACCCTCCGGAATCATCCAGTGCGAGCGCTGGGCTTGGTGTTAGGGTTCCGGTCTTTTCCCGCTCCCATAGAGGAGGCGCCGATGCAGCCCTGGTCCTATCCAGTGGATCTCTCAAAGATCCGGGTTCGCTGGGAGCAGTTTGTCACCCGGCGACGTCTGGATCCTGATCTGGACCCGCTGGTGGCCGCTTCATGGGAACGATGCTTCCCGCGGTTGAATCCCCTGGCCCCCCCGGCCCTGCCCTGCCTGGAGGAACAAACCCTGGAGCGGGTGCGGCTCACCCTCTTCGATCTGATCGCCACGGCTCGCCCCATGATGGAGGACCTCCACCAGTTCACCGAAGGTTCCGGCCTGGCGATCGTGCTCCTGGATGGCGCTGCATGTGTCCTGGATGTCCTGGGGGATCCGGAGATCGTCCGTGCGGTGGAGGCCGTTGGGCTTCGGCCCGGAGTTTACTGGGGCGAAGGCCATGTGGGCACCAATGCCTTCGCCCTCGCCCTCCTGGAACGAACCCCCGCTCAGGTGGTCGGCGCGGAACATTTCCTTGCCCTTTATCACCCATGGGCCACCACGGCCGCTCCGATCTACGGCCTGGATGGACAGCCGCTGGGGGCGATCGGGGTCATGGCGCCCGCGGAGCGGGCGCAGCCGGACACCCTGGGGATGGTGATGGCCGCTGCCCGGGCCATCGAGAACCAGCTGCAGGCAGAGGCGAACCTGCGGGAGAACCATCAGCTCCTGGCTGAGCTCCAGGCCATCCTGGAGGCCATCGATCAGGTGGTTCTGGTCCTGAACGCCCATGGACAGGTGATCCGCCTGAACCGGACGGCGGCTCGCGTCCTGGGCCTGGAGCCCTCTGGGATCCTGGGACGTCCGCTGACGGATCATATCCGCTTGCCTCCCACCTTTCACGAAGCCCTATCCGATCCCACGGCCCATCGGGAAGCTGCAGGGGCCCTCATTGTGGATGGCGACCCGATGGAGGGATGGATCGGTCTGCATGCCGTAACCGAAGGACGACGGCATCTGGGATTTGTCCTGACGTTCCGGCGGAGCGAGCAGGTGCATCAGATGGTGGCCCGGCTGGTCGGCGCTCAGGCGCTGATGACCCTGGCGGATATCCCGGGCCGCTCCCGGGCCATCCAGCAGGTCCGCCAGCAGGCCCGGGCAGCGGCCCGAACCAGCCTCCCTGTCCTTTTGCAGGGGGAAGCGGGGACAGGCAAGGGGGTACTCGCCCGCGCGATCCACAACGCCAGCACCCGGGCCAGCGGGCCTTTCATCGCCGTCTCGTGTCGGGCGATCCCCCGGGAGTTGTTGACGATCGAGCTGCTGGGCATCGAGGGGGGAACGTTCCGAAACGGCCCGGCGGAAGGACGGCCGGGGAAATTCGAGCTGGCTCACGGCGGCACCCTCTACCTGGACGAGATCGAGGCGCTGCCGCTGGAAGTCCAGGCTGCGATCCTGCGGATCCTGGAGACCGGGGAGGTCATGCGCCTGGGCGGCTGGCGCCCCATCCGTGTCGATGTGCGATTGATTGCCTCCTCAGCGGCGGATCTGGAGCGACTGGTTGCGGAAGGGCATTTCCGGGCAGATCTGTATCATCTTCTGGCCAGCACAGCGATCCGGATCCCTGCGCTGCGGGAGCGGCCGGAGGATATCCCCCTCATTGCGGAAGCTGTGTTCCGACGCCTGCGCCGGGCTTCCGGGCGAACCTATCGGCTCACCGAAGCGGCGCTGCAACAGCTCAAAGCCTATTCGTGGCCAGGAAACGTGCGGGAGCTGGAGAACGTCCTGGAGCGGGCGGCCGCACTGAGCGAGAACGGGTGGATCGATCTGCCGCATCTCCCGGAGCGGATCGTGCGGGGGCTGACCGTGGAAGAGCCCCCGGAGCCCATCCGGCCGGTAGAGGAGCTGGAGCGGGAGGCGATCCTGCGGGCGGCGGTGCAGTATCGGGGCCGCCTCGGCGAGATGGCCTCCGCCCTGGGCCTCAGCCGCACCACGCTCTGGCGCCGCCTGAAGCGTTATGGCATTGACCCCGCCGCCTTTCGGGATCGCGAAAAAAGCCCGAGGCGCTCGCGGGTCCATATGTGAGGGTCCGTGGAAGAGATCGGCTATTCTCAGCGGATCAAATGGAGGATCGCCTTCGATGACCCGGTGGCTCCTCTCCCTGATCTGTGGGCTTTACATGATCCTGGCCTGGAGCTTCGCTCGCTGGACGCCGGCATGGCAGGTGCCCGACGAGCCAGCGCATTACAACTACATCCGCTTCATTGCCACCACGGGCCGCCTGCCCATCCTCCGGCCAGGGGACTATGATCAGGAATACCTGGGCCAGATTGTCTCCAGAGGCTTCCCGCCGGAGCTATCCATTGATCCCCTACGATACGAGTTCCATCAGCCCCCGCTGTATTATCTGCTGGCGGCTCCTGTGTTCATTGTGTTCCAGGGCCAGCTGCTTCCCCTCCGCCTGTTCTCCGCCTCCCTGGGCCTCCTGCAGATCCTCATCGCCTTCGCTGCGATCCGTCGGCTGTTCCCAGAACATCCGGCATGGGCGCTGGGGACCGCGGCGGTCTTCGCTTTCCTGCCCCAGCATGTGGCGATGAACAGCGGGGTGAACAACGACGCCCTGGCCGAGGCACTGATTCTGGGAATATGGGTGCTGCTGGCGGAGGAATTGCGGAGTCACTCCCCTCGCAGGGCGTGGATTGGGGGGACGCTCCTGGGGGCTGGATTTCTCACCAAGACCACCGTCTACCCGATGGCCCTCGTAGTCCTCACAGCCGTCGGAGCGCGGATCCGCCGGGACCGCGCCCCGAGGGCAGAGGCGATGCGGCGCCTCATGCGCTGGCTGCTCCCGGCTCTCCTCCTGGGAGGAATCTGGTGGGCCCGCAATCTCCTCACCTACGGATGGCCGGATTTCCTGGGGCTGCAGCAGCATGATCGGGTGGTAATCGGTCAGCCGCGGACGGCGGAATGGATCGCCCGCTATGGTCTGACGGCCACCCTGGATCGCTTCCGAGCCTTCACCTTCCAGAGCTTCTGGGGGCAGTTCGGCTGGATGGGGGTGGTGCTGGAGGCCCGCTGGTATCTCTTCTTCGCCTGGTTGACCGTGCTGGGGCTTCTGGGCTTAGCCATGCACTTAGGCCGGGAACGCGCGCGCTCGCCCCTCTGGGGGTGGCCCGGGCTGCTGCTGACGCTCAGCCTGACGCTCACCGCCGCCGCCTACATCGGATATAACCTTTCCTTTGTGCAGCACCAGGGACGCTATCTCTTCCCTGCCCTGCTTCCCATCGCCGTGGGCTTCACCATCGGCTGGCTGGAATGGCTGAAGCGGCCAGCAGCGGACGGGCTCGCAAAGGCGTGCGGCCTGGGGATACTGGCTCAGGGACTCGTCGGGGGGATTGAGGGAGATCTCCCGGTCTTCCCGATGGCGTTGCTCCTCGGAACCGGGATGACCGCACAGATGGCCGCCCGATTCCCCGCGCTCCGTCCCATCCTGGCCCTGACGGCCTGCCTCGGCGCCTTCGCCCTCGATCTTTACCTCATCCTCCGGGTGATCCACCCGGCCTTTCAATGACGTTCCATCCCTCCGATGAAACCCCCACTTATTCCTCCAGCACCCGGTAAGTCGCTTCGATGATCTCCTCTCGTCCAGACGAGGTCCGCGGCTTCTCCGCCGGGGCCAGGTCCAGCAACAGCCGCCACACGAGCAGGAGGAGGAGCAAATCGTCCAGAGAGCCGATCCCGGGAATCATCAGGTCCGGCAGGAGATCGATCGGGGAAAGGATATACATCAGGGCCAGAAGGGGGAGCAGCCTCAACCAGCCCGGCGTGCGAGGATCCCGCACCAGTCGCCAGATCCGTCGCAGATCACGCCACCAGCTCCACAGGGTCCCCAGTCGATCCATGTCCGTCCCCCTTTTACTGGTTTATTGGTTACGCCATTGCTCTTCCCCTGAGGGCTTCTGAAGCCGAGCAAAGCGCCGCATGGCCCTCACAACCAGCCTCTACTTGATTAACAACAGTTTAACAACAGAGCTTAACAAAAGTGAAAGCGCTTGACAGCTCCGGCACCTTTTCTACAATTTTGAAGTAGAAACGTTTCTACCCGGGATGCCATCGGCCCTTCCCCTGTATAACCTGCATGTCCGCCCGCTGTGAGAGGGAGGTGGATGATGATTTCGAAACGGCGATGGTTCCTGCTGGTTGCTCTGCTCCTCATCCCCGCTTTGCTTCTGGCCGCCTGCGCCCGGCCTGCCACGCCTGCCCCCGCAAAGAAGCTGGAGATCTTCTCCTGGTGGACGGCCGGCGGGGAGGCGGAAGGGCTGGAGGCGATGTTTGCCGTTTACCGCCAGAAATACCCAGGAGTGGAGATCATCAACGCCACCGTCGCTGGCGGCGCCGGCGCCCAGGCCAAAGCGGTCCTGAAGACCCGTATGCTGGGCGGCGACCCGCCGGATTCCTTCCAGGTACATGGCGGGGCCGAGCTGATCGACACCTGGGTGAAGACCGGCTATATGGAGGATATCACCGATCTGTGGAAGAGCGAGGGATGGATGGACAAATTCCCCAAGCAGCTGATCGATCTGGTCAGCTATGAGGGGAAGATCTACTCCGTCCCTGTCAACGTCCATCGGGGTAATGTCCTCTGGTATAACAAGAAGGTCTTCGATCGATACGGCCTGCAGCCCCCCACCACCTTCGATGAGTTCTTCCAGGTGGCCGAGGCCCTCAAGGCGAAGGGGGTAACCCCGCTGGCCCTGGGCGACAAACTGAAGTGGGAGGCCGCCCACCTCTTCGAGACCGTGCTGGCAGGGGTCCTGGGCGCGGAGAAATACCGCGGCCTGTGGAACGGCCAGACGTCGTGGACAGGGCCGGAGGTGGCGAAGGCCTTTGAGATCTTCGGGCGGATGCTGGATTACGTTAACGAGGACCACGCCGCCCACACCTGGGACTCGGCTACCCAGCTGGTCCTGGATGGCAAGGCGGCCATGACCGTGATGGGGGACTGGTCCCACGGGTATTTCCTCTCCAAGGGGGCCAAGCCGGGCGTGGACTACGGATGGGTCCCGGCCCCGAACAACAAGGGGCTCTTTATGGTGGTGACCGACACCTTCGGCCTGCCCAAGAAGGCGCCGCATCGGGAGCAGGCCATTGCCTGGCTCAAGGTGTGTGGTTCGAAGGAGGGCCAGGAGGCCTTCAATCCGAAGAAGGGCTCCATCTGTGCCCGTCTGGATTGCGACCGGACGAAGTTCGACATCTACCTCCAGTCCTCTATGGATGATTTCGCGCGGGATCAGCTGATCCCCAGTGAGGTCCATGGATCGGCCGCTCCGGAGGGCTTCGCGACCGCCTTCAATGACATCATCTTCAACTTCGTGACCAACCGGGATGCCAAAGCGGCAATGGAAGCTCTCCAGAAGGCCTGCGTGGAGAACAAGATGTGCAAGTGAGGGGCACCCGACCGCGGCTGATGGCATCCCTCAAAACGACCGGCGCGGCGGGGAGCTCCCCGCCGCGCCGCGCGATTCGTAACCCCATAGAGTCCGGCCCTGAAGGCATCTCCTGGATCCTGAAATCCCCGGGGATTTCCTTCAGCCACGCTCCTCGATGGGGATGTATTCCATGTGCTCCGGCCCCACATAGAAGAAGCGCGGCCGGTAGATCCGGTTGTCCTTGCGCTGCTCGAGAGCGTGAGCGACCCATCCGGCGATCCGTCCCACTACGAAGATGGGGGTGAAGAGGGCCGTCTCGATGCCCATGGAGGCCATCACGATCCCGGAGTAGAAGTCCACATTAGGCTGGATACCCTTCTGCCCCAGGCGCTCGATCATCACCCGCTCGATCACCTCCGCCATCCGCAGCCACTTCTCCGTGCCGGCCCGCCGGGTGACCTCAAGGGCATACTGCTTGAGGATGTGCGCCCGGGGATCATAAGTCTTGTAGACGCGATGGCCGAAGCCGGGGATCTTCTTCTTGCGAGCCAGAGCCCGGAGCACCCACGCCTCCGCGTTCTCCACCTCCCTGATCTCATACAGCATATGCATGACTTCCTCGTTGGCTCCTCCATGAAGCGGCCCTTTGAGAGCAGCAATGCCCCCCACCACGGCGGAATATAGATCGCTAAGGGTGGATGTGATGGCCCGCACCGTGAACGTGGAGGCATTGCACTCATGGTCCGCATGGAGGATCAGGATCACATCCATCACCCGCGCGTAGAAGGGATCCGGCTCCTCACCGAACAACATATAGAGGAAGTTGGCGGCGTGGCTGAGATCCGGGCGGGGATGAACCGGCGGGAGGCCTTTGCGGGCGCGCCCAATGGCCGCCACCACTGTAGCGATGCGGGAGGTCAGCTTGATAGCCTCCCGCTCATGGGCGACCATTGTATCCTCTTCCGCAGAGTCGTCAAAGGCCGCCAGCATCGAAATGGCGGTGCGCAGCACCGACATCGGGTGGAAGTTATACCGGCGCCCGGCGCGGGAGATGAAGTCGTAAACCTCATCGGGGATCTCGCGATACTGTCGGAGGCGCATCTTGTAGACGTCTAACTCGTCCTGGGTAGGGAGCTTGTCGTAAAGGAGAAGGAAAGCAGTCTCCTCAAAGGTGGACTTCTCGGCCAGGACTTCGATGGGGATCCCGTGGTAGATCAGGCGGCCTGCGATCCCATCCACGTAGCTTTTCACAGACTCCGCTACAATCACGCCTTCCAGGCCCTTGGCGAAGGAAACCTCGCCAGGCTTCCCGATATATTTCACTTCCTGGGGGGTCACAGTTGTCGTCATGGCAACCTCCGGAAGGTTGAAAGGTAAAATCCCTGGCGTCGCTGCCTCCCCCCTTCGCGATCGAGCAACGTTCAGCCCTCTCTCACTGACCCCTTGCGGGAGAAGCTTAGCCGCCTGGCCTGCTCCAGATCTCCCCGCTTCCCCTCGCTGCTTCAATCCCTCTTCATGCTCCGGGAAATTTGATCCTTCACTTCAAATCTTAACCTGGGATCATCAGGAAGGCAAGGACAAAGGATCTTTCAGGGGTGGACGAGCACGCCTTCGACGTGCCCATGAAACAGACAGACGATGTCCGAGGTTGAATCATCCCCGGGGGAGCGGGGATGGGATGCGCCGCGGAGAGGCTCCCTTCTCCCCTATGTAACATTCATCTGCTTTTTATCCTGGCATGGATCATCCGATCCATCCGCAATCCGTTTTAAAATGAACAGGAGTCACCCTGCGCTGGCCTGGCGCCTCTCGCTGGGGAATTCAGGACGGCCTCTCCCTTGCTGGCGAACAGACAAACTGGACAGGAATCGCACCGGTCCATTTCCTCCCGAGGACCTGGGGAGCCGGGAGGGGTTATCTCGTCTTCCTGATCGAAGCCCAGTTGGGTCAGTCCTGACGAATTCAAAAACAGGAGGACATTGATGAACAAGATGACCGTGCGCGATGTGGACGTCCGCGGTCGTCGGGTGCTGGTCCGGGTGGATTTCAATGTTCCGATCGCTGAAGGCCGGGTGACGGACGACACCCGCATCCGGGCCACGCTGCCCACGCTTCAGTATCTCCTGGATCAGGGAGCGGCCCTCATCGTGATGTCCCATCTGGGCCGCCCGAGGAAGCCGGATCCGGCTTTCAGCCTGAAGCCGGTCGCGGAGCGCCTGAGCGAGCTACTGGGCCGGCCCGTCCAGATGGCCCCCGACTGCGTGGGGCCAGAGGTCGAGGCCATGGCCACGGCGCTTCAGCCCGGCCAGGTTCTGATGCTGGAGAATCTCCGTTTCCATCCGGAGGAAGAAAAGAACGATCCCGAGTTCGCCCGGCAACTGGCCCGGCTGGGCGATCTCTGTGTGAACGACGCCTTCGGCGCGGCCCATCGGGCGCACGCCTCGGTGGAGGCCATCGCCCGATTCATCCCCGTGGTGGCCGGCTTCCTGATGGAGAAAGAGATCCGTTACCTGAGCCAGGCCCTGACGAACCCGGGGCGGCCCTTTGTGGCCATCCTCGGCGGAGCCAAGATCTCGGACAAGATCGGGGTGATCGAGAGCCTCCTGGCCCGGGCGGATCGGGTGCTGATCGGCGGGGGGATGGCCAACACCTTCCTCAAAGCCCAGGGCTATGAAGTGGGGGATTCCCTGGTGGAGGAGGAGGCCCTGGAGACGGCACGCCAGCTGCTGGCGCGAGGCGGGGATCGCCTGTGGCTGCCCGTGGATGTGGTGATCGCCGACGCCTTCGCCCCTGACGCCCAGGCCCGCGTCGTGCCCATCGATCAGGTGCCGGCCGGCTGGCGAATCCTGGATATCGGCCCGCAGACCGTGACTCGATATGCGGAGGAGATCCGGCGTGCTGCCTTCATTGTGTGGAACGGCCCGATGGGCGTCTTCGAGTTCCCCCGTTTCGCGGAAGGAACCTTCGCCATCGCCCGCGCGATCGCCGATAGCGGGGCGACGAGCATCGTAGGCGGCGGCGACTCGGTGGCGGCCGTCCACGCAGCAGGAGTGGCCGATCGCATCACCCATATCTCGACCGGAGGGGGAGCCAGCCTGGAGTTTCTGGAAGGCCGCACGCTCCCCGGCATCGCGGTCCTGGCAGATCGGCCTTAGAGGGCATCGTCCACCATGCCTGTGCGGCTTGTGCCGTCCGATCGACCCTGGGTGCGCATGACAATGGGGGCGGCCGAGGTGGCGGAGGACGCCGAGGGATTGCGGCTCACGCTGTTCCCCAACCCGGGGGATCGTTACGCGGATGCCCAGATCGATGATTACGGGGGCACAGGCTTCATCTGGCGGCCCCCGGTCCAGCTCCTCATCGAGGCCCGCTTCTCGCATCCCGCGGCCTCGCTGGTGGGAACCGCGGGGTTTGGATTCTGGAACGCCGGGGCACCGCCTGGAACGGCCACCGGGTTGCCTTCCGCCGTGTGGTTCTTTTTCGCCTCATCGCCCTCCCGTGTGGCCCTTGATCCTTCGGACCCCGGCCGGGGATGGCTGGCCATGGTCTGGCGTAGCCCAGGCGGTCCCCGGATCCCATGGCCAGCTCCCCTGATCCGGGGACTTCAGCGCCTTCTCGATCACCCCGTGCTGTCTCGAGCGACGCTGGCGGCCAGTCGGCGCTGGATCATGGTCTCGCAGCGCCCGATCCCGGTGGACATGACCCAATGGCATGGGTATGGCATCCGATGGATGCATGAGGAGGTTCTCTTTGAGATGGATGGGAAGGAAATCCATCGCGCGCCCTTTGCGCCCGCAGGCCCCCTGGGTTTCGTCGCCTGGATCGACAACCAGTTCCTGAGCCTGGATCCGGATGCCGGCATCTCCAGCGGCTTTCTCGCGGTTCGGGAGATCCAGTCGATGATATTGAGGCGGGTGGAAATCAATCGCATGGTCCCTAAACTGTCTTTTCTCCCCTCACCGATTCCAACTTGACTGCATACCTCTCAATCGTTATAAGGCTTTTCAGGCTGCGAGGGGCGATCCCACCACCTGGATGAGCGCTCCCTATGCCCTCCCAATCCCGGCCGCAGCAGCACCCGATCGGATCGAATAAAATAGAGGCGAGAACGGATGCGATGGTGGTGCGGGGGGAGCCGCACCACCATCGCCTTTTCCTGGAGAGGAGGATTCAGGGATGGTGGCCGTGCGCGCCTTCATTGCCGTCGAGCTGCCTCCAGAGATTCAGAAACGCCTGGCCGAGGTGCAGGACCACCTGCGCCGGGAGCTCCGGGACCTGCCGATCCGATGGGTCCGGCCGGAGAGCATTCATCTGACCTTGAAATTCCTCGGGATGATCCCTGCTTCTCATATCGATGAGATCATCGCGGCGCTGCGAGGGCTGACCCTGGAGCGGGGGCCCTTCGCGTTTGTGGTGGAGGGGATCGGCTGCTTCCCGGAACTCCGGCATCCCCGGGTGATCTGGGTGGGGGTCTCCGATCCCACCCGGGCGCTGGCGGCCTTTCAGCGTCTGGTGGAGTCCAGCATGCAGAAGCTGGGCTATCCCCCTGAAGATCGCCCCTACCAGCCCCATCTGACGCTGGGGCGGGTCGGCCGGGAGGCCACTTCGGCCGATTGCCGGCGGATCGCGGAGGTGATCGAACGAACCACTGTAGAGCGGCTGGGAGAGGTGCGGGTGACGGAGATCACCCTGATGCGAAGCGACCTTCATCCCCAGGGAGCGATCTACACCCCCATCGCCCGCCTTCCTTTACGGGGAAGCGTATAAACGGGACCGGCGTCTTCTGACGCCCGCTCGGGAGACCGGATGCTCCTTCTCCGCTTCTCTCCACATCGCTCCAAAAAGGAGAAGCCCTCACGCCTCCAGAATGTTCTCAAAAAACGTGACCGAGACCGGGCGGCCCTGCGCATCCAGCGCAACGGAGGCCAGATCCACCCGCCAGCAGGGCTCCGGCTCTTCCAGCTGCCCCAGGTAGGCCAGGGCGGTTTGCAGCAAGCGCTGGCGCTTGCGGGGAGTCAGGCTCTCCTCCGGGGCACCGAACCGATCATTCCGCCGGGCGCGGACCTCAATAAAGCGCAACCAGCCCTGCCCTTCCGCGATCAGATCGATCTCCCCGAAGGGCGAGCGCCAGTTCCGGGCCCGGATGGAATATCCCTGGGCCTCGAGCTGGGCCGCCACGAAGGCCTCCGCCGCCGCTCCCAGAGATCGACGGGAGCTCATCGGGCCTCCGGCTGGCCTTTGAGATGGAGCGAAACATCGGCGATCCGGAAGCCATGGCCTCGCACAGTGAGGATATAATCCCGGCTCGGATCCGCCTGGGCCAGCCGTTCCCGCAGGCGGCGGATGAGGGCGTCCAGCGCCTGCTCCGTGATCCCCCGGGGATCCTCCTGTGGCCAGATGTAAGCGATCAGCTCATCCCGCGAAACCACCGCGCCCCGGGCGATGGCCAGACGCTCCAGCGCCCGGAATTGCGCCGGGGAAAGCGGGGGATCCACCTCCCGACCGTTCACCCATACCCGTCGGGCCGCCCGATCGATCAGCAGACCGGGGACCATCGAAGGGACCGGAGCGGATTCCAGCGGGAGCGTCGCCTCGGCGCTGACGAACCGTATGCGCACGCACAGGGCGAGGGCGATCTCATCGCCATCCTTCAGGCGCTGGGGGGTAAAGGGCGCGAGCGGCTGCCCGTTGAGGAAGGTTCCATTTTTACTGCCCAGATCTTCAATGTAGTAACCATCGGCTTCGCGCTTGAGGCGGGCGTGCTGGCGGGAGATCTGCCGCTCCGGCAACACCAGATCGCATGCCTCGCCGCGTCCGATGAGCATGACATCCTGGTCAACGGGCCAGCGCTGCCCGGCGAGCTGCCCTTCGGTGATCACCAGCATCGGCGCCTCTGCCCCAACCATAAGCGCCTCCCACGCGGTCTCTCCCCGGGCTTTACTCTTCAACTCCACACCATGGGGTGAGGAATGAAAGAGATGCCATCTCCTCACAGGGGTTGCCAGGGGGCGGTGGGATCCCCCAGAGGGCGCCAGCGAGGGCCTTCCCGGGTGTCCTGCACTTCATAGCCCATAGATCGCAGGCGCTCCCGCAACGCGTCCGCGGTCGCCCAGTCCTTCCGCTGTCGCGCCGCCTCCCGTTCCCGGATCAGGGCCGCGGCCTCCGGCGAGAGCACCGGCTGGGGGAAGCCCAGCGCTCCCGGCGGTGGTTGCACTTCGATGGGCGGCGGGATCCGGATCGCCCCCAACCAGCGGATGGGGAACGTCGCTCCCGCTTCCACCTCCTGGGTCCCATCGGCACGCACGATCGTCACCCGTCCGAGGCCCAGCACCTCAACCATTTCCCTCTGGAAATCGAAAACCGCCATCGTGTGCTCATCGATCCCCAGGATCACCACCTCGGGCGGGAGGAACCGGCGCATGGCCTCGAAGCGCTCGCGGCCCATAAAGCACCGGCTGGTATCCACCTCCTCCCCACCCTCCTGGTTGTTCCAGTGGGAGACGATCGCCAGCTGCAGGCCGAAGTCCCCGAACAGATCCAGCCCTCGCACCCAGTGCGGGTCGTGGCCGGCCTTGTAGATCTCATAGACCGGGAGCGCCCAGGCGCTGACTGCGATGGCTGCAGCGCTGGCCAGGCCGAGGGCGGCCCCCTGCCGATGGCGGGCCACGAGATACCGCCAGGCGACGCTTCCCTGCAGCTGCCGGATCGCATAGGTGGGACTCCCCGGACCCATGAAGATATAGTCGGCCTCCAGCAATGGAGCCACCAGATATGGATCATCCGGGCTGAAGGGGGTCCACCGCTTGCGGGCCGGGAGGACCAGAACGCGGGGCCGGAACTCCCCCAGGCGCTCCCGGATGAAGTCGGCCACCCGCCCGGCCACCCGCGCGGAGTTCAGCTCAAAGCCCGCCGGAGTCTCCAGCACCGCCACCTTCACCGGAGGCTCAAAATCCGCCATGGCAACCGCGTGGCCCCGACGCCCACTGGGAGCCATTTCCCCCGACCCGAACAGCACGATCTTCCCCGGCCGTGCGCGACCCTCCAATCCGGAAGCCGAAGCAGCTGGACGCCCGGGCCCCATCCCTCCTCCTGGCGCAAAATCCAGGGTTTTGAATTCAACATACCGCATCCGGAGCAATCATGCTACTTTTGTCCGCCTGCGGAGGGCCTCACGCTCGTGTTACAAAAAGTAAAGTAAGGTGGAAAAACCCGGGAGGAACAACCGGCGTGGGGGAGAACCCGATCGGGGAGCGCTACCGGGAAAGCTGGCGGGAACGGGAGGCGCGACGGCGGGCTGAGGCCGAGGCGCGCCGTGCCGCCGCCCAGGAGGCCGCCGAGCGGGCCATCCGGGCGGTTGCACCGCGCTATCCCGGCATCCGGAGGGTTTACCTCTTCGGCTCGGTCCTGCGGCCCGGGGCATTCCGCCCGGATTCGGACATCGATGTGGGCGTGGACGGGGATGACGGACACGGGCTGTTCGATTTCTGGCGGGAGCTGGAGGCCGCGGCCCCCGGCTGGGCCTTCGATGCGCGCCCGCTGGACCCGGAGGATCCCTTCTCCCAGCGCGTGCGGGAGCGAGGACGGCTGATCTATGAGCGAACGCCTTCGGGTGCTTCGATCGGATCTGCAGGCGGAGTGGGCCCATATCCGCCGGATTGACAGCGCCCTTCGGGAGACCCCTGACGATCTCCGGGATCCCAAAGAGGCCATCGTGGCCGGCTATTACCTGCACAACCTCTACAACGCATGCGAGAACATTTTCCGCGGGATCGCGGAGGCCTTCGAGAACGAGATCCCGGACCCCTCCTGCTGGCACGCGCTGCTGCTGGAGCGGATGGGACGGGAGATCGAGGGAATCCGCCCCCGCGTGCTCCGGGAGGACACCTTACGCCTCCTGGATGAGCTGCAGCGGTTCCGGCATGGGTTTCGCACCCTCTATCGCTTCGACCTGGATCCAGAGCGCGTGGCCCGGGCGCGACAGGACGCCTTCCGCCTGGAACCGCTGCTGGAGGCGGATCTTCAAGGCTTTCTGGAATTCCTGCGCCGGATCGCCGAGGGGACCTCCTGAGGGATCCTCAGAGGAGCCGCTCGAAGAACCGGCGATGCCCTCGCAGACGCCCCCATAGGGCCCATGCCAGGAAGCCCGCCAGGCTGGCCATGGCCGCGCCGGTGCGCACCCCGCCGGTTTGCGGATCGATGGACTCGCAGGCCAGTCCGCCATCCAGAGGGGCACGCCGCACCACCTCCAGGACCACCGGGTCCGGATCGGTGAGCAGCCGGTTGGCCAGGTCGAAGACCCCCGGGAAGGGGAAATGGGGAGATCCAGGTCCCCCGAAAGGGCCGGAAAAGAAATAGGGGTTCGCCGGAGAAGCCAGCCAGCGCACCGTGTTCCGGTAAACTGGATCCTCCGGGTCGCAGAACCCGTAATACGCCAGCAGGCGCAGACTCCCGGGAGGTTCCTCCCGCAGCTCCCACCGGCCCCGGCGATCCCGTGCCCAGGCCCACATCGGCCCCTCCGGGCCTTCCACGATCCCGTGCGCGCGGATCGCTCCTGCCAGGCGTTCAGCTTCCCGCTCCCAGCGCGCCGCCTCCTCATCCACTCCCTGGCGCCGGAGGAGATCCGCCGCCGCCCGGAAGGCCACCCAGACCAGGACATTGTCGTAGATGACCAGCGGATAATCCGTGGGGTCATCGGTTGGGAGCAGGAAAGTCTCATACAGCCCGGTCTCCGGATCCCGATGGGCCTCGATCTCCCGCAGGAGCGTCAGGATGGCTTCGGCGATCACAGGCTCGCGGAGGAGATCCTCATCTTGGGTCTCGTGGATATAACGCCAGAGGGCCAGGAGCGGCGCGGCCGCCTGATCCAGCTCGAACCCCGGGTAGAGAGGAACGCCATTGAGATACAGCGCGTGATCGGCGATATGGGGGAGATAGCGCGGCAGACACCGGCGCAACAGCTGGCGCGCCCGCTCCGCATCGGTTAGCAGAATCGCCGGGAAAGACCAGAGGAACGCATCACGGCTCCAGAAGGCCCCGCTCACGTAATACAGCGGGCTCCGCGAGGTCACCATCACCGGCGCCCCGGTGTCCAGGCAATCCCCCTGGCTGAAGAAGTAAGCGAAGAAGAGGTTTTCGTTGAGACGGGCGGTCAGCTCAGAATCCGCCAGGGGGCGAGCCCGGGCTTCCAGCCAGTCTCGCGTCTCGCGGAGGAGGGCCTCAGCACCCCGACGCCGCAGGTGCAACGCCCCCGTCCGCGCTCCATCCGCATCGGGCGCCACCGCGACGTAAAGCACCGCCTCCACGGCTTCCCCGGGGTGGAGCTCCCGGGCCTGAAGACATCGATAGGTGAAGGGAGCTTCCGAAGCGATCTCCAGCGACAGGGGGGCTTCCCCCTGCCAGCCCAGGGCCAGGATGGGAAAGCCGATCCCGAATTCCGCCACCCCACTGCCCGTCCATGGATCTCGCCCGCCGGTCCACGTTCCAGTGAGGGGTCGGGAGGCGAAACGGGAAAGGAGCACCCTCTTCCATCGCCCTTCGAACCCGATGGTGATCCGGCAGGGAGGGCTCCTGTGGAGGTTCGCGCGTATCCAATATACTATCCCCCGCTCGCCGACCGGCGCCCAGACACGGCCCTCCAGCTCCAGATCGCCGGCACGGAAGCGCCAGGCCGGGATCCAGAAGCTTTCCCGGGACCACTCCAGGCGACCCCTCCAGTCCACCGGCTGGCTGTCCGCGATGAGGAAGGGGCGGATCAGCGGGTCACCATCGGCCTCGAGCAGGCCATTGAGGCGCTCATGAAGCACGCCCAGACGATGCAGGCTCCCATCCCGCCGATCGATCAGGGGGAGGGAAACCCAGAGGTTCCCGGTGGGCAGAAACGGCGGAGGCTCCTCCAGGACGGGCGGTCGGGTGATCAGCGGGTGCGCGCTCATCCCTTCATCCCTGTCAAGGTGATGCCCTCGATGATCTGCCGCTGCAGCAGGAAGAACACGATCAACATAGGAAGGGCGGCGATCAACGCCCCGGCCATCTGCCAGTGGATATTCGTCCCGTATTGCTCTGAGAAAAACTGGAGGCCGACCGGGATGGTGCGGCTGGCGTCGGAGCTGGTGATGATCAGCGGCCAGAGAAACTCCTCCCACGCCCCCAGGAAAGTAAAGATCGCCAGGGCAGCCAGGGCCGGACGCACCAGGGGCAGCATGATCATCCAGAAGATACGCCATTCGGAGGCCCCATCGATGCGAGCTGCGTCGATCAGATCACTGGGAATGGTCAACATGAACTGGCGCATCAAAAAGATGCCAAAGGCATCCACCAGCCATGGGAACATCACTCCGAGCAGAGTATCCTGGAGGTGAAGAGCGATGGCCAGCTGATAAATTGGGATCATGCGGGTCTGGAAAGGGATCATCAGGCTGGCGAGGATCATCACAAACAACAGATCCCGGCCCGGGAACTGAAAGCGCGCCAGAGCATAGCCGGCCATCGAGCTGGTGACCAGGACGCTGATCGTAATGAGAGAAGAGGTAATCAGGCTGTTCAGGAAATATCGGCCGAAGGGAAATTGAGAGAAAACCGCCCGGAAGTTCTCCAGGGTGGGCTCCTCCGGGATCCAGGTGGGAGGGATGCGCATGACCTCGTGCAGCGGCTTGAAAGCGGACGAGGTCATCCATGCCAGGGGCAGGAGCATCACCACGGATCCGGCCAGGAGCGCCAATATCACCAGGGAGCGGCCAATCCATCGTCCGGCCAGGGCCATTCCTCACCTCCCCATTTCAGTATTCGAACGGACGCTGCAGGATGCGAAGCTGAACCAGGGTGACTGTCATGATCATCAACAAAAGCACGATGGCGTTGGCCGCGCCGTATCCGAAATCGAATTGCTTCCAGGCCAGATCATAGATGTGCAGCACGAAAACCCGGGTGCTGTTCAAGGGGCCACCCGGGGTAAGATAAGTAAAGCCTCCAGAGGTCATCACGTAGGGGATGCTGAACACCCGGAAGGCATTGATCACCAGGATGACAGCCACGAAGACCACGGTGGGGTTCAGCAGAGGCAGTGTGACATGCCAGAAGATCTGCCATGGGTTCGCCCCATCGATCTCTGCTGCTTCCCGAAGCTCCCGGGGAATGGTCTGGAGCCCGGCCAGGAAGAGGACCATCGCGTAACCGACCTGTTTCCAGATCCCCGCGGTCATCAGGGCGGGCAACGCCCAGGTCGTGCTGGCCAGCCAGCCGGGCGGGTCGACGATCCCGATCTGGCGCAGGATCCAGTTCACGACCCCGAAGGTGGGCTCGAACAGCCAGCGCCAGACGAACGCAGAGGCCACCACGGAGGTCATCACCGGGACGAAATAGATCGTGCGGAAGACCCCGCGGCCGGGCAGCCAGGGCTGATTCAGGGCCAGGGCCGTCAACATGCCCAGCACCATCACCCAGGGGACCACCCCGATGGTCCAGATACAAGTCACCTTAAGGGATTGCCAGAAAAGGGGATCCCGCACCATGCGCTGGTAGTTGGCGAGGCCAACGAACTCCTTCTCCCCGAACAGGCTCCAGCGATACAGGCTGAGCCGGAAAGCCTCTACGGAGGGATAGAGCACGATGAGAGCGAACAGGATCAGACTGGGGGCCAGGAATCCATAAGCCCAGATCCACATACGGACCTGGCGCCGGATCCGAAGGGCCTTCCCCCTTTCCAGCGCCCATGCGAGGTTCCGGCTGACCATCGCGCCTCTCCCGACCAGGATGAAAATGGGGCGGCCGGAGCGTGAGCTCCGGCCGCCTCTTGATCTTCCAGGAGACCTTCCCTGCCCTTTACGGGCACTTCAGGATCTTCCGGACAACCTGCTCCTCCTTGGCGGCTGCTTCCTTCACCGCTGTCTCCACATCCGCGCCCTGGATGACGATCTTCTCCCACAGCTCCGACTGGATGTTGTCGACCTCCGTCTGTCCGACCTGCTCGACCGGCCGGGAGTAGCTCATGGACTCCAGGGCGACCCGGAATTTCTCATCGGTGGCCAGGGATGGATCGGAGACCAGGACTTTCAAGGAGGGCAGGTCGCCGGCTTTCCGGAACCATTTGATCTGGGCATCCTTGCTGGTGAGGAACTGGACCCAGCGCCAGGCCCACTCCGGGTTCTTGGTGTCTTTGTTCACCACATATGCCCACACGTGCAACGGAGTGACCGGTTTCTTGCCTGCTGGGACGGGGGGCGGGGCCACGATCCAGTTGATCCCCTTAGCCTCTCGCTCCAGCCGGCCTCGCGTCACCGGGTGGTTGATGTAGAAAACCGCCTTGCCCTGCTCGAACTTCCGCTGCCCCGTGAGGAACTTCGGCGAGTCCACGGCCTCTGGGCCCGTCATCAGCTCGGCAATCAACTTCCAGGCCGCGATCCCCTGCGGACCCGCGTAATTCACCTTGCATGAAGCGGCATCCACCACGGGGCCATCGATGAAGCTATACATGGCCTGGGTATAGACCGCCCAGCGGTAACGGGTGTCCAGGCCAGCCTGAATGATATTCCCCTGGGCATCCCGCTTGGTGCATCGACGCGCCTGCTCCTTCAATTCCTCCCATGTGGCGGGAGGCCGGGCAGGATCCCCCCCACATTCCTTGAGAAGATCAACGTTGATGAAGAGGATCAGCGTCTGGACATCCGTGGGCAGCCCGTAATACTTCCCACCGGACTTGAAACGTCGGACGGCAGCGGGGATGAAGGCTTCTTCGATCTGCTGGGTGGTCATCACGCTCTCCGGCACCGGGGCCAGCGCCCCCGCCTGGATGAGCTGTTCGGCCATCTCCATGGGGATCTGGAAAACATCTGGGCCGGTCTTGCTGGCCAGGGCTGTCAGCAGCTTATCGAAATACTGCTCATAGGGGATGCTCTCAAACTTGATGGTGACATTGGGGTATTTGGCCTGGAATTCCTGGATGAGCTCGTCCACCACTGGCTTCCGGGCCTCATGGTGATGCTGCCAGTGGACAATGGTGATTTGAGGCGGAGGGGTGGGAGAAGCGGGTGCCCCCGGCGCGCACTGAGCAAGGATCAACGCGGCCAGCATAAAAAGCGAAAACCATGTCCATCGCCCCATGGTTCACCTCCTGAGAATCAAGATGATCCGTCCTCCAATCGCAGCAATCGGATAGCGTTTCCGGCAAAGATCTTCTGGATATCTTCCTCCCGTAGCCCGATCTCATAACAGATCCGCAGCTGGTCCTCCAGATAGCGGACCGCAAAGCCCCGCGGAAACCACTCTGAGTCGCTTCCGAAGATGATCCGCTCCGGCCCGATGGTCTCCACAAACCTCCGGAAGAGATCCTTCAAGGTCAGCTCATACGGCATCCAGCGGATCCACTCGTTGTTCCCGGATGTGTCCACGTAGATGTTCCGACACGCCCAGCACAGATGCAGGAGCTCTCGAGGATATCCGCATCCGAAATGTGGGATCACGAAGGGCACGTCGGGGAAGCCCTTGGCCACATCGTGCAGCCTCAACGGGTTGATGTTCTCATGCCAGGCAATGCCACCCCCACCCCCGAGGATCCCAAAATGGATAAGGACAGGGATACCCAGGGCTTCGCAGGTCCGCCAGACTGGATCCAGTGCCTCATCATCGATAGGCCCCCGCAGAGCAGGGGCCAGGATCTTGTAGCCCCGCAGCCCCAGCTCCTGCACTGCGCGTCGTAGCTCTGACGCGGCATCGGGGCGGAAGGGATCATGATGGGCGAAGCCAATGAAGCGATCCGGATAGCGGCTCACCAGCGCGGCCAGCTGATCGTTCCCCCCTCCCGTGAGAAAGACCACGCGGTCCAGACCGTAGCGGTCCACCTCGGCGGCCCAGCGCTCCAGCTGCACCTCCGGCGGGGCCATCGGCTCTTCCGGGAAGGGAAAGGAGTAGGCTCGCCACCACTGCTCCTGATACCAGCGGGCGTCCTGGCGCAGGCGCGCCAGCTTCTCCGGGCCAAAACGGGCTGCGTAGCGGGTCTCCCAGTCGGCCAGGTAGTCCTCTGGGACCGGGAAGTGAGCGTGGAAGTCGATGATGCGAATCCCCCAGCGGCTGATGCGCGTCACCGCAGCGCCCTCCGGACTTGCATCAATCCTTCGAGCTCGAAGATGGCATAAGCCACCGCCCCCAGAACGCCCGCCCGATCCCCCAGGGCGGAGAGATGGATCTCCGGCATGGCTGGGACCACCCGTTCCAGCCTGCGACGGAGCCCGTTCACCAGGTAGGGACCAGCCCGGGCCACGCCGCCTCCCAGCACGATCATCTCCGGGTCGACCACCGCGATCACGCTGGCCAGCATGATCGCCAGATAGTCCATCGCCTCCTCAGCGACCTGAGCGGCCAGGGGATCTCCCGCCTCCGCGGCCCGGAACACATCCGTGGCCTCGAGGCGGCCTGCCTCGATGAACGGCCGCAGCACGCTCTCCGGGAACTCCCCGGCCCGCTCCATCGCCCGGCGGGCAATAGCCGGGCCCGCGGCAAGGATCTCCAGGCAACCGAAGGTCTCATAGGTCTGATGAAGAAGCGAGCGCTCCGGGATCACATATCCGATCTCTCCGGCTGCATAGTGAGAGCCCCGATACAGCTCCCCATTGAGGATCAGGCCTGCCCCGATCCCCGTCCCGATGAACACACAAACCAGGCTCTGCGCTCCCCGCCCGATCCCGAACCACCGTTCCCCGAAGGCGGCCAGGTTCACATCGTTCTCCACGAACGTAGGGAGATGGAACCGGCGCTCAATTTCCTCCCGCAACGGGAGATCCCGCCACTGGAACGCCGGTGCCCAGATCACCCGGCCTGCGGTCGGATCCGTCACCCCGGGGGCGCCGATCCCGATCCCCCGCACCGCATATCCGCCCGCGCGGGCCTGTTCCAGCAGCGCCTCAATGGCCTCGAAGAGCTGCCCCAGAGCTTCCTCCGGCCTCCCATTGGGCCGGGAAGGGCGCCGGATCTCCACCCGGATTTCCCCGTTCAAATTGGCGACAGCGCCTACCAGATAGGTCCCCCCCAGGTCAATGCCGATCAGGTGATAGGCTTCGTGATTCAAATAAAGCGACCGGGGGCGCCGTCCAGAGAATCGCCGATCCTCGGAGGAAGGCGCTCGCTCCCGCTCGATCACCAAGCCCTCTTCGATGAGCTGCCCTACCAGTCGCGTGACGGTAGCCGGGCTAAGACCCAACCGGCGACCCAGCTCCACCCGGGAGATCCCGGGCTGCTCCCGGATCAGCTGCAGAATCGCCGACCGGTTGATCCGCTCCAGAATCTCAGGCCGCCCTGCATGCATCCACCGGCTCCCCTGTTTTATTTTCATTCTAAAAGAAAATATGAAATGGTCAAGGGGGTTTGGAAACCGGTTGAAGGCGATGGGTGCCTGGATACAGGGCTATGGGAGCCGGGGGCCTCAGGCCGTCCACCCTCGTGGATGGCAGGAGGAGCTTTCGCCTTGACCTTCCGTGGACGGGCATATCGCTGTTCGAGCGGCGCGGATGTCTGGATCCGTTCGGCCCGGAAGCGCGGGGAGGCGCTGGCGCTCGATCGGTCGAGGGGCCATGGGATGGAGCGCAGCGTTTTCAGGAAGGGGCGGATCCGGCCCTCCGGGAGGATGGGAAAGCCGGGCGGGAGGCCTTTGAGGTCCCGCGATAGAAAAGCTACAGTATCCTCACGGGTTCTTCGGTTTGGCCTCGAGGGCGATCTGAACCGCCTGGGCCCGGATGATCAGGTTGGCGCCCAGCATGCCTTGCATGATCGGGGTGATCACCGGCATGGTGTAGATGACCGTGACCGTGATCCGATCCCCCTCGTAGATCGTTGACGTCGGGGAGGACGGGTTCGGCTCGACGATCACCGCGATCTGGCTGGGATCCACCAGGGAGAAGGGGATCCAGCGGGTCTCGCTCAGGGCCCGGGTGTAAGCCCGATACTGAACGTTGTTGGGATCGTTGCACTTCACGTCCGGATCGGCGTCCAGGGGCAACGGGCTGCTCGGGTTCAGGCAATAAGGGTTCACGGCCGCGTAAAGGGCGCCCTCCGCGGCGGCGTCATGGATGGCCAGCCAGACCACAAAGGCCCGCCCCAGGTCGATGAGCCCCATCACCAGCAGGAGCAGCACCGTCAGGCTCAACGCCAGTTCCACCAGTCCTTGCCCGCGCCGCATCGTCTTCCCCTCACCGGATCAACTTCATCCGCGGCCGCCCGATGGGGCCCAGGCCCTGCTGGGCAATGATGGAGATCTTGCTGCCTGACAGATCGATCCGCCACGCCAGGATGGCCCCGGCATCGGTCACGATGTTGCCTGCGCTGGACATGCGGACCAGCCCCACCGGCGCGTAGATCAGGCCGTTCCAGTAGATATTGGGGGCACTCGCCTGGATCACTGGGTTCGTCGCATCCTTCACCGGGCTGAAGAACAGGAGGTTCTTCGCCGTATATGCGTAAAGCCTCGCGCAATCCGGCTGGTTATCCCCGTTGAGATCCGGACACTTCTGCTGCTGTAATGTGATCCGCCCGGTGGCCGCTACCGTGATGGTGATCGGCGCCGTCCATCCATCCGGGATGCTCACAGTCACATCCCCTTCTACATAATACAGGGCTTGATTCACCAGGCGATAGGTGCTGAGGGTGTTGGGGCCGCACGTGCCGGCCGTCGGCGTATAAGGGGCGGTGGGGCTCAGGGTCACCCCCTGATTCGAAGAAGGCTGGAGGCAGAATTTCTGACCCGCCGCCTCCCAGTGCGATCCACCAGGCCGGAATTCAGGGATCGAATATAGCCATTCCATTGTGATGGGAGGCGCCCCCACGCAATTTAACCCCGCATTGTTTAACTGATACGCTTCCCCCCCATACTCACATACACCGTTCTCCAGAACCACATGGGGCGCTTTGCTCGGATCCGCACTGGTCAGATTCAGCCCGGAGTTGGAATGGATCCCACCCTTCACATAGATATCGCTCCCGGTCAGGTTCAGGGCGTTCAGATAACAGGGGCCGTTCGTGTTCTCATTCTTGCAGAGGGCAGTCAGGGCATACTCGCCGGAGCTCCAGCCCGGGTAGTAGATCGCCGTGGCCTGGGCCGACACCCGCAAGACCGCGTGGCCCACGACCGCCGCCAGGAAGGAGCGGAAGGGGTTCTGGACCACGACCCGCACCCCCCGGGCGTTTGGAGGGACAGTCCCCGCGGGAATGGGGATCTGCACCGTATCCGAGATGTAATAGAAGGCCTGGACATTGGCGTTGACCGCATCCCCCGGTTGCCCCCCGGCGTCCGGGATCCCCTGGGCCTCCACGATCTGGTGAATGGCTTGTTGAATCGCCGATTCGTCGCCGACCCCATGCTGGGCGAACCACAGGGCGCGCGTCCCGGCCAGCGCGCCGGCGTCGGCGGCGTTCTGGGCCCGCCGCCGCTCGGCATAGGCGTGATTGCCATCGATCGCCAGCGCCGCCAGACCGATCAGCGCCGTCAGCATCAGGGCCACCAGCACCAGCGTTTGACCCGAGCCTCCTCGCGCCATCCTTCCCCTCTTGGCCGTCTTCCGCAGGGCGTGCAACGGAGCCTCCGGTTTTCAATGGGATCCTCTCGCTTCCCTGGAGAACGGAAGAACCGAACCTGGGCCGTCCAGCCCCCTTTTCCTTTACTGGCCTGGCATCTGGCTCGGGCCGAAATACACCCCATCCGGCGGAAACAGCGTCCGCCCGGACCGATACTGGATCTGAACCTTCGGCAGCAGCGCCTGGATCAGGGGGGTCACTGGGGTCGTCTGAACCCGAACCTCCACCACGACGCGGTCCTCCCGCTTGAGGACGAAATTCTTCCCCGTCGGCGGGCACAGGACCGGGGGATCGAACTGGCTGGTGTCATACCGGAAGGGCTCGAAGTAAACGAAGTAAGTCTGCTGGGGGATGAGGGCATTCTTGGGGCTTAACACCAGGGTCCCCTTCATGCGGTCCAGCATCGCGCCATAGCAGAACGCGTTCCACTGGTCCTGCTTCATGGCGCCGGAGGGCGCATTGGCCACGGCATAGCGCAAGGCCTCACGCACCCCGCCGGCCAGCTCTGCGTAAATCAACAGGATCCGCCCGAAGTCGGCGATGGCCATCACCAGGAAAATCAACAACGGGAACGCCAGCGCGAACTCCACCAATCCCTGCCCCCGCCGGCTCATCCTCACCCCCTATCGGTCTGGACTTCTACTTCTTCCACAAATGATACCGAAAATTCGCCAGAAAAGATACGATTTAACGAATTTCATACACTGGTTATGTTTTTATAACCGACATATAGAGGGTGAAATAAGCGATCTGATCCCTTCGGGATGGATTGGGCCGGGCTCCGATAAAGAGGGCGGGACGGCCTTTCCCTGTGGCCCTCTGGACATGGGGAGGGGGAGGGGGCCTCGGACCTCACCCCCCGGCCCCCTTCCCTATGAGGGAAGGGGCGCCTGAAAATCCCCCCCCGTTTCGGGGAGAGGACAGACTTCGGGGCTGGGCAGGATCCCTTCGGCGCTCCGCCTGGCCCGTGCACGGTGCTACAATGGGGACAAGAAGGTGCCTGCCTGCGTGACCCTCCGAGGAGGTTGTTTCCCGTGGCGAGGAAAAAGAAAACGCAGAGGCCAGCCCGCCGCGCCCCTCATCAATGGCTGCTGGGAGGGCTGGGGATCGCCCTCCTGCTTCTCATCGTCGGCGGGCTGGGGTGGTGGCTCCGATCCCAGAACGCCGCGTATGCCGCCTTTCAAGCGGCCGTGCAACGAGGCCAGCCCGCGCTCCAGCGCGTGGAATCGTTCCCCGACGAAGGCCGGGCCCATCTGGAACCCGGGGAGCGCGCGACCTATCGAACGGATCCCCCCACTTCCGGCCCTCACAGCCCGGAGTGGGTGAACCCTGGCTTTTACACGACGGAACAGCCCCCCGAACGCCTTGTGCACTCGTTAGAGCATGGGCACATTGTCATTTATTATGACGATCCGGGGCCGGAGGCGATCCAGACGCTGCGCACCTGGGCAGGCATGTTCACCGGCCCCTGGGATGGCGTGGTGGTCGTCCCGAAGCGGGGGCTGGGGCGCGCGGTGATCCTCACGGCATGGACTCGCATGCTGCGTCTGGAGCCCTTCGATCCCGATGCCGCTGCCGCCTTCATCGACGCCTTCCGCGGCCGCGGGCCGGAACACCCCGTGCGGTAGCGGAACCGTTCACCGGATCCGCAGGGCGGTCAGGAAGCGAAGGGCCATTCCGGTGGTGGAAACGAGCATGGCGATCGCCGCCCCTACCCCACCCCATCGGGGGATGAGCGCCAGGTTCATGACGAGATTCGTAGTGGCCCCCAGCGCGAAGGTGAGCAACAAACGGCCGGATCGCCCCTGGCTGATCCACACGGTGGCCCCGAGGCCGGAGAGGAACGCCGGGATCCACGACCAGGCCAGCCATCGCAGCATGGGGATCGCCGGAAGATAGCGCGTTCCGAACGGCAGCCGGATCAGGGGATCGGCCAGCAGGGAAACCCCCATGGCCATGCCCGCCGCGAGGATCAGATATCCTCCCAGGATGCGCCGGGCGCGATAGGCCGGTATCTCCTCCCGGGCCAGTCGGGGGAGCAGCGCCACGGTGGCCGCGCTGTTGATCAGCAACCCGGTCTCATAGAACCGATAGGCCAGGCTGTAGAAGCCCGCCTCGGCGGATCCCCGCAGGCTGAGCAACAGCAAACTATCGGCGCGGGCGTAAAGCGCCCCCAGAAGGCCGAAGGCCAGCATCCTCACCCCCTCCCCCACCGCTTCGGGCGTCCACATCCGCTCCCTCCAGGATCCGGGGGCGGTTCTCATTCGCCGGGCCGCCATCCAGAGCCCGAACCCATCCAGAGCCATTGCAACCGCGAAACCGATCCACAGAGCGGTCCAGCCCCATCGCGCCGCCATCGTCATCCCGGTGAGCCCCACCGTGCGGGTCAGGAACACCACCGTGGCCGCGCGATCCAGACGGCCGGCCGCTGCCAGACGAGCGCCCTGCCAGGAGATCCCCAGCATCAGGAAAAGGAGGGGCGTCACCAGCGGCAGCTCCTGCCGAATGGCCGGAGGCACCACGGCTCCCCATGTGGCCAGCGCAGCGAGCCCCCACAGGCCACCGATCCATGCCCCGCGCAGAAGCAGATAGGTTCTCGCCCGCGGACCGTCCTGTCGGGCCAGATCCCGAACCATCAGCATAGAAAGGCCTGTGTCGCCGCTCTCATGGCCGAAGCGCAGCCAGCTCTGGAGGGCGCTGAAACATCCGAAGTCCGCCGGGCCTAACCAGTGGGCCAGCAGCAGCGTCTGGAAGAACCCCAGAACCCGGGACCAGAACAGCGCCATCCCCCAGAGGGCTGACTGAACGGCCAGCCGTTCCCGCCAGCGGGCGCCGATATGCCCGCTGGCCTGGAGCCGCGCGATGGACTCGATGCGCGTCCGCAGGCTCATCATTCCGGTATCCGGAGGGATCGGCCTCAGGATACCACGGGCCTGGCGGCCCGGCGAGCCATGCCCTCACGGCTGTTGCGCTCGAGCCGCCCTCTGTATACTGGAGGGTAGCCTGCCCATATCCCGAGCCGGAGGATTCCCACCCATGCGAGCCCATTTCCTTCCGCATCCCGCCGAAACCCCGTTGGAGCTGCCCGCCGAGGGCTGGCGTCAGGTTTCCCTTCCCCACCAGTGGACCCTGGATGGCGTGGAGGCGGAGGTCGGCTGGTATCGGCTGGAGCTGCCGGCGGCGGCAGGGGCCCGTCGCTGGGCTCGCCTCTACGCCGATTACTTCGGTCAGGCGTGGGCCGACAGGCAGTTCCTCGGCGCTCATGAGGGCTACTTCGAACCGTGGCTGCTGGAGCTTCCCCGGGAACCCCACACCCTCTGGATCCGGGTGGCGGCGCCGAAGGAGCCCTACGGAACCGTGTGGCCCCGCCAGAAGCATCAGATCAAGGGGATCTTCGGTCAGCACGACTGTCGCCCCGGGGGCACCACCGCCCGCGGTCAGGAGCGGGGGACCGGCGGGCTATGGGGCGGCCTCACGATCTTCGAGACCGGGCCGGTGGCCCTGCTCCACCTCACCCATCAAGCGTTCCAGCGCCCCTCCGGCTGGCGTGTACGGATCATGCTCACCGTGGACGCCCTCGAGGCCCGCCGCGCGGAGATCGCGCTTGCGCTCCACCCGGAGAACTTTGACGGCCCTTCCCATACAACGACCCGAATGGTGGAGCTGTCCGCGGGCCGACAAACCTTTTCTCTGATCTGGGATCTGCCGGAGCTCCCGCGCTGGGAGATCTGGGAACGGGGATTCCCCCATCTCTTCCGCCTGGAAGCGCTTATGGACGGCCAGCGCCTGACGGCTCCCATCGGCTTCCGAACCCTTGCCCAGGAGGATGACTGGCTGATCCTGAATGGGCGTCGCGTGTTCCTGCGGGGGACGAACATCATCCCCACCCAGTGGCTGGCCGCTTATACCCCGGAGGATGCCGCTCGCGATGCCCGGCTGCTGAAGGAAGCCCATCTGAACGCGGTCCGGGTGCATGCCCATCTGACCCATCCGGCTTTTTATGAAGCATGTGATCGGGAAGGGATCCTGGTGTGGCAGGATTTCCCCCTCCAGTGGGGCTATTCGGAGGATGAAGCCTTTATCCGGGAGGCCATCCGCCAGGCACAGGCGATGGTGGACCACTTTGGGGCTCATCCCTGCATCTACCTCTGGTGCGCCCACAACGAGCCCACTCACAACCGGCACACCCTGGCCCCTCTGGTCGCCGCGGCGATCCGCGCCGCCGATCCCACCCGGCCGGTGAAGGAGGCCTCGGACTTCCGGGAGCACCCGTACCCGGGCTGGTATTGGGGGCACCTCCGGGACTTCCAGGCGCTGCCCGGCGCGCCGCTGCCCTCGGAGTTCGGGGCGCAGGCGCTGCCCCGGGCAGAGCTCCTTCGGCGCGTCCTCGGCCCCGGCGCCTGGCCGCCGAAATGGGAGACATGGGTTTATCACAACTTCCAGCCGGAGCAGACTTTCCGGGTGGCCGGCGTGGAAATGGGGGAGAGCCTGGAGGCCTTCGTGGAGAACAGCCAGCGCTACCAGGCCCGTCTTATCGAATTCGCCATCCATACCTACCGCCGGGCCAAAGGACAGATCGTCGGCTACTTTCACTTTATGTTTGTCGAGCCATGGGAGGGGATCACCTGGGCCGTGCTGGACGTGGAGCGGGTCCCCAAGCGGGGCTATTTCGCTCTGCAGCAGGCTTCCAGCCCGGTGCTGGTCTCCATCGTCCCCTATGTGGAACAGGCCGGGGTGGGTCAGCCGCCCTTCCGGGAGATCTGGGTCATCTCGGATCTGGATCGGCCGTTATCCCTCCGGGTCTCGCTCCGTCTGGAAGGGCCGGTGGCGCTCCCCCTGGGCGAGATGACCGTGGATCTGGCCCCCCAGGAGGCTCGCTGTATCTTCAATGTGATGGAACTGTTCGAGGCGCCGCTGGAGCAGCGGGAGACGCTGGATACGGCCAGTGCGATCCTGCGGGAATTGCCGCCAGGCCGCTATCAGGTGATCGCCGAGGCCCGCGAAGGGGAACAGCTCTGGTCGCGCCACACCGTGGAGATCGAGTACCTGGAGCCGCTGGTAAAGGAAGAGGGCGGATTCTGGTGATATCCCGAAGACATGGGGGTGGGATGATGGGTTCCCTCAGCAGCCCGACCTGTTCCACCACTTCCCGGCGCACCAGCATACACGCTCCGGAGACCCAATCCACCTGAATGGGCTCTTTCACATCCCACCGATGCATCGGCCCAAGGCCCAGCAGGGCTTTAAACCCACGGGCCAGCAAATACCAGGGAGACTGATCCCTTCCGAAGGCAAACGGCTGGGCGCGCCCATCGGGCATCCGAAGCAGCGGGGAAAGCGCCCCTGCTTTCTCCCGGGATAGAAGCGCCTCCGCCGCGGCCTTCAGAGTCTCCGCCGAGGCCAGCACATCGCTGTTCATCAGAACGATGACCCGACCCACAGCCACGCGCAGCCCCAGGTTCATGCCCCCGGCAAAGCCGAGATTTTTCTCGCTCCGAATCAGCGTCACAGAGGGGAATTTCTCGGAAAGAACAGCGATCGTATCATCCGTGGAGCCGTTATCCACCACAATGACCTGCCAGCCCCACGAGAGCGTCCGCTCGTAGAGCCTCTCCAGGCATTGCATGGCCAGGTCGCAGGTGTTATGGGTTCACACAATGAGGCTCAGAAAAGGTTCGCCCATTGCCTTCTGTAAACACCAACGGTCTGAGCGGCCACCGTCTCCTGGCTATATAGGCGGGCCCGCTCCAGGCCTTTCGCTCGATATTCTGCCCGCAAATCGTGGAACTGCCGCAATCGCTCCAGACACACCGCCAGGGCTTGAGCATCCCCCTCTGGAAATATCAGCCCCGCCTCCCCCACCACCTCCGGGATCGCGCCGGAGTCGGAGCCCACAACGGGCACGCCGCAGGCCATGGCCTCCACCAGGATACGCCCAAACTGCTCTTTCCAGACCCTTGTCGTTCGCGAGGGGAGCACGACCACGTCCACCTGAGCCAGGATCTCCGGCATCTGCTCCGGCGCGACAGGCGGAATCCAGCGCACCCGCTCGCCGATCCCCAGATCCCGCGCCAGGGCCTGAAGCGCAACGCGTTGAGGGCCCTCCCCGATGAGCCACAGTTCCACCCCTGGGCCCAGAAGCGCCACGGCCTGGAGCAGGACGTCCAGACCCTTCTCCGGCACAAACCGTCCGGCATAAGCCACCCGAAAGGTGGTGGGATCGGTGCGGCGTTCCATTGGGCGGAAAATGCGGGTATCCACCCCAATAGGGGGGATGACCTCAGCCGGCCCCGGGTATCCCATCTCCCGGAGCACCTGGACGGCCCCCCGGCTGGCGCAAAGGATGGCGTCAGCCTCCCGCAGGGCGATCTGAGTGACCAGCCGGACATACCACTTTTTGGGGCGATGGACATTCTGCCAGGTGTGCAGGATGAGCTTCGCCCGGGGAGCGAACCACCGGCGGGCCAGGATGATCTGCAGGGCCGCCAGGCTATCCGGCTCCTCTTCGGCATGGATGATATGGGGTTGAATCACCCGCATGCCAAAGGTCAGGGTCCGGTAGAGCGCACGGTGAGGATCGTTCATCCGGCCCCATATGGGCACCCGGAGGACCGAACAGCCTGGCACCACCGGGTTCACGGGTATTTTTCCATACTCATCCTGCCAGACGGCGGGGCGGACCAGCCAGAAAGCCAGGCCGGGCTGGGCGGCCATCCACTCCAGCTTGCGCTCCATCGAAGGAGCGCGGTAGCGGGCGATGTGGAGAACCCGGATCACGCTGGCCGACACGCCAGGGCCTCCAGGGTTGCGAAAATATCATCCTGGGGATGAGCCGCTTTCTGCCACGCCCACCCCAGCAGGCGAACGCCCCGCCAGAGCATCAGGGCCAGCGTCCAGGGGCGGGCGCTGCCATCGGCCAGGGCGCGCGCAAGAGAGCGGGTGGCCTGCCGGATCCAACCGGGCAACGGTGGAAGCGGGGAAACTTTCCAAACGCGGATTGGAACAAGGCCCGCCTTCTCCAGCGCAAGCCGGAGGGAATCGGCCGTGAAAAGAACCAGGTGGGCTGGAGGGCGGTACGCCGTCCATGTCTCCGGTTCCCGCAGGGCCTGCCAGTGGCCGGCGTTCGGGGTGGAGAGCATCAGGAAACCCCCGGGCCGCAGGCGCTGGACCAGGCGCTGCAGTTGCGCAACCGGATCGGGGAGATGTTCCAGCACCTCCCACATCGTGATGACATCCAACTCGACCGGCGGCAGCCCGTCCACGGAAGTCACGATGGGGATACTCAGTCTGCCCGATGCTTTTGAGGCCATCTCCTCCGAGATCTCCACGCCCATCACCTCCCATCCATCGGCCCGGGCCAGTTCCAGGAAATATCCATCGGCGCAGCCGATATCCAGCAAACACCCCCGCCGGGGCAAGCGCTTTGACAAAACCCTCAGGCGCCGGCGAAAGTGAGGGGCCAGGGCTTTATGCATCGCCTCGTAATTCCGGTAACCCATATCTTCGTCCCCTGCGAAATAGCCCGGGTTCTGATACATGGCCCTGACTTGCTCAACCGGGGGCACCGGGGTGAGATAGATCGTCCCACAGCGACGGCAACGCACATATGAAAACTCCCGTCGACGGATCATCCGGGTGTTCCCTTCAGACCATTCACAGATGGGACAGGCGGCACGCTCGTTCACAGGATTAACCTCCGAACCAGGCATGGGAAAGCCGACCACGCCCGACGGAGCGGGCTGAACCCCAGGTCCCGTGCTTGATCCAGCAGGGCATCCAGCATATGGAGATGGATGAAGACCTCCCGCCGGGCCCGCCAGCGCTCCTCCTCCGACGCCGCGCGCATGGGAGCCAGGCGGCGGAAGCCCGGCGCGGAGACGATCTCGATCAGCTTCTGCATCCGATGAAGATACGTATGCTCACGCAGCGTTCGCCGCTGGCCGGCCCGGGCGATGGCTTCCCGCTCCTCGTCATGGGTCAGGTAGTAAGCGATTTTTCCCAACAGGTCCTCGTCGTCCTGATACACCACGATCTCCCGCCCGATCTCGAACAGCTCATCCAGCCCATTGGCGATGGCATCGGTCAGGACCAGCGCCCCGCATGCGGTTCCCTCGAAGATGCGCATGGTGACGTCGCCCGCGATGCTGCAGTTGAAGACGATGCGGGACTGGCTGTAAATGCGCCCCACCTCCTCCGGCATATAGGTCCGATAGAAGTCATTGGTGTGGAACCGTTCGGCGATCCGCTTGAGCCTCCGGGCGCGGGCGGTCCGGCGATGGGCCTGGGCGATGTTACCCACAAAGCCCACCTCATAGATGCGGGGAAGCTGATGATCGTAATGGACATCGGGGGCAGCTGCCAGCGGCAGCCAGTAGACCTGATCGTGACCCATTGCGCGCCGGAAGCGCTCCAGGTAATCCTTCTGAGCGATGAAGACCGCATCGAAGAAGCGGGCAGCCTGTTCCCGCCAGCGCCCCAGATGGACATCGATCAGGTAGCAGGCGGTAGGGATGGGCAGGCGCTCGATCCCGGGTGGGAAGTAGCGGCCGGCCGGATCGATCCAGAGGTAAAGGTCGGGTTTCTGAGGGAGGGCGGCGATGAGCGCATCCACGGGGACCGTGGTGTCATAGCCGGCGCGCTGGGCGCAGGGAAGGCCCACATAGATGACCTCATGGCCCAGGGCCTGCAGGGCCCGCTCCATATGGTAGCCGGCAGCGGTGGGAAACCAGCGGTAGCCCAGGGCGACGCGCATGGCGCTATATCGATATCTCCTCTCCGCGCAATGCCGCTTGAAAGACCGAGCCCAGGAAGCGACTGGCATCCAGGATTTCCAGGACCACCAGCCGCCCATCCGCCGTCAGGTGCGCGATGATGGAATCCCCATGCTCCGCATGATCAATGATGCCTTCCGACATCACTTCAATTAGAAGCCCATCTTCCTCCCGATCATATTTTAACGCTCCCTCCTGCCGGTAGACCGCTCCAGAACCTCAAACTTGTAACGGGCGTGTCGGGTGTAGCGGACGGCCATCGCCTTGCTCCCGGGCTCCACTACTGGCGGCTCATCGCTCGGTGAGCATCCGGCCCAGAATCCTGCGCACCTGTTCCCGGTCCCTGGTGGCGAAGTACCAGTCAATGGTGCGCTTCAACCCTTCCCGGAAAGGCACCTGGGGTTCCCAACCCAGGAGCTTCTTGGCCAAGGAGTTATCGGCCACCCGGTTCAAAGGACCTACGGGCATATCGGGCCGGAAAACGATCTCTGCCTTATGCCCGGTGTATTCCAGGATCATCTTCACCGCATCGATTACCCGGATCCGTTCCATCGTCCCCAGATTGATCGCCGTGGCGTCGTCAATTTTCTCTGCCGCCAGGATCGTCCCCCGCACGATATCGTCGATGTAAGTCCAGTTGCGGACCTGAGTGCCATCTCCCCAGACCTCAATCGGGTTCTGGCCGATGAACGCCTTGGCGATCAGCGCGATAATGGCGTGGTTTTCCACCCCGCGAGGCCCATAAACCGTAAAATAACGGCAGGAAACGGACTTCAGCCCATATTCCCGATAGTAGGCCTTCAGGGTCAGCTCCGCCATGAGCTTGGCCCACCCATACATGTTGTCAGCATCGTAGGGCGGCTTCACCAGATCCTCGGTGAGGTAGATCTCCTGATGGGGATCGCCCTGCAGGTAATTCGGGTAGACGCAGCCCGAAGAGGCGAAGACGACTTTCTCCACCCCCGCTTTCAGGGCCTCCCAGAAAATCAAACCATCCAGGAAGAGATTGGAGGCGGGCCCGGCCTGATGCAGATCCACATAGCCGCGCCCGCCATGATCGGCGGCCAGGTGGAAGACGATCTCAATGTCCCGCATGGCCATCCGGGCGACCCCAGGCTCCCGAAGATCGGCCTGGATAAATTCCACCGTGCCCCGGGCGAGATGGTGCTGGATATTCTCCAGTTTACCGCTGGAGAGATCATCCACGATGCGCACTTTCGCCCCGCGCTCCACCAGGGCGTCGGTGAGATGGGAGCCGATAAAAGAGGCCCCGCCGGTGATTAAAACCCTGCGATTCATCCAGAAAGACATCTCATGCCTCCTTTTGTAAAAGTCAGAACTTATGCCAGGCAGCGCTGACGCAGGAAGAGGAAGTCCCAAAGGGAGATGGACCGCGCAGCTTCAGTTCAGACTCAATATACGCCAATAGAAAGCCTCCAGCTCCTCCACCCGGCGCTCCCAGTTCAGATCGGTCTCAGCGGCCCGGCGCGCATTGCGCCCAAGCTCTTCTCGCAGCATCGCATCGTTCAACAAAAGCCGGATGGCTTCCGCAAATTGATCGCTATCCGTAGCCAGCAGGCCCGCTTTATATTTCCGGATCAGATCCGCCACATCGCCAACCGGGCTTGCCACGGTAGGGCGGCCAGCCGCCATGTAATACATCAATTTGCCCGGCAAACGCCCCCGGTTCGCGGCTCGATCCGTCAAGGGCAGGCACATCACATCCGCGCATGCCAGATACCAGCTCAGCTCTTCATCGGGGACGAAGTCCGTCTGCCAGAGGCGATCTGCGATGCCGAAAGATTGGGCCTGATGGAAAACCCGCGGGTTTTTGGGACCGATGACCATCAACCACACATCGGGCAACTGCCGGATCGCCGGCATCACGATCTCCATATCTCCCTGCCCCATGCCCAGAAAGCCGATGATCTTGCGATCCAGGGGGACGCCCAGACGCTGGCGGGCCTCATGGACGGGGATGCAGCGGATCAGGTCGGTGGCCGCGCCATTGGGGATGTGGACCACGCGGTCCGGCGGGACGCCCGCATCCAGCGCCCGCTGCCGGAGGACCGTGCTGATCGTCACCACCCCATCGGCCCACAATTTGGACCGCACTTCCCACCATTCCTCGAACCTGCCGATCGCGGGCACACGGCGTTTGGGGACATCGTTGATGCCTCCCGGTCCACCCCACCAATCCGCCCAGTCGGCAATAAGCCTTGCGCCCCGCAACCGTCCGACGAAACCGGGGAATGAGGCGTTGGGCTTGTGGTCGAACATATGGATGATATCGTAATGATGAGCCAGCGCATGCAGGCACCGGAGCAGATTATCCAGCGGCCCATACCCTTCGCCGCTGTAGTTCTGGCCCAGGTTGGGCATCTCGGCCACCCGGACGCCGCTGGCGATGGACCAAGTGGGTTTCCAGCGATGCTGTCGGGAGACCGTCATCAGGGTGACCTGGTGCCCGCGGCGGGCCAGGCCTCTCGCCAGATTCCAGGCCCGCTCGTAAGTGCCCAGGTAGCGATAATTATGGTTGAGGAAAAGCAGGCGCATCCGCTTGCCCATGGCGATTGATAGCGCGGTTTAAGCCCGTCTCCATCATCAAGACCAGCGACAAGACCACAAGAGCCTCCGAAATCAGGTATTTGGCCTGAGCCAGTCCCGTGCCCATTAGAAGCGACAGAACAATAGAATCGGGCACCCAAGCCGTCAAGAGCCCCAGGGCACACAGGATCAGGGCGAGGCCCCTCCGGGCATCTGGCGTTCTGTCCCTTGAGGCCGTGTATGCACATAAGGCGCTGGCTGCGATGGGCAAGAGCCATACTGTATTCATAACCCAGGTCAGCGGCGCAGACAATAGAATCAGCACCAGGGCGTTTTGCCAATACATCGCTTCCTCGAGGATTTCCAGTCTCGAAGGAATGCGACGGCAGATTTGCCACATCCATATTCCAGTAAAGAGACCCAGAAAGATCAGCAAGGAGAGAACAGAAAGCTGAAGCTCCAGCCCTATCCTCCGGAGGACGGCACCCAGCCCGCGAGCAAGACTTGCATTGGAGATCGCGCGAAAGGATTCAACCCGATACACCGCTCCATCTTTTTGGGTATATCCCTCCGGAAGCCAAGCACGTCGGGCTTGTATGACCTCGGCGGGCACTTTCATCGCTTCCGTCCCACCTTCCCCAAATCGAGCGATTCTGGGCAATTCTTTCTGCAGATATTCCAGGGAGAGATAGGGGCTCATGATCAACGAAAGCAGCACGATGCCGGATAAGCCAAGGACGTAACCTCCAACGACTGCCCACCTTCTCCGTACAAGCAGGAATGGGACGATGTAAACGCAATGCAATTTGATCAAGGTGGACATCCCCCAAAGGAATCCTGCGACTACATCCGTATGAGAGCTGTTCCTTGTAACCATTAACCAGATGGCCAGTGTAACCAGGAGCAATGTGAGACCATCAATCTGCCCTCGCTCGAGGAGAGGGAGCAGAGGATGAAATGTGCTTAAAAAAACAATTAGAGTCAATATCCGTTCCGGGGTTATTTTTAAACTTATAGTTTTTACTGTAATGAATAAAGAACAGCAAACAGAAATAAGATTTAGTAGCATCCAGAGATACTTCGCCACGCCGTAAGGGAGCAGGGCTATGGGCTGAAACAGAACCGCAGCAAGAGGAGGATATAAGAATCGGCTGTGCTGGAAGGCATCCACTCCATCCCAGATGGGAGGATCACGGGTTACATGGTTCACATAAGGTGAGAGTCCATGATTGAGAGCTTCGCCGGCAGTGTAGAAAGCCGCGAAGTCCATTTGCAAACTTTCCTCTCCGAACCGAAGCAGGAAATACACTAAACGGATGATTCCAACTAATGCCCATCCGGCGAGAAGAAGCCTGAGAAATAACCTTCGCGCTGAGATACCGGTCCCATGTTTCATGATCATGCTTTCCTCATCAGCCTCCACACATACCTCGCTCGCTCCCCTATTTCCTGAGGCCGCAGGGCAACGGTTAGGCTGTAAAAGGTCAGGAAGGCCCACGAGATTTTGACCAGGAGTCCTGCCAGGAGCGGCAGGTCCTCCAACGGAATGAACCGAGAGGCCACCGCATAGCCCGCCAAGGTCAGGGTGCCGGCCAGCAGGGGCACCCCCAGCACGGAGCCAGGGTTCACCGTTACTTCCTGGCGGATGTAACGGTGGGCCAGGAGGATTCCCATGAGCAATGCCAGTCCCACCGCCGCGCAGGTCCCCAGGACGCCCCAGCGCATGGTCAGGGGGATTCCCGCAACCCCCAATACCCCCACCTGGCTCCAGAGCAGGGTGGCCGCGCGGGCAGGCCGGCCCATCGCGCTCAACAACACCCCCGCGTTCTCCAGATGGGGCCGCACCACGAAGAAGGCGATGAGGATCTGGAGGAAGAGCGCGCTGGGTCGCCACCGCTCCCCGTAGAGCAAGACAACGATCTCCGGCGCGGCGATGAAGACGGCGATCGCCAGCGGGATCGCGACCATCCCGATGGCCCAGGTCACCATCGTCACGGTCTTCTCCAGCCGGGGCCGGTCGTCTTGCAGACGAGCGTAGGTGTAAAAGGCCGGCCGCGCCAGCACGGCGTTGAACAACAACCCTGGCCACTGGGCCATCCGGTAGGCCCGATCATAGTAGCCCAGGGCCGTCACCCCAGCGAAGGTGCCGATCAGGAAATTGTCCAGCTGGGAGAAGAGCATCCCGCCCATCTGCCACAGGCCAGTAGCCGCTCCGAATCGCAGGAAATGAGACGCCAGATCGAAACGGAACCGCCATGGATCCTGCCACAGCGTGGATCCCTGACGCCAGAGAACCCACCACAGGCCGAGCCCGAGGAAGCTGTAAGCGGTGGTCTGCGCCACCAGGCTCCATACCCCACCCCCATGCATCGCCAGCCAGAAGGCGGGAATATAAGAGATCGGGAAGATCAGGCTCTGGTAGAGGCTGGTCAGCTCGAAGCGAAGGCGCTTTTCTAATAATGTGCCCGCAATGCTGGCGATCCCTTCCAGACAGGCGGCGACCGAGAGCGCCAGGGCGGCCCGCAACATCGGTTCCTCATATCCCAGAAGGCGCAACCCGGGAAAGGCGAGCCCCATCAGGATCACGCCGCTGAGGGCCGCGATCCCTTCCAGAGCCACATAGGTCCCAACGGATGCCCCCGTGGTCTCTTTATACTGCCCGAACGCATAGCCCAACCCCAGCTTGGTCTGAAGCCGCAGCAGCTGGGCAAAGAACATCGCCAGGGCGAAAGTCCCGAAGGCTTCCGGGGACAGCAGCCGGGTGAGGAGGATGTTGGCGGCGAAGCCAACGGCCAGGGTCCAGTAGGCGCTCAGCGCCACCCAGATCCCCCCCCGGACCGCCCGATAGGCCAGGGGTGTTTCCTTCACGGGATGCTCCAAGGGCGCTCCTTCCACCGCCGGACATGGAGTTTCGAGCGTGAGATCCGCAGCCGGTCTCCGCTCCATGCCGGAACCTTCCATGGCCTATTATGCGAACCCAGGCAGCGAATTCAAGAGGGGCACTGACCCCCAGCGGGCGGCGGGGTCAGGATCCGGGGGATCCGGGAGGGAAACGGTTTCCTGTGCGGGCGGGCGCGCCGGGAGGATGCCCACCCGCACAGGAGGTTCAGGAGCCCCAGGGCAGGCTCTGCCCGTTATCGCTGAGGCTGGGGCTGGAGATGGGGGAGGATCTGACGGAGCAGGCGCTCCCGGGGCTGATACCCGATGATGCGGGCGACCTCCCGGCCCTCCTTAAACAGGATGAGAGTGGGAATGCCCATCACCCCATATCGCATGGCCAGCTCCGGGTGATCGTCCACATTCAGCTTGCCGACCTTGAGGACCTGAGCATATTCCCGGGCGATCTGGGCCACGATGGGCTCCAGGGCCTTGCACGGCCCGCACCACTCCGCCCAGAAATCCACCAGAACCGGCTTCTCGGATTTCAAAACCTCCTGCTCGAAATTCTGCGCGGTGACCACGACTTCATGCTCGCCCATCGAAGATGCCTCCTGGAAGGAAGATGCTGGATCTTGAAGGGAAGAACCGTTTTGAGTCTATGCGCAGGAGGAGAGGTCGTCAAAAATTGGGGTTCACGTCTATGATGCCGATGGAAATCGGCCTCCTGAGGCGCTGCGCGCCCCGCGTTGGCCTCCGCCGACGCGAGGATGCTTTCTGGCCGGCGCAGGCCGGCCATCGGCTGGAGGCCCCTTGAGGTCGAATTCATTCGACGCCCTAAGGCTGGCCACAGCCGAAGGCCCCTCCGGGCAAATGCCAATGCCCTCGACACATCCCTACACTCATACTGGGACTTCCGGGATTGTCTGCAACGCCCTTCTCTCTTACAATACAACAAAGGCCATCCTGGGAATCGAATTCATTCTTTGAGGAGGTGATCGATGTCCACTGAGCCGATGTCCAGCGCCCCCTCCCCGGCGCCCCTCTCCCAGAGAGATCAGCTCCTGGCCATCCTGCCCTGGTGGATCTGGTTCGTCGGACTGGCGGCCTTTTTCGTCTCCGATCTGCATCCCCTGGCCCGACGCCATGCCCTGTGGGGGATGGGCTACAACCTGGCCCTCAGTGTCCTGTTTGGATGCTGCCCTCTGTTGTTCATGATCATCTCCGGGGCCTCTGGAAGCGACGCGCTCCGATCCCTCTCCACCCTGGGGGGCCTGGCCGCTTCATGCCTGGCGTTCCTGCTCTGGGCCGGCGTCGCTCTCCTGAACACCTACGCCGTGCTCCAGAACAAAGGGCCATGGCTGCAGGCATCGCCATAGGTCCACAGGCGGTGGAAAAACCCGTGGGGAGGGCGGCGTCGCCCTCCCCACGGGTTTCTATCCGGTGAGGAAACCTCGGTCAGCTGGTGGAGGAGACCCCGGAGGGCGCGAGCTCGCCGAGGTGGAGGACGCTGATGCGGGCGGCGACCTGCTGGGCGATGGCCCGCAGGGCCTGGGCGGCCGGGCTGTCGGGCGCGGCGATGACGATGGGCCGACCCTTCTCGCCCCCCTCCACCACCCGCGGGTCCAGGGGCACACTCCCCAGGAAGGGCACTCCCATCCGCTCCGCCAGCCGTCGCCCTCCATCTTTCCCAAAGATCTCCGTCACCTTCCCGCAGTGGGGGCACACAAACCCGCTCATGTTCTCCACCACCCCCAGCACGGGCACCTCCAGCCGCTCAAACATCCGCACCGCCCGCCCCACATCGCTCAAGGCCACCCCCTGGGGCGTGGTCACCACTACCGCCCCGGTCACCGGTGCCAGCTGGGCCAGGGAGATCGCCACATCCCCCGTCCCCGGCGGCAGGTCCACCACCAGGTAATCCAGCAGCCCCCAGTCCACATCGGTCAGGAACTGCCGCACCGCACTGTGCAGCATCGGCCCCCGCCAGATCACCGGCTGATCCGGCGGCAGCAGGAACCCCAACGACATCACCCGCACCCCATAGGCCACCGCCGGGAGGATTTTGTTGTCCCGCGGCGCCGGGATGCGGCTCACCCCCAGCATCTCCGGGATGTTCGGCCCATAGACATCGGCGTCCATCAACCCCACCATCGCCCCCATCCCCGCCAGGGCCACTGCCAGATTGGCCGCTACCGTGCTCTTGCCCACCCCGCCCTTGCCGCTGCCCACCGCCACGATATTCTTGATGGATAATCCCTCGATCGTCTGCAAACGGGCGTGGGCCGGCACCTGGGCGGACAGTCGCAGGTCCACCGCCCGCACTCCGGGCAGGGCCTGCAGGGCGGCGCGGATATCCGCTTCGATACGCTCGGTAAGGGGGCAGGCCGGGGTAGTGAGCACCACGGTCAGAGAGACTCGATCCCCCTCCACCTGCACGTCCCGCACCATTCCCAGGGAGACGATGTCCCGCCCCAGCTCCGGATCGATCACCCGGCGCAGCGCCTGCATCACCTGTTCAGTCGTTGGCATCCAAGCCTCCTCGCTCGCCCGACCGGACTTATGAGCGGACTGCTGCCTTCTCCCCCTTCTTCGCCTTTTCCGCCTCTTTCTCCGCCAGCTCCCGGGCCCAATCCGAAGGGTGGATCTGCGCATGGTAGGTGTCCGGCTTCAGCAGGCGCGGCAGGTCGAAGAGCAGGGATTCGTAGCGTTCGTAGGCGGAGAGCTCGTAGTCGTGGTCCATCTTGATGGCGTCGAAGGGGCAGAACTCCGCGCAGAAGCCGCAGGACATGCAAATCGTGGCGTCGATGTAGAAGGCCTCGGGCTCCGGCTTCGGGCGGCCCGTTTGGGGGTCCGTGCCCCGCACGATCCAGATGCACTGGGGCGGGCAGACCTTGGCGCAGATCCCGCAGGAGGTGCACTTGATCTTGTTCTCCTGGGTGTCGTAGACCAGGAAGGGGATGTAGCGGAAGTTCTCGGGCAGCGGCAGCTTCTCCTTCGGGTACTGAACGGTGAACACGCCGCGGGCTCGCGGGCCCTGGCGCGCCGGGAGATGTTGAGGCTGATAGCGCCCGCCCTCGAACAGATAGCGGACATCCTCGATGTAGGAGTAGATGAAATGCTTCAGCGTGACGCCGAGGCCCTTAAGAATTCCAAGACCGTAGATCATCGCGGATCGCCTCCCGCTCCCAGGCTAACGGTCGACCTCGCCCAGCACGATATCGATGCTGCCCAAGATGACCACCACGTCGGCCACCTTGTGGCCCTTGCACATCTCGTTCAGGGCGGTCAGGTTGATGAAGGACGGCGCCCGGATGTGGTAGCGGTAGGGGTTGGGGCTGCCGTCGCTGACGATGTAAAAGCCCAGCTCCCCCTTGGGGTTCTCCACGCGCCCATAGGCCTGACCCGCCGGCACGCGGATCATATATTGCTTCTTGCCCGCCTGGATCTCCCCCTTGGGGATCTGATCCAGGGCCTGGCGGAGGATGCGCAGGGATTGCCACATCTCATCGATGCGGATCAGATAACGATCGTAAACGTCCCCGTTGTAGCGGACCGCCACGTCGAAATCGAAGCGATCGTAGATGCTGTAAGGCTCCGCCCGGCGCACGTCGTAGGGGATGCCCGAGGCGCGCAGCACGGGCCCCGCCGTGCTGTAAGCCACCGCGAGGTCCGGCGGAAGCACCCCCACCCCCTGACAGCGCGCCTTGATCAGCTCGTTGTGGGTGAGGTAACGATCCAGCTCCTCGATGGCCCGGGGGAGGCGGTTATAGACCAGCTCCTTCGCCCGGGCGATCCAGTCGTCGGAGACGTCGTGGGCCACGCCGCCGAAGCGCATGTAATTGCACATCATCCGGGAGCCCGAAGCCTCCTCGAAGAGGTCCAGGATCAGCTCCCGTTCCTCGATCGCGTAAAGGGCAGGGGTGAAGAAGGCTCCCAGATCGTTGAGAAGGAACCCGATGGCCCACAGGTGATTCACGATACGGGTGAACTCGGCCATGATCACCCGCAGATACTCCGCCCGCTCCGGCGGCTTGATCCCCAGGAGCTTCTCCACGGCGATGGCGTAACCCAGGTTGTTGCTCATCGAACAGATATAATCGAGCCGGTCCGTGTAAGGCATGTTCTGGAGATACATATTCCGTTCGCCGATCTTCTCGTGGTTGCGGTGAAGATAGCCCATGACCGGCTCCAGGCGCACGATGGTCTCGCCATCCAGGGTGACCACCATGCGGAAGACCCCATGGGTGCTGGGATGCTGGGGGCCCATATTCACGACCAGCCGCTCGGTGCGCAGGCTCTTCGGCTCCACCCGCTCTCCCGTATCGGCCCGGGCGAACTGCCCCATGCCGATGTAAAGCAGCTCGTCCGAGGTGTCTTCCGCCTGGTCCGGATCCCAGTCCAGCGGATACTGCACGTTATCGTGCCAGAAGACCCGATCCTCCGCCCGGATGTGATGGCCCGAGGGCCAGCGGCTGCTGAAGGGCTTGTGTTCCTCCTCGTAATAAGGCTCCTTCCAGTCCTTTCGTAAGGGATGCCCGTAAAAACCCTCCCATAACAGGATCCGCTTGAGGTTGGGATGGCCTGCGAAACGGATCCCCATGAGATCCCACGCTTCCCGCTCCTGGAAGTCCGCGCCCGGCCACACCGGGACCAGCGAGGGGACTGTGGCCACATCCCGGGGGGTGCGGGCTTTGAAGACCAGCGGACCGCCCCCCTCCAGGCGATAGGCATGGTAGACGACCTCGAAATAGCCTTCCTGGATGTAATCGACGGCCGTCACGCTGGACAAATAGCGATACCCCAGCTCGTCCCGGATGAAGCGGGCCGCTTCCACCAGGACGTCATTGGCGATCACCACACCCTCATATTCGGCAGGCTGCACGGCATCGCCGAATCGCTCCTTCAGCACCGCCAGATCGCCTTTCAATTCCGCCAGCGGCGCCGCTTTGGTTTTGGTCGGCGTGGTCATCCCTTCCCTCCTCCTGGAAGAACGCTGGCTCAGGCAGAACCTGCTCGGAATGGAGGGAGGGGCGGAAGATCCCCTCAGCCCCCGGTCATTTATCCCCAGAGAGGGTTACGATGCGGCCTCTGCGGATGCCTTCTGCTGAGCCCGTAATTCCGCCAGACGGGCCCGGATCTCCGGCAGGCGACGCGGATCGATCAGGTCCGGCCCCAGGATGGGCACCGGGATGGCCTCGGCCTCCCCTTTTTGATACCAGGGGACCTCCCGCACGGACTGACGTTCGATCTTGGCGTAGAGCTTGAGGAGGCCGTGCAAGAGGGCTTCCGGCCGCGGTGGGCAGCCCGGCACGTAGACATCCACGGGGATGAACTTGTCGATGCCGGAGACCACGTTATATCCCTCCTTGAAGGGACCGCCGCCCGTAGCGCATGCCCCCATCGAGATCACATATTTGGGCTCCGGCATCTGGTTGTAGAGGCGAACGATCTGGGGGACCATCTTCTTGGTGACCGTCCCGGAGACGATCATGAGGTCCGCCTGACGGGGGCTGGGGCGCATCAGCTCCGAGCCGAACCGGGCGATATCGAAACGGCTGGCCGCCGCGCAGATCATCTCGATGGCGCAACAGGCCAGGCCGAACATCATCGGCCAGACCGAGCGCTTGCGCCCCCAGTTGTAAAGATAGCTCACGAACCGATCGATGGTGGTGACGAAGACATTGTTGCGGAGTTCGGAGGGAACCGGCAGGGTGTTCAGATCGCGTAGCTCATCCATGGGCGAGCACCTCCTCCAGCCATTCCCGCTGGATTTCCTCCAGCCGCAGGGGATCTTTCAGGCGCGGATCGTCCGCGAACTCCGGCAGGGCCACCACCCACCGATGCAGCGTCTCCCAATCCACCGAAAGGGGATCCACGTCTGGATGAGCGGCCCGCAGGGCCAGGGCAATCGGATAGGCGTCTTCCCAGTAAAGCGGCATCATGTGAATCTTAGCACAATGTGGGGGAATCAGGCGAATTCCTTGCATCCTCATCGGAACCCCCCGAGGGGGCGCCGATCCTGGCGATGGGGGGATCCCTTTCCGCGCTCTCCCGGGCGGCCTAAGGGCTGCTGGGGAATCGGACAGAGGCCGTTGGGCCTAAGAGAGGCCGAAGGCCCCTTGAAAAACCCCCGGACAAGGCGCCCCTGCCCAATGCCGGAAGCGCTCCCTACGGGATCGGGACCTGGCCGAAGGCCGTCGTGTCGATCTGGGCGCGCTGGAGCCGACCGCTGTAATCAACGTAAACCGCCTTCCACTCCGTGAAGAACTCGATGGCCGTCAGTCCCGCCTCCCGATGGCCGTTGCCCGTGCCCCGGGTGCCCCCGAAGGGGAACTGGATCTCCGCCCCGGTGGTGCCGTGGTTGATGTAGACGATGCCCGTGGTGATGTCCCGGATCGCCTGGAAAGCCTTATTGACGTCCTGGGTGAAGAGGCTGCTCGAGAGGCCGTAGTTCACCGCATTGTTTATGCGGATGGCCTCCTCAAGATCCTTCGCCTCAATGATAGAGAGGACCGGGCCGAAGATCTCCTCCTGGGCGATCCGCATGTCGGGCCGAACCTGATCGAAGATCGTCGGCTCGTAGAAGAACCCTTTCCCGTTCACCTTTACCGGGTTGCCGCCGCACAGCAACCGGGCCCCCTCGGCTTTCCCGATCTCCACATAGCTGTGAACCTTCTTCACGGCCGCCTCGTTGATCAGCGGCCCCACGTCTGTGGTCGGCTCCAGGCCGTTCCCCAGCCGTAACCCCTTCGCCCGCTCCACCAGCATCTCGGTGAATTTCTCCTTGATGGGCTTGTGGAGGATCAACCGGGAACAGGCCGTGCATCGCTGTCCAGTGGTCCCGAAGGCCGCCCACAGGGTGGCCTCGAGGGCCAGCTCCAGGTTGGCATCCTCCATCACGATGATGGCGTTCTTGCCGCCCATCTCCAAGGACACCCGCTTGAGGTGTCGGGCCGCCCGGGCGTAGAGGTCCCGGCCGACCTCGGTGGAGCCGGTGAAGGAGATGGCTTTCACGGTGGGATGCTCCACCAGGGCGTTGCCCACCGTGGGGCCAGGGCCGATGACCAGGTTCAGGACGCCCGGAGGAAGCCCCGCCTCCTCGAAGATCCGCACGAACTCCGCGGCGGTGGCGGGCGTGTCCGTGGCGGGTTTGAAGATCACGGTGTTGCCGGCGACCAGGGCGGGGAAGATCTTCCAGGAGGGGATGGCGATGGGGAAGTTCCAGGGGGTGATGCAGGCGACGACCCCGATCGGATCCCGGATGGCCATGCCGAATTTGTTCGGCAGCTCCACGGGGGCGGTATAGCCCAGAAGCCGGCGGCCTTCCCCTCCGATATAGAAGGCCATGTCGATGGCCTCCTGGACATCGCCCCGGGCCTCCGGGAGCACCTTCCCCATCTCCTGGGTCAGCAGCCGGGCGATCTCCTCCTTCCGCTCGACGAGCAATTGCCCCACGCGATAGAGGATCTCCGCCCGCTTGGGCGCGGGGACCTTCCGCCACTTCTCGAAGGCCGCCGCAGCCGCCTCCACGGCTGCCTCCACATCCCGCTCATCGGATTTCACCACCTCGGCTACCGGCTCCTCGGTAGCCGGGTTGATGTCCAGATAGCGAGCCTCCGAATGGGATTCCACCCATTTCCCATTAATGTAATTCCGGACCAGCATGGGGGCCCCCTCGGCGCACATGGTTGCGTGGGGATTATAGGCCCGGCCGGGAGCCCGTGTCAACCGGTGCCGCACCGCGCTGACCTGATAGAGCTCCCCCCTGCCCTACTGGGAACAGCTCTCCATCCGCAATTCCAGACGAGAATCGCCCCTTCCTCCTTCCCTGGAGTTGGTCCGGGCCCCCCAGCTGCCAGCCGGGGCGCGTTGGGCGGAGGTCTTCCGATTGCGGGTGCCCGAGACCGCCGGCCCTACCCGGCACGATTACACGGTTTTCACTCACATCCTGGAGCCGCCCCAAACCATCTGGGGGCAGGAGGATCGACCGCCAACCTCACCCACGTCCCAGTGGCAGGCGGGGGTGGTGTATCCAGAGACCTACACGCTGCGGGTGAAGCCGGAGACGCCGCCAGGCTTCTACGAGATCGAGATCGGCCTCTACCGGCCAGACACCGGCGAGCGCCTCCGTCTTCCGGATGGACGAGATTCCCTGCTTCTGAGCAGGATCCGCGTTCAGTAAGCCTGCGGCGACCAGAACAGGATCGCTCTCCCTGCTTACGGGCTGGGATCCATAACAAGGGCCCGGGCCGGCTTTTCCCCCTTCAAGTATAATGTCCGTGAAAAGATTCACATGAGGGATCAGCCATGTTCACTCACGTGCGTGTCCCGGAAGATGGGAAGAAGATCGAGGTGCGGAACGGTCAGCTCGTGGTCCCGGATCACCCGATCATCGGCTACATCGTGGGCGATGGGACGGGGCGGGACATCATGCCGGCGGCGATGAAGGTCTGGAACGCCGCCGTGCAGAAGGTTTATGGGGGGCAGCGGAAGATCGCATGGGTCCGCCTCTATGCCGGCGAGGATGCCGAGGAGCTGTATGGGGAACGCCTCCCCGAGGAAACCCTGCGCGCGATCCGGGAGTTCGTGGTGGCCATCAAGGGTCCCCTCACCACCCCAGTCGGTTACGGCTGGCGCAGCGTCAACGTGCAGCTCCGTCAGAAACTGGATCTCTATGCCTGTGTGCGTCCGGTCAAGTGGTATCCGGGAGTCCCCTCTCCCCTGAAGGAGCCTCATAAGGTCAACATGGTGGTGTTCCGCGAGAACACCGAAGACGTTTACGCCGGGATCGAATGGGAAGCGGGCTCCCCGGAGGCCAAACGGGTGGCCGCCTATCTGAAGCGGACCTTCAAGATCACCCTGCCGCCCAACACCGGCATCGGGGTTAAACCCATCAGCGAGGGGGCCACCAAGCGGCTGGTGCGCAAGGCCATCCGCTACGCCCTGGAGAACGGCCGGCGCAGCGTCACCCTGGTCGGCAAGGGGAACATTATGAAATACACGGAGGGGGCCTTCATTCGCTGGGGCTATGAGGTAGCCCGGGAGGAGTTCGGGGATGTGACCATCACCGAGGCCGAGGTAGCGGAGGGCAAGCCGGCCGAGGGGAAGATCATCATCAAGGACCGCATCGCCGATGCGATGTTCCAACAGGTCCTGCTCCGCCCCGAGGAATACGACGTGATCGCCACCCCCAACCTCAACGGCGATTACCTCTCCGAGGCCCTGGCGGCGATGGTGGGCGGGGTGGGCATCGCGCCGGGCGCCAACATCGGGGACGCCCTGGCCGTCTTCGAGGCCACCCACGGCTCCGCGCCCAAATACGCCGGGCTGGACAAGGTGAACCCGGGCTCGCTGCTGCTCTCCGGGGTGATGATGTTCCGTTACATCGGGTGGAACGAGGCCGCCGACGCCATCGAGGCCGCCTTCACCCGGACCATCCAGCAGAAAATCGTCACTTACGACCTGGCCCGCCTGATGGAAGGCGCCCGCGAGGTCCGCACCAGCGAGTTCGCTGACGCCGTCGTGGCCAATCTCTGATGCCCTGTCCGTAAGGGCCGGGGGGCCCAGGCGCCCTCCGGCCTTTTGCTCGATGAGGGCTGGAAAGCGCGCTGCTTTCTGAATCCCCTGGAAAAAAGGAGCGAACCCTATGGACGATGCGATTGTGGTTGCATTGTTCCGATGCCCAGGCCACCGGATCCCCATGGAATCCGTTTCCGCTCTCCGCGTGGAAGCCGGCTACGGCATCGTGGGCGACTCCCATGCCCGGGAGGGATCTCTCCGTCAGATCCTGCTGATGGACCAGGAAACCCTGGACGCCCTGGATCTTCCGCCAGGAGCTGTGCGGGAGAACATCACCGTGCGGGGCCTCCCTCTTCACGCCCTTCAACCCGGAGAACACCTCCGGGTCGGCGAGGCTTTGCTGGAGATCACCAAACCCTGCACGCCATGTTCGCGTATGGAGGAGATCCGGCCCGGGCTGCAGGAGGCCCTCCGCGGCCGCCGCGGCATGCTTGCCCGAGTGCTGGAAAGCGGATGGATTCGCCGGGGCGATCTCATCCGGATCGAGTCCCGCGAAACATCCCCTTGACCCCCTTATGGCTTCCTAAAGCCCAAAATTCCCTTTTTCACAAATTTGTGATATATCAGAAGCGACAGAGCAGCACCGAGGCGGGGGTCGGTGAAATGGCTACCGTGCAAAAGGTTCCAGATATTGTGGTGGGGCGGCTGCCTGTGTATCTGCGGGCCCTTCAGGTGATGGCCGCCGAGGGCCGGGAGATCACCTCATCCCAGGAGCTGGGGGAACGCCTGGGGATCAGCTCGGCGCAAATCCGCAAGGACCTCTCGTATTTTGGCACCTTCGGCAAACAGGGGACCGGATATCGCATCCCGGATCTGATTGAACACCTGAAGCGCATTCTGAAAGTGGATCGAACGTGGGATATGATCCTGATCGGGGCGGGCAACCTGGGGCACGCCCTGGCCCAGTATCAGGGCTTCACCCCCCGGGGGTTCCGGCTGGTGGCGATCTTCGACAACGATCCGGAGAAGATCGGACGGCCGATCGGGCCCCACATCATTCGGGATGTGCAGGAGCTCCCTGCGTTCGTGCGGGAGCATGGCATTCAGATCGCCATGATCGCCGTTCCAGCCTCCGCTGCCCAGCAGGTGACCGATCTCTGCGTGGAGGCCGGCATCCGCGCGATCCTGAACTACGCCCCAATCCACCTGAAGGTCCCACCCGGGATCCTGGTGCAATATATTGATCCCGCTATCCATCTCCAGCAAATGACCTATTATCTGGATGACCCGGCTTGAGGCGCTCTTTCCCACCGGGAGATCAGGGCGCGGCTGGAGGTGAGGGCAAGGGGCGCCGCGGGGAAAGCTCCGCCCGGGGGAGCGAAAGGACCGGGGGGAGGCGCCGCCCCGTATCCTGCCCGCATAGACAACAAGCGCTCGCTCATGAAATCCGCCCGAACGGAGCAAGATAGTGCCTGACCCTTCGACCCCTGGCAAAAAGTTCATCGCCATCGCGGGGAACATCGGGGTGGGAAAATCCGCGCTGACCGAACGGCTCGCCGCGGCGCTCGGATGGGAGCCGTTCTTCGAGGCGGTGGACGACAATCCCTACCTCGCGGATTTCTATCAGGACATGGCCCGCTGGGGGTTTCACTCCCAGATCTTCTTCCTGGGACGGCGGCTCCGGCACCATGTCCTCCTCCTGCAACGGCCTCACTCGGTGATCCAGGATCGCACGATCTACGAGGATGCCGAGGTCTTCGCCAGAAACCTGTATGAACGGGGGGATCTGAGCGAGCGCGACTGGCGGGTCTACCGGGAGCTCTATGAAACGCTGTTGATGTTCCTCCCACCTCCTGACCTTGTGCTCTATCTCCGGGCCTCTGTTCCGACCCTCCAGCGCCGCATCGCCCTGCGGGGCCGCGCCTTCGAACGGGCGATCTCAGCGGATTACCTGGCACGCCTGAACGATCTCTACGAGGAATGGATCCGGCGCTTCGATCTGTGCCCGGTCCTCACTATCCCGGCCGACCGGCTGGATTTCGTTCAGCATCCCCGCCATCTGCGCCTGATCGTAGACAAGGTAATGGAGAAGCTTCAGGGGAAGGAAGAAGTCACCTTTGACGACGCCATGGATGATCTTCTCCACGAAAAACTGCCCTCCTGATGGATGAAGCGATATCTCGCTGAAGGCTCCGGAGGCTGCGAAAAAGCTCAGGAAACGTGCCTCTCCCCCCGCGTCGTCCCGCGGCCCGGGGAAGTAGAGAAGAGCGCATATTTTTCTCCTCCTCGCCTCATGGTTGCGCGAATGAATTTCCCTTGTTATACTTGGGGGAAAAGCTCAGGGCGGCGGCTTGCCTTCGCCGCGCGGAGCGCCCTGGAGCTGCCTCGACAACGGAATAAGAGCGCCGCTCTTATCCAGAGTGGGTGGAGGGACCCGGCCCGATGAAGCCCCGGCAACCTGCCCGCCGAAGTCCGCGGCCGACCGGCGAACGGCCGCGCGGGTAAGGTGCCAAGTCCGGCAGAAGCGTTCGCCGCGCTTCTGGGAGATAAGGGTGGCCTGACCCCAGGGCCCCTTTTCCCAGAAGGGGCCTTTCTGTTTTCGGAAGCCAGATCGATGTACAGGGGTGATCCCGCCTGGATTCGGAGTTCTTCCGATGGAGAAATGGCGTGAGCGTATCGTCATCGACCCGCAGATCTGTCATGGGAAACCCTGCATCCGGGGCACCCGGATTCCGGTCTCGGTGATCCTGGATAACCTGGCCGAGGGGTGGACGCCGGAGGAGATCGCGGCCGAGTATCCTCCCTTAACGATTGAGGACATCCAGGCCGCTATCGCTTATGCCGCCGATCTGGTTCGTGAAGAGGAGCTGACGCCCCTTCGATGAGAGCCCTTCCACTCAAACTGGATGAGAACCTGGGCCTTGCCCCTCTGGCGATGCTGCGGCGGCTCGGATATCCGGCAGACCGGGTTCATGAAGAGGGGCTCTCGGGAGCCCCTGATGAGGTCGTGTGGAGCCGCATCTGTGAGGAAGGGCGCTTCTTCATCACGCTGGATCTGGGGTTCGCCGATGTGCGGCGTTTCCCTCCCGGCTCTCATCCGGGAGTCTTGATCCTGCGTCCCCGGACGAAGGGGAGAAACGCCGTCCTGGAAATCCTGGGACGCATCTTGAAGGAGCATGCGCTCGAAGACTTTAAGGGCTGTCTGGTGATCGCCGATGAAAAACATGCTCGCATTCGCCGCCCGCCCTTCGGTCTCCAGGGAAATCCATAGCCGCGCTGTCCGGGGGGATACGGCGCGAAGGCCCTGATCGCACAACCGGTTCAACGGAACTCTCGACGGCGGGGAAAAGCTGCAAAGCACCGGGAAGCTTGCTCCTTCCCGGATATGCGAGGGGCGGACAGGGATCCCTTTAGAGCGCCCGGCTGCCCCTATCGATCGAAAAGTGGATTCGTGCTCTCCGTGCTCCTGACAACGGAATAAGAGCGCCGCTCTTATCCAGAGTGGGTGGAGGGACCCGGCCCGATGAAGCCCCGGCAACCTGCCCGCCGAAGTCCGCGGCCGACCGGCGAACGGCCGCGCGGGTAAGGTGCCAAGTCCGGCAGAAGCGTTCGCCGCGCTTCTGGGAGATAAGGGTGGCCTGACCCCAGGGCCCCTTTTCCCAGAAGGGGCCTTTTTATTTATTCCAGGCCTCTCCTTGCTCCACCGCCCCCGCTATGGCCCTGAGGGCTGCGGGAGGGAAATGAGCGGACATCGATCGCTTTCAAAACCCCAGGGAGGGATTCCTGAAAAGCGCCCAGGAGGTGCCGGCGATGGACGTGCAGACCGAAACCGGATGTGATGCCCGGATCGAGACGCGCGGGCCGTCCACGCTCGCCGTCCACGGCGGGGAAACGCGCCATAACCCCTACCATGCGGTGGTCCCCCCCATCGTCCAGACGGCTACCTATGCCTTTCGGGACACGGCGGATCTGATCGCTTTCCAGGAGTCCCGGCTGTGGGGGGAAGCCCGGGACCGGGTGGATTACGGCCGCTACGGGAATCCCACGGTGGCGGCCCTCGAGGCCCGGGTGGCGGCTCTGGAGGGGGCGGAGGCCGCCGCGGCTTTCTCCACCGGCATGGCGGCGATCACCGCCGTCCTCCTCGCCTTCCTCCGCAGCGGCGCCCACCTCATCGTCACTGAGGACGCCTACCGCCGCACCCGTCAGTTCATCCTCCAGTTCCTGCGGCGCTTCGGTGTGGAAGCGACCGTGGTGCCCATCGGGGATCTGGAGGCCCTGGAGGCCGCGATCCGTCCGAACACCCGCCTGATTTTCACCGAAACCCCCACGAACCCTTACCTCCGGGTGATCGATCTGGAGCGGCTGGCGGAAATCGCCCGGCGTCGACGCATCCGGACGGTGGTGGATAGCACGTTCGCCACGCCGCTGAACCTGCGACCCCTGGATTACGGGATCGACCTAGTGGTCCACAGCGCGACGAAATACCTGTGCGGCCACAACGATGTGATGGCCGGGGTGATCGCGGGGTCCGCGGAGCTGATCGCCGGCCTGCGGGAGATGCAGGCGATGCTGGGAGGCATCCTGGACCCCCATGCGGCATATCTGGTCCTGCGGGGATTGAAGACCCTGGCCCTGCGGGTGCAGCGACAGAACGAAAACGGCATGCGGGTGGCCGAGTTCCTCAGCGCCCATCCGAAGATCCGGCGCGTCTGGTATCCGGGGCTTCCCTCCCATCCCGATCACGCCGTCGCCCGTCGGCTGATGCGCGGCTTTGGCGGAGTGGTCACCTTCGAGGTCGCTGCGGATCGGGAGGGCACCTCGCGATTTATCGACGCCTTGCGGATCCCGTATATCGCCCCCAGCCTGGGCGGGGTGGAGAGCCTGGTGGAGCAACCCGCGCTGATGTCTTATTACGAGATGGAGCCGGAGCAGCGCCTCGCCATCGGCATTACGGATAACCTGGTCCGCCTCTCCCTGGGGATCGAGGACGCCGACGATCTGCTGGCGGATCTGGATCAGGCGCTGGCCCGGATTTAGGCCGCCCGGAGCGTAACCGCTCAGCGGGTCTCCTGGCGAAGCCACGTCTTAAGCCTCCTCCTGAGGGCTTTGAGGGCCGCCTGGGGTGCCTTCGAGGGCCCCCACGGCCCCCATCCCTCCCCCGCTGCCTTCGACTCCGCCGGTCGAAGGCCCGGAAACGGTTACGGCTCGCTATTTGCCCGCCCCCGGATCCCCGGAACCGGGAGCGCTTCCCGGATTCGGGTCCACTCCTCCGGGGTGAAGGGCCTCAACCCCCACCATGCCGCTCCAAAGCCGAGGGCGCCCAGGGCCAGCGCCATCAGCGGCGCAACGCCCCATAAAGCCCCCATCAGTCCGATCATCACCCCCCCGGCGATCAGCGGCCGCCCCAGGATCTCCCCCCACGGCAGCGGGCCCATCGTCCGCCGCAGGTCGTAATAGAACGCCATCCCCTCCACGATCTCGGACAGGATGGTGATCACGGCCGCCGCCGGGTAACCGAAGGTCGGGATGGTGAGCAGGTTGGCGATCCCGTTGAACCCCAGAGCGATCATGAAGGCTTTCGTCTGATAACGCTGTCGCCCCAGGGCGACCAGAACATAGTTGATCAGGCTGTTCATCCAGCCGATGGGGATGGACCAGATCATGATCCGCAGGGCGATGGCCGCGTGCGGGAGATACTGGGCGCCCCCCAGGAGCCAGGAAAGCGGCTCCGCCAGGAAGGTGAAGAGCGCGGCGGTGAAGACCGCCACCGCCGCCAGCCCCTTGAGGGTCAGGATCACGGAACGCCGCATGGCCTCCAGCGAGCCGGCCGCCTGGCGGGAGATCACCGGGAACACTGCAAAAGTGGTGTAAGCCGGGATGATGTTCAGCGCGTCCAGCCACTTGTAAGCCGTGCTATACCACCCCACCTGCAGATCGCCCTTCAACGCCTGGAGGATCGGCACGTCGATCTTGAAGAACAGGGTGGCCAGGAGATGATTGAGCATCAGGGGCCCCGATTCCCGAACCATTTCCCGACGCAGGGCCGGGTCGTCCTCCCAGCGAGGGCGGAAAAAGAGGCGGAAAGCGATCCCGCTTAACAGGGCGAGGGTGATGAGATTGACCGCGATGGAGGAGGCGGCCAGCCCCACGAAACCGCCCCCGGCCAGCAGGATGGGCACCCCGAAACTCACCTTCAGGAGCACCGTCACCACCGTGAGGGCAGCCGGGATCTCCGCCTTCTCATAGACGTAGAAGAGCGCGGTGACCCCGGTAGCGAGGCTGGCGGGAACCTGGGCCAGGGCCAGGAGGAGGATCGCCAGAGCGGTATCGCCGGTGAGCCGGAACACACCCATCCAGAGGCCGGTGACGGCCAGCAGCAGGGGCATCCAGGCCGTTAACAGGATCAGGCGCATAGCGGCGCTGTTGACGAAATAGCGATTCACCGCCTCCGGATGTTTTGCCCCCTCCCGGGTGAGCCACACGTTGAGGCCGAAGTTCGAGAGGATCTCATACCAGCTGACCAGCACGATGGCGAAGTAATATTTCCCGGCCGCCTCCGGGCCCAGGATACGCAACATCAGGGCAGCGAAGGCAAAGTCGATGGAGCGGGTGAAGAGGTTGAGGGCCATGGCGGTCAGGCTGTTCTTGAAAACCCGGCGGACGGTGGATTGCTCCATCTCCGCCCGATACAGGCGCCCCCATGTCCAGACGATCAGCATGAAGAGGGCCGCCATGCCGCCGATGAAGGTGGTGAAGAGCCCCAGCTTGACCGAGAGAGGACTGTAGCGGAAGCGGACAGTCCATCGGCCGGGGGGAAGGATGACCGCGCGGAAGAGGCCGTTGGCCGCGTAGATCGCCAGCGGCTGCTCCTCCGGCTCGCCTCCCCCGATGGGCCGGCGGTAGGCCACCCAGCCCGGGAAGAACGTATCCGCCAGCACCAGCCAGGAGGGCACTTCGACCGCCACATCGACCCACACCTCGTTGATCCCATACGCGGTGATGGTGGCCGGACGAGGGTTCCCGGGCGCCCCGAACTGTTCCAGCCCGGGGACAGGCCCATCCACCACGACATAGAACCGGGGGTCGAACTGCCGCAGCGCCGCGATGGGATCCCGGTGGAAGATGGTGGCCGTCAGGGGAAGGGTCCAGGCCCGGGGCATGGCCCCTTCATTCCGGTAGACCCGCACTTCCCCTTCATAAACCAGGGTGTATCGCGGCGAGGGGATAGTCTCCTCGGTGATCACATATTTCACGTTCAGGGCGTCCAGCAATGGCGAATCCAGGGCGTTCGGATCCGTGATGGGGGCAATGCGATTGAACGGAAGCTCATGCTGGGGCTGGATGGCCGAGAGATAGGCCACATAGCGCTTCAGGATGATGGAGTCATAGCCGCGGATGTCCTGGAGGTCATAGAGCCAGGGCCCATTGGCGTGAAAGGTTTTCCGGCCGTGCGGATCAAAGGTGGTCAACCGCCACAGGTGGGTATCCTGCTTCAGAAAGCGCACTACCGGCGGCTCGTAAGTCAGCCATCGGGGATCGGCCGCCGGGTTGAAGCCTGCCCCCGCCTGGAGCAGATCCAGGGCCAGCATCCCGATGGCCAGCGGCGGCCCCCATCGCCGCCGGAGCGCTGCCAGGGCCAGGCCGCTTCCTGTCGCCACCAGCCCGAAGCGAAGCAGATTCCAGAACTGATAGGAGAAGAACATACGGGCGTCGGGGAAGGCCTCCGGCGCCTTCGCCAGCGCGTGAAGGGCGCGATCCGCCAGGGCCAGCGCCGCATCCGGGACCGCCCACCGGGCCAGGCCCAGCCCCGCAAGGATCCCTACACCGATCCCCAGCATCCCAGCGGCCACCCACTGCCGCTCACGTCCATCCTCGCGCATGATCTGATCGAACCCGACGCCGGCCAGCCCGGCCATCGCCAGGGCGAAGGGCCAGATCCAACGGAAGGGGGAGTGCAGCTGGTTGATGCCCGGCAGGCCGTAATACAGCAGCGCGTAGGTGGGCAGCCCGAAGGCGAAGGAGAACGAAAGCCCCGCCAGGAGGATCAGGAACCCTACTGGCGCGCGGGATCGAAGGGAGGAGCGCCAGCGGACGAGGGCCAGGATGGCGAAAGCCCAGGGCAGGAGCCCCAGATAAGCGCCCCCTTCCACATAGTTTTTGATCCCCCAGTGGCTGGTGAAGGCCCCATTGGGATTGGGCTGTCCGTAGGCGTTCACCGTGAACGGCACCCACTCCCCGGTGAACACATCCCGCACTCCGTGATGGCTGGGGTTGCCGTAAAAGTCCGGGATCAGGAAGACCAGAAGGTGCCGCCAGGGATAGGCCCATCCCCGCACCTGCTCCAGCGTGGCCGTTCCCTCCCGGAAGTTCTCCCGCACCACCTCATAGAGGGGAACCCATTGCGCTGCGCCGAGGGCGAACCCCAGCCCCAGCGCGAGACCAACCCATCCCAGCGTCGCCAGGGCCTGGAGACGGTCGGGGAGGGATGGCGCCCGGATGCGGCGCCACGTCTTCCAGGCTCCCCACAGGCCGTATCCGGCGCCGACCAGGACCGTGTAATAGGTGATCTCCACATGGCCGGCCAGGATGTTCATCCCCAGGGCCAGGGCCGATAGAAGCGCCCACGGCAGCGCCGCGGGGCGGCCGAGCAGAGGGCGCCGCTCGATCATCGCGTGGAGTGCCGCAAGCAGATAAGGGAGCCATGCCGCGCCGGCGACGATCATCGGGAACACCAGACTGACCACCATGAAGGCGCTCAGCTCGTAAGCCACCCCGGCGAACGTCGCGGCCGCCCGGCCCAGCCCCCACGCCCGGGCCAGCCCATACATCCCCAGCCCGGCCAGGAAAAGCTGCAGGGCATTGAAGAGGCCATAGGCCTGAGGGATCGGGAAGATCAGAAAGAGGAGGGTGAACGGGTAGAGCGCGGAATGCTGGCCGTTCGCCAGGAAGGGCGCCCCGGCGAAGAGATCGGGGTTCCACAGGGGGAGCTCCCCGCGCCGGAAGGCGGCCACCAGAAACCGCTTCCAGGCGTAATTCTCCAGCACCAGGTCGGAAAGCAACGCGTTATGCGGGATGGTGATCCCAAAACGCTCCGCGGCCGACCGCCAGGGCTGCCACTCGTAAAGGTTGTCGGCCGGGATCAGCGTCCTGGCCCCCGTCAGCGTCGGGCCCAGGAGCAACACCGGCAGCCCGGCGAACACCAGGACCGGGCCGATCGCCACAAGGATGCCCTTCCATCGCCGCATCAATGATCTCTCTTCCCGCATTCGGGATGAACGGCTTCCGACGGTGAACCAGCGTTCCCGCTCCCGACGGGGATCCCTCTTCCCACACAGAAGCGACAACGGGCCAGGGCCGCCAGGGAGCCACGCGCAGCGCTTACCCATTATACGGGGAGAATGAGAAGGCGGATCCGGAAAAGCGCATCAGGAAACCCGCTACGGTATGTTATAATCATTGCGAAAATCGCAGAGGAATGTGGAGGTTGAATGCGGATCGCTCTGACTCCTTCGGAGTGGCGCTGGCTGGGCAACGGGTTGATCCTGCTGGGGGTGCTGGTCTGGGCTCCTTTCCTGACCGCCATGGCAATGGGGGAAGACTGGCCGTTCCTGCCTTTTCTGGCCGCGCATCTCACAGGGGTGCTGGGCGGATGGCGGTTGCGGGCCCGGGCGGCCGCAATGGAGGAAAGCGCGCCGGCCGCCTGGGAGATCGGCCGTCGGCGGCGGCGGCTCAGCCGCTTCCTGATCTACCTGGGCGTGCTGGCCTGGGCGCCTTATTTCTATCAAACCCGGGTGCTGGGGCGTGAGGTCGAGATCTCCCCCTACCTCGCCGCGCACCTCACCGGGGTCCTCAGCGGCGTCGCCCTGCGCCTGAGCGTGGAAATGGAACGACGCTGGCGCCGGAGCGGTCGCCCCCATGGGGCTTGAGAGAGATCCCCCGGATCGGTAGGGACTACCATCGAATCCCGGCGGCTTCGTCCTCGCCATTCGTCCACGCCCAGGCCATGTGCGGCGTGTTGTGGGCGATCCCGATCCACCCCATCCGATCCACGCCGATCAGGCCGCCGCGGCCCTGCACCCGTTCCTCCAGCAGGCGGATCGCGGCTTCCACCGCCGTCCGGGCCGTGAGCCCCATGGCCATGAAATCGCAGGCGGTCTTCGAGATCACCACCCGCATGAGGGTCTCTCCCCACCCGGTTGCGACCACCGCCCCCACCCGATCGTCCGCGTAGGCGCCACAGCCGATGAGGGCGGAATCCCCTACCCGACCGGGCCACTTGTTGGAGATCCCGCCGGTGGAGACCGCCGCCGCCACATGGCCCGCCGCATCCATCGCCACCGCGCCCACCGTGTCCATCGGCTCGGCCAGGGCCTGGGCCAGGACCTCCCGGAGATCCCGGGGGCCGTTCCGCTGCAAGGCCTCCCACCGCTCGCGGTCCCGGGGGGCGACCAGCTCCGCATCGTCGGCCATGGGGAGCCCGAGCAGCTCCGCGAGGGCCTCGGCGCCGGCCCCCACCAGCAACCCATGGGGCGTGCGCTCCATCACCGCCCGGGCCAGCGCGATCGGGTGGCGGACCCGGCGGACGGCGGCCACGGCTCCGGCCCGCAGCGTGGCGCCGTCCATGATCAGGGCGTCCATCTCCACCGTTCCCGCCCGGGTCATGACGCTGCCCCGCCCGGCGTTAAAGGTGGGATCATCCTCCAGGACGCGCACGGCGGCCTCCACCGCATCCAGGGCGGAGCCGCCGGCGGCCAGCACCGACCATCCCGCCTGCGCGGCGCGGCGGCATCCCTCCACCGCCGCCGCATGGCGCTCCTCCGGGATGGTCCCTGCGCCACCATGAACGAGGAGAATGGGTCGCGGCATCGGAGCGCCTTTACCGCAAGGGAAGTTGGCGTCTCTAAGGATAGCCGGGCTTAGGGTTCGGCCGCCAGTCCCCCCTCACGGGCAGACGAAGGGCGGCGACATCACCAGCGGGAGATACACCCGATAGGGCCCGGGAGGCGGGCCGGGTGGGGGAGGCACCACACTGCGGACCGCCGCTTCGGCGTTCAACCGGCCGTATCCATAGATGTCATCCCGGCCGGGGCTCCCCAGATCCACGGCGGTGCGGAGCAGGATCCCACACACCTGGTCCGCCGTCAGCGCCGGCCGGGCGGACCATACCAGCCCCGCCACCCCGGCCACGTGGGGCGCGGCCATGGAGGTGCCATCGGCCCACGCATAAGGCAAGTCTCCGGGTGGCGTGAGTGCGACCGGATAGGTGGAAAGGATACTCACCCCCGGCGCGGCGATGTCCACGTGGGATCCGAAGTTAGAGAAAGACGCACGCTGATCCGAGGAATCCGTGGCGGCCACCCCGATCACCCCGGGATAGGCGGCGGGGTAGAACAGCTGATTGACGCCATTGTTCCCTGCCGCCGCCACGATCAGAGCTCCCCGGCCCTGGGCGTAGGCGACGGCGTCGGCGAGGACGCTGCTGAAATATGGGCTCCCCAGGCTCAGGTTGATGACCGTGCGCTTTCCGAAGGCCGCCCCCCAGTCGGCAGCATATCGGATCCCCTGAGCAACCCAGCTGTCCTGGCCTTGTCCACCCCCATCCAGCACCTTCACTGCAAGCAGATCACACCCCCAGCACACGCCGGCGACGCCAACCCCGTTGTTCGTGTTCGCCCCGGCGATCCCTGCCACATGCGTGCCGTGGCCGTGGTCATCCATGGGATTGTTGTCGTTGTTCACAAAATCCCACCCCAACCATAGCCGTGCGGAGGCCAGATCTGGATGAGTATAGTCCACCCCGGTATCTACGATAGCGATCCAAACCGCGGAGGATCCAGTGATCACATCCCACGCCTGTGGAGCGCGGATCTTGGGGAGATTCCACTGGTCAGTTCCATAATAGGGGTCGTTGGGGGTGAAAGCGATGCGAACCTCACGGTCCACCTCGGCGGTTTCGACGTCGGGGCGCTGGCGCAGCCGTTCCGCCACCGCCTCGGGCTCCTGCCCCGGCGGCACCGGGATCCGCCACCAGCGGGGGACGGCGAGGGCCTCAGCATCGGGGAAGCCGGCCGCCATGAGGCCCGCGCGGAAAGCGCCGGGGGGAACCTCGCTTTTGCGCTTCACCAGAACGGAGGGGCCGTGGGGAGCCGGAGCCGCCCGGGCCTGCACGGCAGACCGCGCCGCCGAAGCCGCCGGGATCGGCGGGGGAAGGCACCGGCCATCTTCCAGGGGGAGGAAGCAATCCGGCGCCGCCGAAACGCCGGGCGCAGGAGACCACACGCCAGCACCCGGAAGCCCGCTGAGAACCCAGATCAGCGTCAGGATCAGCCATCTGCCCCATCGCATATGGTGCCGCTCCCTCATCCTTTGGTTGGGATGTGCAGTAAGTATAATTCAGGCCCTGGAAGATAGGCAGCAACAGGGAATCCCCAGGCATTGCGCCTTCTCTCCTTCGCCTCCCAGCGCGATGACGTGGGTATTCAGCCCGCTGGCTGAAAGGCCTATCTCGGGGCAAAATTCCATTGGGGTGTTATGTCGAAGCCCGGAACTCCAGGAGGTCCACCGCCATCGGATCATGGAAGACCCAGCACGGGATGGAAAGCCATCGGCCTGATCCCGGATGATCCCGACGGAAGGGGAAATGGTTTCGGATACCCATCCTGAAATAGAGGCCCTGCAAATCGAATGGATCCGGCGCATGCCAGCGTGGAAAAAATTCGCCATCGTGGATAGCCTGAACGAGATCATCCGCACGCTGGCCATCCAGGGGATCCAACAGCGCCACTCTCACGCCACACCCGAAGATGTCTTCTAAGATTCCCCGAACACCTCGGCCTCGAAGCGGAAGAGGCGGGCATCCGGCCAGCGATAGGCATCCTCGGGAAGGCCGGCTTTGAGACAGAGGGCCCGCAGGAAGGTCTCCCGATCCCACCCCTGCTCCACCGGGACCTGGGGGAGCAGCAGCCCGGTGCGCCCTCCAGCCAGGATGAAGAGGCCATCCCGCCCGATCTCGATCTCCGCGGGATCGGTCACCGGCCGCAGCGGGGAGAGGATGCTGATCTCATACTCCAGATGGGGCAGTTCCTCAACCGTCACCGGAGGGAAGCGCGGATCATCCAGGGCGGAGAGCACCGCCACCCGCTGCACGGCATGGGCCAGGTCCGAGCGCGGCCAGATCTCCCCCCGGCATCCCCGGAGGTGGCCGCCCTTCGTGAGGGTCACAAAGCAGGCCCGGGGCAGCCATAGCCATGGGGAGTCCACATGAAGCTCGGGAAGCGGCTTCCCCTGCACGGCATGGGCCACCGCCTCCCGCGCGATCTCCAGAAGCGTCTGTCGATCCTCTTCCCCCAGCGGGGGATCCGGCGCGCGGGCGAAGCGGATGGCCGCGTAGCCCACCACGTGATCTTTCCGCCCGTAGGGGACATCGCTGGAGTTGGCGTATTTCAGCAGGCTGGCGTGGACCGCGCCGGTGCGCCGGGCGTAGGCCATGGCGGTGCGCACGGGCCCCTCGCCGCACATCAGCGTCGCCAGCCCGGGGATCCGGCGGGCCATCCATTCCGCAATGGTGTGACGGAGCAGATCGTCGTCTAGGGAGAGGATGGCGCCGATGGCGTTGAGATCCACCTGGCGGGCGTGCTCATCCCGCGGGTAGTGGGAGAGATCGCTGCTGGCGATGACGATCGCGCGACGCCCCGCGAGGGCCCGGGCCAGGGCCTCCGCCAGGGCTTCGATGTTCTCCAGAGAAGGCTCCCCGATCATCACCGGGACGAAGCGGAGGTCCGGGAACAGGCGCTGGAGGAAGGGGAGCTCGACCTCGATCGAATGCTCCTCAAGGTGCACCTCGGGGACGAAACGGAGGGGCGGGCCGGCGGCCAGCAGGGCATGGGCCAGCTCCTCATCGATGGGGATCTCCCCCAGAGGGGTCCGCCACGCCCCCCGGGCCCAGACGGAGATCTCGTGGAAAAAGGGCTCCACGTGATTGGTGCCCAGAACCACCACCGCATCGTAGGATCGGCCCGCGAGCTGTTTGAATCCCCACGCGGCCACATGGCCCGAGTAAATGTAGCCGGCGTGGGGGACGATCAGGGCCGCGGGCTCCGGGTCGTAGCGCGGAGCCTCCGCGAGCAGGCGATCCACCATCTCGGCCAGCGCCTCTGGATCCGCCGGATAGAAGGCTCCCGCCACCGCGGGTTCCCGGATCTCCATCTTCCCGCGCGTCATGTCCGTTCCTTTCCTGGCCCAGACAAGCTCACCGGGAAGCCGGTGCGTTCAGGGCTCCCCCTTCGCGGGGGCCCTTTACATGATCGCGATCTCCCAATCCACCACCATCACATCCGGCCGATTGGTTTCGATCCAGCGGACCGCGCTTTCCAGGATCGCGTGGGTGTGCCCGGCATCCGTGGAGATCGTCGCCAGGCCCAGGCGAGCCGACTGGGGGAAGTCCTGATGGTCGATCTCAGCGGCCGCCACGTTGAAGGCCTGACGCAGATGGGCGATCAGGGACTTCATCACGCTGCGCTTGTCCTTCAGGGACAGCGCGCCCGGCAGATGCAGATCCACCATGCACGTGCCGACGACCATGAGACATATCCTCAAAAGAGTTCAGCGGACCGGACCCCCGCCTGCCGGAGAACGCTGAGGCGCTCCCGCCATTCCGGGATCCGGCGTCGCTCCTCGGGGGTCAGAGCCCCGGGCTGCGCCTCGATGGCGAGGAGGCGCCGGAACGCCGCCACGATCGCCGTGGCCGCCTCTTCGAAGGTCACGGGACGGCCGGCGGCCTCCCGAAGGGTGATGGCCCGGCGTCGAAGCCGCTCGGGGTCCGGCCCGTTCCTGAGATAGGCCGCGATCGCGCCGGGATCCCCTTCCAGAGGAAGCGAGCCGTGCTGAAGGACCACGCCGCGGTGACGCCACTGGGCGCTTCCCATGATCTTCCGCCCGCCGATCGTTACCTCGTAATCCGTCGGCGTCTCAAAACAGACAAAGCCATCCCCCCGGGCGGCCGGATCGAGGCGGGGAGCTAAGGCGACCCCCGAGATCCCCAGATCGCGCAGGGCCTGAACGAAAGCCTCCGCGAACCGGCGGAACGTCTCCAGCACCCCGCCCGCCGCGCGGGGGTCCGTCTCGGGGAAGACGAGGCTATAGGTCAGCTCGCCCGCGTGAAGGATCGCCCGTCCGCCGGTGGGCCGCCGGACCACCTCCACGCCATCCATCCGGCAGCGGGTGAGATCCACTTCATCGACCGGCTGGCGACGCCCCAGGCTCAGGCAGGGCGGATCCCAGCGATAGAACCGCAGGGTGGGCGGCGCCTCGCCCTCCGCCACCGCCTCCACGATCGCCACATCGATGGCCATGTTTGTCGCCCCATCCGCGGGGGGCGACCAGAGCAGGCGCCAGCAGGCAGTAGGGAAGCTCACGGTCGGGACAGGCGATCCTGCAACCATTCGATGAGGATCTCCTCCAGCTCCTGACGGCACTCTTCGAGGGTCCGCCCCGTGGCGTAGACCTCCGGGTAAACCTCGATCTCCCCATAGTAAGTGCCATCTTCCAGCTGGCGGTAACGCGCCCTCTCCATGGCTGCTTCAACCAGCGCAGAAAACATCGAGTGTCTCCCGGATCATGAAGATCTCATATCCATTTTAACGCACCCATCCGTTTCCCTCCGCAACAGAGCTCCCGATGTTCATCCTCTCCCGGCGTCCTGCTCAGCCCCGTAACTCCGTCATCTTCCTCTGAACCCGGGTTGCCCGATCTCCACGGGATCCAGCACGCCATGCACTAAAATACGAAGAGCAACTCCCCTGCCGGAGGTGCGGATGCGCGCTTGCGCGACCTTCTCCATCGTCGCCTTCGATCCTGCCCGCCAGGAGTGGGGCGTGGCCGTGGCTTCCAAGTTCCTGGCGGCCGGAGCGGTGGTGCCCTGGGCCCGGGCCGGCGCTGGGGCCGTCGCCACACAGTCCTACGCCAACACCCGCTTTGGGCCAGAGGGGCTCGCGCGGATGGCCCAGGGGCTCTCCGCCGAGGAGACGCTGGCCGCCCTCCTGGCGGAAGATCCCGAGCGGGAGAAGCGTCAGGTGGGCCTGGTGGACCGTCAGGGGCGTGCCGCGGCCTTCACCGGCTCCGAGTGCCTGCCATGGGCTGGCCATCGGATCGGCGAGGGGTTCTGCTGTCAGGGGAACCTGCTGGTGGATGAACGCACCCTGGAGGCGATGGCCGAGGCCTTCGTGAACGCTTCCGGGGAGCTCGCCGATCGCCTGGTGGCCGCCCTGCTGGCCGGAGACCGCGCCGGCGGCGACCGGCGCGGCCGCCAGTCCGCCGCCATCCTGGTGGTCCGCGAGGGGGGCGGCTACGGCGGCTTCAACGATCGCTACATGGATCTGCGCGTCGATGATGACCCGGACCCGGTGGTGAAGCTGAGGGATCTGGTGGAGCTGCATCATCTCTATTTCGGGACCCCTCGGCCGGAAGACCTCCTCCCTATCGACGAGGCCCTGGCCCGGGAGATCCAGCGTTTGCTGCGACACACCGGCCACTATTCCGGCGAGATCACAGGGGTTTACGATGAAGCCACACGGCGCGCCCTGGAAACCCTGTTCGGGATCGAGAACCTGGAGGAACGCTGGCAGCCGGGGGATCGCATCGATCGGGTGGCCTGGGAATTCCTCCGCCGCCGGTTCGGCATGGGATAAGATCCCGGTTCACGTCCAGAATAGGGGTGGGTCGCCTCCGGCGACCCACCCGGTCTCGAGGGGCAATCCGCGGCGTGGCTCCATGCCCCTTCGCCAAGAAGCGAGCAAGATCGGCAGCGGCCTCATTGTGTGGGATCTTCAGAACGGCTCCCCAGCAGGAACCCGCACAGGCGCAACGGGAGCGGGCACGTGCCTCCTGTGGGCCGCCAGATAGGCGTTTACCACCAGATCCATCAGACCGCTCACCCGCACGCCCAGGCCGTAATACTCACTCAGATCCCCCAGCTGCAGACGGCAGTTATCGCATGAAGCCACCACAACCCGGGCGCCCGTCTGGCGGATCTGCTCCACCTTGCGGCGCCCGGCCCGCATGCGCTTCTCATACCACTCGGGAACCGCCACCAGGCCGGCCCCGCCGCCGCAACAGAAGTTCTCCGCCCGGTTGGGGGTCATCTCCCGGAAATCCTGAACGACCGCCCGCAGGATGATCCGGGGCTCCTCCAACAGGCCGCCGTTCCGACCCAGGTTACAGGAATCGTGATACGTGACCGGCTCCGGGTTCGCCGATGGATCCAGCGGCAGGCGGCCCTGCTGGATCCACTCCGCTGCCGCCTCGATGATGCTGCGGACGCGGAAGGGGAAATCCTCGAACCAGTTCGGCGCCTCCCAGCGCAGAACCGTATACGCGTGGCCGCACTCGGCCAGGATGATCTCCTTCACGCCCAGCCGTCGCGCTTCATTCACAATTCGCTGAGCGATCGCCCGGGCGCGCTGGATATCGGCCAGGAAGTATCCATAATTGGCCGCCTCGAACATGCTCAGGGTCCAGTTCGCCCCGACCGCGTGGAAGAGGATCGCCGCCGGCAGGATGGTATGGGCACCGGAGAGGGCGACATACAGGATCTCCGCCCCTGCCTTCTCCACCGGGATGCGGGCATCCGGATCGCCGGTTTGCTCCTGCAGCTCCCGTTCCAGATCGCGGATCTGATCGATATAGAACTCCCGGAAGAACTCCAGGTTCTCCTCCCGGGCGATCGCCGCGTCGGCGAGCTGCATGAGCATCTCGGGGGCCTTTCCGGCGGCCGTCAGCATGGCACGAGCTGCCCGCATGATGAGCGCCGTATCCACCCCCATCGGGCAGTTCATTGTGCAGCGCCGGCAGAGGGTGCATGCGCCGAAGGCGATCTCTGCCAGTTCCTCCAGATCGGCCTCAGTCAGATCCTTCGCCCCCACCCACCATGGGAACCAACGGCCGATGGGGTCATGAAGACGCCGGTAGAAGCGACGGACCGCCTCGGCCTTGGCCGCGGGGGCGTGGCGAAAATCGGGCTCGGCAGCGAACACGTGGCACGATTCCGCGCAGATCCCACAGCGCGCGCAGACCTCCAGAGCGGTCAGCAGCCGCCGGTCCAAGGACCGCTCAAAAACGGCCAACGCTCGCTGCACACGCTCGCTCATTCGGGTCCTCCTATCCCAGCACCGCTCGTCGGCCATAGAAGAGGCCGAAGAAGAACCGGGAGAAAAAGAAATAGAGGCAGTGCCGGATCTTGGTAAGGGGGATAGCGATCAGGGTCAGCGCAGACAGGGCGTAGAACGCCCCCGTCCAGCGCGGATCCGCCCAGAACGCCATGCCTGCCGCCTGCCATACCGTCACCAGGGCCACCGCGGCATAGTCATCCGGGTGGCTGAGGGCCCGGAGCCGCTCATCGAAGATCCGCATCATGATCCCGATCAGGCCGCCTGCGGCTCCAATCCCGGTGAGAACCAGGCCGGCCGGGGCGATCGAGGCCGGGAGGGAGAGCCGCCAGGGGCTGATCGCCAGCGTGGCCAGCGTGGCGAAGATCCCAAGGTGGAAGAGCACTCCCCGCAGATAGGGGAGAAGATGTCGTCGGGTGCTCTCCTTCGCCCAGGGCATCATGCCCCAGGTGAACGCGTAGACGACGCCCCGCCATGCGGGGCCCCGGGGCGGGGCCCGATCCGGCCGGTAGGGACGGGCCAGCAACCCGTAAAGCCGCCAGCCCAGCCCCCCGATGCCCAGGCCCAGCGCAATGAGGACGATCCATCCCCACAGCGCGGTCGTGCTCATTTCAGCCTCCGCACCACGAAGCGAATGACCTTGTCCTGCTTCTCCATGGTCACCAGTTCGTTGCCCGTGCTCCGGCACCACGCCGGGATGTCGGCCATCACCCCCGGATCCGTCGCGTAGGCCTCGATGATCCCTCCGATGGGAACATTCTTGATGGCCTGGTTGATCTTCACCACCGGCATCGGGCACAGCAAACCTTTGAGGTCCAGGGTGAGGTCAGCTTTCACCTCCATCACGCACCTCCTGAAGAGGGATCCGGCTCTTTCGGGATGTAAGGAAACCGTCCATGGTTAGGGGGCTGTCGAGGCCAGCCCCTCAACCCCGCCCACCCCAGAGAAGGGAGAGCGTGCGCGCCAGAGGTTTCAGATGAACAGCGTGATCTTCGAACGCGAAGCCTCCTCTAGGAATGTAGCTACGCCCACCACATCCTGGACCTCGTCGATCAGATCCTCCCGACGGATCTCCATCACCTCCATGCTCATCTGGCAGGCCAGCATGCGGACCCCGAGCTCGGCGGCCAGCTGGCGCAGCTCCGGCAACGACGTCACGTTGTGCGCTTTCATCATCTTCTTGAACATCCATCGGCCCAGGCCCCCGAAGTTCATCTTGCTGGGCCCCACCCCGTTGATGTCTTTCAGGAAAACGCCCAGCATCCGGCCGAACAGGCTGCGCCCCGTGGGGGTCTGTTTCTTGATGGCCTGCAGACCCCAGAAGGTAAAGAACATCGTGACGTCCATTCCGGAGGCCGCCGCGCCCGTGGCGATGATGAACGCGGCCATCAAGCGATCCATGTCGCCGCTGAACACGACCATGGAAAGCCGATTCGGAACCTCCCGCTCCGAATGCATCGCGGCCGCCTCTGCGACCTGTTCCAGAGCCATCGAGACCTCCTCCCAGGGTTAGCCAGCCATGCGCTGGTAAAGATGGATTCGATCCATCAGGACCGCCCGCATCAGATCCAGCGCCTGGATCACCCGGTGATCCGCCAGGGCGTATTCCACCATCCCGCCCCGGCGGGTGGGGATCACCAGACCTTTGGAGGCCAGCACCCGGAGGTGACGGGCCACCGTGGACTGGGGAAGGCCCAGTGCCCGGGCCAGCGCCGTTCCGGTTTGAGGTCCGTCTGCCAGTTCGTAGAGGATCAGGATCCGCGTGGGGTCCGCCAGCCCGGCACAGATCTCGGCATGAAGCTGGTGGATCTCCTGTCGCGTCGGTCGCTCCATACCTTCTCTTCCTCCGGTTAACAGGATAACCGGAAAGCCGCCCGACGGGTTGCGGATTTCGTCACAATTTCTCGTGCATAAAATCACAGCGTCGCCTCATTTTGGATTATCGGGGATATCGAAAATCGGGCGGGCTTTTTGCCCCATGGATTTTTGGAGATGCGGGGGGACTTGCCGGGCTCTCAGGCCTCCACTATAATTCCGTATAGGCCCTGGCCCTTCAACCTCAAGCAGGAGGAGAGGAGGCTTCCATGTCAAAAAAAACACAGAGCCTGTTGCTGATCCCGGTTGTCCTCTCTTTGTTGCTGGCTGCCTGCGCGCAGCCGGCCGGACCAGCTCCCACCCAACCGGCCAAGAAAGCTTTCCGGGTCGGCCTGGTGACGGATGTCGGGAAGATCGATGACAAATCCTTCAACCAGGGCACCTGGGAAGGTGTCCAGAAAGCGGTGAAGGAGCTGGGCGCGGAGGCGAAATATATCGAGACCCAGGATCCCAACGACTATATGAAGAATATCGCCCAGTTCGCCGACGCCGGCTTTGATGTGATCGTCACTGTCGGGTTCGCCCTCGGAGAGGCCACCCGCGAGGCAGCCAAGAAGTATCCCAACGTCAAATTCATCGGCGTGGATCAGTTCCAGGAGACTCCCATTCCGAATGTGGCCGGGTTGATCTTCGAGGAAGATAAGGCCGGTTTCATGGCCGGGGCCCTGGCCGCCATGATGAGCAAGACAGGCAAGATCGGCGCCGTGCTGGGCACGGACGCCGTGCCGCCCGTCTGGCGGTTCGGCGAGGGTTACCGAGCTGGTGCCAAGTATGCCCGCCCGAACGTCGAGGTGCTGGTGGTCTATCACAACGACGTGGGGCTGGACAAGACCTTCACCGACCCCGAATGGGGGAAGTCCACCGCCCTCTCCCTGGTGGATAAGGGCGTGGATGTGATCTTCGGGGCGGGCGGCAAGACCGGAAATGGCGCCCTGATCGCCTGCGCGGAGACCAAGAAGTGTCTGGCCATCGGCGTGGACGTCGATCAGTATTACACGGTCCCCGAAGCCAAGAGCGTCCTGCTCACCAGCGCGATGAAGGATCTCACCGAGGGGACCTTCAATCTGATCAAGGCGGCTTACGAAGGGAAGTGGCAGGGCGGAAACGTCATCGGGCCAGTCCGCCTGGCGCCCTTCCATGATCTCGAGAGCCAGGTGCCCCAGGAGGTCCGCCAGAAGCTGGCGGAGATTGAGAAAGGGCTGAAGGACGGCACAATCAAGACCAACGTTCCGCCGGCGAAGCCGCAGTGAGCTGCGGGGCGATCCGCTGGGCCAGGGCATCATCGGGGCGGGAGATCATTTCCCGCCCCGATTTTTATTCGGGCTTGTATCTTCTCCTTGTATGATCATCCGCAGGTGGGCGGCAGCCCGATTTCCCCTCCCCGAAACGGGGAGGGGGTTTCTTAGGCGCCCCCTTCCCTCGTAGGAAAGGGGGCCGGGGGTTAGGTCCGAGGACCTCCTCCCCGGATGGGGGCAGACGCGCTTCCCTCGGGGCTTTGAACCGGTATAATCTCTATGGGTGAGGGGGCGGTTGGCCTCTGGTGAGGCCCCCGGTCTTCAAAACCGGTGTCGGGTCGCGGGACGGCCCGGGGTGGGTTCGATTCCCATCCGCTCCCGTCTGGAGGAGTCGGGATGCCTCACATCCCAGCCCTTCGGACCCCTACCCTGGAGGCTGAAGGCCATGCGCGCTATCCGCATTCACCAATTCGGTGGTCCCGAGGTCCTTCAGGTCGATGAAATCCCCACCCCTACCCCCGGCCCCGGCCAGGTGCTGGTCCGATTGCGCGCCATTGGGGTGAATTTCATCGACACCTATCACCGAACCGGCCTTTACCGGATCTCCCTCCCCTTCATCCCCGGCCAGGAAGGAGCAGGCGAGGTGGCCGCGGTAGGTCCGGGGGTCACCGAGTTCCGGGAAGGCGATCGGGTCGCTTACGCCGGCGTCTCCGGATCCTATGCGGAATACATCGTCGTCCCTGCGGAACGCCTCGTGAAACTTCCCCCAGCGATCGATTTCCCTCAGGCCGCCGCCGTCCTGCTGCAGGGGATCACGGCCCAGTTCCTGACCCAGAGCACCTATCCCCTGAAACCGGGCGAGACATGTCTCATCCACGCCGCCGCCGGCGGGGTGGGGACGCTGCTGGTTCAGATGGCCAAGCGCCGGGGCGCCCGGGTGATCGGCACCGTCTCCTCTCCCACCAAAGCCGATATCGTCCGCTCCCTGGGGGCCGACGCAGTCATCGTCTACACCGAACAGGATTTCGAAGCGGAGGTCAAACGCCTCACGGACGGCCGCGGAGTTGATGTCGTTTACGATTCGGTGGGCAAAGACACCTTCGAGAAGAGCCTGAACTGTCTCCGGCCGCGGGGTTATATGGTGCTCTTCGGACAATCCAGCGGCCCTGTTCCCCCGATGGACCCGCAGATCCTGAACCAGAAAGGCTCGCTCTTCCTGACCCGGCCCTCCATGTGGCATTATCTGCTCACCCGCGAGGAACTGCTCTGGCGGGCTGGAGAGGTGCTCCATCTGGTGGCCACAGGACAGTTGAAGGTCTTCATCGACTCCACGTTCCCGCTGGAACAGGCGGCGGACGCCCATCGCCGGCTGGCCTCCCGCCAGACCGTGGGCAAGGTGCTCTTGATCCCATAGAACTTGTACGGCCGGGCACGAAGGGGGAAGACGGGGATCGCCCCTCCCTCTTTCCCCCTTCCCAGGGCCTTTGAGCCACGAAGATGGGGAGATCCGCTGTGGAACTCCTGTAAAGAAAAAAGAGGGGGGCGGGTCGCCTTCAGAGGGCCCGCCCCTCGGGAGCGCTCCACAGAAAAACCATTATCATCGAATGGGATAATTGTCTTCATTCCTTATTTGGTAAGGAGAAGGATGCTCATCTTCACAGACCCCTCCGGCATCCACTGGCCCACCGGGATGGCCCTGGAAGCGACCGATGGATCTACGTGGCTTCCTTCCGCATGGCGCATGATCGGGGAATCCTCCACCGCCGGGCAGGATCTCCATGGGGCGTTTCAGGAACAGCAGGAGATCCTTCAGGCGGACGGATGGGAAGCGGTGCGGATCATGCGTCGTTACGCGGGGGCCACAGGGGTTCGGTTGCAGATCCGCCGAACCGGGAAGTCCCCTGTTTCGCTGCGCCGCATGGTGGTTCTAACCGGCGATCTCCAGGCTCCCCTCCCCCCTCCCCGCTGGCGGTTCTATCAGAACGGATTCCACTCCTGGAGCTTCAGCGGGACCACCCCCGCGGCCGCCTCAGACTCCGGTACACGATGGGGACCTCTGGGCGCGCCGATGACCTTCGATGTCGCCCTCCCCCCGGGACCTCGAGGGGTCCGCCGGAGCGATCTGGTGGCTGCCCTGATCATCGGCGAGCGCGCGCTCATCCTCGGCCAGATCACCACGGCAGACCAGTTCGTGAAGATCGAGCTGGATCTGCGAGGCGCTCCCCGGCTCCGCGTTTACGCCGAGCTGGATGGGATCCCGATCGGCCCGGATGAGGAGATCGCCTCGGAGTGGATCTGGGTGGAATGGCGGGACGCCACGGACCCGGACCCGTTCGGGGGCTATGCGGAGGCGGTCGCCCGCGAGATGCGCCCCCGGGCGCGGGCGCAGGCGCCCTCCGGCTGGTGCTCCTGGTATTTTTACTACACCGGCGTGCAGGCGAAGGATATCCTGGAGAATCTGAAAGCGTTGATTGAGCATCGCGATCGACTTCCTGTAGATCTGATCCAGATCGACGATGGGTTCCAGGCAGCGGTAGGGGATTGGACGCAGTTCAGCCCTCGCTTCCCGGAGGGAGTGGCTTCGCTGGCCCATGCGATCCAGGAGGCTGGCTTCACCCCGGGGCTGTGGCTGGCCCCCTTTCTCGCCTGGCCGGAGGCCCGGGTCGCCCGGGAGCATCCGGACTGGTTGTTGCGGGATGCCCGGGGACGGCCGGTCTCCGCGGGCTTCAACTGGTATCGCTGGCTTCGCGCTCTGGATCCCACCCATCCAGGCGTCGAGGAATGGCTCCGGGAGCTCATCCATACGGTGGTCCACCGTTGGGGGTTTCCCTATCTCAAGCTGGACTTCCTGTATGCGGCCGCGCTGCCTGGGCGTCGCTATGATCCCAGAGCCACGCGGGCCCAGGCCCTCCGGCGGGGCCTGCAGGCCATCCGGGAGGCCGCTGGCAAGGAGGCCTTCCTGCTGGGATGCGGATGCCCCCTGGGCCCGGCCATCGGTCTGGTCGACGGCATGCGGATCGGGCCGGATGTCGCCCCCCACTGGGCGCCCCGTATGTTTGGCCTGAGCTTCCCTTTCCAGCGCGAACGCAGCCTCCCCGCCGTTCGCAACGCTGTCCGCAACACGCTCACGCGGGCCTGGATGCATCGCCGCTGGTGGTGGAACGATCCCGATTGCCTGCTGTTGCGTTCGGAATCCACGCTCCTTTCCGAAGAGGAAATCCACCTGCTGATCACCGCCATCGCGATGAGCGGCGGGATGGTGATCGACAGCGATCCGGTCTTCAAACTGAAGGAAAATCGCCGGACATGGTGGTCTGCCATGCTCCCCCCTCACGGGCAGCGGCCGCAGGTGATCGATCTGCTGGAGCGGGAGTTCCCCCGGGTCCTCCTCCTGCGCCGGGAACTCGCCGGGGCGCCGATGGTATGGATCGGCCTGCTGAACCCGGAAGATCATCCGTGGCTAACGGAGATCCCCCTCCAGGCCCTGGGGCTCCCGGAGGCCGTGTGGGGGTTCGAGTTCTGGTCCCGGATAGCGCAGCGGCTGGAGGGGCGGCTTTCCATCGCGTTGCCTCCGCACAGCGCGGCCCTCTGGACCCTGCGGCCCATCCAGCCGGGATTCCAGTGGATTGGATCCACCCTCCGTCTGCCGCCGGGGGAAGAGATCATCGGGCTGGAGGAGGGAGAGGAAGGGGGATACTGGGAGCTCCTCCGGAGGCCATGGACCGAGGGAGAGATGTGGATCTACAGCCCGACGTCGGATTTCGACCTGCGCTGGGAAGGACAGCCGATGATGGCAGCCGCGGCAGGGCCCGGATTGTATCGCGTGGCGGTCGCCTTTCAGGGCCGGGGGCGCCTGGAGGCGCGGAGGGTTCGGCCGCATAATGGCATCTGATCGGAGAACTTCCCCATTCGTGAACCAGGAGAGCGCATCGATGCAGTGGAACCGGCAGAGCCCATGGACGATCGTGGTGATGGAAGGGGATCAGACGGGGCAGGAGCTCCTGGAGGAAGCGCTGCGGGTGCTGGATCCAGGGGTCGTCCGCGTTCCCCTGCGGTTTCTCCGGTTCGACCTGAGCCTGGAAAACCGGCGGCGCACCCGCAACGGGGTGGTGATCGAAGCGGCGGAGGCCATGAAGGAGACGGGGCTGGGCCTGAAGGCTGCCACCATCACGCCGGAGGATCCTTCCGATGTGGGCAGCCCCAACGCCCTCCTTCGGGAGCACATCGATGGGAAAGTGATCCTCCGGGTTGGCCGCCGCATCCCGGGGGTGCGGCCGATCGGCGGGGTAGTGGGGCCGGTGGCCATCGTGCGCATGGCGGTGGAGGACGCCTACAACGCGCGGGAATGGCGGGAAGGCGAAGGGCTGGAGGAGGTCGCCTATCGACTGGATCGCATCACCCGCGGGACATGCCGGGCGGTGGCCGAGTTCGCCTTCTGGTATGCCCGGCGCATCGGAGCGAAGGTTTTCGGGGGGCCCAAGTGGACGGTGAGCCGGGTATATGAGGGGATGTTCAAGGAGGAGCTGGATGCGGCGGCCCGTCGCTACCCGGACGTGCGCTACGAGCCCCAGCTGATCGATGCCACGCTGGCTCTCCTGTTCACTCGGGCGGCCGAGCCGCTCGTGATCCCATGCCTCAACCGCGACGGGGATCTGCTCAGCGATCTGATCCTCCAGATGTTCGGCTCCATCGCGGGGAGCGAGTCGCTGCTGCTTTCCTTCGACGATCGCCTCCAGATCCGGGTTGTGATGGCGGAAGCCCCCCACGGCACCGCCCCCGCCCTTTACCGGAAGAACATCGCCAACCCCATGGCCATGATCCTGGCGGGAGCCGCCCTTCTTTCATTCATTGAAGACGAATCCGCCCAGCGGGCCAGCCGCGCCATCTATGAGGCGGTCTTCGAAAGCGTCTACGATGGAATCGCCACGGCAGACCTGGGCGGATCGGCGACCACCACCGAGTTCACCGATGAGGTGATCCGTCGGGTGACCCGCAAGCTGGAGATCTGGGAAGCGCTACGGCTCACCGGCAGCCCCGGCATCGGCGCGCGGGAGGCGGGATAGATCCGTTCCGCTCTCCCTTCCCACAGCCCACGGGCTGCGGGAAGGGAGATCAAAAATCGCTGGTCAATCCCCATACCCTGCGCCGGGCGCCGGTTTCACGATGATCCGTCCGCGCATGCGCGGATGGATCGCGCAGAAATATTCATAGGTCCCCGGCTGCTGAAACGTGAAGCGGAACGAATCCCCTGGGCGCAGCCGACCCGAATCGAAAACCCCGCTGGGGTAATCCGGCGTCCCGCTGGTCACCGTATGCGAGGCGGATTCCTCCTGGTTGATCCATTCCACCGTGGTCCCCACCACGACTTCCAGCTCCGCCGGCCGAAAGGCGAAGTTCTTGAGGGTGACCTGCGGGGGGCCGCTGACCGGGGTAGGCGAGACCGTCCGCCTCGGAGCCGGCGTCGGGGGCCGGGAGGTCGGGGTGGCAGGTGCCGCCGGCGCCGCACAGGCCGTGATCCCCAGAAACAGGAACGCCCGGAAGAGCCATAACCGGCGCAGCATCTTTCGCCTCCTTTCCCTGCGAGCGGTGTCAACCCTGAAGAAGATACGCAAGGGGAAAGGAAAAGGATCAGCGCCGGAATCCCCCGCCCGATTGCGGTCCGATGCCCAGCCCGTATACAATCCTCCCGGGTTTCGGTCCCGACGCTGGAACCTCTCACCGACTCTCTTCCCGGAGGCCTGTGGATGCCGACCTTGTTGCTGCGCAATGCAGAGGTGCTGGTCACCATGGATGATGCACGGCGCCGCATCCCCGACGGCGGCCTCTTCGCCCGAGATGGCGTGATCGAACAGGTGGGCCCCACCCATGCGCTTCCCCCCGAAGCGGATCTCATCGTCGACGCCCGCGGGATGGTAGTGATCCCGGGCCTGGTGAACACCCATCATCATCTCTATCAGACCCTCACCCGGGTGATCGCTCAGAACGCGAAATTGTTCGACTGGCTGCGCGCCCTCTATCCCATCTGGGCGCGCATGGATGCGGAGGCGGTTTATATCAGCGCCCTGGTGGGGATGGCTGAGCTCCTCCACTCCGGATGCACCACCACCAGCGACCACCTGTATCTCTTCCCGAACGGCGCGCGGCTCGACGATGAGATCCGGGCCGCCCAGGAGATCGGGATCCGGTTTCACGCCACCCGCGGTGCCATGTCCCTGGGCGAATCGAAAGGCGGCCTCCCGCCGGATGCGGTGGTGGAGGACGAGGACGCCATCCTGAAGGATATGCAGCGGGTCATCGAAGCCTATCACGATCCCCGGCCCTATGCGATGTGCCGCGTGGCCCTGGCCCCGTGTTCCCCGTTCTCCGTCACTCCGGATCTCATGCGGGAGGCGGCGGGGATGGCCCGCCAGTATGGCGTGATGCTCCACACCCATCTGGCGGAGACCCGGGACGAGGAGGAATACTGCCTGGCGCGTTTCGGCAAGCGGCCGGTGGCTTACGCCATGGAGCTGGGATGGGAGGGCCCCGATGTCTGGTTCGCGCACGTGGTGCACGTTCGCGCCGAGGAAATCGCCTTCCTGGCCCGGGCCGGCGCCGGCGTTGCCCATTGCCCCAGCTCCAATATGCGCCTGGCCTCCGGCATCGCTCCAATCCGCGCCATGCTGGACCATGGGGTGAAGGTGGGGCTGGGGGTGGACGGCAGCGCCAGCAATGATGCTTCCCATATGCTGGCGGAGGCGCGACAGGCCATGCTCCTCCAGCGGGTCGCCCTGGAACGGCCCGATGCCCTCACGGCGGAGGAAGCCCTCTGGCTGGCCACCCGGGGCGGCGCCGCGGTCCTGGGGCGAGACGACATCGGGCAGCTATCCCCCGGGAAAGCCGCGGATTTCGCCGGATGGCGGCTGGATCGCCTGGATTACGCGGGCGCCCTCCATGATCCAGTGGCCGCCCTGGTGTTCTGCCAGCCCCGCCCGGCGGACCTCGTGGTCGTCCAGGGGAAGGTGATCATTGAGGATGGCGCGTTGCTGACGGTGGAAGAGGGACGCCTCATCGAGCGGCACAATCAGATCGCACGGCGCATCGTGCGAGGAGAATGAGGGGACCTATGGAGAGCGCCCGGGCTGCGGGGACCCCCTGGATACCCCTCGCAGCCCGGGAGATGGCCTTTCTTCTTCCCCCCTGACCAGAGAGCCGTAGCGGGAGGAGCCAGAGCTCCCTTGCGCTCTGGCCCATCCATGTCCTACACGCATCGGGAAAAACGCCTTCACTCTTCTTCTTCCTCTTCCTCCTTCTTCCCGCGGCCGATAACTTCCACCTCAGGGGTTTCAGCCGGCAGCGCCGCCTCTTCCAGAGCCTCCGCGGCCGGCGCCGTCACCAGGGCGATCAGCTCGTCCGGATCGCTCACCACCGTGATCCCGGGCGGCACCTGAAGATCCCGCACATAGATCGCCGCGTCCACACGATCCAGGCGGCTCAGATCCACCGTGATGGCCTCGATGAGATCCTTCGGGAGACATTCGATCTCCACATGGGTGAGCCCATGCACCAGAATGCCCTCCCCGCGTTCCACCGCGGGGGAAGCCCCCACAAACACCACGGGGACTTCCACGCGGATCTTCTCGGTCATCTCCACCGCCTGGAAATCGACATGGAGGATCTCCCGATGGATCGGCTCCCGCTGCACCTCCCGGATCAGGACCAGGTGGGTCTCGCCATCCACGTGGAGGGTGATCAGATGGGCGCCGCCGCGAGCCTGGGCCAGGACCCGCTGAAGCTCCTTGCCTTCCACCTGAATGGTCATCGGCTGGATGTGCCGGCCGTAAAGCACCGCCGGGATCCACCCCTGGCGGCGAAGGGCTTTCACCTGCTTTCCTGTTACCGTCCGCGGCCTCGCGTTTAACACCAGCTCCGCCATCGTTCCACCTCTCGCGATCTGAAATGGATCAGGCTTACACCGTTGGGCATGAAGGAAACGGGATGACTTCCACCTTCTCTGCGCGGCCCACTCCGTTGCAGGGGGAAAAGGACCCCGAGGGCCAGCCTCGCCGCTTCCGATCATCCCCAGCCTCCAGAAGCCCCTTGCTGGGGATCAGCGCTGCAATCGCCGGAGCAGCCAGCCTAAAAGCATACCCAGGATCACCCCGATCAGCAACCCGGCCCAGGAGGCCAGGACCCCCCTCGGTTTCCCCTCTACGGTGTGGGCGAGGATGAAACCCGCCCGCCCTCCCTCCATCCGAACGATCCGCGCGCACACCGCCCCCGCCTGGCTTTCCCTCAGCGTCGCCTCCCGGGAGGAGGCCAGACCGACCGCGCTCTGCCGGAGATCCATCTGCACGCCGCGAACGATCCCGAACGCAGAGCGTTGGGCCTGGATCCGATTGGCCGCCAGATGGGAGACCGCCGTGCCTTCACAAATCGCCTCGTTCGCGATCAGGGATCCCAGGCGGACGCCCGAGAGCGGAACCGCCCGGGCCTCGCTGGCTTCTTCCACTCGATGCTCGGATGGGCTCATGGACCACCCCTGGAACTCGAAGTGCTCGGGGGCCCATACACGCCCCGCGAGGGGACCCTGAAAGGATACCGGGTTCTGGGCAACTGCCCGGAACCCGGTCGAAACAAAAAGGATTCTATGAATAACGGAAAAGCCCGTCAAGGACCTTCCGAGCTGAGGTTTAGACATCCACAGCGCGCATTAGCGACGCGCCTCGGTCAACGCCGCCTCCACATCCGCAGTCACCTCTTCATCGCTGCGGCCCGCGTTCTGCTCCGCCAGGCGTGCCACCAGGCGGTCGAAACGGGCGAGAGCCTCTTTCTCCTCCAGTTCCTGATAGCGGTGGTCCATAGCGGACTGCTCCTTTCAGAGGGGTGAGCCATGCGTTAGAATAGCGGAGCAGCGGCCCGGAGCTGCCGCAGGAACATTCGAGGATCCAGGAGGCCATCGGTGTCCGTCCGTGGCCCTCAGGATGTGCAGGCGTTTCTGGAACGACATCTTCCCGGAACCCCGGTGCGGATTCTGGATCAAAGCACTGCCACCGCAGTGGAAGCGGCAGCGGCGGTGGGATGTCCGCTGGGGGCGATCGTCAAGTCGCTGCTCTTCATCGCGGGGGAAGATCCCCGGCTGGTGCTGGTGGCCGGGGATCGAAAGGCCGATCAGCGTCTCCTGGCCGCCCTGTGGGGGATCCCCCGCAAACGCATTCGGATTGCGGACCCGGAGACCGTGTTGCGGGTGACCGGCTATGAGGTCGGCGGGGTGCCTCCCGTCGCCCATGCGATGCCCCTGGAGGTCTGGATCGATGCCTCGCTCGCCCGTTATGAAACCCTCTGGGCAGCAGCGGGCGCCCGCAACGCCCTGTTCCCCATCGCTTTCGCGGATCTGGTGCGCATCACCGGCGGCCGGGTGGCCGAATTCACCGTGGAAGCGACGCCGGGAGAGGAGGCCCGGAAACCAGCGAACTCATGACCGGTCTTCCCTCTCCCCCCCACCTCTCCGCCTCGCGGAGAGGGAGCAGAAGGAACGCCCCGCTGGCGGATCGATCGCGCGGAGGGATCTCGACCGATGCGGATTCTGGCCATTGAGACATCCTGCGATGAAACGGCGGCCGCGGTGGTGGAAGACGGCCGCATCCTGCTCAGCCACGTGGTGGCTTCTCAGGCGGCCTTTCACGCCAAATATGGCGGCATTTTCCCGGAGATCGCCGCCCGCATGCATGTGGAGGCGATCGTGCCGGTAACCCGGGAGGCCATGGCCCAGGCCGGCCGCTCGTGGGAGGATATCGATGCGATCGCGGTGACCTACGGGCCGGGATTGCCGGGTTCCCTGGTCGTGGGGGTGAGTTTCGCCAAGGCTCTGGCCTTCGCCCGCCATAAGCCCCTGATCGCCGTCAATCACCTGGAAGGCCATCTCTACGCCCATCGGCTTCGGGTGGAAGGAAACCCCACCGAAGATCTCCCCCTTCCCTTTCTTGCGCTGATCGTCTCCGGCGGCCACACGGAGCTGATCTGGGTGCGGGATCTCCTGGATCACCGTCGGGTGGGCTGGACCATCGATGACGCCGCCGGGGAGGCCTTCGATAAAGTGGCGCGCCTCCTGGGCCTGGGGTTCCCGGGCGGGCCAGCCATCGAGCGCGTGGCCCAGCAAGGCGATCCGCGGGCGTTTCCCCTTCCGGCGCTTCCCCGGGTGGATCACCCCCTCTGGTTCAGCTTCAGCGGGCTGAAAACCGCGGTCCTCCGGATCGTGGAGCGCTTTGAAGGGCAACCGCTCCCGGTGGCAGATCTGGCCGCTTCTTTCCAGGCAGCGGTCATCGAGCAGCTGGTTACGAAAACCCTGGAGGCCCTGCGCCATTATGAAGCGCAGGCCATCCTGATCTCCGGTGGTGTCTCCGCCAACCGTCGGCTCCGGGAGGAGATGGCCCGCCGCGCCCCGGTTCCGGTTCATGTCCCCCCTCCCTGGCTCTGCACCGATAACGCGGCGATGATCGGCGCGGCGGCGGCACTGCATGCCCGGGCCGGCCACTTCGCATCCCTGGATCTCGATGTGGATCCCGATGCCAAAATCGGTTAGGAAATTTGGCCCCCCTTTGCCCCGTTGCGCAGGCCCCGGGAGTTTTATAATAACCTCATAGGAATTACGCGGCGGGCTTCCTCTTGAGGATTTCGGGGCGGAATGGCCACCCGAGGCGGATGCCCCGGCCTGGGGAATCCTCCCGGAACGGCATGGCCGATCCCTCACGGGGGGACTCCGCCGGGAACGGGTCGGATTCTGCAGGGGATGAGGAGACGATGGCTCCGCTGGTGGTGCTGATCGACGGACATTCCCTGGCCTACCGGGCCTATTACGCGCTGCTCCGTCAGGGGCTTCAGACCCGCAAGGGGGAACCCACGCATGCGGTCTATGGCTTCACATCGATGCTCCTGAAGGTGTGGCGGGAGCACCGCCCGGATTATATGGCGGTGGCCTTCGACGTCGGACGGACCTTCCGCCACGAGGCCTTCGGGGAATACAAGGCGACCCGGGCGGAACGCCCTTCGGATTTCGACGTCCAGATGGCTCGGATCCATCAGATCATCGACGCGTTCGCGATCCCGAAATTAACCGCCGAGGGCTACGAAGCGGATGACGTGATCGGCACCGTGGCGCACCAGGCCCTTCAGCGGGGCATGGAGGTCCTGATCGTCACCGGCGATACCGACGCTTTCCAGCTGATCCGGCCGGGCATTCGGGTGCTCACCTCGCGCCGCCATTTCGACGACATCGTGATCTATGATGTGGAAGCGATCCGCGAGCGCTACGGCCTGGAGCCCCACCAGCTGGTGGACCTCAAGGCCCTCACCGGCGATCCAAGCGACAACATCCCCGGGGTTCGGGGGATCGGGGAGCGGACGGCCACGGAGCTGCTGAAGCGCTACGGTTCCCTGGAGAACATCTACGCGCATCTGGAGGAGATCCAGCCGGAGCGGATCCGCCGTCTGCTGGAGGCGGGGCGGGAGCAGGCGTTCCTGAGCCAGCAGCTGGTCCGGATCCGCGTGGATGTCCCGATCACGGTGGATTGGGAGGCCTGTCGGGTCGGGCGATACGATCGGGAGGCAGTGCTGGCCCTCTTCCAGGAGCTGGAGTTCCGGAGCCTGATGAACCGGCTCCCCAACGGGACAGCCCCGCTGGGAGCCGCAGCGGCTGCTGCGGAGGCATCGGGGCCGGCCAGCCAGCTCACCCTCTTCCCGGAGCCGATGGGGCCAGCGGTGATCCAGCCCCTCGCAGTGCCCCGGTTGCGGACGGAGCATCTCCCTCGCCCGACCGCGGCGACGGTGGTCACGGATGAGGCGGGGCTGGCCGCGCTCCGGGAGGCGCTGGAACGGGCGCCCCGCTTCGCTTTCGACGTGGAGACCGACGCCCTATCGCCGATGTCCGCCGGCCTGGTTGGGCTCTCCTTCGCTGTGGAGGAGGGCCGTGGCTATTACGTCCCGGTGGGCCATCGGGATGGATCCCCCCAGCTGCCCCTCCCCCGCGTCCTGGAGGCCCTGGGGCCTGTGCTGCGGGATCCGGGGCGGCCGAAAGTTGGCCATCACGCCAAGTTCGACATGCTGGTCCTGGCCCGCCACGGGGTGGAAGTCGAGGGCCTGGCCTTCGACACGATGGTCGCCGAGTGGGTGCTGAACCCGGCCGCCTATGGCCTCAACCTCAAACATCTGGCCTGGCTCCGGCTCGGGGTGGAGATGACCACCATCGAGCAGCTGATCGGGAAGGGGAAGGGCCAGCGCTCCTTCGCGGATGTCCCGGTCTCCGCAGCGGCCCCTTACGCCGCCGCCGATGCGGACCTCACCCTGCGCATCGCGCGGGTTCAGGAAGAGGAGCTGCGCCGGCAGGGATTGTGGAACCTCTTCGCGGAGATCGAGATCCCCCTGATCCCGGTGCTGGTCCGGATGGAGCAGACGGGCATCCTGATCGACGTCCCCCTCTTGCAGCAGATGTCGAAGGAGTTCGAGCGGCGGATCCAGATCCTGGCCCAGGAGATCTACCGCTGGGTAGGCTATGCGTTCAACCTGGATTCCCCCCGTCAGCTCTCGGACGCCCTGTTCGGGAAGCTCCAGCTGCCGACCGTCAACGTCCCGCGGACCGGGACGGGGATGTATTCGACCTCGAGCGAGGTGTTGGAGAGCCTGCGGGGCGCCCATCCGGTGATCGATCTCATCCTGGAATACCGGCAGTTGGCCAAGCTGAAGAGCACCTATGTGGATGCCCTGCCGCGGATGATCCATCCGGCCACCGGCCGCATCCATCCCCTCTATCATCAGACCGGGACGGTGACGGGGCGGATCTCGGCGAGCGATCCCAACATCCAGAACATCCCCATCCGCACCGAGCTGGGCAAGCAGATCCGCCGGGCCTTCATCGCCCCGCCCGGTTCGGTCCTCCTCTCGGCCGATTACTCCCAGATCGAGCTGCGCATCCTGGCGCACATCACGAAAGATCCGGGGCTGATCGCGGCCTTCCAGGCGGGGGAGGACATCCATCGGGCCACGGCGGCGAAGGCCTTCGGGATCCCCATCGAGCAGGTCACCGATGAGCAGCGGAACTTCGCCAAGCGGATCAACTACGGGTTGATCTACGGGATGAGCGCCCATGGGCTGGCCCAGCAGCTGGGGATCTCCCGGCGGGAGGCGGAGCGGTTCATTCAGCAATATTTCGCCGCCTTCCCGCGGGTGAAGGCCTATATCGAAGCCATCAAAGAACAGGTGGCCCGGAAGGGGTATGTGGAGACCCTTCTGGGACGCCGCCGGTATTTCCCCGAGATGATGCCGGCGGCCCCCGGGCAGCCGCCGCGCCGGCTTCCGGAAGCGGTCCGCCGCAAAGCGGAGCGGGAGGCCATCAATGCCCCCATCCAGGGCAGCGCGGCGGACATCATCAAGGTAGCGATGATCCGGATCGATCGGGCCCTCCGGGCGCAGGGGCTGCGCGCCCGGATGATCATGCAGGTCCATGACGAGCTGGTCTTCGAGGTGCCGGAGGAGGAGATAGAGACCGTGCGCGCGCTGGTGGAAGATCACATGCGCCACGCCTATCCCCTGGCCGTGCCCCTGGAAGTGGAGATCCACATCGGGCCCCACTGGTCTTGATGGGACAATGGTGAGCTGCTGTCCTGCAACCGGATGAAAATGTCCCATTCTGGATTTCCTGGGTGGTTCGTTTGAAGAGGGAAGGGATGGGGCAGGCGGTGATCATCGCCACGGGAAACCGCGTCCGGTGGAGGAAACGCGATGATCCGGGATAGGGAAGCATGGCGGCGCTGGGAAGCTCGATGGCAGCGAGGGCATCCCGCGGACCCGGAGGAGAACTTCCGCGTCTTCCAGACGTTGCTGGAGATGGCGCGCGCCGTGGGCGCTTGGCCGCCCTCAAACCCGCTGGAAGGTCTGGAAGTGGACATCGCGCTGGCGCGAAAGGTCAACACCTATGTCCGGCCTCCTGGCTCAGCTGGCCAAAGCGCTTGACGAGGCACGCCTTCCCTATTGGAGGGCAGGTGGTGCTGGTGTATGGAGAGCCGCGCCTGACCCGGGATGTGGACGTCACCCTGGGCCTCACGCTGAAGGCCCTCCCTCTGGTGCTGAGCGTGGCTGATCGAATCGGGCTTCAGGTTCCGGTGGAAGATGTCGGGGCTTTCGTCCAGCAGACCTGGGCGCTCCCCACCCTTCACCCCCCCAGTGGCCTGCGGGTGGACTTCATTTTCTCCTGGACGCCTTACGAGCAGCAGGCCATGGCTCGCGCCCGTGAGATTGAGATCGAAGGCTACCCGGTGCGGTTCGCTGCTCCCGAGGACGTGATCATCCACAAAATCCTGGCCGGGCGTATGAGGGATCTGGAGGATATCCGCAGCATCCTTCGCAAGCAGGCTGTGGATACAGATTACATCCGCCAGTGGCTGAAGGCTTTTTCCGAAGCTCTGAACCAGGATGTTCTCAGCATATTCGAGAACATCTACGGAGAAGTTCAAGCTGAGCTTTGAGGTTCACGAGTCGGGAAGCCCGCGATAAGCGCGAGCTCCTGCGTTTCCCCCAGGTCAGGCCGCTGCCGGTGGCCCTCACAGGTCCCGCCGTTCGAACTGATAGGCGGCCAGGGCGAGGAGGAGGACGACGTAAACGAGGGCGTAAAGGATCATCCGGTCGCTGGGGATGGTGGCGGCGGTGAAGGGGTTCGGGCCCATGAGCCGGGCGAGGGGGCTCTGGAGCTCATACGCCGCCCGCCGCCAGAGGGCCTCGGCAGGCATGAGCAGCGAGGCCAGGATCCCCAGATCCACCACCGTGGCCTGCCCGACGAGACTGCCCACCTGTTCCGCCCACCCCCCAATGAAGGCGACCCCATACAGGCCCAGCCCCAGCGCCCCGGTCGCCAGGGTCGAAAACCGGGTCCCGGCCCACAGGGACAGGGAAAGGGGGATCAGGGCTTCCAGCCCCAGCAGGGCCAGCCCCCGGCCCCAGCCCCGGGGCGCCCATCCGGTGATCAGGGCCGTGATCCCGATCACCCCTCCGGCCATCCAGAGGACATACAGCAGCAGCCACAGCGCGTGCCCCAATCCTTTCCCGAACAGGATCTGCCAGCGGGCGATCGGTCGAGCGGCCACCGCCTGGATAACCCCCGAAGCGATCTCCCCCGCGATGGTATCGGCGGTTCCGACCACCGCCGCCATCACGATCAGGACGTTCGCCCCATACAGGGCCGCCAGCATGAAGAAACTGGCGATCTCCTCCCGCATCCGGGGATCCGGGGGACCGAAGCGGGCGAGCTCGCGGTGGATCAGAAACAGCGCCAGGCCGAAGAGGGCCAGGAAGGCAGCCCCCAGCCCGAAGGCGGCCAGCACCAGCCGCCGCCGCAACGCTTCCCGGAAGGTGAGCGCTCCGATCCATCGAATCGGGAAGAGGGCCTCGACGATCCCAGAATAAGAATAAAGGGAGCTCATGGAATCTCCCTCCGCTTCGAGCAGCGGGATCACCGCAATGGCCGCTTCTCGGGCATCCCCGGCCGGCGAGGATAGGCAGGGGGCGTCGGCGCGATTTTCTCGAAGACCAGGAGGGCGCGTCGGGAAAGATGCGGCGGCCACGCCAGATCCCGCCGCTCCCGGAGCCGCCCGCCCAGCCGCTCCAGCGCCCCTCGGGCGACCTCGATTTCCTCTTCGATCTCTGCCCCCTTCATCGCCACCGCCGCTCCTCCGACCCGAACAAGCGGGAGCAGATATTCCAGAAGAACCGGGAGATCGGCGACGGCCCGGGCGATGGCATAGTCGTAGCGCTCCCGATGCATCGGGTCCTGTCCGACTTCCTCGGCCCGCCGGGCGAGGATCCTCACCCCTTCCAGCCCGAGGGCGTGAACCACCGCTTCCAGAAAACGGGCCTTCTTCCCCACGGACTCGATCAGGGAGACCTCGAGGGTGGGCCAGGCGAGCTTCAGAACCAGGCCGGGGAACCCGGCGCCGGTCCCTACATCCGCCAGCCGGCGCGCCGGCCACTGCCCGGGCGCGGGCGGCCATCCCGGTTCCCGGAGGACGGTCAGGGCGGTCAGGGAGTCGATGAAATGACGAGCGGCCATGGCCCCGGGCTCGATGATGGCCGTGAGGTTGATCCGCTCGTTCCACTCCTGCACCATGCGAGCATAGCGGACCATGGCCTCCTGCGCCGGCTCCGGGAGGTCCCACCCCAGCCAGGCGATGCCTTCTCGCAGGACCTGCAGGAAAACCTGCTCGAAGTCCTCCATCGCCTTCACGATCCCGCCGCCCCTGCCCGAAGCCACGCCTGGCGGATCCCTTCGAGGAGCCGGTCTTCCTGATCGGGGAGCACCGTGCGCAGATCGAACCATACCGCCTCTTCCTGAACCCGGGCGATGATGGGGGGATCGGCCCGGCGCAGGGCGGCCATCATCGCTTCGGGATCCGCCGGCCGCAGCATGAGGGCAACGCTGGGGAGGGTCTCGCCGGGGAGGCTGCCGCCGCCGATCGTCGAGCGGGTGGGCCGTGCTTCCGCCGGTATCCCATCGGCGCGCAGGCGCGCCGTTAGATCCTGCGCCCGCGCCTCCAGCTCAGGGAGGGAAACGGCGATCATCCGCCAGACCGGGATCTCCCGGGTGGCCTCGCCTTTGAGGTAATGGATGAGCGTGGCGCTCAGCGCGGCCAGCGTGAGCTTATCGGGCCGCAGGGCCCGCATCAGCGGATGCCGCCGCATCCGCGCAAGAAGCTCCAGTTTCCCCACGATGATCCCGGCCTGAGGGCCGCCGAGGAGCTTGTCCCCGCTGAAGCAAACCACCGCCGCGCCGGCCTCTATGCTCTCCTGCGCCATCGGCTCGTGGGCCAGGCCGAAGGCCGCCGTGTCCAGGAGTGCCCCGCTCCCCAGATCGTCCATCACCGGGATGCCGTAGCGGGCCCCCAGGGCGACCAGCTCGGCCAGAGGGACTTCGGAGACAAACCCGATCATACGGAAGTTGCTGAGATGCGCGCGGAGGATCAGGGCGATGTCTTCGCCCTGCGCGAGGGGCTCTTCGTAATCCCGGAGATGGGTTCGGTTGGTGGTGCCCACTTCGATCAGGCGCGCCCCGCTCTGGGCCATCACCTCAGGGATCCGAAAGCCCCCGCCGATCTCGATGAGCTGGCCCCGGGAGATCAGCACCCCCCGTCCCCGGGCCAGGACGGTGAGGGCGAGGAGCACCGCGGCGGCGTTGTTGTTGACCACCAGGGCGGCCTCCGCCCCGGTCAGCCGGCGCAGGAGATCTTCCACGGCCGCCTGCCGTTCCCCCCGCTCGCCGGCCTCGAGATCGAATTCCAGATCGCTGTAAGCGGCCGCGGCGCGAATGGCTTCGAGGGCGGCCTGGGAAAGCGGCGCACGGCCCAGATTGGTGTGCAGGATCACGCCGGTGGCGTTGATGACGGGGCGGGGGCGGGGGGTATGCCAGCGGGCCAGCCGGGCGGCGGCCTGCTCCAGCAGCACCGCCTCTGAAGGCGCCGGCTCGCCCTGTTGAACCCGCGCCCGCGCCTCCATCAGGACCTCCCGGAGCGCTTCGACCACCGCGTCGTGGCCGAAAGCCGACAGGAGCGACGCCGCGCCCTCGGCCTTCAACAGGCGATCCACACTCGGCAACCCTCGACGCGGATCCATCGACGCCTCGCCCAGACGCTTCGCCTCGCCAGGGATTCTATCATCGGCTCAAAAGTCCTGCCTGCGCTGGCGAATTCGTTTTGTCTTATTTATAATGAGGTGAGAAGTGAGGAGCCATGCCGTGGGCTGTGCGGGGCATCTTCCGCATCCTATCTGGTTTCCGAGCGCAGAAACGCTCTCTGGAAGGATTTCGTCATGGAGGCTTCAAGGAGGTTCGAATTCCCATCCCTGCTTCAAACGCCGGTGTTGGTGCTGAACGCCAACTTCGAGCCTCTGAATGTCTGTTCTCTCCGCCGGGCGATCGCCCTCGTGCTCGACGGGAAAGCGGAGATCCTGGAGAACGGCCGGGGCGAAGTGCGCACCCCTTCCCGGGTTTTCCCCTGTCCTTCGGTGATCCGTCTGCGCTATGTGGTGCGACGGCCGCCCCGCCGGCTGCGTCTGACCAAGCGGGAGATCCTGAGGCGGGATCAGTATACCTGCCAATATTGCGGGCGTTCCTCTCCCCATTTAACGGTGGATCACGTGATCCCGCGCCATCGGGGCGGGAAGCATACCTGGGAGAATCTGGTGGCGGCCTGTCCGGCGTGCAATCGCCGCAAGGGAAACCGCACGCCGGCTGAAGCCCATATGACGCTGTTGCGCCAGCCCTTCGAGCCGATTCCCACCATCCGTTATCTTTTCGGCGCCTATCTGCGGGAATACGCCGAGTGGCGGAAATATCTGGAGGGATGGTGAGGAGGAGCGAAATGCCGTTCCAGGAGTTCGGGCGCTGGTTCATCCTGATCGGGCTGTTCTTCCTGGCCTTCGGCCTGCTGTTCATGCTGATGGGCCGGGTGCCGGGCCTCGGCCGCCTGCCCGGGGACATCCTGATCCAGAAGGGGAATTTTGTGTTCTTCTTCCCGCTGGCCACTTCGATCCTGCTCAGCTTGCTGCTCACCCTGGTGCTGAACCTGGTGTTCCGGCTCTGGCGGTAACGCCAGGGGAAATCCGCGTGATGGTGAATTTCAGGCACGATGGGAGAAGGGCCATGGGCGGTGGTGGCGCCATCCCAAGGATGGAGGCTGCCGTGGAGGCGTTTCGAATCGAGCGGGATTCCTTAGGGGAAGTGCGGGTCCCGGCCTATGCCCTCTGGGGGGCTCAGACCCAGCGGGCGATCGAAAACTTCCCGATCAGCGGGATCCGGTTCCCCCGGGATTTCATCCGCGCCCTCGGCCTGATCAAGTATTGCGCCGCGAAGGTCAACCGGGATCTGGGCCTGCTGGATGAGCGGCGCGCGAACGCGATCATGCAGGCGGCCCGGGAGGTGATCGAAGGGAAGCTGGACGATCACTTCCCGCTGGATATCTTCCAGACGGGGTCGGGCACTTCGACCAATATGAACGCAAACGAGGTGATCGCCAACCGGGCCATTCAGATCCTGGGCGGCGCGATCGGCTCCAGGGAGATCCATCCCAACGACCATGTGAACCTGGGCCAGTCCTCCAACGATGTGATCCCAGCGGCTATCCATATCTCCGCTTATCTGGCGGTGCACGAGCGTCTGCTCCCGGCCCTGCGTCATCTCCACGAAGTGCTCCTCGATAAGGCCCGCGAGTTCGACGATATCGTGAAAACCGGGCGCACCCACCTGATGGATGCGATGCCGGTGCGTCTGGGCCAGGAGTTCTCCGGCTACGCCAGCCAGGTCGAACATGGGATCCGTCGGATCGAGTCGGCGCTGCCGCACTTGGCGGAGCTGGCCCTGGGAGGGACGGCGGTGGGCACCGGGATCAATACCCATCCGGAGTTCGGCCGGCGGATCGCGGCGGCCCTGAGCGAGGAGACCGGGTTGCCGTTCCGGGAGGCGGAGAACCACTTCGAAGCCCAGGCGGCCCAGGACGCGGCGGTGGAGCTGAGCGGCCAGCTGAAGACCGTGGCCGTCTCGCTGTATAAGATCGCCAACGATCTGCGCTGGATGAACTCCGGCCCGCAGGCCGGCCTGGCGGAGATCCGGCTCCCCGCTTTACAGCCCGGGTCCTCCATTATGCCGGGCAAGATCAACCCGGTGATCCCTGAGGCGGTGATGATGGTCTGCATGCAGGTGATGGGCAACGACGTAGTGATCAACATGGCCGGCGCCTCGGGGAGCTTCGAGCTGAACGTGGCGCTGCCGGTGATCGCCCATAATCTCCTCCAGTCCATCCATATCCTGGCGAGCGCGGCGACCGTCCTGGCCGATAAGTGCGTCTGCGGGATTGTGCCCAACCGCGAGCACATGGAGACGCTGGTCCACAAGAACGCGATCCTGGCCACCGCCCTCACGCCCTACATCGGCTACGACCGGGCCGCGGAGGTGGTGAAGAAGGCGATGGCCGAGAACCGGACCATCCGCGAGGTGGTCCTGGAGATGGGCCTTCTGCCCGCGGAGAAACTGGATGAGGTCCTGGATGTGCGGAAAATGACGGAAGGCGGCTTCGTGGCCGGGATGTCCGGGGGCGGATAGCTCCTGGATGTGGGAAAGCTTTCGCGGGTTGTGCCGGAGGGCCTCCTCCTTTCCACGCTGAGGAGCACGAGCGGACATCCGGAAAGGGGGCAAGAGGGCCAGCGTTCTGGATTGGGGGCCGTCGAAGGCGGCCCCCAATCCTGTTCCATGCCCCACGGCCCCTCGGACCGCGGGAAAGGGAAGCGGTCGTTTGCCTTCCCGATCAGCGTTCCATTGTGGGAATCCTGTCCTCAGGAGGAAGCTCATCGATGGGAGAGCGTGGTTTGCGAGTGATCCGGGAGTTCCAGAGCTATTACGACGATCTGAATGGCGTGCGGCGGGCGATTGTGAATCGGATCCCTGTCGCCCCCGGCCAGCGATGGTTAGACATCGGAACGGGGGACGGATGGTTCGCGCTGGAAATAGAGCGGGCGCTGTCCCCACGGGTGGTGATCGGGATCGATCTGGCAAGGTGTGAGGTCGAGCTGGCCCGTCAGCACGCCTGGGATTCCCACTCCCGGCTCAGCGCCTTTGTCCAGATGGACGCATATCGTCTGGGGTTTCCAAGCGGAACCTTCGATGGCGTAGGGACCTTCCTGGCCCTCCAGGATATCTGCCTGGATCTGCTGAGCATGCACCGCCTGTTTGGGGAGATCAACCGGGTGCTGCGGCCGGGCGGATGGTTCGCCCTGGCGACCACCACGCCGGAGGATGCGGAGACCCCTTCTCAGAAGCTGGCCCTGGAGATCTACCAATACATTCGAGCCGGATTTTTCACCAAGGCGGAGATCCAGGAAGCCCTGGAGCGTGTAGGGTTTCAGGTGGAGCATCTGGAATTTTATCCCACGGGGGTGAATCTGGATCCGGAGGAGGCGAAGGCGTTCATCCAGTTTGAATGCGACTGGCTGGAACGGGCCTATGGATGGCGCAACAAGCCCGACTGGCAGGCGGTTTGGGCCCGTTTTGAGCCGCGCATCCGGGCGCTGGGGGGACTGGAGGTAGATGCCAAGGTGACCTTCTTCCTGGCCCGTAAAGTGCGGATGGTGAATCCCGTTCCTGAGCTCCTCATGGAGCTCTCCCAGGAGGTCCGCGCGTGAAGAGCGGTTCCGTTCCAGTTCGCCGGGTGGCGATGATCAGCGTTCATACATGCCCTCTGGCCACCCTGGGGGGCAAAGACACGGGGGGGATGAACGTTTACGTCCGCGAATTGACCCGGGAGCTGACCCGCCGGGGCATCGGGGTGGACGTCTTCACCCGATCCCAGAACCCTCATCTCCCCCATATTGTTCATGAGCTGGGGCCCGGAGGACGCGTGATCCATGTTCCGGCTGGCCCCGAAGCTCCCATCGACAAGCATCAGATCCTCCCCTATCTGTCGGAATTCATCGAATGGGTTCGGCGTTTTGCGGAGCGAGAGGGGCTGGTCTACGATGTGATCCACAGTCATTACTGGCTCTCGGGCTTGGCGGCGCTGGCCCTGCGACCGATATGGCGGGCCCCCGTGATCCAGATGTTTCACACGCTGGGGAAGATGAAGAACCGGGTCGCCCGGCGGGCGGAGGAGCAGGAACCCCCTGCGCGCCTGGAGGCCGAGCGACGGCTGGTTCGCGAGGCGGATCATCTGGTGGCGGCCACGCCGCTGGAGAAAGCCCAGCTCTCGTGGCTATACGGCGCCACTCCGTCCCATATCACGGTCATCCCTCCGGGGGTGGACGTCCAGCGGTTCCGCCCCATCCCCAAGATGGAGGCCCGGCGGATCCTGGGGTTCCCCCCGGAGCGGCGTTATGTGTTGTTCGTTGGACGGATCGAGCCCCTGAAAGGCCTGGAAACCCTGATGCGGGCGGTCGCCATCCTGGCTCAGGATTGCCCGACCTGGACCCGGGATTTTGCGGTGGTGGTGATCGGAGGCGATCCGGATGCGACGGCGGATGCGGAGATGCAACGCCTGCAGCAGCTCCGGGAGGAGCTGGGGATCACGGATCTGATCGCCTTTCTGGGGGCCAAAGCTCAGGAGACACTCCCTTATTACTATAATGCGGCCGATGTCGTGGTCATGCCCTCGGATTACGAATCCTTCGGGCTGGTGGCCCTGGAAGCCATGGCATGCGGCACGCCGGTCATCGCTTCGGATGTAGGAGGATTGCTTTACCTGGTCCGCGATGGGGAGACCGGCCTGCGGGTACCCCGACGCCAGCCGATCGCCCTGGCGCGGGCGCTCGATCGGCTTCTGCGGGATGAAGCGCTGCGGCAACGGTTGGGGGAGAACGCCCGTCGCTGGGCGCAGGGGTTCGCCTGGTCGATCATTGCGGACCGGGTTCTGAACCTTTACGACGAAGTCCTGAAAACGAATCGAGGCCGCGCCAGGCCATCGATCTGCTATGGGCGCTGGAGCGCGCGGTTGTATTGAAGGGCACTGCAGAACAAAGCACTACTCCGATCCGCTGGAGGGATGGGTATGGTCGTGCCCCCTGAGGTTCACTGGTTCTATGCGGAGAAGCGCCCCAGCGCAGGGGCGATCGCGGAGCAGCTCCGCCAGAGCCTCTGGTTCGTGCGCCTGCAGGAAGCATGGATATCTCCGGAGGATCCCACCCGGAAAGACCCGCCCTTCCGCTATCGAGGCTACTGGCGGGAGCGGACCTTTGAGATCGAGTTCGAGCCCCGGCGCTATGTGATCCTCCGAGCAGGTGAGGATCTCCCCAAAGTCGTCGAAGCATTGCAACGTTCTCTGGGGGCGGGGCCGGCTTTCTTTTATATAGACGAGGAAAATCGTGTGGTCTACGAATGGCGCTGGGGAGATCGGGAAGCCCGCTGGCGGGAGCTCCAGGGGATCCCTCGCTATCAGCGGTTGCGCCGCCTGGACCGTCGCGGTTCGTAAGCAAAACGAAGTGGGGGCCTACCGGGCAGCGAGAGCTGGACCAGGGCCCCATGGGTCCGTTTATGATTCCGCGGGGCCGGGACGGTCGCCCCGGCCCCGCCTGTTTCGCCTGTTTCACTGGGAGGCGCGCGGTCGCCCTCCCCATCGTCATGACAGGCGTCCGGTGAGGATCGCCTGCTTGACCTCCTCGATGGCCCGGGTGATCTGGATCCCCCGCGGGCATGCCTCCACACAGTTGAAGATGGTGCGGCAACGCCAGACCCCGAACCACTCATTAAGGACCCGCAACCGTTCCGCGGCCCCCTGATCCCGGCTGTCGAAGATGAAGCGGTGGGCCTGGACGATGGCCGCCGGCCCGATGTATTCACCGTTGGCCCAGAAGGAGGGGCAGGACGTGGTGCACGCCGCGCACAGGATGCATTTAGTGGTGTCATCGTAGCGCTCGCGCTCCTCCGGCGTCTGCAGTCGCTCCCGCTCCGGCGGGGGATCGTTGTTGATCAGGTAAGGCATAATCATCCGGTATTTGGCGAAGAAGGGCTCCATGTCGACGACCAGATCCTTAATCACCGGAAGCCCCGGGAGGGGCTGAACGGTGATCACCCCCCGCCCTTCCTCCATAGCCTCACGGACCAGGACCTTGCAGGCCAGGCGGTTGCGGCCGTTGATGCGCATCGCGTCGGATCCGCAGATGCCGTGGGCGCAGGAGCGACGGAGGGTGAGGGTGCCATCGATATACCACTTGACATAGTGGAGGGCGTCCAGCACCCGATCCACCGGCTCGGCCTCGACTTCGTATTCCCCCCACCACGGCTTACGATCCTTCTCCGGGTTAAACCGCTGGATGCGCAATCGCACCTTCATGGCGTGTCCTCCGATGCGGGCTGGGTTCGAGCGGCAACCGACCAGGTCCATCCTCGCGGGGTGCGCCGGAAGCCCATGGCGTGGGCGGTTTCCCGGGCCGCCTCGATCAGCGCCCGGCCCCGCCCCTCGCGTTCCTCCAGCATGATCTCCAGATAAAACGGCTCGCCCTCCCGGACCTGCCGCCACACCTTCTCCCAGGTCTCCACCAGGATGTGGAAGTTCCCACGGGCCCGTCGATCCACTTCCCCATAGGGCACCGGCCGGGAGAACAGGACCAGCAGGTCCACATCGCTGGTATCCAGATAGTCGCCCCGCGCCAGCGAACCGAACAGGAAAACCGCCTCCGGCTCCAGTTCCCTCAGGCGGTCCAGAAAGGTGCGGATATCATGGGCCTGGGGGCTGTTCTCCCAAGTTGTGCTGCACGAACCCCATGATCCGCCCGGCATGTTCCACACACCGCTGGGCGATTTTCCGATCATCGTATTGAGCCGGATAGCCCTCAGCGAAGCGGTTCGGATAACGCGAGCCCATATCATGCAAGTCCAGCTCCCGGGCTGCCTCGAACAGCCCTTCAGGGATCGGCAGCTTTTGTGAGAGCTCCTCGAGCATGGCGACCAGGCGGTGTCCTCGATACTCCCGATGATGGAAACGAAGCAGCGCCCTCAAACCCTTCTCGGCCGCCGGATGGGCTTGGAAGGCTGCCCACTCGTAGAAGCCTCCCTCCAGCATCGAGCGGGCAGCCTGCAGATCCCGCAACCCCTGGGCCAGCCAGTCCTGGTGACGGGAGGGCATCAATACTTCCGCTCCTTCGGCGGCCATTTGGTGATGACCACGGGTTTGTAAGCGAAAGTCACCCGGCCATCCTGGCGCCAGATCAGCGTGTGCTTGAGCCAGTTCTCATCGTCCCGTTTCGGATAGTCCTCCCGATAGTGGGCGCCCCGGCTCTCCGTGCGGTTCAGGGCGCTGAAGGCCGTCGCCTCCGCCACATCCAGCAGGAAGCCCAGCTCGATGGCCTCCAGCAGATCGGTGTTGAAGCGGTAACCCTTGTCGTCGATGCGGATGTGGCGGTAGCGCTCCTGCAGCTCCCGGATCTTCTCGATGGCCGTCTCCAGGCCGCTGGCCTCGCGGAACACGCTCACATAGGTCTGCATGGTCTCCTGCAGCTCGGTCCGGAGGAGCGGGACGCGCTCCTCGCCGGTCCCGTTGCGGATGCGCTCCACCATCTCGATGGTATAAGCCTCCGGTTCCGGTGGGAGGGGGGCGAAGTCGGCCTGCTGGCAGTATTCCGCCATGTGACGGCCCGCCCGCCGGCCGAAAACCACCAGGTCCACCAGGGAGTTGGTCCCCAGGCGATTGGCCCCGTGCACCGACACGCAGGCGCACTCGCCGGCGGCGTAGAGGCCGGGGACAGGGGTGTTGCGCTCGTCACGGATCACCCGTCCGTGCACGTCCGTGGGGATGCCACCCATGGCGTAGTGGGCGGTGGGCTGGATAGGCACCGGCTCCCGCATGGGGTCGATCCCCAGGTAGACGCGGACGAACTCGATGATGTCCGGGAGCTTGTGCTCCAGGTATTCCGCCGTGACCTCCCGGCCGCCCGGCGCGCTCTTGAAGCGGTTGATGGTCTCCGGCCGCATGTCCAGATAGACGTAATCCTTTCCGCCGATGCCGCGGCCCTCCCGGATCTCCATATAGATGGCCCGGGAGATCACATCCCGGCTGGCCAGGTCCTTCAGGGTGGGGGCGTAGCGCTCCATGAAGCGTTCCCCTTTATCGTTGATCAGCACGGCCCCTTCGCCCCGGGCCGCCTCGCTGAGCAGGATCCCCAGCTTGTAGATGCCGGTGGGGTGGAACTGGAAGAACTCCATGTCCTCCAGGGGAAGCCCCCGTCGCCACACGATGGCCATGCCGTCGCCGGTGAGGGAGTGGGCGTTGGAGGTGACCTTGTAGATCCGCCCGGCGCCGCCCGTGGCGAAAAGCACCGCCTTGCTGTGGAAGACATGGATGTCCCCGGTAGCGATCTCAATGGCCACTACCCCTCGGACCACCCCGTCCTCCAGGATCAGGTCGGTGACGAAGAACTCATCGAAGAAAGTGACGTTGTGCTTGATGCACTGCTGGTAGAGGGTCTGGAGGATCATGTGGCCGGTGCGGTCGGCGGAGTGGCAGGCTCGCATGACCGGCGCCTCGCCGAAGTTGCGGGTGTGCCCGCCGAACCGGCGCTGGGCGATCTTGCCGTCGGGCGTCCGGTCGAAGGGCAGGCCCATGTGCTCCAGCTCGATGATGGCCTCGATGGACTCATGGGCCAGGATCTCCGCCGCGTCCTGGTCCACCAGCCAGTCTCCGCCCTTCACCGTGTCGTAGGCGTACCACTCCGGCCGGTCCTCCTCCATGTTCCCCAGGGGCGCGGCGATGCCCCCCTGGGCCGTCCCGGTGTGGGAACGGGTGGGGTAGAGCTTGCTGAGGACCGCAGTCTTGACCTGCTTGGAGGCGTAGAGGGCGGCCATGAGGCCAGCGCCCCCTGCGCCCACCACCACCGCATCGAATTGATGCCGATGGGCTTTCATCGGGGAACTCCTTTCTGATCTGACATCGCAAGTTCGGGCGAGCGAGGACCCTGGACCTCGCTTCGCCGCATCCCTCTCACACCAGCAGCATTCGCATAGGCTGGAGGGTGCGGGTGAACGGATTGAGCACCAACCCCAGGATCTCCAGGGTCACCACCCCCAGCACGGCCTCGTCCCCGGGCTCCCCGAGGATGACCGGGGTATGCCCTTCCCCTTGGGGCAAGGCGATGTGGCATTCGGAGATCTGACGCTCGATGGTTGTGCCGTCCGCCAGGACGAACGTGGCCGAGCGTTTCGGCTTCAGCTCGATGGCCTGCCAGATCTCATAGGGAAGCAGGGTGTAGGTCGCTCCGCTGTCGACGAGAAAGCGGACGACCGCCTGTTTTCCGGTTGGGCCCGTCACCGTGCCTTCGATGTAGGTCAATCCCATAAGCCCGGCCCCCTTATCCAGGCGGAGGGCATCCCACGGGCAGCGCGGCGACCCGCACGCCGCCGATCAGGGCGATGGTCCCGATCAGGATGACCAAAGCCCCCCCGATGAAGGCGGCTCCCTTCAGCGCCTGATTCCAGCCCCGGTGGTGCACATAGTCATCGATCACATAACGCAGGCCGTTCAGGCCGTGGATGTAGGCCAGGAAGAGCAGCAGGGCATCATACACGCGCCACCAGAAGAGCACGTTCCACCGGTAATACACGAAGCAGGCATTGATGTCATGCACGTTGTTGACGATGTGCATGATCGCCAGATGGCCGAAGGCCAGAGGGATCAGCAGCACGCCCGAAACCCGCATGAAAGCCCATAGCCAGACCTCCAGGCGGGGGCGGATGGCGGGCACCGTGCGCGGGGCGACTTTCGGGATGGCCGCCATGGTTCACCTCCCCAGGATGCCTTTCTGAAGGATCGTGTTGCCCATAATGACGAATGCGGGGATATAGAGGGCAAAGAAAGCGACGACCGTCCACAGGATCAGACGGGCCTGGATCTCCGCCGCCCACAGGTGGGGGCGGAAATCGCTGATGGCGATGCGCAGCCCGTTGAGGCCATGCCAGAGCACGCAGCCCACCAGGATGAGCTCGCCGAGGCCAAAGAGGGGATGCCGATACAGGGCGAGGGCATGCTCATACCAGGTCGGAGCAAAGTAGACCAGGGAGGTGTCCAGAATGTGAATGGTGAGGAAGAGGAGGGTCCCCAGCCCCGCCACCCGGTTGGCCACCCAGGCCCACTGGTGGATCCGACCGCGATATCGGGGGATCTCCTGGAGCACCACCCGCAACCCGGCCCCGGGGGTCCAGGCCCATTCCAGGGCCCGCCATCGCTTCCGCGCCTCCTCCGGGAGGATCACCTCTGAACCGGCCATGGCAGGCTCCTTTGGGAAGGTTTTCACTTGAATTATAAAGCCAACGGGTTGAATCGCTCCCCCTCGGAGAACAGGCAGGATCCCTGCCCCCCTCTCTCTGTTCTTTCTGTAAGCGATCGTCCGCCGGACCACGGTCTCCGTCGCAGGCTCTGGGGATCGGACGGGTCGCTTCCGGTGACCGCTCTGATGGATCCCTGGGCATTCAGGCGGGAGAGGCGCGGCGCGCCTCCAGGGCTTCGCGAACCAGCTCGTTCACCCGCTGGGGATCCGCCTGACCACGCGTTGCGCGCATGACCTGCCCGACGAACCATTTGAGCACGCCTTCCTTCCCCCGCAGGTAGCTCTCCACCTCTTTAGGGTTCGCCTCGATCACCTGACGGACGATCTCCCGAAGGGCCTCCACGTCCCGGATCTGGGCCAGCCCCCTGGCCTCCACGATGCGGCGGGGGGCCTCTCCGGTCTCGAAGGCCTCGCGCAGAACCAGTTTGCCGGTGTTCATATTGATCTCCCCCCGCTGGACCATGCGGATCAGTTCCACCAGGGACTCCGGGGGCACCCGCACGTCCTGGATCTCCCGATTGGCTTCGTTCATGAGCCGGAACAGCTCCCCGGTGATCCAGGCGGCCAGGGTTCGGGGCTCCACCGCCGGCTCCCCCTCGCGGGCCAGCATCACGGCGCGCTCGAAATAATCGGCGACCCGATGATCCTCCGTCAGCAGGGCGGCTTCGTATCGGGTGAGGCCGTAAGCCTGCTCGAAGCGGGCCAGCCGGGCTCGGGGCAGCTCCGGCAGCATGGCGCGGATCTCCTCCACCCACTCCCGGGAGATCATCAGCGGCGGGATGTCCGGCTCCGGGAAATAGCGATAATCGTGGGCGTGCTCTTTCCCCCGTTGGGGAACGGTGATCCCTCGCGCCTCATCCCAGCCCATCGTCTCCTGTTCCACCCGGCCGCCGGAGCGGACGATCTCGATCTGCCGTCGGATCTCGTATTCCACGGCCCGCACCAGGGCCCGGAAGCTGTTCAGGTTCTTGATCTCGGTCCGGGTGCCCAATCGGGTCTCCCCTTTCGGGCGCACCGAGACGTTCGCCTCGAAGCGGATCACGCCCTTTTCCATATCTCCCGAGTTCACTCCGAGGTAGCGGAGCAGCGTGCGCAGGGCGATGGCGAAGGCTTTCACTTCCTCCACGGAATGCATATCCGGTTCGGTGACGATCTCCATCAGGGGAACCCCGGCGCGGTTGAAGTCGACCAGCGTAGCCCCGCCGACGTGGATCAGCTTTCCGGTGTCCTCCTCGATGTGAACGCGGCGGATGCGCACCCGCCGGGGCCCATCCGGCGTATCGATCTCCAGATAGCCGTTCCGGCACAGGGGATAGTCATACATGGAGCGCTGGTATTCGGAAGGCAGATCGGGGTAGAAATAATTCTTCCGGTAAAAGAGACTGTATTCCGCGATCTCACAATTCAGGGCCAGGCCCGTGAGGATCGTCCATTCGATCGCCCGCCGGTTGGGGACAGGGAGCGTCCCGGGCATCCCGGCGCACACCGGGCACACGTAACGGTTGGGCTCGGCCGTTGTGCTATCCACAACCGGGCATGCGCAGAACATCTTGGATCGCGTCTGGAGCTCGGCATGGATCTCCAGACCGATAACCGGCTCGAATTCCACAGGGCACCTCCTGAATCGGGAAGATAGGGAGAGATGCACCGCTCAAATCGAAGAGGAAAGGCGAGATCTCCCTCTGCCTGGGGCCTTTTAAGCCGCGAGGCAGGAGGGAAAATGCCCTCCAGAGAAACCACTGCGCCGCCCCCCACAAAAAATTATAGATGGAAGGATCCGGGATGTTTAGCTAAAATAAATGAAAATCGAGAAGGCGCAGAGTGGTGGGATGGGTTGGGGTTCTGGAAGGTGGATGCTTCTGGTTTTGGGCGTACTCCTGGCGGCCTGCGCTCCTCCCCCTGGCTTCCAGCTCCCGGATGACCCTCTGGCTCGCATCCTGGGCAGGCGGGTTGGGCGAGTGATCATTGTGGGGAGCGACGGGAATCTGTATCTGACGGATCAGAGCGGCCTGCGGCAACATGCGCTCACGGAAGATGCCGGCCCAACGGCCCAGGGCCGTCGCGCGTATCGGCTCCCCACCTGGTCCCCCGACGGGCGTCGCCTGGCGGTCTTCGAGGTCTTCAGCGGAGCGGTCACGAGGATGCGGGTGATCGGCATCGACCTCTCCCCCGGGCGCTCCCCGATCCGCCATGTATGGGGGGAATGGGAGGGCGAAGAGCCCACCATGCTGAGCTGGCTGGATCCCCGCTCCCTGCTGGTCCTGAGCCGGAAGGACGCGCGTTCCACGGTTTACGCGCTGCGGCTCTTAGATCCGGAGGGAAGGCATGAAACCCTTCTGGCACAGGGCAGCCCGCTTTTCTTCAGCTGGAGCGCCGCCCGGAGGACGCTGGCCTGGCATCGGGAAGGGCGATATCTGGAGCTTCGCGGGCTGGATGAGGGGGAAGCGCGACAGCGATCGGATCACACTGCCGCTTTCAACGCGCCAGCCTGGTCGCCCGATGGACGGTGGCTGGCCTGGGCGGAACAGGAAGGATCCGCCAGCGCGCTTCGACTGGAGGAGACCGGCGATCGGGCAACCCGCACCATCCTGACCTTCACCGGAGGGATCGCCTTCGCATGGTCTCCCGCCAGCCGTCACCTGGCTCTGATCACCGACCCCACCACGACCCTCCCGCGCATCGGCCCGCTGGATCTGTATGATGCGGAGACGAATACGTTAACCCGTCTGGATGAACAATCCAACCTGGCACTGTTCTGGTCGCATGATGGCCGGAAGCTGGCGGCTTTTCGTTTATTGGAGATCGATCCGGCCTCCGGCCAAGTTCTGCTTCAGGCGCGGATTTATGACCTGCCCGGGAAGAAAGGAAGGGATCTGGTGGCCTTCATCCCCACCCCTGCCTTCCTGGAAGTCCTGGCCCTGTTCGACGTATTCCAACCATCGGCCTCGTTGTGGTCCCCCGACGATCGTTTCCTGCTGATCTCGGCGATGGAACCGGAGGGGAAGGCCGGGATCTATGCGCTGCATGTCTCGGGCTGGTTGGAGCCTCGCCGGCTGGGGGATGGGGTGCTTGCCTTCTGGTCTCCGCGTTAACGCACCAAATTGTGGAAGGAGGGGAGCGCCTGGCCCTCGGCCCGGAGAACCAGGGCAGGCCCCTTGCGGTGGAGGCCTCAATGAGGAGATGAGGAGGGAGAAGCAGGCGCAGGGGTGGGGACAGGGAGGAGCGGGCTGGCGCGGGCGGCCTCGATGAGGGCGATCACCTCATTCCCCGACAGATCGTGGCGCTCCAGCAGGGCCTGGGCAACCGCTTCCACCTCGCTGGCGTGCTCCCGCAGGAGCCGTTCTACTTTCTCCTCGCACTCCGTCCAGAAGCGCTCGATGATCTCCTGGTAGCGCTCAGGCTCATCAGGCCTCATGGGGTGAAAGCCGAAATACCCCAGGTCCAGCAGCGTCAGGATCCGCTGGCGGACATGCTGGAAATCCGCTCCCGCGCCCGTCCAGTATTCCCCCATAAAGATCTTCGTCGCCACGTGGCCGGCGAGGGAGACCATGATCTCCGCCACCAGGCGCCGCAGGGGCACGGTGTAGAGCTCCTGCTTGGGGGCGCTGTGAACATATCCCAGGGCGCCGGGCATGTTGGTGCGGCGGATCAGCGAGGCGCGGATGATCCGCTCGTCCGGCAGCAGATAATACTGAGCCACGGCGTGGCCGGCCTCGTGATAGGCTACCTGACGGCGCTGGAGGGGATCCATCTCGGCGATGGGGTTCTCCAGGCCCATGGCCTGCTCCTGGAGGGCCAGCTCGATATCTCGCTGGGTGATGTAATCCCGCCCGTTGAACAGGGCGATGCGCACCGCGTCCTTGGTGATGGCGGCCATGATCTTGGCCGGCGTCGCCCATGCGGTGTCGGCCACCAGGGATTCGATATCGATGTTCGGATCGTGCTTGACTTTGGAAAGGTATCCCTTGATGATCTCCCGACGCCCTGCTCGATCTGGAAGATCCACGTAAATGATGCGATCGAAGCGCCCTGGCCGCACCAGGGCCGGATCCAGGGCGTCGGGGCGGTTGGTCGCGCCCATGAACAGCACATGCCAGCTGCGGGGCGGGGGGCGTTTCCCCAGAAGCCGATAGATCCGCCCCCTGATGCGCTCCCAGCGGGTGAGCTGGGTGATGCCATCCATCTCATACAGGAGACGGGTCAGGGCTCCGGTGCCTCCCCAGCCGAACCAGCCCAGCGGGCCGGCGCGCTCGCCGCCCAGCACGCCGCCTCGGCTGGCGCCCACCGCGTCGATCTCATCGATGTAGGCGATGCAGGCCCCATATTCCCGGGCGAGCTTGCGGGCTTTTCCAACGAACCACATCATCTTGAGGACATCCACTCCCCAGAACATCGAACGGAAGCTCGATCCCTCGATGGAGATGAAGGGAATGCCCGCCTCGCCGGCGATGGCCTTGGCCAACATGGTTTTCCCGGTCCCTGGCGGCCCGGCCAGCAGGATGCCGTTAATGAACTGGCCGCCCATTTTCACGAACCGTTCCCGGTTGGAGAGCAGATCGATCCACTGGCGGACCAGGCGCACCAGGTTCTCCTGGCCCCAGTAATCCGCCAGCGTGACCTGTTTGGGGTCGCCGGGTTTGATCACCTCTACCCGGCTGCGGGACATAAACCAGAAGATGGCCACGAACTGGATGATGACGAAGGTGATGGCGAAGAGGAGCTGGAGGGCGAAGCGCAGCAGCAGGATCAGCGCGTTCAGGACGACCGGTTCGATGTAGGCCCAGTAGCCCAGCCCCCCCAGGCCGGCGATCAGAATCCCCCGACGCCACCAGCTGTGCCAGCCCCGGGCCAGGATCCGCCGCACACGCCATCGCAGGGACCGCCGGGAGCTTCCCATAACTGCCTCCGTTCTGCTTTTCCATCGCGGGCGATCCAGAGAAGGCGAAGGGGCTTGGTCAGAGGGCTGTTTCGAGGAGGCATCTGGTGGGATTGGCCCCGCGTGGATCGCCCAGGCGACGACCTCGCTTTTCCATGATAAGTTTAACACAGACGGGTCTCCAGAGCCCGCTCACTCGCGCATGGAGAACTCCATGCGATGGATCCGCACGCTCTGGACGAGGCCAATGCCCAGGCACAGGGAGAGGAGGGCGCTTCCTCCGTAACTGATGAAGGGCAGAGGCAGGCCGGCGACCGGCATCAGTCCTACGTTCATCCCGATGTTGACCATGGCCTGGAAGGCGATCCAGGTGCCTACCCCTACGGCGATCAGCCGGCCATAGGTGTCTTCGGCCCTCCAGGCGGTCCGGAAAATCCGCTCGAGGATCCAGAGGTAGAGGATCAGAACGCTCAACGCCCCCACCAGGCCGAACTCTCCGGCCAGGACAGCGAAGATGAAGTCCGTGTGGCGCACCCGAAGGAACCCCCATACATTCTGCGGGCTCTGCCCCCATCCAGCCCCCCACAGGCCTCCGCTGCCGATGGTGATCAGCGCCTGCGTGAGATTATAGGACGTGTTGGGATCGGGCTGGAGGCCCAGAAAATGCAGGAGGCGTCCACGCATATAAGGCAGCATGATCGTCCAGGCCCCGAGGGCCAGAGGGGCGCTCATCAGGCCGACGGTGAAAAGATGGCGAAGGCGGATCCCCCAAGCGAAGAGCATGCCGGTGCCGATGGCCAGGATCACCACGGCCGTGCTCAAATTGGGTTGCAGGAAGATCAGCGCGGCCGGCAGGAGCAGATAGATAAAGGCCAGCAACACAGTGCGGAAGGAATCGCGTTCCTCCTCCCGATCGGCCAGGAAGCGGCCCAGGCTGAGGATCAGGAGGGGCTTCGCCAGCTCCGCAGGCTGGATGTTGAAGGAGGCGATCTCCAGCCAGCGGCGGACCGGGGCGATCTGGCTGCGGCCGGCGAGGAGGGCCAGGATCAGCAGGAGCAGGATGGCCATGTAGAGGAAGCGCTGAAAGGCCCCCCAGATCCGGTAGTTCACGGAGGAGGTCAGGAAGATCAACGCGATCCCGATCAGGCCGTAGAGGGCCTGCCGGCGGGGCGCATCCGCCAGATCCGGCGAGCGCAGCACCGCGCTGGCGATCGTGATGACGCCAAGGCTCATGAGCGCCATCACCCCGAGCAGCAACCCGCCGTCGAAATGGCGCCATTCCCTCAGCGGTCCCTGGAGCCGCCGGATCATGATCGGCTATGCCGGTTCCCGAGGGGGATATCCGCCACCAGCCGGCATTCCCACGCATCCTGGGTGACCGTGACCCGCACCTCTTCGGCGATGATGGGGACATGGCGGGAGAGGACGGCGATGATCTCATCCTTGATGACTTCCAGCAACCCGGGGGAGAGGTCGCTACGGTCGTGCACCAGGATGACTTGAAGGCGCTGTTTCGCGGTCTCGCGGGGCGAGGGCTGCCCCCGCAATCGATCCAGCCAGCTCATCGGCCACCTCCGCTGCGAACCAGCCGGCGCAACCAGCCCAGAACCCCCTGGCCGTCCTCCGAGAGGAAGAGGGGAACGGCCTCGCCCATCAGACGCCGGGCGATGGCCCGGAACGCCTGCCCCGCCGGCGATCGCTCCTCCAGCACAACCGGGGTGCCCCGATTGGTCGCCACAATCACCTGCTCGTCCTCCGGGATCACCCCCAGCAGCTCGATCGCCAGGATCTCCAGAACATCGGAGGTGTCCAGCATGTCCCCCCGGCGGACCATATCGGGCTTCAGGCGGTTGACGATCAATTTGGGGGCGGGCTTTCCCATCGCCTCCACCAGACCGACGACCCGATCCGCATCGCGAACGGCCGCGACCTCCGGGTTGGTGACCAGGAGGATGAGATCGGCGGGGGCCAGGGCGGTTCGGAATCCTTCCTCGATGCCCGCTGCGGAATCGATGAGGATGTAATCGAACTCCGGGCGCAGCTCCTCGCAGATGCGGACCATATCCTCGGGCTTCACAGCGGATTTGTCGCGGCTCTGGGCGGCCGGCATCAGGTAAAGGTCAGGGACCCGCTTGTCGCGGATGAGGGCCTGGCGGGTGCGGCAACGGCCTTCGACGACGTGCACGATATCGTAAACGATCCGGTTCTCCAGGCCCAGGACCACATCCAGATTTCTCAAGCCGATGTCCGCATCAATGCACACCACCTTCTTCCCGGCCATGGCCAGGGCCATCCCCACGTTGGCCGTCACCGTGGTTTTGCCCACCCCACCTTTGCCAGAGGTCACTGTAATCACCTGCGCGCCCATCGCGATCCTCCTTTTGCGGAAAAACCAGGAGACATGCCCTCGAAGGATGCGCTTCCCCCGAAAGCTACACCGCTCGTTCGCCCAGGAAACGCCCCAGCCAGTGTTCCCATCGGGAGAGAGGGCGCCATGGCTCGACGACGATCTGCCCGTTCTGGACCCTGGCCTGCTCGGGGATCGGCCGGCGATGCCCCTCCGGGGAGCGCGCGATGTAACGCCCAATGCGGAGCTGGATGGGGCGGAGTTCCAGGGCGTAAACGGCCGCTTCATCATCCCCTTCACAGCCCGCATGGGCGGTGCCCAGCAAGCGCCCCCACACGATGATATCGCCCGTGGCGGCGATCTCCGCCCCGGGGTGGATGTCTCCGATCACGCAGAGATGGCCTTCCACCTGCAGGTAATGGCCCGCCCGCAGGGTTCGATGGATCACCCAGGCGGGCTCCAGGGGAAGCTCCCGGGTTTCAGGGGCCCGCTCCAGCGCCGGGGATGGCTGCAATGGAAGGCCCAATCGTCGCACCAGCGCCTGGGTCACCGGATGATCGGTCAACACCCCGGTGAGCGTGAGGCCGAATCGGTTTAGGAGGGCCAGCAAGTTCAACAGATCAGCCTCCTCCAGCATCCGATCCCCCAGGACGACGACAGCCCGGCCGCCGGCGAAGAAACCCGGGTTCGCGGCCAGACGGGCTTCTAAAGCGCTCAGCATCTCCGGCCATGGCTCCGGGCCGAAAGAGAACCATAACGCATCGCCGATCCCTTTGATCGCCACCGGCTCTCTGGACATCACGGATCCATCGCCACAGGTGGTAGGACTTCTTAGCTGGGGCTCTGATCGGGAAGGCCGGCCTCCCAACCCCCCGGTGGCACAAGGATCCCGGGGAAGAGGAAGGGACAAGCCTTTCCCCACGCAGCCCACCTTCATTGAAAGCCCAGTTGAGTTATATTGCAAACGAATTGAAAAGGCAAGCCTTCGTAGGGAACGGCAAATGCACGGATTGGATTCCAGTGAGGGATATGTCGCGCGCCATGTTTGGAGGAATCCGAGAAGGTAGACATGAAGCTCTCCTGGAAGGCGGTAGAGGCCAGGGCAGACGTTACAAGCGATGGCCCTCCCCGCGCTCCTCTGGGCCAGTGGGATTGGCCATGGGGTCTCCCTGACGCCCATTCCATCGCGCCAGTCATGGTTATAATGAAGAAGGCGGCCCCTTCGGTTTCCATCCCCCTCGGGAGAGAAAGGCAATGCGCAGCTTGATCGCCCAACGTGTCGCTTCCATCCCGCCTTCCGGGATCCGCCGCTTCTTCGATATCGCGGCGACGATGAAGGATGTCATCAGCCTGAGCATCGGTGAGCCCGATTTCGTCACCCCCGAGCCGATCCTCCGGGCCGGCGTGGAATCGCTGTTACGGGGGGAGACCCATTACACCAGCAATTCCGGGCTGCTGGAACTGCGGGAAGCCCTGGCGGAGCATCTCGATCGCCTCTACGGCGTCTCTTACGATCCGGAGTCGGAGCTCCTGATCACCGTGGGGGTATCCGAGGCCCTCTACCTCGCCGTCAACGCCATCCTGGATCCGGGGGATGAAGTGATCATCCCCCAGCCTTGCTTTGTCTCTTATGCGCCGGAGGTCATCCTGGCCGGCGGCGTGCCGGTCACTTTCGCTACGCGGGTTGAAGAGGATTTTCAGGTCAATCCTGTCGATCTTGAAGCTCGCATTACGCCGCGCACCAAGGCGATCCTGATCGGCTATCCCAACAACCCGACCGGGGCGGTGATGCCGCGGGAGAAGCTCGCCGCCATCGCCGCCCTGGCGGAGAAATACGATCTTCTGGTGATCTCCGATGAGATCTATGACCGCCTGGTTTACGATGGAACCCATACGTGCTTCGCGTCGCTTCCCGGGGCGCGGGAGCGCACCATCTTGCTGGGCGGCTTCTCGAAGGACTATGCGATGACGGGATGGCGGATCGGGTATGCGGCGGCCCCGAAGGAGATCATGGCCGCGATGCGCAAGATCCATCAGTATACGATCATGTCCGCCCCCACCCCCTCCCAGTATGCGGCCCTGGCGGCCCTCCGGATCGGAGAGGAGTATGTGGAGCAGATGCGCCAGGAATACGATCGCCGCCGGCGGTTGATCGTGAAAGGGCTCAACGAGCTGGGCCTGACGTGTTTCGAGCCCAGGGGCGCCTTCTATGCCTTCCCTTCCATCTCCCGCACGGGAATGAGCGATGAGGAATTCAGCGAGCGCCTGTTGATGGAGGAGAAAGTCGCTGTGGTGCCAGGCAGCGCATTCGGCCTGGGGGGCGCGGGGCATGTGCGATGCTCTTATGCCACCGCTTACGAAAAAATCGAGGAGGCCCTGGAGCGTATCGCCCGCTTCATGAAGCGCTATGGTTGAGCATGATCCGTATCTGCGCCCGCGAGCCCCTGAAATCCGTAAGAGCAGTCGGTGGGGGGTTTTGGGAACGGAACGCCCGATCGAGCCGAGCGAGACGACGGGTTAACCCGCCTCCCGATGGATCCCCACATCGCGCCCCCGGATCTCCCGTCACCGCCCGATCGGGGATCCGGGGGCATCGGTGGGACTTCCAGGCCGCTCCGCCACAAAAATGGCGTCAAAAAGGGATGTGATGCCGGGACGCTCGAGGCAGCTCCCTTTTCGCCTCTGGATCACCAATCCTCTTCTTCTTCGTCCTCCTCCAGGGTGAGCTCCTCCCATTCTTCCTCTTCGTCGAAGCCCAGCTCCTCCTCTTCCTCCAGGACCTCTTCTTCCTCTTCCTCCCACTCTTCCTCTTCGGCCTGGGTATAGGTCAGGCAACCCATCTCGGGATCCAGCTCGATTTCATCGGCTGTGCACATGCCGGCTTCCAGATAAACGCAATCGACATAATGACATCGAATGCGCGGCATAGGCTCCTCCTGATCGGTAGAGTGATGTTCGATCAAATCAGTGTCCGATAGAGGCGGAATCCACACACCCCCAGCAGCAGGGTGATGAGGATCGCCGAGGTCACGCACCAGCTGCACCACGCATGGAGGACGAAGGCCTCAACGGCGGTGAGATACATGGAAAACAGCCAGCCTCCCAGGGCGATGGCGAAGGAGAACGCAACAGTCCACGTCTGGAGGGTGGCATGGCTTCCCCAGAAGGGAAGCGCAAGCGCGGCGAGAACCAGATAGGCCCCCAACCCCCAGGCGGCTACCGGGATCCCCAGGAGCTCTGCATAGGGGCTGTTGTTCACCACATCACAACCCCGGAAACCGATGCAGATCAGGCCCTCTCCGCGGACCTTGCTCCACGTGAGATACCCAGCCACCCCTGCCCCGGCCAGGGCCAGGGCCAGCTGAATGAGGGAGAGGGCATCCTTTCGCGCCGTTGCGACGTGTGGTGCCATGGTCCCTCCGCCGGGTCGAAGCTACGGACCCTGTCGCAGCAGGGTGTCGATATAGGTCTCGTAGAACGTCACATCGTAGAGCCCTTCAATCTTCTCGCCGTTGATGAAGAGGGTAGGCGTGGCCCGCACGCCCCGCTGGCGGCCGGCGTCGGCGGCGCTGCGAATGAAATCCCGGTATTTGCCGGAAAGCAGACAGCGCTCAAAGGCCCCGCGATCCAGCCCCACCCGGGTCGCAAAGCCGATCAGCCGGTCGTCGGAGAACCAGCCCAGGTTCTCCCCGCGCTGGTTGGCGAACACCATGTGCTCATATTCCCAGAACTTCCCCTGTTCCGCGGCGCAGGCCGCGGCCTCCGCCGCGCGGAACGATTCCGGCCCCAGGAAAGGGAAATACCGGAAAATATAGTATACCTTCCCGGCTTTCACGTATTTCTCATCCAGGCGCGGCGCCACCTCCCGCGTGTAACGGGCGCACACCGGGCACTGGAAGTCCGAATATTCCTCGATGATAATTTTGGCCTTGGAATTCCCCTTGTAGGGATAGCCATCCGGCGTCAAACCGGTCGGATAATCGACCGCCGCGACGGTTGCCCCCGGCCGGCTGGTCCATAGCTGGTATCCGATGAGGGCCGCAACCCCAAGGACCACCGCGGCGATGAGCAGCGCGAGCAGCGGGGGCGAGGGGGAAGCACGGATGGCTTTCGGATCCCGTTTGCTCATCAAGCCCTCCCCGGAGCAGCAGGTGGTGGAGCCTCCGACGCCCCAATCAAATCCTGCAAATCAACCCAGAATTCCGCCATGACGGTTGAGCCCGCAGGAAGCGTTCGAACGCCCTCCGGCAGGATCACCAGCCCGTTCGCCCGGGCCATGGCGCTCAGAATATGGGAACCCTGAAGCCCGCTCAGGCGGGCCTGGAACTGGCCGCCCTCATAAGTGATCCGCGCCCGGAAATAGGTCTCCCGCCCGTCGCTGGAAACGGGCTCGGCCAGGCGCACCGGGATGCGCGGGCGCTCCCAGCGAGGATAGCCGCCCATCCGGCGCAGAACAGGGCGGACGAACTGATCGAAGGTGATCATGGCAGAGACCGGGTTGCCCGGCAGCCCGAAGAACGGAATCCCTCGATAATGACCGAAGGCGAAAGGTTTGCCGGGGCGAATGCGGACTTTCCAGAGGCGGATCTCGCCGTGGCGCCCCACCACTTCCTTCACCCAGTCATAAACACCGACGGAAGCCCCCGCCGAGGAGACGATCAGATCCGGGCGGTGCACAACGGCTTCGTCCAGCCACCGTTGCAGATCCTCCGGGTCATCCCGGGCGATCCCCAGCACAATGGGCTCCGCTCCCGCCTCCAGCGCCTGGGCGGCCAGGGCGGTCCGGTTCGTTTCATAGATGCAGCCGGGCGGAAGCGGCCGGCCGGGCTCGATCAGCTCATCGCCGATGGCCAGCAGGGCCACTCGCGGGCGGCGATGGACCGGGATTTCGAAGCGGCCCAGGGCAGCCAGCAGGGCCAACGCGCCCGGCGTGAGCACCGTCCCCGGCTCCAGCGCGATGGTCCCTCGCGCCACATCCTCCCCTGCCGGGCGAACGAACTCGCCCGGTTGAACAGCCCGGAAAATCGTGATCGCGGGCGGAAGCGGGCGGCCCGGGCCCCCTGGATCATCGGTGTCCTCCACCGGGATCACGGCATCCGCTCCAGAAGGGAGCGGCGCCCCCGTCGCAATCCGCACCGCCGTTCCCGGTTCAATCCCTCCAGAGAACGGGCGGCCCGCGGCGGCCTCCCCCAGCACCCGAAGGCGGATGGGATGCTCCCGCCGGGCCCCCTTTGTGTCCGCCGCGCGAACGGCGTAGCCATCCATGGCCGAGTTGGGGAACGGTGGCAGGTCGTGCTCCGCCCGGATCGCTTCGGCCAGAACCCGTCCCATGGCTTTCGGCAGCGCGATGGATTCTGGAGGAAGCGGCCGGAATCCCTCCAGGATCATCTGGCGGGCTTCATCCACCTGCACCCATTCCTGAACAGCGGCCATCGGGCTCGCCTCCAACGGTTCCCGGACCGGATTCCCAACGATCCTGAGGGAAAAACGTCGGAGAAAACGCTTCGCGGTTGTCCAGCTCCAGGGCCGGCAGAGCGAATCCCCGGGGAAGATCCGCGACGCGGAGAGGCTGTTCGTCCCCGGCGTGCCGGATTTAGTGTAACGAGGGAGGAAAGGCCTGTCAACTATCCCGGGGATTTGGGCAGGGCTTTCCCGCTGCAGGAGCCGCTTGAGCGGCGACGGAGGGGGCGGATCCGAGCGGAGAGCGGGAGGGGCCGTGACCTAAGAGGATACCCTCACTCCCTTGCCAGGCTCGAGCCGGGCTCCAGATCTCACAGCGCGAATATGCATTCCAGCAACCGGCGGGTTTCCCCCTTCAGATCCGGCATCTCCCCCGGAGGCCCGACACACGCCGGGCATCCCCGCTCACACGGGCAGCGCTTCACCACCTCCAGGGCCGCTTCCAGCAGGGCCCTATGGACGGCCCAGAGATGGGCGGCGAACCCCACGCCGCCGGGAACGTCTTCATAGAGCAGGACGGTGGGGCCACTGGTTTCCTGGCCCGCTGGATCCACCAGGAGGCCGAGATCCGCCGGATCACTCATCAGGAAAATCGGGGCGAGGCCATGGAGCAGATGGGCCAGGCCGGAGAGGGCGCTGCGCGTCCCCAGCCTCTGCTCCAGACGCCGGTGGCAGCGCCGGCAGACGGTGATCAGGTTCTCCAGGGCATGGGCCTCCGCAGGATCCCGGAAGGCCCGCAGGGGCCGCAGGTGATGGACATCGTGGGCATGCCCCGGCGGCTCCGGAGCGCCGCACACCCGACAACGGTAGCCATCCCGGGCCCGGACCTGGCGGCGGACCGCTTCCCATTCCGGCCCGTAATCGAGGGGGCCGATATGAATCCCCTCTTCCTTCAGACGCTCCACCAGCGCCAGCTCGATGGTCAGCCACCACGCGGCCGTGGGCAGGATCACCTCCGGGGTTTCCACTTCCGCCCACCCCAGGAGCTCCCCGCCCGGCCATCGCAGGCGCCGATAGCCCACCACCTGATGCACGATGGTCACCTCGCCCCACGCGCAGATCCCCCAGGGCTCCACGCGGCGCGACCGCTCCGCATCGAGATGCCAGCGCGCCTCCACGATCGGCTCGGTGACCTCATCCCCTTCGAAGGGCTCCGCGATGGCTTCCCCCTGCTCCCAATCCACGGAAACGATCCGGTAGGCCGCACCCTCGTGCAGATACACGGCGCCCGGATGGACCAGCCGGGGGGCCGAGGGGCGGTCCATCTCGCCGATGATCCCCCCGCCCTTCCCCGCGCCCAGCCGGATCCTCACCCGATCCCCCGTGCCGGTCCGCAGGTTGACTTCCTGCGCCGGGTAACGGTCCGCCGCAAAATATACGCGCCCGTCCGTGGGGTTGCGGTAGAGGGGCTCTCCATCGGCGATCAGCCGATCCACGACCCAGCCCGTATCCAGCGTGCGGGCGAAGGGCTCATCCGGGCCCAGGGGCCACTCGAACGCGGCGCAACGCAGATGATCGGCCAGGATCGCCAGGTTGTCCGGATCAAAGCGGGCGGCCTCGGGGGGATTTCGCAGGAGGAATTCCGGATGGCCCGCGAGGTATTCATCGAGGGGAGTGGCCGTGAGGACCATGAGGGCGACGCTCAGGGGCGCCCGCCGGCCCGCCCGCCCCGCCTGCTGACGGACCGAAGCGATGGTCCCCGGATACCCGACCATCACACAGGCCTCCAGGGTTCCGATGTCCACCCCCAGCTCGAGGGCGTTGGTGGCGATGACCGCGCGGATCCGTCCTTCCCGCAATCCCTTCTCGATGGCCCGGCGCTCCTCCGGGAGATATCCCCCCCGATACCCGTGGACCTCCTCCGGATCCCCGCCCCGCTCCGCCCAAGCGGATCGCACCATGCGGAGGAGGCGCTCGACGGCCATGCGCGAACGGGCGAAGGCGATGACCGGGATCCCATGCTCGAGGAACGTCTGGATCAGGCCGGCGGCCGCCGTCAGGGCGCTCTGGCGCAGGCCGCTGGCCGCATCGAGAAGCGGCGGGCGATACAGGATGAAATGGCGCTCGCCATAGGGGGCCCCGTCCTCCTCGATGACATGGACCGGCCCCTCGACCAGCCCTTCAGCCAGCTCCCGGCCGTTGGCGACGGTCGCGGAGGCCAGGAGGAACTGGGGAGAGGCGCCGTAAGCGGCGGCCAGGCGCCGCAGCCGCCGCAGCACGTTCACCATGTGGCTGCCGAACACCCCTCGATAGACGTGGGCTTCATCGATCACCACAAAGCGCAGATGGCGCAGAAACGTCCCCCAGCGGGGATGCTGGGGAAGGATCCCCAGGTGGAGCATATCGGGGTTGGTCAGCAGCAGACGCCCGCGCTCCCGGACGAACCGGCGGGCCTCGCCGGGCGTGTCGCCATCGTAAGGGAGCGCGGCGGCCGGAAGCCTCATGGCGGAAAGCCAGGCGCGGAGCACCGCGAGCTGGTCATGGGCCAGGGCTTTGGTGGGGTAGACCAGCAGGGCCGTGGCCTGGGGATCCTCGCAGAGGGCCTGCAGGATCGGGAGCAGAAAGGCCAGGGTCTTCCCGGAAGCGGTGCCGGTGAACAGGGCCACGTGGGCCCCCGCGCGGGCCGCGCGATAGGCCTCGGCCTGATGGGTGTAGAGGGCGGAACACCCGGCCTGCCGGAGCGCCTCCCGCCATCGGGGATGGAGGTCCTCCGGGATCGGCGCCCACTGGGCCTCCCGGGCCGGCGCCCAGGCCCAGGCCGCAACCCGCCGGCGGAACGCCGGGTCCTGCCGCCAGCGTCGCAACAGGGCGGCCAGAGGCGTAGTCTCTTCATTCCGCCACAAGCGGCGCTCCCTCCAGATGCAACAGCCATCGCTTGAGATGACGGCCCCCGGTGTAGCCGCCCAGACGGCCATCGGCGGCGACCACCCGATGGCAGGGGATCAGGATGGGCAGCGGATTGGCCCCCAGGGCCTGGCCCACCGCCCGGGCCGCTCCGGGCTGTCCGATCCGACGGGCCAGCTCCCGGTAGGTGAGGGTCTGCCCATAGGGGATGCGGGCCGTCTCCATCCACACCTTCCGCTGGAACGGCGTGCCCTCGGGATCCAGCGGCACGGTGAACGCCCGCCGCTTGCCCTGCAGATACTCCAGGATCTGGGCCACGGCCTGCGCTGCCAGTCCCTCTTCCCGGCGCTCCATCTCCGGGTCGAGCGCCCGCACCCTCGCCCACTCCGCCTCCCCGTTTTCGCCAAAGATCACCCGGCGAACCCCGCGGGCGCTCGCCACCACCCATAACGTCCCCAGGGGGGTCCCCTCGGCCATCGACCAGTGCATGCCTCCCTCCGAACCCAGAACTCCAGGCGACGGTGGCTCTCCTCTTTATGATAATCCCAAGGATCCCGGAAGACGCCGGATGGGATCTCCACAGCGGGCCTTCTCTTCCTGAAGCCATGGCATGGGCTTCTGGAAGCCGCCTTACAATCGGCGGGCGGAATCCCGGATTTCCGTCCCTCTTCCCATGTTTGCTAAAATGCCCTCTGCGCTGAACCTCATCTTGGGGCATCCTTTAGACCGCAAGGAGGATCCATGCGCAGAATCGGCGGCTGGCTGCTGGGAGGCGGGATCGGATTGTTCCTGATGGGCATGGCGATGGGGAGCCTCCCATGGCCCGGGCCCCACGCCCTGGCGCAGGCGCAGGTCACCGCCACGCCCCGCCCGGATGGCTCCATCGTCCACACGGTGGAAGCGGGCGACACGCTCTTCGGCCTGGCCATGCTTTACGGGACCACCGTGGAGGAGATCAAGGCCCTCAACGGCCTGGAGTCCGATTTGCTGGTGGTGGGCCAGGAGCTCCTGATCCGCCCTCCCCAGCAAAGCGCCCCCTCGCCCGCTTCGACCCCGACCCCAGCATCAGGGGAGCGGCGCCTGGGAACGCTGTGCACCGGCGCCTTTGAGGACCGGAACGGCAACGAAACGAAAGACGAGGGGGAGCCCTGGATCGCGGGGATCCCCATCCATCTGATCGATGGCCATGGATGGAAGACGACGCTGATCTCAGAGGCCGGCCAGGCGACATGCCTTCGGGATCTCGAGCCAGGCTATTACGTGCTCGCGCTGGAGAGCCCGACCGGCTATGCGCCTTCCGGGCCCACTCGACGGGAGATCTGGTTGCCGTGGAACGCGGAGACGACCGTATGGTTTGGATTCCAGCCCTCCGCCGGGCCTGCCACGCCCACCCCCTCCCCGACCCGCGCGCCGTCCGCGCCCGCGGGACCGGATCTCTCGGCGCTCGGGCAAGGATTGCTCATGGCTGCCGGATTCCTGGGGTTGCTGCTGCTGGGCGTCTTCATCGGCTATCAGGTGGGGCAGCAACGCGCCCGGGAGCGTTAATACGACAGCCGCACCCGGCCTTCAAGTAGGGCAACTGCTTGCAGTTGCCCTACTACGGGAACGGGGAGGAAAGGGGGTAGCGTATGACCTGGACGGCGATCGTTCTGGCCGCAGGGCGCAGCACCCGGTTTCAGTCCGAGCGGCCGAAAGTGGTGCACCCTCTGGCGGGCCGCCCGATGATCCGGCACGTCCTGGAGGCCCTGCAGACGGCCGGATGCTCCACCCCACCGGTCGTGGTGATCGGCCCGTCCGCTTCGGAAGTGCGGGAAGCTGCCGGACCCGGTGCCCGGTTTGCGACCCAGCCCGAGCCCCGGGGCACCGGCGATGCGGCGCGCTGGGCGGAGCCGATCCTCCGGGGAGAGGTCGACCATATCCTCATCACCTATGGGGATCTGCCGCTGGTGCGCCCCGAGACCTTCCGCCGGCTGATCGAAGCCCATCAGGCCCGCGGGGCGACCCTGACCTTCCTGACCGCCCATCGAGCGGACCCCACGGGCTACGGGCGGGTGATCCGGGATCCGGAAGGGAGGGCGCTCCGGATCGTGGAAGAGGCGGAAGCCGACCCGGAGGAACGACGCCTCCCGGAGATCAACGTCGGCGTTTACGTCATCCGCGAGCCGTGGCTCTGGCCCGCCCTCGCCCGCCTGCAGCCCAGCCCGGCGAAAGGGGAGATCTATCTCACCGACCTGGTCGCCCTCGCCGCCGCGGAGGGGGCACAGGTGGAGACCGTCGCCCTGGAAGATCCCGACGAAGCGCTGGGGATCAACACCCGGGTGCAGCTGGCGGAGGCCGAGCGCATCATGCGGCGGCGGATCAACACCCGATGGATGCTGGAGGGCGTCACCCTCCTGGATCCCGAACGGGTTTACATTGAAGCCGGCGTGCGCATCGGGCCGGACACGGTGATCTACCCCGATACCTATCTGGAGGGGGAAACCCGGATCGGCCGCCGATGTCGCATCGGGCCCAACACCATCCTGCGGGACGCGGTGCTGGGCGATGATTGCATCGTGGAGGCCTCGGTCGTCGAAGGCGCCGTGCTGGCCGATCGCGTCCACGTGGGGCCCTTCGCCCATCTGCGACCGGGGACCCGGCTGGCGGAAGAGGTGCATGTGGGGAATTTCGCGGAGATCAAGAACAGCGTCGTCGGCCCGCGAACGCGGATGCATCACTTCGGCTACCTGGGGGACGCCACGGTCGGCGCGGACGTGAACATCGGCGCGGGGACCGTCACCTGCAATTACGATGGGGTGCGCAAGCATCCGACGGTCATCGAAGATGAGGCGTTCATCGGCAGCGACACCATGCTCGTGGCGCCGGTGCGGGTGGGGCGGAAGGCCAAAACCGGCGCCGGGTCCGTGGTGACCCGCGATGTGCCCCCGGAGACCTTGGTTTACGGCGTCCCGGCCCGCCCCCGCCCCTCCCCGTAGCCGCAGGCGAGGCATCCCTGCGCCCCGCCTTCCCTCCGGGTTGCTTCCCGCCGATGGCCGCATTACAATGGTTTACAACATCCGCCAGCACCCTGGCGAGCGGGGTTGGATTGATGAAGCGCCACCCGATCGTCTCCCTACCGATGATGAGGAGATCCCCTCTACGGTCGGGGGCCTGAGGCCCCCCCGACGAGCGGGTTGCCCTTTGCCCGCAGACCGCCGGCCTCGGCCGGCGGTCTTTGTTTATGGAGCAGGCGGATTTCGACTCCATGGAGGAGGTGCCGGATGGCGGAAAAGGTCCTGGTCTGCGTGGCATGGCCGTATGCGAACGGCCCGCTGCATCTGGGCCACATCGCCGGAGCCTACCTTCCGGCCGACATCTTCGCCCGCTATCACCGCCTGAAGGGCAACCGGGTCCTGATGGTCTCGGGGTCGGATTCCCATGGAACCCCCATCACCGTTCAGGCGGATCGGGAGGGCGTGCCGCCCCGGACGCTGTTCGAGCGCTATCATCAGGTCTTCCTGGAGACCTGGCAGAAATACGGCATCTCCTTTGATCTTTTCACCCACACCGATACGGAAAACCATCACCGGGTCGCCCAGGACATGTTCCTGCGCCTTCTGGAGAAGGGCTATCTCTTCAAGCAAACCCAGCGCCAGTTCTACTCGGAGGTCTCGCGGCGCTTCCTGCCGGATCGTTACATCGAGGGGACGTGCCCGATCTGCGGCTATGAGCGGGCCCGGGGCGATCAATGCGAGCGATGCGGGACGCTTTTAGAAGCCACCCAGCTGATCCATCCTCGCAGCCGGATCGACGGGAGCGTGCCGGTGTTGCGGGAGACCGAACATTATTTCTTCAACCTGCCCGCCTTCACCGAGCCCCTCCTGGCCTATCTGCGCGACAAAGGATACTGGCGGCCCAACGTGCTCGCCTTCACCCTCAATTACATCCGGCAGGGGCTCCAGCCGCGCCCCATCACCCGCGACCTGGACTGGGGCATCCCGGTTCCCCTAGAGGGGTTTGAGGGGAAGGTGCTTTACGTGTGGTTCGAGGCCGTCATCGGCTATCTCTCGGCGACCATCGAATGGGCCTCCCTTTCCGGAAACCCGGAGGCCTGGAAGGACTGGTGGTATGATCCGGGGGCCAAAATCGTCTATTTCATCGGGAAGGACAACATCCCCTTCCACACCATCATCTGGCCCGCCCAGCTCCTCGGCACCGAGCGGCTGTATGAGGAGGATCCCTCCAAACGCTTCACCCTGCCTTACGATGTGCCGGCCAACGAATTCCTGAACCTGGAAGGGGACAAATTCTCCACCAGCCGCAACTGGGCGGTCTGGGCCCTGGACGCGGCGGAGCGTTACGCAGTGGACGCCATCCGCTATTACCTGACGGCGATCATGCCGGAGACCCAGGATGCGGAGTTCCGCTGGATCGATTTCATCCGCCACAACAACGAAGAGCTCCTCTCCATCTGGGGGAACCTGGTCCACCGCGTCCTCACCTTCGCGGCCCGCCATTTCCATGGGGAAGTGCCCATGCCGGGCCTGATGGAGCCGCGGGACGCCGAGATCCTGGCCCGGATCGATGTGTCCTTTGAGACGGTGGGGCGGCTGATCGAGGGCTGCCGCTTCCGGCAGGCGCTGGAGACCGTAATGGGTCTGGCCGCGGAGGTGAACCGTTATCTCAATGAGCGCGAGCCATGGAAAGAGATCCGGGAAGATCGAACCCGGGCGGGGACAACCGTCTACGTGGCATTGCGGGCGATCGACAGCCTCAAGGTGATGCTCGCGCCCTTCCTCCCCTTCTCCAGCCAGCGGGTCCACGAGATGCTGGGGTATGAAGGGGACCTGGTGGGGCGCCTGATCGTCCGGACTGTGGCGGAGCGGACGCGGGAGCACCTTGTCCTCACCTACGAAGCCGATCCCCGGGTCCGCTGGGAGCCCAGCCGGCTGCCGCCGGGCCAGCGCCTGCGGGAGATCCGCCCGCTGTTTGAGAAAATCGACGAGGCGCGGGCGGAAGAAGAACGGGCCCGCCTGGGACAACCGACGGCGTGACCGACCCTTTGCGCCGATGGAAATCGGCCTTCATGGGCGCTTCGCCGGCACCAAAAACCCATCGGCCCCTCACGCCGATTGGAAATCGGCCTCGCGAGGCGCTTCGCGCCCCGCGTCGGCCTCCGCCGATGCACCGGCCGGCGCAGGCCGGCCATCGGCCGAAGGCCCCCAAAGGTCGAATTCATTCGACGCTTCCCGGGGCGCTCAGATCACGTTGTATTCCGCGGAACGACCTGCGAGGGCGAAGCGCTCCCATCGGAGCGGCGCGATATCCAGCGTATGGGCCTGGCCGTCCAGGATCTCCTCGGCCATGAGCAGGCCGGCGATCGGGCCGTGCATCACCCCGTGGCCGCTGAAGCCCGCCACCACATAAAAGCCTTCCACCGCCGGAACGCGCCCGAGGATCGGGTGGGCATCCGGGGTCACCTCATAGAGGCCGACCACGCGCGCCCGCACACCCGCGCGCTCCAGCAGCGGCATCCGCGCGATGGCCGCTTCCATATGGACCAGCTCCCATGCCGGGTCCAGCTGTTCGTTGAACCCGGGAGGCTCCGCCCGGTTCGACATGCCGGTGAGGATCCCCTCCCCTTCCCGGTGGAAATAGAGGCTTTGAGCGAAATCGATCACCATGGGGAAATCGGGCGGGATCTCCGGGATGGGCGTGGTGATGAGATACTGACGCCGGTAGGGGAGAATGGGAAGCTCCACCCCCACCATCTGCCCGATCGAAGCGGCCCAGGCGCCTGCAGCGTTCACCAGGATCGGTGTGGCGATCTCGCCGGCGGGGGTTCGCACCGCCTCGATCCGCCCGCCCCGGGTTCGGACCCCGATCACGGGGGTATGCGTGAAGAGCTGCCCGCCGAGGCGGCGGGCGCCGGACGCATACCCATTGACCAGGTCCATGGGGCTGAGGAGGCCATCGCGCGGGCAAAACGTTCCGGCGATCACGTCCTCCAGGCGCATCATGGGGAGCCGGCGGCGGATCTCCTCGCCTGCGAGCCATTCGGTGGGCACGCCGAGGCGGCGTTGCAGCGCCACCTGGTCGCGGAACGCGGCGACATCCTCCTCCCGAGTGAGGAGGAAGAGATAGCCGCAGAAACGCATCTCGAGGGGCGCGCCGGGGTCCTCGGGGAAGCGTTCCATCATCGCCACGCTGAGGAGAGAGAGGCGGATATGGATCTCGGTGGCGAACTGATGGCGGAACCCGCCGGCGGCCTTGCTGGTCGAGCCACAACCGAAGAAAGGACCCTTCTCCAGGACGACCACTCGCAAGCCGGGGGACTTCTTGAGGAGATGATAAGCCGTGCTCAGGCCCATCACCCCGCCCCCAGCGATCACCACATCCGCTGCAGCCGGCAAGGTCATAGGAGCGCCTCCGGGATTCGAAGATCGGTTTGAGCGGGGCCTGCCGGAACAGAGCGGCCGGCGTTCCGAGCTCCTTCGAAATCCGGGCCCCGAATCTCCAGCGGAGCAGTGGATGAGCGGTCCCAGTCGGTCAGGCAACCCCTCGGCCTCCGGAAGGATTTCCCCCACCGCTTCACGCCTGCGATCCTCCCGGTAAGAAAAACCCTGCGTTATCTTCCCTCAAAAATCTTCCGCGGACCCCCTGAGGATTTCCGGCGATCGGGGGTCCACGGGAGCCCTCTAAAAGACCCCGTTTCAACACACCTTTTCCTGCCCCATCCTTTATCCTTTTCTTTCCAAACCCCCATCGTTCCATCCCGATCCAGCGTCTCTTTCCCCGAACCGGGAAAAGACATCCGCGGACCCCCCATCGTTCGATCGATCGTCCCCCGTTCCAGGCCCTTGACAAATGGTCCAGGATATGATAATCTAAATGAGCAATCCCTTCAAGAGATCCATCTTCTCTTCTCTCTCCCGTCTACACCCTGAAATCGCAGGGCCTCAATCGAACCAGCGTGGGATTGAAACGACGTCTTTGACATTGTTGTGGGTCTTATGTGGGACGCCTCAATCGAACCAGCGTGGGATTGAAACGACGGTTGCCGGAGTGGGGCAGTGTTGTGGTTGGGGGGCCTCAATCGAACCAGCGTGGGATTGAAACCGCACAACGTCATCGTAATCGAAATCAACAAGGGCGAGCCTCAATCGAACCAGCGTGGGATTGAAACCACTTTGCGCACTTGACATAGTATATTCTCTTCTCTTGCCTCAATCGAACCAGCGTGGGATTGAAACGAGCTTGGAGAAGAAATTGGGAAACGAATTCCGGGGGCCTCAATCGAACCAGCGTGGGATTGAAACAGGGCAAGATCAATTGCCTCATCGGATGACCAGCCCGCCTCAATCGAACCAGCGTGGGATTGAAACTGATCAACTACAAAACATCGGCGGAAGTAATCAGCGAGCCTCAATCGAACCAGCGTGGGATTGAAACTCATTACGGACCGCGATCCGCACGGTCCGTTCAGCGGCCTCAATCGAACCAGCGTGGGATTGAAACGTCAGCTGCCCACATGGGGTATGGTCTCCCCATCAGGGCCTCAATCGAACCAGCGTGGGATTGAAACGGCAATGATCTTATCCCCTTCTGTCCCACTGTCACCAGCCTCAATCGAACCAGCGTGGGATTGAAACTGTTTCGAACCTCGTGTGGATTGATGGCCCCCACCCCGCCTCAATCGAACCAGCGTGGGATTGAAACTAGCATAAGCGGCCCATGGTTCGTGGAAAAGAGGGGGGCCTCAATCGAACCAGCGTGGGATTGAAACACGGTCCTGTCCTTCGAAGTGCCCGTGGGTCTGGCACGCCTCAATCGAACCAGCGTGGGATTGAAACGAAAGCCAAATTTTTCGAGCCACTCCTTCCACGCTTGGCCTCAATCGAACCAGCGTGGGATTGAAACATTGCGTGACGCAAACAACCTTGCCTCTCTCATGGCTGCCTCAATCGAACCAGCGTGGGATTGAAACCGCACAATATCATCCCAATCGAAATCTATTAAAGCAAGCCTCAATCGAACCAGCGTGGGATTGAAACCGCACAATATCATCCCAATCGAAATCTATTAAAGCAAGCCTCAATCGAACCAGCGTGGGATTGAAACTCATTCATCATCTTGTTTTTCAAGACAATTTTCGCACGCCTCAATCGAACCAGCGTGGGATTGAAACATGACGACCATAAGGATCTGAATCAGCCACTCGGGTGGCCTCAATCGAACCAGCGTGGGATTGAAACATCGAATCAACAGATTCGAACCGACATAGACCGTACTGCCTCAATCGAACCAGCGTGGGATTGAAACATGTCAACAGGTTTGCCATCTTCTGCAGCCAAATACGGCCTCAATCGAACCAGCGTGGGATTGAAACTTACTAGAGACATAAAAATGCCTACTACCATCGCTTTGGCCTCAATCGAACCAGCGTGGGATTGAAACAAAAAGACGAGAGGGCAATCGGGAGGCCGAGTGCAGGCCTCAATCGAACCAGCGTGGGATTGAAACATATGTATCTCGGTGATAGAGAAACATGGGAGCGATAGCCCGCGGGGCCTTGGCGTTCCTGCTGATCGCCCTGATGGTCGCCGGGCCGGCCGCCCCCCGGCCGGCCCGGGCCCAGGAGCCCCAGCCGCCCGGGTGTGAGTCGGGCAATCCCTCGGATGTGGGGTGTGAGACAGGCGGGGGCGTCCCGCCCCCGCCCGGCCCGGGGCCGGCCCCTCCCCCGTGCGCGCCCGGGGAGATCCGCCGGGTGGAGGTGGTAGAAGGGCCGTTCATGTTTGAAAACCGGTGCTTTGTGATCGTGCGGACGATCAATGCCTGCACCGGAGGATCGATGGGCGATCCGACCACCCGGTATGTGGACTGCCCGCAGCCCGGGAAGTCGGGCAACCCCTGTGTGGACGCGAACGGCCGCCCCCTCTTCTCCGTCGGCCCGGACGGGATCGCCTGCGGGCGGGCGGGGGCTGTTGCTTCCATGCACCCCCGCTCCAGCCTACAAGGGATTGAGAAACTATAATGGACACAACGCCCTTCCCATAAGAGAAAGCTTTCCGGAGGTCGCTATGCGAGGCGCTGTCCCGGTCGCTCTGCTGGCCTTCCTGCTCTTCGGATGTGGGATGAATCCTCCCTCTCCTTCCGCGTTCAAGGCCCAGCCGGAAGCCTTTTCGACCAGAGGGCCCAGCGAGCTGTCCTCCCGTTCCACCCTCATGCCCACGGGAACGGCTTCTCCCCTTCCCACGGCCACTTCCACACCCCCGGCCTCGATGACGCCGGAGCGCCCGGCATCGCCGACCCGACCGCCTCGGCCTTCTGTGACCCCGACCGCCCCCCGCCCGACCCGAACGCCAGGGCCCTCTCCGACGCCGGCCCCCACCCGCACGCCGGCACCCTCTCCGACCGCCGTTTCGAATCCCTCCACCCGCCCCCTCCATCCTCCCGCCCCCCGGCGGGTCCTGGCCAATTACTTCCCCTGGTATGACCCGGGCACCTGGTCCACCGGCTGCACGTCCGATGCGGATCAGCCCCGGGATGGCGTCTACTCGTCCGATGATCCCGGGGTGATCGCCCGCCACATCGGCCAGGCCCGCGCCGCCGGCATCGATGGCCTCGCCGTCCACTGGTTCGCCCCCGGCAACCGCACGGATGGGAACCTCGAAAAAATCCTGAACCTCTCGCCCGAGGGCTTCTATTCGACGGTCACTTTCCTCTACCACATCCTCCCCGGAGCCAATCAGCCCGGGGTGGTGGACGCGCTGCGTTACCTGATCTCGCGCCACACGGCCCACCCCCGATTCCTGCGAGTGGCCGGGCGGCCGGTGATCTTCTTCAGCGACATGTATCGCGTCCCCGACGCCGCCGGGAACCGACCGGCCTCCGATCAGGATGTGGCGACCGCCGTGGCCCGCTGGGCGGAGATCCGCCAGGCCGTGGATCCCGATCACCACACATGGTGGATCGCTGAGGGGTTGAAGCCGGATTACCTCGCCGTCTTCGACGGCCTCTACGTCTACAAGATCGATCACGCCTGCTGCCCCACTGCCTACCGTGGGGCGCCGCGCTGGGCCGGATGGGTCCGGGACTGGGAACGCCGAACCGGCCAGCCCAAGCTCTGGGTCGGCACGGTGATGCCGGGATGGGATGACCTGAACTCGGCGCAGCCCCAGTGCGCCGACCTGCGGGTGAGCAGCGCCCCCTTCGCCCGGGACCGGGAGAACGGGGCTTACTACGCGCGGACATGGGAGGCCGTGCTGCCCACCCAGCCCGATCTGATCCTCATCCACTCCTTCAACGAGTGGGTGGAAGGATCCTACATCGAGCCCAGCGTCCGCTTCGGGGATCTCTACCTGCAGCTCACGGCGCAATGGGCAGCCCGATACCGGGGCCGATAGGATCCAAGGCCGCATGATATAATCGGCTACAAAACGTCTACGGGGCAGCGGGGACGCCTTCGGGGACCCGCTGTCCCTTGAAGGCCTCGCGAGAACATCCCTTGGAGGAACCCATGCGCACACCATGGGCGGTCGCGGCGGTGCTGTTTGCGTTCATGCTGCTCCACCAAACCGACAAGCTCCTCCTGGGCCCTCTCACCACGGAGATCATGAATACGTTCCACATCGGGGAAGATCTCATGGGCCTGGCCTCCATGGCGGCGCTGCTGGTGGGCCTCTTCCTCTACCCGCTGTGGGGATACCTGGCCGATCGCTTCGCCCGCCCCTTCTTAATCGGGCTGGCCTCGTTGATCTGGGGCGCCACCACCTGGCTCAGCGCCCTCGCCCCCACCTACCCCCTCTTCCTGCTCACCCGCGCTTCCACCGGGATCGACGACAACGCCCATCCCGGCCTCTACAGCCTGATCTCCGATTACTTCGGCCCCCAGCTCCGCAGCCGCATCTACGGGTTCCTCCAGATGACCGGCCCCGTCGGGTATCTGATGGGCGTGGCCCTGGCCCTCGGCCTCAAGGACCTCATCGGCTGGCGGGCCATCTATCTGATCACGGGCTTCCTGGGCATCCTCATGGCGCTTTTGATCTGGCGCACCATCCACGAGGTCCCCCGAGGGCACAGCGAGCCGGAGCTGGCCGCCCTCGCCGAGATCCCTTCCTACCGGTTCAACCTCGCGGAGGTCCGCGCGCTGCTGCGCAAGCCCACTTTCCTCTTCCTGGTCACCCAGGGGTTCTTTGGGGTCTTTCCGTGGAACGTGATCTCCTTCTGGTTCTTCCGCTACCTGGAAAAGGAGCGGGGTTACAGCAACGCCCAGATCTTCATCATTATGGCCTCCGCGGTGGTCGTGATGTCCCTGGGATACCTGGCCGGCGGGGCGATGGGTGACTGGCTGTTCCGGCGCACCCTGCGGGGACGCCTCATCGTCTCCATGGCCGGGGTGCTGGCCGGCGCCGTCCTGCTGGCGATCACGATGTCCATCCCTCCGCAGGCCTTCAGCGCCTTCTGGGCCATGGTGGTCCTCACCGCCTTCGCCATCCCCCTGGCCGCCCCCAACGTCCTGGCCACGGTCTTCGACATCAGCCCGCCGGAGATCCGGGGCTCCGCTCAGGCGCTGAAATCCTTCATCGAGGGAAGCGGCGCTTCCCTGGCCCCCTTCCTCACCGGCCTGCTGGCCATGCGGACCTCCCTGCACACGGCCATCCTGACGATCTGCGTGGGAACCTGGCTCCTGTGCGGCTTCCTCTTCGTCCTGGCCATCTGGTCCGCTCCCCGGGACATCATGGCGCTGCGGGCGGAGCTCCGCGCCCGCGCCGCCCAGGCCGCTCCGGGATCCTGATCGGCCCGGGAAGGCATCGGCAACACGCACGGCTGGCGGATTGCGGAAAGCAAAAATTGAATCAGGTGAAGAAGAGCTGCCACGATATGCTTGCAATCGCCGCCCCAGTCGTAGGGACAGGTGCAGGTCGCACCGGCAAGGGCCCCTTCAGGCCTGAGGGTGACGGTGACGCGGTAAGGCTCGTATTCGCTGCCCTGCACCTGCGCCGTGTACATGTCGCCGCGCAGGACCGCGCGCACAACGTGGCCGGCTCTGAAGTAGTTCACGCCCCGCGCCCAGGAGGATAAGGGCAAAGTCGAGAACTTTCTCCAGACCGAGGAAGGGCAGAGGGTCTTTGGATGGAGGGGTGCGATTGAGAGGGCAAACAGCTGCTCAGTGAACATGCCTGACGACAAAGCTCAGCCGCGCCGCCGAAGGCGGCGTCGGCTGGAGCGAGTGGTTAGCCCGTCTATCACGTATAAAAGCTCTTTGTAATCCGCTTCCCCGAACAGACTGTCACGGATACGCCGCCGGCGTGGGTGTGGGCAGCGGCGAGATGAAGGGTGGCGTCGCTTCTACAGGTGTGGGTGTGCGCACCGGCGGCGGGTAAGTCGGGGTCGGGAATGGTGTCGGCCAGGGCGTGGCTGTAGGAAATGGGGTGAGAAGCCGCTCCGGCGGCATTGTTGGCACCAACTCCGGTGTTCCGGAAAAGACGGCAGGCGTGGGATTCACAACCCCACCCTCACGAGTGAGATAGATTCTAATCTCGTTGGCGACAACCATACCTGTAGTGGGATCATAGGCTTGGGCAATCAATGCATAACTTCCCTCAAGAGGAAGATACACTGAGAGTCCAAAGTGTTGGGGATGGTTAGCCTGAATATCCGTTGTCCAGCGTGCACCTCCTTCTGTCACAAATTCAGCCTTTTCAAAGGTTATTTGGGAAGGCGGATAAGATAGCAGGGAAATTCCAAGGCCGCGAATATCCCTTTCACTACTCACAGTGATAGTCACTCCAATTGATTCCCCCCAGTGCACCGGCTCAACTATCTCAATCTTGACACAAAGGCCTTTGTTACACCGCCAGCCAGTAGGTGCAGCACTTCCTCCACATCCCGCTAA